>Ga0209579_10000021_pt1 | contig 476755 bp, 466 predicted proteins | sample Coa_R1_2_FD_187152 | JGI IMG/M metagenome (GOLD analysis project Ga0209579, IMG submission 187152) | Surface soil microbial communities from Centralia Pennsylvania, which are recovering from an underground coalmine fire - Coalmine... | ecosystem: Environmental > Terrestrial > Soil >... | reverse complement strand
AGAAGCAGACACGAGGCGAAGGCCGACGTGTTCGACTACATCGAACGCTTCTACAATGCGAAGCGGCGGCACTCGACGATCGGCTACTTAAGCCCTATGGAGTTCGAGCGCAGGGCCGGATTCGCTTAAGTCGGTGTCATCCAAACCGGGGGCAGGCCAGTAGCCAACATGCGCGGAGCCGCAGACTAGAATGTCCCTAGTAGGTAGTGAGAATTCTGCCGAAACAAGCTTGCGTATTTTGTGAAGCAGTTCGCCCCTGGTCGCAAAGTAGTCGGAATATTCCGTGAGAAAGACGACCTCGGAAATGTCTTTGGGTCGCCCAGAGACTGACTTTAGATATTCGTAGAGGCGAATAGGTGGTGGCATCGTTGAACTATAGGATGTTACCTTTTTCCAAGGCAACGTAGGATTGTGTTTTGGCGTTCGCGAGAGTCGAAAGGAAGTGACACCAGTATGAAAGACTACATAGCAGCTATCGGCCTGGCCTTGATACTTACCGTTGCCTTCGCCCCCGCCCACGCCCAGCAAGGAAAACGCATGACCACAGCCGACGGCCTCACCATCATCGAGGTGCAAGAGGGCACCGGCCCGACGGCGGCGGGCAAGACCGCGGTCGTGCACTACACCGGCTGGCTCTACACGAACGGGCAGAAGGGCAAGAAATTCGACTCGTCGGTTGACCGCAACGAGCCGTTCGACTTTCCGGTCGGTCAGGGCCGCGTCATCAAGGGCTGGGACGAGGGCGTCGCCACCATGAAGGTCGGCGGCAAGCGCACGCTGATCGTGCCACCGGCGCTTGGTTATGGCGCGCGGGGCGCTGGCGGCGTCATCCCGCCGAACGCGACCCTGATGTTCGATGTGGAATTGCTGGCGGTGAAGTAGGCGGGCGCCGGTAACGGCAGGAGGCCCAACATGGCGGCGACTGAGCGATTTGCGGTGGTCAAGCCGGGCCAAACCTACCTCGGCAAGCAGGGCGTCGTTTACGGCGCCGGCGCCTCCAAGGAGACCGTGGGCGCGGAAAAAATCTGCATGAACGTGATGCCGATGCCGCCCGGCGCCCGCGCCAGGGCGCATTACCACGACAGAATCGAGACCATCGCCTACATGCTCGAGGGCGAATGCGCGGTCTATTACGGCGACGCGCTCGAGCATCGCGTGCTCGTGCGCACCGGCGAGCAGGCCTACTGCCCGGCCGACGTGCCGCACGCGCCGGTCAACGAAAGCGGGGCGCCCTGCACCTGGATCGTGGTGCATTCCTCGGGCAGCGACCAGGACGGCATCGTGCTGCTGCCGGAGCTCGACAAGACGCTTGCGGCGCGGCTCGAGGCCAAAGCGGGAGCATGAGGTGAGGGCCGTTGTCGCCGCGGTCCTCGCGGTCTTCCTCGCGCTCCCAGCCTTTGCGCTAGAGAACGAAAACCTGCGTGTCGCCATGCCTGCCGGCTACAAAGTCGGTTACACCAACCACACGCCAAAAGGCGTCATCACCGAGATGGTGACGGCGGGGGAGACGGTCGAAAACTGGACCGAGATGGTCACGGTGCAGATCTTCTTCGGCATGAAGGACAGCGTCAGCGGCTTCCGCCTGCGCCTGGAGAAGCTGTGGGCTGCCTCCTGCGCCGGCGCAAAAAGCGCGCCCGTCTCGGCCGGCATCGAGAACGGCTACGTCACCACGATCTGGCGGCAAAGCTGTCCGCTCAACAAACAGACCGGCAAGCCGGAGATGACCTGGTTCAAGGCGATCTCCGGCAATGACAGCTTCTATGTCGTGCAGAAGGCGTTCAAGTTCGAGCCGGCCCCGGAGAAGGCGGCCGAATGGGTCGCTTATCTCAACAAGGTCTCGGTCTGCGATACCCGCATTCCGGAACGCAAATGCCCGAGCGGCATGCGGTAAGTGCAACAGTGCAATCGTCGAGGTGACACATGCCCAAGGCTCTTTTCATGGTCCGCGCGGCCGTCGAGCCGGACTTGCGCGATAAATTCGACCGCTGGTACGCGGAGGACCACCTGCCGTGGGCGATGCGCGCTTTCAAATGCGAGAAGGCGTGGCGCTATTGGTCGAGCGTTGACCGCAACGTCCACTACGCGCTCTACCGGTTCGCCGACGAGCTTTCGATGGATGCGGCGCTCGCCTCGCAGGACCTCAAGGAGCTGATCGCCGATTTCGACCGCACCTGGCCCTCGGGCGTCACCCGCACCCGCGACAAGATGGTGCTGGCCGACGAGCGGCCTTAGTTCTCATGGCCGCAAGCGGCCTCATGGTGAGGAGCGCGGCGCGGGTTCCTCAGGACGAAGCGGGCTCCTCTTGACTTTACCCCTTCTGGAATATAATCCTATATGCATCCCGCCTCAAAACGAGGGGTGTCTGATCAGCATCTTCAGATGCGGGGCGGGGAGCGGTGGCCGGGACATGCGCTTCGCTGGAGATGCGACGAAGCGGCCCGGCGGTCCAAGCCGCGTGAGATCCGGCTCCCCGGCAGGGGGTCACAAGCGGTGGGTAAAAATGGTCTGCCCACCGGGGTCGGCGCGGAGCAAGCCTCAAACATCACGCGCGGGACGCCTGAGGGAACGGCGGACTTGCGGCATTTACGGACTTCGGCATGCCTCGATTGTCGCGAGGCGTCGAGGCCCGCGGGTCCGAGCATTCAGGTTTGCGCACTCCGCGTAAACTTGAGTGCGCCTGGACCCCAGGCGTCCTGCGCGCCCTCGTACTTTTTCGGGGCGCGGCCGGCGGCGTACCCCACGCCGAGCAAAGAACAGGGGCGACGGCGCACGTCCTGTGTGGCTCGCCGGTGGCTTGCGCCTCGCAACGGGAACGCAGCGGCCTTTACATCTTCAGCGAGTGATAGACCACGCGCATGAAATTCTTCGCCACCTGTTCGTTGCCGCCCGCCCAGGCGGCGTCGAAATCGGCGAAGGGCTTTGCGGCATAGACCTCGTCCTCGCTCTTGCCGGCCTTGATCAGCGCCGCCATGCGCTTGCGCGCCTCGATCAGCATGGCGCGGAACGCCTTCACGTCCGCTTTGCTGGAGAGCTTGCCGTGGCCGGGCACGATTTTGGTCTTGTCGTCGGTGAGCCGGAGGTAGGCGGTGTCGGCCTTGATCATGCCGTCGATGCTGCCGCCGTTGACCCAGTCGATGTTGGGATAGCGCCCGGTATTGATGAAGGTATCGCCGGTCGAGAGCACGTTGGCGCTTTTGAACCACACATAAGTGTCGCCGCCGGTGTGCGCGTTTGCCGGATGCGTCAGCCGCGCGGTGACGCCTTTTACCTTCAGGGTGGTCTTGTCGTCATAGGTCTGCTTCGGCAGGCCCTCGGGCGGTACCGGCGGCACCTTGATGCCGCTGACATTGTTCGTCGTGCCGGCGGCCAGCAGATTGCGTTCGTTGATGTTGCCGACCACGATGGCGCCGTCCTTGGCGAAGGCGGCATTGCCGCCGGTGTGGTCGCCGTGATGATGCGTGTTGACCAGGTATTTGACCGGCTCGGGCGACAGCATCGCGATGGCGGCTTTGAGCTTGTCGTGCATCGGCGCAAACTGTCCGTCGACCATGATGATGGCGTCCTCGCCGATTGCGACGGTGACGTTGCCGCCGGCGCCTTCCAGCATGTAGGTGCGGTGGCCGAGGTCGGTGGTCTTGACCTCGATCTTGGAATAGTCGGGGCCGAGGGGCGGCGTCGGCGCGCCTTGCGCCAGCGCCGCAGCGCTTGAGCCCATGACTATGAGAGTGGCAAGAACAGGCCGCAGCATCGCGATCCTCCCCGGACTTTTTGCTCTTGCCAGACTAACGACGCAGCGCGCGGATTATTCCCCCGGGGGGCCTCAGCGCCAGCCGCCGCCGCCGTTCACATAAACCGTGTCCGCGGTCATGAATTCGCAGGCGTCCGAACACATGAACAGCACCAGTTCGCCGATTTCCTCAGGCGTGCCGAAGCGTTTCATTGGAATGTCGTTGAGCATCGCCTGCTTGAGTTCCGGCGAGGTCGCCGCCGCCGCGGCGAAGGCGGTGTCGACCGGCCCCGGCGAGATCGACAACGCACGGATGCCCTGGGCGGCGAATTCGCGCGCCACGCCCAGCGTCATGGTGACGACCGCGCCCTTGGCCGCGGCGTAGTGCACCGAGGTGCCGGGCCCGCCGCGCTTGTGCGCCATCGAGCCGACATTGACGATGACGCCGAACTTGTTTTTCAGCATGTGCGGCAGCACCGCCTGCATGGCGTAAAACGTGCCTTTCAGGTTGAGGTCGAGCGTGCGCTCGAGCAGATCGTCGTCGATGTCGAGAAATTTGGAGCGCTTGAGGGCTGCCCCCGCCGAATTGAACAGGAAATGAATTCGGCCGAAACCGTCGAGCGCGAGCTGCACCATGTCCTCGATCGCCGCGCGCTTGGTGACGTCGATGGTCAGCGCCAAAGTCTGCCCGCCAATCTTGTTGATCGCCTCGGCGGTTTTCTCCACGCCCTGTTCGTTGACGTCGGCGAGGACGACGTTGGCGCCCTCGCGGGCAAAGATCAGCGCCGCGGCACGGCCAATGCCGCTTGCCGCCCCGGTGATGACAACGGTTTTCCCGTGAAAGTAATCCGGCGTTTTCGACATTATTGCGTCCTCGGTGTTCCATAGGGCGTTTCTTTATCGGCATCATGGATTGCTCGATCAAGCCCGGCAATGACAATATGAGAGTTCCGCTTTGAAGGAGCCGCCCATGCCGACGCCGCCGATCGAATACGCCGACGCGCTTCCATCCGTGCGTGCGGTCTATGATGACATCAAGAAGACCCGCAACGTTCCCGACGTGAACAATTTCTGGAAATATCTGGCGCGCGATCCGGCGGCGCTCAAGCGCACCTGGGAGAGCATCAAGGAGATCATGGCGCCGGGTGCGCTCGATCCGCTCACCAAGGAGATGATCTATCTCGCGGTCAGCGTCACCAATGGCTGCTCCTACTGTGTCGCCAGCCATACCGCGGCGGCGCGCAAGGCCGGCATGAGCGAGGCCATGTTCGGCGAGGTCATGGCGGTTACCGGCATGGCCAACGAAACCAATCGGCTCGCCAATGGCTACCGGGTGCCGATAGACAAGGCCTTCGAATGATTGCCTCAGGCTGGCGCGCCGTGACAGAATAAGAAAAACCGGCTCAAAGCCGGATCGGGGGGAGGGGTATCATGATCGACCGGGCTTTGATTTCCAGACTGCTTTGCGTTGCCGCCATCGCCGCGATCATGCTGCCGGCGGGGCACGTCCTCTTCCCTTATGTCAGCGACATGCTGAGCGGGATGCAATTCCAGGCGATCGAAGCAGTCGTCAGCGCCACCGTCGGCTTCGGCCTGTCCGCAATCATCGGTTAACCGCGGCGCGATCGGAATAGACCGATCCGCCGGTTGTTCTCGGTTGCAGCAGGCGGCGCGCGTTCACCTCGCCGGCCTGCCAAAAATTGCAACCGACATCATCCCGGGGGAGGGACAAATGCTTCACTCGACGCGTGCAATGTCTCTACTGATCGCGGCGCTGACGCTGGCCAGCGCAAGTGCCGTCTGTGCGCAGACGCCGTCGCCGCCGGGCGCCAAGGTCTATTTCATCAATCTCAAGGATGGGCAACGAGCGAAGAGTCCGTTCCTGGTGCAGTTCGGTCTGTCCGGTATGGGCGTTGCGCCCGCCGGCGTCGAAAAGCCGAACACCGGGCACCATCACCTGCTGATCGACACGAAGCTGTCGCCTGACGAGATGAAGGGCGCGATCCCGATGGACGAACACCCACAAGCATTTCGGCGCCGACCGAGACCATGGTGACGCTTCCCAAGGGCAAGCACACGCTTCAACTCGTGCTCGGCGACTGGTCGCATATTCCGCACGTGCCGCCGGTGATGTCACCAGCGATCACCATCACGGTACGCTGAGTGGCGGTCCCGGCGCCAGAAGCGCCGGGGGTCGCCGTCAATTTATTGGCTGTTGCCGCTGGCCGGCGGACTTGTTGGCGCGGGCGTCGGTGCGGTTCGGGGCTGCAGCGGAGTGCCCATGCCGGTCGTTGCCGGTCCCGGCGTGACATTGCGCGGCGGCGCGCTGCCCGTCGTGCTGACCGGCGCAGTATTGCTCGCGGTATTATCGCTCACGCCTTTGCCGCCGGCGATCAGGAATATCGCGATCAAGGCGATGACGGCGATGCCCGCAATCCAGCCCCAGGTTCCCGCGACATTGTTGTCGCGTCGGCCAACCGAGTCGCTAAATCTGGAATAGCTGTAGCGCGGGTCAGTATTGAGCGGGTCTGACATGTCACCCTCCATCCTTCGTTGCGCTTTCGCGCCTGAATGGAAAACCGCGGGGGCCTTGTATCGTTCCTGTAGAACCAGGAATTGTTGCGATGCGATGGAACTTCACGCAAATTTCCACGCGGAATTCGGTAAGATGATATAGCTCGACGAGCTTTGCCCTCCCGTCTGCAACTCTTGAACATTAATCCGCCATGACGACGACGCGCTTGAGCAATGCGGCCGCTTTTGCCGCACCGGCTGTATTCGTCGTGCTGTGGAGCAGCGGCTTCATCGGCGCCAAGTACGGCCTGCCATATGCCGAGCCGCTTACCTTTCTCGCCGTGCGCATGGCTTTTGTCGTCCTCCTTCTTGGCGCCATTGCGCTGATCGTGCGTGCACGCTGGCTCTCGGCAAGCGAAATCGGTCACAGCATGGTAGTGGGTTCCCTGGTGCACGTGCTGTATCTGGGCGGTGTCTTCGTCGCCATAAGTCATGGCGTGCCGGCGGGAATCTCGGCGCTGATCCCGGGCTTGCAGCCCGTGCTCACCTCGACCATCGCCAATCGCTTCATGGGCGAAGCGGTGACGCGGCGGCAATGGCTCGGGCTCGTGCTGGGCCTCGTGGGCGTGGCGCTGGTGCTGCATGATCGCAGCGTCACGGGGGCCGGCAGCTGGCTCGGCTGGACCGCGAGCTTTTTGTCGCTGATCGGCATTGCGCTGGGCACGCTCTATCAGAAGCGTTTCTGTGGCGCGATCGACTGGCGTACCGGCAATCTGGTGCAATACGTTACCGCCTGCGCGCTGCTTACCCTGGGCGCGTTCGCCTTCGAGAGCCGCGTCATCCACTGGAGCGCCGAGCTCATCTTTGCCATCGCCTGGCTGGTCCTGGTGCTCTCGCTGGGCGCCGTCGGGCTGATGTACTGGCTGATCCGCCGTTCGGCGGCGACCGGCTTTGCCAGCCTGTTCTACCTGGTGCCCGCGGTTACGGCCCTGATGGCCTACCTCCTGTTCGGCGAAAAACTCGACGCGCTGTCGATCGTCGGCATGGGGGTTTGCGCAGCCGGCGTGGTGCTGGCGAGCCGCGGCACGTTTGCGCGGCCGGCGGCGGGCAATGTCGGCGCCTCGGTCGGCGCCGGGAATTAACGGTGGGCTTTACCTTAACGCGCGCCGATGATTGCCAAGGTGCGCGGTGTCGTGCGACGTGAGCAATAGGCGGTAGTGACAATGTCCTGGATCCCGAGTTTCAATACCATGGTGTCGTGGATTTTCCACGTTCCCGACACCTATGAGATGCTGTGGTGGCTGATGCTGTGCATCTGCTGGTTCGGTTTTGTCACCGAGTACCGGCTGAAAAAGATGCAAAAGCAGCTCGACGAAATGGCGGAAAAGGAACGTCCGCCGACGCCGCGCTAGAGCCTGCCCGGTCTATTTCTTCTCGCGATTGAGCACCAGCTGGGTCTGCGTCACCAATGCGCAGAGCCGTCCGTCGCCGCGCGTCACCCGCGTTTGCCAGACCATGGTGGTGCGGCCGCGATGCAGCGCCACGCATTCCGCGCGCGCGATGTCGCCGATCGGAATAGCGGCGAAGAAATTGGTCTTGCTTTCGATCGTGGTCGTGCTCTGGCCGTCCCTGAGGTTGGCGGTCGTGGCGGTGCCGCCGGCATTGTCGGCCAGCGCCATGATGGCGCCGCCGTGCATGATGCCGTGGCGGTTGTTGAAATCCTCGCGTACTTTCACTTCGGCAACGACACGCTCCGGCGAGATGTGCGTGACCTTGATGCCGAGGAAGTCGGCGAAGGGGGGTTGCGAGTGGGCGGCGTCGTTGACGGCTGCGTCGCTCATGTCGTTGGCTCCATATGCGATCCTCTCGCTCTTGTCGCATATTTTCCGGCGCGGCAGAATGGCGGTTCCGGGGCGAGGGGATTGCGCGATAAGGGGCCGATGCCGTGTTCAGTCTGAAGACGCACGCGGTCATCACCGGCGCGCTGCTGGCAACGATGATCATCCTGGCGGTTGCCGGCAACGTTCTGCATGACCGCGGCTATCTGCCGGATTCGTCGGCGACGCAATTGGCCGCCCGCGTCATCTTCTTTGCCCTGTTTTTGGCGTTCGGCTTTTCCTGCATCCCGACGATGCTCAAGTTCTTTCTCGCCGGGCAGATCGCCATCGGCAACGGCAACGTCGCAATTATTCGGGCGATTGCCGCGCACCAGGCCGGTGTCGTGATCGGCGTCTGGCTTTTTCTCGCTCTCGGCCTCGCCATTGCGGTCCCGGCGGCGATCCATGACGGCTTTTTCGACCCGACGCCGGCGGTCGGAGCCGCTGAGCCGGCGCGGTGAAAAGGAAAGGGCGCCACGAGGGCGCCCTTCGGTATTCGCTCTCGCTTAGCCGCGCGGCTGCGGCGCGGTGCGGATATAGGGCTTTGGCTGCTTATAGCCGGGGTGGAGCTTCTTGGCCTCGTCCTCGGTAATTGCGCCGGTCAAGATCACGTCCTCGCCCTGTTTCCAGTTGGCCGGCGTGGCGACGCGATGCTTGGCGGTCAGTTGCAGCGAGTCGATGACGCGCAGCACTTCATCGAAGTTGCGACCCGTGGTCATCGGATAGACCAGCACCAGTTTGATCTTCTTGTCGGGGCCGACGATGAACACATTGCGCACGGTCATGTTGTCGGCCGGTGTGCGCCCTTCAGACGTGCCCGTGGTCGACGCCGGCAGCATTCCATAGGCCTTGGAGATTTTGAGATCGGTATCGCCGATCATCGGATAGTTCGGCGCAAAGCCGACCACATCCTTGATGTCGGTCGCCCATTTGGTGTGATTGCTGACCGGATCAACCGAGAGGCCGATGATCTTGACGCCGCGCTTGTCGAATTCGGGTTTCAGCCGCGCCATGGTGCCGAGCTCGGTGGTGCATACCGGCGTGAAGTCCTTCGGATGCGAGAACAAAACGCCCCAGGAATTGCCGAGCCAGTCGTGAAAGCGGATTTTACCTTCGGTGGTGTCCGCCTCGAAATCCGGTGCAGTATCGCCAATGGCCAATGTCATGACTGTCTCCAATGCTCGGTGAGCGGATAGTGTGCGGCTCTATATAGGCGCGCGGGTTAACCCGGAACAGGGTTGCGGTCGAGGGGAACGAATTGCTGGCCCGGTGCGACGGCGGGGAATAACACCGCGCGCCGCGCGCTGTGGGGAAAATATCCTTATACCGGCACTACTTGCTGGCGGCCTTGCGCTCGTCCATGCCGACGCTGCGGCCGGGGAAACCGGCGGCGTCGAAATAACGGACACCGCCGACGCGCTGCCCGACGAGGATCGTGGCAAGTCCTCCGTCCGCCGGCTTGGCGCGCTCGGTGAAGCGCTCGGCCTGCGGGTTGTTGCCGCCAGGCAGCGCTTCGTCGATGACGCGGCCCATCAGCGAGCCGTGAAACGGAATTTTCAGATCGAGGACCTGCGCGATGGTTTTGCCGATGTCGGCGTTGCTCACCGGGATATCGTTGACGAAACCGGCTTTGAAGCCGGGGCCGATCGCCGCCATGAAATTCATGGTGTCGGCGCGGCTGAAGCTGCCATGCATGCCTTGGCCTTGCTGCAGGCCGGTATCGGCGACTTCGACGGTGCACAGCACGGGTTGGTCGCAGCCCGTCGAATAGGAGCGGAAGTTGATGACGATGGAGGGACGCGGCGTGCGCGCCGACCCCTTCAGGTTGACGGCGGACATCGGCAGCGTACCGTCAAAGCTGCCGATTTCGTCATCGACAAACAGACCGCTGACGTAATCCTGCGCGAGCAGCGCCGCGACGAGTTTGCCGACCAGCGCAGGATCCTTGCCCGGGACATAGACGAGGTCCGAGCCGCCGTTCGAGGCAACCGCAACCAGCGGGTTGGCCGGGTCGGGCCCGATCAGCCCGTTGCCGCGCTTGGGATAGGCTCCATTAGCGACCGCGCCGTTCTTGTTGTCGGGATCGTGCAACGGCTCGCCGAGCGCCTTGGCGAGATCGATGGCGACAAAGCCGGGCGGCAGCAGGCCTTGCGGCACGTCGGCGTATTTCGCCTGCGCCGCCGGGCTGGTCTTGCTCTCCTTGGAAATGGTGGAGAAGCCGTGGTCGGCGGCGATGACGATGTCGGTCGTGGCGGCAAGGCCGAGCTCGTCGAGGGCGCGGCGTAAGGTTGCGAGATTGTCGTCGGCGTTCTTCACCGCGGCCACAGAGGTCACCCCGTTGACGCCGGGCGAGACGTTAAGCAGACTGTCGCCTTGATTGTGTTGCGTGCCATCGGGGTCGCGTGACCAGAACACAAGCACGAATGGCTTGTTGCGCGCCTTGAACATCGGCAGCACCGCTTTTGCGGCGACGTCGGCGAAAAAAGCTTGCTGCTCCACATTGGCGACCAGCGTACCCGGCGTCTTGGCGTCGCCGGCCTTGCCATTGGCGCCGCGTGAGGGCGCGGCAAGCGGCAGATTGGCCGCGGCCAGTGCGTCTTTTGTTGCCTGCGACAGCGGAATGCCGGCCGGCGTGCCGGTCGAATCGTCGACGATGATGGTGTGCTCGCCGCTGCGTTCGGTGTGGTCGAACATCAGCGTCGGGCCGAGCTTGCCGATCGCCGCGGTCGAGAAGCCCTGCCGGCGCGCGGCGACGAGAATGGTGTCTTCGTCGACGAAGTTGCCCTCGAAATGGGAGTCGATGTCGCCGAGGACGGTGTCGCTTTCGATGAAGGGCGTCGAACTGCCGCCCGCCGGTCCGACGGCATAACCGGTGAAGAGGGTATTGCTGAAGGTACCGGTGTCGCCGAGGAAATGGCCGGTCGACATGCCGGACGAGTTCGGCATCGTGAAGGTGGGGAACAGCGAGTGCGGATTGGCGAAATTGACGCCCTTGTCGCGGACCTGGGCCATGGCCGGAGCGGTCTGCGGCGAGACTTGTGCTGCGCGCAGGCCGTCGGGCACAAACAGGATCAGGTTATGCTGGCTTTGAGCAAGGGCCGGCGCGAAATTCGCGGTGAATACGGCGGTCAGAACGAACAGGGCTTTTGACCTCAGCAGCACGGCTGATCTCCCGCTATTTTATCGTATGGCGCGCTAGATACGCCGCCGACAAGACAGTAGTGTAACAAGTGCCGGTTATCCCGCAGCGCCCGCCGGGGCGCGAGGCGCCAAGTTCAAGGCAGCATGTTCAAGCGCATTCTGATTGCCAACCGCGGCGAGATTGCCTGCCGGATCATCAAAACCGCCCGCAAGATGGGGATCGAGACCGTCGCCGTCTATTCCGACGCCGACAAGGATGCCCTGCACGTGTCGATGGCCGATACGGCCGTGGCCATCGGCCCGCCGGAGGCCGCGAAAAGTTACCTGGTGATCGACAAGATCATCGCGGCCTGCAAATCGAGCGGCGCCGAAGCGGTGCATCCGGGCTACGGCTTCCTCTCCGAGCGCGAGGCTTTTGCCAAGGCCTTGGCCGAGGCCAAGGTCGTTTTCATCGGACCCAACGCCAAGGCGATCGCCGCCATGGGCGACAAGATCGAATCGAAGAAGGCCGCGGCCGCCGCCAAGGTCTCGACGGTCCCCGGCCATCTCGACGTCATCGCCGACGAAAAGGAGGCGGTCAAGATTGCCGACCAGATCGGCTATCCGGTGATGATCAAGGCCTCCGCAGGCGGCGGCGGCAAGGGCATGCGCATCGCCCATTCCAGGTCGGAAGTAGCGGAGGGCTTCACCCGCGCCAAATCGGAAGCGAAATCCTCGTTCGGCGACGACCGCGTCTTCATCGAGAAGTTCATCACCGATCCGCGGCACATCGAGATTCAGGTGCTCGGCGACAAGCACGGCAACGTCATTTATCTCAACGAGCGCGAATGCTCGATCCAGCGGCGCAACCAGAAGGTCATCGAGGAGGCGCCGAGCCCGCTGCTCGACGCAGCCACGCGCAAGAAAATGGGCGAGCAGGCGGTGGCGCTCTCGAATGCCGTCGGTTACGATTCGGCCGGGACCGTCGAATTTGTCGCCGGCCAGGACAAGCGTTTCTACTTCCTGGAGATGAATACGCGGCTCCAGGTCGAGCATCCGGTCACCGAGTTGATCACCGGCATCGATCTGGTCGAGCAGATGATCCGCAGCGCCGCGGGTGAGAAGCTTTCGCTCAGGCAAAGTGACGTGAAGATCGAGGGTTGGGCGGTGGAGAGCCGCGTCTACGCCGAAGATCCCTATCGCAAATTCTTGCCCTCGACCGGACGCCTGACCGAATACCGGCCGCCGGCCGAGCGCAGCGAGCGCGGCATCACCGTGCGCAACGATACTGGCGTCTACGAGGGCGGCGAGATTTCAATCTATTACGACCCGATGATCGCCAAGCTCGTTACCCATGCGCCGACGCGGCTCGAGGCGATCGAGGCCCAGGCCGACGCGCTCGATGCCTTCACGCTTGAAGGCATCCGCCACAATATTCCTTTCCTCTCGGCGCTGATGGCGCACCCGCGCTGGCGTTCCGGCAAGCTCTCCACCGGCTTCATCGCCGAGGAGTTTCCCGAAGGCTTCCATGCGATCGCGCCGGAAGGCGAGCGTGCCCAGGTGCTGGCGAGCGTCGCCGCGGCAATCGACCACGTGCTCGGCGAGCGCAAGCGGCAGATTTCCGGGCAAATGCACAGCAGGCCGGTGACGCGCGAAAGCCACCGCGCGGTCTGGCTTGGCGATAGCGAATATCGCCTCGAGGTGAAGCGCGAAAACGGCACCATCGAAGTGCGCTTTCCCGGCGCGAAAAAGAATGCAGCCGGCCACCTGCAGTCGGACTGGAAGCCGGGCGATCTGACCTGGCACGGCACCATCAACAGCGAGCCCGTCTCGGTGCAGGTGCGCACGCTGCCCAACGGCTTTGCGCTCTCGTTCCGCGGTGTCGAGGCCAAAGCCTATGTTTATACCGAGAGCGAAGCGGGCTATGCGCGGCTGATGCCGGCCAAAAAGGTCGCCGACACCGGCAAGCTGGTGCTGTGCCCGATGCCCGGGCTGGTGGTGTCCATCGCCGTCAAGGAAGGCCAGGAGGTCAAGGCCGGCGAGACCGTCGCGGTGGTCGAGGCGATGAAGATGGAAAACGTGCTGCGTGCCGAGATCGACGGCACGGTGAAGAAGATCAACGCCAAGCAGGGCGATAGCCTGGCGGTGGACGCTGTCATTCTGGAATTCGCGTAGCCGGGGTGGCGGGTCCCGCAAATTTTGCTACGCCACAGCCATGACCCTCTATTTCGCCTACGGTTCAAACATGAGCCGCGCCGGCATGAAAGCGCGCTGTCCCGGCGCGCGTGCGGTCGGACCGGCGCGACTGGACAATTACCGGTTCTTTGTCGGCATCGATGGCTGGGGCTCGGTCAAGCCCACCTCCGGAAGTGCAGTGCATGGCGTATTGTGGCGGCTCACCCCGCGCGACGTCGCGGCGATGCACGCCTACGAATTGCTGCACGCCGGACTCTACGACGTGCGGCATCTGCCGGTGCGCATGGGCGCGCGTCTGATGCCGGCGATGATCTATCTGCTGCGCCGCCGTGCAGCCGGCCGGCCGAAGCCCGGCTACGTCGAATTGATAGCGGCGGCGGCGGGCGACTGGAAATTGCCCGAGCGCTACATCGAGGCGGTCGAACGCTGGTCGACCTCGCGCTTTACCGGCGCCCGCGTCATCAATGCCGGGCAGTTGGCGTGACGCTCATCCGCCACGTCATCGTTCACGGCCGCGTGCAGGGCGTCGGCTTCCGCGCCTTCGTCGAATATGAAGCGCTCAAGCACGGAGTCGGCGGCTGGGCGCGCAACCGCCGCGATGGTTCGGTGGAGGCGGTGTTTGCCGGCGAAGCCGCCGCTGTCTCGGCGATGATCGAGGTCTGCGGCAAGGGCCCACCCGGCGCCCGCGTCGATGCGTTGCATCAGCGCGAGGGCGCGGCGGAAGACTTGAAATTGCGCAGGCCCGGTGAATTGTTCTCGTTGCTGGCGACGGCGTAATCCGTCGGCCCGAACAGCGTCTCGAATTCGCGACGCAGCACCGTATCGACATCCGGCATCGTCATGGTCAGGCCGAGACCGGTAAGGCTGGTGACACCGTAGCGCTGCTCGCTTACTCCGCACGGCACGATGCCGGAAAAGTGCGAAAGGTCCGGATCGACGTTGATCGCGATGCCGTGCAGCGTCACCCATTGCTTGACGCGGATGCCGATGGCCGCGATTTTATCCTCAAAACCTTGGCCCTTTTCCGGACGCCGGACCCAGACGCCGATGCGGTCCTCGCGGCGCTCGCCGCGCACGTTGAAGGCGGCCAGAGTGCGGATGATCCATTCCTCGAGGCTGGCGACAAAACGGCGCACGTCCGGCCCGCGACGCTTCAGGTCAAGCATCACGTAAGCCACCCGTTGTCCGGGGCCGTGGTAGGTCATCTGCCCGCCGCGGCCGCTTTCGTGGATGGGAAAGCGCGCCTCGATTACTTGTGCCGGTTTGGCGCTGGTGCCGGCGGTGTAGAGCGGCGGGTGCTCGATCAGCCAGACCAGTTCAGGCTCGCGGCCCGCGGCGATTGCCGCGGTGCGGGCCTCCATGGTGGCGACCGCCTGCTCGTAAGGAACGGGCGCATCGGCGGTCCGCCATTCGACCAGAGCGCCGGCGGGAGGCGATTTCAGGCCGAAATCCAGATCGTTGCGCGCGTTAACCACCCGTTCACCATACCATGGTGACCTGTCATCGGGCCCAGCACTGTCGCCGAGGTCCTTGGGACAAGCCATTTGACCACACTCACCAAAGTTTCCGTCGATATCACCGTAGTGCTCGGCACAACCCTGATGCCAGTACATCAGGTGCTGCGTCTTGGCCGCGGCGCCATCATCGAGCTCGAATCCTCCGAGGATGACGCGGTCAATATCCTCGCCAATAATCTGCCGGTGGCCAAGGGAACCGTCGTGGTCAACGGCAACCGCATCGCGGTCGAGGTCGGCGAACTGCTGCCGCGCCCGCCCGATATGCGCTGAAGGCTCGAATATAGGGTCTCGGCGCGAGCCTTTTTAGCGGGGTTTGCGGCACTTGTTCGGCAACATCCTATTTGTTAGATGGACCGCGCTCGACGGGACGCGAGCTATTCCAAGGCATTTCGTCCATTTCCAATGCGGCCATGGCGGAATTGGTAGACGCACTAGCTTGAGGTGCTAGCGGGGCAACCCGTGGAGGTTCGAGTCCTCTTGGCCGCACCACACTAAAACGCGCAAAGCTTATCGCCGGGCATGGCAATAAGGTCCGCGAATGAAAAAGACCGCCACGAGGCGGTCTTTTTTTTCGACCCTGGCGGCTGGTCTAGAACTGCCCGCTGTTCGCCAGATAATCCCCGGACGGTGCGATGGCGACCACGGCCGTGCGGGCTTTGCGTGCGCTCGCCAGCTTGACGCCATGGCGTCGCGCTGGGGTTTCGCCGCTGCGAGCGCTGGTTTTGACCACGGTGGGCCATGCCGACTTGCCGGAGGCCACGAGCGCTGGCAGCGATAGCGGCCGTTCGCCGGCGGCGACCACCTGCACGATGCGAAAGCCGTTGCTCTTGAGCTGCTTGAGCAATACCGGCAGCGCCATGGCGGTCGCCGGATGGATATCGTGCAGCAGCAATATGCCACGGCCCCTGGCTTCGAGCCGCCGCATCGCGCGCTGCACGATCTGTTGCGCGTTGATGTGCCTGAACCAATCGTCGGCGACCACGTCGGCGCTCCATGTCACCAGCGAATGCGAGGCGAGGAAGCCTTCCGCGGTGTTGGAGCGGCCGAGGCCGGGAATGCGGAAGAACGGCGACAGCGCCGCGGGGTCGCCGAGCGCCTGGTCGACGAGGTTGATGCCGCCATCGACCTCGCGCTCGACCCGGTCCAGCGACAAATTCTGGAACACCAGCGGATGATCGAGGCTGTGAGTGCCGATGGTGTGGCCCTCATTGTAGATGCGCCGCACCGTTGCCGGATAGGCGCGCGCCATCTGTCCGACCAGGAAATAGGTGGCCTTCACGCATTGCGAGGCCAGCGTATCGAGGACGCTATCGGAGTAGGGCGGCAGCGGGCCGTCGTCGAAGGTGAGCACGACCTCGTGGTCCTTCAACGGCAATGTCTGCTTGTATTGCATGCTGCCGATGCGGGTGAAGTCCTCCGGACTGACGGTGATCACCCGGCTGGTACCCAGCGCATCAGGGTTGGTCGGGCACGGATCGGCCAAAGCTGGACTGGCCGCGGCCACGACAAGCAACAAAGTTACAACAAAACGCATGCAACCCCCCGGCCCCGAATTACTGTTCTGCGATCCCCCGATCGCGAGGCCATGCAAATCTAGAAAAACGAATATTAACGAGACATTAACCAATAGTGGCCGTCAACAGGCGATGGCCCAACAACCATCCCGCGCCGCAGCAAATCACAGCTTTTTCAGTTTGTCCGGCGGGGCGCCGCGACCACGTGCACGATGCTGTAGCCGCGGCGTTTGAGCTCGCGCAGGAAGGCCGGCAGCATCTGCGCGGTCTCCTTTTTGGTGTCGTGAAAGAGCACGATGCCGCGGTCGACCTTGTCGATACGGCCCAAGACAAGCTTGAGTTCGGCTTCGGGCGTCATCGGCAGCCAGTCGCTTGCCCAGACGTCGGCGCCGAAAACCACCAATCCGCGCGCGGCCATGCGTTCGAGCAGCGCCGGATTGGAGGCAAATCCGGGAAAACGGAAGAACGGCGTCGTCGGCTCGCTGCGCCGTTCTCCATAGAGCGCGTATTCGTTGGCCTCGATGCCGCGGTTGATGTCGGCATCGGCTTTGGCCGGCGACAGATGGTTCAGCAGCGGATGTGAAAACGTGTGGTGGCCGATCGAGTGACCCTCGGCCAGTTCGCGTCGGGCGATCTGCGGGGAGGCCTCGGTATTGCGGCCGAGCAGGAAGAAGGTTGCCCGCACGCATTCGGCCTTGAGTGCGTCGAGCACTTTTGGCGTGGTTGTCGGCCAGGGGCCGTCGTCGAAGGTGAGCACCAGTTCCTTCGCGGCGAGCGGCAGCGTCTGGGGAAATTCCTTGCGCCCGACGCGCGGCGTGGACGCGGCGTCGGCCTCGAGCACGCGGGCGGTGCCGAGCGCGTTCGGATTGCCGGGACATGTCTGCGCGGCGGCCGCCAGCGGAGCGGCCACGATCAACGCAATAGCAAGTTCTCGAATCATGCGGTCAGTTTACGTCTTAATTGTTTGCCGGACCTGTGCGGCGACGCTACTAATGGCGCGGAGCAGTCACTTGGCGGAGCCGGCATGGCCAAAAGAAAAATCAGAACATTGCCGCGCGACGACGACGGCGACATCCGCAGGCGGTATTTCGGCCGCGTGGTCAAGGCCGTCGGGACCGGCGATATTGAATCCCTGCGCCGGCTGGTTGGAGGCCTGCACGTCTCGGATCTCGGGGCCGTCGTCGAGGCGCTGGAGCCCGAACAGCGCCTGCGTCTGGTCGAACTCTTGGGCATCCACTTCGATTTTACCGCCCTGACCGAAGTCGATGATCATGTGCGCGAAGAGATTCTCGAAGAACTCGAACCGCACACCGTCGCCGAAGGCGTTCGCGATATCGAATCCGACGACGCCGTGACCATCCTTGAGGATCTACCCAAGGACGAACAGTCTGAAATTCTCCAGCAGTTGCCTCATCCGGAACGCGACGCCCTCCGCCGCAGCCTGGACTACCCGCAAGACTCCGCTGGCCGGCGCATGCAGACGGAGTTCATCGCCGTGCCGCCGGGCTGGGACGTCGGTCAGGCGATCGACTACATGCGCGAGACCGTCGAGTTGCCGGAGCGCTTTTATGAGCTCTACGTCGCCGACAGTGACAGCCGCTTTCTTGGCGCGGTTCCGCTCGACCGGCTTTTGCGCAGCAAGCGCCCGGTCGCCGTTGCCGATCTGATGGAAGCCGAACGCCGCCGGATCAAGGCCGACGAAGACCAGGAGGAGGTGGCACGGATATTCCGGCGCTACGACATGGTCGCAGCGCCGGTGGTCGATGCGCGCGACCGGCTGGTCGGCGTCATCACCTTCGACGACGTCGCCGACGTGCTGGTCGAGGAGGCGGAAGAAGACATCAAGGCGCTCGGTGGCGTGCGCGACGAAGAACTCTCCGACACGGTGTGGACCATCGCGCGCAGCCGCTTCAACTGGCTTTTGGTCAATCTGGTGACCGCGTTTCTCGCCTCGTCGGTGCTCGGCCTGTTCGAGGGCTCGTTGCAGAAGATGGTGGCGCTCGCGGTGCTGGCGCCGATCGTGGCAAGCCAGGGCGGCAACGCGACGACGCAGACCATGACCGTCGCGGTGCGCGCACTCGCCACGCGCGAACTCACCGACCTCAATGCCTGGCGCGTCATCCTGCGTGAGCTGCTGGTCGGGCTGCTCAACGGCGCGGCTTTCGCCGTCATCACCGGAGTTGCCGCCTATGCGTGGTTTCGCGTGCCCGGCCTTGGCTTCGTCATCGGCATGGCGATGGTGTGCAATCTGCTCGCTGCGGCGCTCGGCGGCATACTCATTCCACTGGCGCTCAACCGGCTGCGCGTCGATCCCGCCGTTGCTTCGAGCCCATTCGTGACCACGGTGACCGATGTGGTCGGCTTCTTCTCGTTTCTCTCGATTGCCACCGTCTGGTTCGGGCTTCGCTAGGGGCCGAGGCTAGCGGAGTCATAATTCATTCACCCTGTTTGCTGACCGACCATTAACGCTGGCTGCCTAGCTTGATCAGCGGGTACCGCTGACGGGCGGGGAGCTTTGTTGATGGGCGTAATTTGGCGGCGGGCGGGCTACGCGCGCTTTCGGCAACTGCCGGCATCTCTACAAGCGGCGCTGCGTGATGCGCACGGGTGGCTGTCGGGCCGCCTGGCCGTTCTGCCGCGTGCGATAGCGCAAAGGCGGCTATCGACTGCATGGCTGATTGTGGCGCTGGCGGCTCTTGCCGTGGTGACGACGCTTGCTTTTGCCGGCGCAGGCTACGAATTGGCCCGACGCAGCGACGACAGACGCGCGTCTGACCAGCGCGAGGCCCTGCGTGGCGCGATTTCCGAGTTTCGCGCCCTGTTTGATCCCGGTGGTGAGGTCGATCCGCGCTTCGTGCGGATGATCGAGCAGAGTGTCGGGCTCAAGGGACTGAAATTCGAAGTCGACCCCGTTCCGTCTGCGCGCGAATTACAGCCAGTGATGGATGCGCACGGACGCATCGTCGGTTTTTTCACCTTCGACGCCGACCATCCAATGGTGCGAGCCATGCGCCGGCTGATGCCGGCGCTTGTTTTGATAGCGTTGGGTCTGGCCGCTTTCGCCGCAGCCTCGCTCTGGCAGCTGCGCCGGGCGCGGGACGAACTCAGGGCCAGCGAAGAGGCCGCGCGCCGCGCCGCCGAGGAAGACAAGCTGATGGGGTTGCCCAACCATTCCAAGCTAACCGACCTGCTCGATCTCGCGCTTGCGGAACGCGGCAGCGATCAGGTCACCAGCTTTGCCATGATCGAGCTTGACGGCATGGCCGACATCAACGCGCAACTCGGCGTGCTCGGCAGCGATGAGTTGACAGTGTCAGTGGCGCAGCGGCTGAGGGAGGCGCTGCCGCACGAAGCGGTCCTCGCCCGCGTCGGCAGCGACGAGTTTGCCGTAACATTCACGACTACAGCCGACGTCGATGCTGTGGCCGTGCTGCGCGCCGCGCTCGATGCCGTGGCGCGCCCGCACTGGATCGGCACCGTGGTGCGCATCGCTGCCCGCGCCGGCCTTGCCCAGGCGCCGCGCCATGCAACGACGCGCGGCGAACTCACCCACCGCGGCGAACTCGCGCTGCGCAAGGCGGCGCAGAAGGGCCCAGGCACCATTGTCACTTACGAGCGCGCGATCGACGCGCAGTCGAGCGACCAGCAGTTCATCCGCCGCGAATTGCCGCGGGCGGTGAGCGCCGGCGAACTGGAACTGCACTTTCAGCCCATCGTTGCCGCCCACGGCGGCCGTATCGTCGGCGTCGAAGCGCTGCTGCGCTGGAACCATGCCACGCGCGGGCATATCCCGCCGGCAACCTTCATTCCGGTCGCCGAGCAGATGGGTCTGATGGACACGCTCGGGGCCTTCGTGCTGCGCCGGGCGCTTGCCGAGGCCAAACGCTGGCCCAATCTCTACATGTCGGTCAACCTGTCGCCGTTGCAGGTGCGCGACCGCGGGATCGTCGAACTGGTGCGCGCGACGCTTACCGAAACAGGGATCAAGCCTGGCCGGCTGGTGCTTGAGGTGACTGAGGGCGTGTTGATCGAAAACCCCGAGGAGATGATCCAGCGCATCGAGGAACTGCGCGCGCTGGGCGTGCGCGTCGCGCTCGACGATTTCGGCTCCGGTTTCTCCAGCCTCAGTTATCTGCAGCGCTTTCCCTTCGACAAGCTCAAGATCGACAAGAGCTTCGTTTCGACGCTCGGCAGGTCCTCGAATGGCGGGGTGATCATCCAGGCCATTGTCGCGCTTGGCCGCGCGCTCGGGGTCACCGTGCTGGTCGAGGGCGTCGAGACCGAGGAACAGCGTGTGCTGCTGCGGCTTGCCGGCTGTGACGAGATGCAGGGCTACCTGTTTGCGCGGCCTCAGCCGGCCAAGGCAGTCGACCGGTTGCTCAGACAGCCGAAATCCGCAACCGAACCGTCAACCGCCAAGAGATTGAGCGCCTAGGCGGGCGCTGACATCCTCATCCGCACCTTATAGAGTTGCCGCCAAGCACCGAGAAAAAGTGCGTCAGCGGAGGGCGGCATGAGTATCCCCAATGTCTGGGCTGGTTTTGACTTCGGCCTCGGGGCCGATGTCGACATGCTGCGCAAAACCGTCTCCGACTTTGCTCAGGATCGCATCGCCCCGCGCGCCGACGAGATTGACCGCAGCAACAAATTTCCGCGTGAGCTGTGGCCGGAAATGGGTGCGCTTGGCCTGCACGGCATCACTGTCGAGGAGGAGTGGGGCGGGTCGGGCATGGGATATCTTGCCCATTGCGTGGCGATGGAAGAGATCTCACGCGCGTCCGCCTCGGTCGGCCTGTCCTACGGCGCCCATTCCAATCTCTGCGTCAACCAGTTGCGCCGCAACGGCAGCGACGCGCAGCGGCGCAAATATCTGCCCAAGCTCATGTCCGGCGAACATGTCGGAGCGCTGGCCATGTCGGAGCCAGGCGCCGGCTCGGACGTTGTGTCGATGCGCACCCGCGCCGACAAAAAGGGCGATCGCTACGTGCTCAACGGCTCGAAAATGTGGATTACCAACGGACCGGTGGCCGACACGCTGGTGGTCTATGCAAAGACCGACCGCACCGCCGGCGCCCGCGGAATTACCGCGTTCATCATCGAGAAGGGCATGAAAGGGTTTGCCCCGGCGCAGAAGCTCGACAAGCTCGGCATGCGCGGCTCCGACACCTCGGAGTTGGTGTTCACCGATTGCGAAGTGCCGGCGGAGAATGTGCTCGGCGCCATCGGCAACGGCGTTAACGTGTTGATGTCCGGCCTCGATTACGAGCGCGTCGTGCTCGCCGCGGGTCCGCTTGGGATCATGCAGGCCTGTCTCGACGTGGTGATCCCTTACGTGCACGAGCGCCAGCAGTTCGGTCAGGCCATCGGCCAGTTCCAGTTGGTGCAGGCCAAGCTCGCCGACATGTATGTCACCATGAATGCCGCGAAGTCCTACGTTTACGCCGTCGCGCGTGCCTGCGACGTCGGCCGCACCACGCGTGAAGATGCCGCCGGCGCCATTTTGTACGCCGCCGAGCGCGCGACCTGGATGGCGCTGGAAGCGATCCAGTGTCTTGGCGGCAACGGCTACATCAATGACTTCTCGACCGGCCGCCTGTTGCGCGACGCCAAGCTCTACGAGATCGGCGCTGGAACGAGCGAAATCCGCCGCATGCTGATCGGGCGGGAGATTTTCGAGAAGACCAAGTAGCCCGCTGGCCGCGTTAACTTTTGTTATTGGCGAATCAGCTAGGCCGATGGCCGACTCCACGAGCGAGGGGAAGGCCATGATGCGGGTGCGCTTGAAAGCCGACGGGCGGATCGTCGAAATCCTGCCCGACGGCAGCGAAAAGACGGTCGATCATAGGGATCCGGCGAGCTTCGTGCGTCAGGTGCGCGCGCGCTGCGGATTGACGCAGGCGGCTTTCGCGCAAAGCATCGAGGTGCCGATTGAGACGGTTCGCAACTGGGAGCAGGGCAAGCGGCACCCGCGCGGTCCGGCGCGCGCATTGCTCAAGGTGATCGACAAGGCGCCCGAAGCTGCCTTTGCCGCTTTAGGTGGCAGACGGCGCTGACGCGCCTTTCGGGCGGCAGACGACGGTAGTATCTACTCGGCGGGAGCGTGCACGCGCTGGCGCGGAGCCGGACGGGCGATGCGCATCAGCAGACCCATGAGGCACAGGATCGCGATGTAAACGATCAGCTGCAATTCCGTCGGCCGTTCGGTGTAGCCGATCAGCGCGTGTAGCATGCGGCCGAGAATGCTGCCCTCCGACAGAAGCCACGACGTATCCCACACGGTGCGGCCGAGCACTTCCAGAAATCCGGCATTGTTGAGGAACTGCACCGACTGCGCCGCCATGCCGGCGGCGAGCAGCGCGATCAACCAGCTTGTCACCGTAAAGATGTAGCGGGTCGGGATCGCCAGCAGCCCGAAATAGGTGAGGCTGGTGAAGGCAGCTCCAGCGGCGACGCCGAGAATGCCGCCGACGAACAGCGACATGCCGGAGGTTCCCGAGGCAAAGATGCCGTAGAGGAACAGCACCACCTCCGAGCCTTCGCGCAGCACGGCGAGGCCGACGACGACGGCAAGCGCCGTCAAGGGTTTTGCACCTTCGCTCACCGCCACGCCGACATTGCGCATCTCGGCGGCGATCTCGCGGCCGTGCCGCGCCATCCAGGCGTTGTGCCACATCAGCATCACCACGGCGATGCCGAGCACGCTGGCGTTGAACAGTTCTTGCCCTGAGCCCTCGAAGGCCTGCGAAATCGCGCCGGCGAACATGGCGACGATCGCCGCACCGAGCACGCCGGCGACGATACCGATGGTGACCCAGCGGCCGCGCCCGGCGACGCCACGCGTTGCCGCCATGACGATACCGACGATGAGGCCGGCTTCGAGGACTTCGCGGAAAACGATGATGAGGGCGCCGAGCATGATTGCTATTCCGCGATCACCACGCCCTTGGCGGTGGATTCATGATATTCGCCAACGAAGGGATAACGCCCCGGCGGCAGCGGGCCGATGTGCACGACGCCCTGCGACTTCCCGGCAATGACTTTTTCGACCTTCAACACCGAACTTTCGAATTCTTCCGCGGTGGCGTCCTGGTTGACCACCGTGATAGTCACCCGCTTGTTCGCCGGGACCTTGATCTCGGATGGCGAGAACACGTGATCCTTGATTGTGATCTTGAAGGCGTCGTCGGCGCGAACCACGGCCGGCGGCAGCACCAGCACTGCGGCAAGGGCAAGAAGAATGGCGATACGCTGCATCACAAGGCGTCCTGTTGGCTGTTCTGTGCTCACAAAACCAATAAGAGCTATCGATGCAAGTCTTTCTTTTTACTCTTGAATTATTCCAATGTGAGAAGCATCGCCAATAGACTGAGAGTGCAAGTCTTGGCTCGCTTTGCGCAGCGGCAAAAATTTTCGTGATGTTCCGGCTGGGCGGCCCCCCCGGTTGGCAGCGTCTGGCCAAGCGGGCATTCTGCCCGCCCTTCACGTCGCGGTTCCTTCCGCCAGCACCCTTCAGGAGACAGAACATGCAATACGTCGAAGCCCATGGCGCCCGCATTCCGCAAATCGGCCTGGGCAGCATGACCTTGTTGGGCGAGGCCGGCACGCAGGCGATCAAGACGGCCCTCGATGTCGGTTACCGCCACCTCGATACGGCAGCGCATTACGGCAACGAGAAGGAAAACGGCGAGGCGCTGCGCGCCTCCGGCGTCAGGCGCGACGATGTCTTCATCACCACCAAGGTCAGGCAGGACGATGCCATGCCGGATGCCTTCGCCCGCGTCGTCGATCAGAGCCTCGCCAATCTCAAGCTGCCGCAGGTCGATCTTCTGCTCATTCACTGGCCGAGCAAGACAGTGCCGCTCGCTCTTACCATCGGCGCGCTGTGCAAGGCGAAGAAGGACGGCAAGACCAAGCACATCGGCCTCTCCAATTTCACCATGGCGTTGCTCGACGAGGCTTGGAAGGTGACCACCGAACCGCTGGTCTGTAACCAGATCGAGGCGCATCCGTTCATCAACCAGGACAAGGTCATTGCCGCCAGCAAGAAGCGCGGCATGGCCGTGGTCGCCTACGTGCCGATTGCGCGCGGCAAGGTACCGGGCGCCGAGGCGCTCGAGCGCATCGGCAAGGCGCACGGCAAAACCGCGGCGCAGGTGTCGCTGCGTTACCTCATTGAGCTCGGGCTCGTTCCAATTCCGCGCTCGACCAAGCGCGAGCACCTGAAGGAAAATATCGAGGTGTTCGATTTCAAACTGTCGGCCGCCGAGATGGCCGAGTTGAAGAAGCTCAACGCCACCAACATGCGCGTGGTCAACCCGCCGCATGCGCCGGTATGGGACGCGGCCTGAGGATCGATGCAGGCAATCGAAACCAAAGGTTTCCGGATTCCCGCCGTTGGTCTCGGCACCTGGACGCTGCGCGGACGCGACTGCGCGCGGCTGACCGAGCAGGCGATCCGCATCGGCTATCGTCACATCGACAGCGCGCAGATGTACGAGAATGAGCGCGAAGTAGGCGAGGGGGTGCGCGCCTCCGGCCTGCGCGCCGAGGTGATGGTCACCACCAAGATCCAGCCCTCGTTGCTGTCGCCGCCCGAACTCGAGCGTTCGGTCAAGGAAAGCCTCGCCAAATTACGGCTCGACGTCATCGATCTGCTGCTGATCCATTGGCCCAATCCGCGCGTGCCGCTTTCCGAAACGCTTGGCGCCATGGCCAAGATGAAACGCGACGGCTATGTGCGGGCGCTGGGCGTGTCGAATTTTACCGTGGCGCTGCTCGACGAAGCGACGAAGATCATGCCCGATCTGGTCTGCAACCAGATCGAATATCACCCCTTTCTCGACCAGGACAAAGTGGTGGCGGCGTGCCGACGTCTCGGGATGGCGCTGGTCGCTTACAGCCCGATCGCGCGCGGCGGCAGCGTTGGCGACAAGGTGCTGGAGCGCATCGCCAAGACGCACGGGAAAACAGCAGCGCAGGTGTCGCTGCGCTGGCTCGTGCAACAAAGCGTTGTCGTCATTCCGCGCACCAGCAAGATCGAGCGGCTGGAGGAGAACCTGGCGATTTTCGACTTCGAATTATCGGACGCCGAGATGAAGGAAATCGCCGGGCTTGCCCGCCGCGGCGGCCGCATCGTCGATTGGACCTGGTCGCCGAAATGGGACTGAGCCGCTAGCGCGCTTCGTCAAAACTCAAAGTCAGACCGTCAAGACCGAGTTCGCCGTAATCGGACGACCATGTCTGCCCGTTCGCCACCGGCCAGGCGTCGGTGATGGTACCGGTAGTGACGACCTCGCCGGCGGCAAGGGCCGGGAATTGTGGCTGGCCGGAAAGAACGCGTGCCAGATAGCCGAGCGCCAGCGCCGGACTATCGAGCACATTGGCGCCGGTGCCGCGGTCGATCACGGCATTGCCGTGCTTGAGCGTTACAGCGCATTTTGGCAGCAGGGCTGCGACCGCCGAACGGTTGGCCGGCGTGATTTGCACGGGCTTGCCGATGACCAGGGCCCCATGCAGCGCCCACGCGGCGGTGCAGTCCGGCAGCTTGAATTTCCAGTCGGGAAAATGGCTCTGCACGATTTCAAATGCCGGCGCCATCCATTCGACGGCCGATAAAATTGCAACCGGATCGTCGCTGACCGGAACTGAGGCGCTCAGCTTGAAGGCAACCTCCGGCTCGATGCGCGGATTGACAAAAGTGCGCAGGCCCAGCGTGGCGCGTCCGTCCGGCACAAATTGCACAGTGTGTGCCCAGACGTGAGCCCAGTTCGGCGCGTCGACGCCGTAGCGCGGCCAGATCGTGCGGTTGGTGAAGCCGATCTTGCGCCCGACCGGCGTCCAGCCTTGCGCGCGCCGCCGCCTCTCGATGATGTCGAGCACGGCATAACCGTCGGCGAAACTGAAGTCCGGCATCGACGCCGTGATCGGCGCCAGCGGGGTGACGGCGTCATAGGCGGCGATCAGCCGGTCTGCCACGGCTTCGCGGTCGATCGGCACTAGAAGAACCCGAGGGATTCGCAGCCGGTGCCGGCCTGGAAGCTGTGCTTCCACGTCCGCGTCGGAATATCGACGACGTGCACAGAGCCGTCACCCTGGCAGGCGACGAACAGCTCGTCGCCTCGATAGACCATGTCCATCGGCTGGCTGCCGACCTTGACCGCGGCTTGCTCGCGGAATGAGGGCGCGATCAGGCTCACGGTGTCGCTGTTGAGGCTGGTGACGGCGAGCAGGCTCCAGTCCGGACTGTAGCGCGCAATCTGCGCCGGCTTGGCGACGTCCTTCAGTGGCAGCGTCTCGCGCACGCGTTCGCTCTCGGTATCGATCAGGAACAGGACCGGCTCCTGATCGGAGACCACCACCACGGTCTTGCCGTCGCCGGAGATGGCGATGCCGGCGAGAGGATGCGGGGTCTTGATGGTGCCGACGAGCTTGCGCTGACGCAGATCGATCACCGATACCGTGCCGTCTTCTTCATTCTCGGTATAAAGCCGCTGGCCGTCGGGTGCGATAATGAGACGGTGGGCGTTGGTCGACCCGGAGCCGATCGCCTCGACGACCTTATGTGTCTTGCGGTCGATCACCGCTACCACCGCGCTGTTCTCGCAGGTGAGGTAGATCAGGCCGTCGGGCCCGAGCTTGAGTGTGTGCGGCGCGATGTAGGGGCGCAGATCGATATCGCCGACATGGGCGCGCTTTTCGAGATCGATGATGCAGAGCGTGTGACCGGGGTTGGGATTGCGGCCGTGGATACCGTCGCCGTAGATCGGCACATAAGCCAGCCCGGTTTCCGGCACCAGCAGCAGTTCATGCACCGTGCGCTGGAAGCCATCGAGCACTTTTTGCGTCTCGAAGGTGTGCGGATCGAGAAACAGGATCTTCGCGCCCATCTTGTCGACGGCGATCATCCCGTGGCTTGCGCTGCTCATCATGCCGCCTCTTGTGTCCTTCGCGGCTCTTTCATTACCACACCGGGTCCGAATTATTATAGTGATGGGTGATGGCGATCAGTTCGGAAACCGCGCTCGTCTTGTTCTCCGGCGGGCAGGACTCCACCGTGTGCCTTGCCTGGGCGCTGGAGCGTTTTTCGCGGGTGGAAACCATCGGTTTCGCCTACGGCCAGCGCCACGCCGTCGAACTCGAAGTTCGCCCGCATCTGCGCGCGGCGCTGGCTGAAATGCGCGCCGGCTGGAAGGCGCGGCTTGGTGAGGATCACCTGGTCCGGCTCGATGCGCTCGCAAATATTTCCGACACCGCGCTCACCCGCGAGACCGCAATCGAAATCGCCGACGGCGGCCTGCCGAGCACCTTCGTGCCCGGCCGCAACCTCGTCTTTTTCTGCTTCGCCGGTGCGCTCGCTTACCGGCACGGCGCCCGCCACATCGTCGCCGGCATGTGCGAGACCGACTATTCCGGTTACCCCGACTGCCGCGACGATACCATCAAGGCCATGCAGGTCGCGCTCGGTCTCGGCATGGATCGGCGCTTCGTCATCCATACGCCTTTGATGTGGATCGACAAGGCGGCGACTTTTGCTATGGCGGAGGAGATCGGCGGCAGTCCGCTGCTCAAACTCGTTGTCGAGGAGACCCATAGCTGTTACTTGGGCGATCGGACGCCGCACGCTTGGGGACGCGGTTGCGGCACATGCCCGGCCTGCGAGTTGCGAGCCGCCGGCTATCGGAAATTCGTCACCTCAAGGCAGAGCCAATAAAAATGACCACGACATTGGACACGCTGCGCAACGTCACCACCGGCACCATCACCACCATGTTGCTGAAGAAAGGCATTCGCCATGCCTGGATGGCCGGCGCCATGCCGCTGGGCTTTTCCGGCAAGCGCGTGGTGGGCAAAGCCTTCACGCTGCGCTTTGTGCCGGTGCGCGAGGACCTGGCGACGCCGGAAAGCTGGTCGAAGCCGATCTCCACCCGCAGCGCCATAGAAGCGATGCCGGAAAATTGCATCGTCGTCGCCGATGCCATGGGGGTGACCGGCGCCGGGATTTTCGGCGATATTTTATGCATGCGTATGGTCAAGCGCGGCGTCACCGCGCTGATCACCGACGGCGTCATGCGCGACAAGCACGGCGTCGAAGCAACCGGCCTGCCGGTCTGGTGCGCCGGCGTTGCCGCGCCGGCTTCCGTCAATCAGTTGACCTTTGTCGGCTGGAACGAGCCGATCGGCTGCGGCGGCTGCGCCATTTTTCCCGATGATATCATCGTCGCCGACGACGACGGCGCGGTGGTGATCCCGGCCGCGCTGGCCGACTTCGTTGCCGGCGAAGGTGCCGAGCATGAACTCATGGAAAGCTGGCTGGTGCAGGAAGTTGAGAAGGGCGCGAAGTTGCCCGGCCTCTATCCGCCGAATGACGAGAACAAGAAGCGCTATGAGGAATGGAAGAAGAAACGCTGATGTTCTTCTTCCTGTCGAAGACCCTCGGGCTTCTGCTGCTGCCGTCCAATCTACTCGTCGTTACAGGTCTTGTCGGCTTGGCGCTGATGGCGACCAGGTACCGGCGCGCCGGCAAGCGTGTGGCGACCGTCAGCTTGGTGCTGCTGCTCACGATCGGCATATTGCCGATAGGAAAATTGCTGGCGAACGTCCTGGAAAATCGTTTTCCTCGGTGGGACGCAACGCGCGGTGCGCCGACCGGGATCATTGTGCTGGGCGGCGCCATCGATGCCGGGCTCACCTTCGATCGTGGCTCGCCGGCGCTCAGCGATGCGGCTGAGCGGGTCGTCATGATCGGCAAGCTTGCCCGGCAATTTCCGCAAGCGCGCATCATTTTCAGCGGTGGCAGCGGGGCCTTGGCGACCGGCGATATCCCCGAGGCGGATGCCGTCTACCCGATCCTCGACGACCTCGGTGTGCCGCGCGCGCGCGTGCAACTGGAAAACCGGTCGCGCAACACCAACGAGAACGCAACGTTCAGCAAGGCACTGGCCGACCCGAAGCCCGGCGAGCGCTGGCTGCTGGTGACCTCGGCCATTCACATGCCGCGGGCCGTCGGTTGTTTCCGCCGTGCCGGCTTTCCGGTCGAGGCCTACCCCGTGGACTGGACGACCGCGACACATCCAGGCCTTGCGCCGGATTTTTTTGTCGTCGCCGGCCTCAAGCGCACCGATGACGCGGTCCACGAATGGACCGGCCTGTTGGCCTATTGGCTGAGTGGGCGCACCGACGCATTCCTGCCCGGCCCTTGAGGCGGCCTGGTCGCCGCGCGATTGAGCAAAGTTGCGCCGGCCGGTATCCTGCGCAGGTTGCAGGCGATTCGCTTGCGCCGTTTGGGTTGCGTGTTCGTGCGCCATTTTCAGTGCGATGCCACCTTCAGAGGGGGGGCCACCCATGTCGCCCGATATTCGCACGCGATCACCCGAAAGCGCTGGCTACGGCGCGCCCAAGCTGCCGCTCGCCGACAGCATCCGTCTGCGCGCCAATTGGGGTGAGCGCATCGTTACTGTGCTCGCCGCCAGCATCGCGGTGCTGATCGTCGCGGTCATCGCCGTTTTGATGGGGATGGCTTAGTTCTCCGCGGCGCTGCCCCGCCGGCAATCGTCGCGTCCGCAAGCTTGGCGTCGAACGCGCGGTGCGCGTCCGAATTGAATTGCCGCCGCCAGGCAGCGAGCGCGACACCCGCGGTGGTGAGCGTCGCCGGCTTGAGCGGCGGCGCGCCCTCTGCCACCATGGCGGCAACAGAGTCCATGCCGCAAACAATCACGACCGGATATCAGGCGCTGGTCGACGCCGCCGAGCGCGAAATCGAGACGCTGCCGATCGAGCAGGCGGTCAAGCTCGCCGGCCGCGACGTCGTCGTACTGGTCGATATTCGCGACATCCGCGAACTGCACCGCGACGGCAAGATCCCCGGCGCCTTCCATTGCCCGCGCGGCATGCTCGAGTTCTGGATCGACCCGTCGGGCTCGTACTACAAGCCGGTGTTTGGTCAGGACAAGAAATTCGTCTTTTTCTGCGCCGGGGGCATGCGGTCGGCGCTGGCCGCGCAGACCGCGCAGCGCATGGGCCTCAAGCCCGTTGCCCACATGAAAGGCGGCTTCGGCGCCTGGAAGAAGGCGGGCGGACCGGTCGAGGCACCGCCCGAGCCGAAAAAGCCCTGATCCATCGATCCGACTGCTTGCCAGCATAAGAACGTTTGGCTTGTAGTCGACCTTATTCTCCAGCAATTTGCCGTCATTGCGCAGGGTGGGGCAGCCATGACGCTGCGGTTGATCATCGGCAACAAGAACTATTCGTCATGGTCGCTGCGGCCATGGATTGCCATGAAGGTCGCCGGTATTCCTTTTGAAGAAACGCTCATTCCATTCGACACCGCCGAGTTCAGGCAGCGCGTCGGCGAGGTCTCCGGCACTGGCAAGGTCCCGGCCCTGATCGACGGCGACATTCAGATATGGGAGTCGCTCGCTATCCTCGAATATCTGGCCGAGAAATTTCCCGACGCGGCTCTATGGCCGAGGGATGTGGTGGCGCGCGCCCAGGCCCGCTCGGTTGCCAACGAAATGCACGCAGGTTTTGCCGCGCTGCGCGGACATCTGCCGATGAATTTGTCGCGGCCGGTGATGAAGCGCGCGTTGACGCCCGAAGTCGAGGCCAATGTGCGGCGCATCGAGGCGCTGTGGACAGGTTGCCGCGACCGTTTCGGCGCAGCCGGGCTGTTCTTGTTCGGGCGCTTCGGCGCGGCCGATGCGATGTATGCGCCCGTCGTCGCCCGGTTCCATACCTACGACGTCGACGTCGGCCAAACGGCGCGGGCCTATATGAGTGCCGTGATGGCATTGCCGGCCTGGAAGGAATGGCACGCCGCGGCGCTGAAGGAAACATGGGTGTTCGCCGAAGATGAAGTCGATTGGCCGACGGTGCACAGGGTAAAGGCTTAGCGCGGCAAAAAAAATCGCATGTCACTCACTCTGATCCTCGGCAACAAGAATTATTCCTCGTGGTCGCTGCGGCCCTGGCTTGCCATGAAGGTTGCCGGGTTGAGCTTCGCCGAGAAAATAATCCCGCTTTATGAGCCGGGCAGCCGCGAGCAGATTCTGCTGTATTCCCCGGCCGGCAAGGTGCCGATCCTGCTCGACGGCGACCACGCGGTTTGGGAGTCGCTTTCGATCCTCGAATATCTGGCGGAGAAATTTCCCCAGGCGGGGTTTTGGCCGGCGGACGTGAAGGCCCGCAGCCATGCGCGGTCAATCGCCAGCGAAATGCACGGCGGCTTCCAGGCGCTGCGGCGGAATTGCTCCATGAATATGTGGCTGCCGGTGAGGACACGCCCGCAGCCTGACGAGGTCATGGCCGATATTCGCCGCATCGATGAACTGTGGACCGATTGCCGTGCGCGTTTTGGCAAAGCGGGCTCGTTTCTGTTCGGCGCCTTTGGCGCCGCCGACGCTATGTATGCGCCGGTGGTCGCGCGGTTTCATAATTACGGGATAGATGTCGGCGAGGCCTCGCGGGCTTACATGGCCGCGGTGATGGCGCTACCGGCGTGGGGGCAATGGCGCGCCGCGGCCTTGCAGGAAACATGGGTGATGAAGGGCAACGAACCGGATTGGCCGCTGGTGCGGGGCATTACAATTTCGCAATGATCGAATGAGGGCCGCTGCGGTCCTAAATTTCGTCAAGATTGTGGGCGAGACGCTGCCTAGCGCGGCCCATTGATCCTTGGCCTTGCGCTTTCTTTTCGGGGGCGGCGTGATCCATCGGACACCGGCAGGTGCCCGAGAGGGAGTCGCTCGTCATGATCAGATTGCTTTCCGCGCTGCTTGCCGTTGTTTTCGCCGCCGCCGCGCCGGCCTTCGCCGACACGGCAAATCCCGAGGTCAAGGGCCTGTTTCTGCTGTCGGACTATCCGGCGGTCACCGTGCAGCCCGGCACCACCTCGACGGTGACGCTGCATTTGCATAATTACGCGCTGGCGCCGGAGCGTCTTTCGCTCTCGGTGTCGGGCGTGCCCGCTGGCTGGACCGCGACGCTGCTCGGCGGCGGCCAGCCGGTTGCCGCGGCGATGCCGGCGACCAATGAGGGTGTTTCGCTCGACCTGCGGCTTGACGTCCCCAAGGACGCCGCCATCGGCACGCACACGCTCACCGTCGGCGCCGAAGGCGCCAACTCGCATATCACGTTGCCGGTTGCGGTGACGCTGGCGAAGCAGTTGCCGGCCAAGCTTACGCTGCAGCCGCAGCTGCCGGAACTGCGCGGCTCTTCGCGCTCGAGCTTCGATTATACGATGACCATCAAGAACGACAGCGGCAAAAAGCTGCTGGTCAGCCTCGCCGCCGACGCGCCGCGCAATTTCGACACCTCGTTCACTGAGGCCTATGGCACTCAGCAGTTGACCGCGATCCCGGTCGAGGCGGGCAAGAGCAAGGATGTGAAGCTCAAAGTGCAGCCGCCCGATACCGTCGATGCCGGCCATTATCCAGTTACCGTGCACGTCGCCGCTGAAGATGCCAAGGCATTGGCACAGGTCAACCTCGACATCACCGGGGAGCCGAAGCTGCAAATGTCCGGCCGCGAGGGCCTGCTCAGTGCCCGCGCCACCGCCGGCGCCGAGACTTCGGTTCCCGTGCTCGTCACCAATACCGGCACGGCGCCAGCCGACAATATCGCGCTCTCCGCGAACGCCCCGCAAGGCTGGAAGGTCACCTTCGACCCGAAGACCATCGATCGCATCGCGCCCTATCAGCACAAGGAAGTGCAGGCGCGCATCAGTCCGCCGGCCAACGCCATTGCCGGCGATTATGCGACAACCTTCACCAGCGCCGCGCGCGGGGAAACCGGCACGGCGAATTTCCGCGTCACGGTTGCAACCTCGAGCGAATGGGGCATCGCCGGGGTCGGCATCATCGGCGCGGCGCTGCTGATCATGGTCGGCGCGGTGACAAGGTTCGGCCGCCGATGAGCGACACGGTAATCGAGGCCAAAGGGCTCACCAAGCGCTATGGCGCCGCGACCGCGGTGGATGGCGTTTCATTCTCGATCGCGCCCGGCGAGATATTCGGCTTGCTCGGGCCGAACGGCGCCGGCAAGACCACCACCATCCTGATGCTGCTGGGCTTGACCGAGATCAGCGACGGCGAGGCACGCGTGTTCGGCCACGATCCGGTGCGCGAGCCGCTCGCGGTCAAGCGCCGCGTCGGCTATCTGCCCGACGCGGTCGGCTTTTATGACTATCTCACCGCTGCCGACAATCTGCACTACACCGGTCGTCTGATGGGCTTTTCCTCGGCCGAGCGCAAACAGCGCATCGGCAAAGCGCTCGAGCGCGTCGGTCTTGCCGATGTCGCCGAGAAGAGGGTTGCTACCTTCTCCCGCGGCATGCGCCAGCGCTTAGGCCTGGCCGAGATCGTCATGAAGGACGCGCGGATCGCCATTCTCGACGAGCCGACCAACGGCCTCGACCCGCAGGCGAGCGTCGAACTGCTGGCGCTGATCCGTTCGCTCAAAGCGGCTGGCGTGAGCATTCTGTTGTCGTCGCATCTGCTCGACCGCGTGCAAAGTGTTTGCGACCGGGTGGCGTTGTTCAACAACGGCAAGATCGCGCTGATGGGCACAGTGCCTCAGCTCGGCCGTCAGGTGCTCGGTGGCGGGTACGCCGTCGAGGTGGAAGCGGAAGCCGGCGAGGGGGTTCACCTGCGGCTCGGCGCCATCCCCGGCGTGCGAGGCGTGACCGAAACCGCGCCTGGCCGCCTGCGCATGCTGTGCGATCGCGACGTGCGGCCGGAAGCTGCCGCCGCCGTGGTATCGGCCGGCGGGCGCCTGAAAAACCTCGCGCTCGACGAGCCGAGCCTGGAGACGATCTACACGCGCTATTTCCAGAGCGCGCAGGAGGAAGCCCGTGATGCGGCGTGAAGGCTCGGCCCTGCAGGGGCTCGGTGTGGTCGTGCTCAAGGAATTGACCGATCATCTGACCAGCGCGCGCATGCGCGTGCTGGAATGGCTGGTGGTACTCACGGCGCTCGCCGCCGTCTACGGCGCCATCCAGGACATCCGCGACGTCACGGCGCAGGACCCGTTTCTGTTCCTGCGTCTTTTCACCACTGCGCGCGAACCGCTGCCCTCGTTTGTGTCGTTTCTCGGCTTTCTCGCGCCGCTGATGGCAATCGGGCTCGGTTTCGATGCCATCAACGGCGAGCATAACCGGCGCACGCTGTCGCGCGTTCTGTCGCAACCGATCTACCGCGACGCTTTACTGTTCGGCAAATTCCTTGCCGGGCTCGGCGTCTTGTCGATCAGCTTGATCGCGCTCTGGCTCCTGGTCATCGGCCTCGGCCTGATCATGCTCGGCGTGCCTCCGGGTGGCGAGGAGATGGCGCGGGCGCTGCTGTTCCTGCTGGTCACCATCGCCTATGCCGGAGTGTGGCTGGCACTCGCCATGTTGTTTTCGGTGATCTTCCGCTCCGCCGCCACCGCAGCGCTGGTGACGCTCGGCCTGTGGCTGTTTCTCACCGTGATCTGGCCATCATTGGCCGCGGCCATTGTGCAGATCTTCGTCTCGCCCGACGATCAGGTACTACAGATCACCGCGGCGCAGAATCTGGCGCGGCTGTCGCCCTCGACGCTGTTCGGCGAGAGCGTGCTGGCGATCCTGCACCCGACCACGCGCACGCTGGGGCCAGTCTATCTCGACCAACTTCAGGGCGCGCTCGTGGGCTCGCCGCTCTCGCTTGCCGAAAGCGTGATGGTCGCCTGGCCGCAGATCGTGGGCATGATCGCCGGCAGTATTCTGCTGTTCGTCGCCGGCTATGTTGTATTTCAACGCCAGGAGGTGCGGGCCTGACAAGCACGAGGCTGGGAGATAGTCACCAGGGCCGCTCGACCGAATTGGTGACGTGCTCGCGGTCGGGCGCGGTGAAGCACAGGCCGATGCACAGATAGGGCAGGTCGGGGTGCGGGTTATGCCCACGGTGGAATTTGGCGATCGGCTCGGAATAGCAGTCGCCGGCTTTCGCTTTCACCAGCACGCCCTCCTGGAAGTGCGCCTCGAACTGCCCTTGCAGCGCCACGAAAAAAGCCGCGCCGTTGTGGCAATGCCAGTTGGTGTAACCGCCCGGCACGATCTCGGCGTTATAGATCTGCACCTTGACCTGGGGATCGCGCGGCAGCGAGGCATACATCGCGTCGAACAGCAGATTGCGGTGAAAGCCGCGTCCTTGAGGTACGAGGCCTTCGAGCTGGAGCTTGAGCTCCTTGTAATCCTTGATGGCGTCCATGGTTCACCTTTGCGCGGCGGTAACGACGATTTCGACCAGATGCGGCGGCTCGAGGTCGACGCCAAGGCAAGCCCGCATCGGTGGGTTGGCGCGGTCCACCCATTCGTCCCAGGCGCGGTTCATCTCTTCCTTGCGGGTGATATCGGCGATGTAGACGATGGCCGAGAGGATGCGGCTCTTGTCGCTGCCCGACATCGCCAGGCTTTCGTCGATCCGCCGCAGCGCCTTGCGTGTCTGCTCATAAAAGGTGGCATCGGCGTCCGGCGACACCGCGACGGTGAACACCAGGCCCTCATGGGTGACCGCGCGGCTACGCGTCGGGGTGAGGCCGGTAAAGCGCGCAATCATCTTCAAGCTCCGCGTTGAGTGCGGACTTTAGGATTGCGTGGTGGCGTCAGGCAAGCGGGCAAGCGAAAAGCCCGGCGGTGAGGCCGGGCTTTCCTTTCAATACGAAGCGGCGCTCAATCGTCGACGGCTTCCTTGACCGCGTCTTTGAGACCACCGACGGTGTTCTTGATCTTGCCGGCCACCTGATCGACCTTGCCTTCGGTCTCAAGCTTGGAATCGCCGGTCACCTTGCCAGCGACTTCCTTGACTTTGCCTTTGGCCTGTTCGGCCGCGCCTTCAATACGATCTTTGTTCATCGGTGTCCTCATTTCATTTTTCCGAGTGGGATCGGCTAGTCAACGCGCGGACCCCGCCGCAGGTTCCGACACAGCAAAGGGGCCGCGGCGAGTTCCGCCGCGGCCTGTGACATTTGCGCAATTTCTACGCTTCGAGGATGGCAACGATCTCGTGCGAACGCGGATCGATCACCACGATCTCATTGCCGACCAGCACGTAGTCGTAGCCGCGCCATTCCGGGTAGATGTTGATGACTTCAACCGGCAGCGGATAGAGATGCACGGTTGCCGGAATCCGCGTTCCCACCGATACCGAAACATTGAGATGCACGGAGGGTGTCTTGCGCTCGCGGATGACGCTTGTGATCTTGGTGCGCTGCTCGGTGGAGAGTTTGGCGGCTCCGGCGGCTGCACCCTGACCGGTGGTGGCACGGCTCTTCTCGGTCGCCGACTGGCTCGATTTCGCCGTGCCGTTTTCGCCGGAGACCGCCGGGCTCTTGTCCACCGCCGAGTTCTTGTCGGCGTCCAATGGTTTCGCCTGGCCGATCGTTTCCGGCAACTTGCGGTCGCCGGCGCGCATATCTGGCGCGACCTTCTCGGCCGGCGCCTTTTGCTGCATGGCGGGCGCCGGAGCCGGTGCCTCGTTCTTCTTGATATCCTGTGCCGAGGCGGTGCTGGAAAGAAATGCGAACGCTGCCGCGGTCGCCAACAGACAAGTCTTGGTCATAGCAAAAGTCTCCTCTCGTATTCCCTGACGGAGAACGTCGCTTTGCCGCTTCGGTTCCGAAATTGTTGCCGGACGTGGGTTCCCACGCGCCATTGCCTTCCCGGTTCTCTCAAGGCACCCTGACGCGGGTGAAGGGGAGGGATCGTTGGCGATTCTGTCGTCGTCAGTGGATAAAAGCGCGGCTGAATTCCGTGCCAATGCCGAAAAAATGCGAGCGCTGACCACCGAGTTGCGGGCGCGGCGCGCGGCTGCGGCGTTAGGCGGCTCGGAAAAGTCGCGCGAACGCCACGTCGGACGCGGTAAACTGCTGCCGCGCGACCGGGTCATGAACCTGATCGATCCCGGCGCGCCGTTTCTCGAACTATCGCCGCTTGCCGCCAACGGCATGTATGACGACGCCGTCCATGGCGCCTCGCTGATCACCGGCATCGGCCGCATCGAGGGCCGGGAATGCGTCATCGTCTGCAACGACGCCACCATCAAAGGCGGCACGTATTATCCGATGACGGTGAAAAAGCACTTGCGCGCGCAGGAGATCGCGCGCGAGAACCGGCTGCCTTGCATCTATCTGGTCGACAGCGGCGGCGCCAACCTGCCGAACCAGACCGAGGTGTTTCCCGACCGGGAACATTTCGGCCGCATCTTCTACAATCAGGCGACATTATCGTCCCAGCGCATTCCACAGATCGCGGTGGTGATGGGCTCCTGCACCGCCGGCGGCGCTTACGTGCCGGCGATGTCGGACGAGACCATCATCGTCAAGAACCAGGGCACCATTTTCCTCGGCGGCCCGCCGCTGGTGAAAGCGGCGACCGGCGAGGTGGTGAGCGCAGAGGATCTCGGTGGCGGCGACCTGCACGCCCGCAAGTCCGGCGTCGCCGATCATTTGGCGCAGGACGATCATCACGCCCTGAGCATTGCGCGGCGCATCGTCGCCAATTTCAATACCCGGAAGGCCGTAGACATAGCGCTTAGCCCCCCGCGCGATCCCGCTCTCGATACCGCCGAGCTTGACGGCATCGTGCCCGTCGACCTGAAGAAGCAATACGACGTGCGCGAGGTGATCGCTCGTCTCGTCGATGCCTCCGAATTCGACGAATTCAAGCAGCTCTATGGCGCGACGCTGGTCACCGGCTTTGCCCACATCCATGGCATGCCGGTCGGCATTCTCGGCAATAACGGCATCCTGTTCTCGGAAAGTGCGCTCAAGGCCGCGCATTTCATCGAATTGTGCTGCCAGCGCCGCATCCCGCTGCTGTTTTTGCAAAACATCGTCGGCTTCATGGTCGGCCGCGAGGCGGAATCCGGCGGCATCGCCAAGGACGGCGCCAAGATGGTCACGGCGGTCGCCTGCGCCCAAGTGCCAAAGATTACCGTGATCGTCGGCGGCTCCTATGGCGCTGGCAATTACGGCATGTGCGGTCGCGCCTATGGGCCGCGTTTTCTGTTCACTTGGCCAAATGCCCGCATCTCGGTGATGGGCGGCGAGCAGGCGGCTTCCGTTCTCGCCACCGTGCGCCGCGACAATATCGAGGCCGAAGGCAAGAGCTGGAGCGCGGACGACGAGGAGAAATTCAAGCAGCCCTTGCGCGAGCAGTTCGAGACCGAGGGCAATCCCTATTACGCCACCGCGCGGCTGTGGGATGACGGCATCATCGCGCCGTCGGAAACGCGCCGGGTGCTGGCCCTGGCGTTTTCCGCGGCACTCAACGCGCCGGTGCCGGAAACGAGGTTTGGCGTGTTCCGCATGTGATCGGGACGAAGTGGAATGGTTCTGCCGCACGACTTCCGTATGTGGTTGCTTTTGCTGTCCACCGTGGCAGGTCTCGTTGCGGCGCCGGGTTTTTGCGCCGCGCTGGAAATCGAGCCGGGCCAGTGGGAGAGCAGCGAGACCAGCGCCGTCGACGGCAAACCCGGCGAGCCCGAAGTATCGATCGACTGCGTGAGCGAGGAAGACGCGCGCGATCCGGTCAAGGCGCTGGCTGGCATGCAAGGCGAAGCCGGCGGTAAATGCCGGATGTTTGATGTCAGCCAGGCCGGCGATGTCGTATCCTTTGCCATGACCTGCGGCGATGCAAAGGAAGGCGAGATCCGAATGAGCGCGAAATTCGTCTTTGAAAATGCGAAGCACTACACCGGAGCGCTCACGTCGGTGATGACAGCCATGGGGCTCAAGACGACGTCGACGATGACGGTCGACGCCAAATGGGTCGGCGCGTGCAAAGAATAGGAATAGGGTGCGGATTTCCGTGAATTACCAATCTGCGCTCATCGTCGGCTCCGGTAGCGGCCTATCGGCCTCGCTCGCGAGGCTGTTCGCCAAACAGGGCATAGGCGTCTCGCTCGCCGCGCGCTCAACCGACAAGCTTGCGGCCCTGGCGCAAGAAACCGGTGCCAAGACCTACGTCTGCGACGCCGCCGTTCGCGCCCAGGTCGATAAATTATTTGCCGATCTCGACGCCGCGAAGGCTGTGCCCGACGTCGTCGTCTACAATGCCAGCTACCGCACCCGCGGGCCCTTCGTTGAACTCGACGCCGGCGAGGTGGAAAAGTCTATTCGCGTCACCGCCTTTGCCGCCTTCCTGGTGGCGCAAGCCGCGGCCAAACGCATGCTGCCGCAGGGGCGGGGTGCCATTTTGTTCACCGGCGCTTCCGCCAGCATCAAGGGCTATGCGCAATCGGCGCCGTTCGCCATGGGCAAATTCGCGCTGCGCGGCCTGGCGCAGAGCATGGCGCGCGAACTGTCGCCGTTGGGCATCCACGTCGCGCATTTCGTCATCGACGGCGGCATCCGCAGCGAGCGTCGCCCGGTGCCGACCGACAAGCCTGACTCGCTGCTCGATCCCGACGCCATCGCCGCGAGCTATATGCAGGTCCTGCAGCAGCCGCGCAGCGCCTGGACGCAGGAACTCGAACTGCGGCCCTGGGTTGAGAAGTTCTAAAGCGTCAGCGAATAAGCCCGACCACGATGTCCCAGTTGACGAAGGGCTGCGACGGGCCCGCCCGCACCACGCCGGTGTCGTGCAGATAGGCCGAGCCGAGCATCAGCGCCGCGCCGACGAAAACGCCGAAAACGAAACGCATGCTGGCCTCCCCCAAAGAGTCGAGACCAGCATAGCGCAAAATATGCCGAGCTTCGAATTGGAAATATTCCAATGTTGTCTCAGGCGCTTGCATTGAGGACATCGGAATGACAGGGATCGATGCCGGGCGCCGCCGTTCCGTGCGCCAAAGTGGGGGCCGACTGTCATGCTCGCGCATATGTGCGCCGCAATCGTAATTGCGCTGGTGCCGCTTGCCAGCTTCGCACAGCAGCCGCCGGCGCCCGAGCCGGCGAAAGAAGCGTCGAAGGTTTACGTCCCGGGCATCGAGCAATTCATGAACGTCATCCAGAGCGAGCACGCCAAGCTCTGGTATGCGGTGCAGGCGCGCAATTGGGAGCTTGCCGCTTACCAGCTCGGCGAGATCAAGGAGATCATGGGCGACGTTCAGGAGCTCTATCCGAAGTTCAAGGACCTGCCGCTGGCCGACATGTTCGATAAGGTGATCACCGGCGAGATTACCGAACTCGAGAAGGCGCTCGACAAGAAGGACGTCAGTGCTTTCGACGGCGGCTACGCCAAGCTCAACGAGGCCTGCAATTCCTGCCACCAGGCGACCGGCATGGGCTTTGTCGTGATCCAGACGCCTAAGGCGCCGGGTTTTCCCAACCAGAACTTCTCCCCGCGCAGGTAGCATTCCGGCGAGGCGAAAGGTGCCTCAAATTGTGACGATGACATTGCCGATCGTGCCGCGCTCGACCGCTTCATGTGCCGCGGCCAGGCCGGCGAGCTTAAAGGTCGGTTCGGCCACGCGGTTGATGAGCTTGCCCTGTTCGAGGGCGCTGGTGATCGTCGATACCGTGCGCTCGCGTTCGGCGGCATCGAGTTCGTAGACCAGGAAGAACTGCAAGCGGATCGTATTGACCAGGCAGAACGCGGCCGGGATCGTCGCTTCCGGCGCGGTGCCATAGACGATGACACTACCCTTGGGATGCAACACCCCGGGGATGAGCTTGGCGTTGGCGGCAAGGTCCAACTCGATCACGGCGTCAACGCCGCGCTTGCCGGTGATCTGCATGACCCGCTCGCCGACATCGTCATGTTTGTAGTCGATGGCGTGGTCGGCGCCGGCTTCCATCGCGGCGGCGGCCTTCTCCGCCGAGGATACCGTCGCGATGACGGTTGCCCCGCGCATCTTGGCGAACTGGATGGCGTATTGGCTGACCGATCCGGCGCCGCCGGACACCAGCAGCGTCGTAGCTTTTTCGGTATGAGCCAACGCGACCGCGTGATGGGCGGTCATCGCCGGGATGCCAAGGCAGGCACCGGCCTCGAAGCTCACGTTTTCGGGCAGCGTCACCGCCTGCGCCGCCGGGACCACGATGTATTCGGCGGCGGTGCCGAAGGCGCGTTTCCATTGTCCGTTCCACACCCAGACCCGCTCGCCGATGCGTGACGTCCGCACTCCGGCTCCGGTCTCATCGATGGTGCCGGCGCCGTCGCTTTGCGGGATCACCCGCGGAAAGGCGATTTTGCGGGTCGCGCCCTGGCGCGATTTGACGTCTGAGGGGTTTACTCCGGAGGTTGCGAGCTTGACGCGAACCTCGCCCGGGCCTGCGTGAGGCGTATCGAGTTCTCCTACTTGCAGGACCTCGCGCGCCGATCCGTTTTTCTCGTAATAGACCGCCCGCATGCCGGTTTCTCCCCCGTTGATGGCGTAACGATAGCATGCGGCCCGCTGGCGGAACCGGGCTTGGGCGGCGCGCTAAGCGCTCGCCTGATTGCGGCACGTTAAAGCCAGGGCCGCGCGGCCTTGCTCATTGAAGTCGATGACGGAGCCCGCATCAACAAGCGGGCCATCGCCGATGCGTTAGGGGTTGCCGGAGCCTGACCGGCGTCACCGCTCGGCGACGTGACGGTTCCACTCCTCGCGGGCGCGCTCGGCCAGGGCCTGCCATCGAACTGTGACCACGTCCCAGTTGACCAAAGGCCGCTGCACAGCGGTAGTGCCGTTTTCCGCTGCTACGGCGTTGTGAGAATCGTAGACGTAGGTGCCACCGACCGTGAGCACCGCGCCTAAAATCAAACCAACCAAGAGCCGCATATCGAACCTCCCTCGTCACCGGCGGCAAACGCGCGGCGCGCGGAGCAAGTTCCGCCGTTTATGAGGCCGCTTTCGGGCAGTAGCGGCAATGTGAATTCGGACGTAATTCTACTGATAAGGCCCTGAATTTGCTGATGGTTTTACGTAAAAAACTTCCCCGCCGTATAAAATTAGCTGCTATATTGAGGCTATGAGTAAAACCACAGCAAGTTCCGACCGGCCGCCGGCGAAAGCGGCACGCCGGCCGGCAAAAAAGGGCGCGAAGAGCGCCCAACTCGTCGCCAAAAAGACTTCGAAGTCGGCTCGGCGTGAGGTCGGCACCGGCAAACGGGCGTCGCGCACCGCCACGGTGCGTTCGCCGAGCGTTGCACCCAAGGGCAGTGCGAAAATCTTGCGCACCAGCAGCCCGCCGGTCCAGCCGGTCGCGGCGGACGATCTTCCGATCAAGACGCACAAGTACCACGTGGGCGAGACGGTCTATTTTACCTCCCCGACCTTTGGCCGTGCGGCTGCCACCGGCAGCTACACCGTGGTCAAGTTGCTGCCGTCGGAAGGCGACGACTATCAGTACCGGATCAAGAGTTCCGGCGAAGCCTTCGAGCGCGTGGCAAAGGAAAGCCAGCTCGACCGCGTCTGAGCGCCGATGTCAGTGCACGCGATTTTGCGGGCGGCATCGACTATGATGCACGCGGTGCCGGGCGGGGGTCCGGTGCGCTGGAGGGACGAGAATGCCGATCTACATTACGCAGGGCCGCTACACCCGCGACGCCATCAAAGGCATGATTATCAAGCCGGAGGATCGCGCTGATGCGGTCGGCCGCCTGCTGTCCAAGGCCGGCGGCAAACTCATCGGTCACTACCTGACTTTTGGCGAATACGACTTTCTGGTCATCGCCGAAGCGCCGGGAGAGACGCAGATGGCGTCGGTGCTGCTCGCCGCGGGCAGCGGCGGTGGCGTTACCGACCTGCGCACCACGGTGGCGATGACTTCGATCGAGGCCAAGGGCGTGTTTGCCGCGGCGGCCGACCTCGCGCCGGCCTTCAAATCCGCCGGCGGCGCCTGAAAATCAAAAACGTTGATAGGTCCAGTATGTCCAAAGTCTTGCGCTTTGTTGCATTGCTTCTCCCCGTGCTCTTTGCCGCGCCGGTGTCGGCCGAGAGCTATCCGAGTCGACCGGTGCACATCATCGTGCCGTTCGGCGCCGGTGGGCCTGCCGACGTTTACGCTCGCGTTTTGGCGCAATATCTCGGCGAGGCGCTCAAGCAGTCTTTCGTGGTCGAGGATCGCCCTGGCGCCGGCTCGATTATCGGCACCGACGCGGTCGCGAAGTCGACGCCCGACGGCTACACGCTGCTCGCCATGTCGAACACTCACACCACCAATGAATCGCTGATACCGGGCAAGCCATTCGTGCTGATGCGCGATTTCGTCCCGGTGGCTCCGGTCAACTATTCCGATCTGGTGATGGTGGTGCCGTCATCGCTGCCGGTGAAGGATCTCAAGGACTTCCTCGCGCTGGCGAAAAAGGAGCCGGGAAAACTCAATTACGCCTCATCCGGCCCCGGCACGCCTTATCACATGGCCGGCGAACTGTTTAAGGCGATGAGCGGCACCGATATCGTGCATGTGCCCTACAAGGCCTCGGGCGACGCCCGCACCGCCGTGTTGTCGGGCCAGGTGCAGATGATGTTTGACGCCATCACCACCATGGGCCAGTTGGCAAAGTCGGGGCAGGTGAAAGCGCTGGCAACCACGGGCACCATGCGCTCGGCCCAGATGCCCGACGTCCCGACCGTAGCCGAAGCCGGCGTGCCGGGTTACGAAGCCACCATCTGGCTGGGGATCATGGCGCCGAAAGGCACGCCGCCGGACGTCGTCGATCTCCTCAATCGCGAGATCGGCAAAATCGTAAACCGGCCCGACGTCAAGGCGGCCTGGGCCAAGCAGGGCGCCGTGCCGATGGTCATGAGCCCGACCGAATTCGATGCCTACCTGCGCAAGGATATCGAGAAATGGGCGCACGTCGTCAAAGTGTCGGGGGCGAAGGTCCAGTAGCCCGCCGGTGCGGCGACGTGTGAAGAGGCCGGCACAGGTTTCGCAATGGGCGGGTCGATATTGAGCACGCTGCTTTCGGAGCCGGTACTGTTGCCGGCTGGCGGCGCTATGGCTGCCCTGTTTGTGGTCCTCTCGGTGATCGTCCTGCGCCGGGCCGGGCCCGGAAGTGTAAGACTGTTGTTGCCGATTGGCGGGCTCGCGGTCCTGGTTTTGGCAGCCGTATTCCTGCTGGAGCGCATGGCAGAGAGCGAACAGGCCGCCGAGCGGCGTGCGCTCGACCAGCGTGCGCTTGCTCTGGCCGCGCAAGCGGCGGCTCCAGGTTCGATGCTCGGCTGCCTCGACAGCGCTGCCGGCGAAACCGTCGATAACGCCTGCGAGACCGCCGTGTTCGCCGACCCGCAAAGCGTTGCCGCCGCGGTTGCCTATGTTTCGGCAAAGCTGGCGCTGCTCGCCGATGGGCTCGCATACGCCCGCAAAGTCGATGCAAGTTTCGCCGAGCGACTTTCCGGCGTGCAGCGCGCGGTCGAACTCGACCGCTTCGGGATTGCCGCTCATGTCCTGGCGACCCGCGATGGCTGCACCGCCGAACGCTGCCCCACCTTCGCGCTGCTGCGTGATACTGGAGTGCTCAAGGCCAATTTGCGCGTCCGTGCCTATAGCGAATATGTCGCCCGCCACGCTTCGGTTTGGAATAGCGGCAGCCCTGCCGCGGAGAAGCCGCCTTCGGTCGCTAATGCCGCGCCGCCCGGTACCCCGGCGGTTGCCGACCTGCCGGGGCCGCCGAGCCCTGCCAACCCTGTGGCGAGTCGCTATGATTTCCCCTCAGCGGCCTCGATCCCACCGGTCAGCATCATGAACGCGGAACCGCCGCTGCCGGCCGCCGCCGCGGCCGCCAATGCTGCGGCACCGCCCGCCGAAGCTGCGCCTACGGTGCCGATGCCGCCGCCCCGGCCACAATCGCAGGCGCCGCAGTGATCCGCGCGTTAGGGTAGTCTTCGAGTTCGAGCCGGGGCCCGCATGTTCTCCTCAGTGCTGATCGCCAATCGCGGCGAGATCGCTTGCCGCATTACCCGTACCGCGCGCCGCCTCGGGATGCGTACCATCGCGGTCTATTCGCAGGCCGACGCCGGCGCGCTTCATGTTCGCGTGTGCGACGAGGCGCATGAGATCGGGCCGCCGCCGGCGGCGGAGAGCTATCTGCGCATCGATAAATTGATCGCCGTCGCAGAAACCGCTCGCGCGCAATGCGTGCACCCCGGCTATGGGTTCTTGTCCGAAAACGCGGCATTTGCGCAAGCCTGTCTGGATGCCGGCATCGCCTTTGTCGGCCCGCCGCCGGCTGCGATTGCCGCGATGGGGTTGAAGGATCGAGCCAAGGCGCTGATGGAAAAAGCCGGCGTACCGGTGGTGCCCGGCTTTCACGGCGAAAAGCAGGAGCCAAAATTCCTCAAGGAGAAAGCCTACGAGACCGGCTATCCGGTGCTGATCAAGGCCGTAGCCGGCGGTGGCGGCAAGGGCATGCGGCGGGTCGATCGCCATGCCGATTTCGAGGAGGCGCTCGCCGCTGCCCAGCGCGAGGCAAATTCCGCCTTCGGCGATGGCCGCGTGCTGATCGAGAAATATGTGGCGAGCCCTCGCCACATCGAGATGCAGATCTTCGCCGACCGCCATGGCAATGCCATCCATCTCAACGAGCGCGATTGCTCGCTACAACGACGCCACCAGAAGGTGATTGAAGAGGCGCCGGCTCCGGGCATGAGCGCCGAGCTTCGCGCCGTCATGGGCAAGGCCGCCGTCGCCGCCGCCAAGGCGGCTGCTTACGAAGGCGCCGGCACCGTCGAATTCATCGCCGATGGCTCGGCAGGCCTCAAAGCAAGCGCGTTCTGGTTCATGGAAATGAACACTCGCCTGCAAGTCGAGCACCCGGTCACCGAGGCCATCACCGGTCTTGATCTTGTCGAGTGGCAGTTCCGTATCGCCGCGGGCGAAAAGCTGCCGCTGACGCAAGGGCAAGTGCCGCTTCAGGGTCATGCGGTCGAGGGCCGGCTTTACGCCGAAGACCCCGAGCACGGTTTCTTGCCGTCGACGGGCACGCTATTGGCGCTTGCCTTGCCCGCGGGCGAGGGCCTGCGCGTCGATGCCGGCGTGGAAAAAGGAAGTGACATCACGCCCTATTACGACCCGCTGATTGCCAAGGTGATTGCACAAGGCGCCAACCGGGCCGAAGCGCTCGACCGGCTTGGCGCTGCGCTCGAGCGTACCACCGTCGCCGGTCCCCGCAGCAATGTAGGCTTTCTCGCCGCGCTCTGCCGGGCACCCGAATTCCGCAGCGGCAAGTTCGACACCGGGTTCATCGACCGCAATCTGGCCGCGCTCGGCGCGACGCCACAGTCGCCGGATAAAGCGGCCGCGGCTTTGGGCGCGCAAAAGCTGCTTGGGCGGGAGCGTATCCGCATCGCCGCGGAGGCGGAGCCACCATCGCCGTGGGATGCAGCCGACGGCTTTCAGCTCGCCGGAGAGCGCCGGCTGGCGCTGCCCATCGTCGTAGAAGGGGAGAACTACGTCGCCGAGGTGGCCTACCTCGGAGGCGAGCCCGTCATCACCGTCGACGGCGTGCCGGCCGCAGGTGATGCGGCCGTGATCGAGGCCGCGGACGCGATCTACGTGCTGCGCCGCGGCCGCCAGACGAAAGTTGCCTTGCGCGATCTATCGATCGACGAGGCCGGCGATCAGGGCCAAAGCGGGCTGGTGCGCGCGCCGATGCACGGCAAGGTCCTCAGCATCCTGGTGGAAAAGGGCGCCAGCGTCGTTCGCGGGCAGCGCCTTGCCATCATCGAGGCGATGAAGATGGAACACACGCTGACCGCGCCGCTCGACGGGGTCGTGGCCGATATCGCGGTCGCACCCAACGCGCAGGTGCCGGAGGGCGCAAGGCTGCTGCTCATCGAGCCCGCCGCCAAGACCGCGGCCTGAAGACTGCGGCCTGAAGTCTGCGGCCTCAAGCCGGCGCGGCGCGCGGGAGCCCTTACTTCTTCTTGTTCTCGGCCGTCTTCTTGTCCATGCCCGTGCCGAAATAGACCGGCATCAACCAGCTCGGCAGGAGCAACGGCAGGCCATCGCGCAGGAAGCGCAAGGTGTTGTCGTGCTGCTTGGCGACCTCGGCGGCGTCGGCTTCCTCTTTGGTCATCTTGTGCTTTTTCGGAGCCGCCGACACCGGCAACGCCGCAACGGCCGCGACAACGAGCAGTGCAATGAACTTTTTCACCTGTTTCCCCCTTTTTCGACGCAGTTTGCGTCCCTCAGTTCCCCAAGCATCATCTCACCGATGTAATTGTTTTCGCAATAGGGAGGGTCCCGACAGGCCGCATTTTGCTCCGCTTTGTGGGGAGAAGGCATAAATCGCGGCTTCCGCAGCCGGAATTCACCGGCTAGGTATGGCTTGGAAAGTCCATCGGCGGCCTAACGTCACCATGCCCCTGCATCTCATCAAGCTTTGCGTGGGTTGCGATTCCGTCGCCGATCTTGAGGACTGGATCGCCAAAAAACTGAAGGAAAAGAAGCGCCGACGGCTAAAGCCGGAGCACATTCACACGACCCGCATGGTGCCAAAGCGCGCCGAAGAGCTGACCGACGGCGGCTCGCTTTACTGGGTCATCCGCGGGCAGATCACCTGCCGCGAGAAGATTCTCGACATCCGGCCCTTCACCGACAAGGACGGCATCGGCCGCTGCCGCGTGGTGCTCGACGGCAAACTGGTGCTGCTTGAGCCGCGGCCCCGCTCGGCCTTCCAGGGCTGGCGCTACCTCGAAGACAAGGAGGCGCCGCGCGATCTCGCCCGTGCAGCTCCGGGCGCTGCCCGCATGCCGGAAACCATGCGCCGCGAATTGCGTGAATTGGGCCTGCTTTAGACCGCGATATTGTCGATCAAACGGGTCTTGCCGATCTTGGCCGCAACCAGCAGCCGGATCGGCCCGTCCTTGCGCGTGGCGACGGGGGCGAGCGTCGCGGCATGGCGCGCTTCCAGGTAATCGAGCGCAAAGCCCGCAAGTTCGATGTTGGCGCGCCCGGCGGCGAGCGCGCGGGCTATGTCCTCGCCGCCTTTGATGTCGGCGGCACTTGCCCGCAGCACGCGGTACAGCGTTGGCGCGATCTGGCGCTCGGTTTCCGACAGATAGCCGTTGCGCGAGGACAGCGCCAAACCGTCCCCCTCGCGCACCGTGCGCACGCCGACGATTTTGACCGGCAGGTCGAGATCCTTGGCCATTTGCGTGACGACGCGCAGCTGCTGGTAGTCCTTTTCGCCGAACATCGCGAAATCGGGTGTCACCTGCGTGAGCAGCTTGGCCACCACCGTCGCAACACCACCGAAAAAATGCGGGCGGAACTTGTCCTCCAGTCCGGCCAGGGCCGCGCCTTCCGGCGCGATGCTAGTGGCAAAGCCGCCCGGATACATCACCTGCGCGCCCGGCGCCCAGACCAGGTCGACCTTTTCCGCGCGCAACGCGGCGATGTCTTCGGCAAAACGGCGCGGATAGCTGCCGAAGTCTTCGGCGGGCGCGAATTGCGCCGGATTAACGAAGATTGACACGACGACGCGACGGGCGCGGCGCTTGGCTTGGCGCACCAGCGCGATGTGGCCCCTGTGCAACGCGCCCATTGTCGGGATCAGCGCGATGCGCTCTTTGCGCCATGGCGCAAGCGTTGCACGCAGGGCGGATACTGTCCGTACCACGCGGGGCGATCGCGCTGATCTTTGCGCCGACCTTCGCACCATGTCTTTTGACCTGTCGTTGAGCTGCCGCAAAAGAAGGATAACCCTTAGCAAAGGGAACCTGTGAAGTTAATGGTAAAGCCGTGTCGAACTTGACTAAACAGTGGTAATCTATTGAGAATTGCCGGATCAAAGGACGCGTTCATGTTGGTCCAACCGATCCAAGAGACACAGTCGGCGCACGTCGTCGTTCTCGGCAACGAGAAAGGCGGCTCGGGAAAATCAACGACAGCGTTGCATATTGCCGTTGCGTTGTTGAAAGCCGGCCAGCGCGTCGCGACAATCGACCTCGACTCGCGCCAGCAGAGCTTCACGCATTACATCGAGAACCGCCGCGCGTGGGCCGCGCGCGCGCGTATCAATCTCGAAATGCCGACGCACTATTGTGTGCCGCGCGCTGAAACCAACTCGCTCGATGCCAACGAAGCAAAAGAATTCGCGAGTTTCGCCGCAGCGATCAGCGCCGTGGAGCACAACCACGACGTCATCGTCATCGACACGCCCGGCTCCGACACTTACCTGATGCGGCTTGCGCACTCGATGGCCGACACACTGGTGACGCCGCTCAACGACAGCTTCGTCGATTTCGACGTGCTCGGCACGCTCGACCAGACCAATTTCAGCGTCACCGGCGAAAGCCACTACGCCAACATGGTCCGCGAGGCGCGCCGCCAGCGCCGCCTCGTCGACGGCAAGCTGACCGATTGGATCGTGGTGCGCAATCGTCTCGCCGCGCTCGGCTCGCGCAACAAGCGTCTGGTCGGCGACGGCATTGTCGAATTGTCGAAGCGCATGGGCTTCCGCAGCGTCGACGGCTTTGCCGAGCGCGTGGTCTATCGCGAATTCTTCCCGCGGGGTTTGACCGCGCTTGATGAGCTTGACGAGCAGACGCTCGGCATCCGGCCTAACATGTCGCATTTGACCGCGCGCGAGGAAGTCGTCGGGCTGCTCAATTCGCTGCACCTGCCGCTGTCGGAGAACGGCAAGCGCCGCGCCGCCGCCCGCGCCGAATGGTACTCGGTCATGGACCAGCCGTTGCAGGTGCACGACGTCATCGCCTGACCGGTTTCATCACCTATCGATTTGCCTTTCTTGTGTCTTGGCCGGGTTCGTCCCGGCCTTTTCTTTTGTGCAACCGGCCTTTTCTTTTGTGGAATGTGCGGCCGCTTGCGCCGCGCTGCGGCGATAGCCAGCTTTGGGTCATGGGCGGCAATTCGGTATAGACTAGACGCATGGCCAGGGATCACGATCAGACTCCGGCGCCGGCTTCCTCGCGGCCGGAGATCGCCGAATTCCTCGAACGCGTGCGTGCGCTCGGGCCCGCCAGCGCCTCGGGCGCGCGCGGACGGCTGATCTTTGCGCTCGACGCCACCATGAGCCGGCAGCCTACCTGGGACAGCGCCTGCGCCCTGCAGGCCGACATGTTTCGCACTGCCGCGGCAACCGGCGGGCTCGACATCCAACTCGTCTATTTCCGCGGGCTTGGCGAATGCCGGGCCTCGGCGTGGGTCACCAACAGCGACCATCTTGCCAGACTGATGACTGCTATCGACTGCCGTGGCGGCCATACCCAGATCGGCAAAGTGCTGAGCCACGCGCGCAAGGAGACCGCCGAAAAACGGGTGCAGGCGCTGGTCTATGTCGGCGACGCCATGGAGGAAAAGCTCGACGACCTGTGTGCGTCGGCGGGCGAACTCGGCCTCCTCGGGGTACCCGTGTTCATGTTCCAGGAAGGCGGCGACCCGGTTGCCGAGAACGCCTATCGCGAAATCGCCCGGCTTTCGCACGGAGCCTATTGCCGCTTCGACGCCGGCGCCGCGCACGAACTCGGCGAACTGCTGCGCGCGGTCGCAGCTTACGCCTCCGGCGGCATCAAGGCGCTCACGGCCATGTCGGAGCGTAGCGACCGTGGCGCTCAGGCGCTGTTAGCGCAGCTCAAATAATGCCGCTGCTCTTCGGCCTCGTCATTTTGGTGTTGGCGCTGTGGGCGCTCAACGTCATATCGAAAGTTGATCCGAAGGTCGGCGCGCGCGTGCTCAAAGCCGGCGGCGGGACACTCGCGATCGGCTTTGCCGCTTTTCTCGGTCTGCGCGGCGAGATCGGCGTCGCCATTCCGCTCGGTGCGTTCGGCCTCGGCCTGCTCGGCTGGTTGCCCTTCGGCGCCTCGGGCTTTGCGGCGCGAACGCAAAAGAGCGGCGGCCAGGTCTCGCGCGTGCGCACCCAGTATTTCGAGATGACGCTCGAGCACGACAGCGGCGTCATGCGCGGCCGCGTCATCGCCGGCAGTCGCCAGGGCGCCGAACTCGGCGGCCTCGACGTCAAGACATTGGTCGCGATGCTGGCCGAGGTCGACGAGGAAAGCCGCGCGCTACTGATCGCGTATCTTGACCGCCGGGACGCCCGCTGGAGTGAACACGCGGACGGTGACACGGCGACGGGGCGGCGGCCCGCCGCGTCCAGCGGCAAAATGACGGAAGAGGAGGCCTATCAGATCCTTGGCCTGGAGCGCGGCGCGAGCGCCGACGCCATCACGCGCGCGCACCGCACGCTGATGAAGAAACTGCACCCGGATCAGGGAGGATCGACCTACCTCGCCGCCCGTATCAACGAAGCCAAGGACATCCTTTTTCGCCGCCATCGCTGATGTACTCCTGACGCAACATCATCAACGGCTCCTGTCCCGACGCTTTCCCGTTATCGCTCTCAATCCTTCAGCAACATGCAGGGAATGTCGCTGCGCTTGAGGTTCTTGCAGGCGGCTTCCGCCTGGTTTCGATCGAGCCCGGCGAAACGGGCGCGGTACATGGTCTTGTCGCCCTTCTCGGTTCTTTCGGTGACTGCATTGGCCTGCCCGAGCAGGTCCTTGAGGCCGTCCTGCACCGTGCTCAGACGCTGGATGGCCTCGGTCTTTGTGTCGAACGCGCCGACCTGGATGATCCACGAGCCGCGCGGCTTGCTTTTGGCCGGCGGCGCCGGCGCAGGATCCGGGATCGGCGCGACAACCTGGGCGGAAGCAACTTTTGCGGTGGCCGGAGCGGGCGAAGGCGGCGCTTCGAGCACCGGCAGCACCGGCTCGCTTCTGACCGTCGCGACCGTCGTGATCGATGCGGTGTTGGCGTTTGCCGGCGTCGGCATCAGCTTGCGGTCGGCGGAGGGGACCGGCGGCAGCGCGGCGCTGCGCAAGCTGCCCGGTTGCACCACGAAAGTCTTCACCGCATTGGGCTTGATCGGGTCGGTCGAGCCGACCGGCTGCATGCTGTCAGGTCCGGCGGCCGCGACCTGAACTCTCGCCTCCGGTTCTTTGGCCGGCTGCTCGACTTCCTTGGCGCGCGCTGCCGCCGTCTCCCAGCCCTCGACCACCGGCGGCGCCGTACGTTTCGCCGAGGCGATATTGATGTTGTTGTCGATCAGGCTGCGCACGCGGGCGTCGCGCGCGTTGGCGGTGTTACCACCGAACACCACGGCGATGATGTGGCGGTTGTTGCGGTTGACCGAGGTGACGATGTTGAAGCCGGAATCGTGGATATAGCCGGTCTTGATGCCGTCGACGCCGGCGACAGTGCCTAGCAGGTGATTGTGGTTACGCACGGTGCGGCCGCGGAACGTGAAGGTGCGGGTGGAAAAATAACTGTAGTATTGCGGGAAGCGGTCCTGGATGGCGCGGCCGAGGATGGCCACGTCGCGCGCGGTGGTGAGCTGCTGGTCGTCGGGCAGGCCGGAGGCATTGCGATAGAGTGTATGCGACATGCCGAGCGCGCGCGCTTTGGCCGTCATCAGTTTGGCAAACTCTTCCTCGCTGCCACCGAGAGCTTCGGCGATGATCACCGCGACGTCATTTGCCGACTTGGTGACAATGGCGCGGATCGCGGTCTCTACCGCGATGGTTTCGCCGGGTTTGAGTCCGAGCTTCGAGGGCGCCTGGGCCGCGGCATGCGGCGAGACGCTCATCTCGGTGCTCATCTTGATCTTGCCGGCCTCCAGCCGCTCGAACAGCAGGTAGAGCGTCATGATCTTGGTCAGCGAGGCCGGGTGGCGCAGGCTGTCGGCATTGGTCGCCTGCATGACCGCGCCGGAATTGGCGTCGACGACGATGGAGGCGTAGGAGGGCTGATAGCTTTCCGTGGCGGCGGACGTAGCGCGGTGCCGGCGAAACCTTGCCTCGGCATCGCCCGAGGTTATTGAGGCCGCAACCAGCGTCGCCAAGACGAGGGCGCCCCAACGCCAACCGCGTGGGATCCGGGCTCCCGCACGCAACATTCGGCTCTCCCAACCCCGTTGAGCGGCTAAAGCCGCCTTATGCCTGATTTTATAGCGCGCCCGCGCCGCGACAACTTACGACCGTATGGCAGCAGGGTTTACAACTTCTTAAGGCAATCCCCTGGATTTTACAGCATATTTTGCACTGCAAAATAATTGTTGACTTTATTGTGCACTGCGGTATAGAAGTCTTTATCCGGTTTGGCCGGGATGAATTTTGAGCAGCATGCAGGTCCCGCCGTGGCGGGCCGGGAAGGGAACCATGGTTAAGAATCTGGAAGAAATGCAGCAGGCGAGCAAAGAGAGCATGGACCTCGCGATGAAGTCGGTTGGGACGGTCTCCAAGAGCGCCCAGGCGATCATCGTCGAGATGACGGACTATTCGAAGAAGGCCTTCGAGGAAGGCACGGCCGCGCTGGAGAAACTGTTCGGCGCCAAGTCGTTCGAGAAGGCGATTGAATTGCAGACCGAATACGCCAAGAGCGCCTACGAGGGCTTCGTCGCCGAGGCCACCAAGATCGGCGAGCTCTATGCCGATATGGCCAAGGAAAGCTACAAGCCATTCGAAAGCATGATGGCGAAGGCCAAGTAACCGGCCACAATTTGGTTCGCGTCGTGTAAGCGTTGCGTATCGGCGTTGGAATGCAAAGCCCGGCTCAACGAGCCGGGCTTTTTGTTTGTCGAATTGCGTTGCCGCGTTATTGCGCGATGCGCAGCTGCGTCAGATTGGTGCCGATCTGGTTGAACGTCGTCACGATCTGGTTCGCCGACGTCAACAGGAAGAACTTGGTCGAGTCGGTGGCGCAATTCTGCAGCAGCGTCGACGTCGGGTCGCCGCCGGTGTTGACCTGGATGGTGTAGATCGTGATCCCGGCGGCCTTGATGTTGGCGCAGGTGCCGTTGCCGTGGGCGTCATACATGCGGTAGTCGACCTGCGTGCTGGTCGCCGATCCGTTGCCGTACCAGCGGTCCTGGGTGTTGAGGCCGTCGGTCAGCAGGATGATGACCTTCTTGTACTGGAAGTTCGGATCTTCCGCCGGCACGCTGAAAGGTCCGCCGCCGGCCAGCGACTCCCATCCCCAGACCAGTCCGATCGGCTGGTTGGTGCTGCCGTTCGGCGTCATCTGGCTGACCAGGCCGGTCATCGAAGCCCAGTTGTAGCTCAGCCCCATCGTCTCCAGCGTGCAGTAGGAATACTGCTGGGCCGGATACAGGCTGGATGCATCGCCGTCGACGGGGGCAACGACGGTCTGGTCGTAGTTCGACACGCTCGGCGCCGAGGATGTGCCACGGTCGGTCAGGCAGCCGTTCCAGGTACTGGTGGCGTTGGCGATCCAGGTGTGCGTATAGGGCGCGCCGACCGAGGTAACGGTCTGCTTGCAGACCTTGCTGAAACCGCTGCCGGTGCAGGTGCAGTTGCTGTAGCCGTTGCAGCTTGCGTTTTGCCCGCTGCTCACCGTTGTGGTCGTCGTGTTCGTGGTCCCGACGCTGTTGTAGCAGCCGTTGTAATAGATGCTGCCTTTGAGCGAATTCTTGTTGCCGCTGTCGACGCTCGGGCAGATGTATCCGGCGTAAGTGCCGCTCGCGGGGATAGTCGACGTCGTCTGGCTGCCGTTCGCCGGCCCGTTGGTGCACTGGAAGCCGTTATTGTTGTTGCTGTAGGGGCAGGACGAACCCGGCCCGACACTCGATCCCGGCGTTGAGTTCGCCGGTGGCGCGGACCAGTCGGTCCAGTCGATCCAGTTCGCGTTTACATTGTTCGCCGCGTTAACGGCCACGTTCTTGCTGAAGGGAACGATTGAGACATAGACGTCGCCGTCGTTGGTCACGGCGTTTTGCAATTGCGTCAGCAGGTTCGTGGTCGCGGTCTTGAGCGCGGTGATCTTGCCGCTCTGCGCCATCGAACCGGTATTGTCGAGCACCAGCGCGACGCGTAGCCGTGTCGAGCCCCACTTGGCGGTCGCCGAGCTGGTCACGGTGATGGACTTGTAACCGAGGACGCCCATGAAGTCGGTCGCCATGTCGGCCGAACCGGTCACCACCATCGAGGAGCCGCCATTGTTGGCATAACTCGCAGTGACCTTGATGTTGGTCGCCTCCGGGCGCGTGAACATCGCCTTGAAATAGCCTTCCGCCGCGCTCTGGACCTGATCCGAGCTCATCGAGGCGGCGTTCTTCGAAATCATGAGTGCCGTTGAATCGAGGGCGGACTGCATATCGGTCTTGACCGAGTTGGCGTGACTGAAATCAACCGCTGCCCCGGTCAGCCCCATGATGGGGACGAGAGCAAGGCCAAAGGTTATGGCGACGTTGGCGCGGCGCGCGGCAGGGAAACGGCGCGCAGCGCGGCGCAGGCGGCAGAGTGCGGCTTTGAACGTGAACATCGGCGGACCCCCGAAATTATGGATCGTCGACCGTGCGATAGACTGCGCCCCTGAATGAGTGGTAGCCCCGTACGCGGAAACCCGGGGGGCGCCGTAAAGGCTGGCCGGCGGTGGCGAGGCAAAACACTCGTCGCGACCGCAGGCGCGGTGGTTAACGCGCGTGGCGGGTGGCGATACGGCGGGACTGCGCTTTGACGGGCTGGAGTTATCGATCGGTGCGCGTGGTCGAACAACATTATCGTAATTTTAAGAAGAAAAACCCGTGAGTGGGGTTCACTCACGGGTCTTGAATTGGTCGCTGGTTTGGCGGCCTGCTATTTGGCGACGCGCAGCTTGGTCAAGTTGGTGCCGATGGCTTGAAACGTTGCCGTAATCTGGTTTGCCTGCGTCAGCAGATAGAACTTGTCCGACGAGCTGGCGCAGTTCTGCAGCAGCGTCGAGGTCGGGTCGCCGCCGGTATTGACCTGGATGGTATAGAGCGTGATGCCGGAGGCCTTGATGTTGTTGCAGGTCAGCTGCTGGCGCGAGTCGATCGAGCTCTGGCTCGTGTACCAGCGGTCCTGTGTGTTCAAGCCGTCGGTCAGCAGGATGATGATCTGCTGATATTGATAGCTCGGGTCCAAAGCTGGGGCGGTAAATGGCCCGCCGCCGACCAGCGACAACCAGCCAAGCTGTAACCCAATCGCCTGGTTGGTGTTGCCGTTCGGGGACATCGAGTTGACCAGCGAGGTCATCGACGACCAGTTGTAGTTCAACCCCATCACGGCCTGCGGGCAGGCGCTATATTGCTCGGCCGGGTAGAGCGAAGAGTTGATGCTCGTGCTCGGCGAAGAGACGTTGGTATCGTAATTGTTGACGGTGTCGGGCGTGGACGAATTGCCGCGATCCTCGACGCAACCGTTCCAGGTATTGTGGTTGTCGGGCGTCCAAGTGGCCGCCGACCAAACACCGGTCGTCCACACTCCGGCCGCCCACGTTCCATAGCCCCACGTTCCGCCACCATTCGTGCAATTGGTTTTCGACGTATACTGAGATTTGGAACAGGCCTTGTTGCCGGTGCAGCCACTTTGGCTGGTCTCCGCGCCGTTCGAGCATGTGCCGGCACCGGTGCAGGTACTCTGGCTGGTCTTGCCCGAAATCGAGCACGTGCCGGCGCTGGTGCAGCTGCTCTGGCTGCTATAGCCGGAGATCGAGCAGGTTGAATGCGAGACGCAAGAGCTGCGCGTCGAATAGCTCCCGGTACTGCAGGATCCGTTGTTGGCGTCCCACGAGTTATTATCGGACAGCGACGGATCTTGCGCCGCCGTTCCCCAATAGATGTAGTTCGAATTCCAGTTGGACGCGCCGAGATTGACGTCCTTCACGAACGGAATAATCGAGACATAGACGTCGCCGGCGTTGGTGACGGCGGACTGCAATTGTGTCAGCAGGCTGTTGGTCGCCGAAATGAGCGCCGTGATCTTGCCATTGTCGGCCATTGATCCGGTATTGTCGAGCACCAGCGCGACGCGCAGCCGCGAGGTCCCCCACTTGGCGGTGGAGGAGCCGTTGACGGTGAGATTGTTGTAACCGATGACCCCGAGGAAATTTGTCGGCACCTGTGCCTGGCCACTGACCACGACCTGCGAGCCGGCGCTGGCGCTATAGGAAGCGGCAACGGTGACGCTCTTGGCCTCGGGGCGCGTGAACAGCGCCTGAAAATATTTCAACGCATTGCTTTGCAACTGCGTGTTGGTGTCGGTCGCCGCCTCCTTCGACAGCATCAGCGCGGTCGAGTCGAGCGCCGCCTGCATGGCGGCCTTGACCGAATTGGCATGGCTGTAATCGACCGCGAAGCCGACGGCGCCGACAACCGGCAAGGTCGCCAGCGCGAAGGTGATAGCGACGTTGCCACGGCGCGCTAGCGCAAACGCGGAAAAGGTGCGGCGGAGGTTTTTCCAGACGGACAGCATGACGGTCACCAAAACGGTTGATCTCGGCTGCCGTACTAACCCGCTGCTGTTAAAGGCCCGGTATATTGAAACGCCGAAAATCGGCATGCTTGGTAAAGGCTTTGCCCCGGTCCACGCCGATAGATGAGCCGGCGTAGAGATTTGGCTGGTTAACCGCTCCTGCCGCAGATGCCGCGAATGCCGAATAGTCTTTATCCGACGTGCTTAAGGCCGGGTTGTACGCACTGACGAATGACCGCTTCCGGGGCGCTTACGCCAACCATCGGGTGCCGCGGGCTTTAATTAAATGCTGCGCGCGCCCCTGGCGAATGCGCCGGCGCTATCTATTTCACCGGGACACCCACAGAATCCCCCGCCGATTGTGTCGAATCGGTGCAAAATCCGGCAAAACGCCCAGATTGTCGGCTTGGATTGGGGGCGTTCAAGACTTTATGATGCGTGGCGGCCGTGCATCGGCGCGGACGCCAATTCAATAGTGTCGCAAACGGCCATCTCATGATGCGTTTTGCTCCAGTGCTAGCCCGATCAGCCCCCGCCGCGCCGGCGCCCAGCGGGCTGCCGCTGCGCATGGCCGACGACAAGCGTAAGAGCGGCGAGGGCGGCCCCGGCACTGCCGTCATCACCAAGACCAAGCCGCAGACCAAGAAGCCGAGCATGTACCGCGTGCTCATCCTCAATGACGACTACACGCCGATGGAATTCGTCGTGCATGTGATCGAGCGCTTCTTCGGCAAGGATCACGAGGCGGCTACCCGCATCATGTTGCATGTCCACCATCACGGCATAGGTGAGTGCGGCATCTACACCTACGAAGTCGCGGAGACCAAGGTCACGCAGGTCATGGACTTTGCCCGCAAACATCAGCATCCTCTGCAATGCGTGATGGAGAAAAAATAAGCGCCGGGGGGCGTCCAAGGGAAACGACCAAGTACAAAAGGAAAGTGGAATTATAAATGCCGACCTTTTCCCGCAGCCTCGAGCAGTCGCTTCACCGCGCTCTTGCACTCGCCAACGAACGTCATCACGAATATGCGACGCTCGAGCATCTGCTGCTGGCGCTGATCGACGACCAGGATGCTTCGGCCGTGATGCGCGCCTGCAACGTCGATCTCGACAAGTTGCGCCGCAGCCTGGTCGCCTATCTCGAATCCGAGCTGGAAAACCTGATCACCGACGGCGCCGAGGATAGTAAGCCGACCGCCGGCTTCCAGCGCGTGATCCAGCGCGCTGTCATCCACGTGCAGTCGTCGGGACGCGAGGAGGTCACCGGCGCCAACGTGCTGGTGGCAATCTTCGCCGAGCGTGAGAGCCACGCCGCCTATTTCCTGCAAGAACAGGACATGACCCGCTACGACGCGGTCAATTACATCAGCCACGGCATCGCCAAGCGGCCGGGTCTGACTGAATCGCGTCCGGTGCGCGGCGTCGAGGAGGAGGCCGACACCAAATCGGGCGACGAGCCCAAGAAGAAGGGCGACGCGCTTGAGGCCTATTGCGTCAATCTCAACAAGAAGGCGAAAGACGGCAAGATCGATCCGCTGATCGGGCGCGACGCCGAGATCAGCCGCACCATCCAGGTGCTCTGCCGCCGGCAGAAGAACAACCCGCTGTTCGTCGGCGAAGCCGGCGTCGGCAAGACCGCGATCGCCGAAGGGCTCGCGCGCCGCATCATTCACGGCGAAGTGCCGGAAGTCCTCAAGGGTGCGACCGTGTTCGCGCTCGACATGGGTACGCTGCTCGCCGGCACGCGCTATCGCGGCGATTTCGAGGAACGGCTCAAGCAGGTGATCAAGGAGCTTGAGGCCTATCCCGGCGCCATCATGTTCATCGACGAAATTCACACTGTCATCGGCGCCGGCGCCACATCCGGCGGCGCGATGGACGCGTCGAACCTGCTCAAGCCGGCGCTCGCCTCCGGCACGCTGCGCTGCATCGGTTCGACCACCTACAAGGAATATCGCCAGTATTTCGAGAAGGACCGCGCGCTGGTGCGCCGCTTCCAGAAAATCGACGTCAACGAGCCGACGGTCGAAGACGCAATCGACATCCTCAAGGGCCTCAAGCCGTACTTCGAGGAATATCACAGGCTCAAATACACCAACGAGGCCATCAAGGCGGCGGTGGAGCTGTCTTCGCGCTACATCCACGACCGCAAGCTGCCGGACAAGGCGATCGACGTGATCGACGAGTCGGGCGCGGCGCAGATGCTGCTGCCGGAAAACCGACGCAAGAAGACCATCGGCATCAAGGAAATCGAAACCACCATCGCCACCATGGCGCGGATTCCTCCCAAGACCGTGTCCAAGGATGACGCCGAGGTGCTGCAGCACCTGCAGCAGACGCTCAAGACCGTGGTTTACGGCCAGGACAATGCGATCGAGGCGCTCTCGGCTTCGATCAAGCTCGCGCGTGCGGGTTTGCGCGAGCCGGAAAAGCCGATCGGCTGCTATCTGTTCTCCGGACCGACGGGCGTCGGCAAGACCGAAGTCGCCAAACAGCTTTCGCTGTCGCTCGGTGTCGAGCTGATCCGCTTCGACATGTCCGAATACATGGAGCGGCACACGATCTCGCGCCTGATCGGCGCGCCGCCGGGCTATGTCGGCTTCGACCAGGGCGGCCTGCTCACCGACGGCGTCGACCAGCATCCGCATTGCGTGCTGCTGCTCGACGAAATCGAGAAGGCCCATCCCGATCTGTTCAACGTGCTGTTGCAGATCATGGATCACGGCAAGCTCACCGACCACAACGGCAAGCAGGTCGACTTCCGCAACGTCATCCTGATCATGACCACCAATGCCGGCGCCGCCGACATGGCCAAGCAGGCCTATGGCTTCACCCGCGGCAAGCGTGAGGGCGACGACGTCGAGGCGATCAACCGGATGTTCGCGCCGGAATTCCGCAACCGGCTCGACGCCATCATCACCTTTGCGCATTTGTCGCAGGAGGTCATCACCAAGGTGGTCGAGAAGTTCGTGCTCCAGCTCGAGGCGCAGCTCGACGACCGCAACGTCACCATCGAACTCTCCGAGGAGGCGACGCGCTGGCTGATCGCCAACGGCTACGACGAGCTGATGGGCGCGCGGCCGATGGCCCGCGTCATCCAGGAGCACATCAAGAAGCCGCTCGCCGACGAGGTGCTGTTCGGGCACCTCAAGAGCGGCGGCCACGTGCGCGTCATTGTCACCAAGGACGAGAACGGCCGCGACAAACTTGGCTTCGAGTATCTCGACGGCCCGGTGACGCCGAAGCCGGAAAAAATCCCGGCGGTGCGCCCCAAGGCCAAGCGCCGCGCTTCGCCGCGACCGAAGCCGAAAGGCGACGGCAAGCGAACCACCACCGTGCCCAAGGTACCGCTGATCAAGGCCTAAAGGGCGCAAACGTCCGTAATCTCGAAAGCCGGGCCTCGCGCCCGGCTTTCCGTTTTGGCGGACCCCGCATTTGCGGCAGGTCGCGCAACCCTGCCAAGCCGGGCAAATGACTTGACGGCCGGGCACATCTGGCGACCAATATTGTTGGAGAACGCGGAGGTTGCGATGGCCGTTCAGATCGATGTCAATGGCACGAAACTCACCGCTGACGTTGAACCCGACGTGCCGTTGTTGTGGGTTTTGCGCGACGTTCTCGGAATGACAGGCACGAAATTCGGCTGCGGCATTGCGCAGTGCGGCGCCTGCACCGTGCATATCGACGGTAATCCGGTGCGCTCATGTCTGCTCCCGGTCGGTGCAGTCAGCGGCCGCGCCGTCACCACGATCGAAGGCATCGGTGCGACCGAGGCCGGCGCCAAAGTGCAGAAGGCATGGCTCGACCTTGAAGTGATCCAGTGCGGTTATTGCCAGTCCGGCCAGATCATGTCGGCAGCCGCGCTGCTGGCCAAGACGCCGCATCCCGACGACGCCGACATCGACGCCGCGATGGCTGGAAATATCTGCCGCTGCGGCACCTATGTGCGGATCCGCGAGGCGATCAAGCGCGCCGCGGGCGGGCAGACATAGGTGCGCACCATGCAATCCTTCCAGCCGGCCACTCCGTCGCGCCGCAGCCTGCTCAAAGGCGGCCTCGCCGGAGGCTTTGTCCTTGCCTTTCAGCTGCCGCTGCGCGCGGCGCCGGTGAACGAGCCGGAACAGCCGCCCGACCATCCCGGGGGCCAGTTCGCTCCCAATGCCTTCATCCGCATCGACACGACGGGTAAAACCACGCTGGTCATGCCGCAGGTGGAGATGGGGCAGGGCGTCTATACGTCGGTGGCGATGATACTTGCCGACGAACTCGACGCGGATTTTGCCCAGATCATGCTTGTGCACGCGCCGCCAAGCGACAAGCTCTACGGCAATCCGACGTTTGGCATACAGGTCACCGGCAATTCTAATTCGATCCGCGCGTTCTGGAAACCTTTGCGCACGGCAGGCGCTGCGGCGCGGGCGATGCTGGTAGAGGCGGCTGCGCAGCAGTGGCAGGTTGACCCAACAGCCTGTTCTGCGTCCGAGGGAAAAATCATTCACGCCGCGAGCAATCGCACGCTCGGCTATGGCGAAGTTGCGGATGCAGCGGGCAAGCTTCCGGTGCCGCAGAATCCGAAGTTGAAGAATCTGAAAGACTTCAGGCTGATCGGCAAATCGCTCAAGCGTTTTGACACGCCCGGCAAGACCGACGGCAAGGTCATCTACGGCATCGACGCAATGGTGCCGAACATGAAATTCGCCACACTTTCCGCCTGTCCGGTTTTTGGCGGCAAGGTCAAGAGCGTCGACTACAGCGCCGTGAGCGCAGTTTCCGGTGTGCGGCAGGTCGTCGTGCTCGACGATCTTGTTGCCGTCGTCGCCGATCACACCTGGGCGGCGAAGAACGGGCTCGACGCCCTCGGTGTCACCTGGGACGAAGGCTCCAACGCAAACGTAAGCTCCGCCGACATCTGGAACGACCTGCGCGCCGCCAGCAAAAAAGACGGCGCGGTTGCGAAATCGGAGGGTGACGTTGCAAAAGGTCTGTCGCAGGGCGAACGGCTTGATGCCGACTACGAACTGCCGTTCCTCGCTCATGCGACGATGGAGCCGCTGAACTGTACGGTTCATCTCACGCCCGGCGCCTGCGAGATATGGACCGGCACGCAAATCATAACTCGCGTGCAGGAAACCGCGGCGAAGGCGGCCGGCCTGCCTGTCGACAAGGTGACCGTGCACAACCACCTGATCGGCGGCGGCTTCGGCCGCAGGCTCGAGCCTGACATGGTCGCGAACGCGGTCCGCATCGCCCGGCATGTCGATGGGCCGGTCAAGGTCACATGGATGCGCGAAGAGGACATCCAGCACGACATCTATCGTCCGGTCTATCGCGATACGATTTCAGCCAGCCTGTCGAACGGCAAGATCGTTGCCTGGAAATACCGTGTCACCGGCTCCTCGATCATGGCTCGTTGGATTCCGCCGGCCTTTCAAAACGGTATCGACATCGACGCCGTCGATAGCGCGGTGGACATGCCCTACGATATTCCAAATAAGCACGTCGAATATGTGCGGGCCGAACCGCCGGCGGTGCCGACCGGCTTCTGGCGCGGCGTCGGACCGAACAACAACGTGTTTGCCATCGAAAGCTTCATGGACGAGGTCGCACGCAAGGCGAACACGGACCCGATCGCTTTCCGCCTCGGTATGCTCAATGGCACACCGCGGCTCAAGGCCGCGCTTGAACTGGTCGCCGACAAATCAGGATGGGGTAAGCCGCTGCCGGCGCGAACCGGGCGCGGGGTCAGCGTGCAGCCGTCGTTCGGCAGCTACATTGCGAATGTGGTCGAGGCCGAAGTCGACGAGCAGGGCGCCGTCCATTTGCGCCGGGTGACACTGGCGGTCGACACCGGGATTGCCGTCAATCCCGACACCATTGCCGCGCAGCTGCAGGGCGGCCTGATCTTCGGGCTCACCGCGGCGCTGTACGGCGAAGTCACCATCGAAAAGGGCCGCGTCCAACAGTCCAATTTTAACGACTACCGCATGCTTCGCATCGACGAAGTGCCGCCAATCGAAATTCACGTCATCAAGAGCGCCGAGGAGCCCGGCGGTATCGGGGAGGCCGGTTGTACGGCTGGTCCGGCGGCGCTGCGCAACGCGATCTATGCGGCGACCGGCATTGCCTTGCGCCGATTGCCGATTGATCGCGCGGCGATCGCATTGCCGAAAAAGGCCTGACGGCCATGCGTGTTGTCCCGGGTGTTATTGCCATTATCGTGGTTGGGGTGCTCGGTGTACTTGCGTGGCGTGCCTTTAATCCCGGGCCGATGGCGTTCGCCGGCGATTCAACCGTTGCGCTTGCGAACTATGAGGGCGCCGATCCAACCGGCGCTCCGGCCGATCTCGCCAAGGCCGACGCGGTCAAACGCGGCGAATACCTTGCGCGCGCCGCCGATTGTCTGGTCTGCCATAGCGCGCCGGGCGGAAGGTCGTACGCGGGAGGCCTGGCGTTCCCGCTGCCGTTCGGCGTGCTCTATTCGACCAATATCACCGCCGACAAGGAAACAGGGATCGGCTCCTACAGCGACCAGGAGTTTCTCGACGCCGTTCGCCGCGGCGTGCGCAAGGACGGTGCGCGTCTTTATCCGGCGATGCCGTTCACTTCTTACACGTACCTGACCGACGCCGACGCGCTGGCGATCAAGGCATATTTGTTCAGCCTGCCGGGCGTCCGCGAGGCAAACCGCACCAACACTCTGACATTCCCGTTCAACCAGCGTTGGTCGATGAGCTTCTGGTCATTGGCATTCAATCCGGATACGCGCTTTGCACCCAATAGCGCCAAGAGTCCCGAATGGAACCGGGGCGCTTATATCGCCGAGGCGCTGGCGCATTGCGGCGAATGTCACACGCCGCGCAATCTTGCCTTTGCGCTCGACAACCGGAAGAAGTTCGCGGGCGCGTTGACCGCCGGCTGGCGCGCTTTCAACATCACCGCCGACAAAGGCGCCGGTGTCGGCGCCTGGAGCGACGACGGGCTGTTTGCTTATTTGTCGAGTGGTCACGCCAAGGGGCGCGGCACAGCATCGGGGCCGATGGGGGAGGCGGTCGACCACAGCTTCAGCCAGATGGCGCCAGCGGATATTCAGGCGCTGGTCGCGTATGTGCGCAGCGTCCCCGCGGCTGCCTCGGCCGAGCCGGAAACGATCGCGCCGCCGGCACCGTCCTCGCCTAAGGAAGGCGGCGCGGTGTCGGATGCCCTCGGCAAAAAGGTGTTCGAGCAGGCCTGCGTAAGTTGCCACGGCTGGAGCGGGGTGAGCGCGATCTCGCCTTACGCCACCATTTCCGGCACTCGCGCCGTGAACGATCCGTCCGCCACAAATGTTGCGCAGATCGTCATCTCCGGCTCACGGCGTCATACGCCGCCAGGCGTCATGTCCATGCCCGCTTTCGGCAGTATCTATTCCGACACGGAAATCGCCGCCGTCGCCAATTACGTCACCGCGCGTCTCGGCAGTGCGCCGTCAAAGGTGACGGCGAAAGAGGTTGCTGCATTGCGCGGCCAGACGGCACGGTAATCGCGATCTAACCTGCGAGCGCGGCGGCGAGCTTCTTGGCATTTTCGGCAAGCACGTCCGGCTTTTCTTTTTCGCTCGCCGGCGGCTTCATCGGTGTGCCGGTTTTGCGCGGGATCACGTGCACGTGCAGATGGAACACAACCTGTCCGCCGGCGCCTTCGTTGAATTGCTGGATGGTGACGCCGTCGGCGGCAAAGGCGGTCATTGCAGCTTTGGCGACCCTCTGCGCCACCTTGGCGACATGGGCGAAGTCGTCGGCGGACACGTCGAGAATATTGCGCGCGGCGGCTTTCGGCAGCACCAGTGTGTGGCCGGGCGCGCGCGGCATGATGTCGAGAAAGGCGAAGGCCTTGTCGTCCTCATAGACCTTGTAGCTGGGCAACTCCCCGCGCAGGACTTTGGCGAAAATATTGTTCGGATCGTAAGCCGGCATGTCTCTCCCCAATTCTGGCCAATTCTGGCTCGTCGTGCGCATGTCGCGCCTAGTCTTGCTCGTGTTCTACCAAGTCTTTGCGGAACGGTGCTGCCGCCGCAAGCTCTTCGCCTGCGGCTGCGACATACGCGCGCTCACGCTCCAGATATTCGGCCACGGCCCGCCGCAGGCCGGGGTTGGCGATGAAATGCGCGGAATAGGTGGTCGCCGGAAGATAGCCGCGCATCAATTTGTGTTCGCCCTGGGCCCCGGCTTCGACCCGGGCCAGCTTGTTTTGGATCGCGTAGTCAATGGCTTGGTAGTAGCACAATTCGAAATGCAGGAACGGGTGGTGCTCGATGGCGCCCCAGTTGCGGCCGTAGATGGCGTCGCCGCCAAGGAAGTTGATGGCCCCGGCAATCCAGTGCCCGGCCCGGCGTGCCATCACCAGCAAAATGCGGTCGCGCATTTTCTCGCCGACGATCGAGAAAAATTCGCGCGTGAGATAGGGCCGGCCCCACTTGCGCGAACCGGTGTCCATGTAGAAGGCAAAAAAGGCGTCCCAGGCGCTTTCGGTGAGATCCGAGCCGCTGAGCCAGCGTACCTCGATGCCGGGGGCGAGAGCTTCCTTGCGTTCGCGGCGGATGGTCTTGCGCTTTCGCGATGACAGCGCGGCGAGGAATTCGCCGAAATTCGCGTAGCCCGCGTTGTTCCAATGGAATTGCTGATCGGTGCGTTGGAGAAAGCCGCGGTCGCCGAGCAGGCGCCATTCGTGCTCGGTCAGAAAGGTCACATGCGCGGAGGATAAATCGCTTCCGGTGGTGATTTCGGCGAGAGCATCGGCCAGCGCCCCGCGGACCGCGTCATCGAACGGGGAGGGCCTGACCAGCAGACGTGGGCCGGTGACAGGTGTGAACGGCACGGCAACTTGAAGCTTGGGGTAATAGTCGCCGCCGGCGCGTTCGAACGCCTCGGCCCAGCCATGGTCGAAGACATATTCGCCGCGCGAGTGCGTCTTTACGTAACAGGGCGCGGCGCCGAGCAGGGCACCCGATGCGTCCTCGGCGAGCAGGTGGCGGGGCTGCCAGCCGGAGCGGGCGCCGACCGAGTTCGAGGCCTCGATAGACGACAAAAAGGCATGCGAAACAAAAGGGTTATATACATTTCCTCGTGTGGATAAGTCTGTGAGTAACTTATCCTCACGTGAGGACAAGTTGTCCTCAGCCATTACTTTAACGTCGTCGGGCAAGGGAACGCCGGCGCAGGCGTCCCAGGCGGCCGGGGCAACCTCGCCGATCGAGGGGACAATGCGGATGCTCAATTCGATGTCGGTCATCGGGCGGATGCGTTTCTAGGCCGACTTTACGCCGGAAATCGGCCGCGGTTCACCTCGGCCTTGGTCACGGGGGGCTCGGTTGCTCAAACGGGAGGGCGGAAGCCCTCGAAGATAATCTGGTCGGCCCAGCGGGCCGCGGGGGCGTCTTTGTTGCGCACGGTCCAGGTCAGCAGCGGCCGGCCGAACAAATGGCGCGCGATAAGCGGCGCGATGGCCGGGAGGTCTTTTGCCGCGTAGGCCACGAAATGCGGCCGCGTACGTCCCGCATGCAGCAGGAACGCCATGCTCAGTTTGGCCATGGCGGGAACGGGAGCCCAATCTGCGCCCAAATAGCGACGCTCGGCGACGATGCCGCGCACGAAGCGGGGCGCCTTTTTGCGGATCGCCTCAACCAAGCCGGGGTCGAACGACATGACGCCGATGGGGCCAGAATAGGCGCCGATGACGGCGACCACGCGGTCGACAAGCCGAACATCGCCATCGAAGCGGCTCTTGAGTTCCAGCAGCAAAGGCGTGCGCCCCTCGACGAATCGGCACAGCTCGGAAAGCGTCAGGATGCGGTCCGAGGTCGCCTTGAACCGGGCCTTCTGGATGTCGGCCGCGCTCATTGCCGCGAGTCTGCCGCTGCCTTCGGTGAGCCGGCCAAGGGCCTCGTCGTGGTGCACCATGGCCTCGCCGTCGGCGCTGATCTGCAGGTCGGTTTCGATGCCGTAGCCGGCGGCGATGGCCGCGGAAAACGCGCTGGCGGTATTCTCGATCACGCCCGCCGCCGCATCGTGCAGGCCGCGATGGGCGATCGGTCGCGCGGTGAGCCAGGCGAGACCGGGCATCTCGTTTACATCACCTCGAAGAGGCCCTCGACTTCGACCGCGGCGTCCGCAGGCAGAGCGGCGACGCCGACGGTTGAGCGCGCGTGGCGTCCCTTGTCGCCGAGCGCTTCGACCATCAGGTCCGAGGCGCCGCTCATCACCACGGGGCCGTCGGCGAAGCCGGGCGCTGAATTGATGAAACCGCCCAGCCGCACGACGCGAACAATCTTGTCGAGGTCGCCGAGCGCGGCCTTGAGATGCGCGAGCAAATTGATTGCGCAGGCGCGCGCTGCCTTTTGTCCATCCTCGATCGACACCGTATCGCCGAGACGGCCCTTGGCCACCAGCTTGCCGTCGGCTCCGAAACAGAGCTGGCCGGACACCGTGAGCAGGTTGCCGCTGCGCACGAATGGCACGTAATTGGCGACCGGGCTCTTGGGCGCCGGCAAGGCGACGCCGATCTCGGCAAGCCTTTTTTCAACGGTTCCGGTCATGCGTGACGCCTCCAGTTCCGGCCTGTCTTGGCTGATCACCGACCTGTGTGCAAGCGTGCCACTCCTGCCCGGGCGCGATTGCGGCGAGAACAGGCGGCCTCTATCTTGCCTCTATCCTGCCGTTTCTGATGCCTTTACCGTTGGCGTGGAGACTCTCGGTCCATGAAATCGCCTGGCCTCGCTTTCGCATTCGGCCTTTCCTTGCTCGGTCTTGCCGGCATCGCCGCCCGGCATCCGGCGATGGCGACGCCGGCGGACAAGGTGATCCTCGCCCCGCACCGTGCGGTTTACGATCTGGAGCTCTCGAAATCGAGCGGTGGCCGCGGCTTCGAAACGGTGCGCGGGCGCATCCTTTATGATTTTTCCGGCAATTCCTGTGATGGCTATGAGTTGCAGTTTCGACAGGTGGCGGAATTCGATTCCGGCGAGGGCAAGCGCTCACTGAGCGACCTGCGCTCCACCACTTGGGAGGACGGCGACGCCAAGAAATTCCGCTTCAACTCGGAAAACGTAACCGGTGATAAAGCCGCCGACGAGGTCGACGGTCACGCCGAACGGGACGCGACGGCGGTGAAGGTCGACCTGACCAAGCCCAGGGGCAAGAACTTCTCGTTGCCGGTCGGCGCGGTGTTTCCCACGGAGCACATGCGCCGCATCATTGTCGCCGCCCGTGAAGGCAAGAGCGTGCTCGATTTTCCGGTCTATGACGGCTCGGAAACCGGCGAGAAACTCTACAATACGCTCACCGTCATCGGTAAGCCGATCCTGCCGGGCGCCAAGCCGCCCGCCGACGCGACCGCCAAACAGTCGATATTCGCCAAGCTAACACGCTGGCCGGTGAGCATCAGTTATTTCGAGCAGGAGGACGCGCAGGCACAGCAGACGGGCGAACAGACGCCGGTCTATACGATTTCCTTCGAACTCTATGAGAATGGCGTTTCCCGCGCGTTGCGGCTTGCCTATCCCGACTTCACCATCAGCGGCGAGATGACGTCGCTGGAGTTGAAGAAGGAAAAGCCCTGCCAGTAATTCTCATTCCTCGTCCAGCGCCAGACCTTTGACCACCGCGTCGCGGCCGAACTTCGAGCGCAGCCGGTCGACCGCGTGCTCGGCCCTGGCCGCGCGGGCATCGATCAGGTCGGCGAGATCGTCGCCGGCGGCATCCTCGAGATGGCTCACGCCGATGCCGATCAGCCGAAAGCGGGTGGCGCCCACTTCGTGTTCGAGAAGGTCGCGCCCGGCGGCAAAAATCCTTGCCGCCAGTTGCGTCGGCGCGGCCAGCGAGCGCGCCCGCGTACGGATTTTGAAGTCGGCGCTTTTCAATTTAAGCGTCACCGTCGAGCCGGCGAGCGCATTGGCTTTCAGGCGAAACGACACTCGCTCGGTCAGCTCCCATAAATATTGCTCCAGCGGCCTGAATTCGCCGATGTCGAGGTCAAAGGTGGTTTCGGCGGAAATGCTCTTGGTTTCGCGTTCGGCGCTCACGGCACGGGAATCGATGCCGCGGGCAAGCCGCCATAGCCGCGCGCCTTCCTCGCCGTAGCGGCGTGCGAGTTCTTTCTCGTCGGCGCGCTGGAGATCGGCAATAAGGCGGTAGCCGTCATTGGCAAGCCTTGCCGCGCTCACCGCGCCGACGCCGTAGATGAAGCCGACCGGTTTTGGCGCCAGGAATGCCACGGCCTCATTCGCACCGAGCACGGCAAAGCCGCGTGGCTTGTCCATGTCGGAGGCGATCTTGGCGAGGAACTTGTTTGCCGACAGGCCGATGGAGACCGTAATGCCGATGTCGCGCTCGACGTCGCGGGCAAAGCGGGCGAGTGCTTTCGCCGCGCTCATGCCGTGCAGGCGCTCGGTGCCGGTCAAGTCGAGGAAGGCCTCGTCGATCGACAAAGGTTCGACCAAGGGTGTCAGCGCGAACATCCGCCGGCGTACCTCGCGCCCGACTTCGACGTATTTGGCCATGTTCGGCTTGACCACGACGGCGTCGGGACAGCGGCGCTTGGCCTCGAACATCGGCATCGCCGAACGAATGCCGTAGGTGCGTGCGATGTAGCAAGCGGCGGCAATAACGCCACGTTTGCTGCCGCCAACGACGACCGGCTTGTCGGCGAGCGAGGGATCGTCGCGTTTTTCGATCGTGGCATAGAATGCGTCGCAATCGATATGGGCGATGGTCAGGCTATCGAGCTCGGCGTGTCGGGCGAGCCGCGGCGAACCGCAGGCCGCACAGCGCGCGGCCTTGCCCGGCATATCGGCGAGACAATCGCGGCAGAAGCTCACGGAACTTCGCGCTCCCAATGGGTGCCGCCGAGCACGACGAGCGCCTTGGCTGGATCGCTCGGATCAAACCTCGTTTCGGCGGCGAAGGCCGCAAGCAGCGACTCGTCGCCGACAAGATAGTCGAGGACGCCGGCGAGGAAGCCCGGCTCACCGCTGGCTGCGCGAATCTGCGCCGGACCGATGCCGGTTGCCGCGAGGAAGTGGCCGAGCCGCTCGCCGTCCCCGGCGATGAAGGTAAGCGCTTGAATAGCCAAGGCTTCCGCCGCGTCTTTGGGCATGGCCAAATGTTTTTTCATGGGCCAAATTTGCCTTTCCGTAACACATCGGCACTACCGTTGCCGATGATGCCTCACCGGGCTCGGCCTGGCGATGCAGATGTCCTCACGATTGGCGCAAGGGGGAGGGCATTGAGACTTCTAGGGGCGGGGACATGCCGAAGACCGTCCTGATCGTCGAGGATAACGAGCTCAATATGAAGCTCTTCAACGACCTGTTGGAAGCGCACGGTTATCAGACGGTCGGCACGCGCAATGGCATCGAGGCGCTCGACCTCGCGCGCAAGTATCGGCCCGACCTCATCCTGATGGACATCCAGTTGCCCGAAGTCTCCGGGCTCGAAGTCACCAAATGGCTCAAGGACGATGCCGAGCTCAAATTGATCCCGGTGGTCGCGGTCACCGCGTTTGCGATGAAGGGCGACGAGGAGCGCATCCGCGAAGGCGGCTGCGAGGCCTACCTGTCAAAGCCGATCTCGGTGGGCAAGTTCATGGAAACCATCCGACATTTTCTGGGAAACGCGTGATGGTGCATCCATGAGTGCGCGTGTACTTGTCGTCGACGACGTTCCGGCCAACGTGAAACTGCTTGAAGCGCGGCTGTCGGCGGAATATTTCGACGTCACTACCGCGCAGAGCGGCCCGGAAGCGCTCAAGCTATGCGAGCGCGCCGAATGCGACATCGTGCTGCTCGACGTGATGATGCCGGACATGGACGGTTTCGAGGTCTGCCGCAAGCTCAAGTCCAATCCGGTGACGCATCACATTCCGGTGGTCATGGTCACCGCGCTCGACCAGCCGGCCGACCGCGTGCGCGGCCTGGAAGCCGGCGCCGACGACTTCCTCACCAAGCCTGTCACCGATGTTGCACTGATTTCGCGGGTGCGCTCGCTGGCGCGGCTGAAGATGGTGACCGATGAACTGCGCATGCGCGCGGTAACCTCGAAGGAAATCGGTATCCAAAGCCCGGAAAAGGATGCTGTCAGCGAGACCGGCCGTAACGGCCGCGTCCTCATCGTCGACGATCGGCCGAATTCCTATGAGCGCATCGTCGATACATTGGCGCAGGAACATGCAGTCGATGTCGAGGCCGACCCGAACGAGGGCCTGTTTCACGCCGCCGAAGGCAACTACGACCTGGTGATCGTGTCCTTGGCGCTGAAGAATTTCGACGGCCTTCGCCTGTGCAGCCAGATCCGCTCGCTCGACCGCACCCGCAACGTGCCGATCCTCGCCGTTGCGGAAGCCGACAACAATCAAAAACTGGTGCGCGGGCTGGAAATCGGCGTCAACGACTACCTGATCCGTCCCATCGACAAGAACGAAATGCTGGCGCGCGTGCGCACCCAGATCAAGAAGAAGCGCTACACCGAGCGGCTGCGCGACAACGTGCAGATGTCGATCGAGATGGCGATCACCGACGCGCTCACCGGGCTGTTCAACCGACGCTACATGGAAACGCATCTGGCAACGCTGGTCGAGCAGGCGGCCTCGCGCGGCAAGCCGATCGCGGTAATGGTCCTCGACATCGACTTTTTCAAGTCGATCAACGACGGCCACGGTCACGACGCCGGCGACGACGTGCTGCGCGAATTCTCGTTGCGCATCCGCAAGTCGATCCGCAACATCGATCTTGCCTGCCGTTACGGCGGCGAGGAATTCGTGCTGGTGATGCCGGAGACCGACATGGCGGTTGCCGCCATGGTTGCCGAACGCCTGCGCCGGCGTATCGCCACCGAGCCTTTCGTCATCCAGCAGGGCGCGCGCAGCCTGGAGGTAACCATCTCCATCGGCATCGCCGCGCTTACGGCGCCGACCGACACCGCCGCCGCAATCTTGAAGCGCGCCGACGAGGCGCTCTATCGCGCCAAGCGCGATGGCCGCAACCGCGTGGTACCGGCCGCTGCCTGAGTTACCTTTGGCCGCGCGGGCCAACAGCCCAAGTCTTCCAACGCGCTAACAAGTCTTCCAACGCGTTAAAATGCCGTTTGGCTTTGGCCGGGGGCTTGGACTAGCCTTGTTACAATCGATTCCGGCGGCGACGACGCGGTCGCTTTCGAAATCCAATCCAATGCCCTGCGGAGTGCTCAGGTCCGCCGCATCTCCTGGGTCCTGCGGGGTTCGGCCGGCCTGAGAGTGGCGTCGAGAGGCCTCCTCGTGTCGCTGCTTTCGGCCGGCCACCTCGTTTGCACAAATAAAAAAGGCGCCCGATCAGGCGCCTTTTTATGCAAGATCGCGGTGGCAGTTACTTGATCTTCGACTCGCGATACTCGACGTGCTTGCGCGCGATCGGATCATATTTCTTCTTCGTCAGCTTCTCGGTCTGCGTGCGCGAATTTTTCTTGGTCACGTAATAGTGGCCGGTGTCGGCGCTGGAAACGAGCTTGATTTTCAAACTGGCGGCTTTGGCCATGGAATCCCTCGAAAACTTTCTAGGCGGATTGCGTTGGCCGGCAACCTAGCGTCGACGCTGCAAATGTCAAGAAAGGCCGTTTTCCCGGTGCTTACAGCAGTTCCCGGCAGAATTTCTGGTTCTCCATGAAATAGAACGGCACCGGCAGATCGTGCTTGAGCCCGGCGGCGACGCGCGCCGCCAGCTCCTCGAGCACCACGCCGGTGATTGTCGGCATATCGAGCTTGGCGGCATCCTCGATCGGGATCCACACCAGTTCGACCAGTTCGGTGTCTGGACCAACCACCCCCTCGATGCGGGCAGCGATCGCGTTCGCGTCGGCGGTGAAGAAACGAGTGTCGAAGCGCCGCGGCCGCTTCGGTGGCGTGATGGCGCGGGCGATGAAGTGGATGTTGCCGAGGTCGGGATGCACCTTGGCCTTGGCAAATTCGGTCCAGATTTCGCCAGGCACTTGCGGCGGCTCGTCGCGCGTGACGCCGAGCAGCAGCCCGGTTTCCTCGGCCATCTCGCGCACTGCCGTGAGCGCCAGTGCGCGGGCGTAATCCGCGCCTTTATTGGCGACGCGCTCGAGCAATTTTGCCTGCATGTCGGGATGAATTTCGCTCACCGCCGACATCTTGGCGTCGAGCGCCTCGATGCGTCCGCCGGGAAAGACGAATTTCCCCGGCATGAATTTATGGTTGTCGTGGCGGCGGCCGAGCAGCACTTTTGGCTTTGCGGCGTCGGCGCGGTCGACCAGCATCAGCGTCGCGGCATCGCGCGGCTCGCTGTCGGCAAAGGTCTGGTCGCGTTCCGATTTGGTCATGCGCTGGGCCCAGAGCTTGGCCATGTCGTCGGTCATCGTGGTTTCCGCTGTTTGCGACGGTGGCGCTTGCTGCGATCGTCGCGGTCGCGCCGATGCTGTACCGGTCGGTGCTTGGCGTCGATGCGGCCTTCGGAGAGAAGCTCAAAGCGCAGCGCGCCGGCAACAGGGGCGGCCTCGACCAGCTTCACGGTGACCGGATCGCCGAGCCGGTAGGTCTCGCCGCTGCGATTGCCGATCATGGCGCGGGCGGCCTCCTCGAAGCGGAAATATTCGTCGCCGATGGTGCGCGCCGGGACGAACCCGTCGGCGCCTGTTTCGGCGAGCTTGACGAACAAGCCGGCACGGGTGACCCCGGAAATGCGGCCCTCAAAGGTCGCGCCAATGCGGTCGGCGAGAAAATGCGCGATCAGCCGGTCATTGGTCTCGCGCTCGGCCAGCATGGCGCGGCGTTCGGTTGCGGAAATTTCCGCGGCGATTTCGCCAAGCTGCTTCTGGTCGCTCGCCTCGGGGAGGCCGTCGGCGCCGAGCTTGAGCGCGCGGATCAGACCGCGATGCACGATCAGGTCGGCGTAGCGGCGGATGGGAGAGGTGAAGTGCGCGTAGCGGCGCAAGTTGAGGCCGAAATGGCCGTAATTTTCCGCCGAATACTCGGCTTGCGCCTGCGAGCGCAGCACCACCTCGTTGACCAGTTGTTCGGTGTCGCGGCCTTTGACGCGGGCGAGAATGCCGTTGAAGGCGGAGGCGCGCACCACGCCGCCTTTGGCGAAGGGAATTTCGAGCGTGGCGAGAAATTCGCGCAGGGCGTGAAGTTTCTCCATCGTCGGCTCGTCATGCACGCGATAGATCAGCGGCACACGGGCCTTCTCCAGCGTCTCGGCCGCGGCAACGTTGGCGAGGATCATGAACTCCTCGATCAGCCGATGCGCCTCCAGCCGTTCCGGCGTGACGACGCGGGCGACGGTCCCGTCGGCCTTGAGCAAAATCTTGCGCTCGGGCAAGTCGAGATCCAGCGGGCCGCGCTCGGCGCGGGCGATTTTCAAGGCCTCGTAAGCGGCGTAGAGCGGCTTTAGCACCGGGGCAACCAGCATCTCGGTGTCGTTGTCGGTACGGCCGCTGACCGCGTACTGGGTCTGCTGGTATGACAGCTTCGCCGCCGAGCGCATCATGATGCGGTGGAAGGTGTGCGAGCGCTTGCGCCCGTCGGCGCCGATCACCATGCGCACCGCAAGCGCGGCGCGGTCCTCGCGCGCGCGCAGCGAACACAGATCGTTGGAGATTCGCTCCGGCAGCATCGGGACCACGCGGTCAGGGAAATAGACCGAGTTGCCGCGTACCAAAGCTTCGCGATCGAGCGCCGAACCCGGCGTCACGTAATGGGCGACGTCGGCAATGGCGACCGAGATGATGAAGCCGCCGCGGTTGTTTGCCGCCTCGTCCGGCACCGCATGCACGGCGTCGTCGTGGTCCTTGGCGTCGGGCGGATCGATGGTGACGAAGGGCACATCGCGCCAGTCTTCGCGACCCGAAAGCGTCGCGGGCCTTGCCGCCTCGGCCTCGCGCAGCGTGTCGGGGCGGAACACCTGCGGGATCGAATGCGCGTAGATGGCGATCAGGCTGACCGCGCGCTCGCTCCTGAGCGAGCCGAGCTTTTCGACCACGCGCGCGGTGGGCAGGCCGAGCCGCGGTGCGCGGCCGGCCTCGACCGCGATCAGGTCGCCATCTTCGGCATCGAGTGTCGCGCCGGCAGGAATGGCGAGCTGCTTGCCCAGCATTTTCTTGTCGACCGGCTCAAGCCGCCCGCCGCCGTTTGCCAGCTTGTGGAAGACCCCGATCATCCGCTGCTTGGGATGGTCGACGATCTTGATAACGCGGCCGCGGTGACGGATGCCCTTGTCGTCCTCGGTTTCATCGACATGCAGCAGCACGCGGTCGCCGAGCCCGGCGGCTTCGCCGCGGCGCGCCTTGTGTGGAATCAGAATGCGGATTTTAGGCGCCGGCCCATGCGCCTCTTCGTCCCATTCGTCGGGCGTGGCGATGAGATCGCCGTCGGCATCGCGCGCGGTAACGTCGGCGAGCACGGTTGAGGGGAGCTTTCCCGGCTGATGCAGTTTCTTGTGGCGCTTTTCGACCGAGCCTTCACTGGCGAGCTCGCGCAGCATGCGCTTGAGCTCGGCGCGCATGGCGTTCTTGAGCCCGAAGGCGCGGGCGATTTCGCGGGTGCCGACCTTGCCGGGCCGCGCGCCGATGAAGGCGAGGATGTCAGCTTTGGAGGGGAGGGAGGCAGGTTTGGATTGCTTGTTCAAAATGGAAATTCCGGCGTCAAAAAGACGCTGCTAGAGAGAAATGTAGTGATTGAATCGGGGCTTCGCCAGCCGAACTATTCGGCGGCCTTGGTGCGGCGCGCGGGCTTGGCCTTGGCCGCGACCACCGCGGGCTTCTTGGCCTTGCCGGCGACCGGCTTTTTTGCGTGCGCTGCCGACTTCGCTTGCGGCGCTGCAGGAGGATTGGCCGCGGCTTTGCCCGATGGCTGCTTGCGTCCGGCGGCGCGACGGCCTTTCGGCGAGTTGCCCATGGCGGCGGCGCGCGCGTCGAGCAGGACAATCGCTTCGTCGAGCGTCACGCTGTCGGGCGTCTTGTCGCCGGTGAGCGTGGCGTTGACGCCGTTGTGGCTGACGTAGGGACCGTAGCGGCCGTTCTTGACCGTGATCGGCCCGCCCTTGTCGGGATGCTCGCCCAGGACCTTTCCGGGATCGGCGCCGAAGCGGCGGCCCTTCTTCGGATTGGCGATCTTGTCGGCGATCAGGTGCATGGCGCGGTTGAGGCCGACGGTGAGCACGTCGTCGCCTTCTTCGAGGCTCGCATATATCTTGCCGTGCTTGACGTACGGCCCGAAGCGGCCGACGCCGGCCAAGATGGGTTCACCGTCTTCCGGCGACTTGCCGACTTCGCGCGGCAGCGCCAGCAGCGCCAGCGCCTTGTCGAGGTCGATGTCCTCGGGTGCCGCACCCTTCGGCAGGCTCGCGCGCTTGGGCTTTTCCGGCTTGGGCGCGTCGGGATCCTTTTTCTCGCCTTTTTTCGGCTTCGGTACCTTGATCTCTTCGCCCAGCTGCAAATAGGTGCCGAAACGTCCGCCGCGAATTGTCACGTCGAGGCCGGTCGCCGGATCGGTTCCCAGTACCTTTGTCGGCTGGCCGCCATTGGCGCCCGGCGACATCTGCCTGGTGAAGGTGCATTCCGGATAGTTCGAGCAGCCGATAAAGGCGCCGAAGCGGCCGGTCTTCAGCGACAGTTCGCCGGTGCCGCATTGCGGGCACTGACGGCGCGGAGCGCCGTCGGCGCGCTCGGGAAAGACGTGCGGCTCGAGGAGGTCGTTGAGCGCGTCGAGCACGACGCGGTTGCGCACCTCCTTGATCTCGCCGATCGCCGCGATGAACTCGACCCAGAAATCTTCCAAAACCTTCTGCCAGTCGATCTCGTTGTTGGAAATGCGGTCGAGTTGCTCCTCCAGCGACGCGGTGAAATCATATTCGACGTAGCGCTTGAAGAAGCTCTCGAGGAAAGCAACAACGACGCGGCCCTTGTCTTCGGGGATCAGCCGCTTCTTGTCGATGCGCACATAGCCGCGGTCCTGCAGCACTTGCAGGATCGAAGCGTAGGTCGAGGGCCGGCCGATGCCGAGCTCTTCCATGCGCTTGACCAGCGCCGCTTCGGAAAAGCGCGGCGGCGGCTCGGTGAAATGTTGCGCGGCTTCGATCGCCTCCTTGGTCAGGCGCTCGTCCTGCGCCATCGCCGGCAGACGGCGCGACTCTTCGTCCTCGGAGGTTTCGTCCTCGCCTTCCTGATAGAGCGTGAGGAAGCCATCGAACTTTACGACTTGCCCGGTGGCGCGCAGATCAATCGTGCGGCTGCCTGCCTTGGCGGCAATGTCGACGGTCGTGCGCTCGAGTTCCGCGGATTCCATCTGGCTCGCCACCGCGCGATTCCAGATCAATTCGTACAAACGCGCCTGATCGCGGTCGACATATTTGGCGACTTCGCCCGGCGTGCGCGTGGGATTCGTCGGGCGCACGGCTTCGTGGGCTTCCTGCGCGTTCTTCGATTTGTTCTGGTAGGTGCGCGGCGCGCCGGGCACGTATTGCGAGCCGTAGTTCTTGCCGATCATGGCGCGGATGTCGGCAATCGCTTCCGGCGCGATGTCGATGCCGTCGGTGCGCATGTAGGTGATGAGGCCGGTGGTCTCGCCGTCGATCTCGACGCCTTCGTAAAGTCGCTGCGCCAGCCGCATGGCAATCGCCGGCGCAAAGCCGAGTTTGCGCGAGGCTTCCTGCTGCATGGTCGAGGTGGTGAAGGGCGGCGGCGGATTGCGCCGCGCAGGCTTTGCCTCGACGTTGACAACGGTGAAGGCCGCGGCCTCCAGCGCCTGCTTGAAGTCCTCGGCCTGCGCGCCGGAGCCGATATCGAGGCGCTGAATCTTTTGCCCGTCGGCGCCGACCAGACGCGCCTCGAAACTCTCGCCTCGCGGCGTCTGCAACCTGGCAAGGATCGACCAATATTCCTTGGCGACGAATTTTTCGATATCCAGTTCGCGGTCGCAGATGAGGCGCAGCGCCACCGACTGGACGCGCCCGGCGGAACGCGCGCCGGGGAGCTTGCGCCACAGCACCGGCGAAAGCGTGAAGCCGACGAGATAATCGAGCGCGCGGCGGGCGAGATAGGCATCGACCAGCGCCGTATCGATCTGGCGCGGGTGCTTCATCGCCTCGGTGACGGATTGCTTGGTGATGGCGTTGAAGACAACGCGTTCGACTGTCTGGCCCTTCAGCGCCTTTTTTTCGTTGAGCGCTTCAAGGACGTGCCAGGAGATGGCTTCGCCTTCGCGATCCGGGTCGGTCGCGAGGATGAGGGTGTCGGCCTTCTTGAGCGCGTGGGCGATGTCGTTGACCCGCTTCTGCGATTGCGGGTCCACCTCCCAAAGCATCTTGAAGTTGTTGTTGGGGTCGACGGAGCCGTCCTTGGCCGGGAGGTCACGGATATGGCCAAACGAGGCCAGCACCTCATAACCGGGTCCAAGATATTTATTGATCGTCTTCGCTTTGGAAGGCGATTCGACAACGACAACTTTCATGAGATTCCAATAGGTTAGCCGCAATACTCACGCAGAATCACGGTGGAATCGGCTACCGGCTTCGTCCGGAACATGGGGAAGGTGCTCCCCCCTGTCAAATCAGGGTATCCGGTGAACCGTTAAAAGCAGCCAAATCGGGCATGAAAAAGACCGGGGGAAACGATACACTCTATGAGTGTAATCACAAAAAATGCTATTAAAAAGATTACTAACCGAGACGGACGGTGTAGTTTGCCGCGATGGCTGCTCAAACCAGTTTTGTCCGCCACGAAACCGGCGAGCGGACCGCCGCCGCCGATTACGTAGCGACGTTGGCCGCCGATCTTGCGGTGATCGCCCGTCAGCACCGCATGGATACGCTTGGCTACCTGCTCGAGATGGCGAGGCTGGAAGCGGAAAACGAGGGCCGGCACACGCGCGGCGACGAACGCTGATCATTTCATGTTGAGTCCGAGTTTTTGCAGAAGCCCCGGCGTCGGATTTCCGTCCGGGACCATGCCAAATTTTCTCTGCTCGGCGCGGATATTGTCGCGCAAATCAAAATCCACGTGACCTTCGAAGTCGGTGACCTTGTAGCCGAGGCTGCTCAACTTTTTCTGCAAGGCGATGCGCGCGTCGCGAGACAACGGATGATCGTCGGCAGGCCAGGCGGTCTTGAACGGCGCGCCGCCCTGCATGCGGTTGGCGAGATGGCCGACGGCGATCGCGTAGGCGTCGGAGTTGTTGTACTCCTTGAGCACGTCGTAATTTTCCGTGACGATGAAGCCCGGACCGTTGCTGCCGGCAGGGAAGAAGAGAATTCCCTGGCCTTGCCCCGGAAACGCCTTGCCGTCGGCGCGGCGCACGGCGAGTTTTTTCCATTCGGCAAAGCTCGCGCGGCTCTTCATGTAGTCGAAGCCCGTGGGCACGATGACTTCGAAGCCCCAGGGCAAGCCGTATTTCCAATGGCCCTTGTGCAGGTAGTTGCCGGTTGATGCGAGCACGTCGGGCACGTTTTTCCAGATGTCGCTTCTGCCGTCGCCGGAGAAATCGATCGCATAATCGACGACGTTGGTCGGCATGAATTGCGTTTGCCCCATGGCGCCGGCCCATGAGCTGACCATCTGGTCGCGGCCGAAACGGCCGTCCTGCATGATGCGCATGGCGACAATCAACTCGTTGCGGAAATACGGATCGCGGTATTTTACGTAGCCGAGCGTCGCCAGCGAACGGAATACGTCCCAGCGGTCCTTCTCGGCGCCGTAATCGGTTTCCATGCCCCACAGCGCCACCAGCACCCAGCGCTCGACGGAGAATTTTTTCTCTACCGCGTCGAAGGTCTTTGCCCATTCTTTCGCCTTGGCCTGACCGCGGGCGATGCGGCCCGACGACGCAGCCGAGTTGATGTAGTCGCCGACCGGCTTGCCATATTCCGGCTGCCGTTTGGTGGCGGCGATGACGCGCTGATCGGGGGTGACGCCGCGCATGGCAAGATCGAAGGTTGCCCGGGTCACACCCTTGGCCTGCGCATCGGGCCAAAGCTCATTGACGAAAGCCTCGAAGCTTTGCTCCTGCGCGCGCACCGGCAGACAGAAAACGATCAAGGCGAACCCGGCCGCTGCAATAAAGCGCGCAAACATCGTGGACCTTTCGAATCGAGCGGATTTTATATCAGTGAAATCAGGGCGCCGCCGTGACGCTCAAGCCGCCCGGCGATTTCGAGTTCCAGAAGCACGGCACGCACGGTGCCGGCGGAGGTACCCGACAGACGAACCAGGTCATCGATCGCGGTCGGCGCAGGACCGAGCAGACCGATGATGCGGCCGCGTTCGTCGTCGCCCGGTTCAGCGCCCGGCGCGGCGGGGACAAACTCCGGTTCCTGTGCCGGCAGGCCAAGCCCGCGGCCGAGGATCGGCTCGAGCACGGCGATGACGTCGGCGGCTTCCGTGACCATGATGGCGCCTTGCTTGAGCAGGCCGTTGGTACCCTCGCTGCGCGGGTCGAGCGGCGAACTGGGCACGGCAAAAACTTCGCGGCCCTGTTCGCCGGCCATGCGCGCGGTGATCAGCGAGCCGGAACGGCGCGCGGCCTCGACGACGACGACGCCGACGGAAAGCCCGGAGATCAGCCGGTTGCGGCGGGGAAAATCGCGGGCGCGCGGCTCCCATGTGAGCGGCATTTCCGAAACCGCCGCGCCCTCGGCAAGAATGGATTCAAGGAGGTCGGTGTGCTCGGCCGGATAGATGCGGTCGTGCCCGCCGGCGAGCACAGCGACGGTGCCGGTCGCCAGGCTGGCGCGGTGCGCGGCGGCGTCGATGCCGCGTGCCAATCCGGAGACGATGCCGAAACCGGCGTCGCCCAGATTACGCGCCAGTGTCTGCGCGAATTTGGCGCCGGCGGCGGACGCGTTGCGCGAACCGACAATGGCCACCAGCGGCCGCGCCAAAATCTCCAGCCTGCCGCGCACCGCAAGCAAAGGCGGCGCATCGTCGATCATTTGCAAGCGCGACGGATAATCCGGTTCGCCGAGGGCAACAAATTCGATGGCGCGCGCCCGCGCAGCCTTGAATTCCGTTTCGGCGTCGTCGCGCGAGCAGATGCGCGCCGGCCCCGAAGCGCCGCCGCGCCGCGCCAGGCCGGGAAGCGCACCGAGCGCTGCGCGCGCGCCGCCGTAATAATTCACGAGATCGTGAAAGGTGCGCGGCCCGACATTGTCGCTGCGGATAAACCGCAGCCAGTCGAGCTTTTGTTCATCGCTTAAGCGCACGCCACCTGTGAGCACGCTCTGCCCCCCGGCACAGCATCGCCGGAGGCAAGGCGTATCGTCAACTTGCGGACGGCATCTGAGCGTCAGCTTTTGGCGCCGATCTTGCCCTCACTGCCGTCGAGGAGGCGGCCGATATTGGCGCGGTGCATGATCCAAACGAGGATCGTCAGCAGGAAAAACAAAGCAGCCACCTCGGGCCGCCCTAGCAGCAGGAGCGTGACCGGTGTCAGCGCACTGGCGATCAGCGCGGCGAGCGAGGAGTAGCGAAAGAGCGCGGCCACAACGAGCCAGATGACGCCGAAGCCGAGCGCCGCGGGCCAATGAAGGCCGATGAGCACCCCGATATATGTGGCGACGCCCTTGCCGCCTTTGAATTTGAGCCACACCGGAAACAGGTGGCCGACGAAAGCGCCGGCACCGGCGGCGAGCGCGGGCTCGAGCCCTGCAAAGTGCGCGGCGACGAGAACCGCAGCCGTGCCCTTGAGCATGTCGCAGACCAGCGTCAGCGCGGCCAAGCCTTTGCGCCCGGTGCGCAACACATTGGTTGCGCCGATATTTCCCGAGCCGATGGTGCGTACATCGGGGCCGCCCGCCGCGCGCGTGATCAGGAGGCCGAACGGAATCGAGCCGAGCAGGTAGCCGAACAGCAAAGCGAGCAAAAGGCTCATGCGTATTCGTAAACCGTGCGCCCGCCGACAATCGAGCGTGTCACGCGGCCGGTCAAACGAGCCTCATCGAAAGGCGTGTTCTTGCACTTGGATTTGAGCTCGGCAGGGTCGAGGACCCACGGCAGGTCAATGTCGAGGACGATGACATCGGCGGCGGCTCCGCTGCGCAGCGTCCCGCCGGAAAGCCCGAGCAATTGGGCCGGGCGTGCCGACATCGCGCGCAGCAAGGTGATCAGTTCGAGCTCGCCCGCATGCACAAGCCGCAGGCCGGCAACCAACATGGTCTCAAGCCCGATGGCGCCGGCGGCGGCTTCGGCAAAGGGCAACCGCTTGACCTCGACGTCCTGCGGATTGTGATCCGACATCACCACGTCGATGAGGCCCTCGGCCAGCGCCCCGACCAGCAGCTTGCGATCGTCTTCGGCGCGCAGCGGCGGCGCCACCTTGAAGAACGTGCGGTATGACCCGATGTCGTTCTCATTGAGCGTGATGTGATTGATCGAAACCGAAGCGGTGACGGCAAGGCCGGACTCTTTGGCACGGCGCAATTCGTCGACCGATTCACCGCAGGTAATGGAAGCGGCGTGATAGCGCCCACCAGACAGCGCGACGAGGCGGATATCGCGTTCGAGCAGCACCGTTTCCGCTGCCTTGGGGATGCCGAACAAGCCGAGGCGTGCGGCAAATTCGCCCTCGTTCATGACGCCATCGCCGACGAGGTCCGGGTCCTCGGTGTGATGCACGATCAGCGCGTCGAAATCGCGGGCGTAGGTGAGGGCGCGGCGCATGACCTGGGCATTGGTGACGCTCCTGGCGCCGTCGGTAAAGGCGACGGCGCCGGCGGCCTTGAGCAGGCCGATCTCGGTCATTTCCTTGCCCGCGAGACCCTTGGTCAGCGCCGCCATGGGGTGCACATGCACGATCGCGGTATCGCGCGCCCGGCGCAGCACGAAATCGACCGTTGCCGGGTCGTCAATGGCCGGCGAGGTATCCGGCTGGCAGATGATGGTGGTGACGCCGCCGGCGGCAGCGGCCTGGCTTGCCGAGGCCAGCGTCTCGCGATGGCCTTCACCCGGCTCGCCGATGAATGCGCGCATGTCGACCAGGCCCGGCGCCACGACCTTGCCGCGGCAGTCGATCACCTCGGTGCCTTCCGGTACGCCGCCGGCGCCGATGCCTCTCTTGGCTTCGCGAATAACGCCGTCCGCGATCAGCAGGTCGCCGGGAAAATCGAGGTCGCGCGACGGATCGACGATCCGGGCGTTGGCAAGCAGGATCGGGCGACGGTCTGCCAGCATGGGTTCAAACGTTCGGTAAATTTCGGGACAGGGCTTCGAGCACCGCCATGCGCACGGCGACGCCCATCTCCACCTGTTCGCGGATGACCGACTGGGCGCCGTCGGCGACGATGGAATCGATTTCGACGCCGCGGTTCATCGGCCCCGGGTGCATCACCAGCGCGTCGGGCTTGGCGTAAGAGAGCTTGCGCTCATCGAGACCCCAGAAGTGGAAATATTCGGACGGCGAGGGAATGTAGGAGCCGTGCATGCGCTCGCGTTGCAGCCGCAGCATCATGACGATGTCGGCGCCGGCAAGGCCCTCGCGCATGTCATGGAATACTTCGACGCCGAAGCGCTCGATGCCGGGCGGCAGCAGTGTGGAGGGGGCGATGACGCGCACCCGCGCGCCGACCGTGTTGAGCAGGAGGATGTTGGAACGGGCGACGCGTGAATGCAGAACGTCGCCGCAAATCGCAACGGTCAGGCCCTCGATGCCGCCCTTGTTGCGGCGGATGGTGAGTGCATCGAGTAGCGCCTGCGTCGGATGTTCGTGCGCGCCGTCGCCGGCGTTGATTACCGAACAGCCTTCGAGCTTGCTGGCGAGCAATTCGGTCGCGCCGGAAGCGTGGTGGCGCACCACCAGAATGTCGGGGTGCATGGCGTTGAGGGTGATCGCGGTGTCGATCAGTGTCTCGCCCTTGCGCATCGCCGATTGACCGACCGACATGTTCATGACGTCGGCGCCAAGGCGTTTTCCCGCCAATTCGAACGAGGACTGCGTGCGGGTGGAAGATTCGAAGAACAGGTTGATCTGGGTACGGCCGCGCAAGCTGGCGCGCTTCTTCTCGATCTGCCGGTTGAGTTCGACGAATTCCTCGGCGAGGTCGAGCAGGCCATAAATCTCGTCGCCGGAAAGCCCCTCGATCCCCAACAGATGCTTTTTGTTGAGGACGAATGACGATTTCGGCGCGATGTTCATTAAAGCCAGTCCTATAGGCGCAACATCCTCGCGCGGCAAGGGCGTGGAACCGGCAAATCCACAATGGAACCCGGCAGGGTTAACCAAGGGCATGGCTGCTCCGCCGCGGCTTTCCGGAACCCTGACGTGCCTGCGTGGTTGTCCCCTCAGCCGGCGCCCACAGGCTGGGCGTTGATGAACAGGAGAAAAACATGCGAACAGCTTTCAAGTACGCGGCCGCATTGGCCGTCAGCGGTGCGTTAGCCCTTGCGGCGGCGTCCCCGAGCCAGGCCCGCTGGCATGGCGGCGGCGCTGCGGCGGCAGGGTTTGCTGCCGGTGCGCTGGTCGGCGCGGCAGCGGCGAGCGCCAACAATGGGTATTATTACCCGCCGGGCTACTACGGCTACGCCTACGAGCCGGGCTACGCCTACGATCCGGGCATCCAGGCGGACCACCGCTACGGCGTCCGCGGCGGCGGCTATTACTATTACAACAACGAGCAGCAATGCCTGCTGGGTTCGGGAAACCCCAACTACGTCCCCTGCAACAACCAGTAAGAATTTGAACTGCGAACGCGTGAGGGCGGGCAGGTTGCCCGCCCTTTCGTTTGTCAGCGCGCGAGGAGGCGGGCGAGGCGATCGAGCGCGCCCTGGAGAATAAAGGCCGCGGCGTGCTGGTCGATCACTTCGGCACGGCGCTCGCGGCGCATCCCGGCCTCGATCAGGCCGCGTTCGACTGCCGCCGTCGAGAGCCGCTCGTCCCACAATGCGATCGGCAAGTCGGTAAGCCTGGCGAGATTGCGGGCGAAAGCACGCGTCGCTTGCGCACGCGGGCCCTCGCTGCCGTCCATGTTGATCGGGAGGCCGAGCACGAACCCGCATGCCGCGCGCTCGGCGGCAAGGTCAAGCAAGGTGCGCGCGTCGACGGAGAACGACTTGCGCCTAATCGTGACTACGCCGGCGGCGAGCTTGCGGTCAGCATCGCTCGCGGCGACGCCAACGGTCTTGGTACCGAGATCGAGGCCGAGCAGCACGCCGCGCGGCGGCAAGAGCCCGGCGGCATCGATAAGCGGCAGAACCGGTGCTGGCATGGCGGTCCGGTAGCACGGGTGGGCAGCACGGCCAACGTCATTGCGAGGCCGAGCGGGCGTCTGCTATACGCGCATCGCCCGAGGCTTTCATGTCCGTTGACGCCGAAACCGTCCGCCGCATCGCCCACCTTGCCCGCATCGCGGTCGAGGAGGAGGAGGTTGAGCGCCTCCGAGGCGAGCTCAACGCCATGCTCGCTTTCGTCGAGCAGCTTCAGGAGGTCGACGTCGAGAATATCGAGCCGATGACCTCGGTGACGCCGGTGAAGATGAAAATGCGCGCCGACGTGGTGACCGACGGCGATGCCGCTACGGCGGTGCTGAAAAACGCGCCGGCGAGCGAGGATAATTTCTTTCTGGTGCCCAAGGTAGTCGAATAAATGTGCATTGCCTGCGAACTCGGCTTTCTGGACATGCTTGAGGCGCTCTCGCCGCAAGAGCGCGAGCGCATCGTGCGCGAAGAGGCGGCGCGTTTTGCCTGCGACGCTCCGCAAGCGCAGGCGCCGGCCGCAAAACCTGCCGAGGATGAGCACCAGCCGTGAGTGAATTGACGTCGCTCACGTTGGCTGACGCGCGCGATGGACTGACAAGCAAACGCTTCTCCGCCGTCGAGCTTGCCACGGCGCATGCTGCAGCCATCGAGCAGGCGCACGCGCTCAACGCCTATGTCCTGGCGACGCCGGAACGCGCGGCCGCGATGGCGAAAACGTCCGATGCGCGCATCGCTGCCGGCAAAGCAGGCCCGCTGGAGGGCATTCCGCTCGCGGTCAAGGACATGTTCTGCACGCAAGATGTGCGCACCGTTGCGTGCTCGCGCATCCTGCATAATTTTGTCCCCACTTATGACTCGACCGTCACCGCCAATCTGTGGCGCGACGGCGCGGTGCTGCTCGGAAAGACCAACAATGACGAGTTCGCCATGGGCTCGTCGAACGAAACTTCGTTCTGCGGGCCCGTCATCTCGCCATGGCGGCGCAAGGGCTCGAATACGCCATTGACGCCGGGCGGCTCTTCCGGCGGCTCGGCGGCGGCGGTCGCGGCCAATCTGGCGCTCGGCGCAACGGGCACCGACACCGGCGGCTCGATCCGGCAGCCGGCGGCCTTCACCGGCACCGTCGGCATCAAGCCAACGTATGGCCGCTGCTCGCGCTGGGGCATCGTTGCCTTTGCGTCCTCGCTCGATCAGGCCGGACCCATCGCGCGCACGGTGCGCGACGCCGCGATCCTCATGCGCTCGATGGCCGGGCCGGATGCGAAAGACGCAACTTGCGTCGACCTTCCTGTGCCGGATTACGAAAAGGCGGTCGGCAAATCGATCAAAGGCCTGCGTGTCGGCATTCCGAAGGAATACCGGATCGACGGCATGCATCCCGAAATCGAGAATATGTGGGAGCGTGGACGCGACTGGCTGAAGGCTGCGGGTGCTGAACTGGTCGAAGTCTCGCTGCCGCACACCAAGTACGCGCTGCCCGCATATTACATCGTCAATCCGGCCGAGGCCTCGTCCAATCTCGCGCGCTACGACGGCGTACGCTACGGCCTGCGCGTCGAAGGCCGCGACGTCGTCGAAATGTACGAGAAGACCCGCGCCGAAGGTTTCGGCGACGAGGTGCGCCGCCGCGTGATGATCGGCACCTTCGTGCTCTCAAGCGGCTATTACGACGCCTACTATCTGCGCGCGCAGAAGGTGCGCACGCTGATCAAGAAGGATTTCGAAGACTGTTTTAGTTCTGGCGTGCACGCGATGCTCACCCCGGCAACGCCCTCGGCGGCATTCGGCCTTGGTGAGAAGGGCCGGGCCGACCCGGTCGAAATGTACTTGAACGACGTATTCACGGTGACGGTGAATATGGCGGGGCTTCCGGCAATCGTCGTACCGGCGGGCCTGGACGTTCACGGGTTGCCGCTCGGCCTGCAACTTATCGGAAGGCCGTTCGACGAGGAGACGCTGTTTGCGGCAGGCGAAGTGATCGAGCAGGCCGCGGGGCGCTTTTCGCCGCAGCCGTGGTGGTGAGGAGACGGATTACTCGTCGGAATTGGCGATCGGCGGCAGATCCTGGTCGCCTTCGACCGTCGTCTTGCCGCCCAACGAGCCGCCGCTGAAAATAAACAGGATCGCCACCAGCGCCACGATGCCGCCGAGCACCATCCCAAGTTTTCCGGTTTCGTTTTTCATGTCCAAGCTCTGCCTCGCTTCGCCAACGCACGCGCGGCGAATGCGGTTCCGATGCACGCGAATCGTAATGCGCAAAGTTAGCCATCATTGATGCAGAAATCGGACCATTTCGAGAATATTCTCCGTGTAAAGGGCCTCATTTGGCGTCGAGCCAACCTATCCAAATAAAAAAGCCTGAGGAAACTATCGGCTTGGCAAGGAGGCGTCGCGGCCTTGTCGGGCCGGAACCCACTCGCTAGGTGTAGCTCCCATGGCGGCGCAGAAGAAAACCAACAAGCTGATCAAAGGCGCAACCGGCGACTGGGAGGTCGTTGTCGGCCTCGAAGTGCACGCGCAGGTCACCTCGCGGTCCAAGTTATTCTCCGGCGCCTCAACCGAATTCGGCGGTGCGCCCAATTCCCATGTGTCCTTGGTCGACGCGGCGATGCCGGGCATGCTGCCGGTGATCAACGAAGAGTGCGTCCGCCAGGCGGTGCGCACAGGGCTTGGGCTGAAGGCCAAGATCAATCTCAAGTCGGTGTTCGACCGCAAGAATTATTTCTATCCCGATCTGCCGCAAGGCTATCAGATCAGCCAATACAAGCAGCCGATCGTCGGCGAGGGCGAGGTCAGCATCGATCTCCCCGACGGCGACGCGGTGACCGTGGGTATCGAGCGGCTGCATCTGGAACAGGATGCCGGCAAATCGCTGCACGACCAGCACGCCAACATGAGCGCCATCGACCTCAACCGGTCGGGTGTCGCGCTGATGGAGATCGTTTCGAAACCCGACCTGCGTTCGGCTGACGAAGCCAAGGCCTATGTCACCAAGTTGCGCTCGATCATGCGCTATCTCGGCACCTGCGACGGCGACATGGAGAAGGGCTCGCTGCGCGCCGACGTCAACGTCTCGGTGCGCAAGCCGGGCAGCGCGCTCGGCACCCGCTGCGAGATCAAGAATATGAATTCGATCAGCTTCATCGGCGACGCCATCGACCATGAAGCGCGGCGGCAGATCGAGATTCTCGAAGACGGCGGTACGATTGAACAGGAGACGCGGCTTTACGACCCGCATAGAAAAGAAACGCGACCAATGCGCACCAAAGAGGAAGCGCACGATTACCGCTATTTCCCCGATCCGGATCTGCTGCCGCTGGAACTGGACGACGCCGAAGTGGAGACGCTCAAAAGTCGTCTGCCGGAACTTCCGGACGAGAAAAAAGCACGCTTCATGGCCGACTTTTCGCTCTCGGCATACGACGCCGGCGTGCTGGTCGCCGAGCGCGACACCGCGGAATTTTTCGAGACCGTGGCGAAGGGCCGCGATGCCAAGCTGGCGGCCAACTGGGTGATCAACGAACTGTTTGGCCGGCTCAACAAAGATGGCGGTGCTGTCACGGCCTCGCCGGTCTCAGCCGGCCAACTCGGCGCCATTCTCGACCTCATTGGCGACGGCACGATTTCCAGCAAGACGGCCAAAGATTTGTTCGAGATCGTCTGGACGCAAGGCGGCGATCCACGCACCGTCGTCGCGCAGCGTGGCATGAAACAGGTTACCGATCTCGGCGCCATCGAGACGGCGATCGATGACATCATCGCCGGGAATCCTGACAAAGTCGCCGACGCGAAAACAAATCCGAAAGCCATCGGCTGGTTCGTCGGTCAGATCATGAAGTCGGCAGCCGGCAAGACCGCCGATCCAAAAGCGATCAACGAACTGCTGAAGAAAAAGCTTGGCGTCTGACGCGCGCTGCACTGCACGCGGTTTTTGAAAAAATTCCGACAACGAAGATGCGTACCGCGGAAAGTTTCATTCGCACACGTTAGCGACCGCGCGAATCACTTGCCGGTGATTCGCTCCTTTTTGATCGATTTTTGGTTTTGCGAGCGGTGCGAGCGGCAATCCGCGCAAAAAATTTTCGGCCTGTGCGCAAGTCACATCGTGACCGGTAACGCGCGCAAATGCATTCGCGCAGTCGCATCGTCGTCGCGCGTTCGGCCGCGTGCGTGAAAATTCCACACCCACAAAAAACCCTTGTGTTATCGGCTGAATTGGCATGGCCGGCGCGTGCGTTTACGTTTGATGGCGGCGGCAAATGTTTGCATGTTTATCGCGCGCGCGCGATGCGTGGAGTGAGTCATCGCTTGAAGCAATGACGCCGCGCGTACACACATTGTTAAGTGGAGTCGCTGTTTTTTACGTTGTGCTGTAGTAATCGAAGTGCAGTGTGCGTCGATTCGCGACGCCACTGATATGCGACACCCGCCATGACATCATGGCTAGGAGGGCAGCAATGGCTAAACGTAGAAAGAAGGCAATGAAGGTGGCGAAGAAAAAGAAGGGCCGCAAGAAGAGGCTCTAGTCTGACGCCGCTTCACGATCTTCGGTGTTGAACAAATTCTGAGGATCGCGTCATACGGGCCGGTGCGCGCCCTGGGGCTGATGAGCGACTAGGCAGTCGCTCCGAGGTGCCCCGGCCCTGATTGGCACAGAGGGCGTCGGCGAGACCTTGATGTCTCGCCGACGCCCTCGGTGCTTTAACCGATAGGATTGTCGGGGGATGTCATGCGCCGGATCGGCGCATTTTCTTTGGGCGGGTCTCCCATGCGTTGTTGCGGATAGCGCACCGCCGCCTTAGCTCACTAGGGTCGGTCGGTTTTCTCTGTTTGCGAAAGGTGGGCGTCATGGCCAAGGCGAAGAAGCGGACCTCGAAGGCAAAGAAGGCGAGCAAATCAAAGAGCCAGGCGGCCAAGCCCAAACCGATCGAACTCTATTACTGGCCGACGCCGAACGGCTTCAAGATTTCAATCATGCTTGAGGAGTGCCGGCTGCCCTACACACTCATGCCGGTGAATATTTCCAAGGGCGAACAGTTTACGCCGGAATTTCTCAAAATCTCCCCGAACAATCGTATGCCGGCGATCGTCGATCCAGCGGGGCCGGGCGGCAAGCCGATCTCGATCTTTGAATCCGGTGCCATCCTGCAATATCTCGGTCGCAAGACCGGCAAATTCTATCCCAAGGACGAGCGCGGCCGTGTTGAGGTCGAGCAATGGCTGTTCTGGCAAATGGGCGGCGTTGGCCCTATGGCGGGGCAGGTGCACCATTTCAAGAACTACGCCGTCGAAACCCTGACCTATGCGATCGACCGCTACGTCAATGAAGTGAACCGCCTTTACGGGGTGATGAACCTTCGCTTGGCCGATCGCGATTTCATCGCCGGCAAATACTCCATCGCCGACATGTCGCTGATCGGCTGGGTCAACGGCTGGCAGCGGCAAGGCCAGGACATCAACGAGTTTCCCCGTCTCAAGGCGTGGATCGACCGGATGAAGGCTCGACCGGCGGTGCAGCGCGGCATGGCGCTCGGACTCGAGCTGCGCCAGGGCATCGACATGAAGGATCCCAAGGTGCAGGCGGTGCTGTTTGGGCAGCGTGCGCGGGCGGGCTGATCGAGCGGCATCTCGGCGCTTGGTTAGTGCCGGCTAAACCGGCGCAGTTAGCGATTTCCTCAAAGCGGAAAAGCACCGCAATCCGCGGCCTTGCGTGCGCTTGCGCGAAAATTTAGGCGATCGCGTTCACTTCCGATTCATCGCGATACTTAAACTGCCATTCAAATTTTATTCCGATGATCGCAATTGTTCGACGGGCACCTCCGTCGCGCAGCAGGGCAAAAAGTCGCGGCAAAGCCGCCGACAAGGGAGGCTCAGAATGGCCGGCATCGAATTGGCGGTGAGCGCCGCGGAACCGACGAACGCCGAGGAATGTTTCGACCTCGGCATGATATTTTCGGCGGGCGCCGGAGTTGCGGTCGACATGGTCGCCGCGCATCAGTGGTTCAACATTGCCGCCATGCGCGGCCACAAGGACGCCGCGCGATTGCGGCGCGAGATCGCCGAGCAGATGAGCGATCCTGAAATCGGGCAAGCACAGCGCGCCGCGCGTGACTGGCTCAAGGCGCATCCGCAACCGATTCCGCAGCCGACGCCGGAAGTCCGCGTCGCCGCTTAAGCGGAAGTCGTGAGCGCCTCGCGCACCGCGGCAATGACACTGCGCCAGTCGCCCGCCGACTGCTGACGAAACAGCCGCGTGCGCGGGTACCAGGGGCTGTGTTCGGCGGCGAGCGTCCAGCGCCAGTCGGGCGAAAACGGCAGCACGACAAAGGCCAGCCGTCCCAGGGCGCCGGCGAGATGCGCGACCGACGTGTCGACCGTGATCAGCAGATCGGCGAGCTGCAAGACTGCCGCGGTGTCGGTCATGTCGTCGAAACGGTCGGCAATATGCGTCAGGCGCGGATGACGCGCGAGAAACTCCGCGTCGCCCTCCCGCAAATCGCGTTGTAGGCCGACGAAGGAAAAGCCTTCGAGCGCCAGCAGCGGTTCCATGAGCTCAATCGCTATTGAGCGGTTACGGTCGTTGGCGTGTCGCGGCTGACCGGCCCAGGTGAGAGCCACACGCTTGCCCGGCAGAGCCGAAACGACCGGCCGCCACTTGGCGATTCCGGTTTCGGTAGCGTCCAGATAGGGAATCTGGGCGGGGATGCTGGATGGCTCGGTTTTAAGCGCGAGCGACAGGCTGCCGAGCGGGCAATGCACGTCATAGGCGGGAAGGGGCTCGCCGCGCGCGTAGCATGATGCCACACCGTCCAGTGCTGAAAGCAGCACTTTAAGTTCAGGTTGAACTTCAAGAACAACCTTGGCGCCGGCGCGCGCCAGCAGCGGCACGTAGCGGGCAAACATGATCGAATCGCCCAAGCCCTGCTCGGAATAGAGCAGGATGGTCTTGCCGCCGATCGGGTATTCGCCGAGCCACAGCGGCCCCCGATAACCGCGCCGCGCGTCGGTCATGCCGCTGCGCTTCCAGCGCCATTCGTACTCGACGAAGCCGCTTCTGAGTTGCCCCAACGCGAGCAGCGACAGCGCGCGGTTGAAATGCGCGTCGGCGTAATCTTTCTGCAAAGCAATGGCCTGGTCGAAGCATTTGACGGCTTCGTCATGGCGGTTGAGCGCCTGCAAAGCGCGGCCACGATTGTTCCATGCGGCCACGTGGCCGGGGTTAAAGGTGAGCGCGCGATCAAAAGCAACCACGGCCTCGGCATCGCGGCCAAGTGCAGCAAGCGCGTTGCCGCGATTATAGTGGGCGCCGGGATGGTTGGACGCCAATGCCAGCGCCGCATCGATTGCGGCCAGCGCCTCCTGCGGCCGATTGAGCGTTGCCAAAGTGGTGCCGCGATTGAGCAGCGCTTCGACATGGCGCGGATCGCGCGCCAGCACCTGCTCAAAACAGGCCAGCGCCTCGGCTGGGCGATCGAGCGCGAGCAGCGCGTTGCCGCGATGATGCAGAATGGCCGGATCGTCCGGCCGCAGCGCCAGCGCCGTGTCGAGCGAGGTCAGCGCCTCGGCGTCGCGCTTTAGCGCGTGCAACACGTTGGCAAAATTCATCAGGACGTCAGGCGAATTGGAGTTGACCTTCAGCGCCGCCGACATCAGCCGGAAGGCTTCTCCCATTTGTCCATTTTGCGCCTTGATCAGACCGAGCAGGTGCAGCGCGTCGAAATTGTCGGGCGCCGCTTTAAGAATTCGCGCGTAGAGTTTTTCCGCTTCGCGCAGACTTCCCTGCTGATGCAGGCGGAACGCCTGTTGCATCGCTTGCGGCAGATTGAATTGCGAATTTTGCGCCACAACGAGCCGGATCAGTTCTTCTGAATCCAGAAGCCATACATGGTCGAAAACATATCGGGATTATCGCGTTCGAGGGCGTCCCAGCGATCGAGATCGCCCAGGGACCAGTTGTTGGCAATAAAGAGCTGGCGAAGCTGGCGATGCATGTCGTCCGGCTGGATTTCGAAGCCGATAAAATTGAGGTCGTTTTCGGTAATGAACGCCTTGATTTCGGGGATCGTGAACTGCTGCTCGTGAACGTGAAAAAGCAGGTCACGACATTCGCTGGTCGAGAAGAAGTCTTTCCATTGCATGTAACCGAATCTTTGCGGCTCGCCGAGCAGGTCCTGCCGGCAGCGACGGATGTCCTCGACCGTCGACCGGTAGCCGCGCGCGGCGACCAAGGCGCGCGTGGCAAGCACCTCACGGCGTCCGTATGCGCTGTAGAGGCCAACCTGTATGACGCCGTTCGGTTTCAGCAGTTTGAGAAGCTCGCGCCAGGCGCCCAGCGGGTCGGCTGTGTGATGTAGCACGCCGCTGGCATTGATCACGTCGAAGCGCCGTTCGATTGCGGCGAGCTTGAAAATATCGGCCTGCGCGAACTCGATCTTGCCCGCGAGTCGTGGCGGCGTGCGACGTTTGGCGCTGGCGAGGCTCGACAAGCTCAGGTCGACGCCAAGCACGTGCGCGTTGCGGTACGACTGCGCCACCTCGAGCGCGTAGCGGCCGGTACCGCAGCCGGCGACCAGGATGTCGAGTTGGTCCGGTTCGCCCACGACCCGGTAGGGGGCGGCGGGAAAAAGATGACGGAGATATTCGTCCACTGGAATCTGGCGCTGCGCGTCGACCAGCAAAACCCACCTCGGGTAGGGGTTTTCTTCGTATTGCTGGCGCACCGTGGCGGTGACGCCATCGCCGATGGGCGTCAACCGCGGCATTGAGGCACGCAATGCCTGTTCTTCACGCGGCTCGCGTATTTGCTGGGCGATGACCGCTGCTGCAGGCGCAGGCCAGTCGCGCTCGCCGAGCGCTTTGGCGCCGGGCAATTCGTAAAGCGCTGCGTACATGGCAAGCACAAGCGTCCACAGGGGTGCAATGGGCTCGTGCCGCTCCATCGCGCCTGCCAGCCTGGCTCGAAGCGTTTCCAGCTGTGCAGCTTGTTCTGCCGAAACGGCCCAGATGTATTCGTTGATGAAGCATTGTTGCGCTAATGCGCTGCAAAAGCCGAGAACGGCGTCCGTGACCGGTGCGTCGTCGACCGCCGCGGCAAGAATTGCCGCGCGTTGGGCGGTGAGCACGCGTTCGAGCCCGAGATCACGAACCACGGTGGAGGCCAGAACCGTGCGCAGATAAGGATCGCTGATGATCGCGGAGAGTCCAGCGCCGAACATGTCCTCCGGCGTCAACAGCCGCGGCCACGCGGCGGTTGCTTTTTGCATTGCCTCGCCGACCGAGGGATGCAGCGTGACCAGCAGGTCGAGCACTTTGTTGAATTGCTCGAGGACGAGCGGTGCCAGCGGCGGCACCTGCGCCAGCAGGGCCGAGGCTTCGGCAATTTTCCCTTGCGCGAAATAAACACCGCCAAGGCCGTCGAGGGCAGGAACATGGCGCGGATCGAGCGCAAGGATTTTTTGATAGAGATCGGCGGCGGTCTTTAGATCGCCCGCGCGGCTCGCCTGTCGAGCCGACTGAAACATCGCCGCGGTGCTTTGGTTCGTCGCGGCCGCCGCCGCAGGCGGGTATGTTCTTTCGCTCGCGCGGCGTTGCTTGCGATTCATCGCGTCAGGTTCGCTCCATCGCGCGTCGGCGCGATCAGCGGGCGACTATGCACGAACTTGCCGGGCTTGCCGAGCGCGGGGTCAATGCCGCCTGCGTGGCTGTGGGTTGGACGCGGCGGGATACATCGGATTCTGAATGCAGAAGCCGCCGACCCCGCTGACCGTCGCTTGACACTGCGCCAAGGTCACGAAGCCGCAATTGGTAGCGCCCAGTCCATCCCTGCCGCCGCCGTATTGCGCGCACCACGGATATTCGATCTCGGCGCGCGCCGGCGTTGCCACCAGCGGTGAGATGGCGAGAGCCGCAACCGCGCCCAGCAAAAGCGATGTAATTATTGTTCTCATGAAATTCTCCGACCATTCATATGCCCGCCAGCATAACGCTCGCCGGGCGAATTCGTCTCACCTTGCCGTTACAATAAACGCCCGTAGAGACGTCATCCTGCGAACGTCGATCGTTTTTGCTCGGCTTTACCTTGGCGCCCAAGTTTCTTGCCAAGGTGAGGGGTGTGGGGCATATCCGCGGGCGCAGGAGACGTGGCCGAGTGGCTGAAGGCGGCGGTTTGCTAAACCGTTATACGCTCCAAAGGCGTATCGAGGGTTCGAATCCCTCCGTCTCCGCCGGCATCGCAAGCCTCAACTAGTGCCGGCCCGGACCGATTCGCTCGCCAGCTGAGTTTCGAAGACACCGTTCGCGCGAGCGGCCGATATAAAGCGGTAAATTGGGCCGGCGAGGCACGGTTAACAAAGGGTTGCGGCCGCTTGGCGAAAAATGCCTCGGAAATGAGCGTTTTTAAGCGCCGACGGAATATCTCGACGCGAGACGTCCCAGTTTGCCCAAGTCGCCGTCACTAACGCTCTGGCGGGCCGCCTTTGGCTGCGGGAGAGGGGCGTTGCGGAGCTATGCCAAGCCACTGATTTTACAAACAATTGTCTTCTCAGCGCGAGACGGTTCGGGGCGCAATTCGTCTGAGTGTTTTTTGCGCAACACTCGGGGGAAAAGCAGCCCAAAGGCCTGTGGGTAGGGCGCTTATTCATTGCGCGGAGGGGGTCATCGGCTAATCTGCCGCTTGCGACGGAGGGGGGCATCCCCGCGTTGCGCTTTCCGGGTTGACGGATCGCACCAAGTGGCAAGCCCAGGTTTGTTCGATCAAAGTTGGGTGGATCGGTTGGTGGGAAACGTTGCTCCGGGCAGCGGGGAGCAAGGGGAAGTTCCATCGGTGCTCGTCGCACTAGGCGGATACTGAACCCTCTCACGACAAACAATGTTTGGAGGTTCAAGATGAAGATGGTGAAAAGCCTTCTCCTTGGTTCGGCAGCGGGTCTCGTTGCAGTAGCAGGGGCGCAGGCAGCCGATCTTCCCGTCAAGGCCAAGCCGGTCCAGTACGTGAAGATTTGCAGTCTGTATGGCGCGGGGTACTACTACATCCCGGGCACCGATACGTGCATCAAGATCGGCGGCTATGTCCGTGCCGAGTGGGACGTCCAGGCGGGCGGCTCTTTCAACCCGGTCCGCGTCTATAACTTCGATAACCCTGGTCGTGACCGTTACACCGAACGCTCGCGCGCCGGTCTTACCGCCGACGTGCGCTCGCAGACGGAATACGGCACGTTGCGCGGCTACCTGACGATCTTCCCGACGGCGACCAACGATAACGTGGTTGGCGGTGGCCCCTATGCCACGCCGGGCGTGTTCGCGCCGGCGATGTTCATCCAGTTTGCCGGTTTCACCTGGGGCAAGACGGCGTCGTTCTTCGACTTCGATCTGCAGCCTTATTCGAACCAGACCAACGTCTGGGGTTCGAACCAGGGCGGCAACGGCCAGCAGATCTTCGGCTACACGGCGCAGTTCGGCAACGGGTTCTCGGCCTCGATCTCGGGCGAAGATCCGACGTCACGTCGTTCGGCGCTCACCGGAGTGCTTCTCGGCGGTGGTGCTACCGCCTACGGCGGCCGTCGTTGGCCGGACGTGGTCGCCAACCTGCACGTCGATCAGGCGTGGGGCAGCGCACAGATCATGGGCGCGATCCACGACGTCTACGGCTTTAGTGCCGCTGGTACGGGTCCGAGCGCATCGGATACCGGCTGGGCGGTCGGCGGCGGCGTGAAGTTCATGACGCCGTTCACTGGCAAGAACGATTACTTCATCGCCCAGGTCGCCTACGGCGAAGGTGCTGTGAACTACATCGGTTCCAACTTCGGCGCCGGTGGCGCCGGTGCGGAATTGCTACAGACCGGCTTCCCGGTGGTCACGAACTCGGCAATCGGTCCGGTCTTTGACGGCGTCGTCAATGCCGCCGGTACCGGCTACGACCTGACCACGGGCTGGAGCGTCACGGCCGGCTACGAACACTGGTGGGTGCCGGCCTGGAAGACCTCGCTCTACGGCGCCTACGGTCAGCTCAACTACAGCCAGAATGCCAGCACCTTCCTCGCGCTTGCTTCTGGTATCGCTGCCGGTCCGGCCGCGACAGCCAGTGCAAACTGGAATTACTGGCAGATCGGCTCCAAGACTGTCTGGACGCCGGTTCCCAACCTCGATCTGAGCGTCGAAATTATGTACAACAAGCTGGAAGGGGCCTTCGGCGGCCTCGCCGGTGCAGGCTTCGGCGTCTTTGGCGACAAGGACTTCGTGGCCGGGCAAATCCGCGCTCAGCGCAACTTCTATCCGTGATCATCTGATCATGGTCTGACAACAGCCCCCGGCGGGAAACCGCCGGGGGTTTTTCTTTGCAAGAACGCGGGGGCAAATGTCCGGCCGCACCTGCGCCGCGCCGACGCGTCAGGCGTTCGCGCCGCAGGCCGCGATGAATTCGCCAATGCGTGCAATCGTCGCGGTCTCGGCCAGCAGCGGCGCGTGCCCTTGATCGGGCACTTCAAGAATGTCGATCTGCTTCCGGCGCGCACGCATGGCTTCGACGGTAGCGCCCGAGAGAATGTCGGAATTGGCGCCGCGGATCACCATCAGCGGCACCGCGCCGAGAGCGTCGAATTCCCTCCACAGCGGCGGCGGCGGCTTCTCGAAATTGACGCCTTGCATGGTCTTGGCGAGATTGACGTCGTAGGTCGGCACCAACTCGCCGTTGCGTTCCTTGTAGGCGCGGCGGGCGCCGGCCATCCAGTCGTCAGCGGTCAATTTTGGAAACTGCGTATCGAACAGCCGCCGCAGCATCTCGGCGGCGTCGGCAAAATTGCGCGGCTGCGGCAGCTTGCCGACATAGCCCTTGATCCGCATCAGCCCCTGCGGCTCGATCACCGGCCCGATATCGTTGAGCACGGCGGCGGCGATGGCGGTCGGCCGTGCCAGCGCAAGCAGCATGGTCAATATCCCGCCGCGCGAGGTACCGATAAAAATCGCCGGCAACGCGTCGAGCGCGGTGAGGACCGCAAGCAGGTCGCCGAGCTCCACCTGGAGATTATAGTTGGCGGGGTCGCGATCGTAATCGGAATCGCCGCGGCCGCGATAATCAAGCGCGATCACCCAGTGCGGCCGTGTCGTGTCCTCGACCAGCGTTGCCGCCAGGGTGTCGAAATCGGCACCGGTTCTGGAAAGGCCCGGCAGGCATACAATCGGAATGGAGGAGGCCGAGCGGCGGCCCCAGCAGCGGGCGTGCAGACGCAAACCGTCGGCGGCGGAGACGAATTCGGAAGTCGCGCCCGCGGCCATCGCTTTAATTCGCCGCGCCGCGCTTGAGGTCGGCTTCGATCAGGAGCCTGGTGCCGCCGCCGAACCGGGCGCGGTAGACCTGCAAATTCTCCATGATCCGCTCGACGTAATTGCGCGTCTCGGCGAGGGGGATGTGTTCGACCCAATCGACCGGATCGACCTTGGGATCGCGCGGGTCGCCATAGGCGGCCACCCATTGCCGCACGCGGCCGCGGCCGGCGTTATAGCCGGCGAAGGTCATGATGTAGGAGCCGTTGTAGCCTTGGATCAGCATGGCTAGTTCGGCAGCCCCCATCTGCATGTTATAAACCGGATCGCTGAGCAGCCTGGCGCGGTCGTACGGCACCTTGTAACGCTTGGCGCTGTCTTGTGCCGAATCCGGTGTGACCTGCATCAGCCCCATGGCATGCGCGGATGAGACGACTTTCTGGTTGAAATGGCTCTCCTGCCGGGCAATCGAATAGGCGACCGCCGGCTCAATCGGCGGCGCCACCGGCTTGTAGTCGGGCAGACCGACCACCGGATAGGCGTAGTAATCCAGCGGCAGGCCGCGGCCGAGGGCGGCTTGCCCGAGCAGCACCATGGAACGTCCGTCGCCGTGAGCGCCGGCGACCTCGCCGAGCGCCGCAAGGCCGGCGACATCGGTGCCGCTTTCGCCGAGCTCGGCATAGATCGGCGCCACCAGATCGCGTTCGCCGAGCGCATAAAGGATTTCCACGGCACGAACGACTTCAAGCTTGTTGAGGTTTGCGCGTTCCTCGGCGGTGAAATTGGGCGGGCCGCGCAAGCCGAGATCCGGCAACCCCAGCCGCGCACGGGCAAGCTGCCCGTAATAGGTGGCCGAATGCACCGCCGCTTTTTCATAAAAGGCCTTCGCCTCGGCGTGACGGCCCATGGCGTCGGCGGCGCGGCCCTGCCAGTAGCCGGCCCGGCCGAGCGCGTGCGGATTGACCGTGCCTTGCGAGATGAGCGCAAAATGCGCGGCCGCGGTCGCCGGGTCGTGCAGGAAGCGCAGCGCCACCCAGCCGGCGGTGAAGTGCTGGTCGACCTTATAGTTGCCGCGCACCGGCGCCGGCGCATCGCGGGCGATGCGGTAGGCGGTCTGCGCATCGTGTTCGTCGAGCAGCTTGCGCACAAGGATGCGGCGCTCCAGCCACCACTGATCGAGATCGACGAGCTCGGCCGCATCGCGCGGCGCGGTAAGCATCAGCTTGGCCGCTTCCTCCGTCTTGTTGCTCTTGAGCAGCCAGTTGACCTGCGCGAAGACGTAGTCGGCGCTGTGGTGGGCGGCGAGCGGCACCGCGTCGAGCAGCGCCTTGGCATTGCCGGCCTTGTTGATGACCGCCGCCCAGGCCCGCGCGACGGCGGCCTCGTTGCCGCCGACGCGTTGCCCCGCGCGCAAACCGGCGGCGGCATCGTCGGCATAGAATCGATGCCGCATCCGCGATTTGTGATCTTCCACCGTCAGCATGGTGCCGAACATCTCGAGCACTTTGCTTTCGACGTCGGCCGAGCAGTCTTCATTACGCCAGGCCTCGCGCACCAGCGCCTCGGCGCCGGCGCGGACGCCCTTGGCGAGCAAGGCGCGCGCCAGCATGTAGCGGCCCTTGGCGGTGATCGGTTTTTGCGCGGCAAAGAATGAAAGCACGCTTGCATCGTCGAGCTTATCGTTCCAAAGCGCGTTTTCCGCCCGGCGGCGGAACAGCGTCGCGTGCGGCCAGCTCGGATTGGCGGCGACGAATGCGGCGTAACGCTGGAAACTCGGCTTGGTGTTGTCGCTGCGCAGGATGATCCACTCGGCGAGCTTGCGCGCCAGGGGATCGCCGATCGATTTTTCCGCGGCCTCGGCTTCGCCGTCCTTGCCCTTGCGGGCCAGTTCGATCACCTGCTTGACCGCCGCGATGTCGGCGGCCGAGGTGCTTGGCGTCGGCGCGAGCGCGAAGGGACCCGAAACCGGCCGCGCCATCGGCTTGATTTCGGCGCTTGTTGCAAACAGCGAACCGCGCAAAGCAACGCTGGCCTGGGCAAAGGCATTGATGGCCGGACGGGGCCGCGGCAAGGGAACTTTCTCGCGCGCCGCCAATGCTCCTCCGGCGCCGAAAGCGACCGTCGCCGCGAGCGCCAAAGCCAGGCCTCCGCTGATCGGCTTAATCGTGATCATTCAATCCCTTGCAGCCAATACCCGTTGTTCTGGGCGAACCCAGGGGGAGCGATTCGCGGCTGGTCTTGTAGGCCCTCATTAGGCCAATAATGCCGCGAAAGGGAAACCCAAAAATTCCCCTTTTTGCGGGGTTGGTTGCGGGCCTCTAGCCGAGGCAAGCCTATCATCTCAATTGATGGCACCATTCAAGCAGAGGCCTTTCATCGGCCCGGATGACCCGATATCTATGAGGGAACCGGGAGGCGCCGTGCCATGACCGCCAAGACCAATTTTCGAGGATCGTTCACCGCGCTGGTGACGCCGTTCAAAAACGGCTCGGTCGACGAAAAGGCATTTCGCGATCTGGTCGATTGGCAGATCGCGGAGGGCACCAATGGGCTCGTCCCGGTCGGCACCACCGGCGAGAGCCCGACACTCTCCCACGATGAACACAAGCGCGTGGTCGAGTGGTGCGTCGATCAAGTGGATGGGCGCGTGCCGGTGGTTGCCGGCGCCGGCTCCAATTCGACCAAGGAAGCGGTCGAGCTGTCGGAGCATGCCGAGAAGGCAGGCGCCGATGCCGTGCTCATCGTTACTCCTTACTATAACAAGCCCACTCAGGAGGGTCTCTACGAGCATTACAAGGCGATCAATGATGCCATCGGCATGCCGATCATCATCTACAACATTCCCGGCCGCTCGATTGTCGACATGTCGATCGACACCATGAAGCGGCTTTATGAGTTGAAGAACATTGCCGGGGTCAAGGACGCAACCGCCAACATGAGCCGGGTCACGCAGCAACGCGCGGCGATGGGCGGGGATTTCAACCAGCTATCGGGTGAGGACATCACGGCGCTCGGCTTCATGGCGCATGGCGGCCACGGCTGCATCTCGGTGACCTCGAATGTCGCGCCGCGGCTCTGCGCCGAATTCCAGAGCGCCTGCCTCAAGGGTGACTTCAAGACGGCACTTACGCTGCAGGACAAGCTGGCGCCGCTGCACATCAATCTGTTCGTCGAAACCAGCCCGGCACCGGTGAAATACGCCATGTCGCTGATCGGGAAATGCGCCAACGCGGTGCGACTGCCGATGGTCCCGGCGACGGAGAAGGCGCAAAGCGCCGTACGCGAGGCCATGGTTCACGCCGGTCTGATCAATTAGGCACACTTTCATGATTGAAGAATTCAAAAAATTTATCCTGCGCGGCAATGTGGTTGATCTCGCGGTCGGCGTGATCATCGGCGCCGCATTCACCGGCATCGTCAATTCGATGGTAGGCGACATCATCATGCCGGTGGTCGGCTCCATCACCGGCGGCGTCGACTTTTCGAATTATTTTGTGCCGCTGTCGTCCAAGGTCACAGCCGCGACCCTTGTCGAGGCAAAAAAGCAAGGCACTGTATTGGCTTGGGGCAATTTTATCACGCTCGTCATTAACTTTATCATCGTCGCCTTCGTGCTGTTTTTGGTCATTCGCATGGTCGGCCGTCTGATGGCTAAGGAGGCTGAGAAGGCGCCGCCGGTGTCCAAAGAAGAACAATTGCTGACTGAAATCCGCGACCTGCTGAAATCGCGCTGACAGGCCTTATGATGGCTGCCAAGGCCGAGCCCCGCTACAAATTGGCGGCCGACAACCGAAAAGCGCGTTTCCACTACGAGATCGGCGAGGTGTTTGAGGCGGGCATTTCACTCACCGGCACCGAAGTGAAATCGGTGCGCGCCGGCAAGGCGACGATTGCCGAGTCCTACGCTGACGCCCGCGGCGGCGAAATCTGGCTGATCAACGCCACCATTCCCGAATATCTTCAAGCGCATCGCTTCAATCACTTGCCGAAGCGGCCACGCAAACTGTTGCTGCACAAAAGCCAGATCAACAAGCTTTCCGGCGCGGTCGAGCGCGAGGGCATGACCATCGTGCCGCTCAAGCTCTATTTCAACACAAAGGGCCGCGCCAAGGTCGAGATTGCCTTGGCTCGCGGCAAGAAGCTGCACGACAAGCGCGAGACGTTGAAGAAACGCTCCTGGGAACGCGAACGCGGCCGGTTGCTGCGGCAGAAGGGCTAGCGCCATGGCGGTGCCAGCAAAGCTCGATCACTGTGTAATCCACGTGTCGGAGTGGGAGCGCTCGAACACATTCTACCGCGACGTACTCGGTGCTGAACTGGTGGCACGGCCGGTCGGTTGGGCCTACCGCTTTGGCGATAGGCAACTCAATGTTCACGGGCCGGGCGTCAGGCCCGCCGAGGTTGCACGTCTGCCGGTGCAGCCGGGCAACAGTGATCTTTGTTTCGAGTGGATGGGTCCTATCGATGACGCGATCGCGCATCTCAAGGCGCATGACGTGGCAATCGTCAGCGGCCCGTTGCGGCGCTTCGGCGCCAAGGGCGAGGGTACCTCGGTTTATTTTCGCGATCCGGATGGGTCGTTGATGGAGTTCATGTCGTATGGAGATCAAAGATGAGGGAAGCTCCGGGCCAGCACAACCCGAATATCCTGCCGTCTGGGATTCCTGCGCCACAGGATGACGGCGGCGCCGACCATCTTCCAGGCATGAATTTGCCGGATATTGTGCTTCCCGCGACCAGCGGCGACAGCATCAATCTGTCGAAGCTCAAGGGCCGCACGGTGGTCTATATCTATCCGCGCACCGGTGTTCCCGGCACCGATTTGCCGCCGGGTTGGGACGATATCCCCGGTGCGCGCGGCTGCACGCCGCAGTCGTGCTCGTTCCGCGATCATTTCGCTGAGCTCAAGCGGCTGGGTGTGGTGCAGCTTTTCGGGCTGTCGACCCAAGGCACCGCCTATCAGCAAGAAGCGGCGAGCCGTCTGCACCTGCCGTTCGCAATCCTGTCGGACGAGAAACTGACACTGACCGCGGCGCTCAAGCTGCCGACCTTTGTGACATCAGGCATGACGTTGTTGAAGCGTATGGCGCTGGTTATCGACGACGGGCGGATCGCCCATGTGTTCTATCCGGTGTTTCCGCCCGATAAGAGCGCCGAAGAGGTTATCGCCTGGCTTCAGGCGTCCAGATAGCGGCGGATGCCGGCGAACACTTCGCGGAACATAGCCGGCGTAAGCACGCCGGTATTGGTGTTGTAGCGCGAGCAGTGGTAACTGCTGAACAACGTAAAATCGCGCAGCTTATGGCTGCCGCCGTGCTTGAACGGCGCCGCCGATTTCTTCGCCCCCAGTGCGGTCACGGCGCTGTCATGGGCGATGCGGCCGAGGGCGAGCAGCGCGCGCAGCTTCGGCATCTCGCCGATCGTCGGACCCAGAAAATCGCGGCAGGTTGAAATCTCCAGCGCTGTCGGCTTGTTTTCCGGCGGTACGCAACGCACGGCATTGGTGATGCGGCAGTCGATCAGCTCAAGTCCGTCGTCGGCGCGCGCCCGGAACTGGCCGCGGGCAAACCCGTAGTGCTCAAGCGTCTCGTAGAGCAGCACGCCGGCGTAATCGCCGGTGAAAGGACGACCCGTGCGATTGGCGCCTTGCAGGCCGGGCGCGAGCCCGACGATTAGCAGCCGCGCCTCGCGCGGGCCGAACGAGGGCACCGGTGCGTTGAACCAGGCGGGTTCCTGCGCGCGCCATTTGTTGCGGAATGCGACGAGCCGTGGACAGCGCGGACAGTCGTGTCCGGGCTTGTCCTTGATCGGTTGCATTGCGCCGCGGCTATTCGAAGGATTCGTCGTCGTCGTCGGCACCCACGTCGGCCGTCGCGTTGGCGCGCTGCGGGACGGGCGGGCGCTGGAGGAACGCAGGGTGCTGCCCCGGGTCCGCGCCACGGTCCTCGCGCGGCGCTCGCGCCGGGCGTTCGGAGGGATCGCGGCCAATCTTTCCCTGCAAGGTCACGATGTCGGTAAATACATCGGCCTGGCGGCGCAGTTCGTCGGCGATCATTGGCGGCTGGGTCGAGATCGTTGAGATCACGGTGACGCGCACGCCTTTGCGTTGCACGGCTTCAACCAGCGAACGGAAATCGCCGTCGCCGGAAAACAAAACCATGTGGTCGATGGTGCCGGCGATGTCCATGGCATCGACCGCGAGTTCGATGTCCATGTTGCCCTTGATCTTGCGTCGCCCGGTCTGGTCGACGAATTCCTTGGTCGCCTTGGTTACGACCGAATAGCCGTTGTAGTCGAGCCAGTCGATGAGCGGTCGAATAGAGGAATATTCCTGATCCTCGATCACCGCGGTGTAATAGAAGGCACGCAGGAGATAACCGCGCGACTGAAATTCACGCAGCAGCTTCTTGTAGTCGATGTCGAACCCTAACGATTTTGCGGTCGCGTAAAGATTGGCACCATCAATAAACAGAGCGATCTTCTCTCCGGGCACGGTCATTGTCTGTCTCTTATTGCGTTTCAGGTGATGGAAAGTCTGGTTCCGATCCCACTACCGGCATGGAAAACCCGGTATTGACCCGGCATCAAACGGCGAAGCTAAAAGGCACCTTCGTTCAAATCGTGGCACCTGCGCGGGGTCGACCGGTTCCGATAATATCAATTCGGGGGTCTAGCCGCGGATCTAGAGGCTTTTGCCTAACAGAGGGTTTTGCCCAAACCAAGACAAAAATGCTTGAATTTTCCGGGCTGCGGGGATACGTAGCGGGTAAATCACAGGACAAGTTTACGGCAAAGGAGTGACGAGCCGATGGCCCGTGTCACCGTAGAAGATTGCATCGACAAAGTTGAAAATCGTTTCGACCTCGTGCTGCTGGCAAGCCATCGGGCACGCATGATCTCATCCGGTTCGCAGATCACGGTCGAGCGCGATAACGATAAGAATCCGGTGGTGGCGTTGCGCGAGATCGCCGATACCACGGTCTCGCCGGGCGACCTCAAGGAAGACCTCATCCACACCTTACAGAAATACGTTGAAGTCGACGAGCCTGAGCCCGAGGTACCGCTGATCGGTGCCGGGGCGGGCGCCAGCGTCGATTCCGACGATACTGAAGCTACCGCCGACCGGATGACCGAAGAAGAGCTTCTCAAGGGCCTGGAAGGCCTCGCCCCGCCCGAAGAGCAGCCGGAAGACGACGCCGAATAAGTCGCGGTTCTCGGCCGGTTTTGAATGGACGTTGATCGGCCCGGCCAGGAAAGCCGGGCCGAACCTTTTTAGGCACCGTCAACCGCATCGAGAAACCCTTAACGACGATAAGGAATCGACGTGGTATCTTGGCGTCGGACGGCCGGTTGGCGGCCGCGAGGCCGATTGATGCCACGTTTACGGTCCAATCTTCCGCGCATGCAGAAGCAGTCGCCGACCAGGGCGCCGCTACCGGGGAACCTTGCTGTTCCCGAGCCTGTGATCGATAAGCCCGCCGACCTTCGCAAACCGCCGACGATGATGCGGCAATACGACCTGATCGAACGGGTGCGCCGCTATAACCCCAACACCAACGAAGCACTGCTCAATCGCGCCTATGTCTACGCCATGAAGGCGCATGGCGAGCAGCGCCGTGCCTCCGGCGATCCTTACTTTTCGCACCCGATTGAGGTGGCGGCGATCCTCACCGACCTCAAGCTCGACGACGCGACCATAGCCGCCGCGCTATTGCATGACACCATCGAGGACACGGAAGCGACCCGCGCCGAGATCGACACGTTGTTCGGGCGCGACATCGGTACGCTGGTCGAGGGTCTCACCAAACTGAAAAAGCTCGATCTGGTCACCAAGGAGGCGAAGCAAGCTGAGAACCTGCGCAAGTTGCTGCTGGCCATCGCCGCCGACGTGCGCGTGCTGCTTATCAAGCTCGCAGACCGACTGCACAATATGCGCACGCTGCATTTCATGCCGATTGAAGCGCGCCGTCGTGTTGCCGATGAGACGTTGGAAATCTATGCACCGCTCGCCGGCCGCATGGGCATGCAGGAAATGCGTGAGGAGCTCGAGGACCTGGCGTTTCGTGAAATCAACACAAACGCCTACGCGGCGATCAGCGAGCGACTCGACGGACTCGCGGAGAAAAGCAAGGAATTGATCTCGGAGATCGAACAGCAGCTCACCAAGAAGCTTGCCGATCGCGGCATCGCGGCCAAGGTTCAGGGGCGGCGCAAGCGCGCTTATTCGATCTCGCGCAAGATGGAGCGCAAATCCGTCGGCTTCGAGCAACTCTCGGACATTTTCGGCTTCCGCGTCGTCGTTAAGACCTCGGCGGATTGCTATGCCGCGGTCGGCGTGGTGCACACGACCTGGCGCGTGGTTCCGGGTCGCTTCAAGGACTACATCTCGACGCCGAAGGCCAACGATTACCGCTCCATCCACACCACCGTGATCGGCCCCGGGCAACAGCGAGTGGAGCTGCAAATCCGGACCCAGGAGATGCACGAGATCGCCGAATACGGCATTGCCGCGCACGCACTCTATAAAGACGGCCATGGCACGCCGACGGAGATGCTTTCGCGCGAATCGAGCGCCTACGCCTGGCTACGGCGCACCATCGAATTACTGGCCGAAGGCTCTAACCCGGAGGAATTCCTCGAGCACACGAAGCTCGAACTGTTCCACGACCAGGTGTTCTGCTTCACCCCGAAAGGCAAGCTGATCGCTTTGCCGCGCAAGGCCACCGCGATCGACTTTGCCTATGCCGTGCACACCGATGTCGGCAACACCGCGGTCGGCTGCAAGATCAACGGTCAGATTTCGCCGCTGGTCTCGGAGATCGTCAATGGTGACGAGGTCGAAATCATCACCTCAAAGACGCAAAGCGCGCCACCAGCGGCATGGGAATCGATTGTCGTCACCGGCAAGGCGCGTGCGGCGATCCGCCGCGCCACGCGAACGGCGGTGCGCACCCAGTATGCCGGGCTCGGGCGGCGTATGGTCGAGCGGCTCTTCCAGCGCGCGAAGATCGCCTACTCGGACGAGAAACTGTCAGGCGCACTGCCGCGCCTGGCACGTACCTCGATTGAAGACGTAATGTCGGCTGTCGGCCGCAGCGAATTGAAGGCAAGCGACGTCGCTCGCGCCATGTATCCCGATTACAAGGAAGAGCGCGCCGCGGCGATGGCGGCGAAACCGAAGCCGGATTCGAGCTGGTGGTCGTTGCGCAAACTGAGTTCGGTGAAGTTCCGCGTCCCCGGGGGTGCCGCGCCAGGTCCGTCCATCCCGATCCGCGGCATTAACGGTGACCTGCCGGTACGCTTCGCGCCCGACGGCGGCGCCGTGCCCGGCGACCGCATTGTCGGTATCCTCACGCCGGGAGAGGCGATCACCATTTACCCGATCCAGTCGCCGGCGCTATCGGAATTCGAGGACACGCCGGAGCGCTGGCTCGACGTGCGCTGGGACGAGGAAGAAACCACGCCTCAGCGTTTTCCGGCGCGCGTCACGGTGCAATCCGTCAATGAGCCCGGTTCGCTGGCGCAAATCGCCCAGGTCATCGCCGAGCACGACGGCAACATTGACAACATTCGCATGACGCGGCGGGCGCCGGATTTCACCGACGTGCTAATCGATCTCGAAGTCTATGACCTGAAACATTTGAACGCGATCATCGCACAATTGCGCGCCAAGGCGGTGGTGGCCAAGGTCGAGCGGGTGAACGGCTAGTTCAATGAGTACTCCCGGCCTGCGCCTCGGCGTCAACATCGATCATGTCGCCACCATTCGTAATGCGCGCGGGGGGCGTCATCCCGATCCGGTTCGCGCGGCCAAGCTTGCGATTGCGGCAGGTTGCGACGGCATCACTGCGCATCTGCGCGAAGACCGCCGCCACATCCTCGATGACGATATCGCCCGGCTCATGGCCGAGATCGACAAGCCGCTGAATTTTGAAATGGCGGCGACGAAAGAAATGCTCGGCATTGCGCTTAAAACCAGGCCGCATGCGGCCTGTTTGGTGCCGGAAAAGCGCAGCGAGCGCACCACCGAAGGTGGCCTCGACGCCGCGGGGCAGCGCGCGCAACTTGCGCCGGTGGTTCACGATCTCAAACATGCCGGCGTTCGCGTATCCTTGTTCATTGCCGCGCAGCCGGCGCAGATCGAAGCCGCGGCGGCGCTGGGCGCATCGGTCGTCGAGTTGCACACGGGCGCGTGGTGCGACGCGCTCACAGAGAAGCGTGCCGCGCAAGCCGATGCGGAATGGAGGTTGCTGCGCGCGGGCGCAATGCTGGCGAAAGATCTCGGTCTCGAGGTGCACGCCGGTCACGGACTGGACTACGCAAGCGCTGAAATGATTGCGAGCTTGCCGCAGATCGTCGAACTCAATATCGGGCATTTTCTGGTCGGCGAGGCGGTGTTCGAAGGGCTTGCCGAAACCGTCAAGTTCATGCGTGCGGCTATGGATCGTGGGCGCAGGCGTGCGTGATGGTGCGCCGGGGAAAGCCGTCATGATTATTGGCCTCGGCTCCGACATGGTGGACGTGCGGCGCATCGCGCGCGTGATCGAGCGCCATGGCGAGCGTTTTCTCGGCCGCATCTTCACTGCCACCGAGCGCGCTAAGGCGGATAAGCGCGCCAATCGCATCGAGACCTATGCCAAGCGGTTCGCCGCCAAGGAAGCCTGCGCCAAGGCGCTGGGCACCGGTTTTCGCGCGGGAGTGTTCTGGCGTGACCTCGGCGTGGTCAACACGACATCCGGGCGCCCGACGATGCGGCTGACCGGTGGCGCCCTGAAGCGCTTGCAGGCGGTCACGCCCGCAGGCTGCGAAGCCAGAATAGACGTTACACTCACCGACGAGGGGCCGATCGCGCAGGCCGTTGTCGTGATCTCCGCCGTGCCGGCCGAGTTTTCCACGATGCGGCGGGAAAGTTAAATTCGTCAATCGTTTATGTGCGACCTGCATTGGTCTTGATTGCGCGCCGTGGAGGCAGAAGCTACAAGGGCGCCGGGAGCGCCAGCAGCGGGACGAGAGGCAAATGAGCGTGTCATCCGGAGCGAAACGGAAAGAGGGCGGCGTTGGCGAAACCTTCCGCGTTATTTTTCACGCGCTGGTCATCGCGCTGGTTATCCGCACGTTTTTGTTTCAACCCTTCAACATCCCGTCCGGCTCGATGAAGGCGACGCTGCTCGTCGGCGATTACCTGTTCGTGTCGAAATATTCCTACGGTTACAGCCATTTTTCGCTGCCGCTGTCGCCCGACATCTTTTCCGGCCGCATCCCTGGTGGATTTCTGCCGGAACGCGGCGACGTTGTGGTGTTTCGCCTGCCCAAGGACACCTCCACGGACTACATCAAGCGCGTCATCGGGTTGCCCGGCGACAAGATTCAAGTGATCGACGGTGTGGTGCAGATCAACGGCGTGGCGGTCAAGCACGAGCGAGCACGAGACTACATTGAGAATGAGGAAGGCGTTGTGGCGGCGCCGGTCAAGCGCTGGAAGGATACACTGCCGAACGGCGTGAGCTTTTACACGCTCGATCTGGTCGATAACGGCTTTGCCGACAACACCCAAGTCTACACCGTGCCGGCCGGTCACTATTTCATGATGGGCGACAACCGCGACAATTCAACGGACAGCCGTTTCAGCCAGGTCGGGATGGTGCCGTTGGAGAATATCGTGGGCAAGGCGCAGATCATCTTTTTCTCCGTTTACGAAGGCGAGCGTGCCTGGGAGTTCTGGCGCTGGCCGGTCGCGGTGCGCTGGCACAGACTGTTTACGATCGTCCGATGAGCCGCAAGGCGAAGGATCGAACCGCTCTGGAGGAGCGGATCGGATATAAATTCGCCGACAAGGCCTTGCTTGAGCGTGCGCTCACGCACATTTCGGCGCTGGCCGGGGGCCCGCAAAACCGCGCCGCCAGTTATCAGCGGCTCGAATTTCTCGGCGATCACGTGCTCGGTCTGGTGATTTCCGACATGCTCTACCGCGCCTTTCCCAAGGCCAATGAAGGAGAACTCTCGCGCCGGCTCGCCGACCTTGTGCGCAAGGAAACCTGCGCCGATGTCGCCCGAGCCATGGACTTGGGTCCGGTCATTAAGCTTGGTAATTCCGAGTCGCATGCCGGCGGAAGGCTACGCACCACGATCCTGGCCGATGCCTGCGAGGGCCTGGTCGGTGCGGTGTTCAGCGACGGCGGGTACGAGGCTGCAGAAGCGCTGGTCGAGCGTTTCTGGAAAGCGCGCATGCTCAAGCCGCTGCGTCCGCTGCGTGATCCCAAGACCATGTTGCAGGAATGGGCGCAGGCACGCGGCCTGCCGACGCCGGCCTATCGCGAACTCGCCCGCACCGGCCCGCATCACGATCCGGAGTTCCGCGTCGCCGTGGTGTTGCCAGACCGGCCGCCGGCCGAAGGCATGGGCTCGTCAAAAAGAGCCGCCGAGCAGGCCGCCGCCGCTGCCATGCTCACCCGCGTCGGCGTGGCGGCGGAAGCGCTGGATGGCTGAAGAAAAACTTTCAGAAAGTGATACGCGCTGCGGCTTTGTCGCACTGATCGGCGCGCCCAATGCCGGCAAATCGACGCTGCTTAACGCGCTGGTCGGCTCCAAAGTCACCATTGTCTCGCGCAAAGTTCAGACGACACGGGCGCTGATCCGAGGCATTGCGGTCCAAGGGCAGTCGCAACTGATTTTTGTTGATACCCCGGGAATTTTCACGCCCCGCCGCCGCCTTGATCGCGCCATGGTGGCGAGCGCCTGGAGTGGGGCGCACGAAGCTGACTTGGTCGGCGTTCTGATTGACGCCAAAAAGGGAATAGACGAGGAAGCCGATGCAATCCTCGACAAGGTCGCCGAGGTGCGCGGCCCCAAAGCCTTGATCCTTAACAAGGTCGATCTGGTACCGAAGGAGGCTTTGCTGGCGCTGGCGAGCGCCGCCAACGGCAAGGTAAAATTCGAGGCGACTTTCATGATTTCCGCGCTGACTGGGGACGGCGTCGCCGATCTGAAAGCCTGGCTGGCAGGGAGAATGTCGCCCGGCCCCTGGCTTTATCCGCCGGACCAGATGTCTGATGCGCCGCTGCGCCAACTGGCGGCGGAAATTACGCGGGAGAAGCTGTTCGACCGGCTGCACCAGGAATTACCCTATCACTCCACGGTGGAGACCGAGGTGTGGAAGGAATTGCGCAAAGGCGACATCCGTATCGAGCAAACGATCTACGTGGAGCGTGAAAGCCAGCGCAAGATCGTCATCGGCAAGGGCGGCCAGTCGATCAAGTCGATCGGGGAGGCGGCGCGCAAGGAAATCGAGACGATCGCAGACGCCAAGGTGCACCTATTCCTGTTCGTAAAGGTGCGCGAGGGTTGGGGCGAAGATCCTGAGCGTTACCGCGCTATGGGGCTGGAATTTCCGACAGAGTGACGTAGAACGTAAAGCATGCAATGGACCGACGACGGCATTGTGCTCGGGGTCAAGCGGCACGGCGAGGCGAGCGGCATTCTCGAACTGATGACCCGCGAGCACGGCCGCCATCTCGGGCTGGTGCGCGGCGCCTTCGGCTCGCGGCTAAAGCCGGTGCTGCAGACCGGAAATTCCGTCACCGCCACCTGGCGCGCGCGGCTCGATGAGCACCTTGGCAATTACAGCGTCGAAGGCCAGCACTTGCGTGCGGCGCATTTTTTCGCCGCACCGCACGCAGTCTATGGCGTGACGCATCTCGCGGCGCTGATGCGGCTGCTGCCGGAGCGCGACCCGCATGCGGGGCTCTATGCCGCGCTCGACGACATTCTCGACAATCTCGACGATGCGAATATCGCCGCGCCGAAGGTGGCGCGATTTGAACTGAGGCTGCTGTCCGAACTTGGCTTCGGCCTCGATCTGGCGCAATGCGCCGCAACCGGGGCGGCGGCGGAGTTGATCCATGTGTCGCCGAAATCCGGCCGCGCGGTGTCACGCAGCGCCGGTGAGCCTTACGCCGATAGATTGCTGCGGCTGCCGGCGTTCCTGCGTGAAGCTGACGCCGTACCGCGCGGCGGCGATGTAGCCGATGGCTTCGCGCTGACTGGATTTTTTCTGTCCCGCCACGTGCTGGAGCCGCGGGGTTTGGCGCTGTCCGACGAGCGCGCGTATTTCATCGCGGCGCTGGGGCGGGCGCTTGCAAGCGTGGCATGAAAAAGCCGGCCCGGTTTTGGCCCGGCCGGCTTTTTACTCACGCCTTTGGCGTTTGAATTACCAACAATATCGCCGCCAGCGGCAATGCACGCGCCCGTACGGGCCGCGATAGCACACCCGCCGCGAGCGGCAGTAGACGTCTTCGACAAGTGAACTGGCTTTTGCGGCGTCGCTGACGCCGCTGCCGATAGCCGCCGCCGACGTCGGCGCCGGGAGCGCCAAACCAACGCCCAGTGCGAATAGAGCCGCCAAAACAATCGTCTTCATTCCTGCTTCCTCCGTTTTGTCGCCAGCCTTAGCGCGGACCGGGACGATCCGCAGACGCCGGCGGCCTCACTAACCGACCGCAATAACGCGGCCACGCGCCTTAAGTTCGAGTTGTAGCAGAGTAATTTGGAAAATTAGATGGCGTCTGCGTTCATCGCTTGTTCATAACTTTCGGGCGCAGTAGCTATCGGCCATGAGCAAACGTGTGATTCCCCCGGAAAAAGGCGAGGTCGAGGACGTCGGCTTGCGGGCGGCGCTTGAGGAGCGCTACCTCGCTTACGCCCTGTCAACCATCATGAATCGGGCGCTGCCGGACGCCCGCGACGGCCTCAAACCTGTGCATCGCCGCATTCTCTATGGCATGCGCGTGCTGCGGCTTGACCCCGGCGCCGCGTTCAAGAAGTCGGCCAAGGTGGTCGGCGACGTGATGGGCAATTTCCATCCGCACGGCAATGACGCGATCTACGACGCGCTGGTGCGCATGGCGCAGGATTTTGCCCAGCGCTACCCGCTGGTCGACGGGCAGGGCAATTTCGGCAATATCGACGGCGATAGCGCCGCCGCCATGCGATACACCGAAGCGCGCATGACGGATGTCGCGCGCCTGCTGCTCGATGGCATCGACGAAGACGCTGTCGATTTCCGCCCCAGCTATGACGGCACGAGCCAAGAGCCGGCAGTGCTGCCGGCGGCGTTTCCCAATCTGCTTGCCAACGGCTCGCAAGGCATTGCCGTCGGCATGGCGACGGCTATCCCGCCGCACAACGCTGCCGAATTATGCGACGCCGCACTGTTTCTGATCGACAACCCGAAGGGGCGAAGCAAGACGCTGCTCAAATACGTCAAAGGCCCGGACTTCCCGACGGGCGGCGTGGTCGTCGATCCACCGGAAGCAATCGCCGAGGCTTACGCGACCGGCCGCGGTTCGTTCCGCGTGCGGGCACGCTGGAAGCAGGAAGAAACCGGCCGCGGTACCTATGTCGTGGTGATAACGGAAATTCCCTGGCTGGTGCAGAAGTCACGGCTGGTCGAGCGCATCGCCGAATTGCTCAACGACAAGAAGCTGCCGCTGATTGCCGATGTGCGCGATGAATCAGCGGAGGACATGCGGCTGGTGATTGAACCGCGGTCGCGCTCGGTCGACGCCGACATCATGATGGAATCTCTGTTTAAGCTTACCGATCTTGAGAGCCGCATTCCGCTCAACATGAACGTCCTGGTCAAGGGCCGCATTCCGCAAGTGCTTGGTCTTGCCGAGGTTCTGCGCGAATGGCTCGACCATCGGCGCGACGTTCTCTTGCGGCGCTCGAAACATCGGCTGGCCGAGATCGAGCATCGGCTGGAAGTGCTCGGCGGGTTCCTGGTCGCTTATCTAAACCTCGACAAAGTGATCAAGATCATCCGCAAGGAGGACGAGCCCAAGCCCGTCCTGATGAAGACGTTCAAGCTCTCCGACGTGCAGACCGACGCTATCCTCAATATGCGGCTGCGCAATTTGCGGCGGCTTGAGGAGATGGAGATCCGCGCCGAGGACAAGGCACTGCGCGAGGAGCGCACGAAACTTAAAAGCCTTATCGGCTCGACGCCGCAGCAGTGGAAAACCGTCACCGGCGAGATCAAGAAGGTGCGCGAAACGTTCGGGCCGAAAACAGCGCTCGGCAAGCGGCGCACGACCTTCGGCATTGCCCCGGCGCATGACGAGGCGGCGATTGAGGAAGCGATGGTGGTGCGCGAGCCGATCACCGTCGTGGTCTCGGAGAAAGGCTGGATCCGCGCGCTGCGCGGCCACGTCAGCGATCTGTCCGGCGTGGCCTTCAAGACCGACGACGCGTTGCAACTGGCCTTCCAGACCGAGACGACGGCGAAGATTCTGATCTTTGCCAGCAACGGCAAGTTCTACACCATGGAGGCGTCGAAGCTTCCGGGCGGCCGCGGACACGGCGAGCCGGTGCGACTGTTCGCCGACATCGACCAGGGCGACGACGTGGTGACGGCGCTCGCCTATCAAGGCGGGCGCAAATTCCTGGTAGCGAGTCGCCTGGGCAATGGCTTTGTGGTGGCGGAGGAGGAGTGCCTCGGCACCACGCGTAAGGGCAAGCAAGTGCTCAATCTCAAGGCGCCGGACAAGGCAGCGGCGATTGCGGTGGTTGGCGGCGAACTGACGGCGGCGATCGGCGAAAACCGCAAGATGGTGATTTTCGCGCTCGATCAGGTGCCGGAAATGGCGCGCGGGCGCGGCGTGCGGCTGCAACGCTACAAGGAAAAGGGGCTTTCCGATGTCACCACCTTCAAAGCCGCTGACGGGCTTGCCTGGATCGATGCGGCCGGCCGCAGTTTCACCTTGCCGATGAAAGAACTGAAGGACTGGCGCGGCAACCGTGCGGACGCCGGGCGCATCGCGCCGAAGGGTTTCCCCAAGAGCAATAAATTCGGCGCTCAGGTGATGCCGGCGAACGGCGCAAAGAGCGCCGAAGACTGATCAGCTGGCGATGAACAACAGAGAGCAGTCGCCTTCCTGAAGCAGAGCGGCGGCGGTATCCCCGAAGAACAGTTTGTCGCCGGGACGGCGGCCGACGCCCAGGATCACCAGATTGTTCTTGCGCCGCTTTGCCTCGGCGAGGATCGCCTTGTCGGCGGAGTTTTCCGAAATAACGGCGGTGCGGATGCTCATGTTGTAGCCGTCCGCGATGGCGACGATGTCCTTCAGAATCGCCTCTTCCTGCCGCCTGCTGCGCGTGCCACGGCGCCCGCTGCGTTTGCCGCCGCTCACCGCGACATAAAGCACCGTCAGCGGCGCCTTGGTGGCCCGTGCCATGGTGATCGCGACTTCGGCGGCCCGGCGCGAGACCTCGGTGCCGTTCACCGGGACGAGAATATTGAGTTTACCCTCCGGCTTTTCCAGGAGGTCGCCGCGCGCATCTGCAATCGCCAGTGGCCCCTCAAAACCCATGGCGAGGGTGGTTACGCTTTCGTGGAACTCCTTTTCGCGCGTAGCAGTTTTCTCCAGCCCGATGATCATGAGGTCGTAGCCTTTCTCGGCCTCCTCGGCGATGACCTCGGGAGTCGGCGCTTCGTGGACGATGGTCGTGACGTCGACGGCGGCATCGGTCTTCTCATCTTTTTTCTGTCTCGACTTCGTCTGTTCGGCCGCTTCCTTAACGGCCTCGCTGGCCTTTTCCGCCTGCTTTTCTCCTTCCTTCTCTTTCTCCCTGGTGATCTTTTCAGCCTTCTCGTCGTCGTTGTTCGCCTCGGACTTCTTTGCATCACCTTTTGTCTCGACGGCCACGACCTTTGCCTTGCGGCCTTTCGGCTCGATTTTCTCTTCAATCTTTTTCGCCTGGATCTTGGGCGTATCGCTGATGTGCAGCACCGTCGTCGGCATGCCCCGGGTGCCGGCAAGCAGGCCGGCGACGCGGGAGGCAAACTTTCCGTTCTCGCTGTCGTCGATGGCGAGCAGCAGGCGCTCGAGGTTCGGCACAAAGCCGCGCGCCTCCATCTCCTCGCGCTCAAGCCGCTGCTTTTCCTCCTTGCGCATCGGTAATCGCGCCAAGGCCCAGCGTAGCGTCGGCGGCATCGCCATGGTGGTGATCACGGCCATGGCGACGATCATGGTGAAAAGATTGGGGCTGAGCGCGCCCATCGACAGGCCGATGGTCGCGACGATGACTTCGGTCGAGCCGCGCGCGTTCATGCCGGTGCCGAGCGCCAGCGACTCGCGGAGCGTGAGGCCGCCTAATTTGCCGCCGGCGAAGGCGCCGCCGAATTTGCCGATGCTGGCGATCACGATCAGCCCCAGCGTGAGCAGCAGCAAGTGCGGATCCTTCAGGATGGTGAGGTCGGCGCTCAGGCCGGCCGTTCCGAAAAACACCGGCATGAAGAATGCAATTATCAACCCGCGCAGCTGCTCGTCGATATGCCGGGTGAGGATCGGTGACTCACCGATCAAAATGCCGGCAACGAAAGCGCCGAGCACGGTGTGAACGCCGATAAGGTCGGTGGTAATCGCCATCGCGCACATGATCAGCAGGATCGCGGTGATCACCGCAAAGTCGCTGACGAAGGTGTCGTTGACCCAGCGGATGACAAAGAACACGAGGCGGCGTCCGATGGTCAGGCTCAATCCCATGAACGCGACAGTGCCGAGGACGCTCTTGGCGAGGCTGAACGCGTCGACATGGCCTTGCAGCGCAAGGCTAAAGATCACCGCAGTAAGCATCCAGCCAACAGTGTCGTCGATGATTGCGGAAGCGAGGATGACCTGACCGACAGTGCGGCGTATGAAATTCATTTCGCGAATGATGGTCGCGACAATCTTGACCGAGGCAATCGAGAGCGCGGTGCCGAGGAACAGCGACGTGATCAGCCGCTTGCCTGGATCGGGCAGCATGGAATCGGGGAGGAGTTCGCCCAGAGCCACGCCGCAGGCGAAGGGCACAATGATGCCGGAAAGCGATGCGGAAATCGCCGCGCGCCCGGTTTGCCGCACCAGCTTGAGGTCGGTTTCCATTCCCGTCAGCAGCAGCAGCATGAGGATGCCGAACTGCGACAAGGCATCGAGCATCGCCTTCTGTTCTTTGGCGGCAGGGAAAAGGGCGTGTTGCAAATCCGGGAACAGCGCGCCAAGCAGAGAGGGCCCCAGCATCAGGCCGGCAATCAACTGCCCCATCACCGCCGGCTGCTTCAACCGCAACATGGCTTCGCCGAGCAGCCGGCCGACCATGAGCAACACCGCGATCTGGGCGACAAAAATAAGTTCGGAGGGGCCTTTCTGCGGCGCATCGGCGGCGAGCGCCGACGTCGTCGTCGCGGCGAGCAGAGCGAGCCCTGTCGCGAAGGCGTTGACGCCGGCCGAGGTCAGAATGGGCCCGTAGGCGCGTTTTTCGGTCTTCAAAATGGCTGGATTTCCCCGAGGTCGAATGTGTCAGCGAGCAACAACCGAATGGAACTCGGTAAGTTCCCCGCGAATTGTAATTGCAAATGATTCGCAACTAGACCATATTGGCGGCATAAGCACATGATTTATTGCCGAATCTAAAGGTAATTTTCGCAATGATCGCCCCGATAGAACTGGCCAAGGGCCCCGTGGACGGGCCGGACGGGCACTCATCGGGTTGGCGGTTTGCCCGCAAAACTGACGGCAGCGAGCCGAGTCTGTCCGAGGTGCACGCGTCGATCACGGTACCGAAAGCGGGCTTCTGGCTGCGGCGGCTGCTGGCTTTCTCGGGGCCGGGTTACATGGTCTCGGTCGGTTATATGGATCCGGGCAACTGGGCGACCGATATCGCCGGCGGATCGAAGTTCGGCTACACGCTGCTTTCGGTCATCATGCTGTCCAATGTGATGGCCATCTTGCTGCAAGCGCTAGCGGCCCGGCTCGGCATCGCCAGCGGCCGTGACCTGGCGCAGGCCTGCCGCGACGCCTACCCGCGGCCGGTGGGGATTCTGCTGTGGGTTGCCTGCGAATTGGCGATTATCGCTTGCGATCTCGCCGAGGTGATCGGCACGGCGATCGCACTCAAGCTTTTGTTCGGCATCCCCTTGATTCTTGGCGCCTTGATTACGGCGGCTGATGCCTTCCTGCTGCTGATGCTGATGAACAGAGGCTTCCGTTTCCTCGAAGCCTTCATCGTCGCGCTGCTGGTTGTGATCGCCGGCTGCTTCCTGGTTCAGATCGTGCTGGCCGCTCCGCCGGTCGCGGCGGTGCTCGGTGGCTTCCTGCCTTCGCCGGGAATCGTCACCAATCCAGAGATGCTCTACATCGCCATCGGCATCATCGGCGCAACGGTGATGCCGCATAATCTTTATCTCCACTCCTCGATCGTGCAGACCCGCCGCTACGAGCGGGATGAGGCGGGGCGCCGCAATGCCGTGCGCTGGGCGACAGCCGACAGCACCATTGCGCTAATGCTCGCCCTGTTCGTGAACGCCGCCATCTTAATCGTCGCCGCCGCGGTATTTCATGCCAATGGCAAAACCGACGTCGAGGAAATCGAGCAGGCCTACACGCTGCTCTCGCCACTGCTCGGCGTCGGCATCGCCTCGGTGCTGTTCGCGGTGGCGCTATTGGCTTCCGGCTTTAATTCGACGGTGACCGCGACACTCGCCGGACAGATCGTGATGGAGGGCTTCCTGCGCATACGTTTGCCGCACTGGATGCGGCGGCTGCTGACGCGGGCGATCGCGATTGTGCCGGTGGTGGTGGTGACGGCGCTTTACGGCGAGCGCGGCACAGGGCAGTTGCTGATCTTTAGCCAGGTCGTGCTGTCGATGCAGCTTCCGTTTGCCGTGATTCCGCTCGTGCAGTTCGTTTCCGACCGCAAGAAAATGGGTAGTCTCGCAATTTCGCGGCCGGTCGCGATCCTCTCCTGGATCGTCGCCGCCATCATCCTGGCGCTCAATGTCAAGCTGCTGTTCGATACGATCGCCGGCACCGGCTGATGCCGGCGCGTTGACAGCTAGGTCTCAACCCGCGTCCAGCCGGAAGGCGTCAGCCGCTCCTGCGGCAGAAAACGGCCCTTGTAATCCATCTTGCGCGAACCGGGCACCCAGTAGCCGAGATAGACATAGGCAAGACCCATGGCTCGGGCGCGCTCGATATGGTCGAGGATCATCAGTGTGCCCAGCGAACGCATGCCAGCGTCCGGGTCGAAGAACGAATAGACCATCGAGAGCCCGTCACTGAGCACGTCGGTGAGCGCGACGGCGAGCAGCTGGCCGCTGCCGCGGCCGTTAATGCCGCTGTCGGGCCCACGCGTGCGGTACTCGATTAGGCGGGTGTCGACGTGACTGTCTTCGACCATCATGGCGTAGTCGAGCACGGTCATGTCGGCCATGCCGCCGTCGCGGTGGCGGGTATCGAGATAGGCTCGAAATACTGAATACTGTTCGGAGCTTGGATCGGCGCTGCGCATCTCACCGATCACATCGGCGTTGCGCTCGGCAATGCGTCGCATGCTGCGCGAGGGAACAAAATCGGCCGCCACAACGCGCACCGAGACGCAGGCGCGGCATGTTTCGCAGGCCGGCCGGTAGGCAATGGATTGGCTGCGGCGAAAGCCGCCGTGGGTCAGCAGGTCGTTTAATTCCCCGGCGCGCTCGCCCACGAGATGCGTGAATACCTTGCGCTCCTCTTGGCCAGCCAGATAGGGGCAGGGCGAAGGTGCCGTGAGGTAAAATTGGGGTGTGTCGCGCGAGTGCTGGGTCAATAGGTCATCTCACCGAACAAGAATCCCTCAATCGATCGGCTAACATCGCCCGCCTTTTTGCATTCGTCAAAGTCCATCACGATCCGGTCACCTCGGTTCGCAGCGCCGCGGCCCGTGCCGGACTGTTGATGACAACGGTGCCGAGCAGAACATCATGCAACAAACGCCTGCGCTCGTTGAAAAAACACACCAGCAGGATTAACGGCGACAACGTGGAAATCGACACCCAGAACACGATGGCATGCACCGCGCCGAGCACGAAATAAGCCGGCGCGCCGTACCAGGTCCGCATCTCCAGATCCATGACGCGCATGCCAATGGTCGCCGAGTTCGGGCCGCCTAAAGTCACGCCGAAATAGACGACGGCCCATATCACCGCGCCGGGTGGCAACAACCAGTAGAGCGCCCAGCCCAGTCCCAGGGTCACCACGCCGAAGGCGAAAATGAGCATTGCCGCCAGCACCACAGGTGCGGCAATCACAATGAAATCGATGACAAAGGCGACCACGCGGCGCGCCAGAACGCCCTCGAACAATTCCGGGCTGCCCGCCGGATCATAGGCATGCGGCTTGATGTCGATCGCCATGACGCCATTATCGCATAACGGGGCCGCCTTGTCGGCAGGCATGCGATACCAAACCAGACTTGGGGAAAAGCCGTCCGGTTCAAGATGTTTTCATTGCGGCTGGAACGCGGGCGGCAGTTGCGGCATGGTGCGGAGGCGCCCGGAGATAAAGCTTGTCCGTCAGTTTTGCCGACATCGAAGCGGCCCGCCGCGTCATCGCCGGCGTGGTCTTGCGCACGCCGATGCTGCCGGCACCCAAGCTGTCGGCGCTGACCGGTGCGCAGGTCTACGTCAAATACGAAAATCTCCAGGTCACGAATTCGTTCAAGGACCGGGGCGCGCTGGTCAAGCTGGCGTCGCTGTCGGATAACGAGCGCCGCCGCGGCGTGATCGCGATGTCGGCGGGCAACCACGCGCAGGCGGTCGCCTATCACGCCGCGCGTCTCGGCATTCCGGCAACCATCGTCATGCCGGTGACAACGCCGTTCGTGAAAGTCGCAGCGACACGGTCGCATGGGGCCGAGGTGGTGTTGCACGGCGAGAGCGTCGCGGATGCGCAGTCGCGCTGCGAAGAAATCCTCGCCGAGCGCGGAATGACGCAGGTGCACCCCTTCGACGACGAGCGCATCATCGCCGGGCAGGGCACGGTGGCGCCGGAGATGCTCGAGGAAATCGAAGATCTCGACATCATCGTCATTCCGATCGGCGGAGGCGGCCTGATCGCCGGCAACTCGATCGCCGCGCGCGTAATGAAACCCAGCATCGAGATTATCGGCGTCGAATCCGCGCTCTATCCATCGATGTGGAATGCGCTCAACGGACACAACCATGTGCCCGGTGGACCGACGCTCGCCGAGGGCATTGCGGTCAAGCATGCTGGCCGGTTGACGCTTCCGGTGGTGCGCGAATTGGTCGCCGAAATCATTCTGGTCGACGAGGTGCTGCTTGAGCGAGCTGTCAACGCCTTCCTCACACTGCAAAAGGCGATGGCGGAAGGTGCAGGTGCCGCCAGCCTCGCGGCAATGCTGGCGAAGCCTGAGCGCTTTCGCGGCAAAAAGGTCGGGCTGGTCCTGTCCGGCGGCAATATCGACCCGCGCATTCTGGCCTCCGTCATGGTGCGGGAGCTCGAGCGCGAGAGCCATATCGTCTCGTTCCGCCTGACCACAACGGACCGGCCGGGGGTGCTCGGGCAAATTGCCACACGCCTCGGCGAGCTCGGCGCCAATATCCTGGAGGTAGGTCATCGCCGGTTGTTCCTCGACGTGCCGGCCAAGGGCGCCAAGCTTGACGTCACCATCGAGACGCGCGACGCGGCCCACGCCGAGGAAATCATCGCCGCGCTGACGGCTGACGACTTTGCGCCGGAAAGAATTCAAACCGGCGCGGCGATCGACTAACGCGACTTTTGCATCGCTCGCCAGACGCGCTCGGAAGTCGCCGGCATCTCGATGTGGGTGATGCCGAATTCCTTCAAGGCGTCGACCACCGCATTGACGACCGCCGGCATGGCGCCGACGCAGCCGGCTTCCCCGGCGCCCTTGGTGCCGAGAGGGTTGGTCTTGGTCGGCACCGGATTGGCTTCCACGTGGATGGCGCTCAGGTTGTGCGCGCGCGGCACGGCGTAATCCATGAACGATGCCGTCACCAGTTGTCCGCTGGCGTCGAAATGGATGTCCTCCATGAGCACCTGGCCGACGCCTTGCGCGACGCCGCCGTGAATTTGCCCATGCAGCAACATCGGATTGAGCACGGTGCCGACATCGTCGACCACGTTGTAGCGCACGACTTCCGTCTCGCCGGTATCCATATCGATTTCGACTTCGCAGATGTGGCAGCCATTGGGATAATTGTTCACTGGCGTCTTGTGCACGGCGGTGGCGGCAAGGCCCGGCTCCATGGTCGGCGGTATTTTCGCCGGCACTTGGGCGTCGGACGCGACCTCCTTGATGGACATGGTGCGGTTGGTTTTCGGCGAGGAAAAAACGCCGTCCGAAAACTTAACATCGGCGGGCTCGATCTTGAGCGCGTGCGCGACAATGGCGGTCGCCTTCTCGATCACCTTATCGGTTGCCTTGGCGAAGGCCGTGCCGCCCATGGTGGCCGAACGTGAACCGCCGGTGCCCTCGCCGTAGAACACCTGGTCGGTGTCGCCTTGTACGTAGCGAATATCGTCCGGATGAATGCCGAGGCGGTCGGCGACGATCTGCTTGAATACGGTTTCGTGGCCCTGGCCCTGGCTGTTGGAGCCGGCAAAAAGGGTGACGCCGCCTGATTTGTCGAAGCGCACTTCGGCGCCCTCGGTTCCCGGGGCAGCCGCGCGCTCGATGGTATTGGAGAGGCCAAGCCCGAGGAGCTTGCCGCGCTTGCGCGCCTCCTTGCGGCGCTTGTCGAAGCCCTTGAAATCGGCAAGTTCCATCGCAAGGTCCATGTTCTTTTCGAACTCGCCGCAGTCATAGGTGAACGTGAGCCCAGTCTTGAATGGCATCTCCGATGGCTTGACGTAATTGCGGCGGCGCAGCTCGGTGCTGTCGATGTTTAATTGTTGCGCGGCCAATTCGACCACGCGCTCCATGATAAAAGCGGCTTCCGGCCGTCCATTGCCGCGATAGGGCCGCACCGGATTGGTATTGGTGAAGACGCCGGTCGCCTCGACATAAATGGCAGGCGTGCGATAGGTGCCGGCGAGCGTGCCGGCATTGAGGAAAAACGCTGGCATATTGTTTTGCAGGTAGGCGCCGATCGCGGCGGTGGTTTTGACCCGCATGGCGAGGAAATGGCCATCTTTGTCCAGCGCCAGTTCCGCGTCGGTGACGTTGTCGCGGCCTTGCGCGTCGCTCAGGAATGCCTCCGTGCGGGTGCTGATCCACTTCACCGGTCGCCCGGTGAGCTTGGCGCCGTAGCAGGCAAGCGGAATTTCGTTAAACACCGGCGTCTTCATGCCAAACGAGCCGCCGGTATCGCCGGTGATGATGTGGATCTCGGTCTCGTGGACCTTCAAAATTTGCGCGAGTTCGGCACGGAACCCGTGCGGCCTCTGTGTCGCGCCATGGACGACGTAGCGGTTGTCGCCACGGTCGAAGCGGGCGACGGTGCCACGCGGTTCCATGGTCACCGCGGTAATGCGATTGACGACGAACCGGTGTTTGACGACGTGCGCGGCCTTGGCAAAGGCGACCTCGCATGCGGCCTTGTCGCCGATCGGCTCCATGAATGAGATATTGTCCGGGCAGTCCTCATAGACCCGGGCGCCGCCGGGCGCGGCCGCCTCGGCGGTGGAGACAACGGCCGGAAGCTCCTCGTAGTCGACTTGAATGAGTTCGGCTGCGTCATGCGCCTGCGCCAGGGTATCCGCGACAACGAATGCAACGCAGTCGCCGACCCAGCGCACGCGGTCCTCGGCCAGCACCGTGTAGCGGGGCTTGTACATCGGCCCGCCGCCCGGCCGTTTGAGACCAGCGTGTGAGGGCAGATCGCCGAATCCCGCCGCCTTCCAATCGGCGGCGGTGATGATGGCCAGAATGCCGGGCGCGGCTTTCGCCGCCGCGGTGTCGATCGCGTTGATCTTGGCATGCGCGTGCGCCGACCGCAGCACGACACCGTAGGCCATGCCGGGAAGCTGGACGTCATCGGTATAGTGTCCGGCGCCACGCACCAGGCGCGGGTCCTCGAAGCGCGGCACGCCCTGGCCGATTGCAAATTCACCCATGCGACTGTTTGAACACTTAAAGGAGGGAAGGGATCAGACTTGTTTGAGTTTTTCCGCGACGCGTGGCGCGAAATACGTGAGCACGCCGTCGGCGCCCGCGCGTTTGAAGGCGATCAGGCTTTCGAGCATTGCGCGTTCGCCGTCGAGCCAGCCGTTTTGCGCCGCCGCCTGGATCATCGCGTATTCGCCGGACACTTGATAGGCTAAGGTCGGCATACCGAATGTCTCTTTCACGCGCGCGACGATGTCGAGATAGGGCAAGCCGGGCTTGACCATGATCATATCGGCGCCTTCTTCGATGTCGAGTGCCACTTCCCGCAGCGCCTCGTCGGTATTGCCGGGGTCCATCTGATAGGTGCGCTTGTCGCCCGTAAGCGTCTTTGCCGAGCCGACTGCGTCGCGGAACGGACCATAGAAGGCGGAGGCATATTTGGCCGCATATGACATGATCGACACGTCGGTGAAGTTTTCGCGATCGAGGCCCTTGCGAATAGCGCCGACGCGGCCGTCCATCATGTCGGAGGGCGCGATGATGTCGCAGCCCGCTTCCGCCTGCACCAGCGCCTGCTTGACCAGCACGGCGACGGTTTCGTCGTTGAGGATGACGCCGTCGCGCAGCAGCCCGTCATGGCCGTGGCTGGTAAAGGGATCAAGTGCCACATCGCAGAGGATGCCGACCTCGGGTGCTTCCTTCTTGATGGCGCGGATGGCGCGGCAGACCAGATTGTCGGGATTGAGCGCCTCGCTGCCCTGTTCGTCGCGTAACGCCGGATCGGTATAGGGAAAGAGCGCGATGCAGGGGATAGCGAGCTCGGCGGCGCGTACCGCTTCGCGCACCGCCTGGTCAACCGAGAGCCGTTCGACGCCGGGCATCGATGGCACCGGCTGCCGCGCGTTCTGCCCGTCCGTGACGAACAGCGGCCAGATCAGGTCGTCCGTGGTCAGCGCTGCTTCGCGCACCAGGCGCCGCGCCCACTCGCTCCGCCGGTTGCGGCGCATGCGCACAGTCAGGTCGAGCGGATTGCGCGCGATCTCGCTTGCTTCCGCCTCGGCCGGGACAAAGCCGATCTTATGCTGCAATGGACGGCCGAATTTGATGGCCATGGGGGGCTCCTTAGGGGTCTTTTTAGCCGGTCCTGGGCGGGCCTGCCACCCGGTATGTGCAAGCTGTCTCAACCCGCCCCCAGGATGCATTGCGCGTGGAGCTATTTGCCTCGCGCAGTGCGGCGTCCATAATCGTCCGTGTTAACGCCGGAGCCACCGTGGATTTCAGCCTTTCCCCAGAACAACGCGCCTTTCAGGCGACCGCGCGGCAATTTGCGCGCGGTGAAATGGCGCCGCATGCGCGCGAATGGGACGAGCACGAGACCTTCCCGGTGGAGGCGTTGCGTGCGGCGGCAGCGCTCGGCTTTGGCGGCATCTACGTAAAGGAGGATGTCGGTGGCTCGGCACTTGCTCGGCTTGACGCGGCGTTGATCTTCGAGGAATTGGCGCAAGGGTGCACTTCAACTGCCGCCTACATCTCGATCCATAACATGGCGGCGTGGATGATCGACGTCTTTGGCAACCAAGCGACGCGCAAAAAATTCCTGCCCAAGCTGTGCAGCATGGAGCATTTTGCCAGCTACTGCCTGACCGAACCCGGCTCGGGCTCGGACGCCGCGAGCCTGACAACGCTCGCGCGACGCGAGGGCGAGCATTATGTGCTCGACGGCACCAAGGCCTTCATCTCGGGCGGCGGCGTCTCCGACATTTACGTGGTGATGGCGCGTACCGGCGAGGGCGGCGCCCGCGGTATTTCCACTTTGGTGGTAGAAAAGGGGACCAAGGGCCTCTCGTTCGGCGCGCGGGAGAAGAAGCTTGGCTGGAAGACGCAGCCGACGGCAATGGTGATGTTTGAGAATTGCCGCGTGCCAGTCGGCAATCGCATCGGTGCGGAGGGCGATGGCTTCCGCATCGCCATGGCCGGGCTTGACGGTGGCCGGCTCAATATTGGCGCCTGCTCGATCGGCGGCGCACAATTCTGTCTCGACCGTACCGTCGAGTACATGAAGGAGCGTAAACAATTCGGCTCGCGACTCGCCGATTTCCAGGCGCTGCAATTTCGCATTGCGGACTACGCGACCGAACTCGACGCCGCGCGGCTTCTGCTGCATAGGGCAGCGGTTGCGGTCGGCGATGGCGAACCGGCGGCGACGCGGCTTGCTGCGGAGGCCAAGCGCCTGACGACCGATACCGGCTTCGACGTGGTCAACGGGTGCTTGCAGCTTCACGGCGGCTACGGCTACCTGCGCGATCATCCGATTGAGCGCGTCCTGCGCGACGTGCGCGTCCACCAGATCCTCGAAGGCACCAATGAGATCATGCGGCTGATCATCGGCCGCGCTATGCTCAGCAACTAAAGGGAGGGTTACGATGGAGCAACTGCCGCGGATTTACCTCTCGCGCGAAGCAATGATGAAACGCATTGCACGCTTCAAGGATCTCAAGGGCTTCGACGGTGGATTGCCGGACAGCAAGATGTCCGGCTGCGAGCGCACGTTATTCAACGTCATCGGCTTCCAGCCGCCGGACGACATCGGCGAGGGCGGCGTCACCTCGCCGGTCGGGGCGCAAGCGGCCGAGATGGCGGCAATCAAGATCCGCGAGGGTTTCAATCTCGGCTACTGCAAGGCCAAGCCAGGCCATGGCCCCGAGATGCACAACCACGATACCAACGAGACCTTCATTCCGATGAGCGGAACCTGGCGCGCCAGTTGGGAGGACGAGAAGGGCAGCGTCGAATATGTCGATCTCGGGCCGCTCGATGTGGTGTCGTTTCCGCCCGGCATGATCCGCCGCTTCGAGAACGTGACCAAGGGCGATCCCGACCAGGAGTCGATCCTGATGTTCGTCATCGGCGGCGACACACCGCGCGCGGAATTTACCGATCAGGCCATGGCTCGGCTGGAACAGGCCGGCGCGTGGCCGGCGCAGCGTCCGTCCTGAGCGAAAGAAGGGAGGCAGTCAGTGAGAGAGTTACAGCCATGCTTTAGCGGATTTTGCGGCCTTTGGGCGCTGAATTGAGTTCCGCGTGAGCGCATCCGATATTTTATTCGACCGGCGCGGCGCCGCCGGCGTGGTGACGCTCAACCGGCCAAAAGCGCTCAACGCCGTCACTCACGATATGGTGCTGCAGTTGCGGGCACAGCTCGAGGTCTGGGCGCAGGATGAGGGCATTGCCCGGGTCGTCCTGACGGCGGCGGGCGACCGCGCCTTTTCCGCCGGCGGCGATATCCGCGCCTTGGCCGAACTCGGCAAGGCCGGCCGTTATGACGAGGCGCTTCAGTTCTGGCGCGACGAATACCCGCTCAATGCCGCGATCAAGAGCTTCCGCAAGCCTTACGTGTCGTTGATCGACGGCATCGCCATGGGTGGCGGCGTTGGCGTCTCCGTGCACGGCTCGCATCGCGTTGCCGGCGATCGCTTTTCCTTCGCCATGCCGGAGGTCGGCATCGGCTTTTTCCCCGATGTCGGGGCGACCTGGTTTCTGCCGCGTATGCCGGGCGAAACTGGCGCCTATTGTGCGCTGACCGGAGAGCGCTTTGGCGTCGGCGATGCGCTCGCCGCCGGGATCATCACGCACCGAATCCCTTCGGCACGCTTTCCGGCGCTGCTCGAAGGCCTCAGTGGAACTGTGCCGGTCGATGCCCTGCTCGCAGCCTTTGCCGAGCCTGTTGACGAGGGGCCGATTATGACGCGTCGGAGGTCAATCAATCGCCTGTTTGCGGGCGATCGTGTCGAGGACATTTTAGCTGCGCTCGACCACGAAGCCGCCTTTGGCCGCGGCGATGCTGACTGGGCCGGCAAGACCGCGTACACAATTCGCGCGAAATCGCCGCTCAGTCTGAAGCTTGCTTTGGCGCAAGTGCGGCGCGGCGCATCCATGGACTTCGCGACGTGCATGCGCACCGAGTTCCGCATAGTGTCGCGTGTGATCGAGGGGCACGATTTCTACGAGGGCGTGCGCGCCGTGATCGTCGACAAAGACAACACGCCGCATTGGCTGCCGGCGAGCCTCTCCGAGGTCAGCGCCGCCGAAGTTGAGCGGCATTTCGCGCCGCTGGCGGACAAGGAACTCGACCTGCCATGAGCGATCCAAACCTCAGCGATGAGATGCGAGGGCTCGAGCCGGTACGCGAACACGAGGCCGAGCGCGCGGTCGGGATATGGACGCAACGGCTGGTAGTGTTTTTGCGCATGATGGCAGCAGTGTCCGTCCTCAAGGGGCTTTATCACTGGTCGCGCATCACCGGCATCGGCGTTACCGATCCGGACGCCTTCGTCCTGCACTCGATCGCCTGGCAGACGGCGACGGTGTTCTTTGCCGTTATCGATCTGGTAGCGGCGGTCGGCTTGTGGCTTGCCGCCGCCTGGGGCGCGGTGATCTGGCTGACGTCGATAGCGTCGATGCTGGCGGTCGAAATATTCTTTCCGCAGGTGTTCGACGGCGGCCTGCTGATCGGCGTCGTCGAAGCGGCGCTACTTGCGGTGTATCTGTGGCTGGCATTGAAATCGGCGCAGGAACACCAGCCATGAAGAAAGTGAAATAAACCGGGAGGAAGTGATGGCGCGGATTGGTTTCATCGGCCTCGGCAATATGGGTCTGCCGATGGCGCAAAATTTGATCAAGGCCGGTCACCAGGTGGAAGGTGTCGACGTCAATCCCGCGGCGGCGGCAAAGCTGAAGGCCGCCGGCGGGGCAGTCGTGGATATGGCCGGCGTCGCCGCCGGTCGCGCCGACGTCGTCATCACCATGCTGCCGTCCGGCAAAGAAGTGCGCGCGGCCTATCTCGGCGCTGGCGGCATCGTCGAGAGCGCCAATGAAGGCACGCTGCTGATCGACTGCTCAACGATAGACGTCGAGACCTCGCGCGTTGTCGCCAAGGCGGCAGAGACGCAGGAATTGTTGATGCTTGACGCGCCGGTGTCGGGCGGCGTCGGCGGTGCGAGCGCCGGCACGCTCACCTTCATGGTCGGCGGCCCGGCGCAAGCCTTCACCCGCGCCCAATCGATCCTGGAGAAAATGGGCAAGACCATCGTCCATGCCGGCGGCGCCGGTAACGGCCAGGCGGCGAAGATCTGCAACAACATGATCCTCGGCATTTCCATGATTGCGGTGTCGGAGGCTTTCGTGCTGGGGGAAAAGCTCGGGCTGGAGCACCAGAAGCTGTTCGACATCGCATCGAAGTCGTCCGGCCAGTGCTGGGCCATGACGACATATTGCCCGGTACCGGGACCGGTGCCGGCGTCGCCGGCCAACCGCGATTACCAGGCGGGCTTTACCGCTGCGATGATGCTCAAGGATCTGAAATTGTCGCAGGACGCCGCCAAGGCCTCCGGTGCGAAAACGTCCCTCGGCGCCGACGCGGCGAGGATTTATTCGCAATACGTCGAGAGCGGTGAGGCGAGTAAGGATTTCTCCGGCATCATCCGGTTTGTTCGCGGATAGCCTGCCGATCTACGGTGAATGAAGCGTTGATCGGGAAAGTCTAATTGTGCGGTCAACACAAGATTCACCCTTGCAAATAAACCTAATCTTTATGGTGTTATTTAAGCCGTTTTTAGACTGGCCCTTTTAGGGTGCGATGTCCGGAGAGGGGATGACAGGGCCCCGCGACCGGTCGAGCAAAAGATAATAAGACGCGACAAAAGGGGCGTTGGACATGAAAGCCGTTGCCAAGACGGTCGAAGGCGAGCGCGATGTGCGCTTCGACAACATTCGGCCGCTATATCTCGAGGCCTTGACCTTGGTCGAGCGGCTGCACCGCCGCCTGCTCGACGTCATAAAGGACGAATTTGACCGTCGCGGTCGCGCCGATATCAATTCGGTGCAGGCGTTGCTGCTGTACAATATCGGCGACAAGGAACTGACCGCGGGCGAGTTGCGCACGCGCGGCTATTATCTCGGTTCCAACGTCTCCTACAATCTCAAGAAGCTGGTGGAGATGGGGTTCCTCGACCACCAGCGTTCGCGCGTCGATCGGCGCTCGGTGCGCATCAAGCTCACCGAGAAGGGCAACGAGGTGCGCGACATCGTCGAGACGCTCTACCAGAAGCATGTGCGTACGGTGGAGCAGGTCGGCGGCATCAACTCCGACGAGTTTGCGACCCTGAACAAGTCGCTGCATCGGCTCGAGCGCTTCTGGACCGACCAAATTCTTTATCGCCTCTAAGTCCAAACGCGGTGGGATAACTTGCCCCGGCCTTCACGGCCGGGGCTTTGTTTTGGCCTGCCGCTGCGGCACCCCAGATATTGCGGTCGGACCGCTGTCCACATGCCAGTGCTTGGCGGGTGGGGGCCGATATGCTATTTGCGGGCTTTAACCCCGGACTTTTCAGTCGTTCGGCGCCGCTCGCTTCCGTCGGGCGCCAGGAGGCCTTGATGTCGGCGACGTCGAAGCCCGCGCCCGCGGGCGAAGCGGACAACCTGTTCACCGCGCCCTTGCGCGACTCCGATCCGGAGGTCGCCGAGGCAATCCGCCTGGAATTTAGCCGCCAGCGTGACGAAATCGAGCTTATCGCGTCGGAGAACATCGTTTCGCGCGCGGTGCTGGAAGCGCAAGGCTCGGTGCTGACCAACAAGTATGCCGAGGGCCTGCCCGGCAAGCGCTATTACGGCGGTTGCCAGTTTGTCGACATTGCCGAACGGCTGGCGATTGACCGGGTCACCCGATTATTCGGCTGCACATTCGCCAATGTGCAGCCGCACTCCGGTGCCTCCGCGAACGCAGAGGTGTTCTTTGCGCTGCTTTCGCCCGGCGACACCTTCATGGGCCTCAATCTCGCCGCCGGCGGACATCTCACCCACGGCTCACCGGTCAACATGTCGGGCAAATGGTTCAAGCCGGTGCCCTACGGCGTGCGCCGCGACGACCACCGCATCGACATGGACGAAGTCGAGCGGCTGGCGAAGGAGCACAAACCGAAGCTCATCATCGCCGGCGGCTCGGCCTATCCGCGCATCATCGATTTCCGCCGCTTCCGCGAGATCTGTGACGAGGTTGGCGCGCTGCTGATGGTGGACATGGCGCATTTCGCGGGCCTCGTCGCGGGCGGTGCGCACCCCTCGCCATTCCCGCACGCGCACGTCGTCACCACGACCACTCACAAGACGTTGCGCGGTCCGCGCGGCGGCGTCATTCTCTCCGACGACGAGGCGATCGCCAAGAAACTTAATTCCGCAGTGTTCCCCGGCATGCAGGGCGGCCCGCTGATGCACGTGATTGCGGCCAAGGCCGTGGCCTTCGGCGAGGCATTGCGGCCGAGTTTCCGCACCTATGCACGCAATGTCGTGGAAAACGCCAAGGCGCTCGCCGAAACTCTGAAAGTGCGCGGCTTCGATATCGTTTCCGGCGGCACCGACACGCATCTGATGCTTGTTGATCTGCGGCCGAAGCGGCTGACCGGCAAAGTCGCGGAAGCGGCACTCGAGCGCGCCCACATCACCTGCAACAAGAACGGAATTCCCTTCGATCCGGAAAAACCGACGGTGACCTCCGGGATCAGGGTCGGCACCCCGGCCGGCACAACGCGCGGCTTCGGTATCGCCGAGTTCCGCGCTGTGGGCGAGATGATCGCGGACTTGCTCGACGTGCTTTCGCAAAAGGGCGCCGCGGAAGATTCTTTGATCGAAAGCGCCGTCAAAGACAGAGTGAAGGCTCTTATTTCACGCTTTCCGATTTATCAGAGCTAAAGGGGGCCTCATGCGTTGCCCGAGTTGCGCCAGCCTCGACACGCAGGTGAAGGATTCTCGGCCGACCGAAGATTCGGCGGTCATTCGGCGTCGCCGTGTTTGCCTGACTTGCAATTTCCGCTTCACCACCTTCGAGCGCGTGCAGTTGCGCGAGCTTACCGTGATCAAGCGCAACGGGCGCCGCGTTCCCTTCGATCGCGACAAGCTGATGCGGTCGGTGCAGGTGGCCTTGCGCAAGCGCGCGGTCGAGCCCGAACGCATCGAGCAGATGGTGTCCAAGATCGTGCGTGAACTGGAAAGCCAGGGTGAAGCCGAGGTTACCTCGGAGACCATCGGCGAACTGGTCATGGAGCATCTGCGCGAGCTCGACGACATCGCTTACGTGCGTTTTGCCTCCGTCTACCGCAATTTCCGTGAGGCCAAGGATTTCCGCGCCGCGCTCGACGAACTGTCGGCCGACGATAAGCCGGTGGCCGCAGCACGCAAATGAACAAATCTGCCGCTGCCGCGCCCGCAACGACTGCCGCGGACGATGTCCGGTACATGGCCTTGGCGCTGGCGCTTGGCCGGCGTGGGCTTGGGAACACCTGGCCCAACCCGGCGGTCGGCGCGGTTGTCGTCAAGGACGGCATCATCCTCGCGCGCGGCTGGACCCAGCCCGGTGGCCGCCCGCATGCCGAGATTGAGGCGCTGCGTGGTGCAAAGAAACTGGCGCAGGCCGCCACCCTCTATGTGACGCTTGAGCCGTGTTCGCACCAGGGCAAGTCGGGCCCCTGTGCCGACGCCATCATCCGCGCCGGCATCGCGCGCGTCGTTTCGGCGATGGAGGACCCCAATCCGGAAGTCGCCGGGCAAGGTCACGAGCGGCTGCGCGCCAAGGGCATCGCGGTCGAGGTCGGGCTGGGCGCCGAGGAAGCCCGCCGTGCTCATACCGGCCACATCACGCGCATGCAGAAGGGCCGGCCGCATGTGCTGCTCAAACTCGCATTGTCGGCCGACGGGAAGGCCGGACTTCCCGGGCGCAAGCGTGTGACGCTGAGCGGGGAGGCGGCACGCCAGCGTGTGTTTCAGATGCGCGCGCAGAGCGATGCGATCCTCGTCGGCATCGGTACGGTGCTTGCCGACAATCCACATTTGACCTGCCGCCTGCCGGGCATGCACGAGCGTTCGCCGGTGCGCGTGGTGCTGGACTCTCAGCTGAGACTGCCCCTGTCGACCTCAGTTATCGCGACGGTCGGCGAAACGCCGACCTGGGTGATGACGTCGGGTAATCCGTCGGCCATTGCCGAGGACATCCTGCGGCAGAAGGGTGCGCAAGTGTTCCGCGTGGCTGAGCGCAACGGCCAGCTCGACCTTGGCGATGTGATGAAGGTACTGGCCGAACAGGGCATCACCCGGCTGATGGTCGAGGGCGGTCCCAAGGTCGCGGCAAGCATGGTGGCCGCCGATCTGGTCGACGAGGCGATGCTGGTGCGTGCCGACAAGAGCATCGGCAGCGGCATCGACGCACTGGATGGAATGCCGCTCGATGCACTGACCGGGAGACTGCAGGCGCGAGGCAGCGAGCGGCTTGGCACCGACACGCTCGAAGCCTACGAGCGCGTGTAATGTTCACCGGTATCGTCACTGGCATCGGTGAGGTGCGCTCGGTCGAGGCGCGCGCGAATAACCTCAGCCGCATCACCATCGCCTGCAGCTATCCGCGCGCGGAACTGATTGACGGCGCCTCCATCGCCTGTGCTGGCGTCTGTATGACCGTGGTCGGCGCCGGCGAGGAGGATGGCCGCGTCTGGTTCGCGGTTGACGCCGCGGCAGAAACTTTGCGCGTCACCAATGTCGGGCGTTGGCACCACGGCAGCAAGGTCAATCTCGAACGGCCATTAAAGCTCGGCGACGAACTGGGCGGGCATCTGGTATCGGGGCATGTTGACGGTCTGGCGGTGCTGACGGCACGCGAGGACCTGACCGAAATGGCGCGTTTGAGCCTGCGTGCGCCGGCGGAGCTTGTGCGTTTCATTGTCGCGAAGGGATCGGTGGCGCTCGATGGCGTATCGCTCACGGTCAATGAAGTCGAAGGCGACACTTTTTCGGTGCTCATCATTCCGCATACCCTGAAGGTGACGACCCTGGGTGCGCTGAAAATGGGTGACGCGGTCCATCTCGAGGTCGATCAGATGGCGCGATATGCGGCCCGGCTGATCCAACACGCCTGACGGTCTTGTTCCCCGCGCGGGCGCTTGCTACCACGCGGCTCAACAAGGAACCGGTTCATGGCCAAAAAGGCTGTCAAAAAAACACCAAAGCAACGTACCGCCGCGTCAAAGCGTGATGGCCTGCGCATCCTGATCGTGGAAGCGCGCTATTACGAGCACATCGCCGACGCGCTGCTGCGCGGCGCGACCGCAGCGCTCGATGCAGCCGGTGCGCAGTACGACCGCATCGGTGTGCCGGGCGCGCTGGAAATTCCTGCCGGGATCGCCATGGCAATCGATGCTGCCGCTCGGGCGCGCGCTCCTTACGACGGCGCCGTAGCGCTCGGTTGCGTGATTTCTGGCGAAACCTATCATTTCGAAATTGTCTCAAATGAATCGGCGCGCGGCCTCGCCGAGCTGGCGCTGACGCGGCAGTTTCCGATTGGCAACGGCATTCTGACCGTGGAGAACGAGCCGCAGGCAATGGCTCGTGCCGGAGGCAACAAAGGCAACAAGGGCGAGGAGGCCGCGCGCGCGGCGCTTGCTATGATCAAGCTCAAGCGCGGCCTCACGGGGCGCTGATGGCCAAGGGCGCGCCAGAAGCGAAGGACGCGCGCAAGGCGAACAAGCGCGGCGCCGCGCGCCTTGCCGCGGTGCAGGCGCTCTACCAGATGGAAATCGGCGGCGCCGGCATCAACGAGATTCTTGCGCAGTTCGAGAGTCATTGGCTCGGCCGCGAGGTAGAAGGAGCGCAATATCTCCCGGCCGAGGCGGCCTTCTTCCGCGATATCGTGTCCGGCGTCTTACGCGAGCAGCGCAGCCTTGACCCACTGATCGACCAGGCGTTGTCAAAAAGCTGGCCGCTCAAGCGCATTGAGGCGATTTTACGCGCTGCTTTACGTGCCGGGGCCTACGAGCTCGATCACCGCCGCGACGTGCCGGCTCGCGTCGTCGTTACCGAATATGCCGATGTTGCCGCAGCCTTCGTCGAACGCGACGAGACCGGCATGGTCAACGCCGTACTCGATCAGTTGGCGCGGCAGCTGCGCGCCGATGAGTTCGGCCGGGCCGCCGGGTGATACCATGGCGAAGCCGAACGACAACATGTCGGCTGAGGATCGCCTGATCGCGCGTTACTTTGCTCCGCTCGCCACGCATCCCGGCGCGCTGGGGCTTTCCGACGATGCTGCGTTTATCTCCCCGCCCGCCGGCAGCGATCTGGTGCTCACGACCGATGCCATCGTTGGCGGCGTGCATTTCTTCACCGACGATGCCGCCGGCAAGGTCGCGCAAAAAGCGTTGCGCGTAAATCTCTCCGACCTCGCCGCGAAGGGAGCAAAGCCGTTAGGCTTTCTTCTCTCGCTGTCGCTGCCGAAGGAAACCGGCGAAGACTGGCTCGCGGCATTTGCTGAGGGGTTAGGCGCGGACGCCAAAGCTTACGGCTGCCCGCTATTCGGCGGCGACAGCGTACGGACCCCCGGTCCTATCGCCATGAGCATGACAATGTTCGGCAGTGTGCCGCAAGGCACCATGGTGCGACGTGCCGGTGCAAGGCCGGGCGACCGAATTTTTGTCAGCGGTACGATTGGCGATGCCGCGCTCGGCCTGAAATTGCGCGAGGGCGCCGGTTGGAAACTGACCGATCCGCAGCGCGGGCATCTTCTTTCGCGCTACCTGCTGCCACAGCCGCGCACGGCGCTGGCCGAGGCCTTACGCGGCCACGCTTCGGCGGCGATGGATGTCTCGGATGGGCTTGCGGGCGACCTTGCCAAACTCGCGCGAGTTTCCGGCGTCGGCGCCACGGTTACGATTGCCGATATGCCCCTGTCTGAAGCTGCTGCGGGCATCATTGCTGCTGACGCGGCGCTAATCGAAACGGTCCTGACAGGCGGAGATGATTACGAGATCGTTTGCGCCGTGCCGCCCGCGAAAACAGGATCTTTTCGCGATGCGGCAAAACTGGCTCAAGTGCCTATCACGGACATCGGCACGATCGCTGTAGGCGAGGGGGCTCGCTTCCTCAATCCGGCCGGCAAGGCACTCTCCTTTGAAAATGCCTCGTTCAGTCACTTTTGAAGACGCTATACTGACACCCGCCATCAACTCGATTGGGTAAGGACCATGGACGACGTGCCGGCGAAAAAAGAACTCGCGCAGAGACCTTACGGGATCAGTCCGGGTTTCCAGTTACTTTACAAAAACTTCCCGAGTTCTACCTATCTGCGCAAGCGGGCGCCGCGCCGCGTCCCACGCTTCTCTTTTGAATACGGCGATACTGGAGCGGGCGCCGACGTCGGCATCGAGGACAACTGGCAAGCGTTCGACGCAATCAAGGTGGCCGCGCGCTACGGCGGCATTACCACCGTGCCGCCGACCGAAGTCGAACTATTTGGCACGCGTTTTTCCGCACCGATCGGCATCGCGCCGATGGGCGGCCCTTCGCTGGTCTGGCCGGGCGCCGATTTGCTGATGGCCAAGGCCGCGCAACGAGCGCGCATTCCCTACACACTGGGCGTCGCCGGCGGCGCCACCATCGAGGAGGTGGCCAAGGTTGCGCCCGACGTTTTCTGGCTGCAGCTCTATCGTTTCTATCAGAACGATCACGCCATCGGATTTGATCTGATCAAGCGGGCGACCGCCGCCGGTGTCAAAGCGCTGGCGCTGACCATCGACGTGCCGGTGCGTACAACGCGGACGCGTGAAACCTATGCCGGGCTCGGTGGCGAATTCCGCCCCAATCTTCGCATGCTCTACGAAATGATCACGCGCCCGAAGTGGCTGATGGCGCTGCTGCGCCACGGCTATCCGCGCTTTGCCACGATCAAGCAGTATGCCGGCAAAAACCCGACGACCAACGAAGTCATTCGCTTTGCCCGTGCAAACATGGCCGGCGTTTTTTCCTGGGAAGAAGTTGCGCGCTATCGCGATCGCTGGAAAGGACCGATGCTAGTGAAGGGCATTCTGCATCCGGCCGACGCAGAAAAGGCGGTGTCGATCGGCATCGAAGGCATCTGGGTCTCTAACCACGGCGGCAGGCAGATCGAGGCGCTGGCGCCATCGATCGACGTGCTGCCGGCCATCGTTTCCGCGGTCGGCAAGAAGGCTACCGTCGTGCTCGACAGCGGTATTCGCAGCGGCCAGGACGTGATGCGGGCCTTGGTTTTGGGCGCCAAGGCGGCCTTTGCGGGAAAGAGCTTCCTCTGGGCGGTCGGTGCGCTCGGGGACGAGGGCCCGGCGCATCTGATCGACCTTTACGTCGACGAACTGCGATCTTCGCTCGGCCAGATCGGCGCAAGGTCGTTGGACGAAGCCCGGCTGGCAACCGTTCGCCATCCCGGCGTCTGGCGCTTCGACCGCAACGATCAAACCTGACCTGCAATTGCGGCAGTGGTGGTCTTTTGCCGCCACCGCTAGAACGGGCGCCGCCCGGGAACATAAATCATGTCGGCGCTGGCCGAGCCCATCAAACACGCCGCCTACGACAATGCGCTGGCGCGACGCAATGCCATTGTGCTCGCGGTCGCGCAGGCGCTTGCTGGCGGCAACAATACGGTCATCGTCGCCAGCGCCAGTATCCTCGGCGCCATGCTGGCGCCGGACAAAGGTCTCGCCACGCTGCCGATCACCGGGATGGTGTTTGGCATGTGGTTCGGCACGTTGCCACTCGGCGTGCTGGCGCGCCGCTACGGCCGACGCTTCGCGCTGCAATGCGGCTCGGCTTTCGGCGTGCTCTCAGGGCTGGTCTCCTACGCCGCGGCGATGCAGGGCCAGTTCTGGCTGCTGATTCTCGGCACGTTTTGCGGTGGGCTCTACGCGGCCGCGCACATGTCGTACCGTTTCGCCGCCGCCGATACTGCAAGCGACGCCTATCGCCCGAAAGTCGTGGCCTGGGTGCTGGCGGGCGGGATTTTTGCCGCAGTGATTGGGCCACAGATCGTCATCCTCATGAAGGACCTGCTGGCACCGCATTTGTTTGCGGCAAGCTATCTTGGCCAGTCGGCTTGCGCGGTCCTTGCAGCGCTGGTGTTGCAATTCGTAAAATCTCCGCCTCTCGCCGCGCAAGCGGTCGTCGAGACGCGCCCGCTTGGCGCCATCGTGCTGACCCCGCGGTTCCTCGTCGCCGCCGCCTGCGGCGTCGCCAGCTACGCGACGATGAACCTGATGATGACCTCGGCGCCGCTCGCCATGGTCGGCTGCGGCCATTCGGTGACCGACGCGACGCTTGGCATTCAATGGCACGTGCTGGCGATGTATGCGCCGAGTTTCGTCACCGGCACGCTAATTGTTCGCTTCGGTGTGGCGCGCGTCACCGCACTCGGCTTGGCCCTGATCGCCGGAGCGGCGATCATCGGCATGTCAGGAATTACTGTCGGTCATTTCTGGGCCGCGCTGGTCTTGCTCGGCCTTGGCTGGAACTTCGCCTTCATCGGGGCCACCACCATGGTTACCTATTGCCATCGGCCGGACGAACGCACCCGGGTGCAATCATTCAACGATTTCCTCATATTCGGCAGCATGGCGGTAAGTTCGTTCTCCTCGGGCCAACTTCTGGAAAGAATCGGCTGGGCGGCGGTCAATGACGTTGTCTTGCCGACCGCCATCGTCGCCGGCGCTATGCTCGGCTGGCTGAAATGGCATGAGCGGCAAAGCCAAGTCTGAGTCTCTACGGCGGCCGGAAAAAGCCGCGCGAATCCGGCGCTTTTCAAGCATTGCGTCTGGCACCCCCTTTGGCTATATCCGGCTCGCTTTTCCGGTCGGGGTGAAGCGCCCTTAACAAGCGGCCATCCTCGACGCTCCTGGCGCCGGCGGGAGCGTTTTTCCAGTCTCGCGCCATCATCAATCGAGGTTGAATTCCCATGACGACTCTATGGGTCATCGTCGGCTGCGGCGTGCTCGCAATCCTCTACGGCATCTGGGCCACCGGCTCGGTGCTGCGGGCGGACGCCGGCAACGCGAAGATGCAGGAAATTTCCGCGGCGGTACGCGAGGGCGCACAGGCCTATCTCAAGCGCCAATACACCACGATCGGGATCGTCGGCGTCGTTATCCTTCTCATCCTCGGCTTCACCCTCGGCTGGCTGGTGGCGGCGGGCTTTGCCGTCGGCGCGGTGCTCTCGGGTGCGACCGGCTTCATCGGCATGAACGTGTCGGTGCGCGCCAACGTGCGCGTTGCGCAGGCCGCGACCAAGACGCTCGCCGGCGGACTTGAACTCGCGTTCAAAGCCGGCGCCATCACCGGCATGCTGGTGGCGGGCCTCGCGCTGCTCGGCGTCACGCTGTATTTCGGGTTCCTGACCGGCACGTTGCACCACGCGCCAAACGATCGCATCGTCATCGATTCAATCGTCGCACTCGGCTTCGGCGCGTCGCTGATCTCGATCTTTGCCCGTCTCGGCGGCGGCATCTTCACCAAAGGCGCTGACGTCGGCGGTGATCTGGTTGGCAAGGTCGAAGCCGGCATTCCGGAAGACGATCCGCGCAATCCGGCAACGATTGCCGACAACGTCGGCGACAATGTCGGCGACTGTGCCGGCATGGCCGCCGATCTGTTCGAGACCTATGCGGTGACCATCGTCGCCACCATGGTCCTGGCCTCGATTTACTTCGCCGGCACGCCGGCGCTGATCAACATGATGACCTATCCGCTCGCCATCGGCGGCGCCTGCATCATCACCTCGATCATCGGAACGTTCTTTGTGCGGCTTGGCGCCAGCCAGTCGATCATGGGTGCGCTCTACAAGGGCTTCATCGCGTCAGCGGTGCTCTCGCTCGGCGCCATCTGGTATGTCACCTACGATCTCGTCGGCTTCGGCGCGATTCCCGGCGCGACCTTCACCGGCACCTCGCTCTACGTCTGTGCTGTCGTCGGCCTGGTGGTCACCGGTCTCATCATCTGGATCACCGAATATTACACCGGCACCAATTTCCGCCCGGTGAAGTCGATTGCCGCAGCGTCAGTCACTGGCCACGGGACCAATATCATCCAGGGGCTGGCGATCTCGATGGAGGCAACCGCGTTGCCGGCCCTCGTCATCATTGCCGGCATCCTCGTGTCCTACGCACAGGCCGGCCTGTTCGGCATCGCCATCGCGGTGACCGCGATGCTGGCGCTTGCCGGCATGGTGGTCGCGCTTGATGCCTTCGGCCCGGTGACCGACAATGCCGGCGGCATTGCCGAAATGGCCGGGCTGCCCAAAGAGGTCCGCAAGGCGACCGACGCGCTCGACGCTGTGGGCAACACCACGAAGGCGATCACGAAAGGCTACGCCATCGGTTCAGCGGGCCTCGGCGCGCTGGTGCTTTTTGCTGCATATAACCAGGACCTGTTGTTCTTCGCCAAGGATCCGGCGGCGCACCCGTACTTCACGGGGATCAAGCTCGACTTCGCGCTGACCAATCCTTATGTGGTCGTGGGCCTCCTGTTCGGCGGCATGCTGCCTTATCTCTTCGGCTCCATGGGCATGACCGCGGTCGGCCGCGCCGCCGGTGCGATCGTTGAGGAAGTGCGGCGGCAATTCCGCGAAAAGCCCGGCATCATGAAGGGCAAAGACAAGCCGGATTACGGCCGCGCCGTCGACATGCTCACCAAGGCGGCGATCAAGGAGATGATTGTTCCGTCGCTTCTGCCCGTGCTGTCGCCGATCTTTGTCTATTTTGCCGTTTTCTTTATCGCCGGCGGCGGTCCGGTCGGCAAATCGGCGGGCTTCTCGGCGCTCGGCGCCATGCTGCTAGGCGTTATCGTCACCGGGTTGTTCGTCGCCATCTCGATGACCTCCGGCGGTGGAGCCTGGGACAACGCCAAGAAATATATCGAGGACGGGCACTATGGCGGCAAAGGCTCCGAGGCGCATAAGGCCGCGGTGACCGGCGATACCGTCGGCGATCCGTACAAGGACACGGCGGGTCCGGCGGTGAACCCGATGATCAAGATCACCAACATCGTGGCGCTGTTGTTGCTGGCAGCACTGGCGCACTGAGATAACGCGAAGGACCGATAAAGGGCCCGCCAACGCGCGGGCTCTTTTTCTACTGGGTCAGCTTGGGCACAAAATTCTTGAAGATCGTGCCCAGGTAGCTGAATTCCTGGCCGCCGGTCGGCGTCGTCTGCGATATGCTGTCGAAGATCTTTCCGTCTTTCATCGTGTAATTGGCCAGCCGTACGACGCGGCGATCCTTGTCGAAATAAACCGCGACGACGCGCTGGTCGACGACCTCGTGCGGCAGGAAAGCGGCGGCGCGCACTGAGCGCTGTGAGATATAGTAGAAGGCTTCACCGTTGATCGTAGCGACGGTCGAGGGCGTGCCGAGAACGATCAAGACCTGTTCCTGGCTGGCGCCGATCGGAATCTGTTCGAGCGCGCCTTCTTGCAGAACGTAGCCGCGCTGCAAGGTTTCAGAAAAGCCGCCGCATCCCGCGAGCGCGAGGCACAAGGCAAGCGCCAGCGCCGGACCAGTCCGGGCAGCCGCTTTATGATAGACGTCGATGTTGATCCCCAAACCCGGCAACTTCATTTGTCTTGCAAGGGCCGATGCGTTGACGTAACCGGCCAGAGACTGAGGTCAATGTCTAGAAACAACACGATGATTTCGCGCCTTTTTCGCCGCGGGCGAGGCCGCCCGGAGACCATTTCTACCCTCTATGGCATGATCGTGGCGCAGGCGCGAATGCCTTGTTTCTACACGGATTATGCCGTCGCCGACACGGTTAACGGGCGTTTCGACCTGGTCGTCCTGCATCTGACACTGGTACTGGACCGCCTGGCGGCCGAACCCGCCTCGCGCGCGCTCGGGCAAGAGCTTTTTGACCATTTCTGCCGCGACATGGACGATAATCTGCGGGAAATGGGAGTCGGCGACCTTACGGTGCCGAAGGAAATGCGTCGCATCGCCGACGCATTCTATGGCCGCTCAAAGGCCTATCTTGCGGCGTTAAAGCCGAGCATGCCACAGGAACTGGCCACGGTGATCGCCCGCAACGTCTACGGAATCCCTCTTGGGCCCGAGCCTGCACCGCGCCGTCTTGCCGCCTATATACGGCAAGCGCACCATGACCTCGCGGGGCACGATGCCGAGGCGCTCGCTGCCGGGCAGGTGCGGTTTCCCGATCCGAAGACGACGATGGCCAGGGCTAAATCGAAATGAGCGACAACCAATCCGCCTGGAGCGTGCCGATCGATGTCGAGGACATCGCCGAAACAGGAATGCACATTGAGATCGAGGCGCCGGCCGAGATTCGCTTGGCACTCGCCGAAACGGCGTGCGTGCGCGATGTGAAGTGGCTCAGGGCGACGTTCGATCTGACCAAGCGCGGCGCGCGCGTCGACGTTATCGGTCAGGTCAAGGCCACAGTTGGGCAGACCTGCGTGGTAACACTGGAGCCGATCGACAATGAGATCGAGGAGGCGATCGATCTCGTCTTTGCGCCAATGTCGGCCGGCGCGACCGCTGCGCCGCGCAGCGGCGGCCAGCGCAAAGGCGACGATGAACCGCCGGAGCCGCTAATTGACGGCGCCATCGATCTCGGCGCCATCGCGAGCGAGTTCCTGATACTGGGAATCGACCCTTACCCGCGCAAGACCGGTGCACAATTTGCTCCGCCCAAGGTTGCCAGCGACGGCCCACGTCCCTTCGCCGCCTTAGAGGTCCTGAAAAAGCGTCAGGGAACCCTGAAGTCGTGAGCGGTGGGCAAGTCATAAAGCCGCGCCTCTACCGGCTTGTCTGCGTCCGGCGAGCCGCTAAGGTCGCGGCCGGGCGTCTCACCTCAGGGACCGAGCGGGCGGCGCCCGCGTCAATGCCGCCAGGGGCGATCCATGCCGGATAAGGTCCGTATCGCGCTTGACGTCATGGGCGGCGATCACGGCGCCTCCGTGATCCTGCCCGGCGCGCTCCTTTCGTTGACACGGCATCCGGACACCGAGTTCCTGCTGTTCGGCGACCGGGCGGTCGTCGAGCCGTTGCTCGTTGGGCTGCCGGCGCTTAAGGCCAAATCCAAATTCACCCACACCGACATCGCCATCCGCATGGACGACAAGCCGAGCCAGGCGTTGCGCTATGGCCGCTGGAAGTCGTCGATGTGGCTAACGCTTGACGCCGTGAAAAAAGGTGAAGCCGACGTCGCCGTCTCCGCGGGCAACACCGGCGCGCTGATGGCGATGGCGCGATTTAATCTGAAGATGATCGAAGGCATCGAACGCCCTGCAATCGCCGCACTGTGGCCGACGATCAAGGGTGAATCGGTCGTACTCGACGTCGGCGCGTCGATCGGCGCCGACGAAGCGCATCTCGTCAACCTCGCGGTGATGGGCAGCGCCATGGCGCGAGTGCTGTTCGATATCGAAAAGCCCACGCTCGGTCTGCTCAATATCGGCGTCGAGGAAGTCAAGGGCTTGGAGCAGGTGCGCGAGGCCGGCCGCATTCTGCGTGAACGGCACTTTCCACATTTCGACTATGTCGGCTTTGTCGAAGGCGACGACATTGGCAAGGGCACAGTGGACGTCGTTGTCACCGAAGGTTTCGCGGGCAATATCGCACTCAAGACCGCAGAAGGCACCGCAAAGCAAATGGGCCAGTATCTGCGCAGCGCCATGCGTCGCACCTGGGCGGCGCGGCTGGGGTACCTGTTTGCGCGTTCGGCGTTCCGCACGCTGCGCGAGAAGATGGACCCGCGCAAATCGAACGGCGGCGTTTTCCTTGGCCTCAATGGCGTCGTCATCAAGAGCCACGGCGGCGCCGACGCGGAAGGCTTCGCGGCAGCGGTGGACATGGGCTACGACATGGTGCGCTACGAATTGCTGGGCAAGATCGGCGAGTCGATGGCGCGCGACCGCAGCTTGAATGCCGAGGTGCGTGCGGCGGGCGGAGCGCGCTCGTGACCGTGTTGCGTTCGGTAGTGCTCGGCTGTGGCAGCTATTTGCCCAAACGCATTCTCAGCAACGACGAACTGGCGCGCTCGGTTGAGACCACCGACGAATGGATCGTGCAACGCACCGGGATACGCGAGCGACATATCGCGGCGCCGGGGGAACTGACGTCCGATCTGGCGCTTAACGCCGCGCGTGCAGCTTTGGCGAACGCTCATGTCGAGGCACAATCGATTGACCTGATCGTGTTGGCGACCTCGACGCCGGACCAGACGTTTCCGGCGACCGCGGTTTCAGTGCAGAGTGGGCTCGGCATCACCCGTGGCGCCGCCTTCGATCTGCAGGCGGTGTGTTCGGGCTTCGTCTTCGCTCTGGCGACAACGGACGCGCTGCTGCGCGCCAGGGCGTTTAAGCGAGCCTTGGTGATCGGGGCGGAGACCTTCTCCCGCATCCTCGACTGGAACGATCGTACGACCTGCGTGCTGTTCGGCGATGGCGCCGGCGCACTCATCCTGGAGGCGCAGGAGCAACCCGGTGATAACAGCGACCGCGGCATTCTCACCACGCATCTGCGGTCGGACGGCCGGCACAAGGGCAAACTCTATGTCGACGGCGGCCCATCCTCGACCCAGACCGTAGGGCATCTACGCATGGAAGGCCGGGAGGTGTTCAAGCACGCGGTTGCGATGATTACCGACGTCATAGACGACGCCTTCAAAGCCACTGGCTACAGCGCCGCCGATATCGACTGGTTCGTGCCGCACCAGGCCAATAAACGCATTATCGACGGGTCAGCCCACAAACTCGGCATTGCGCCCGAGAAGGTCGTGGTGACCGTCGACCGGCATGGCAACACCTCGGCCGCCTCAATTCCGCTGGCGCTCGCCGATGCGGTGGTTGACCGGCGCATCAAACGCGGGAATTTGATCCTGCTCGAGGCCATGGGTGGGGGGTTCACTTGGGGCTCGGCGCTTTTGCGCTGGTAGGGGACCCTGCGGGTTCCACCGTGTCATTTTCACATCGCCCCATTGACCCAAAGGGTCAGAAGGCAATATCGTCGATAATTCAGCGGGATATCTTCGCCAGGGGCAGGGCAGGCGATGACCGGTAAAACAGTGACGCGCGCGGATCTGTGCGAGGCAGTCTATCAAAAAGTAGGCCTTTCACGGACAGAATCCGCTGCGCTCGTGGAACTGGTACTTAAAGAAATTACGGACTGCCTCGAACGAGGTGAGACCGTAAAGCTGTCATCTTTTGGCTCGTTTGTTGTGCGCAAGAAGGGCCAGAGGATCGGCCGCAACCCGAAGACCGGCAAGGAAGTACCGATCTCGCCACGCCGGGTAATGGTGTTCAAGCCGTCGGCGATCCTCAAGCAACGCATTAACGGTGCCGGTGAAAGTCACAGTCCGCCGGCCTGAAGCGTCGCGTTTGTAGCGTCCGCGTTGTATCTGCGTTTATCACAACCAATCGAGGGTGGCCGCTTTGGACAGCAAGGCGCCGGACGCGTTCCGTACGATCAGCGAAGTGGCCGACGAACTCGACCTGCCGCAGCACGTGTTGCGGTTTTGGGAAAGCCGTTTCCACGACATCAAGCCGATGAAGCGCGGTGGCGGCAGGCGATATTACCGTCCCGACGATATCGACCTTTTGCGCGGCATCCGCCATCTGCTTTACGGCGAGGGTTACACAATCCGCGGCGTGCAACGAATCCTGCGCGACCAGGGCAGCAAATTTGTCCAGGTGGTCTGGCAGGAAGGTGCGCCGCAGCCGCCCCATGTCGCGATCGATGATGATTATGCCGAGGAGACGCCTGCTGGCCTTCTCGAAGAGGAGCGCGGCCTCCGCCGACGGTTGTCGTCCCTGATCGGGCGCGACCTCGGCGACCGGCAAGACGATGTCGAAAGCAGGCGCGAGCCGCCGTTGCAGAGCGCACCGATGCCCCGCATCGACCCGAGCGACCGTATCGATCAGGACGCGAGGCAAGCGTTGGCGACGTCGGAAGAGATCGGCCTTCCGAATATCGAGGCGGGAGCGGAGCGCCAGATATCTGGATTTGGGACCGCGCTCCCGCGCGAGACGTTGCACAAGCTGCAAACGGCGCTGCAGGAACTCAGCGAGTGTCGTAAGCTGATCGACGCCGCTGCCGCCCGCCAGTAGCGCCAGCGCTCTGTCACGAATTTCATGCGCGGCCGCGATTGCGGACATTAAACATCTCCGCGATTTTTTGTCTTTTGCTTTGAACCGGATTAAGGGCCCGCGCGACGGATTGGTGCGCAGGGAAACGCCACAACCCAGCGCGACGCCTGAGAGTAGCTTCGCCCGCCTGAAACCGGGCGGGGCTACTTTCTCCGCGAAATCGCTCGCTTTTCGTCGGTTGAGCTCGCGATGGTGGCTCAAAAGCCGGCAAACCGGCACACTTGCGCCGAACGGGGGGACCGGCAATGTTGCATGCCGTGGCCGGTTTAACCGGGGTATGGGCTTGTTCGCGTGAGACAGACGAGGCGGCTGGCGGCGATTGCGGCAGTGTTGATGGCGGCGGTGATTGCCGGCCGTCCAGCGTTGGCGCAATCCACCAACGGCGAAGAAATACTGCTCGGACCGGCGTTGCACGGCACGATTCCTCCGCTCGGCATCTACGCCATTGGTTCGATTGGCCTCGGTGCCGCGGCGCCGATTATCGGCACAATCGTGCTGGGTCGCGAATTGACGCCGAGCGAAGTCTGGCACCTCGAGCTCGGCATCTTCCTCGGCCCGGTCGGATGGCTGCTGGCGGACCAGTTGTTTCCGCCGGGGGCGGTGCCTCCGGGTGGTTCGCCACCGCCTGGTGCGGGTCAAGGCGGCGGCAACAGCAACGTCAATTTCCCGCGTGCGGGCCAGCCATTCTTCGTACCGAATGAGGTCCTGATCGAGCTCGATAGTGGCACGTCGGCCGCCTATCTCGCGCGGCTCTTGCGCCGGTTGCATCTGACGGTGCTCGACACTCAGACCTTCGCACTTAGCGGCCGCACTCTCCTGCACTTGCGCATCGACGACGGCCGCCCGGCCGTCAGCATCCTGCGTTCCCTGGCACGCTACGCGCGCATTCACGCCGCGCAACCGAATTATCTTTATCTGCTGCAACAGGGCGCGCCGGCGAAAACGCAAGCCGCTGCCGACAATTTCACGCAGTACGTCGTCGCAAAACTCAACCTGTTGCAGGCGCACGAACTCAGTACTGGTGAAAACGTGCCGGTCGCGGTGATCGACTCGCAAGTCGACGCCGCGCAACCGGAACTCGCTGGCGCCATCGCCGCCACTTACGATGCGTTTGGGGGCGCGGCAGCGCCGCATCCGCACGGCACCGCGATTGCCGGTGCCATCGCCGCGCACGCCAAGCTCGTCGGCGTGGCACCGAAAGTGCGGCTGCTCACGGCGCGCGTCTTTTCCGGCAGCGGCGAACGGGCGCAGGGCACGACCTTCAACATTCTCAAGGGCATCGATTGGGCTGCGGCGCAGGACGCCCGCGTCATCAATATGAGTTTCGCCGGGCCGAGCGATCCGATGCTGCGCAACATGCTTGCCAGGGCCCATGCCCGCGGCATGGTGTTGATTGCCGCGGTTGGCAATGCCGGCCCGCGCACACTGCCGCTATATCCAGCAGCCTATCCTGATGTGATCGGCGTGACAGCGACTGACGTCGACAATAAGCTCTTGCCGCAGGCCAATCGCGGTCGGCAGGTGGCGATGGCCGCGCCCGGCGTCGACATCCTCGCGCCGGCGCCCGACGACAGCTATCAGGTTATGTCGGGCACATCGATTGCCGCTGCGCATGTCAGCGGCGTCGCGGCGCTGCTGCTGGCACGCGATCCCAAGCTCAAGCCTGAGGCGGTGAAAAAGCTTTTGGCCGGCAGCGCCCATGCGCTTGGCCGCCCGGCGCAAGAGGTCGGCGTCGGCGAAATCGATGCGTTGGCGGCGTTGCGTGCAACCGCCAAATAGCGGCGCCGCACGTTAGCTTAATGCGATCGTGTCGTTTCCAGAAGATAGAGTTCTGGTCGGGGCGGCGTGATTTGAACACGCGACCCCCAGTCCCCCAGACCGTTTCAAATACGTTTCAGGTGATTTCAGTCGCAGTCACTATGCGAGAAAGTCGTTGATACATCGCTGCAAATCACATCACGTTGTTTCAAACGATTTCGCGTCATTGCAGAATTGTTGGACCCAATTTGGACCCAATAGCGTACACAGTTTTTATAGACTGTAGCGAGCGAACGAATGTCCACATTCACACTGAATGCATCAAAACTAAAAGCGCTGCAGTATCCGAAAAGTGGCGTCGATGAATTATGGGACACGGAGGCGCGTGGTCTCTGTCTCAGAGTTTTTCCCAGTGGTCGTGCCACGTGGACTTTTCGATATCGACCTCATGAGGGCGGCGGTCGAAGACGTATTCGCCTCGGGGAGTTTCCGTCGATAGGACTCGCAGAAGCGAGGCGTCGCGCTGACAAGTTTCGTGGTGCCGTGGCCGGCGGTGCGGATCCCCAAGCGGAACGGCGTGCCAAACGCGATGCCGTGACGCTGGAGGAGTTAATTGACAAGTATCTAGTCGAAGTGGCCGCAAAGAAGAAACCGCGCACCCTTGAACTCTACAACTGGTATTTGAAGCACTTGGTGCGGGCTGAATTGCGAGCAAAAAAAGCTGCCCAGGTGAGTGCCGCGGACATGGAGAAGCTTCATCGCGATATCGGCGAAGATACTCCGGTGACCGCAAACCGCGCGCTCGTGTGTCTGTCGGGCGTCTACACGTTCGGTGGCCGTCACGGCGATGTCCCGAAAGGATTGAATCCGGCGAGCGGAATCGAGAAATTTCCGGAAAGCGGTAGAGAGCGATTTTTGTCGACGGTTGAGCTCGGACGTTTAGGAACGGTTTTAACTGCAGGCGAGTCTGTTGGACTAAAATGGCCGCCTCGAGAAAAGAAGAGCAAGTACCAACGCAAAGACGAAAACAAAATCACAATTCTTTCGCCTTACGTAACAGCAGCGATTCGTCTCCTGTTATTCACCGGCTGCAGGCTGCGTGAAATCTTAAATCTGCGATGGACAGAAATCGATTTCGAACGGGGATTGCTTCTGCTCCCGGATTCCAAGACAGGACGGCGCGCCGTGGTACTGAATGCCCCAGCTATTGAGCTTCTGAAAAGCCTTCCGGGGGTGGGCGACCTCGTAATCGCTGGCGACGACCCGAAAAAACCTCGAAATGACCTCAAGCGTCCCTGGGATTTGATCAAACTACATGCGGAACTGGAGGGGGTCAGGCTGCACGATCTCCGGCATACGCATGCCAGCGTAGGGGCCGGCGAGGGCCTTAGCCTGCCGATCATCGGCAAGCTGTTGGGTCACAAGCATCAGGACACGACCGCGCGCTATGCGCACCTCGCCGACGACCCCACCCGCCGCGGCTCAGAATTGATAGGCGCGGTGCTGTCTGGGGCACTTAAGAAACGTGCCGCATAAAAAGGCTTGCAAAGTTCTCTTTTTGTTCTTATTGTAATTTCGTGATTCGCGCTGAAAAGCGCGTCAATCGCGCGACTGTTTCAGGGAAAATTCGAATAGCTGAGCGGCAGCTCGGCTTCCGATTTTCATGGCGGTCGCGCTGCCGAGCGACCACGAAAGGTCGCTCTTTGTGTCTGAAGTACCCTCTCCATTGATGCCGCCAACGGAAGTGCGCGCGATCTATCCTGGATCGGCAGTCACGATGTGGCGCGCCGAAAAGCTCGGCTTGTTTCCCCGCCGCGTAAAAATCGCGAAGCGAAAAACGGCTTATCGCCGCGCAGAAATTGAAGCCTGGGCCGCGGATCCCGAGAAATGGGCTCGTGAAAATTCGGCGCCGGCTAATGCATGAGCGCATCCGAACAAGGGCCGCCAAAGATCACGCTGCTGACAAAGTGGCGCGTGGCAATGGCCATTCTGGCGCGTTACGGCGGCTGTGGAACGACTGCAATCGGCCTCCGGCTCTTGGATCACTTCAATGCCAAGACGCGACGTTGTGACCCTTCCTACGCGGTCCTGGCCAAGGCTACCGGCATGACTAGGCGGAACGCGATGCGCTGCGTCGAAGAATTGGTAGTCGACGGTTTCCTGAAAATCATCGAAGAGCGGAAAGGTATCAGCAACACCTTCGGCTTCGATTGGGACCGTGCTGGTGACATACCTGTCACCAGTGGTGGTGACATGGATGACACCGGTCTAGTGACATCGATGTCACCAGCTAGTGACGTGGATGTCATTGCCGATGGTGACACCGGTGTCACCCAAAACAATGAAGATAGAAACAGGGAATTAAAAAGCGAACTGAAACTTGAAGATAAAGACGCTGACGAAGCGTTAGATCAGCTCATCGCCGGTATCGAGGTTACCACCCCGCAGGAAATCCTTAAGCCGCGACAGCGAACGGAACGTAGCGCTCTTAAGGAAATCGAACGTAGTTTCGTGCGCCTCACCGGTCTCAACGCCCAAGAAGCGATACCCCATTTCAGGCAAATTCCCGACGCCGCGCTGCGAGCGCTCATACGGCGATGCACCAACGGCCGACTTGACCACGCGACAGTCGCGCGAGTGGCGGAAGCGGTGGTGACGAAGTGACCATGCTTATGGGGTCAAAAACTCTAGAGCGGATGGGGCAGCCGACCTCGCGGGGGCTCATTCATAGATTTTTTTCCCCGGCATTAAAAATTCAGGCCGGTTTTTCCCGGAAATTCCGATTTTCGGAAATTGAGCACCTGCACCAGAAACGCCCGTGTTTCCGAGCACAAACGTACACAATGGAGGATACCTGAGTGACTGAAAAGGACATCCCGTCATTTTTTGAACTATTGGCGCGGCGGCGGCCCAAAGCAATCGACCGCGGCGCCGGCATGAACGCCCGGCAACGGGATAACGCTGTCGACATCCGACGAATTCTGGATGAACGGCTTCATCTCGACGCCATGACCGCGGTACGGGATCGATTGAACTCGCACGTAGAGTACGTCGCCAGGGCGAAGTGGGAAATTGAAGACATGATCGGCGCGATCGATGCCTGGCTCGAACTGCACCGGAGGTCGGCATGATCGATCCTGAAATGACACGTATTAAGCAATCGCTGGATAATCTTGAGGCCAACAACGCCAAGGTCGCAAAGCAATTCGAAGCCGTCGTCACCGGATTCCGAGACCTTTTGGCCGATGCGCGGCGGGCGATGATCGACGCTCAAGAAAACATCGAATGCGGTTTCAGCCAGCGCGCCGCGGATAACCTCTGCAAGTTTGTGAAGCATCTTGAAACGATTGCGGCCGTTCAGCCGACTAAAAATTAGGGTTCGCACTCTTGTTGAACCAACAGCGAATTCCTACGTTGTGGCTTCGGCCGTCAACGCTTTGGCGTGGCGCCACCTCGATTGCACCGCTTCGGCGGGCGCGGGGCGAACAGAGATCGCGGACCCCATCAGGGGTCGGTTCGCTTTGCATTGAGGTGGGATGATGGGCCGCTTAAGCCCCATAGTAGTACCTGAGAAGCTTGCCGCTTTCCGAAAGCGGGATCGCATCTTCGCGCGTGCCGTCGGACAGGGCTTCGACGTTCGGGCCGATGGGTCGCGAACGGTAATCGATGTTTTCGACGAAATCGGCCCCGGGGCGGTCAGTCCTGCAGCGTTTCAGTCAAAACTGCCGTCAAGCGGTGACGTGACGGTTCGTATCGATAGCCCTGGCGGTTCAGTCTTCGATGGCATCGCGATTTACAACCTGCTGCTTCAGCATGCCGGTACAGTTGAAGTTCAGGTCATCGGGGTCGCGGCATCTGCGGCTTCGATCGTTGCGATGGCTGGCGACAAAATCGGAATCGCCGAAAACGCTCACATCATGGTTCACAATGCGTGGGCCCTGACCGTTGGCAACCGATACGACCACTCCGATGTCTCGAAGCTGCTAGCCAGCATCGATCAATCACTCGCACACACATATTCGAAGCGGACTGGGTTGCCGATTTCCGAAGTTTCCAAGCTTATGGATGAAGAGACCTGGTTCGCAGCCGATCAGGCAAAAGAACTCGGCTTCGCTGACGAAATCATCGGGCGGACAGAACCGTCGGCTCGATTTGACCTCAGCGTTTACGCAAACGCTCCCGCAGATTTACGGGCACCTCTGCAACCGGTCCTGCTGTCAAGCAAAGCCGAGCTCCAGAAGATTCTAAGGAACGCCGGACTTTCGCACGTTGCGGCGAACAAAATCACGGCAGGCGGATGGCCTGCACTGGCTAGCAAAGAAGATCCCGAACAAACCGAAACCCTATCTGCGGCAATCGCAAGGACGAATGCGCAGCTTAAACAATTGAGGAAGTAAAATGAGTCTTGAAAATCTCTCCACGCAATTTGCTGCGCATAGCACTCAGGTCCTCGCTCTGGCTGACGATGTCAAGGGCGTGAAGACTGACGTTGCCGCAATCAAAGCGGAAATTGTGAAGATCGTCGATAAACAGACCGCCTTGGCCGTCATGGGCCCCGGCGCCGACAGCGCTCAGCGCAATCTCGAGGAAGTTGCTGCTGTGTCCGCGTTTGCCCGGACCGGCGACCAGTCGGGAATCAAAGCGCTCAGCATCGGCTCGGACCCGGATGGCGGCTACACAGTCATTCCTCAGTTTGAATCCGAAATTCGGTCGATCTTGAGAGATGTCACTCCGCTACGGGCTTTGGCGAATGTGACGCCGGTTTCGACAAGCGTTCTCGAACTCTTGGTTGATCCAAGTCTGGCGCCTGCGCAGTGGGTGGGAGAGACACAGAGCCGCTCAGAGACCGGTGGACCGCAATTGGTCAAGGTTAGTATCCCGGTGAACGAGTTGTTCGCGATGCCTAAAGCGACGCAATCCCTGATCGACGACTCGGCTGTCGATATCGCTGCTTGGCTGCAGGGATCGATCGCAAGCAGCTTCGCGATTACTGAGGGGCAATCGTTCACTAGCGGAAATGGCGTCGGTCAGCCGTTTGGTTTCCTCGCATACGCGACGGACTCCGCCGATGACTTCACGCGGACCTGGGCAAAAATCCAATACGTGCCCAGCGGGTCCGCGACCACGATAACGGCGGACAGCATTATCGCCTTATCGATGAAGCTCCGTGTGCCCTATCGGCCGAATGCGACCTGGCTGATGTCGCGCTCGACGGCAACGGTGGTGAAGCAAATGAAAGACGGCCAGGGCCGGTACCTCTGGGGCGATTTGGGGCTCAACGAAGGCGTCCCGCCGACCCTGTGCGGGTTCCCGGTGGCCTACTCGGAAGACATGCCCGCGATTGCTGCGAATTCGTTCCCGTTGGCCTTGGCTGACTGGAAGCAAGGCTACACGATCGCCGACAGGCTCGGTATTCGCCTTGTCAGAGACAACGTCACTCAGAAGCCTTACGTGCTTTTTTATACCACGAAGCGCGTCGGTGGCGGGGTCGTCGACTTCAATGCCATCAAGCTTTTGAAAGTCGCAACAAGCTAATTCATAGGCGATGCGGGTTTGACATGCTTCCCGCATCGCTGGGCCGGGCCGCCGCTGACCCCTCCAGAAAGCGCGGCTCGGCTGGGGCCGACCGACTCGCCCCCGGTCGGTCCCCACACTTGGTGGGCGGCGTCGTTTCTGCGGCGCCGCAAACTCTGGGGCCAGCCGGTCGGATGTAAACCGCTGGCCCCCTTTTTCTTACAGGGATGAGAAAATGACGGTCGCGTTGAGTTCCTTGCGTGTCGATGTCGATGCCGATACCAGCAAGTACGTTGCCGCGATGCAGCGTATGCAGTCGGCAACCAATGATGCCGGTATCAGCACGCAAAGCCTTCAGACATCGATAGACTCTTTGGCAACACGATCGCAGCGGATTCAGGATCAAATCAATTCGCAAACGAATGCCACAAAGGCATTGGTGAACGTTCAAGTTCAGCTAGCAGCAGCGAACGATAACGCCGCGGCTGCCTATCGCGGGGCGAACGATGATTTCCAGCAATTCAGCAAGAGCCTCGCCGACCGCGCAATCGACTTCATCGATAACGTCAACCATCTAAAATTAATGGCCGTCGCCGCGTATGCGGTTTCGCCAGCTTTCCGGTCATTCACGAACACTGAGATTCAGCAGGGCCTACAATTAATCGGCGTCAATATGAGTCTGGTTGCTGGCGCCGCCCGCGGCGCCGTCTCGGCCCTGTCACCGGCCCTTTCGTTCTTCACTCGCATCAGCATCCCTATCGGTCTCACTGTCGCGGCCTGGGAAGGTTTCAATGCCGTTGTCGATAAAGGCTCCGGTCTCCTTCAGCAGTATGGAGATTATGAGCGAAAACGTTTCGACAGCAACGTTACCGGCAATCTCGACAAGCTTACTAGATTCCAAACCGACTCGATATCTCCGTTGCAGATTCAAAACGCAATTCAGCTCGCAGCGCGAATGGCGGACGCGAAGCGAACAATTTCTGATTTTTGGTCGGTTGAATTGGATCTCACGGATCCTGCCTTGAAGCTGCAAGGTGCTTGGGTCGATGTTTTGGAAACGATTGCTAAGGCCCTCGACAAAATAAACGGAATGCCGGCGGCCACTGATGCCGCGGCGAAGGCTGTCGGAAATTCCTCAATATGGAATTCCCTAAATTTCGGTTGGAATCTTCCCGGCAAAGCCGCTGTATTGAATCAGGGCCAAGGACCGGATCAAAGCACGGCTCAGGCGCTGCAGCTCGCCAAGGGACGGCTTGCTGCCGGTATGGGCGGCGGTTTCGTCGGCCGCTTCAGCCAAGAGGTCAATGACCTCGCTAGTCCGCCAAAGCCGCAAGCGCCGCCCAGTTATCAAACCAACTCGTATGACCGCGGCGTCCAAAGCGTGCGCGATCAAATCGACTTGCTGAATCTTGAAGCCGAAGGCGCCGGCAAAACGACGCAAGCCTATCAAGAATTAAAGATCGCGCACGATTTGAATATCGCCGCGATGAAAGCCGGTATTGAGCCCACCGACACGATGCGAGCGGAATGGAAGACTTTAGCGGATCAAATCGCTGACCTCACAGTCAAGGTCAACCAGGCGAAGGCGGCACAGGAAGAGGCGTTCAAGGGTTCGGTGCAGTTTATGACCGAATCCGACAAAGCGGCGGCAACGGCGGCGCATCAAATCGATTCGACAAATTGGGCCGCCCACCTACAAGACGCCGGACCACGGATGGCGGCTTTCAATACACAGCTCGGTCAGGCCCGCGACTTGACTTTCGATTTCACCAACGATTTCACGCAGGGGCTTGAACAGGGAAAAAGCAAGACACAGGCGCTCCAGACGGCGCTGCAAAATCTACAGAGCACGCTTCTGCAAATGGTTGAACGAAACGCAATCAATCAGATCTTTTCCGCAATAGCGCCGAGTGGTGGCAGCGGTTTCAATTTGCTGAGCCTTCTCGGAATCGGCAGTTCCGGCACCAACACCGGATTTGCGTCGCCGACACAGCGCAGCGCCATGGGTAATGTGTTCTCCAATGGTATCCCGATCCACGCCTATTCCTATGGCGGCGTCGTCAACACGCCATCCATCTTCCCGATGGCGAACGGCGGCATCGGCTTGATGTCGGAAGCCGGACCGGAAGCCATCATGCCGCTTCGCCGCGGTCCCGATGGCCGTTTGGGCGTCGTCAATCACGGCAGCGGCGGCGTCATTGTCCAGCACAGCACCGAAATCAACAACTATCGCGGTGCCGACACCGAAATCCGGCAACGGAACCAGCGCGGTCCCGATGGCGAGAAGACCGTCATCGATATCGTGAAAAAGGCCGATGCCAGAGGCGATTTCGATGCCAGCCGGCAGGCGCTTTATGGGCTTCGTCGTCGGAAGGTCCGGTAAAGCGCTAATCTATTTCTTGCCGTCAGACGGTTTCGACGGCGGCGGCTTTGGAGGCTGCCTCGGCGGTAAGTTCGGTGGCCGACCATCTTGAGCTCCGCCACTACCCGGCGGTCTAATCACACCACCGCGGATGCCTTTGGTCCCCTCGGGAGGTTTTTCAGGAAGAGTATAAACCATGGTCGCGCCCAATGACTTTTCTTCCGCAAGTAAAGAGACACTAACTGAAATCATTCGCGAAGCCGAGTCCTACCTAGCAGCCCAGCTTTCGGCAGGCCTCGCCGCGAACGCTAGAGCTATGTCCCTGACAGGTTTCCTAGCTACCGCGACCGCGGTCATAACAGGCGCCGCCGTCAATCTATTGATGACTGCGACCCCTCACACAGCCCTAGGCGTGATTTGCATCGGTGTTTCAATCGCATTCTTGCTTTCAACTTGGCTAGCAATCCTTGCGGCCTCTCCGACGCGGTTCTGGTACGTGGGAAATTCCCCTGCAAGATGGTTGCAAGACATAAAGGAAGGAAAGTCTTTAGAAAACTCGCTTTCCGAAATGGCGAGTTTTTATTCCAGCATGATTGACGACAACACCGAATGTATGGCCCTCAGCAATTCGAGACTAACTCTTGCTATGACGATCGCTTGGACGGCTCTTTGCGTTGGCGGAATGATGATCGTGGCGGGATGGGAGGCCGGCGTTTTGTAATTGCCGACTCTCACAAAGCATGCGAATTTTGTATTCGCTCTTTTCCGGAAACGAGGTGCCGATTGTGGTCGCCCGAAAAGACCTCAGCGCCAGCTGTGGCCTTTTCAATTGGGGCAGCTGGTGACCCCTAGCAGCGTTACCGAACCAGCTCTTAGCAATGCAAGAGGCAGACATGGCAAGAGAGAAACCGGCAAACCCGGATGATCCGCTGATTCGCGCTTGCGAACTCGTCGGCCGATTCAATTATCATTTCGGGCACCTTGAGGAGACATTGAATGCCTCTATAGCGAAACTCTTTAAATTGGATGGCGTATCTGCTGACATTCTCACGGCCAACATCGACTTTTCACGTAAAGTCAGCATCGTTCATTCGGCCGTCACGGCCCAAAACGCAAGTCCCGGCGAGGGGTGGCTCACGAAAGAGATCAAAGAATCTTTTAACGAGGTCATGGCGATCAACGATTCACGCTTAATCGTGGCTCATTCGCCTTTCGAGCCGCGCCGCGACGGCGGCGTGGCTTTTTACCGCATTGTCGCGAGAGGACAGCTCAAACGTCATGAGATAGTCTGGACCGTTGAGCAGTTTGAACAACTATACGAACGCATGCAGCGTTTGGAGCGTGAATTAGGGAACGTTCTTCGGCATATCGAGCCGTATGAGCCAAAGCTGGATTTTTCAGACCCTCGAAATAGTATGTACATTCCGCTTCTCACGTAGAACGATCGGCCAAATCTGTCCAACAGCGACTCCGCGTAGGATTGAACAATGCGTGGCTTTTATAGTGCAACAATCATTTTTCTAGCGGTTTCATTCACCGCACGAGGTGCCGGCCTCACTGACTGCGGCCTTCACAAGACTGAATGCCGAGACCTTATTGGGAAGCGATTGTGGGTGGTTGTTCCGCAATCAAACCCCAATTCAGTGGAGGTCAGCCCAACGCAGAGCGACTATACAAATACTTTAAAAATGAGAACCGGTTCGTTTTTAGTGAAAGATGTTATCCCGAATAAATCGTACGGAAATGATTTTTACGTCGCTCTGCCTAACGACAAAACTGGTTATGTTGACGCGGGGTTCTCGTGGATTTTTCTTTCCGAGACTGATCCGGCTGAAAACGCGAGGAAACGAGTCGCGGAGGAAAAAGTCCGTCAGGAAAATTGCGCACGGCGCGGCCAGCCCAAGATTGGAATGACTATGGATGAGGCCATCGCAACTTGTTGGGGAAAGCCCGGTCGCGTGGTCAAGACGACAACCGCTGCGGCTGTGCAACAAGATTTTATTTACGGTCGTGGTCACGTCCTCCGGTTCGAGAACGGGAATTTAACGGCTATATTAGAAACTGCAGGTCAATAGCAAAGGCGCGAGGCTTAGCGCCCAGAAAACGCCAAAAGGGCGTGCACCGTAGCTTAAATCGACGGTCTTTGCGCTAACCCGACAATGCGCGCGCCGCGACCATTAAGAAATCACGCTCGTTTTTCAAACTTTTGATCATCGAGGATCGCTAGAAGCTGAGACGGTTTAATCCAGCCGTTAGGGTCATCTTCTGGCAATGCGGTCCCGTCGCTGGCCACAAAACCGCAAACGAATAAGCCGCCGCGCAAACGCGCTAGGCACATAAATAATCCCGTGTCTTCATTTACGTTGAAGCGATATTCAAATGCTTCGCGGGCAGTCCATTTCCCTTGTTCTAACGTTCCATACAGGTGCATCATTTCGAGCAATTCTTTGGGGATTCCGTCTTTCGCGAAATCTTCTTTTGTTCGCCAATACGCCGAGACACGTCCGGCGTCGGAAAGAGGCGTTTTGAATTGTTCGAAATAGAGCGCCAACACCGCTTTATGCGAAAACAGATTCAGTTGTCTGATGGTCAGAGGTCCAATTGCTGCTGTTCCGGCACCTTGTGGCACGTGCACGCCTTGACTTTCCAAATGATGTATCAATTTTAGGCGGTCAGAAGACTGAGTAGCCCATTCTCTGAATATTTCGACGTGATTATTTTTCATTCTGGCTACGAGGCGGTGGTGGTCAGCTAATTCCGGTTCGTTGCTGTGATAATTCCAACGACTAATAATTGAGGCGACAAGATCAGAAGTGCTTGTGCCTCGATTACACTCATGACACGCGGGCATAACTAATTTATCCGGCCGGTGTGAGCCATCAAACAACGCCTTCGGTGGCATATGTTCCCGCGTAACCGCAGGACGTGAGCCGGCGCAAAATGCGCAATGCGGAAACTCAGCAATAAATTTTCGAGTCGCGCTTACTTTTTGTTTTGCTTGGCCCAATGGGAACAGCCTATCACCAGGGAAAGCAAATATGCGCGCAAGTCGCATATGCTGTTGGCACGCATGTTGGCAAGGGTCATCATGACGAGTCTCTATTTTAGAATCTCATTCGCGTTTCTGGTTGCCACCGCACACAGAAAATCCTTTCCGTCCGGCATAGTGAGTGTAAGCCCATTAGCTTCACGGTAGCCTGCCTCGTATCCAGTGCGCATGGCATTAGCCACGCTTTGCGCTGAACCTATTGTATACGGCGGAAGATCAGCGAAGCGGTGTTCCTTAATCATCCTGTCGAGTTCTTTTTCAAACCGCGGATCGCTCAGTTTGGCATCAACGGCCTTTGCAAGGCCGTCTTGACCACAGGCGCGCAACATCGCGGCGGTGCGCAAACCAAATCCGTCCTTTTTGTAAACCGCTAGAAACATCTCCGCGCCAATACGACCGGCTGCCTGGTACGCCACATACTCTCGATTGCGCTGATCTTCTAATTTTGGCTTTTCCTGAGCTGTGCTGAATGCTGCAAACGACGAAAGGCAAAATACATAAATAAATGTCCGCATATCGGACCTCCGTTGCTTAGTGGCCCATCCCTAAAGCTGGCGCACACCAAGGTAGTCATTGAAGCGTTAGGGTGTCGGTAGGCGCTTTCTTGTTCAAGCCAGCAATATACGTCTTCACCAACTGTTTGCGTTTAGCGTCGAAAGATATGGTGCCGATTAGGACGGCGGCAGCTACCTTCGCATTGCGCTTGACAAGCCAAAGGTATTTGCGACTTGCCCAAGAAATTACAACCTTTGCAAGTTGATATTCGCCCGGGGCGTACCTTCGCTTCTGCCCGAGTTTGACTCCCAAAACATTCAGCAAGAAGCCGAGAATTGGTGCGTTTGCAAAATGAGGCCCCTTTTCAATGCTCAAAATCTCTTCGTAGAGTAGGCGCCTGAGTTTGAAGAGAATTATACTTCTCGTTTTGGTATCGTGATGACTGAAAAATTGTGACCACACGATGTTGTGCTGAATCGTCCACGATAAAGAGCCACGAATTTTGACCCAAGCGGCATGCTGAATAATTTCAAACATTAAGTTAGCTAAGTGATCGTAGTAATCACTCCTCCAATGGTAGGAGGGATCATGGCGTCGCATTCTAGTTTTTTGAACGCCATAGTTCTCAATTAAAGTGATTGCCTTATTCACAAAGTCCACCGCGACTTGCAACCGCTCTCGGATGTCTTCTGATTCAGGACCGGAGGGCAAATCGTTCAGTCTATGTAAGTCAGAGCTTGAGTGGCCGATAACGTCAAACGCTCGGTTCAAGGCGAATGAATGATTGTGGAATCCGCGCTCGTCCAGTGCACCTTTGAAAGTGGTCAATACCGCGCGGGTGTATGCCTTAAGTTGGTCACTATCGAAATGCCAACGAACATCTAGATCAACGTCCAAAGGCGAGTTCCCTTGGCTGAGTGCTTCTACAAGCCGAAAATCACCATAGACTGCATGGGTAAAGGGCCGGACGTAGCCAAAGAATCCGGAATAGTACCCCTCGGTTTCGTGATAGATGAGGGAATCTTTGTTGAGCAGCGCTTCTGTCGATATGTTCGTTGCGAATTGCCCGATAGGAAGTCGGTATTTTTCCTGACTTGACATTTCTCTGAAAAATGAAATCGCCGTGCCTGGTGCGGAAGCAATAATGTGACGGCAGAATTTTCTTATCGCGATAAGTAGAAGAATGTCGTTGGCGTAATGCTCCGCTCTCATCTGTTCTGAGGGAGAGCGGGCCGGGTGAGGATATTCGCGCGCAAATTTAATTATCGTTCGCGCCGAACGTCCCAATTCGGTCGCCACAAATGGGAGGTCGCTTTCAGCGCCTTGCAGGAGATAGCGATAAAGCGTCCGCGTAAAGTTGCGCGCATTGAGTCTTCCAAACTTTGGTGGGTTGACAAACGCAAACCAAAGCCATGTGAGCACCATAAATAGGAATAAAGAGCCGAGTAAGGTTTGTAGGCCAGCGCGACTAGGTAAAAATAAAGGAAGCGGATAGTTGCGCGCGAACCAAAAATCCGTGATTAAACATGCTGCGCCGATAAAGGCGGATACTACAAACGTAACCTTCCAAAGCGGAATTGGCGCCGTTTCTATGCGAAAACGAATGCGCACTTCCGAAACAGTGAAAATCAAAACCAGTAACGCGAACGCTTGAACGAATTCCGCAAAGCCAAAAATTCCGGCCGCTTGGTCGTTCGGTACTGCCAAACACATTCCAAGAAAGACATCCTCGCAGGGCACTCCTTGCGCTGACGCGGCGGGAAAAGGAAAGGCGAGCGCCCAACAAGAGAGCGGTTCAATGCGGCAAAGCGATTCGAGGTCCAAGCGTTTGCCCGTCAGTTAAGGGGGGCGACGAAATTTGGATGTTTCCAACTGGCTTGGATATATCCGTGCAGTGAAGCACCACAACATCACATTATCCGCGCGTCTGTCTCCCGCCTACGTCTGATTTATCCAACGTTTTTGACGTTGCGAATTGGATGGGATTTTCGGATTCTGTGCGCTGCTTCGAATGCAATGGCGCATTCATGGCAACTGCGGGGGACCCGATGCAGAATCAAATAACCGGAATCTTTCACTCGCTCGAAGACGACACTAAATGGACGGTCTACGCGAACGGGACCACGCATCCCCTTAACGTCCAATCGGACTTCCGTTCCGACCAATTCGGACGGGCGTCGGCACCGACGGCGCCGCAGACGGCGCAAATCATTCGCGATCCGAACGACGGCACCGTTAGTTCATCTGAGTAGGAACGGATATCAATGACAGCGATGTGGCGGCAAAACGTGCCACCACAGTATAAGTAATGACTCCGTTTTCGCGCACATTATGCAGAGTCATTGGGCCCATATCGTTGTTCCTTTTCAACTTCCTTTGATCCCCGACAAAGGTGTTCGACTTCATCGCGGCTTTTCGCAAGCGACACGCATGCCAGCGAATGGCAGATCGTTGTACGCGACGACTCGGTCACAAACGAAACCGTGTAGGCAATTTACGCTGAAGAGGGATGTCTCGACAGACTTAGGGGGCTAAACCGAAGCGCGCGCTGACGCCATCAATGGCACGTGAGGTCCACGCCCGATATTTATCTACGTCCTTATATTGTGCTCGATAAGGAGAGTAATCAACGGTGACACGGCCAGTAAGTGTAATGTTAACGTATCGCGGCGCCCCGTCAGCGAGTGTTTCCCCGGAAAGAGTAACTGGCGTTTGCGTAACAATCGCTTGAGCTATGGTCGCAGGGTTGCCGTAGTCCATGCTCGCGAAGGGCGTGCGAACCGCAAACGAAAGTGTGGAAACCAAACCGCGTAATGAAACCGACGTAGGCGTTATTTCCAAAGCATACCCAGGTGGGGCGCAGAAATCGTTCCCTAGGCCAAACCGATCAATGGATGCAAATATATTTCCGGCGGCCCTCAATTTCTCCTTGATCTCTTTCGTGGTGATTAACGTGCATTTGTCGGGAGTGCTTGTTCGAAACCATAATTTCATGGTGCCCATAACAGTCTTGTAGGTGGCCGCATCAAGCTGCCAGTCCGGAAGGTCAGATAAAAAAACTGAAATGATTGACACAAGCGTCAGATCCTTTGCGACGGCCGGAATGTCGTCGCTTTTCATAACTGTCCGCTGCTGGTGCAACAATTTGCTTGCTTCGTCTTCAACCACAAGGTTGCTTAGTGAGTCGCCGGAAATATTGCGGGGCAAGAAAGATTTTAGACTCCGAACGGTTTGCGTGCTGCGATCAAAGGAAAACTCGGAGGCGAAATCCGCGACGGTTTGCGAACCGCGAATTTCGAACACCAGCTGCAATACGAATATTACGCATGCGCCGACTAGCGCACCAAACCCAAGAGCTAAGTTGCGGGAGCCTGCGTTTACCCAAACTACATAGACAAAACAAACGACAACGATCGCCAGGCCAGCGCAGCCGACCCAAAGTGCCCATTTAACCGGATCGTTCATTCGGTTTCTCCCCAAGCTTGTCGCTATGGCGAGCTTACAATGTGATCGGAGCGAAGGAGCGCCTGCTCATGAAAAAAGTGACGAACAGCCGATTCGAAACCGTAGGTAATCTACGATCGGTAATTCTTATTTGCGATGACAAAACGGAAGTTCTGATACCGGCTGAAGCCTTCGTTGCATTGGCCCCGAGAGCCAAGCAATTTCTGTCTTCAACGAATACGAAGCCCGTTGTGGGCGAGTGGGTTTCTGGACGATATCATTCCGCGAGCCAAGTTCGGACCGGGCAAACCGACACAGGATGGGTTGCCCTTCAATTCGATCCAGGAACCGACAACGAAATCTGCATCGCATTACGGCCCGCGACGGCACGAGAATTAGGGCAGCGGTTGATTGATATGCACATGCTATCGAGTCCGACGAGATCTAACTAAGGCCTCTTTCGGCGAAGTTGGCCGGAACGGCTCCAGCCGAGGTTAGTATATACTACGCCTTTTTCGGCGGCGCCGGTTTTTTCGGCGGCTCTTCGGCTTTCTTCACGGGCTCATCCGGAACTCTGGTAATTTGTAACATTGGAGTGCCGGGTGGAATCTGTGGGAAATCCAGCGATTGCGCCAATAGTTTCACGTCTTCGAATTGAGTTTGCAGATTCTGTTCTTCTGGAGAAGAATCCTCCTTTTTAGGCGGCGGCAGAAGACGTATCTCCACCGTCATTCCGTTAGCAACACGCTCGAGCAGCTGACGGAGAGATTTTTCCAGAGATGTCGTCAACTCCTGCTTACGTTCGGGCGGCCCTTTGAATTGGTCGACGACTGCCTTTAGTTTGGCCTGAATGGATGCGGTAATTTTCTTTTCAACTTGGCCCTCGAGCGCTGCTGAAACATCGGCGTCGACTGAAGCCGCCTTTGCCAGATCTACGAGAGTCTTAAGCTCCATCGATGCCTTGATGGTGTCGTTACACCATTTTATAGCCTGGCCTAGCGACTGAATGACATTTAGCGCGAGAAGTACGTAGATAAGTACGTCGCTGGTTGAGATTTGGCGTACTTGTATTGGCGGGGGACTTTCGCCGTTTAATTCATAGAAAGTTCTGATAATGCCGTTTAGGACTTTCAATTCGTTTTGAAAATCACCCAGGTTATTGTCGAACAGATCGCGCGGAAGCCGGAAACCCATTTCAGCTTGTCCCGGTTCCAGCGCCTCCTCTGTAACGCCGATACTCTCTAAACTCGTTTGGAGATGTCTCAGTGTCTCCAAATACCTCTGTCGCGATTCAAAAAGCGAGTTGATTTGCTGCTGGACGACTGCTGGAGTTATGCCGTTCTTCGCGAAGCTATTATTTAATTCTGCAACCATGTCGCTTGTGAAGAAAGAATAGGCCTTGATTTCAGCAAGCTGCTTTATTTGCGCAGGCGACAATGAGGCTTCAAACGACTTCACGCCCCTCTCGAAGTTGGCGAGATTTGCGGCCGTCTGACGCTGAATGTTCTGGTCCGCTGGATTCCCAGCCAGACTATTTACGTCGTTTCTGAGCGCAGCCAGCCTGTCTTGGAGCTGCTCTTTGCTTTCTCCACCAAGTAGCAGGTTTACAATTCCCCGCAGTCTCTCGGCGTTCATGGAATCCCCCTTTGCGCGGTTGAAGTGCGCGCTTTTTACAATCATGGCGCACAGCGCTCTTGTGCGCCATCGAAAGAAGGCTGCGACAACCGGCATTTTGGACCCACTGAGGACCCAATGCGAAAGCTGGCGATACCGGCCGAGAACCGCGGTATTCTAAGTAATTGAGTTGATTATTTAATCTGGTCGGGGCGGCGTGATTTGAACACGCGACCCCCAGTCCCCCAGACTGGTGCGCTAACCGGGCTGCGCCACGCCCCGACCGGAACGGCGCGGACTATAGGGATGCGCCTATCGCGGCGCAACCTTCACCACCTGCCGCGTCTGGTTCAAGGTCGCAGCGGCGAGCCCCCAGACCATCCCGAGCAGGAGGAAAAAGTGCCGCCAATGATCCGTGTCGATGATGAAGCCTTCGAGCACTTCGCCGACAAAGGCTGCAAACGCCGTGATCAGATACGGCTGCCACGGCGTGCGCACGAGCGCGGTGCGTATGCCGATCCATAGCGTGGATAGCAATAGCATGATGTAGGTCACGCCGCCGATCCAGCCATAAACGATGAAGGCCTGAAGGTAGACGTTATGCTGCTGCAATCCGTAGACGCGAGCGAACTCGAACGGGCCCATGCCGTTGAACATGGTCAGCACCACCGAGAGGGCCTGGCGCTGCAATTCGAAGCGGCCGCCGTTGCCGACATCGTAATTCTGAATGAGTTGCGCGCGCTGCTCGAACATGCCGCCGATCGAATGCAGCGACAGCAGGATTGCCAGCAGGGCGATCAACGCTACGGCGCTTGAAGCGCTGAGTGCAATGATGCGTACGCGCTGCGCTCGCGTTGGCGCCGTGATCAGCGTCAGCATCACCATCAGCGCGCAGGACACGGCGAAATGAAACCAGGCGCCCCGCGAAAAGCTCAGCAGCAGGCCAAATAAGAGAATACCGGCGACGACGATATCGACCATGTTGATGCGCCGCGTCAGGATGCGCTCGATCACGATGAGCGCCGGCCAGATGAGAAACGGCCCGAACACGTTCGGATCCTTGAAGAAGCCGAGCGCGCGGCCGTACTCTGTGAACAAGTCGTGGGCGCGCGGAAAGATACCAAAATAGCCCGCGATCCCGGCGAGCGCCGCGCAGGTTGCGGTCAGCAAATAGGCGGTCCGCAATACGGTCAGCCGCGCGATCGTGTTGCGCGCAAGTATGCCGGCAAAGAGCAGCGCCGCGACGGCGAGATAAATCGAAGTGGCAATATATTGGATGGCTTTCCCGTCCGCCGGAACATTCAGCAGCGCGAGCAGCCCGCCGATGTTCCACACGAGCAGCAGCAAAAACGGCAGCGCCAGGACGCGCTCAAAGTGTACGCCGGCGATAAGGCTTACGATCAGGAGTGCGCCCATCAGGGCGTCATGCGGCGACGGCTCGATGAAGGCGACTGAACTTGCCAGCACTGTGACGAACAGCACCATAAGCAGGAGACGCTCGCCGAGCGTCGCGGTGCCAGCTGGCGCAACTCGTGCCGCCGCGCCCGCCAACGGCTGCGCCAACGGCAATGCCATGTCGGCTGCGGTGATCAATAGGCGTGCTCTGTTTTGAGCAGCGCAAAGGGGGTCTGCACGACGATGAAGAGGTCGAGCAGCACCGACCAGTTCTCGATGTAATAAAGATCATGCTCGACGCGCTGCTGGATTTTCTCCTGGGTATCGGTCTCGCCGCGCCAGCCGTTGATCTGCGCCCAACCCGTGATACCGGGCTTGACCCGATGGCGCGCGTAATAGCCGTCGACGGCCTCGTCATAGAGCCGCGCCTCGGCCTTGGCGTTGACCGCGTGCGGGCGCGGCCCAACCAGCGACAGGTTGCCTTTGGACACGACGTTGAAGAGTTGCGGCAGCTCGTCGAGGCTCGCCTTGCGGATGATGCGGCCGACCCGGGTCACGCGTGGGTCGTTTCTGGTCACGAGCTTCGACGCCGTCACGTCGGCCGCTTCGGTATACATCGAGCGAAATTTATAAACCTCGATGAGGTCGTTATTGAAGCCGTAGCGCTTCTGCCGGAACAGCACAGGGCCGCGGCTGTCGAGCTTGATGGCCAGCGCGATCACCGCCATGACCGGCAGAGTGAGCAGCAGCAGCAGGCTGCCGACGAATTTATCGAACAACCACTTCATCACCACGTCCCAGTCGGCAATCGGCCGGTCGAAGATATCGATGACCGGAACACTGCCGATATAGGAATAGGAGCGGGGGCGGAAGCGCAGCTTGTTGGTGTGTGCGGCAAGCCGGATGTCCAGTGGCAACACCCACAGCTTCTTGAGCATTTGCAGGATGCGCTCTTCAGCCGCGATCGGCAGCGAAAAAATGACGAGGTCGACGCGGGTACGGCGGCCGAACTCGACCAGGTCGTCGACGCTGCCGAGCTTGCGGTGACCGGCGGCTTCGGCGCTGGCCCGGTTATCGGCGCGGTCGTCGAACAGGCCGATGATCTCGATGCCGGAATCCTTCTGCCGGCGCAGTTCTTCGATCACCTTGGCGCCGATCTCGCCGCCGCCGACGATGACGGTGCGGCGGGTGAGGCGGCCTTCACGCGTCCACTTGCGCACCAGCAGGAAAAGCACGCGGCGTGATGCGATCAACGCCGCGAGGCCAATCACGAAATAGGCTCCGAGCCAGACGCGCGAATACATCTCACCGGCTTTGGCGAAGAACGATCCGCTGATGACGATGAGGAACACCACCGACCAGGCCGAGGCCAGTCGCATGTACTGCTTCTCGTGACCGCGGAAGGCCTGCACCTGGTAGATGTCGGCGGTCTGGAACGCCAGCATCGACAGCGTTCCGATAACGGCGACGGCGCCGACATAACGCAACAATACGCCTTCGTCCGCCGGCAGATAGATGGCATAGAGCAGAAGGCCGACCAGCACGACCAGGACGAACTCCGCCAAGCGTACGGCACCGGCGAGGACGATGGGTGAAAGAGGTCTGGCCGTGGGCTTGCCGGCAACGGCAAGCGCTTCCGGCGAAAGGCTCGGTTGCGGTATGGCGCGCGGCGTTGCGCGCAGACGCTCCAGCACCGCGGCGGCGCTCGCCGCGCTCAGAGCCGGTCGGCTGTCGATGTCGATCATCGGCTTTTTACGCACAAATGCCGTCCGCAGGCCTCGTCCGCGGCGGCAGGGTTCGTCCCTAATTCTCGGATATTTCTAGGGAAAGACTGTCAAGAAAGGCTTATCGGTATGCGGCCGCCGATGCGGAAAGCCAACGATTAACAAAACCTCACCGTCGCGCGTGCGCGAACCCGAAATTAACGCGGGAGCAACCATAATAACGTCTGATCGGGAGGCTGCCACAGAGTCGCGTTTGGAGTTTCGGGATGTTGTTTCGTCGCAAGTCGAAGACCGCCGCTGCCGCCCCCGCGCCACAGCCAGCACCGCCGTCACCGCCGTCACCGCCGCCACAACGCATGCCGATTGATTCCGCAGACGAGCCGGACATTGGCTCGCTCGGCCGCGCGCTTTGGCAAAAAAAGGGCAGGATCCTCGCGTTCACGCTAATCGCTGCCGCTGCAGCTTTCACAGTCGTCAACGCCATGACGCCGCGGTACCGCTCGGAAGCGCGGCTGCTGCTCGAAGCGCGTGAGAACGTGTTTCTGCGCGCCGAAGCCGACAAGAATACGACGAGCAACACCATTGATCCTGAAGCCGTGACCAGCCAAACCCAGGTCGTGCTATCGCGCGATCTTGCGCGTGAGGTGATCAAGAAGGAAAAGCTCGGCGAGAAACCTGAATTCGATCCGACGGTGAACGGCTCGTTGGTGCGGACCTTGCTCACGCTTGTCGGCGTCGGTCGCGACCCGAGCACGATGTCTCAGGAGGAGCGCACGCTTGAGGCGTTCTACGAGCGGCTCAATGTCTTTGCCATCGAGAAATCGCGGGTTATCGCCATCGATTTTTCCTCAGCCGATCCGGACCTTGCCGCGCGCGTCGCCAATGACGTGGCTGAGACCTATCTGAAAATGCAACAGACTGCGACGCAGAGCCAGACCCGCGCCGCCGGCGCCTGGCTCGCCAGCGAGATCGCCGACTTGCGCACCAAGGTGACCGAAGCGGAAGCCAAGGTCGACGATTATCGTGCGAAATCGAATCTGTTTTCCGGCTCAAATAATACGTCATTGCCCACCCAGCAGCTTACCGAGATCAACTCGCAGATTTCGGCGGCGCGCGGCCAGCAGGCCGATCTGCAGGCGAGGGCGCAGCAGTTGCGCGAGCTCGTCCGCTCGGGCAAGCCGATCGAATCCTCCGACATTGCAAATTCAGAGGCCATGCGCCGCCTGATCGAGCAGCGTATGCAGTTGCGCTCGCAGCTTGCCGAGCAGTCGACGACGCTGCTCGACCAGCATCCGCGCATCAAAGAACTTAAAGCGCAGATCGCCGAGTCGGATCGGCAGATCAAGACGGAGGGCGAGCGTCTTGCGCGACAGCTCGACAATGATGCCAAACTTGCCGGCGACAGGCTGGTGAGCCTGACGGCGAGCCTCGACGCCGTGAAAAAGATGGCGTCGCAGAATAACGAGCAGGACGTACAGCTGCGGGCGCTCGAACGCGACGCCAAGACCGAACGTGATCTGCTTGAATCCTATCTCGCCAAATATCGCGAGGCTTCCGCCCGCGACAACATCAACGCGGCGCCGCCGGAAGCGCGCATCATTTCGCGCGCCAGCCCCGCGCTGAAGCCTGACTATCCGAAGAAAGTGTCGACCGTGCTGATCGCGGCCTTTGCCGCATTTGCCCTTTCGGCGGGCTTTACCATGACGGGAGCGCTGTTGGCGCCAACATCCGGGCCCGTTGCCTACACTTACGTCTCGCAGGCCGCTTACATCCCGCAAGCCTACGCGCCGCCGGTGCCGCGCATGGCGGTCCCGCAGCCGCCGCCGGTTGCAGCGGTTGCGCCTGCGCCCGCAACCAATGTGACACCCATGGCCACACCGATGGCCGCGCCTGTCAACCTTGCCGTGAGTAGCGTCGAGCAGATTGCCCGCAGCCTGCGCCAAGGCGGCGATGCCGGCCGACTGGTCACCATCGCCGGAAATGCGCGCAACGCCGGTACGACTTACGCTGCCATTTCGCTTGCCCGCGCGCTGGCAAATGAAACGAGTACGGTGCTGGTCGATATTGCGTTCGGAGCGCCCAACATTTCTGTGATCTCGACTGAGCCGCAGGCGCCGGGCCTTGCCGAATTGATCCGCGGCGGCGCCTCGTTCGGCGACGTCATCACCCGCGACCAATTCTCGAGCCTCCATCTCGTCGCCACCGGCGATGTCGGCAACGACGCCGCTGGACTAGCGGCCTCGCCGATGCTGGCCACGGTGATCGAGGCTTTGATGCAAGCCTACGACCACGTTGTGGTCGACGCAGGTTCGGTGCCTGATGCCGCGGTCGAGTATTTTGCGCCGTTTGCCACCCGTGCCGTACTGGTCGCAGTCGATCCTGCATCGGCGGCAACGCGAGCGGCACGCGATCGGCTGATAGCGGCGGGTTATGGCGAGGTGATGCTGCTGGCTGGTGGGCCGCAGGCTGCGGCAGCTTGAGCCGCTCACAAGCGCTAACGCGTGGGAGAAAGCCTTGCACGCAGCCGGCGCACTGTCTGCACCGTTGACCACAGCGGAGCGTGCTGCTTGATGGCGCGTTTGCCGAGCTCCGCGAGCGCCGCCGCGAAACCAAGAACGCGGCCGGCGCGGGAGAGCGGTAGAAAACTGTCGAACAGCGGTTCGGCGTCGCCGCAGAACAGGTTCTTGTAATGCGCTTCGCCGATGCCGAGGTCGAAGGTGTCCAGACCACGCTCGCAGCAGTGCTCGACCAGCTTAAGGATGAGTTGTTCGCCCGGGCTTTCCGCGGCGTAGCGGCCGGCGATGATCGAATTGAACATGGCGCAGAAACGACCGTCACCGGTAATGCCGCCCATGGTGGCGACGATGATGTCGTCGACCGAAAGCGCGTAGAGTTCGATCAGCGGGCTGCCGTCGGCAAGGCGCGCTACGGCCGCGGCCTCGACAAAGCGCCGCACCTCGGCTTCGGCGAAAGCGTCGGCGACGCCGATGCGCTGCATGCGCTGGGCCTTTTGTTTGAAGAAAGCGTCGAGCACGCGGTGCACCTGCGCCGTCGTCTCGGCGCGCTCGAAACCCACCGCGCCATAGGAAGCGAGCGTGCGTTCCTTCTTGCGCATCTTCTTGCGAGCGACCGCGTTGGTGCGCACGCGCAAGAGCGCCTCGAAATCAGGCGCCAGCGCGCCGGAGAAACCGAGGTTGGCGGCGTGCTGGTGTGGCAACAGCGCGAAGGGATTGGTGGTGCCGCCCCAGGTCAGCGACTGGTTGCGCAACATCATGAGATCGGCGTGGCCGGCGAGGCGGGCGAGTACCGCACGCAGAGCTGCGGCGTCGATAGTTGCTGCGATGTCACGCCGCCACAGCCCGATGTTGAAATTGGCATGTTTGCCGCCGAGGAACTCGACCACGGCCCAGCGGCCAAACGGACGAGAACCAAGCGGCAGCAGAAACAGAGGCGTCCCGAGAACGTCAAAGCCGACCACGATGAAGGGCGTAAAGCCCGCTTCGACGCCGACGTGGCGCTGCCAAAGGGCGAGAAACTCGTAACGCTGATAGGGTGTGGCCAGCGCCTGCGCGCGTTCCAGTGCCCGCCAGTGCGGTTCCGCGATTGCCATGTCCTTGAACACTTCGACCCGCGCGACGCGGCCGGCCGCTGCCGGCAGCGGCCGATGTTCGGCATTCGTTGTGCGCAAGGCGACGACGTTCATGGCGCGGGGCCGGCAAAATCGTTAATGCTGGAGCAAGCCTCGCAAAGAAATATCAATAAAGAGTTGGAATATTCGCGCGACTTCGCTTGCCAGCTGACACCCGGGGGCTAAAAAATTGGCTGGATTGAAGAAAACCATCATTCGCGGCGGCTTGGAGACGCTGTATTTCAGCGGCCTGTACCGGGCGATGCGGCCGCTGGTCGGCGGTGTGGGCGCGATCCTGACCCTGCACCACGTCCGCCCGCATCGGCCGGATGCGTTCCAGCCCAACCGGCTGCTGGAAATCACGCCCGAATTTTTCGGCCGGCTGCTGCGCCGCCTCAAGCGCCTGCGCGTCGATCTCATCTCGCTCGACGAGATGCACCGGCGCATGATCGCCGGGGAGTTCAGGCGGCGTTTTGTCTGCGTTACCTTCGACGATGGCTACAAGGATGTGATGGAGCACGCCTGGCCGTTGCTGAAGAAGCACGAGGTGCCTTTCGCGCTCTATATCCCGACCAGCTTTCCCGACCGCATCGGCGAATTATGGTGGGTGGCGCTCGAAACAGTGATCGCGCGTAACGATCGCATCGGCCTGGTCATCAACGGGAAGGATCAGTTCTTTGACTGCGCCACGGTGGCCCAAAAGCGCGAGCTCTACGACGAGGTCTATGGCTATCTGCGCAGCATGAAAGACGAAGCCGAGCTTCGCCGTGTGGTGCGGGATCTGTGCGCGCGCTGCCTCATCGATCCGCTATCGTTCTCACGCGATCTGTGCATGAGCTGGCAGGAGATCGCCGAGCTTGCAGCCGATCCGCTGTGCACCATCGGCGCGCATACGGTCAATCATCTGATGTTGCGCAAGGTTGCCGACGACGGCGTCGTGCGCGCGGAAATGGAAATGAGCCGCGCCGTGCTCGAGGCAGCGCTTGGTCGGCCGCCGCAACATCTGGCCTATCCGGTCGGCGACCCCACTTCGGCCGGGCCGCGCGAATTCCGCATCGCCGCTGAGCTCGGCTTCAAGACTGCGGTCACCACGCGACCGGGCGTCGTCTTCAAGGTGCACCGCGACCATTTGACCGCGCTGCCGCGCATTTCGGTCAACGGTGATTTCCAGCAGCAGCGTTATCTCAAGGTGCTGATGTCTGGCGCGGCCACCGCGATGTGGAACGGCTTCCGCCGCGTTAACGCTGCTTGATTTTTTCGCGCTGCGGCCGCGCCATCCAGGCGATCAGCGGCATGGCCGGCAATACCCAGCCGAGACCGGCGACCACGTAAAATATTGCGGCGACAAAGCCGTTGATGTCGGTGAGCACCGACTGGGCCAGCGCCATGGCCAGCAGCGCCCAAATGCAGACCAGGCCCAGCAGGGCGATGGTTCCGATCAGCTTGCGGGCGCGGGCCGGCATGGGCACTCGTTGATTGCGGCGGTCAGCGCCTGACTATATGGTGCGCGCGATTGCAGCAAGATGGCAAGCAACACGCCTGAACCAATGTCAATTCCGGAACACAATGCTCGCGCGGTGCGGCTGTGGCTCATCGCCGCGGCGGCGATGATTGTGCTGACGCTGCTGGTCGGCGGCGCGACGCGGCTGACGGAGTCAGGGTTGTCGATTGTCGAATGGAAACCGGTCTCCGGCGTGCTGCCGCCGCTCAGCGAGGCCGCCTGGCAGACCGAGTTCAAGAAATATCAGACGATTCCGCAATACCGCGAACTCAACCGCGGCATGAACCTCGACCAGTTCAAGACGATCTTCTGGTGGGAATGGGTGCACCGTATGCTCGCGCGCGCCACCGGCGCCGTATTCCTACTGCCATTTTTGTTCTTCCTCTGGCGCGGCGCGATTCCGCCGCCGTTGCGGGCTCGGCTTTGGCTGATCTTCGGCGCCGGCGCGTTCCTCGGCCTTGTCGGCTGGTGGATGGTTTCGTCAGGGCTGTCAGGCTCGCGGGTGAGTGTCTCGCAATACCGGCTGGCCTTTCACCTCACGCTTGCCTGCGCGATCTATGCCGCGGTCCTATGGACGTCGCAGCAGGTCTTGCCGCGGGCACCGGTCGTTTCGACGGCGCGCGTGCGCAATGGCGCGCTGCTCATCGCCGTCATGGTGCTGGGTCAAATCTATCTGGGAGCCCTAGTGGCCGGCGGCGATGCCGGGCGGATCTTCAACACCTGGCCCGACATCGACGGCGGCTTCATCCCTTCGGCAGACCGTCTTTTTTTTCTGACGCCGTGGTGGCGCAATCTGTTTGAGAACACGCTGACGATTCAATTCGACCATCGCATGCTTGCCTATACGATCTGGGTGCTGGGTGGCCTGCACGCGATAGACGCCCGGCGTATGGGGCAGGACGGCTTTGGCGCGGTCCTGCTCTGGCTCGCGGTGACGCTGCAAGCGGTTTTGGGCGTGTTGACGCTCATTTTTGTTGTGCCGCTCGGGCTGGCCATTGCGCATCAGGCGTTCGCGATTGTGGTGTTGACCATTGCCGTCATTCACGCCGAGCGCTTGCGCCACCGTGCTGAGAGACGGCTTACGGCGATACCCACGATGGGAGCGCGGCCGGCATGATCGACGTCGCGACGAAGGAGGGCGTCGCCGTGCTGACCATGCAGCACGGCAAGGCGAATGCCCTCGACATCGAATTTTGCGACGCGCTGGCGCAGCATCTGTCCGACCTCGCGCGCGCTCACTCCAAGGCCGTTTTGCTTACGGGGCAGGGCACGATGTTTTCCGCCGGGGTCGACCTAAAGCGCGCGAGCAGCGGCGGCGCCGATTACCTCCGAAAATTCCTTCCCGCACTGCATCGGTTATACGACGCGGCCTTTAACCTGCCCAAGCCGCTGATCGCCGCGATCAACGGGCATGCCATCGCCGGCGGCGCCGTGCTTGCGGCCTGCGCCGACCGTCGCATCATGGCGCGGGGCAAGGCGCGCATCGGCACCACCGAGCTCCAGGTCGGCGTGCCGTTTCCGGCGCTCGCCTTCGAAATCGTGCGCTTTGCAGTTCCTTCGCGTTACCTGCCGGAATTCACGCTGGGTGCCGCGACTTATGGAACGGAGGACGCGCTGGAGCGTGGCTGGGTCGACGAGGTAGTCGAGGCGGAGGCGCTGATGCCGCGCGCATTTGCGGTCGCGCACCAATATGGCGCGCTGTCGCCGCCGGCCTTTGCACAGACGAAAAAGCAGATCCGCCAGGCCGTCGCCGAGCGCTACGCGCAAAGCGGCGAGGCTACCGATAAAACAGTCACAGGCATCTGGTGCGCTGACGCAACGCTTGGCTACCTGCGCGACTACGTCGCGCGGACGCTGAAGAAGCCTTAGGCAGCCTTCAGCCCCTGCTCGAGATCGGCGACGATATCGTCGACGTCCTCGAGTCCGATCGAGAGCCGCACCACGTCAACGCCGGCGCCGGCCTGCACCTTCTGCGCGTCCGACAATTGCTTGTGCGTGGTCGAGGCTGGATGGATGATCAGCGAGCGGGTGTCGCCGATATTGGCGAGATGCGAGAACAGCTTCACGTTGGAGACGAGCTTGACGCCCGCCTCGTAGCCGCCCTTGAGCCCGAAGGTGAACACCGCACCGCTGCCCTTGGGCACGTATTTCTTGGCGAGGTTGTGATAGCGGTCGCCGGCAAGCCCCGGGTAGCTCACCCAGGCGACCTCCGGCCGCTTCGACAGCCATTGCGAAACGGTCAGCGCGCTATCGGAATGGCGCTGCATGCGCAGCGGCAGCGTCTCGACGCCGGTCAAGATGAGGAAGGCGTTGAACGGCGACAGCGCCGGCCCGAGATCGCGCAGGCCGAGCACGCGGCAGGCGATAGCAAAGGCGAAATTACCGAAGGTCTCGTGCAGCACGATGCCGGAATATTCCGGCCGCGGCTCGCACAGCATCGGATACTTCTTGTCGCGCGACCAGTTGAAGGTGCCGCCATCGACAATCATGCCGCCGATCGAGTTGCCGTGGCCACCGAGGAACTTGGTGAGCGAGTGCACAACGATGTCGGCGCCGAATTCGATAGGCTTGCACAGATAGGGCGTCGCCAGCGTGTTGTCGACGATCAGCGGTACGCCAGCCTTCTTGGCGATCTTGGACACGCCTTCGATGTCGGTGATGACGCCACCCGGGTTGGCGATCGACTCGATGAAGATTGCCTTGGTCTTGCCGCTCACAGCCTTCTCGAACGAGGAAATATCATCGGGGTCGGCCCAGACCACATTCCAGCCAAAATTCTTGAAGGCGTGATTGAACTGGTTGATCGAGCCGCCGTAGAGTTTCTTCGAGGCAACAAACTCATCGTCCGGTGCGAGCAGCGCGTGCATCACGATGACTTGGGCGGCATGGCCTGAGGCGACTGCCAACCCAGCTGTGCCGCCTTCGAGAGCGGCGATGCGCTCCTCAAGCACCGCGTTGGTCGGGTTGCCAATGCGTGTGTAGATGTTGCCGAAGGCCTGCAGGCCGAACAGCGAGGCCGCGTGTTCGACGTCGTCGAACACGAACGACGTGGTCTGGTAGATGGGCGTTGCCCGCGCACCGGTGGTCGGGTCGGGTTTCGCGCCGGCGTGAATGGCGAGCGTGGAAAAGCCCGGAGTGCGTTCAGTCTGGTCGGCCATGGTTTGCGCCCATCTGGTGTTGGCGCGGTCTTTTTGATGCCGCGCTGGAATTTGCCGGGATGTATTCAGTCGAAAGCCACGGGGTCAAGGCGGCAAACGCCGGCCTATTATTCTAAGTTTTGATTGCCGACATTGTCACTGCCGATGGAAAAATATGCCATTGCCCCGGCAAAACTCAGTTGTCCCATTCCTCGCGTTGCGCCCGGTCGGTTGCCTCCGTTGCGCCGCCCTGCGCGGTTGAGCGATTGAGCGACATGCGCTGAACGCCTTTGCCCAGGACTTTGGCGCGTTTCGACGACAGGGTACGCGAATTGACGCCAATCCAACCGATTTCCGAAGAAAGGCGACCATATTCGATCTTGGGGCAGCGGTTCATGACCACTCTCATCCCGGCGCCCTCGGCGAGGGTCGCGGCGGCTTCGTTGCGGATGCCAAGCTGCATCCAGATCACGTGCGGCCTCGGTTCGAGCGCGATTGCTTCCTGCACGACGGGCAGGGCGTAGGGCGAGGCGCGGAAGATATCGACCATGTCCACCGGCTCGGAAATATCGGCGAGGTGGGCATAGACTTTCTGTCCCAGGATCTCCCGGCCGGCCTGACCCGGGTTAACCGGGATCATGCGATAGCCGCGCTCCTGCAGATACTTGAAAGCGAAATAGCTCGGCCGGTTGTCCTTCGGCGAAATGCCGACCATCGCGATGGTCTTCACCGAATTGAGGATGCCGCGGATGAGGCTGTCCGGATATGTGTCGTGGGTCATGGTCTGCCCGCTACATAATCACCATTGCGACAGAACGAAAAGCAAAGCCGCACATTATTTGCATGGCGGCGTGACGAAACAGGCGGGATTGCGGTGGCGGACGACATAAGTTGGTCAAGGTCGTTTGTTGCCATCGGGCCGGTGCTGGGACGTGCAGTCTTTGTGCACGAACATAGGAGGCGTTCGATGTGTGACTATAGTCTCCACGATGTTGCGTCCCGACCGGCCACGGTCGGCGACAAACTGGTGTCGGCCCGCTTCAACAACTCGATCACGCGTGGTTTTGCCTCGTTCGACCAACCGAACGTGGCGGTGTGCATGCTCCCGGGCACGGAACTGGCATTCGACCATGAGGTCGAGTGCGACGCGAACTTCCGGTTTTTGCCCAACCGGAAATATCCGCACCAAGTGGCGCGGTTTCGCCAAGTCAACTTGGACAACCCCGTTGCCCATCACGATGCGCTGGAATTTCCGGGGGGCGAGACAGTGCTTGTGACCAGCCTATGCGAAGGTCAGCGGGCGACGGTGCTCCAGCTTCCCGCCATGCGGTCGCCGGAACAGGCCGAGCCGGAAGCACCGGCGCGGCAGCGGAGCCTTCTGGCGTCCGACTGGTAACGCTTCGAGAACGAACGGAGCCATCGGCGGAAAAACCGGTGGCTCCGAGTTTAACGGTCTTCCCAGGTCGGGTCGCGCTTCTCGATGAAAGCGCAAATGCCTTCCTCGGCGTCGCGCGACAACAGGTTCTCGACCATCACCTGCGTGACATATCCGTAAGCCTCGGCAAGGCCCATGTCGGCCTGCCGGTAAAAGCCTTCCTTGCCGATCTTGACCGTATGCGCGGACTTGCCGGCGATCTGCTGCGCCAGTGCGACCGCCGCGCCGCGCTCGGCGCCGGCAGTGACGACGCGATTAATCAGCCCGATGCGCAGCGCATCCTCGGCCGAGACCATGTCGCCGGTGAGCAGCATTTCCATGGCGGCCTTGCGCGAGACATTGCGCGACAGCGCCACCATCGGCGTCGAGCAGAACAGGCCGATGTCGACGCCGGGCGTGGCGAACTTGGCGGCCGGCGAGGCGACCGCCAGATCGCAGCTGCCGACGAGCTGGCATCCTGCGGCACTGGCTATGCCCTGTACTGCGGCGATCACCGGCTGCGGCAGGCTGACGATCTGCTGCATCATGGTGCTGCAGGCGGTCATGATCTTGGTGAAATAGGCGCGGCCGCCATCGGCGTCGCTGCGCCGGCTGGTGAGTTCTTTCAGATCGTGACCGGCGCAAAATCCGGGTCCGCTGGCCGCCAGAACGACACCGCGAATGCTGCTGTCGGCGGCGATGTCGGAGAAGGCCGCGGAGAGTTCGCCGAGCAAAGCCTCCGACAGGCTGTTGCGTGCCGCCGGTCGGTTGAGCGTGAGGATGGCGATGGCGCCGTCGCGCTCGCGTAACAGCACGGGCGCGGCGCTGGTGGTGCGGCTCGCTGTTTTGGCGTCCATGGTGGCGATACTTAACCCGAAGCCCAGACGAGGCAAGGTAGGCAGAAAGCGGCCCAGAAAAGTCGATTGACCGGTGCACCGGCCCGTCTATGACACGGGACGCCGGGGCTTTTCCGGCAGGGGGAAAGAATGCCCGCGCCAGCGATGTCGGCCGAGGAAATCGGCAAGCTTTTGACCGCGGAGTTTCCGCAAGCCTTTTATCAAGGTTGCGGACACTCGATCGATCGCGTCGCTTACGGCGACGTGCGGGTCCGCTGGAAATTCGATGCCGCAAGCCTGCGGCCGGGCGGCACCGTGTCCGGCCCGACCATGATGGAGCTTGCCGATTTTGCCATGTATGTCGCGGTGTTTTCCGCGGTCGGTCCGCAGCCGCTGGCGGTCACCACCAACCTCAACATTAATTTCTTGCGCAAACCGGCCGCCGCCGACCTCATCGCCGATGCCAAACTGATGAAGGTCGGCAAGCGCTTGGCGGTGGGTGAGGTGATTATTCGCTCCGAGGGCCAGGATGAGCCAGTCGCGCACGTGACGTCGACCTATTCGATCCCGCAGAAGTAATTGCATCGAGGTATATAAATACCATTCGCATAAGGCATTGAATATACTAACGTAAATTACGTCGTACGGCGTTGACGGTAATACCGCCGCCCGCTAGAGAACGCCCAAATTGACGCGGCAACGCGCGTCCTCCCGAAATGGAAACGATCATGAAGACCTATTCGGCCAAGGCCGCCGACATCGAAAAGAAATGGGTGACCATCGACGCCACCGGTCTGGTCGTCGGCCGGCTCGCCTCGATCGTCGCCATGCGGCTGCGCGGCAAGCACAAGGCGAGCTACACGCCGCACGTCGACGACGGCGACAATGTCATCGTCATCAATGCCGCCAAGGCCGTGCTCACCGGCCGCAAGCGCGAGCAGAAGGTCTATTACAAACACACCGGCTATATCGGCGGCATCAAGGAAGTCTCAGCCAAGTCGATCCTGGAAGGGCGCTTTCCCGAGCGCGTCGTCGAAAAGGCGATCGAGCGCATGCTGCCGCGTGGACCGCTCGGCCGCGTGCAGCTCGGCAACCTGCGGGTCTATCCGGGTCCGGAGCATCCGCACGAAGCGCAGAAGCCGGAAAAGCTCGATGTCGCCTCGATGAATCGCAAGAATTTGAGGAGTGCCTGACCGTGGCCGAGACCGTGCAATCGATGGAAGGTTTGGCAAGCCTCAAGCCGGCGGCGCCGGAAGCGCCGAAATACGTGCAGAAGCTCGACAAGCAGGGCCGCGCCTATGCGACCGGCAAACGTAAGAATGCGGTCGCCCGCGTCTGGATCAAGCCGGGATCAGGCAAAATCCTGGTCAATACCCGTACGGTCGAGGTGTTCTTCGCGCGCCCGGTGCTGCGTATGATGATCCAACAGCCGCTGGTCGCCGCCAATCGCACCGGCCAGTACGACGTCACCTGTACCGTGTCGGGAGGTGGGCTTTCCGGACAGGCCGGCGCGGTGCGCCACGGCATCTCCAAGGCGCTGACGTATTTCGAACCGGATCTGCGCGGTGCGCTCAAGCGTGCCGGCTTCCTCACGCGTGACTCGCGCGTGGTCGAGCGCAAGAAATACGGCCACAAGAAAGCGCGACGTTCCTTCCAGTTCTCCAAGCGTTAGTTTTCAAAGCCTGTTAATTCGGCGCTGATCGGCGGCTACCGATTGGCGCCGAATTTGATTCAAATTTTCGCCTTTCTTTCATCGAACTGCGCGTGGCCACGTAAGCGTTTTCCCACACGGCGGTGTTATTTTGCCGCCCGTGTCCGATCAAATACGTATGCTGATCGGGCCTCCGTGGGAGCTCGGATGTTTGCCGCCGCTGCTGATTTGCCATCGTCGCCACTCGACGTGCCGACGCTGTCTTTCGTTGCCATCTGCCTTTCAGCCGTACTCGGGCTGCTGCTGATCTTCGCCTGGATCCAGGAGCGCAATATCCGTGCGTTGGCATGGTGGGGCGCCGCCTACCTGATCGGCGCCTCGTCGATGGCGCTGTGGAGCGCGCCGGCGCCACTGTTCACGCTGCCGCCGGAGGTTCCCGCGGCTCTGATTTTCGTCGCATGTGGGATGATCTGGAACGGCGTGCGGCTGTTCCATCGCCGGCGCGTCATGCCGATCATGAATTTCTTCGGCGCGATCGTCTGGCTCTCGATTTGCCAATTTCCCGCACTGGCGCAAGGATCCAACGCCCGCATTGCCTTCGGCGCCGCGATCGTCGCGACCTACACCTTCTTCATTGCCTTTGAGCTTGGGCGTGAGCGGCGCAAATCGCTCTATTCACGCACCGCCGCCGTCGTGGTGCCGATGCTGCATGGCGCGATCTTCCTGATGCCGCTGGCGATGAAAGCCTGGCTGCCGGGCGGCTTCGCCGCTGGATGGCTCGCGGTGTTTGCCCTGGAGGTGATGCTCTACGCCATGGGCACTGCGATCATCGTGCTGCTGATGGTCAAGGATTATCACCTCCATATCTATCGCAACGCTGCCTCGACCGATGAATTGACCGGCTTGCTCAACCGCCGCGCCTTCCTCGAGAATGCGCTGCGCATGAGCGCGCATCAGGCCAAGCGGAACGAACCTTTGACGGTGCTGCTGTTCGACCTCGACCATTTCAAGTCGATCAACGACCGCTTCGGTCACGCGACCGGCGACGACGTGCTGCGACTGTTCGCGCAGGTGGCGCGTTCGAGCATGCGCGCAGACGACGTGATTGCCCGCTTCGGCGGAGAGGAATTTGCCGCGATCGTGCCGGCACCAGCGACCGATGCCGCCAAGATCGCAAATCGCGTACGTGCAGCCTTCGAGACCGCAGGCGGAACCGTCGGCGAGCACACAATCGGCGCCACGGTGAGCGTCGGTGCCGCCACCGGGGAAGCTCCCGTGACCGATATCAGCACGCTGATCTCGCGCGCCGACGCTGCGCTCTATCGGGCCAAGCGCGAAGGACGCAATCGGCTCTGTAGCGCCGACGAGTTAAAGCCGACCCCCATCGGCCAACTGATCGCGGCCGCACGTGCCGCGGGGCCCGTGGAACGCAACGTGGCGCCGCTGCCACCGTCTCCCGGACGGATGACGGCGGCGGCGCTCATGCCGGCCGTTGCAGAGGCGACGAGGGAGCCTTTGCCGTCCCGCCATTAGCTGGCCGATAAAAAACGGGCGCCCGCAAGGGGCGCCCGCGCAACTACTTTTACCGTGAGCTGAGTTCAGGCCGCGGCCGATTTCTTGCCTGCCTTCGGCACCGAGTCGATCGTCTTGAGGATTTGCGATGCGATCTGGTAGGGGTCGCCCATCGAGTTGGGGCGGCGATCTTCCAGATAGCCTTTGTAACCGTTGTTGACGAATGAGTGCGGCACGCGGATCGAGGCGCCGCGGTCCGCAACGCCGTAGCTGAACTTGTTCCACGGCGCGGTCTCGTGCTTGCCGGTCAGACGCTTGTCGTTGTCCGGCCCGTACACGTCGATGTGTTCCTTCCAGTTCGTCTCGAACGCCTTCATCATGGCCTCGAAGTACTCTTTGCCGCCGACCGTGCGCATATATTCGGTCGAGAAATTAGCGTGCATGCCGGAGCCGTTCCAATCGGTGTCGCCGAGCGGCTTGCAGTGGAATTCGATATCCACGCCGTAGCTTTCAGTGAGGCGCAGCATCAGGTAGCGAGCCATCCACATCTCGTCAGCGGCTTTCTTGGAGCCTTTGCCGAAGATCTGGAATTCCCACTGGCCCTTGGCCACTTCGGCATTGATGCCTTCGTGGTTGATGCCGGCGGCGAGACAGAGAGTGAGGTGCTCCTCGACCATCTTGCGGGCAATGTCGCCGACGTTCTTGTAGCCGACGCCGGTGTAGTAGGGACCCTGCGGCGCCGGATAGCCGGAGGACGGGAAGCCAAGCGGTCGGCCATCCTTGTAGAAAAAATACTCCTGCTCGAAGCCAAACCATGCGCCGGAGTCGTCGAGAATAGTGGCGCGCTTGTTCGAGGGGTGCGGCGTCTTGCCGTCAGGCAGCATGACTTCGCACATCACCAGCGCGCCGTTTGTGCGCGCGGCGTCCGGATAGAGCGCGACCGGCTTGAGTACGCAATCGGAGTTGTGTCCCTCCGCCTGCATGGTCGACGAGCCATCGAAGCCCCATAACGGAAGCTGTTCGAGGGTGGGGAACGAGTCGAAGTCTTTGAGTTGCGTTTTGCCGCGCAGATTTGGCGTCGGCGTGTAGCCGTCGAGCCAAATGTATTCGAGCTTGTACTTTGTCATTTCGTCTCTCTCTTGCTGATGACTTGAAGCGCGCCACACGCGCGCTTCAGCCGCCAACGGCGCGCCCGGCCGCCAACTGCCGGTATTGGCCAAGCATTAAATATGCCAAGGAACCGGATATGGCCTCTGCGGTTGTCTCCTTCAGGAATCCCGCGTGATTTCAGCCCGTTTAGCGCCATTTCGTATTCGTGCGCAGTGGTCTGCTGACAAAAGCGGCAAAATGAGACCTGCACATAATGCAGTCATCGCAATGATTTATGGAAGGCATTTGCATAATTCGGGAGCAAGCAGGTGTGAACCTCGTTATATGCAAGGTAACGAATCGAGATGAAACTGAACGCCAAAGAGATCGAGAAAGGAGCCGAACGATGACGACGAGTCATGAGCGAGTGTCGGCCACGATTTACGAGTTTCCCGCACGGGGCCGTTTTGCGCTGGCCAGCCAGGGCGACGAGAAAACTTCGACGAATTATCTTTCGCCGCGTGTCGCCCGCGCCGCCTGTGGCAGCGCTTGGTATCACGACGAAGCGATCGAGGACGCCGAGCACACTCGCCGGAATTAATTGCCACGAACGCGGGCCTTCGAATGAAAAAGGGCGCCCCGGATGGGGCGCCCTTTTAGTTTGCCGTCACAGCGCGAACGTCGAAGCTGACGGCGTCAGGAGGAATGCCGGCTCACGCTGAATAATACATCTCGTATTCGACTGGATGCGGGGCGTGTTCGAAGCGGATCACTTCCTGCATTTTCAGGTCGATGTAGCTGTCGATAAAGTCGTCGTCGAACACGCCGCCCATCTTTAAGAAGCCGCGATCCTTGTCGAGTTCTTCCAGTGCCTGGCGCAACGAGCCGCACACCGTTGGAATCTGCTTAAGCTCCGCAGGCGGCAGGTCGTAGAGGTCCTTGTCCATGGCCGAGCCAGGATTGAGCTTGTTCTTGATGCCGTCGAGGCCGGCCATCAGCATCGCGGAGAAGCCGAGATACGGATTGCACAGCGGGTCGGGAAAGCGAACCTCGACGCGTTTGGCCTTCGGGCTCTCGGTGTAGGGAATGCGGCATGACGCTGAACGGTTGCGCGCCGAGTAGGCGAGCAGCACCGGCGCCTCGAAGCCCGGTACCAGACGCTTGTAGGAATTTGTCGTCGGGTTGGTGAAGGCGTTGATCGCCTTGGCGTGCTTGATGATGCCGCCGATGTAGTTGAGGCAGGTATCGGAGAGGCCAGCATATTTGTCGCCGGCGAATACCGGCTTGCCATCTTTCCAGATCGACTGATGACAATGCATGCCGCTGCCATTGTCGCCGTAAACCGGCTTGGGCATGAAGGTGGCACTCTTGCCGTAGATCTGTGCCACCTGCTGGATGCAGTATTTGTAAACCTGCATCATGTCGGCCATCTGCGTCAGCGGCGAGAATTTGAGACCGAGTTCGTGCTGGGCCGAGGCGACTTCGTGGTGGTGCTTTTCCACCTTGGCGCCCATGCGCGCCATGGCGCCGAGCATTTCCGAACGCATGTCCTGCGCGGAGTCCTGCGGCGGCACCGGGAAATAGCCCTTCTTGGTGCCGACACGGTGGCCGAGGTTTCCGCCTTCATAGTCGGTGTCGGAGTTGGAAGGGAATTCGATCGAGTCGACCTTGAAGCCGGTGTTGTAAGGATCGGCTTTGAACTTGACGTCGTCGAAGACGAAGAACTCGGCCTCGGGCCCGAAATAAATCGTGTCGCCGAGGCCCATCGACTTGACCAGCGCTTCCGCCTTCTTGGCCATGCCGCGCGGGTCGCGGTTGTAGGGCTCGCCCGTGGTCGGCTCGAGCACGTCACAGACCAGAACTAAGGTTGTTTCGGCGAAAAACGGGTCGATGCAAGCGGTCGACGGATCGGGCATGAGATTCATGTCGGACTCGTTGATCGCCTTCCAGCCGGCGATCGATGAACCGTCGAACATCTGACCTTCTGCAAACGTGTCTTCTTCAATCAAGCTGACATCGAAGGTAACGTGCTGCCACTTGCCGCGCGGGTCGGTAAACCGGAAGTCGACGTATTTGACGTCGCTGTCCTTGATCATCTTCATGACATCTTTGGCTGTCGTCATGGAAAGCATTCCCCCTGAATGGTTCGATTGTCCCGCACGTCGGACGCGGGTTTAGATGGCATCGATTCCGGACTCTCCGGTCCTGATCCGGATGGCTTCCTCGATGTTGGATAGGAATATCTTGCCGTCGCCGATCCGGCCAGTCTGGGCTGCACGTCGGATCGCATCGATTGCTTTATCCACCATGTCATCGCCGAGCACGACTTCAATCTTCACCTTGGGAAGGAAATCAACAACGTATTCGGCACCGCGATAGAGTTCGGTGTGGCCCTTCTGGCGGCCGAAGCCCTTGGCTTCGGTAACGGTGATCCCTTGCAGGCCGACCTCTTGCAGCGCCTCTTTCACCTCGTCGAGTTTAAAGGGCTTGATGATCGCCTCGATTTTTTTCATTGCCTTTATCCTTCCTCCCGGCGCGTCGTGACTGGCAGGGCGCGCCGCGCTTCGGTTAGCAGGTCCCGTGCCAAGCCGAGAGCGGCCAGAAATACAAACGGCCATAAGTGGTTAAGCTATAAGGAAGGTCAGAACTGTGACCGGCCCAAATGCCTATGCCTAGTAATTAATCAGGATGCATATCCTTTTGCCAAGAGCCATAGAAATATTGCGGCGCAGTGCATTAGCGGTCTGTTTCCGGCATTTTGCGCGGTTCCGGGTTTAACACGATGATTGAGTTGCTCAGTACCACCGAGATGTCCGAGGCCGACCGGCTCACCGTCGCCGGTGGCGTTGCCGGCATGACCTTGATGGAGAATGCCGGCCGCGCCGTGGCCGACCGGGTGGCGACGCTTCCGGGCCGGCGTGTGGCCGTGGTCGCGGGGCCGGGCAACAATGGGGGCGACGGGTTCGTCGCCGCGCGTCTGCTTGCCGAGCGAGGCTACACGGTGCGTGTGAGCCTGGCGGGCGATCGCGGCAAGCTCAAGGGCAACGCGGCGAGGGCAGCGGAGCGTTGGAGCGGTCCGACCGACCAGGCCGCGCCCGCCCAATTGGCCGATTGCGACCTGATCGTCGACGCGCTGTTCGGCGCCGGCCTCGACCGCGAGGTCGCGGGCGGCCCGCGGGCCATGATCGAAGCCATGAATGCCGCCATGGCGCCGGTCGTCGCGGTGGACCTGCCGAGCGGCATCAACGGCAACTCCGGCGCGGTCATGGGGGTGGCGGTTGAGGCCACGCTGACAGTGACCTTCTTCCGACGAAAGCCGGGCCACCTGCTATTGCCGGGCAGGCAGCATTGCGGGGCGATCCACGTAGCCGACATCGGCATTCCGGCGCGTGTTCTCACAGAGATCAGGCTGCGCACTTTCGCAACCGATCCGGCGCAATGGGGCGGGCAGTTTCCGCAACCCAAGGTCGATGGTCATAAATATTCGCGCGGACACGTTGTCGTCGTGTCCGGCGGCGTTTCTGCCACGGGGGCCGCACGTTTGGCAGCGCGGGCTGCACTGCGCGCCGGTGCCGGGCTGGTGACGATCGCAAGCCCCCGCGAGGCCCTGAACGTCAATGCCGCGGCAAGCCTCGCGGTTATGGTGCGCCCGGTCGACGGCGCCGCTGAATTGGAGGAATTCCTCGCGGACGAACGCCGCAATGCCGTGGTTCTCGGCCCTGGAGGTGGCGTCGGCAAGCCCATGCGCGATCAGGTTGTGGCCGCGCTGGGGAGCCGGGCGGCGGTGGTTCTCGATGCGGATGCGCTCACAAGCTTTGCCGGCGATCTGGCCGGGCTGGTGGCGCTGATTAGCAAGCGCGGCGGGCGCGGCGTGGTGCTGACGCCTCACAAAGGAGAATTCTCAAGTATATTTAAAGTCATAGATGGAGATGATAATGTTACAGATAAACTTGAAAAAACGCGTCTAGCAGCCCAATCCAGTGGCGCGGTCATCGTGCTCAAGGGCGCCGATACCGTTGTCGCCGCACCAGACGGTCGTGCGACAATCGCCGACAACGCGCCGCCTTACCTTGCCACCGCCGGCGCCGGCGATGTGCTCGCCGGGCTGGTGGCCGGCCTGCTCGCCCAGGGCATGCCGGCCTTCGAGGCGGCCAGCGCCGCCGTCTGGCTGCACGGCGAGGCGGCCAAGGCCTTCGGCCCCGGCCTTATTGCCGAAGACCTCAGCGAGGCTCTTCCCACGGTCTATCGCCGGCTCTATTCCAATCATGTCGTGCGCGGCGATTGAAAATCGCTAATTTTGCGCCAATTTAGTGGTGGCGCGCGATTTTGCCGTGCTATGAAGCCGCGCCTTGCGCGAGGCCCGCGCGCCGCGTAAAGCCACCCCCGATCGCGGCTAAGGGTGTTTCATTCGGTGCCCTTTGCGGGCGTGGCGGAACTGGTAGACGCGCGGGATTTAGGTTCCCGTGACGAAAGTCGTGGGGGTTCGAGTCCCTCCGCCCGCACCATGCCGAGGGCATTTCGTAAACAGTCCAGTCAATGAAGTAAGGTTCATGCAAGTCACCGAAACTTTGTCCGAAGGCCTCAAGCGCGAATTCAAGGTGGTGGTTCCGGCCGCCGAGCTCGATGTCAAAGTCAACGAACGTCTTGACGAGCTAAAGGATCGCGTCCGCATCAATGGTTTTCGCCCCGGCAAGGTGCCGGTTGCGCACCTCAAACGAGTCTATGGCCGCTCGGCTATGGCCGAGGTGATCGAGGCCACCGTCCGCGACACCAACAACCAGATCGTCAGCGAGCGTGGCTTCAAACTTGCCGCCGATCCGAAAGTGACGCTGCCGACGGAAGAGGGCGCGATCGAGCAACTGATCGCCGGCAAGACCGATCTCGCTTACACCATGGCGCTGGAGATCGTACCGCCGATTACGCTCGCGAATTTCAAGGACATCAAACTGCAGCGATTGACTGCCGAGGTCGGCGACACCGAAATCGACGAAGGCATCGCTCGCATCGCCGAGCAGAACAAGCCGTTTGCCGCGAGGCCCGCTGGCGAGACTGCGGCGAAAGGTGATCGCGTCGTTATTTCCTTCGCTGGCAGCATTGACGGCAAGCCGTTTGAAGGCGGCAGGGCCGATGACTCCGTCGTCATGATCGGCTCCAACACGTTCATTCCTGGTTTCGAGGACCAGCTGGTCGGCATAGCGGCGGGCGAAGCGCGCACACTGAAAGTGACCTTTCCGCAGCATTACGGCAACGAGGCGCTGGCCGGCAAGGATGCCGAGTTTGCGGTGGTTGCCAAAACCATTGAAACGCCGGGTGCGGCGGCGGTCGATGACGCGTTTGCCAAGTCGCTCGGCCTCGACTCCCTCGCCAAGCTGCGCGATGTGGTCAAGGACAGCATCGCTCGCGAGCACAGCGGCGCCTCGCGCCAGAAGCTCAAGCGCGCGCTGTTCGACGAGCTCGATGCCCGGCACAAATTCGATCCGCCGCCGACGCTGGTCGAGGAGGAATTCAACCGCGTCTGGAAATCGGTGCTCAGCGAGTTGGAAACCGAAAAGAAGACCTTCGCCGACGAAGGCACCACCGAGGAAAAAGCCAAGGCCGAATACCAGGCCATTGCGGCGCGCCGTGTGCGGCTTGGCCTTGTGCTCGCCGAAATCGGCGAAAAGAACAAAATCAGCGTGACCGACGAGGAATTAAATCGCGCGGTCATGGAGCAGGCGCGCCAGTTCACCGGCCAGGAGCAGCGCGTCTACGACTATTACAGACAGAACCCGCAGGCACTCGCCGGCCTGCGCGCCCCGATTTATGAGGAAAAGGTCGTGGATTTCCTGCTCGAGCTCGCGCAGGTAACCGAGAAAAAGGTCGCGCGCGAGGAGCTTTACAAGGCTGACGACGAGACGGTCGCGGCCTGAGCCGGCGGATGCCTTGCGCAGGGGTCGACGCGGAAATAGATACGCCGCGCGCGATATGGCTACACTAGCCTTCGTGTGATTCGCGTTTAGGAGCCGAAATGAGAGACCCCGTCGATACCTACATGAATTATCTGGTGCCTATGGTGGTTGAACAAACCAACCGTGGCGAGCGCGCCTACGACATCTATTCGCGCATGCTCAAGGAGCGGATCATCTTTATCACCGGCCCCATCGAGGACGGCGTGGCGACGCTAATCGTCGCCCAGTTGCTGTTCCTGGAAGCGGAAAATCCGAAGAAGGAAATCTCGATGTACATCAACTCGCCGGGCGGGGTGGTGACGTCGGGGATGGCGATCTACGACACCATGCAATTCGTACGTCCGCCGGTGTCGACGCTGTGCTGCGGACAGGCGGCATCGATGGGTTCGTTGCTGCTTGCTTCCGGCGCCAAGGACCTGCGCTTCGCCTTGCCCAATGCGCGCATCATGGTGCACCAGCCGTCCGGCGGCTTCCAGGGCCAGGCAACCGACATCATGCTGCACGCCCAGGAAATCCTCAATCTCAAAAAACGGCTCAACGAGATCTACGTCAAGCACACGGGTCAGTCGCTCAAGAAGATCGAAGATGCTCTGGAGCGTGACTATTTTCTTACCGCCGAAGCGGCCAAGGATTTCGGTCTGGTCGACAAGGTCATCGAAAAACGTCCCGAAGAACTCACTTCCAAGCCTGCCTGACACAAGGCGGCCCGATTGATCCTCACATGCGGAACTTTCGGGGGAGCCCCGGAAGTACCGTCCTTGAGGCGGTGTTATCGTTAATAGAATCTTGATTATCGAGCCGTTAGCATGCTTCGCTTATGCTGGTGGCGACGTGATAGGGGTAGCAGTCCACCCGAATCTGGACCGCCGTGTTGGGTGTATCCGGCGCGAAACTTGCTTGGCTTTGCTGTGACATCGAGTGATTGCTTCAGGCGCTAGGACAAAAGGCGGCGGGCGCCGGCCATCATCGAAGCGCGGTGTCGGCCGGGTGTGACGGAGAAGACTGGAATGAGCAAAGTCGGCGGCAGCGATTCCAAGAACACCCTCTACTGTTCGTTTTGCGGCAAGAGCCAGCACGAAGTGCGCAAGCTCATCGCCGGGCCGACCGTTTTTATCTGCGACGAGTGCGTCGAACTGTGCATGGATATCATCCGCGAGGAGAACAAATCCTCGCTGGTGAAATCGCGCGACGGAATTCCGACGCCGAAGGAAATTCGCAAGGTCCTCGACGACTATGTGATCGGCCAGGACCACGCCAAGAAGGTGCTCTCGGTCGCCGTGCACAATCACTACAAGCGGCTCAATCATCAGACCAAGCACAATGACGTCGAACTGGCGAAGTCGAACATCCTGTTGATCGGGCCGACCGGCTCGGGCAAGACGCTGCTGGCGCAGACGCTGGCGCGCATCCTTGATGTGCCGTTCACGATGGCGGACGCGACGACGCTGACCGAGGCCGGCTACGTCGGCGAAGACGTCGAGAACATCATCCTCAAGCTTTTGCAGGCCGCCGACTACAATGTCGAGCGCGCCCAGCGCGGCATCGTCTATATCGACGAAATCGACAAGATTTCGCGTAAGTCCGACAACCCCTCGATTACCCGCGACGTGTCGGGCGAGGGCGTGCAACAGGCGCTGCTGAAGATCATGGAGGGCACCGTCGCTTCGGTGCCGCCGCAAGGCGGTCGCAAACACCCGCAGCAGGAATTCCTGCAGGTCGACACCACGAATATTCTGTTCGTCTGCGGCGGCGCCTTCGCCGGTCTCGACAAGATCATCTCGGCTCGCGGTCGCGCCACGTCGATCGGCTTTTCGGCGCGCGTGCTCGCGCCGGAGGATCGCAAGACCGGTGAAATTTTCCGCGAGGTCGAGCCTGAGGATCTGCTCAAGTATGGGCTCATCCCGGAATTCGTCGGACGACTGCCGGTGGTGGCGACGCTTGAGGATCTGGATGAACCCTCGCTCAAGCTCATCCTTACGCAGCCGAAGAATGCGCTGGTGAAGCAATACCAGCGTCTGTTCGAAATGGAGTCGATCGACCTGACGCTCGCGGAAGAGGCGCTCGGCGCTATCGCTCGCAAGGCCATCGATCGCAAGACCGGCGCGCGCGGCCTGCGCTCGATCATGGAAGGTATCCTGCTCGATACCATGTTCGATCTCCCCAGCCTTGAGGGGGTCGAGGAAGTGGTGATCTCCAAAGAGGTCGTCGAGGGAACCGCCCGCCCGCTCTATATCTATGCCGACCGCAGTGACCGGACGGCGGAGTCCGGCGGCGCCAGCGCCTAAATTCTCGACCCCTTGTGGCGGGGAACAGCTTGTAGAATCGCGCCGTTAATGGCGTCCTCAAGAGTGTTCGCTCGGTTTTTACCGAGAAAACGGGCGTTACTTGCAGAGTTAAGATCGCCATCCTACGTATAGTGTCGGAAAAATACCGAGCCACGACGCTTCGTAGTTTTCTTCTGGCACTGGGCTTTTGATGCCGCACGCGCGGGTCAAGGCACAGGGGCACAACAAAAAGGACACGCCACATGACCACCAAACCACGACCCCCGCTGCAGCCCGGAGAAACCCGGGCCTATCCGGTTCTGCCGCTGCGCGACATCGTGGTGTTTCCGCACATGATCGTTCCGCTTTTCGTCGGCCGCGAAAAGTCTATCAAGGCTCTCGAAGAGGTCATGCGCTCCGACACCTTCATCCTCCTGGCGACGCAGAAGAACGCCTCCGATGACGATCCGGCGACCGACTCGATTTTCGAGGTCGGCACGCTGGCGAGCGTCCTGCAACTGCTCAAGCTGCCCGACGGCACCGTCAAGGTGCTGGTCGAGGGCGCCGAGCGCGCCAAGGTGCGCAAATACACCGACCGCATCGAGTACTACGAAGCCGACGCCACCGTGCTCGCCGATGACATGGGCGACCGTGTCGAAGCCGAGGCTATGGCGCGCTCGGTGGTCACCGAGTTCGAGAGCTATGTGAAGCTCAACAAAAAGGTGTCGCCGGAAGTCGTCGGCGTGGTCCAGCAAATCGAGGACTATGCCAAGCTCGCCGATACGGTGGCGTCGCATCTGGCCGTCAAGATTCCGGACAAGCAGGATATCCTGGAGACGCCCGTCGTCACCCAGCGCCTGGAAAAGGTGCTTGGGCTGATGGAGAGCGAAATCTCCGTGCTGCAAGTTGAGAAGCGCATCCGCACCCGCGTCAAGCGGCAGATGGAGAAGACGCAGCGCGAGTACTATCTCAACGAGCAGATGAAGGCGATCCAGAAGGAGCTTGGCGACGAGGAAGGCAAGGACGAACTCGCCGAACTCGAAGACAAGATCAAGAAGACCAAGCTTTCGAAAGAAGCCCGCGAGAAGGCCACCCACGAACTCAAGAAGCTGCGCCAGATGTCGCCGATGTCGGCGGAAGCAACCGTCGTGCGCAACTATCTGGATTGGCTGTTGTCGATCCCGTGGAACAAGAAGAGCAAGGTCAAGAAGGACCTGGTCGGCGCCGAAAAGATCCTCAACGACGATCACTATGGCCTGGAGAAGGTCAAGGAACGCATCGTCGAGTATCTCGCCGTGCAGCAGCGTGCCAACAAGCTGACCGGGCCGATCCTCTGCCTGGTCGGGCCTCCCGGCGTCGGCAAGACCTCGCTCGGCAAGTCGATCGCGAAAGCGACCGGCCGCGAGTTCGTGCGCGTGTCGCTTGGCGGCGTGCGCGACGAGGCCGAGATCCGTGGCCACCGGCGCACCTATATCGGCTCGATGCCCGGCAAGATCATCCAGTCGATGCGCAAGGCCAAGACCTCGAACCCGCTGTTCCTGTTGGACGAGGTGGACAAGATGGGCGCCGATTTCCGCGGCGACCCGTCCTCGGCGCTGCTTGAGGTCCTCGACCCCGAGCAGAACCACACTTTCAACGACCATTATCTCGAGGTCGACTACGACCTCTCCAATGTGATGTTCATCACCACGGCAAATACGCTCAACATTCCGCCGCCGCTGATGGACCGCATGGAGATCATCCGTATCGCCGGCTACACCGAGGATGAAAAGGTCGAGATTGCGCGCAAGCACCTGATCCCGCACGCGATCACCAAGCATGGCCTCGACGCCAAGGAGTGGTCGATCGATGATGAGGCACTGCTCACGCTGATCCGCCGTTACACGCGGGAAGCCGGTGTGCGTAATCTCGAGCGCGAGTTGTCGACGCTGATCCGCAAGGCGGTGAAGGAACTGACGATCTCGAAGAAAAAGTCGGTTGCGGTCACCGCCGCCAACCTCGGCGATTTCCTCGGCGTGGCGAAATACCGCTACGGCGAGATCGAGGCGGAGGATCTGGTCGGCATGGTCACGGGCCTGGCATGGACCGACGTAGGGGGCGAGTTGCTCACCATCGAAGGCACGTCGATGCCCGGCAAGGGACGCATGACCGTTACGGGCAACCTGCGCGACGTGATGAAGGAGTCGATTTCGGCTGCGGCGTCTTATGTGCGTTCGCGGGCGATCGCCTTCGGTATCGAGCCGCCGTTGTTCGACAAGCGCGACATCCACGTGCACGTGCCGGAAGGTGCGACGCCCAAGGATGGGCCTTCGGCCGGTGTCGCCATGGTCACCGCCATCGTTTCGGTGATGACCGGCATCCCGGTGCGCCGTGACGTTGCCATGACCGGCGAGATCACGTTGCGCGGCCGTGTGTTGCCGATCGGCGGCTTGAAGGAGAAGCTGCTGGCCGCGGCGCGCGGCGGCATGAAGACGGTGCTGATCCCGGAGGAGAACGCCAAGGATCTGGTGGAAATCTCCGACACGATCAAAAAGGGCTTGGAGATCATTCCAGTCGCCCGCATGGACGAAGTGCTCTCTCGCGCCCTGGTGCGCAAGCCAGAGCCGATCGAATGGGATGAGGCAGCGGCGAAGCTCCCAGCACCTGCTGCCGCGGCTGATCCCGCGGCGGAGGAAGACGGCTCAGGCCTGACTGCCCATTAAGGATGCGCTGACAACGGAACAAAAAACGGCGCCCTCGCGGCGCCGTTTTCATTTAAGGTAGTGAGGATGGCTTGCGTCGAATGCTGGCCAAGCTGTATCTGGCGGTCAAACGGTAGGCGGGGAATGGGCGGTTAGCTCAGTTGGTAGAGCGCCTGCTTTACACGCAGGATGTCGGCGGTTCGAGTCCGTCACCGCCCACCAGCCCTCGCCGTTACGAAGCCACAGCCTGCAAAAAGTTCTCCGCGTAGTGACAAGCGACCTGCCGGCCGCCGACCGGACGCAAGGGCGGGCGTTCTGCCCGGCACAAATCGGTCGCGTGCGGGCAACGCGTCTCGAACACGCAGCCTTTGGGCACATCGAGCGGCGAGGGCACTTCGCCCTTGACCATCTGCCGCACCTTGCGGACACCGCCGAAGGCGGGGGTCGATGCGAGCAGCGCCTGCGTATAGGGATGCAGCGGCCGTTCGAAAATCCGCTCCTTGGCGCCGCGCTCGACGGCGATGCCCAGATACATGACCAGCACGTCATGGGCGATGAAGCGCACCACGGCGAGGTCATGCGAAATGAACAGATAGGCCAGGCCGAATTGGGCCTGCAGGTCGATCAGGAGATTGAGCACTTGCGCCTGCACCGAAACGTCGAGTGCAGATACCGGCTCGTCGGCGACCAGCAGCTTGGGCTGCAACATGAGGGCACGCGCGATCGCGATACGCTGCCGCTGGCCGCCCGAGAACATGTGCGGATAGCGCCGCGCATGCTCGGCGCTGAGACCGACGCGAGCCATCATCGAAAGCGCCTGCCGCCGCCGCTCCGCCTTGCCGTGTTTTGTATTGATGAGCAGCGGCTCTTCCAGAATGGCGCCGATCTTCTTGCGCGGATTGAGCGAGCCATAGGGATTCTGGAACACCAGTTGGACGCTGCGGCGCAGCCGCGAGCGCTCGGCCGCGGGCGGATTGAGCGCGTCGACGCCGTCGAGCACAAGCGAGCCTGCGTTCGGCTGCTCGATCAACGTCACCAGGCGCGCAAGCGTCGATTTGCCGCAACCGGATTCTCCGACAATTGCCAACGTTTTGCCGGCCTCGAGCGAGAACGACACGCCGCCGACTGCGCGAAGCTCTTGTACCTCGGCAAACATGCCCCGTTTCGAGCGGTAGACCCGAGTGAGGTCCTTGGCGATGACCAGCGGGCTCATGCGGCGCTGTCCTTGGCCGCCTGCCAATCGGCGGCAATGCGGGCGTCGCGGGTTGGATCGCCGAGCGGATAGTGGCAGCGCACCGTCCCGCCTTTCCACGCCCGCAATTCGGGACGGACGCCGGTGGTGAGCGGCGTTGCATAGGCGCAGCGCGGACTGAACAGGCACCCGTTCGGGCGCTCCGAAAGGTTGGGCACCGTGCCGGGAATTGTGGCAAGGCGTTCTCCGACACGACTTTCCGGTCGCGCCGCGAGCAGCGCTGCCGTGTAAGGATGCTGCGGGGCATTGAACAAATCGGCGGCTGCGCGCTCCTCCATCACCTGCCCGGAATACATCACCGCCACGCGCTGCGCGATTTCTGCGACCACGCTCATGTTGTGCGTGATGAGAATGAGCGCCATGCCGCGCTCACGCTGCAAAGATAACAGCAGATCGAGAATCTGCGCCTGGATGGTCACATCAAGGGCCGTTGTCGGCTCGTCGGCGATAAGCAGCTTCGGATTGCAGGCAATCGCCATGGCGATCATCACTCGCTGGTTCATGCCGCCGGAAAGTTGGTGCGGATAGGCGGCGAGGCGGCTTTCCGGCGCCGGAATCCCGACCTGTTCCAGCAGTTCGATGGCGCGGCTATTTGCCCGCTTGCGGTCCATGTGCTCGTGAACCTGGAGCGTTTCCACGATCTGGTAGCCGACAGTGAAACACGGGTTGAGGCTGGTGGCCGGTTCCTGGAAAATCATCGCCATGTCCTTGCCGGCGAGCCTGCGGCGCTCGGCGTCGGATAGCGCAAGCAGGTCATGGCCGTCGAATACGAGGCTTTGCGCGGTCACCTGGCCGGGAAACGGCACCAGCCCCATCAGCGCCAGCATGGCCAGACTCTTGCCTGATCCGGATTCGCCGACGATCCCGAGGATCTCGCCCGGTTCGACCGAGAGCGAAACGCCCTCGACCGCGTGTAGCGGGCCGCTCGCCGATGGAAAATTGACCGAGAGGTCCTTGATATCAAGCAGCGTCATGTCCTGCTTACCGCTTGAGCTTGGGGTCGAGCGCATCGCGCAGACCGTCACCGAACAGGTTGAAGGCGAGCACGGTGATGAGGATCATCAATCCCGGGAACGTCACCACCCACCAGGCGCGCAGCACGAATTCGCGCGCGTCGGCGAGCATGGTGCCCCATTCGGGGGTCGGCGGTTGCGCCCCGAGGCCGAGAAAGCCGAGCGCGGCGGCATCGAGGATGGCGGTCGAGACGCCAAGCGTTGCCTGCACGATCAGCGGCGCGGCGCAATTCGGCAAAACCTCTTTGAGCATCAGCCGCAGATTGCCGGCGCCGCTCACCTTGGCGGCGATCACGTAGTCCTTCGCGGTCTCGGTAATGACGGCGGCGCGCGCGATGCGTACGTAATGCGGCAGCAGCACGATGGCGACCGCGAGCAGGGCGTTCATCACGCCGGGGCCGAGGATGGCGACGATGACGATGGCCAGCAGCAGGCTGGGCAATGTCAGGATAATATCCATCAGCCGCATGATCGCGATTTCAATGATGCCGCGGAAAAACCCGGCGATGAGACCAAGGGTCGTCCCAATCAGGATGGAGAGGGCCACTACGGCGGCACCGATTAACAGCGACAGGCGAGCGCCGAAAATGAGTCGCGAGAGCATGTCGCGGCCGATTGGGTCGGTGCCGAGCGGATGGGCAAGCGAGCCCCCGGCCTGCCAGAAGGGTGGCGTCAGGAAGCCGGTATCGTTGGTCAAGATCGGCGAGTAAGGCGCGATGATGTTGGCGGTTGCGGCGATAAGCAACAGCGCACAGATGATCAACAGGCCGGCGACGGCGCCGCGGTTGCGCGAAAAATCCGCATAGAGCTCGCGCAACGGGTGGGGCGACTCGGCGATGGGCCCGGCGGTCGGCGGAGCCTCTAGGGTGTGCACGCTCATCGCGTGTGCCGGATGCGCGGGTTGATGAACCCGTAGGTCACATCGACCAGCAGGTTGACCGTCATGATGATGGCGCCGATCAGCAGCGTGCCGCCCTGCAATACGGGATAGTCGCGCCGGCCGATGCCCTCGATCAGCCATTTGCCGACGCCGGGCCAGGAAAAGATCGTCTCTGTCAGAATGGCGCCGGTAAAGAGTACGCCGACCTGCAGGCCGATTACGGTCACGACCGGGATCAGCGCGTTGCGGAAGGCGTGGACAGCGATAACGCGAAAGCTCGACAGGCCTTTGGCACGGGCGGTGCGGATATAGTCCTCACCGAGTACCTCCAGCATTGCCGAGCGGGTCATGCGCGCAATCACCGCGAGCGGCACGGTGCCCAGCACAATCGCCGGCAGGATGAGGTGCGAGAGCGCCGACCAGAACGCGCCGGTATCGCCGGCGATCAGCGTGTCGATCAACAGAAAGCCGGTCTTCGGTTGAATGTAATAGAGGACGTCGATGCGGCCCGATACCGGCGTCCAGCCGAGTTGCACGGAAAACAGCAGGATCAGCAGCAGGCCCCACCAGAAAATCGGCATCGAATAGCCGGTGAGCGACAGCCCCATTACGCCGTGGTCGAAAATCGAATTGCGGCGCACCGCCGCAACGATCCCGGCGGGCAGGCCGATCGCGAGCGCAAACAGCATGGCGCAGGCGGACAGTTCGATGGTCGCCGGGAACAGGCTGGCGAATTCCTCTATTACCGGCTTGTGCGTGGCAATGGAGCGTCCGAGATCGCCATGGATCAGACGCGCGAGGTAGTAGCCGTACTGCCCGATGACCGGGCGGTCGAAACCGTATTCGTGCCGCAACTGCTCGTGCAGGGTCTGATCAATGCCATGCTCGCCGGCCATGGTCTCGATCGGATCGCCGGGAATGAGGCGAACGAGGACGAACACCAGCAGCGTGATTCCGATAAATGTCGGAATGACCAGACTGACGCGCGTGAACAGAAACCGCAGCATGGAAAGCGAGGCGGAGCGGCGGCAAAACCGCTCCGCCGGCGCGTTATTTCATATCGACGCCGTAGAACGTGTGGCGCCCGAACGGACTCAGCTTAAAGCCGACCACTTCCTTGCGCACCGGCTTTAGCTGGACCGAATGCGCAATCGTGAACCAAGGTGCCTGCTCCTTAAAGATCACCTGCGCCTGTTCGTAGAGCTTGGTGCGCTCGGCCTGATCGCTCACGTGCTTGGCCTTCTGCACCAGGTCCTCAAACGGCTGGTAGCAGAACTTGGCGATATTCGAGCCGTTGGTCTTGGCTGAATCGCAGCCGAGCAGGGTGTTGAGGAAGTTATCCGGGTCGCCGTTGTCGCCGGTCCAGCCGAGCTGCGCCATCTGGTGCTCGCCGGCCTGGGCGCGCTTGCGATATTCCCCCCATTCGTAGGTCTTGATCTCGGCCTTGACGCCGATCTTGGCGAGGTCGGCCTGCATTAATTCGGCGATGCGCTTGGCGTTCGGATTGTAGGGACGCTGCACCGGCATCGCCCACAGATCGGTCTCGAAGCCGTCAGGGTAGCCGGCCTCGGCGAGCAGCTTCTTGGCCGCTGCCGGATCGTAGGGATCGTCCTTGATGCTCGTGTTGTACGACCACATCGTCGGCGGGATCGGGTTTATGGCCGGGATCCCGGTCGACAGGAACACGGCGTCGATGATCGCCCTCTTGTTGATCGCCATGTTGACCGCTTTGCGCACGCGCACGTCGGTGAACGGCTTCTTGGTCGTGTTGTAGGCGAGATAGCCGATGTTGAGGCCGGGCTGCTCCAGCACCGTGACGTTCGGATCCTTGCGGATCGCGTCGAGATCGGCCGGATTGGGATAGGGCATGACCTGGCATTCGTTCTTCTGCAGCTTCGCCCAGCGCACCGAGGCGTCCGGCGTGATGGCGAAGATGAGGTCGTCGATCGCCGCCTTGCCGCCCCAGAATTGCGGGAACGCCTTGTAACGGATGATGGCGTCCTTCTGGTATTGCACGAGCATGAACGGCCCGCTGCCGATCGGTTCCTGATCGATTTTTTCCGGCGTGCCGGCCTTGAGCATGGCGTCGGCATATTCCTTCGACTGGATGCCGGCATATTCCATTGCAAGGTCGGAGAGGAACGGCGCCTCCGGCATGTTCAGCGTGATCTTGACGGTGTAGTCGTCAACTTTCTCGACCGACTTGAGCAGCTTCGGCATGCCCATGTCGTTGAAATAGGAATGGTTGGAACTCGTGACCTTGAAATAGGGATTGCCCTGCTTCCACTGCCGGTCGATCGCGAAAATGACGTCGTCGGCACTGAAGTCACGCGTCGGCTTGAAATTGGCATTGGATTGCCATTTCACGCCGTGGCGCAGATGGAAGGTATAGATGGTTCCGTCCGGCGAGATGTCCCACTTTTCCGCGAGACCGGGAATGACCTTTGTCGTGCCGCGCTCGAAGTCGACAATGCGGCTATAGATCTGGCTGTTGGCGTCGAACGACGTGCCGGTGGTGTTGACGCCTGGATAGAAGTTTTCCGGGCTGCCTTCCGAGCAAAAGACCAGGGTCTTTGCTGATAGGGGAGTGGAAGCCAGCACCGCCAGGACGGCGATTACCAGCAGCGAGCGATGTTTTGCCATTAAAGCCCCCTGATGTGACGCCGGGCTCATTCGGTACGCTTGGTGTATCCCGGTCGATTAGGCGCAATCCTACGTCAGGAAAACACGGGCGTCACGAGCGCGGGGCATTCACAGCGACATTTAAGGCAAGCGCAACCGGCAGGCGTGGAAGATTGCTCCGCGCCTGCCGTAATACCGGAGGGTCCGGCAAAACGCCGTCAGATCGATTCTTTGAGTTCCTTGGAGGCGCGGAAGGCGACCTTCTTGCTCGCCTTGATCTGGATTGCCTCGCCTGTTGCGGGATTGCGGCCCATGCGCGCGGCGCGTTTGCGCACCTGCAAAATGCCGAGGCCGCCGATGCGGATGCGTTCGCCTTTTTTCAGATGCTTGACGATGTTGCCGACGAAATCGCCGAGCACCGTCTCCGCCTGTTTCTTCGACATCTCGTGCGTTTCGGCGAGCGACGCGGCGAGGTGTTTCAACGTGACTGTCGGTGGTGTCGGAGCTTTTCCAGGAACCATTGCCATCGGTGGGACCCTCCTCATGGAATCCGTGAGCTTGGCGAAGCGCCAAACACGTCGCCCGCATAGACGATTCGAGGGCGGTTTGACCATCGATTCTTCGCATAAAATAAGGCTTTTTCGCAATTCCCATCGCGCCGACAGGGTTTACCTTGACTTGACTTTGGGCCGCCTATAACTCGACCCATCGCCCGCGGGGGCGTAGCTCAGTTGGTTAGAGCGCTGCCCTGTCACGGCAGAGGCCGCGGGTTCGAGTCCCGTCGCTCCCGCCATTATATCAATGACTTAGCCCAACTTCGGGGACACAAAACGGCGTCGCCCGGGGCGAGATTTCATGCTCCTAGAAGCCCCCATCCCCGGCCTGCGTGCGCTCTTCTTCGACGTATTCGGCACCCTTATGGACTGGCGGAGTTCGGTTGCTCGGGAAGCCGAAAAAATCCTGGGGAACCTTGGCTACAGCCTCGACTGGATCGCCTTTGCCGACGCCTGGCGCGGCCAATACCAGCCGGGCATGGAGGAGGTGCGCTCAGGCAAGATCCCGTTCTCCAAACTCGACGTCCTGCATCGGCGCAATCTCGAACGCATCCTGCCGCGTTTCGGACTGGAGAATGTGTCCGAGGAAGTGCTCGCCGACCTCAATCTCGCCTGGCATCGGCTCGATGCCTGGCCGGATGTTCCCGCCGCGATGAAACGACTCAAACGAAAATTTCTGCTGGCGCCGTGCTCGAACGGGAACATCGCGCTGATGGTCGATCTCGCCCGGCGCAACGATATTCCGTGGGATGCAATCCTCGGCTCCGACATTGCCGGCGACTACAAGCCCAAGCCGCGTGTTTATCTTGCGGCTTGCGACGCGCTCAATCTCGAGCCGCGCAAATGCATGATGGTCGCAGCGCATAGCCGCGATCTTGCCGCCGCGGCGGCCTGCGGCCTGCGCACCGGCCATATCGCGCGCGTCAACGAATACGGGCCGAATACCGGTGAGGCGGGGCCGACAGTGCCGGTCGATATCGCCGGCAGCGATCTTGCCGATCTCGCAACCAAGCTCGGCTAGGCGCGATAAACCGCTTCCGGCTGCGCGAAAAAGCTCGCCAGGATGTGATAGACGATCATGTAGTTCTTCTGCTGGAAGCTCGCGTGTGAGATGCCGGGCATCGCGCTGAACTGCTTGTCCGGGTTGGGCAGCCTGGCGAAGAACTTCAACAGATCCTCAATCGAAGCGATGCCGTCGAACTGCCCGCGCATGATGAGGGTCGGCACGCTGATCTTTTCCGGGTCGACCACCGGCAGTTTCGAGCACATGTCGACATAGGTGCCGGTCGGCACTGAAGTGTCGAGAGCAACCACCGCATCGGCAAACGCATCGATGACTTTCTTCTCGGCGGTGCCGGGATGGTCGCGATCGAACACCGAATGGATGAAAGCCTTATCGATTGGCCGACGGTTGTTGGCCAGGAACTCGGGCAACTTCTTGCGTCGTTGTTCCAACGTGGGCGAGCCTTCGCCGGTCCACACCATGGCGTCGAGCGCAAGCCGCGCCACCATCTCCGGGTGGCGTTCGGCAAAGAGCGCCGCGCGCAAGGCGCCGGAGGAAATGCCATAAACGAGGAGAGGGCGCTTGCCGCGCAGCTTCTGGATATAGAGCGCGGCGGCGTAGCAGTCGTCGGCGCCTTGCGAAATCGGCGCGTTATTGTCGCGATCCTTGGTGGAGCGGCCATAGCCCTCCATATCGACGCTCCAGCAATCGTAACCAAGGCGCGCGAAGTAATCCATCGCCGAGGAATCCGGCCAGCCCGGCACCTGCAGATCGAAGGTCGGCTGCGAAGCCATCGATGAGCCGTGCACGAACAAAATTGTGCCGGCGGTTTTGGCCGGGCCGGCGGCATATTTCTCGAAGAGGAAAAGCTTCACGCCGCCTTCTTTGGCCGTCCAATGCTCCTCGCCTGAGACTGCGATCTTGGGCATCTGGTTCATGGTCCTCACTCCGCTTTCGGACTGCCTTCAACGCAAAAGCACAACGACAAGGATGGCGGCAAGCAGGCCGTTTCCGATGTATTGCGCGATCAGCAATTCGACGAGGTGCTCGGTGTCGTGGCCACCCACCATATAGCTCGTGAAGAATACGGTGGCGATGCCCACGAGCAAGGCCGCAAGCGCTACGCCGATCCGGTGTTCCATGGTGCGTCTCGTCGTTGCTGATCGGATTTCATTTGATAAGCGCGATGTCGTTGTCCTTGATCACCTTGGCCCATTTGTCGACCTGAGCCTGCATGAAGTTAGCGAATTGCGGCTGCGGCATGGTGAAGGCGATTGCACCCTGCTTTTCCCAGGAGGCTACAATATCGGGCCGTTTGAGAATCCGGGTGATCTCGGCATTGAGCATATTCACGATCGGCATCGGCGTGCCTTTAGGCGCCATAAAGCCGACCCATAAGGTCGCCTGGAAACCGGGCACTGTTTCCGCAATGGTTGGCACATCGGGCATGATCGGCGACCGCTTCTCGCCGCTGATGCCCAGCGCGCGAACGCGACCGTCCTTCACGTATGCGGCCATGGTCGGCACGCTGTCGAACAGCATTTGGATCTGCCCGCTGATGATGTCGGTGCGCATGCCGGTCGAACCTTTGTAGGGCACGTGCACGATGTTGATGCCGGTGAGATTCCTCAGCAGCTCCGCGGCCATATGATAGTTCGAGCCGGGGCCGGAAGAACCGAAATTCAAAGTGCCGGGCTCGGCCTTTGCCCGCGCGATGAGCTCGGCCACGTTTTTCGCCGGCACCGACGGGTTCACCACGAGCACGAGATCGCTGTCGATCAGCGGCGAAATCGGCACCAGATCGCTCATCAGATGGTAGGCTTTGTGCGTATAGAGCGTCTCGTTGACAATCTGCGTGCCTGACACCATCAGCAGCGTGTAGCCATCGGGCGCGGACCTGGCGACATATTCGGTGCCGATCGTGGTGCCGGCGCCCGGCTTGTTTTCGACAACGAAGGGCTCGCCAAGCGATTTCTGCAGCTCTTGGGCGATGATGCGGGTGAAGAGGTCAGTCGGACCGCCGGCGCCGAACGGCGCGATGATCCTGACGGGCCGGTTCGGATAATCGGCGGCGAAGGCTTGTTGGGCGGTCAGCGCCAGCACCGCGGTGATAAAGACAAGCCAAGCCGGGCGCGGCAGCGTCATCGGCGTCCTCCAGCAATTCTGTCCGCCCCTTGAAGTGCCGCGGGACTATCAAAGGCCGTCCACGCGCTTGTCAAATAGCGAATGAACTCAAGCCGATGTGCCTGAAATCGCAGCCGTGGATGTCATTAAAGTCGCCTTGCACGCCTTTGTGCGCTGCGCTAAGCCTCGGCTGCTCCCGTCCTTGAGTCATTCCAAACAGGGCAAGGGCGTTTTCGCGGAGCTGTGGCGCCGGTTTCCGGGCATGTCCGGGGCGGGCGTATAGCCGGGGTGGGGCGCGCGGGGCTGTACGCTGAGGTCGCCGATGAGCGCATTGCTGCTGAATTACCTGCCGCTCGCCATCTTCATCGCCGTGGCGATCGTGATCGGTCTGGCGCTGCTGGTTGCGCCCTTCCTTGTCGCATACAGCCAGCCCGACCCGGAAAAGCTCTCGGCTTACGAGTGCGGCTTTAACGCCTTCGACGATGCGCGCATGAAATTCGATGTGCGTTTCTATCTGGTCGCCATCCTGTTCATCATTTTCGACCTGGAGGTGAGCTTCCTGTTCCCCTGGGCGGTCGCGTTCCGCCAGATCGGTGCCTTCGGCTTCTGGTCGATGATGGCCTTCCTTGGCGTTCTCACCGTCGGCTTCATATATGAGTGGAAGAAGGGAGCGCTCGAATGGGATTAAGTGGCCCATGAGCCTCGTCGCACCCGCGCCGAAGGGACTGATCGACCCGCGCAACGGCAAGCCGGCCGGTGCCGATGACGGTTTTTTCCGCGACGTGTCCAGCGAACTGTCCGACAAGGGCTTCCTAGTCGCCGCCGCCGACGATCTCATCACCTGGGCGCGCACCGGCTCGTTGATGTGGATGACGTTCGGGCTCGCGTGCTGCGCCGTCGAGATGATGCAGGCCTCGATGCCGCGCTACGACGTCGAGCGTTTCGGCTTTGCCCCGCGCGCGTCCCCGCGCCAATCCGACGTCATGATCGTCGCCGGCACGCTGACCAACAAGATGGCGCCGGCGCTGCGCAAGGTCTACGACCAGATGCCGGAGCCGCGTTACGTCATCTCCATGGGCTCCTGCGCCAATGGCGGCGGCTACTACCACTATTCTTATTCCGTCGTGCGCGGCTGCGACCGCATCGTGCCGGTGGACATCTATGTGCCCGGCTGTCCGCCGACGGCCGAGGCGCTGGTTTATGGAATCCTGCTGCTGCAAAAGAAAATTCGCCGCACCGGCACCATCGAGCGCTAAAGCGGAGCGGGCATGGACGAGACGCTCGACAAATTAGGCCAGACCATCCAGACCGCGCTCGGCAAGTCGGTCGAGGGCTATACGCTCGCGCGCGGCGAATTGACCGTCGCGGCACAGGCTGCCGACATCGTCAAGGTGGCAACCTTTCTCAAGACCGATGCCGCCTGTCAGTTCATCAACATCATCGACGTGACCGCGGTTGACAGGCCCGAGCGAGCCCAGCGTTTCGATGTCGCCTACCATTTTCTGTCGCCGCGGTTGAACCAGCGCATTCGCGTCAAGATTGCGACCGACGAGAACACGCCGGTGCCATCGCTGATCGGCGTGTTCCGCGGCGCCGACTGGTTCGAGCGCGAGACCTACGATCTCTACGGCGTGCTGTTCACCGGCCATCCCGATATGCGCCGCATCCTCACCGACTACGGCTTCGAAGGGCATCCGCTGCGCAAGGACTTCCCGCTGACGGGCTTTGTCGAAGTCCGTTACGACGACGAGCAGAAACGGGTGATGTACGACAAGGTCAGGCTGGCGCAAGAATTCCGCACCTTCGATTTCCTCTCGCCCTGGGAGGGCACCGACTACGTGCTGCCCGGCGACGAGAAGGCGAAAGGCAAGGGGTCTTGAGATGAAGGCATCGCTCAAGCCGGGCCTGAAACATTCGTTCTCCTACGTGGTGCCGGAGAACAAGACGGTGCCCTTTACCTATCCGGAGTCGCCGGAGATCGCGGCGATGCCGAAGGTCTTCGCCACCGGGTTCATGATCGTGCTGATGGAATGGACCTGCCTGCAATTGCTGGCGCCGCATCTCGATACTAGCGAAGGCAGCGTCGGTATCCACGTCGACGTCAGCCACTCGGCGGCGACGCTGCCGGGCATGACCGTCACAGTCGAAGCCGAACTGACCGAAGTCGCCGGCCGCAAGGTGTCGTTCAAGGTGCGCGCGCATGACGGTATCGACGTGATCGGCGAGGGCCGTCACGAGCGCGCCGTGGTGGCGTGGGACAAATTCAACGCGCGGGTCGCCGACAAGGCGAAAGCGGCGCAGGTGGCGTGAGCATGGCGGAAACGAGTTTGCGCAACTTCACCATCAATTTCGGGCCGCAGCACCCGGCGGCGCACGGCGTGCTGCGCCTGGTGCTGGAGCTCGACGGCGAGATCGTCGAACGCGTGGACCCTCATATCGGTCTCCTGCACCGCGGCACCGAGAAGCTGATCGAGGCCAAGACCTATCTCCAGGCGGTACCCTATTTCGACCGGCTCGATTACGTCGCGCCGATGAACCAGGAGCACGCCTTCTGCCTGGCGGTGGAGAAGCTTTTGGGGCTGCAAGTACCCAAGCGCGCCCAGCTCATCCGTGTGCTTTATTCCGAGATCGGACGCTTGCTGTCGCATTTGCTCAACGTGACCACGCAGGCGCTCGACGTCGGCGCGCTGACGCCGCCGCTCTGGGGCTTCGAGGAGCGCGAGAAGCTGATGGTGTTCTACGAGCGCGCCTCGGGCAGCCGCATGCACGCGGCCTACTTTCGTCCCGGCGGTGTGCATCAGGATCTGCCGGCAAAACTGATCGACGACATCGGCGCCTTCTGCGATCCGTTCCTCAAGGTGGTCGACGACCTTGAACGTCTTCTCTCCGGCAACCGCATCTTCAAGCAGCGCAACGTCGACATTGCCGTGGTCAAGCTCGAGGACGCCTGGAACTGGGGCTTTTCCGGCGTCATGGTGCGCGGCTCGGGCGCCGCCTGGGATTTGCGCCGGGCGCAGCCCTATGAATGCTACTCCGAGCTCGAATTCGACATCCCGATCGGCAAGAACGGCGACTGCTACGACCGCTACTGCATCCGCATGGAAGAGATGCGCCAGTCGGTGCGCATCATGAAGCAGTGCGTGGAGAAGCTGCGCAGCACACCCGGCCCGGTCACCGTCGATGACCACAAGATCGTGCCGCCCAATCGCGGCGAGATGAAGCGCTCGATGGAAGCGCTGATCCATCACTTCAAGCTCTACACCGAGGGCTATCACGTGCCGGAAGGCGAGGTGTACGCCGCGGTCGAGGCGCCCAAGGGCGAGTTCGGCGTCTATCTTGTCTCCGACGGCTCCAACAAGCCGTACAAGTGCAAGATCCGCGCGCCGGGCTTTGCCCATCTCCAGGCCATGGATTTTCTCTGCAAGGGCCACATGCTGGCCGACGTCTCCGCCATTCTCGGCTCGATCGACATCGTGTTTGGCGAGGTCGACCGATGAGCGTGCGCCGCCTCGCCCCGCCCGAAGTGCAGCCCAAGGAGTTTTCCTTCAGCAAGGACAATCTTGCCTGGGCGCAGGCGCAGCTCGCCAAATATCCGGAAGGGCGCCAGCAATCGGCGATCATTCCGCTGTTGTGGCGCGCCCAGGAACAGGCCGGCGGCTGGCTCCCCGAAGCCGCGATCCGCTACGTCAGCGAATTTCTCGGCATGGCACACATTCGCGGCCTCGAGGTCGCGACCTTTTACACCATGTTCAACCTGCAGCCGGTGGGTAAATTCCACGTGCAGCTTTGCGGCACTACGCCGTGCCGGCTGCGCGGCGCCGACGACCTGGAAAAAGTCTGCCGCAAACGCTTCGGCGAGCAGTTCGAGGTGAGCGCCGACGGCAAGTTTTCCTGGGTCGAGGTCGAGTGCCTTGGCGCCTGCGTCAACGCGCCGATGGCGCAGATCAATTACGACTACTACGAGGATCTGACCGCAGAGAGCTTCAACAAGGTTCTCGACACTTTGGCCGCCGGCAAGAAGGTCAAGCCCGGGCCGCAGATCGACCGGCAACAGTCTGCGCCGATCGGGGGTCCGACCACGCTGACCGACAAATCGCTCTACCGCGCGAAATGAGATCGATAAATGCTCGCTGACAAGGACCGCATCTTCACCAATCTCTACGGCCTGCACGACTGGGGCCTCAAAGGCGCGCGCGCGCGCGGCGCCTGGGACGGCACCAAGGCGATCCTCGAACGCGGCCGCGACAAGATCATCGACGAGGTGAAAGCCTCGGGCCTGCGCGGGCGCGGCGGTGCCGGCTTTCCCACCGGCCTTAAATGGTCGTTCATGCCGAAGAAGCCCGGCGAGCGTCCGCACTATCTCGTCGTCAACGCCGACGAGTCCGAGCCCGGCACCTGCAAGGATCGCGAAGTGATGCGGCACGATCCGCATTTGCTGGTCGAAGGCTGCCTGATCGCCGGCTTCGCCATGGGCTGCAACGCCGGCTACATCTATATCCGCGGCGAATTCATTAGAGAGCGCGAAAGACTGCAAGCGGCGATCGATGAAGCCTACGACGCCAAGCTGATCGGCAAGGGCAATACCAACGGCTGGGATTTCGATCTCTATCTGCATCACGGCGCCGGCGCCTATATCTGCGGCGAGGAGACCGCGCTGCTCGAAAGCCTCGAGGGCAAGAAGGGCCAGCCGCGCTTGAAGCCGCCGTTCCCGGCCAATGTCGGTCTCTACGGCTGCCCGACGACGGTCAACAATGTCGAATCGATCGCGGCGGTGCCGGATATTTTGCGCCGGGGGCCAGCTTGGTTTGCCGCCATCGGCCGCCCCAACAACACTGGCACCAAGCTGTTCTGCATTTCCGGCCACGTCGAGCGCCCCTGCAACGTCGAAGAGGCAATGGGCATTCCGCTGCGCGAATTGCTGGAGACCCATGCCGGCGGCGTGCGCGGCGGCTGGGACAATCTGCTTGCGGTCATTCCCGGCGGCTCGTCGATGCCGCTGGTGCCGGCCGGCGCCGACCAGGCCGACACGCTGCTCATGGATTTCGACGGCTGCCGCGACAAGAAATCGGCGCTCGGCACGGCGGCGGTCATTGTCATGGACAAGTCGACCGATATCGTGCGCGCGATGACGCGCATCTCGTACTTCTACAAGCATGAAAGCTGCGGCCAGTGCACGCCGTGCCGCGAAGGCATGGGCTGGATGTGGCGCGTGCTGACACGCATGGCGGAGGGCCGTGCGCAAAAGCGCGAGATCGGCATGCTGATGGAAGTCACCCAGCAGATCGAGGGCCACACCATCTGTGCCTTCGGCGACGGCGCGGCCTGGCCGGTGCAAGGGCTGCTGCGGCATTTCCGGCCCGAGATCGAGCGCCGTATCGATGAGTATTCTCGCAACGCCGACGGTTACATCGGTGTGCGCGATCCAAAGCCGCTCGACGCGGAAGCGGCGGAGTAGGGGGAAGCCATGAAGATCGAAGGGCAACGGCAAAGGATATCGGTGACGAAAAGCGACGTATCCGGCTCCCTGTTCGACGACGTCAATCTGTCTGGCTCGACCTACGAAAACGTCAATATGTCCGGCGGCAAGTACCACAACATCAACCTGTCGGGATGCTCGTTCGACGACGTCAATATGTCGGGTTGGAGCGTGCACAACGTGAACCTGTCCGGCCTGCGCATCGACAAGGCCAATCTCGCCGGCTGCACAATTGCCAACAGCCGGCTTGCCGGCATGACCATCGACGGCATCGAAGTGACGGAATTGCTGGCGGCCTGGAAAGAGCGTCAGGCGGGAGACGAAAAGAAAACGGCATGACCAAGATCATCGTCGACGGCAAAGAAATCGACGTTCCGCCGGAGTACACGCTGCTCCAGGCGTGCGAAGCCGCGGGCGCGGAAATCCCGCGCTTCTGCTTCCACGAGCGGCTCTCGATCGCCGGCAACTGCCGCATGTGCCTGATCGAGGTCGTCGGCGGCCCGCCGAAGCCGCAGGCATCGTGCGCCATGGGCGTCAAGGACCTGCCGCCAAACAAGGACGGCACGCCGAGGATTCTGAGCACCAAGTCGCCGATGGTGAAGAAGGCGCGCGAAGGCGTGATGGAATTCCTGCTCATCAACCATCCGCTCGATTGCCCGATCTGCGACCAGGGCGGCGAATGCGATTTGCAGGACCAGGCGATGGCCTACGGTGTGGATTCCTCCCGCTACAAGGAGAACAAGCGCGCGGTCGAAGAGAAATATATCGGCCCGCTGGTCAAGACGGTGATGACGCGATGCATCCAGTGCACGCGCTGCATCCGTTTTGCCGCCGAAGTCGCAGGCGTGCCGGAACTGGGCGCCATCGGACGCGGCGAAGACATGGAAATTACCACCTATCTCGAGCAGGCGATGACCTCGGAGCTGCAAAGCAACGTGGTCGATCTCTGCCCCGTCGGCGCGCTGACGTCGAAGCCTTACGCTTTTGCCGCGCGGCCCTGGGAGCTCGACAAGACGCAGTCGATCGACGTGATGGATGCGGTCGGCTCGGCAATCCGTATCGACACCCGCGGACGCGAGGTGATGCGCATCTTGCCGCGCACCAATGACGATGTGAACGAGGAATGGATCTCCGACAAGACTCGTCATGTGGTCGACGGTCTGCGCACGCAGCGGCTTGATGAGCCCTATCTGCGCGTCAACGGGCGCCTGCGTCCGGCCACGTGGAAAGAGGCTTTCGCGACAATCGCCGACAAGGTGAAGGCCGCGCCCGCAAACCGAATCGGCGCGCTCGCCGGACAGCTCGCCGCGGTCGAGGACATGTTTGCGATGAAGGCGCTCATGACGGCGCTCGGCTCGGCGAATATCGATGCGCGTTATCCCGGTTCGCCGCTGCACCCGAAATACGGCCGGGCGTCGTATCTGTTCAACTCGACCATCGCCGGCATCGACCAGGCCGACGCCATCATGCTGATCGGCACCAATCCGCGGCGCGAGGCTGCGGTGCTCAACGCCCGCATCCGCAAGCGTTACCTCAAGGGTAACGTGTTGCTTGGACTTGTCGGCGAGAAGGCCGACCTGACCTATCCCTATAACTATCTCGGTGCCGGCCCCGAGAGCCTGGCGCAATTCGTCGATCATGCGCCGGCGCAAAAAGACAGACCGATGTTCATCATCGGGCAGGGCGCATTCAACCGTCCCGACGGCGCCGCCGTGCTGGCGATGGCGGCCAAGGCCGCCGCCTCGCTCGGCGTCATCAAGGACGGCTGGAACGGCTTTAACATCCTGCACAGCGAGGCATCGCTTCCCGGCGCGCTCGATATCGGCTTTGTGCCCGGCGAGGGCGCTCTGGACACCGCCGCGATGCTCAAGGCGGGCGCCCTCGACGTTGTCTTCCTGCTCGGCGTTGACGAAGTGGACGTTCCGGCAGGCGCCTTCGTCGTCTATATCGGCACCCACGGCGATCGCGGCGCCCATCGTGCCGATGTCGTCCTCCCCGGTGCGGCCTATCCGGAAAAATCCGGTATTTACGTCAATACCGAAGGCCGCGTGCAGATGGCCAATCGCGCCGGATTCCCGCCCGGCGAGGCGCGCGAAGATTGGGCGATCTTGCGCGCGCTCTCGGAGGTGCTGGGCGCGAAGCTGCCGTTCGATTCATTAGGCGCGTTGCGGCGGGCTTTATTTGCCGCGCATCCGCATCTTGCGCGCATCGATGCGATAGCCGCTGGCGAGGCAGCCGACATCAAGGCGCTGACCAAGCTCGGCGGTGCGGCCGACAAGGCGCCGTTCCGGTCCGTGCATGAGGACTTCTACCTGACCAACGCGGTCGCGCGCGCCTCCGCCGTCATGGCCGAATGTTCGGCGCTGGCGAATGCGGCGGCAAAAACGGCGGCGGAGTAGGGCAGCGATGACCGTCACCGAATTCTTCTGGGCGTATGTCTGGCCGACGATCATCATCGTCGCTGAATCGCTGCTGCTGCTGGTGTTGCTGCTGATCAGCGTCGCCTACGTGCTGCTTGCCGACCGCAAGATCTGGGCGGCGGTGCAGATCCGCCGCGGCCCCAACGTGGTCGGGCCGTGGGGCCTGTTTCAGTCCTTTGCCGACCTGCTCAAGTTCGTGCTCAAGGAGCCGGTGATCCCGGCAAGCGCCAACAAGGGCGTGTTCCTTCTGGCGCCGCTCGTCTCCTGCGTGCTGGCGCTCGCCGCCTGGGCGGTGATTCCGGTCGCCTCGGGCTGGGTGATCTCCGACATCAATGTCGGCGTGCTCTACATTTTCGCCATCTCCTCGTTGATGGTCTACGGCATCATCATGGCCGGCTGGGCCTCCAATTCGAAATATCCGTTCCTCGCCGCGCTTCGTTCGGCGGCGCAAATGGTCTCCTACGAAGTCTCGATCGGCTTCGTCATCATCACCGTGCTGATCTGCGCGGGCTCGCTTAATCTGACGGCGATCGTCGAGGCGCAGAATGGCCGCTACGGACTGCTGAGCTGGTACTGGCTGCCGCTGTTTCCAATGTTTGTCGTCTTTTTCGTCTCGGCGCTTGCGGAAACCAATCGCCCGCCCTTCGACCTGGTCGAAGCCGAATCCGAGCTGGTCGCCGGCTTCATGGTCGAATACGGCTCGACGCCCTACATGATGTTCATGCTCGGCGAATACGTGGCGATCTGCACCATGTGCGCCATGGCGACGATCCTGTTCCTCGGCGGCTGGTTGCCGCCGGTTCCCTATCCGCCGTTTACCTGGGTGCCCGGCGTGATCTGGTTCACGCTCAAGGCGCTGTTCATGTTTTTCATGTTCGCGATGGTCAAGGCCATCGTGCCGCGCTACCGCTACGACCAGCTGATGCGGCTTGGCTGGAAGGTGTTCCTGCCGCTGTCGCTGGCCATGGTGGCGATCGTCGCCGCCGTCGTGCAGTTCGGTCCGAGCGGTTCACCATGGGCAAGCGTGCCACATTGAGGATGTCATGAGGCTCGACCACGCGGCCAAGGGACTGTTCCTGACGGAATTCGTCAGCGCGCTGGCGCTTGCCATGCGCTATTTTTTCAAGCCCAAGGCGACGCTCAACTACCCTTACGAGAAGGGGCCGCTGTCGCCGCGCTTTCGCGGCGAGCACGCGCTGCGCCGCTATCCGAACGGGGAGGAGCGCTGCATCGCCTGCAAGCTATGCGAGGCGATCTGCCCGGCGCAGGCGATCACCATCGAGGCCGGCCCGCGCCGCAACGACGGCACGCGGCGCACCACGCGCTACGACATCGATATGGTCAAGTGCATCTATTGCGGGCTGTGCCAGGAGGCCTGTCCGGTCGACGCCATCGTCGAAGGGCCGAATTTCGAATTCGCCACCGAGACGCGCGAGGAACTTTATTACGACAAGGAGCGGCTGCTGGCGAACGGCGACCGCTGGGAGCGCGAGATCGCCAAAAACCTGGCGCTCGATGCGCCGTACCGGTGAGCTGAGATGATCGTGCAGGCGATTTTCTTCTACATCTTTGCCGGCATCTGCGTCGCCAGCGCCGCCATGGTGATTTCGGCGCGCAATCCCGTGCATTCGGTGCTGTATCTCATCCTTGCCTTCGTCAACGCCGCCGGCCTGTTCATTCTGATGGGCGCTGAATTCCTGGCGATGATCCTGATCGTCGTCTATGTCGGCGCCGTCGCCGTGCTGTTTCTGTTCGTGGTGATGATGCTCGACGTCGACTTTGCCGAACTCAAGCAGGGCGTGCTGCAGTACCTGCCCATCGGCATCGTCATTGGCGGCATTTTTCTTGCCGAACTCCTGCTGGTGGTCTTTGCCTGGGTGATCGGGCCGCAGGTGCCGCAGTCGATCACCGCTCCGATCCCGCCGCTTGCAAAGGTGACCAACACCGAAGCGATCGGGCTCGTGCTCTACACCCAGTACGTCTATTACTTCGAGGTTGCGGGCCTTGTTCTTTTGGTGGCCATGGTCGGCGCCATCGTCCTGACCTTGCAGCACCGCGTGCGCGTGCGCCGGCAAGACATCGGCGCCCAGGTTGGGCGCACGCCGGCGACTGCGATCGAAATCCGCCATGTGCGCCCGGGGCAGGGCTGGGGGGACGCGGCATGACCATCGGCCTCGGGCATTATCTCAGCGTCGGCGCCATCCTCTTCACCTTCGGCGTGTTCGGCATCTTCCTCAACCGCAAGAACGTCATCATCATCCTGATGTCGATCGAGCTCATCCTGCTCGCGGTCAATATCAATCTGGTCGCCTTTTCCACGCATCTCGGCGATATCGTCGGGCAGATCTTCACGCTGATCGTGCTCACGGTGGCCGCCGCGGAAGCCGCGATCGGGCTGGCCATTCTTGTCGTCTACTACCGCAACCGCGGCTCCATCGCGGTCGAAGACATCAATCTGATGAAGGGCTGACTTTTCTCTATGTATCAGGCGATCGTGTTCCTACCCCTGCTGGGCGCTATTCTAGCCGGCATCATTGCGATCGCCGGCGCGCGCGCGCGTTTTCCAGGCGAAGGGCCGCCGCCGGGCAGTGAAGAAAACATGCCGGCGGAGACGCACCACGAGACGCCCGTCTCCGGGGGCGGCGTCATCCATCATTCCCATGCCGAGCCGGGCGATCATGGTCCCGCGGAGCCGGCCGCCGCCGGTTCGCGCATCGTCGAGCTCATCACCACGACGTTGCTGATGGTGTCGATGATTCTGGCGTGGATCGCGTTTGTCGACGTCGGCTTCGGCCATCACGATGCGCGCGTGCCGGTATTCACCTGGATCAGCGCCGGTGATCTCAAAATCGACTGGTCGCTGCGCATCGACACGCTGACCGCCGTGATGCTTGTGGTGGTTACCACGGTCTCGGCCTTCGTCCATCTCTATTCCGTCGGTTACATGGAAGAAGATCCCTACCGCCCGCGTTTCTTCGGCTACCTGTCGATGTTCACATTCGCCATGCTGATGCTGGTGACGGCGGACAACCTGGTGCAGCTGTTTTTCGGCTGGGAGGGCGTCGGCCTTGCGAGCTATCTGCTGATCGGCTTCTGGTACCATAAGCCCGAGGCCAACGCCGCCGCGATCAAGGCCTTCGTGGTCAACCGTATTGGCGACTTCGGTTTTGCGCTCGGCATCTTCGCGCTGTTTGCGATGGTCGGCAGCGTCGATTTCGACACCATCTTTGCGCAGGCGCCTTCGCTTGTCGGCAAGACCATCCATCTGTTTGCCTGGAATGTGGACGCGCTGACGCTGATCTGCCTGTGGCTGTTCATGGGCGCCATGGGCAAGTCGGCGCAATTCCTGCTGCATACCTGGCTGCCCGACGCCATGGAGGGACCGACGCCGGTGTCGGCGCTGATCCACGCCGCGACCATGGTCACCGCCGGCGTGTTCATGGTGGCGCGGCTGTCGCCGCTGTTCGAGCTTGCGCCCAATGCGCAGACTTTCGTCACCTTCATCGGCGCCACCACCGCCATTTTCGCCGCGACCGTCGGCCTGGTGCAGAACGACATCAAGCGCGTGATCGCCTATTCGACCTGCTCGCAACTGGGCTACATGTTCGTCGCCATGGGCGTCGGCGCCTATTCGGTCGGCATGTTCCATTTGTTCACCCATGCCTTCTTCAAGGCGCTGCTGTTCCTCGGCTCCGGTTCGGTGATCCACGCCATGCATCACGAGCAGGACATGCGCCACATGGGCGGACTGAAGGATCGGATTCCCTTCACCTATGTGATGATGATCATCGGCACGCTGGCGCTCACCGGGTTCCCGCTCACCGCCGGCTATTTTTCCAAGGATGCGATCATCGAGGCCGCCTATGTCGGCCACAATCCGATGGCGCTCTACGCCTTTATCTGCACGGTAGGCGCCGCGCTGCTGACTTCGTTCTATTCCTGGCGGCTGATCTTCAAGACCTTCCACGGCGAACCGCACGACCGCCAGCACTGGCGCGACGCCCACGAGAGCCCGTGGGTGATGCTGATCCCGCTGATCGTGCTGGCGCTCGGATCAATTCTTGCCGGCCTGCCGTTCAAGGAAATCTTCGCCGGTCACGGCGTCGAGGGCTTCTTCCGCGAGTCGCTGACCTTCGCCAAAGGCAATGCCGTTCTCGAGCACATGCACGAGGTGCCGCTGTCCATCGGCATTCTGCCGACGGTGATGATGGCGCTCGGCTTCGTGGTCGCCTGGCAGTTCTACATCCGCCGCCCGGATATTCCGGTCGAGCTCGCGCGCCAGCACGACGTGCTCTACAAGTTTCTGCTCAACAAATGGTACTTCGACGAGATCTACGATGCCCTGATCGTCGAGCCGACCAAGCGTCTTGGCCGCCTGTTGTGGAAGGGCGGCGACGGCTGGCTCATCGACGGTTTCGGACCCGACGGCGTTTCCGCCCGCGTGCTCGACGTCACCCGCAACGTGGTGCGGCTGCAAAGCGGCTATCTCTATCACTACGCCTTCGCCATGCTTATCGGCGCGGCCGCTTTCATCACCTGGTTCATGTTCGCGGGGTTGCACCCATGAGCTGGCCGGTCCTCTCGCTCGTCACCTTCCTGCCGCTGCTCGGCGCCGTACTCATCGTCGTTCTGGCGCGTGGCGACGATTGGCTCGCGCGCGGCACCGCGCGCTGGATCGCGCTGTGGACGACGCTGGTCACCTTCGCCATCTCGCTCGTGCTGATCGGCCGCTTCGATCCGGCGTCGCCCGAATTTCAGTTCGTCGAAAAGCACGACTGGCTCGGCATCGCCTCCTATCACGTGGGCGTCGACGGCATTTCGCTGCCCTTCGTGATTTTGACGACGGCGCTGATGCCGCTCTGTATCCTCGCCAGCTGGACCGCGATCCAGAAGCGGGTGAAAGCCTACATGATCGCGTTCCTGGTTCTGGAAACGCTGATGATCGGCACCTTCGCCGCGCTCGACCTGGTGCTGTTCTACCTGTTCTTCGAGGGCGTGCTGATCCCGATGTTCCTCATCATCGGCGTCTGGGGCGGGCCGCGCCGGGTCTATGCCAGCTTCAAGTTCTTCCTTTATACGCTGCTCGGCTCGGTGCTCATGCTGCTCGCCATCATGGCGATGTATTGGGATGCCGGGACGACCGACATCGCGACGCTGATGCACCACGGCTTCCCGCTGGTCCTGCAGAAATGGGCGTGGCTTGCCTTCTTTGCCTCCTTCGCGGTGAAAATGCCGATGTGGCCGGTGCACACCTGGCTGCCCGACGCTCATGTCGAGGCGCCGACCGCGGGCTCGGTGATCCTCGCCGCCATCCTGCTGAAGATGGGCGGCTATGGTTTCCTGCGCTTCTCGCTGCCGATGTTTCCCTCGGCCAGCCACGACTTCGCGCCGCTCATCTTCACGCTGTCGGTCGTGGCCATCATCTACACCTCGGTGGTCGCGCTGATGCAGGAGGACATCAAGAAACTGATTGCCTATTCATCGGTCGCGCACATGGGCTTCGTGACCATGGGCATCTTTGCCGCGACCACCCAGGGGATCGCCGGCGGCATCTTCCAGATGATCTCGCACGGCATCGTCTCCGGCGCGCTGTTCCTCTGCGTCGGCGTCGTCTACGACCGCGTGCACACCCGCGAGATCGCCGCCTATGGCGGGCTGGTCAATCGCATGCCGCTCTACGCCGCGGTGTTCATGGTGTTCACGCTCGCCAATGTCGGGCTGCCCGGAACGTCCGGATTCGTCGGCGAATTCCTCGCGCTGATCGGCACCTTCAAGGTCCAGGTCGCGGTAGCGGTGTTGGCCACGATCGGCACGATCCTGTCGGCAGCCTATGCGCTGTGGCTCTACCGCAAGGTGATCTTTGGTGTGCTCGACAAGCCGCTGCTGATGGGGATCAAGGATATCGGCTGGCGTGAATCGCTGATTTTTGCCCCATTGGTCGCGCTCACGCTGCTGTTCGGGGTCGCCCCGAAGCCCGTGCTTGACCTCTCGGCGGCTGCGGTGACCCAGCTCCTCGACAATTACAATCACGCGTTGGCGACGGCCAAGACCGCGCAGCTCGCGCAAGAATCGCAAACCGCGAGCGCCGCGCGATGACCCAGGCGCTTCAGTTTTCGACATTCATGACGCTGCTGCCGGAGATCGTGCTGCTCGGCAGCGCCATGGTGCTGCTGATGGCCGGTGTGATCCGCGGCGAGGCGAGCGCCGAGGCCGTCAACAGCGCCTGCATCGTCATCCTGTTTCTGGTGGCGCTCGCGATGCTGTTTGTTCCCGCCGGGCGGCATGAGTTGTTCGGCGGGAGCTTCGTCGTCGACGATTTTTCCCGTTTCCTCAAGATGCTGACCATAATCGGCTCCGCCGGGGCGCTGACGCTCTCGCTCGATTACCTGACCGCGGAGAAGCAGCAGAAATTCGAATTTGGCGTGCTCATTCTCCTGGCGACGCTGGGCATGATGATGCTCATTTCGGCCGCCGATCTGATCGCGCTTTATCTCGGGCTCGAACTGATGAGCCTTTCACTCTACGTCATCGCCGCTTCGAACCGCGACAACCTGAAATCGACGGAAGCGGGGCTGAAATACTTCGTCCTCGGCGCGTTGTCCTCCGGCATGCTGCTCTACGGCGCCTCGCTGATCTACGGCTTCACGGGCACGGTGAATTTTGCCGGCATCGCCAAGGCTGCCGGGCAGGGCGGCATTGGGCTCATCTTCGGCATCGTGTTCCTGTTCGTCGGCTTCTGCTTCAAGATTTCCGCGGTGCCGTTCCACATGTGGACGCCCGACGTTTACGAAGGCGCGCCGACCCCGGTGACCGCCTTCTTTGCCGCTGCGCCGAAGGTTGCCGGCATTGCCATCTTCGTGCGCGCGACCAATGTCGCCTTCCATGGCATCACCCACGAGTGGCAGCAGATCGTCGTCTTCGTCTCCATCGCCTCGATGCTGCTCGGCGCCTTCGCGGCCATCGGGCAACGCAACTTCAAGCGGCTGATGGCGTACTCCTCGATCGGACATATGGGGTTTGCGCTGGTCGGGCTCGCCGCGGGAACGCCGGAGGGTGTGCAGGGCGTGCTCATCTACATGGTGATTTATGTGACCATGACGCTTGGCGTGTTTGCCTGCATCCTGGCCATGCGCCGTGACGGCACATTGGTTGAGAATATCGGTGATCTCGCGGGCCTTGCCCGCACCAAGCCGACAATGGCGTTCTTCCTCGCCATGTTGCTGTTCTCGTTGGCGGGCATTCCGCCGCTTGCGGGCTTTTTCGCCAAATTCTACGTCTTCCTCGCCGCCATCAAGGCCGGGCTGTTCACGCTCGCGGTACTCGGCGTGCTGGCCAGCGTCGTGGGCGCTTATTATTATTTGCTGATCGTCAAGATCATGTATTTCGACGAACCGGCGCGGAACTTCGATTCCATGCCGGGACGGTTGCGCGTCGTGCTCGGCCTTAGCGGCCTGCTCAACATGTTTTTCTTCGCCTATCCGGCGCCGCTGGTAGGGCTGGCGACGGTCGCCGCGAAATCGCTGTTCTGAATGCACCGCGAAGCCACGGGCCTGGCGGGGGCCCGACACCTGAGTTTCGACACGCTCGGCTCCACCAATGCCGAGGCGCTGGCGCGTTCGCGCGCCGGCGAGCGCGGTCCGTTGTGGATCAGTGCGCGCACCCAGCAGGCCGGCCGCGGCCGGCGCGGCAACGCCTGGATCTCACCCCCGGGCAATCTTTACGCAACGCTGCTGCTCGGCGAACCCTCGCCCGCGGCCTGCGCGCCGCAATTGTCGTTCGTCGCGGCGCTGGCGTTGCATGATGCGCTTGGCGAGTGCGCGCCGCGACTCGGGCCGGCGCTGAAGCTGAAATGGCCCAATGACCTGCTTCTCGGACAAGCCAAGCTCGCCGGTATTCTGATCGAAGGTGAGAACGATCCGCGCCTTGCCGTGGCGGTCGGCATCGGCGTCAACTGCGTGAGCCATCCTGCCGATACCGCATTTCCGGCGACCGATCTCGGCGAGGCCGGCGTACCCATTGCGCCGGATGCGCTGCTGGTCTTGCTCGCCGCCGCAATGGCGCAGCGTCTCGAGCAATGGCAGCGCGGGGAGGGTTTTGCCGGCATCCGCGCCGCATGGCTCAAGCGTGCTGCCGGCCTCGGGCAGCCGATACGCCTGCGCCTTGCCGAACGCGAACTCGCTGGCCGTTTTCACGGCCTCGACGAGACGGGGCGACTGCAACTTGAACAGCCTGGCGGCATGACGGTCGTCGCCGCCGGCGAAGTCTTCGGCCTGGGGGCCTCCTGACCATGGCTGGACCGCGACAATTGGTGTTTGCGCCGCTCGGCGGCGTCGGCGAGATCGGCATGAACTTGTCTATTTATGGCTTCGGCGATGAGCGCAACCGAAAATGGCTCGCCGTCGATCTCGGAGTGTCCTTCGCCTCGGAAGATCACTTGCCTGGCGTCGACCTGATTCTGCCGGATATCCGTTATCTGATCGAGGAACGAAAGAATCTCGTCGGCCTCGTGCTGACCCACGCGCACGAGGATCATTACGGCGCCATCATCGACCTGTGGCCGCAACTGAAAATGCCGATCTATGCGACCCCGTTTACCGCGGCACTGCTCGCAGCCAAGCGCGGAAGCGAGCCGGGCGCGCCGGATGTTCCGGTCAAGATCGTGCCGCGCGGAGGCCGGTTCAGCGCTGGACCCTTCGACGTCGAACTGGTGTCGATGGCGCATTCCATCCCTGAATCGAACGCGCTGATTATTCGTACGGAGGCGGGCGCCGTGCTGCACACCGGCGACTGGAAAATCGATCCGACACCAATTCTCGGCGACGTCACTGATGAAGCAAAGCTGCGCGCGCTGGGCGAGGCGGGCTGCCTCGCGCTGATCGGCGATTCCACCAACGCGGTGCGCGAGGGCCGCTCGCCCTCGGAAGCCGATGTGGCCAAGACAATCGCCGAACTGGTGAAGAGTGCGAAAGGCCGTGTTGCGGTGACAACATTTGCATCGAACGTGGCGCGGCTGCGCGCCGTGGCCGACGCCGCGCGCATGGCCGACCGCGACGTCGTCGTTGTCGGCCGCGCCATGGAGCGCGTTATCCAGGTTGCGCGCGAAACGGGCTATCTCGACGGCGTGCAGGATTTTCGCGCCGTCGATGCCTATGGCTATCTGCCGCCGAACAAGGTGCTGGCGCTGTGTACCGGCAGTCAGGGCGAGCCGCGCGCGGCGCTTGCCCGCATCGCCGAGGACCAGCATCCCGAGGTCACGCTCACGCGCGGCGACCGCGTGATCATGTCGGCGCGCACAATACCCGGCAACGAGAAGGCCGTCGGCCGCGTGCTCAACGGGCTGATCGACCAGGGCATAGAGGTCATCACCGACCGCACTCATCTGGTGCATGTGTCGGGCCATCCGCGCCGCGCCGAGCTCGAAGACCTGATCGGCTGGGTCAAGCCGCAAATCCTCATCCCGGTGCACGGCGAGGCCTTGCATCTGTCCGAGCACGCCGCGCTTGCCAGGCGATTGCGCGTGCCGCAGGTGATCCAGTGCCGCAACGGCGATCTCGTGCAGCTGTCGGGAAACCCGGGTGTCATCGACGAGGTGCCGGCCGGCCGCATCTACAAGGATGGCTCCTTGCTGGTCGAGGCCGACGCCCGCACCGTCGCAGATCGTCGACGCCTGAGCTTTGCCGGCGCGGTTTCGGTGGCGCTCGCCATCAGCGACAAGGGCGTCCTCGCGGGCGACCCGGAACTCGATCTCATCGGCATCCCGGAAAAGGACCGCGACGGCGCTTCGATGTACGAGACGGCCTATGACGCGGTGCTGGCGACGTTTGACTCGTTGCCGCGCGGCCGCAGGCGCGACCCCGACGCTGTGGCTGAGGCGGTGCGCCGTGCCGTGCGCGCGGCCATCGCCGAACGCTGGGGCAAGAAGCCGATGTGCCATGTGCACGTCTTGACGGTATGATGCGAATTGCCGGCTTGAGCAGGAGAAGAAGTCAATGATCGGCCGTCTCAATCACGTCGCGATTGCGGTTCGCGATATCGCCAAGGCGACCAAAGTCTACCACGACACGCTCGGCGCGCAGGTCACCGGCCAGGTGCAGCAGCCCGAGCACGGCGTCACCACCGTGTTCATCAACTTGCCCAACACCAAGATCGAACTGCTTGAGCCGCTCGGCGAAAACTCCCCGATCGCGAAATTCCTCGAGCGCAATCCAGACGGCGGCATTCATCACGTCTGCTATGAAGTGCCCGACATCCGCGCCGCGCGCGATGCGCTCAAGCGCCAAGGCGCGCGTGTGCTCGGCGACGGCGAGCCCAAGATCGGCGCGCACGGCAAGCCGGTGCTGTTCCTGCATCCGAAGGATTTTTGCGGCACGCTGGTCGAACTCGAACAGGCGTAAAGGGAATCTCGCATGGCCGTCGGCACCGTCCTCGCCATCTACTTCATCATCTGGTGGGTGGTGCTGTTTGCGGTTCTGCCGTGGGGCGTGCGCAGCCAGGATGAAAGTGGTGCGGTCGCGCCGGGAACCGAGCCGGGCGCCCCGGCGGTGCATCTCGTCTGGATGAAGCTTCTGTGGACCACGCTGATCGCCAGCACCGTCTTCGCAATCTGCTACGCGCTCTACCGCTTCAATCTCGTGCCCATCGATTGGCTGATCGAAATCAGCAATCCGCCGCATCGCTGACCACGGCGTGCCCGTTTCGTGATCAAGCCGGGGCAAAAAAAGAGCAGGGCCGAAGCCCTGCTCATCACACGTCTGTCCCTTGCCCGATTAGTTGAATTTTATTTCGAGCGGCAGCGAAGAATCGCGCCCAGGACTTGCTTTCCTCCCAAGACTTGGACCGCACGCCGGAGCCGGTCTTAAACGCCGGAATCTCCATCATCACGGCATAAACAAGGTAACCCGTTGTGACGTGACTGTCATCACATTTTCGCGACCCGGAGAAAATTCCCTAGGGGTCTATGACGACGGGCGCGTCCAGGACGATTTCGCTTTCCGCCCGGGTCTCAATGGTAATCTTGACCGTCCACACCCCCGATTGGCTTAAATCCACTCCCTCGACCCGCCAGCCGCCGTCCGGCTTGCGCACCATTGTGCGTGCTATTGGTGCAGCGGCGGCGGCTGCCTGCGGAGTGAGCAGAAGCTTCACCTCCTTTGCCGTGAAGATCGAGAAATCTTCGCGCATGAGGAGAACCGCCACGGAGGCCGCCCCGACCCGCCCCGGCTCGATGGTGACGTCGGCCATGGCCTCTTCCGAGTGGATATGGACGAAGGCGGCGTCCGCCGGGACCTGTTGAGTGGGGATGTGAATGTGATTGTGCAGCGACGGCGCCATGGTGCCGAGCGCGCCGACGAAAAGGAACACACCAAGGCCGAGGCCGATCTCGATAAGGCTGTTGCGCGCAAGCGCACGGACAACGCCCGGCGCGTGGAGTTGTGGCGTCAGCCGGTAACGATTGACGGAAGCGATGCCAAGCATGGCGGCAAACAATGCGATCTTGAGCAGCAGCAGGCGGCCGTAATCAGTGACGATGAGGTCACGGGGGCCGGCCAGCAGATTCCAGCTATTGATGGATCCGGTCGCGATAAGCGTGCCGACGGCGGCGACGCCGAGATTCGAAAAGCGGTGGACGATTGGGCCGGCATCTGCCGTTTCGTCCCGCGCTTGATGCAGCAACAGCACCAGCGCCGGCAAGGCGCCGACCCATGCCGCCGCGGCAAGCAGGTGCGCCGTATCGGACACCAGATGGACGCGGCCCGCAGCGTCGGGCGTTGCACCGGCATGGCCGATGAGCGCCATCGATCCGATCAGCGCGGCGGCAATTGCGAGTTGCAGCCAGCGTGACGCCGGGAAGGTCAACAACACGGCAAGCGTCAGCGCGAGCGCAAGGCGTGCGATGCAGACCTCGCCGAAACGCGTTCCGTTGAGCACCGACCAGGCGCCGCCGTGCAGGCAGACATTGACCAGCGATGCACCGAAAATGTCGGATGCAAGCCAGATGAGCCAGATTGCACCGGACCCTGCGGCGACGAGCAGGCCGCCCCAGACGAGCCAGCGGCTCGCGCGTTCAAACGCATTCCATAAACTGGGCGAGGAGGGTCCGAGCGCGAGGACGCGGAACGACACCGTCCCCGCGGCGAGCGCGGTCGCGGCGAAGTGCACGGCGCGCACGAAGATAAGCGGATCGATCATGCGCGAACGTTCAAGGGCCGACGCTGAAGGTGAAGTCGCCCTGCGTGCGATGGGTATCGACCGACAGAACACGCCAGATCACCTTGTAAGTGCCTGGCGGCAAGGTTCTGAGCGGCACGCGCAATTGCCGGCGGTCCGTCGGGTCGACGCTCGCCTTTGCGGACTGCACCGCCGCGCCTTGCGCGTTTTGCACCACGATCGTCGAAAAGGCCGGTTCCAACGACTCGGTGAACCATAAGGTCACCGACTTGGGCGCCGGACCAACGCTGCCTACGGCGGGGCTCGCGTGGTCAAGCCTTGCGTGTGCATGTGCGTTCGCGGCCGGAAGCAGCAGCGCCGCCAGGATCGCAATCAGGTAGCCGGCACGATGCGTATTCATTTGGACCTCGCTGATGCAATCGAACCGCCGAAAATCGGGCGGCCGATGCTGTTGGGAAAAATATCGTCGAGGAAGAAGTGGAGTTGCGCGATGAACCCGACCGCGGTTCCGCTTTGCCGGTTGATCGGGATGACCGCTTCGACGCCGACCTGGTAGGTATTGCCGACATAGATGACGCCGGGATTGACAGTTCCGGTCGTTACCGTCCCCGAGGTGAGGGTGTTGGACACCGGCGTCTGCAGTGACGTCTCGACCAGCGGGATCAGATGATTGAAAAAATCGGGCAGGCCGAGATCGATCACCGCGGATTTCAGATACGGCATGCTGTATTGAAGCGTGGCGCCCCAGGTAAGCACGCGTGGATTGAACTCGGTGTCGATGTCGCCGCTGTCGGGATCATAGGTGACTGTCTGCGCCGAACCCGGAATGGCGTAGCCGACCTGGCCGGTCACCGCGAATGCCCGCGCCCAGCCGATGGGCAAGTCGCCGAAGCCTTTGCCGAAATAAAGCGTCGGCGTGTATACGGTGAACCGCTCGGCGCCGATGTCCTGCGCGCCGCTGCCGCCCCATTCGATGTTGAGGCCGACAGATGCGACGAACTCATGCTCGGGATTCTTGTAGACGCGGTATTTGAACGTCGTTTCCAGGTTCTGGAAGCCGCTGGCGCCACGCATCATCGGCCCGCCTGGCGCATAGAGATGCGTCCAGGTCGGCGCGATCGAAACGGCGAAATCCTCGGTGATGCGTTTGGAGTATTCGCCGGAGATGTCGAGTTCCTTGACCGACGGATCGTCGCCGGTCTTGAAAGCCGATACCGTAGGCATCGACAGTTCGTCGGCGACGCCGGGGTCGTCGATGGCAAGCGTCGCCGGGAACATGCGGTTGCCGACGATCTCATGGCCGCGCGCGAGGCCCATCGCCGACGCGGCGGCAAGCCCGCAAAGGGCCGCATAGAAAAAGCGGTTGGACATAGATCACTCCGAATTCGTCTCGACATGGATCAAGTGAAGCCGCGCAGAGCGGCTGCCTGTCATGCGAGACGCGGAGGACCTCGGGCGAGTTTGGGATCGGAGGTGACGCCGGCTCGTACCGGAGTTGATGCCGGGCGAAGGACAGCCAAGAGGGGCGCCGGCACCAGGGTTACGTCGAGCGCCACATCCGGCGCCGGCGGGGCGGCGACCATGTTGCACAGGGTGCATTGTTCGCAGGCGTGGGCAGGGATCAGGCCGGACTTCGGCGCTTCGTCACCCTGGTCGTCGGTAACGCTGTGGCAGATGACCGAGAACGGGTCGACCGCGGCATTTGCGCTGATCGGTGCGAGGCCGAGCAATACGACATGCAGGGCGACGGCGAAGATCGCCAGCAACGTCACGCTCCGCCGCAAAATTCCGCGCATGAAAACCCGTCCCGCACCCCTTATAACCGACCAATGCCGGCTGGCGCGATTTATTCCATAAGTGCCCAAGCCTCTTGTGTTTTCGGGGGCATTCCGCTTTCACAGGGGGCGCGTCTCACTCCGATTCCGCGAGCTCTAGCACATGCGCCTGTCCCGCTACTTCCTGCCAACCTTGCGCGAAACGCCGAAAGAGGCCGAGATCGTCTCGCACCGGCTGATGCTGCGCGCCGGCATGATGCGCCAGGAGGCGGCCGGCATTTACGCCTTCCTGCCGCTGGGCCTGCGCGTGCTGAAAAAGATCGAGCAGATCGTGCGCGAGGAACAGAACCGCTCCGGCGCCATCGAATTGCTGATGCCGACTATCCAATCGGCTGATCTGTGGCGCGAGAGCGGGCGCTACGACGCCTACGGCAAGGAGATGCTGCGCATCAAGGACCGCCACGAGCGCGATATGCTCTACGGGCCGACCAACGAGGAAATGATCACGGAAATCGTCCGCGCCTATGTGCGCTCGTACAAGGATCTGCCGCTCAATCTCTATCACATCCAGTGGAAATTCCGCGACGAAGTGCGCCCGCGCTTCGGGCTCATGCGCGGCCGAGAATTCCTGATGAAGGATGCCTATTCGTTCGATATCGACCAGGCGGGTGCGACCCATTCCTACAACAAGATGTTCGTCGCTTACCTGCGCACTTTCGCGCGGCTCGGCCTGAAAACGATCCCGATGCGCGCGGAATCTGGGCCGATCGGCGGCAACCTTTCCCACGAATTCATCATCCTCGCCTCGACCGGCGAGTCGGAAGTGTTCTGCCACAAGGATTATCTCGAATATGAGGTCCCGCGTGCCGACGTAAACTTCGACGACGTCGCGGGCCTGCAGGCCATCGTCGACAAATGGACCTCGCTTTATGCGGCGACCTCCGACATGCACGACGCGGCCGCATTCGCAAAAATTCCCGCCGACAAGCAGGTCTCGGCGCGCGGCATTGAGGCCGGGCATATTTTCTACTTCGGTACCAAATATTCCGTGCCGATGAAGGCCGTGGTCGCGGGACCCGACGGCAAGGAGGTGCCGCTCCACGGCGGCTCCTACGGCATCGGCCCGAGTCGGCTGGTCGCCGCCATCATCGAAGCTTCGCACGACGAGGCCGGGATTATCTGGCCGGAGCCAATCTCGCCGTTCAAGGCCGCAATCCTCAATCTCAAGCAGGGCGACGGCGCAACCGATGCCGCCTGCGAGGGGCTTTATGCGGGACTCGGGGCCAAAGGCGTCGAGGTCCTCTACCATGACCTCGACGAACGGCCAGGCGCGAAATTTGCAACCGCCGACCTGATCGGCGTGCCGTGGCAGGTGCTGGTCGGCCCACGCGGGCTCGCCGAAGGCAATGTCGAGGTGAAGAAGCGCGCGGGCGGCGACCGTGAGATGATGAGCCCGGCGGCGGCGCTGGATTTGCTGGCGCGCTAGCGATGCGCGAATAAACCTGTGTGCTGTCAGGGCTTTTTGCCCACGAATCCGCCAGAATCGTGTGAAAATCGAGGCTGGTGGGAACCCGGCAAAAATGAACGAGCCCAGCGGAACGCGGCCCTTTTCGCCGTTCGAATGGATGTTGTCGCTGCGCTACTTGCGGGCCCGGCGCAAGGAAGGATTCATCTCGGTGATCGCCGGGTTTTCCTTCCTTGGCATCATGCTCGGCGTGGCGACGCTGATCATCGTCATGGCGGTGATGAACGGCTTTCGCAAAGAGCTGCTCGACAAGATATTGGGTCTCAACGGCCATCTGCTCATTCAGCCGCTGGAAAAGCCGCTCACCGATTGGGAAGAAGTGTCGGCACGCATTGCCGGCGTTCCCGGCATCCGCCTTGCGGCACCGATCGTGGAGGGGCAGGCGCTGGCGTCCTCGCCTTTTAACGCCGGCGGGGTGCTCATCCGCGGCATCCGCCTGGCGGATCTGGAGAAGCTTCCCTCGGTTGCCAAGAACATCAAGCAGGGCACGCTTGCCGGCTTCGACGATGGGCAGGGCGTCGCCATCGGACGCCGCCTGGCCGATCAGTTGTCGCTGCGCTCGGGTGACAACATCACGCTGGTAGCGCCGCGCGGCGCGGTGACGCCGATGGGCACGACGCCGCGCATCAAGGTCTACAAGATCACGGCGGTGTTCGAGATCGGCATGTCGGAATATGACTCGGCTTTCGTGTTCATGCCGTTGAAGGAAGCGCAGGCCTATTTCAACCGCGCCGGCGACGTCACCGCAATCGAGGTCTATACCGACAATCCCGACCGCGTCGACAGTTATCGCAAGGCGGTGCAGACGGCGGCGCAGCGCCCGATCTTCATGATCGACTGGCGCCAGCGCAACGCCACGTTCTTTAACGCGCTCCAGGTCGAGCGCAACGTGATGTTCCTGATCTTGACACTTATCGTGCTGGTGGCGGCGCTCAATATTGTGTCCGGCCTGATCATGCTGGTCAAAGACAAAGGCCAGGACATCGCCATCCTGCGCACCATGGGCGCAACCCAAGGCGCGATCATGCGCGTGTTCCTCATCACTGGCGCCGCGATCGGCGTCGTCGGCACGCTGGTTGGCTTTCTGCTCGGCGTCGTGGTCTGTCTCAATATCGAGAATATCCGTCAGTTTCTGTCATGGCTGACCAATACCGAACTGTTCTCGCCCGAGCTCTACTTCCTCTCGCACTTGCCCGCTGACATGGATGGCGCCGAGACCACTGCCGTGGTGGTGATGGCGCTCACGCTGTCGCTTTTGGCAACGCTTTACCCGTCATGGCGCGCCGCACGCCTCGATCCGGTGGAGGCGCTGCGCTATGAGTGACGTCATGATGGAAGCCGAGGCTGAGGTGGTAGCGCCGGAAGCGGACGAGGATATTCCGATCCTGTTCCTGCACGACGTCGAGCGCCACTACCGGCAGGGCGACGCGACGCTGCACATACTCAACGGTCTCGAGCTTGCGATCTGGCCGGGTCAGTCGGTGGCGCTGGTGGCGCCGTCCGGGGCCGGCAAGTCGACATTGCTGCACATCGCGGGCCTGCTCGAGCATCCCGACCGCGGCGACGTCTATATCGATGGCCGCGCCACGGCGATTTTGTCCGACGCAGAGCGAACCCGTATCCGCCGCAAGGAAATCGGCTTCGTCTATCAGTCGCACCACCTGCTGCCGGAGTTTTCGGCGCTCGAGAACGTCCTGCTGCCGCAGATGATCCGCGGTCTGAGCCGCTCGGAAGCGAAGAAACGGGCGGTCGAGCTGCTCGATTATCTGGGGTTGGGCGAGCGGCTCAAGCACCGCCCGGCGGAATTGTCCGGCGGCGAGCAGCAGCGGGTGGCAATCGCGCGCGCGGTGGCCAACGCCCCGCGCATCTTGTTGGCGGATGAACCGACCGGCAATCTCGATCTGCATACGGCGGACCACGTCTTTGCGGCGCTCACCCAACTGGTGCGCGCGTCGGGCCTCGCCACCATCATCGCCACCCACAATATGGAGCTTGCGGCGCGTATGGACCGCAGGGTCACGCTGCGCGACGGCGTAGTTGAAGAGTTGGATTAGCAGACCTTCTCAACGATCTCATTTGCAAGCAAAATCCCCCGCCGCCGTCGGGGGCGGCGAGGGATCGTGCACGCCGTAGCTCGCGCCACGCCGTGCCTTCATGCCGGCAAAAACAGCCAGCCCTCATCTTTGGGCCCGCCGGCCCCAGTGTGGCGCAGGGACAGGCGTCCAGCCCGACGAAGCCGCTGGCTTTCCCGGACACGAAGCGCTTACCGGGCCACTGACATAAACGTAGGCAGGGTGGCGAAACCTTCTATTAACTACGACATACGGGCAGGAATCCGCTCCGCGTGTGGTTTTCTTGCGCATTTATCCCCTCACCACAAGTAGGGGTTGAATGCGGTCCAGGCCGGAACGGCGCGTGTCGTTTCCCGGATGCGAGGGAGCTTACGTGCGCGTTCAAGACGATTTGCGGAAAACTGTGGTGTTTCTCGGCCACGAAACTAGTGACCCCGCTAAGGGCGGCATTGACTGTTTCGGGACAGGTTTTCTTCTCCACCACAAAGAAGTCCCATATTTAATTACATGCCGACACGTCGCGGAGGCCGTGGGTAATGATCCATTTCTAATTCGATTGAACACTTATCGCGGCGATTCCAGAAACGTCTTAACTGACCAAGTTAAATGGTATTTCCATCCGAACCCAAATGTTGATGTTGCTGTTATCCCTTTCAACGTACCGAAAGATCACGGCTACGATTGTTTTTATTTCACCGAAGATATTTTCATTCCGGCTAGTGAAATTGGCATAGGTGAATTTTGCTACACGGTCGGGCTATTTCGTTTATTGGCAGGTCGGAAGCGTAATCTCCCTGTCGTCCATTTTGGTACGATTGCGATGGTGCCGGGAGATGAAACTATCCCTGTGATGGATTGGCGGGATCAAAGTGGGCAAACTACAATTCAGGCTCACGGATATTTGGTCGAGAGCCAAAGTCTCGACGGACTTAGCGGCGCTCCCGTAATGGTACGCCCGTCATTTGATGGCCCACGCGTTCCTGCTTATGCACCTGGCGGGGCTAAAAGCATAATTGAGGTCGGCCCGAAATTGGCGCGGCACGAGGTTTTCCTTTTAGGAATGTGGCAAGGCGCATGGGACGCTCCTCCGGATCAAATTTTAGCTATTGAAAAAGGCGAAGACGTTAGAGTTTCCGTTGGTATGGGGGTTGTGATACCGGGTGAACATATTAGGGATACCCTCGATCAGGAGGAGTTAGAAAAAATGCGAAAAACCGAAAATCTAAGGGTACGCACGGCGGCAAGACTAGAAACATCACGCGTCGCTAACGCTTCAAAGTCTTCCTCTGACGCCACCGACGAGAACCCCAATGCCCAAGAGGATTTCAAGTCTCTTGTAAACGCGGCAGCGCAAAAGCAGAAACCAGCCGAGTAAACATCACTGTGTGCGAGTGACGATAATTCCGCCGATAGCTAAACTCGGCGGCATATTTCCAAAGATGCTTTCCTGAAATGTGAACGTGCGTTCCCTTGATCGCGCGTTTGAAATGCGACCAATGACCCTCAATCGTATTCGTGTGGTGGATGCCGCGCACATATTCGCCAGCGGCGTGATTGATCGCGGTGTGTTTGTAGGTGAGGTCCAGATCGCCGTAGGCGAGGTGACCGTCAGTATCGACCACTGTTCCCGGCGTGACGTTTTCGAGAATGATCGGCTCTAGTGTGTATTTGGTATCGTCCGGCACTGGACCGACGCGCACCTTGCCGTCACGTTCCACCATGCCGAACACAACGGTCTTATCCGAACGCTTTTTACCTTTGCCTTTACCGTGGTGGCGAACTTTGCCGCCAATCCATGTCTCGTCCGCCTCAACGTGTTTGCCGTCGCCGCCAAGCGGGCCAGCGTAATCCGCGCTCGCCATCAATTTGCGAAGTTCGTGCGCCATACGCCAAGCGCACTTGTAGGTGACGCCTAAGGCTCGCTCTAACTCCTTGGCGGCCACGCCGGAGCGCGTCGAGGTCATCAGGTACATGGCGAAGAACCACTTGGTGAGCGGTGTCCGGCTCTTGTGGAAGATGGTCCCGGCGCATGGGTAAATGTGATGGCCGCATTCCTGACAGGCGTAAGCCTTGCGCTTGTGCATCAGGTGGAATTTGGCCTCTAGGGTTCCACAGGCGGGGCAGGTGATTTCCGTGCCGCCATACTGGACCGCCATTAGGCGCTCTAAACAGGCTTTATCATTGGGGTATTCGTTGTGGAAATCCTTGGCCGTGTACCGCATTTTGTATCCCTCTACCTGCGATTGAGGGATAGAATAGACTATGGCTTACTTGCTGTAAAGGTATAAACGGCCTTTCTTGACAATAGAACATAACATGAACTATGTTCCCTCTTCGTTCAAGGGGAGAGTCCAATGTTCAAAGCAGTTGTTCAGGAGGCCGCCGCGCTCGCATCGCTGGCGCTGTTCGTCGGCATGATCGCGATTTGGTCGCAGGTGATCAGCAGTCTGTGAGCACCGAATTGTTATTCGGACGGTGCCTTGAGCCTCAAGGATGACGGGGAAGGTTTGCGGGCGGTGGTGGACTTGGCCGGCCCGTGTCCTCACTCTGGGTGAGACCGAGAATCATCCAACCTTCGAGCCGACATGCCTGCTCTCGACTTCGTGCACCTGCACGTTCACTCGTCCTATTCGCTGCTCGAAGGCGCGTTGACGATTGCGCGCCTTGCCGAGTTGTCCAAGGCCGACAAGCAGGCGGCGCTGGCGCTTACCGACACCGACAACATGTTCGGGGCGCTGGAATTTTCCGAAAAACTGAGCAGCGCCGGGATCCAGCCGATCGTCGGCTGCTCGATCGCGGTTGATTTTGGCGACACCGATCACGGCCAGCGCGCCGTCACCAATGGTACTCAGGACTGGCCGCGCATCGTGCTGCTCGCGGCGCGCGAAGCCGGCTATCGCAGCCTGATACGTCTCAGCTCCCGCGCCTTCCTGGAGACGCCGCCAAATGAGCCACCGCATCTCAAGCTTGCATGGCTTGCCGGTGAAACCGACGGCATTATTGCGCTCACCGGCGGCCCCGGCGGGCCGCTCGACACTGCGCTGACCGCCGGCCAAAGCCAGCTCGCCGGCACCCGTCTCGACTCGCTGCAAGGCCTGTTTGGCGACCGGCTTTATGTCGAACTGCAGCGTCACGGCCGCACATCCGAGCGCCAGAACGAGCCGATGCTGATCGAACTCGCCTACACGAAATCGCTTCCGCTGGTCGCAACCAATGAACCTTTCTTCGCCGCCGGCTCCGATTACGAAGCCCACGATGCTCTGATCTGCATCGCCGAAGGCCGTCTGGTGGCCGAGAGCGAGCGCCGCCAACTCACTCCCGAACACCGCTTCAAGACCCGCGCCGAAATGGCGGCGCTGTTTGCGGACTTGCCCGAGGCGCTCGCCTCGACCGTCGAAATCGCCGAACGCTGTGCTTTTCGTCCCCGCGTCCACGATCCGATCCTGCCGCGTTTCTCGGTGGGTGAGGGCGGCGGCATTGTCGATGAGGCTGCCGAGTTGCGCGCGCAGGCGGCGGCCGGCCTCGCTCACCGGCTGGCTACTTCCGGGCTCGCGCCCGGTGTCACCGAGGACGAATATCGCGAGCGGCTCGACTTCGAGCTCGGCGTCATCGAGCGGATGAAATATCCCGGTTACTTCCTTATCGTTGCCGATTTTATCCAATGGGCCAAGGCGCAAGGTATCCCGGTCGGCCCCGGCCGCGGCTCTGGCGCCGGATCGCTGGTCGCCTATTCGCTCACCATTACCGATCTTGATCCGATCCGCTTCGGGCTGCTGTTCGAGCGCTTCCTGAACCCGGATCGCGTGTCGATGCCCGACTTCGACATCGATTTCTGTCAGGACCGCCGCGACGAGGTGATCCACTACGTGCAGGAGCGTTACGGCCGCGACCAGGTCGCGCAGATCATCACCTTCGGCACGCTGCAGGCGCGCGGCGTGTTGCGCGACGTCGGCCGCGTCCTGCAGATGCCGTACGGACAGGTGGACAAGCTCTGCAAGCTGGTGCCGCAGAATCCGGCGGCACCGATCACCCTTGCACAGGCGATCGAAAGCGAGCCCAAGCTCCAGGCCGAGCGCGACAGCGATCCCGTGGTCAAGCGCGCCTTTGACATCGCGCGCAAGCTTGAGGGCCTCAATCGCCACGCCTCGACCCACGCCGCCGGCATCGTCATCGCCGACCGGCCGCTGACCGAACTTGTGCCACTCTACCGCGATCCGAAATCGGACATGCCGGTGACCCAATTCAACATGAAATGGGTTGAGCAGGCCGGGTTGGTGAAGTTCGATTTTCTCGGCTTGAAGACGCTCACCGTGCTCGATCGCGCCGTGAAGCTCGTACGCCGCCGCGGCGTCGAGATCGACCTTCTCAAGATTCCGCTCGACGATCCCATGACCTTCGAAATGCTGGCGCGTGGCGACACCGTCGGCGTGTTCCAGGTGGAAAGCCAGGGTATGCGGCGCGCGCTAATCGACATGCGGCCGGACCGGTTTGAAGATCTGATAGCGCTGGTTGCGCTCTACCGGCCGGGGCCTATGGCAAATATTCCGACCTATTGCGCGCGCAAGCTCGGCTATGAGCCGATCGAGTACCTGCACCCAAAGCTGGAGCCGATCCTCGCCGCCACCTACGGCATCATCACCTATCAGGAGCAGGTGCAGCAGATCGCGCGCGACTTGGCCGGCTACAGCCTGGCGGAGGCGGATATTTTACGCCGCGCCATGGGAAAGAAGATCAAGAAGGAGATGGACGCGCAACGCGGCCGGTTTCTCGCCGGCGCCACCGAGCGCGGTCTTGGCAAAGGGCTCGCCGAAACAATTTTCGACGCCTGCGCCAAGTTCGCCGAATACGGCTTCAACAAATCGCATTCGGCGCCTTACGCGCTGCTCACCTATCAGACCGCCTATATGAAGGCGAACTTCCCGGTCGAGTTCCTCGCTGCCACCATGACGCTCGACATCGGCAATACTGACAAGCTAGCCGAGTTCCGCTCCGAGGCGGAACGTTTGGGCATCAGGCTCGATCCACCGTCGGTCAACCGCTCTGGCGTCGAATTCGAAGTCGAGAAGGACACCATCGTCTATGCGCTTGCCGCGCTGCGTGGCGTCGGCAAGCAGGCGGTTGAGCAGATCATCGCGGCGCGTGCGCCCGGTAAGTTTACCGACCTTGCCGATTTCGCGGCACGCGTTAATCCGCGCGCGGTCAACAAGCGCGTGCTGGAAAGTCTGGCCATCGCCGGTGCTTTCGACGAGTTCGAGGCAAACCGCGCGCGTGTTCTCGCCGTAGTCGAAGCCGTGCTTGGCCGCGCCCAGCGCGCCCACGACACTGCCGCGGTGGGCCAAAGCGAATTATTCGGCGGCGGCGCGGCGCGCGAGCCGATCATGCTGCCGCAAGTCGAGGCCTGGCTGCCGGCGGAGCGGCTGCGCCGCGAATATGAGGCGGTAGGGTTCTTTCTCTCCGGCCATCCGCTGGACGATTACGCCGCGGTGCTGAAGAAGTTGCGCGTGCAGCCCTGGGCCGAATTCTCTCGCGCGGTGAAGAATGGGACGACCGCCGGCCGCGTCGCCGGTACCGTGGTTTCACGGCAGGAGCGGCGCACGCGGACTGGAAACAAGATGGGCATCATCGGGCTCTCCGATCCGACCGGTCATTATGAGGCGGTGATCTTCGCCGAAGGGCTCGCCGAGCATCGCGATCTGTTGGAGCCGGGTAACGCCGTGCTGCTGTTTCTTTCGGCGGAAGTGCAGGGCGATGAGGTGCGCGCGCGCATCCAGTCGGCCGAGCCACTCGATGCCGCCGCCGCCAATCTGCAAAAGGGGCTGCGCGTGTTCCTGCGCAATCCGGCGCCGATCGAGGGAATCGCCAAGCGGCTGGAGCACGCTCGTCCAGGTCCCGCAAACGGCGATGGTGAAGTCAGCGTGGTGCTGATGCTGGAGCGAGGCACCGAGGTCGAGGTGAAGCTCCCAGGGCGCTTCAAGGTCTCGCCGCAGATTGCCGGTGCCATCAAGGCGGTGCCGGGCGTGGTTCAGGTCGAGGCGCTTTAGAGCCTGGGCGGCGGCGGTTTTGGTGCCTTGCGTCGCCGAAATGGCCCCTATATAAGCCCCACCATCACTCACGCGGACGCTTGGCTTTAGGCCCTGACAACGGGTCGAAAAGGCCTTCCGGTGGCCCTTTCCGGGGCTCACACACGCCCGCGGCGGATCAACCGGAGAAGACGAATGGCGCTTCCTGACTTTTCCATGCGCCAGCTTTTGGAAGCTGGCGTGCACTTTGGCCATCAGGCCCACCGCTGGAACCCGAAGATGGGTCAATACATCTTCGGCACCCGCAACAACATCCACATTGTCGATCTCGCGCAGACCGTGCCGATGCTGCATCAGGCACTGAAAGCCGTAAGCGATACCGTCGCCAAGGGCGGCCGCATTCTGTTCGTCGGCACCAAGCGACAGGCGCAGGACGCCATCGCCGAAGCGGCAAAACAGTCGGCGCAGTATTACGTGAATTCTCGCTGGCTGGGCGGCACGCTGACCAACTGGAAGACGATCTCCGGTTCGATCTCGCGGTTGCGCAAGCTCGATGAGATGCTCAACTCGGGCGACGCTGGCGGCTATACCAAGAAAGAGCGCCTCACCATGCAACGCGAGCGCGACAAGCTCGACCGCTCGCTCGGCGGCATCAAGGATATGGGTGGCGTCCCTGATTTGTTATTCGTCATCGACACCAACAAGGAAGACATCGCCATCAAGGAAGCGCGCCGGCTCAATATTCCGGTTGCCGCGATCGTCGATACCAATTGCGATCCGGACGGCATTACCTTTGTCGTGCCCGGCAACGATGACGCCAGCCGCGCTGTGACGCTTTACTGCGACCTCATCGCCAAGGCGGCGATCGACGGCATTTCCCGCGCGCAAGGCGAAATGGGCGTCGATGTCGGCGCTGCCGAGAAGCCGATTGTCGAACCGGTGCCGACACAACCGGCACTCGCCGATCTCGGCTTCGAGCCGTTGCCCGGTCCGCGCGGTGTTGCCGACGATCTGAAGAAGTTGCCCGGCGTGTCGCCCGCGATCGAGAAGCAACTCAACGATCTCGGCATCTTCCACTATTCGCAACTGGCCGAGTTCAGCGAAAAGGCCGCGCACAATGTTGGCGAGGAAGTGGGCTTGCCCGGTCGCGTCGACAGTTGGGTCGCAAAGGCCAAGCAACTCACCGCCGAGGCCGAATAGCGGTTTGCTTGTGACCGGAGCGGGCAATCACCACATCAGTGGTGATTGCTGATGCACAAAAAGGTACCCGGAATGACAAATATCACCGCCCAGATGGTCAAGGAGCTGCGCGAAACGACCGGCGCCGGCATGATGGATTGCAAATCCGCTCTGGCTGAAGTCAAGGGCGACATGCAGGCCGCGGTCGACTGGCTGCGCAAGAAGGGACTTTCCAAGGCTGCCAAGAAGGCCGGCCGCGTTGCGGCCGAAGGCCTGATCGGCGTCGCTGTCACCGCCAACAAGGGCGTTGTCGTCGAGCTCAATTCGGAAACCGATTTCGTCGCCCGCAACGACCTGTTCCAGGGTCTGGTGAAGATGATTGCGGATGTCGCGCTCACCGCCGGCACCGACGTCGACAAGCTCAACTCGGCCAAGGCCGGCAGCATCACGGTTGCCGAGTCCATTGCCGACACCATTGCCAAGATCGGCGAGAACATGACGCTGCGCCGCGCGGCAAGCGTCAGTGTCGGCAAGGGCGCCATCGGCAATTACGTGCACGCCTCGGTTACCGATGGCCTCGGCCGTATCGGCGTGCTGGTCGGTCTCGAGTCGAACGGCAAGGCCGACGAACTTGCCGCGCTCGGCCGCCAGGTGGCGATGCACATCGCCTCCACCAATCCAATTTCGGTTGATTCTTCCGGCGTCGATCCGGCTGTGATCAAACGCGAGAAGGATATTCTCGCCGATAAATTTCGCCAGCAAGGCAAGCCGGAAAACATGGTCGAAAAGATCGTCGAGTCGGGCCTCAAGACCTTCTACAAGGAGCAGACCTTGCTCGAGCAGCCGTTCATCTTCGACGATAGCGGCAAGAAGAGCGTGGCGCAGGCGCTCAAAGAGGCCGAAGGCAAGGTCGGCGCGCCGATCAAGATCACCGGTTTCGTGCGCTACGCGCTCGGCGAAGGCATCGAAAAGCAGGAGACCGACTTCGCAGCCGAAGTCGCGGCAACGGCGGGTCAACGCTGATCGCATTTCGCTCGGGGAGCGGACATGAACGCACCGGCCTACCGACGGGTGATCGTTAAGCTCTCCGGCGAAGCACTGACCGGGACGAAAGAATTCGGCATCGATCAGGCGGTGGTGGAGACGCTGGCGGCCGATCTGGTGGCATCGGCGCGACTGGGCGTCGAACTCGGCGTCGTGGTCGGCGGCGGCAATATTTTCCGCGGAGTCGAAGTCTCGGCCAAAGGTGTGCCGCGTCCGGTCGGCGACACCATGGGCATGCTGGCAACGGTGATGAATTGTCTGGTGCTTGAGGCCGCCATCGAGCGGCAGGGCCACGAGGCACGCACGCTCTCGGCGCTGGCGATGACCGCGGTTTGTGAAACCTACAACCGCAAACGCGCGGTGAAGAATCTCGGCAAGGGCCGCGTGGTGCTGCTCGCCGCCGGAACCGGCAATCCCTATTTTACGACCGACACCACCGCGGTGTTGCGGGCGGCCGAGCTCGACTGCCAGGCGGTGCTCAAGGCCACCAATGTTGACGGCGTTTATACGGCGGACCCGAAGAAAGACCCCAGAGCCCGGCGTTACGAGCGCCTCAGCCACCAGGAGGCAATCGAGAAGGATTTGAGGGTCATGGACGGCGCTGCCTTCGCGCTTGCTCGCGAGAACCGGACGCCTATCATCGTTTTCTCGATCCGTGAGCCGGGAGCGATTGCGGCGGTGCTGCGCGGCGAGGGCAGGGCGACGATCGTGGGTTAGGCCGCGAACCGTCGGGATCGACAAGACACGTTCCGGGGAAATCGCCATGGCAGATGCAACGCACGACATCAAAGAGATCAAGCGCCGCATGCAGGGCGCTGTCGCCGCACTCAAGGGGGAATTGTCCGGGTTGCGCACCGGCCGCGCCTCGGCGCACATGCTCGACCCGGTCATGGTCGATGCTTACGGCGCGCAGATGCCGCTCAACCAGGTCGCAAGCGTCACCGTGCCCGAACCGCGGCTGATCAGCGTCAATGTCTGGGACCGCTCGCTGGTCCATGCGGTGGAAAAGGCGATCGTGAATTCCAACCTCGGCTTGTCGCCGGCGACCGAAGGGCAGACGCTGCGCCTGCGCATTCCTGAACTCAACGAGGAGCGGCGCAAGGAATTGGTCAAGGTGGCGCATAAATACGCCGAGACAGCGCGCGTCGCGGCGCGTCACGTGCGCCGAGACGGCATGGATGTTATCAAGAAGCAGGAAAAGGATCACAAAATCAGCAAGGACGATCACGACCGCTTTTCCGCCGACATTCAGAAGTTGACGGACTCGACCATCGGCGAGATCGATCACATGCTCGCGGCTAAGGAGAAGGAGATCCTCACCGTCTGAGGATCGGAAATGATCATGTCTGAGGCGGAGGTTTCAGGCGCGCGGGCTGCGTTCGAGGTGCCGCGCCATGTCGCCATTATCATGGATGGTAACGGACGCTGGGCGGCGGCGCGCGGCTTGCCGCGCGGCGAAGGACATCGCCGCGGTGTCGAGGCACTGCGCCGCACCGTCCGAGCGGCGGGCGAACTCGGCATCGGCATTGTCACCATCTTCTCGTTCAGCGCCGAAAACTGGACACGGCCGCCGGATGAAGTCCGTGAGCTGATGGGCTTGCTGCGCCGTTTTATCCGCAACGATCTTGCCGAACTGCACAAAAGTGGCGTTCGCGTCCGCATCATCGGCGAGCGCGACAATCTCGCCCCCGACATCGGCCGCTTGCTGATCGAAGCCGAGGAACTGACACGCGCCAACAACAAGCTTACTTTGGTGGTTGCGTTCAACTATGGCGCCCGCCAGGAGATTGCCCGCGCCGCGCGCCGCATTGCCGAGGATGTCGCCGCCGGACGCTTCGCCCCAAACGAAGTGACCATGGAGACTGTCGGCCGCTATCTCGACGCCCCGGACTTGCCCGATCCCGATCTCATTATTCGTACCAGCGGCGAACAACGGCTGTCGAATTTTTTGCTTTGGCAGTCCGCCTACAGCGAATTGGTATTCGTTCCGGTCAACTGGCCGGATTTCGATCGCTCCACGCTGGAAGCGGCGATCCGCGAATATCGTCAGCGCGAACGGCGCTTCGGCGGCCTTGTCGCCAAAACCGGGTCGTAGTCCGCGTGCCAGGCAGCCGACCCAGCGACGCCGGACCGGCCTCGGTTGCCGCCGGCCATAATCTCATGTTGCGAATTGTCTCCGCGGCGGTCCTCGCGCCTTTGGCGCTGCTCATGGCGTATTTCGGCGGTCTGCCCTTCGCGATCTTCTGGGGCGTGGCGGCAGTTGCGGTCTTGTGGGAATGGGTGAGGCTCGTCGAAGGTCCGCTATGGATCGCCGCCGGTATTGTCTATGCCGCGTCGATGGTGATAGCGCCGGTGGTGTTGCGCGCCGATGCCGCGCTCGGATTTATTGCCGTCGTGTTGCTGTTTGCCGTCGTCTGGTCGACCGACATCCTCGGCTATTTCGCCGGGCGCGCGTTTGGCGGTCCGAAGCTGATGCCGGCGGTTAGTCCCAAGAAAACCTGGTCGGGTGCAATTGCCGGCGCGGCAGGGGCGGTGGCGGTCGCGGCGTTGCTGGCGCGCTGGTCGGGCCTTGATCCGGTGGCGGTTGCGGGCGTTGCCCTTGCGCTCTCGATCTTCTCGCAGGGTGGAGACCTTTTAGAATCGTGGATCAAACGGCGGTTCGGCGTCAAAGATGCGAGCCACATTATTCCCGGGCACGGCGGCGTCATGGACCGGCTCGACGGCTTTTGGGCGGCGGCGCTGGTAGGCGCGGCGATCGGCCTGTCGCGCGGAGGAATAGATGCCGCGGCACGCGGACTGCTGCTATGGTGAGCGCATGAACCCGCCCAATCTCGCGCGCTCACAACCGCAGCCGTCGCAAGCCCCGCGCAGCGTCACCATCCTCGGCGCCACCGGCTCGGTCGGCACCAGCACCATCGATTTGCTCAAGCGTGAACCGTCGCGTTACCGCGTCGAGGCGCTTAGCGCGCGGCGCAATGCCACCCAGCTCGCAAAAATTGCCCGCGAAGTCGGCGCGCGCCTTGCCGTGGTTGCCGATCCGGCGGCCTACGACGAGCTCAAGCGCGCTTTGTCGGGCTCCGGCATTGAAGCCGCCGCCGGTGAAGACGCGCTCCTGGAAGCAGCTGAGCGGCCGGCCGACTGGGTCATGGGAGCGATCGCCGGCTCGATCGGTCTGCGCCCGACACTTGCCGCCATCGAACGCGGCGCGACGGTCGCACTTGCCAACAAGGAGTGTCTCGTCTGCGCCGGATCGATTTTCATGCGCCACGCGGCCGCGACCGGCGCTACCGTGCTGCCGGTCGACTCCGAGCACAATGCGATTTTTCAGGCTCTCGGCGCCGGGCATCGCGACGACGTCAGCAGGGTAATTCTTACCGCATCGGGCGGACCATTTCGTACTTGGACTGCGGAGGCGATCAGAGCCGCGACACCCGAACAGGCCTTGCGTCATCCGAACTGGACCATGGGGCCGAAAGTCACCATCGACTCCGCAACCATGATGAACAAGGGCCTTGAGCTCATCGAGGCGCACCATCTCTTTGCGCTGCCGCCCGAGGAGATTGACGTGCTCGTGCATCCGCAATCGGTGGTGCACGGGCTGGTCGAATTTCGCGACGGCTCTGTGGTGGCCCAACTCGGCTCACCCGACATGCGCATTCCGATCGCGCATTGCCTTGCGTGGCCGCGGCGGATCGATGGGCCGGCGCAGCGCCTCGATCTGGCAAAGGTCAAGAATTTGACCTTTGAGGCGCCCGACACCGTTCGTTTCCCGGCCTTGGCGCTGGCGCGGCAGGCCCTCAAACGAGGCGGGGCGGCGCCCACCATCCTCAATGCCGCCGACGAAATCGCTGTGGCCGAGTTCATTGCTGGCCGCATAGGCTTTGCGGGTATTCCGGCATTGGTCGAAGCAACGCTGGAAAGAGCTGAATCACGTGGTCTTATGGCTGATCTGGCCGGAATCGAGGCCGCGCTCGCCGTTGACCATGTTGCAAGAAGTTTAGCGCGCGACCTCTTGCCTGAAATTGCCGCAAAGGCAACCTAGTAAGCCTTTTGCAATAGTCTAAACGTCAAAAGCCTGAGCCGGGACGAGGGTGTGATGAGTACGGACGTTATGGGGGATCTTAGCGCCTTTGGCGGCGGCATTGCCGGCTACATCGTTCCGTTCCTTTTCGTCCTCACCGTTGTGGTGTTCTTCCACGAACTTGGCCACTTCCTGGTGGCGCGCTGGTGCGGCATCCGCGTGACCGCCTTCTCCATCGGTTTTGGCCCCGAGATCATCGGCTTCAACGACCGTTACGGCACGCGCTGGAAAATCGCCGCGGTGCCGCTCGGTGGTTACGTGAAGTTTTTTGGCGACGACAACGTCGCCAGCGCCCCCGATCATGAGGGCGCGGCGGCAATGACCGAAGCCGAAAAAGCAGACAGCTTTGTCCACCAGCCGGTCCTTGCGCGCGCCGCGGTCGTGGCCGCCGGGCCGATTGCCAATTTCATTCTGGCGATCGTGATTTTCGCCGCCTTATTCATGGTCATCGGCAAGCAGACCACTAGCGCCCGTGTCGACGCGGTACAGCCGGGGAGCGCCGCGGCAGCCGCCGGGTTCAAACCCGGCGACGTGGTTCTCGGCATCGACAACGAGAAGATCGAAAGCTTTGCCGATATGCAACGCATCGTCAGCGTGAGCGCCGGCGATACGCTGAGCATCGAAGTCGATCGCGGCGGTGAGCATCTCACGCTCAAGGCCGTTCCGGAGCTTAAGGAACTCAAGGACAATTTTGGCAACACACAGCGAATCGGCGTCCTCGGCATCAGCCGGTCGATGGCACAGGGCGACATCAAGACTGAGAAGGTCGGTCCGTTTGCCGCGGTCGGGCTCGGTGCGCAAAAGACCTGGTTCGTCGTGCAGCGAACGCTCTACTACATTGGGGGCGTCTTTTCGGGCAAGGAATCGGCTGACCAACTTGGCGGTCCCATTCGAATCGCGCAGGTGTCCGGCCAGGTGGCGAGCGCGGGCTTTGCGGCTTTGATCGACCTCACCGCGGTGCTGTCGATCTCCATCGGTCTCCTGAACCTGTTTCCGATTCCGCTGCTCGATGGCGGTCACCTTTTGTTCTACGCTATCGAGGCGATTCGCGGCCGGCCGCTGCCTGAGCGGACGCTAGAGGTCGGGTTCCGCGTCGGTCTCGTCCTTGTGCTGCTGTTGATGGGCTTCGCGATGCGAAACGACCTGTGCCAGTGGACCTGGTTCACGAAAATTGGCGTCTGCAGTGGGTCGTAGGCCCACAATCCCGCATATCAAGCTCAAAATGGGGTAGCTGAGGAGGCAGAAATCTTCTCGTGTTGATGATTTCTGCAACCTTTAATGACATCCTCTATTTCGCCACATCGTCGTCGTTGCTTGGGGGCAACGATTTGAGTGGAAAGGGAAACTTGGCCTGGGAAGTTCGTTTGCAGCGCGAATGAAACGCTGTACAAAGCGGGCAAAAGCTAGCCCGACAGCCGGTCGTATCCGCAGCGGGGGCGGCCGCGAGGATAAAAAGGGCGCGTAGCGCATGGGACTGTGTGTGCGGGTGGTGCGAGGGCTGGCGCTTTGCTGGGTGGTCCTCGGGGGTATCCTTGTCGGTACCGGGATCATTGCCGTGGCGTGGCCGGACGCTGCGGTCGCGCAGACGGTCAATTCGATCGCGGTCGAGGGTAACCGCCGGGTCGAATCCGAGACAATTCGCTCCTATTTCCATGCTGGTCCGAATGGACAGCTGAGCCCCGTCGAAATCGACGCCGGGCTGAAATCGCTATACGCGACCGGGTTGTTCGAGGACGTGCATATCAGCCGTCCCGGCGGCCGCATTGTGGTCACGGTGGTTGAGGCGCCGGTGATCAACCAGGTTGCCTTCGAGGGCAACAAGAAGGCCAAAGACGATCAACTCCGGGCGGAAGTGCAGTCGAAGGCGCGCGGGACGTTGTCGAAGGCGACCGTGCAATCCGACGTGCAGCGGATCGTCGAAATCTACCAACGTAGCGGCCGCTTTGACGTCAGCGTCAATCCGAAAATCATCGAATTGCCGAACAACCGGGTCAACCTGGTTTTCGAAATCAAGGAAGGCGAGAAGACCGGGATCAAGGAGATCAATTTCGTCGGTGCGCACGCGTATTCATCGGGCCGCCTGAAGGATGTGATCAAAACCTCGGTCAGCAATTGGCTCAGCTTCCTGCAGACAACGGACATCTACGACCCCGACCGCATCGAAGCGGACCGCGACCTGCTGCGTCGATTTTATCTGCAGCACGGTTACGCCGATGTGCGCATCACCTCGGCAACCGGCGTCTACGACCCTGCCAAGAAAGGGTTCATTGTAACTTTCGTCATCGATGAGGGCCCCCAGTACCACTTCGGCACCGTCGACGTCGTGTCCAACGTCCGTGTCATCGACCCCGCGACGCTGCGCAGCAAGATCAAGTTCAGCGCGGGCTCGACCTACAACGCGGTTCTGGTCGAAAAATCGGTCGAGGCGATGACCATCGAGGCCGCCAAGCGCGGCTATGCCTTTGCCAATGTGCGGCCGCGAGGTGACCGCAAATTCGAGACCCGGACCATAAATATTGTCTTCGTCGTGGAGGAAGGCGCGCGCGCCTATATCGAGCGCATCAATATCAGAGGCAACACGCGAACCCGCGACTACGTGATCCGCCGTGAATTCGATATCGGCGAAGGCGACGCCTACAACCGCGCGCTCATTGACCGCGCCGAGCGGCGCCTCAAGAATCTCGATTATTTCAAGACCGTGAAAATCACCAACGAGCCGGGCTCGGCGCCTGATCGCGTGGTCATCAATGTCAACGTCGAGGAAAAATCGACGGGTGAATTCTCGATCTCCGGCGGGTTCTCGACAGCCGAAGGATTCATCGGCGAGGTGAGCGTGGCCGAACGCAACCTGATGGGACGCGGGCAGTTTGCCAAAGCAACCCTCACTTACGGGCAGTATACGCGCGGCGTCGACTTGTCGTTTGTCGAACCTTATCTGCTCGGCTACCGGATGGCGGGCGGGATCGACCTGTTCTGGAAGCAGGGGCTGGCAAATTCGTATTTGTCGTATGATACGAATACCTACGGCGTCAATCTCCGGCTCGGCTTTGCGCTCACCGAGGAGTTGGCCTTCCAGCCGCGCTATTCGATCTATCGGCAGGAAATTACGCTTCCGAGCTATCTCAACGATTGCGTGCTATCGCCAAACGCCTTGGTCAACGGTGGCGCAGGCGTGAATCCGGCGATTGAAGCGCTCTCGAACTGGAACCTCATCGGCGGCTGTTACGCCAACGGCGAGACGTCGTTGCCGATCCGCATTGCCTTGGCCAATGGCGCCACGCTGACCTCGCTCGTCGGCTATACCTTTACCTACAACACGCTCGACAACAATCTGGCGCCGACCAGCGGCTTCTATGCCGAATTGAAGCAGGATCTTGCCGGCGTCGGCGGTGACGTCAACTTCACGCGTGAAACCGCCGATATGCGGACGTATTACGAAGTGCTCCCCGATATTGTCAGCGTGCTGCACTTGCAAGCCGGTGTCGTCAATCCATGGGGCGGGCAGCAACTGCGCTCGCTCGATCATTTCCAGATGGGGCCAAATCTCGTCCGCGGCTTTGCTCCGTCCGGTATCGGGCCGCGCGACTTGACCTCGCCGACCGGCGACGCGCTTGGCGGCAGCATGTTCTGGGGCGCAAGCGTGGAAGCGCAGACGCCGCTTTATTTCTTGCCCAAAGAAATCGGCATCAAGCTCGCCGCATTCGCCGATGCCGGTTCGCTCTGGAATTACCGCGGGCCGACCTACTGGAACGTGACCGGCGAACAGCTTGCGGTCGGCGATTCGGCCGCGGTTCGCTCATCGGTCGGTGTCGGTCTCATCTGGGATTCACCGCTTGGCCCGCTGCGCTTCGATCTGGCTTACGCGCTGACGAAAGAAAGCTACGATCAGACGCAGTTCTTCCGCTTCAGCGGCGGTACGAAATTCTAGCCGCTATCTTCGCCGCAACGCCGCGGCAGGGCGACAGCTATGTCCGAACCGAGTTTTCTCACCCGCGGGCGTACGCTCACGCTCGCGCAAGTCGCGAAGTTGACGGACGCGACGTCACGGGATGACTCGACGCGAGAAGCCGTCATTATCGCCAACGTTGCGCCTCTCGACGCCGCCGGTCCCTCCGACCTCGCATTTTTCGACAAACCGCGATTTTCGGTTGAAGCGGCAAAGACCCACGCCGGCGCCTGCCTGACCACCGCGGCGCTCGCACCGCAACTGCCGCCTCGGGTGGCGGCCTTAATCGTGCGCGAACCGTACCGGGCCTTTGTTACGGTCGCTCGCGAACTTTTCCCGGAATCGTTGCGGCCATCTTCGCTGTATGAAGGCGCCGGCATGACCGGCGCGCACATTGATCCGCGGGCCCGGCTTGAGGACCGCGTCAGCGTTGATCCGGGCGCCGTCATTGGTCCAGGTGCCGAAATCGGCAGCGGCACCTCAATCGGCGCCAATGCCGTGATCGGCGCTGAAGTGCGTATCGGCCGCGGCTGCTCGATCGGCGCGGGCACCGTCGTCAGCCACGCGCTGATCGGCGATCGCGTCGTCATCCATCCCGGCTGCAAGATCGGCCAAGACGGGTTCGGTTTCGTAATGGGCCCCGGCGGCCACCTTAAGGTGCCGCAAATCGGGCGCGTCATCATTCAGGATGACGTTGAGATTGGCGCCGGTACCACGATCGACCGCGGCGCGATCCGCGATACCGTGATCGGCGAGGGCAGCAAGATCGACAACATGGTTCAAGTGGGCCACAATGTGAGCATCGGCCGTCACTGTGTTGTCGCGGCACAGTGCGGCATTTCCGGCAGTTCGACGCTTGGCGATTTCGTTGCGCTAGGGGGCAGTGTCGGCGTGAGCGATCATGTCACGATCGGTGAGGGGGCCCAGCTCGGCGCGGCTAGCAACGTCCACGCCGATGTTCCGCCGGGCGCGCGCTGGGGCGGGACCCCGGCTAAACCGATAAAGCAGTGGTTCCGCGAAATACGAGCGCTTGCCAGACTTGCGCGCGCGCAGGATGGTGCGAAAACGGCCGCTGATGAATGAAGCGATGAAAGACACGGTTACAAAACTTGAAGCGATCGACATCGCGGCTGTGCTCAAAATGCTGCCGCATCGCTATCCATTTCTCCTGGTCGACCGCGTCATCGGTATCCGCGGCGACGAGTTCGGAATCGGGATCAAGAACGTGACTATCAATGAACCGCAATTCCAGGGGCACTTCCCCGACAATCCGGTATTTCCCGGCGTGCTGCTCATCGAGGGCATGGCCCAGACCGGCGGATTGCTGTGCATTCTGGCGACGTCGAACATAAAGCCGAAGTCGGTCTACTTCCTCACCATCGACAAGGCGAAATTTCGCAAGCCGGTGGTGCCCGGAGATACGGTCGAATACCACATGAGCCGCATCGCGCAGCGCCGAAACATGTGGTGGTACCGCGGCGAAGCCAAAGTCGCCGGGCAGACCGTAGCCGAGGCCGAAGTCGGCGCGATGATCGTCGATAAATAATGAGCAAGCCGATGGCCGCGATCGATCCCACGGCGCGGATCGAGCCGGGTGCAACGATCGGGCAGGACGTGACGATCGGGCCCTACTGCACGATCGGCGCCAATGTTTCGCTCGGCGACGGCTGCCGGCTGATCGCGCATGTCAACGTGACAGGCCACACCTCGATCGGTTCGCGCACGATCATCTACCCCTTCGCCTCGCTCGGCTCGCCACCGCAGTCGGTCAAATATCGCGGCGGACCGACGCGCCTTGTGGTCGGCGCCGGCTGCGACATTCGCGAGAATGTCACGATGAATATCGGCACCGAGGACGGCGGCGGCGTCACCGAGATTGGCGATCGCTGCTTTTTCATGGTCGGCTCGCACGTGGCGCACGACTGCATTGTGGGACGTGATGTTGTTGTGGCCAACAACGTCATGCTTGCCGGTCACGTCAGCGTCGGCGACAAAGTCATCTTCGGCGGCGGTGCCGCGGTGCGCCAATTCGTGCGCATCGGTGAAGGCGCAATGATCATCGGACTAAGCGGCGCGCGCGCCGACGTCATCCCCTGGGGCATGGCGCAGGGACCGCTTGCGCATCTTGCCGGGCTCAACGTCGTGGGCATGCGCCGGAACGGCTTCGGCAAGACCGACATCCAGCATTATCGCAGCGCCTATCGGGCGCTTTTTTTGGACGGCGGCGGCGAATTCCGCACCCGGCTCGATAAGGTCGCCGCCGAATATAGCGGCAATCCGCACGTGGTGGCGTTGATCGATTTCGTCCGTGCCGGAAAGCGGCCGCTGACCATGGCGGAACAGCGTGGCGAGATCGATGAAGAGCCATGAGCATCGCGCCGGCATTGATCGATGAAGGCCCGCTCGCGCTGATCTGCGGCGGCGGCACCCTGCCCATGGCAGTTGCGGAGGCGGCTTCGAAAGCGGGGCGCGGCGTCGTGCTGTTTGCGCTGCGCGGGGCCGCCGACGGGACCGCCATCGAGCGTTTTCCGCACCACTGGTTATATATCGGTCAGGTCGGCAAATTCATGCGCCTTGCACGCGCCGCCGGATGCCGGGACGTGGTCTGTATCGGCTCGCTGGTAAGGCCGTCTTTGTGGCAGGTGCATCCCGACCTCAAGGGCCTGCAAGTCATGCCGCGGGTGATCGCCGCCTACCGTGGCGGCGATAATCACCTGTTGTCCGGCATGGCAAAAATCCTGGAACAAGACGGCTTCCGGCTGCTGGGCGCCCACATGGTCGCGCCGCAAATTCTGGTGCCGGAGGGCACCCTCGGCCGCGCGCAGACCTCGCCGCGTGATCGTGACGATATCGCACTTGGGTTCGGCTATCTGCGGGCCGTCGGGCCGTTCGACGTCGGTCAGGCGGCCGTGGTCGCCGGCAAACAGGTGCTGGCCGTGGAAGCAGCGGAAGGCACCGATCAGATGCTGGCGCGTATCGCCGAAATGCGCGTGAACGGCCGTCTGCGTGCGGCAAGCGGCGCGGGTGTTCTGGTCAAGGCGGCAAAGCCGACGCAGGACCGTCGCTTCGATCTTCCCTCGATCGGGCCGCAGACGGTTGCCGGCGTGGCGCAGGCCGGCCTGGCCGGCATTGCCGTGATCGCCGGCGAAACCATTATCGCCGAGCCTGCCGAGGTGGTGCGCCAAGCGGATCGCGCCAATGTTTTTGTGACCGGCATTGCCGCGGCAAGCCCATGAGCGATGTGCCGCTTCACGTGTTTGTTGTCGCCGGCGAGGACTCCGGCGACCGCCTTGGCGCTGCGCTCATGCAGGCGTTACGGCGGCGATGCGGCTCCGTTGTAAGGTTCTCCGGTGTGGGCGGCACGCAGATGGCGGCACAGGGCTTATCGAGTCTATTTCCGCTCGGTGACCTTGCGATTGTCGGCTTTGTCGGCATTCCGATGCGGCTGTCGAAAATCCTGCGGCGCATTCGCGAGACCGCAGATGCGGTTATCGCCGCGCGCCCTGACGTGCTGGTGATTATCGACAGTCCGGAATTCACTCATCGGGTCGCGCGCAAGGTTCGCGAAAGCGCGCCGGCGATCCCGATCGTCGACTATGTCTGCCCGTCGGTCTGGGCATGGCGGCCGGGTCGCGCGCGCGCCATGCGCGGCTATATCGATCGCGTGCTGACCCTGCTGCCGTTTGAGCCGGCGGCGCTCAAACGGTTAGGGGGACCGGCTTCGACTTATGTCGGGCACCCGATCGGAGAGCGGGTCGAAGCGTTGCGCCCGGATGCCGCGGAAGCGCGACGGCGGCTTTCCGACCCGCCGCGACTCTTGGTGCTGCCCGGCAGCCGCTCCGGAGAGATTTGGCGGCTTGCGGGGCTTTTCGGAAAGGCGGTTAAACTCCTGAGCGACCGTATTGGCGGCCTCGAGGTCACCGTGCCGGCCGTCCCCCGGCTGGCCGATATGGTACGCGGCGCGGTCAGCCACTGGCAGGTGCCGGCACGCGTGGTGAGTGAACAGGAAGAAAAAGATGCAGCCTTTCGTACCGCCTGTGCTGCCCTGACAAAATCCGGTACGTCGACGCTGGAACTCGCCGTGGCCGCGGTGCCGATGGTTGCCGGCTACAAGGTGTCGCTCCCGGAAGAGTTGGTCGGGCGGGCCTTGATCAAGGTTCCTTCCATCGTCCTTGCCAATCTCGTCCTGGGAGGGAATGTCATTCCCGAATTGGTGCAGCGGCAATGCACGCCCGTCGCCCTGGCGACGGCGCTTCTGCCACTGATGGCGGACACGCCGGCGCGGCGGCTGCAGACGGACGCGTTCACCGAACTGGACGCCATCATGGAGATCGGCCGCGCGGTGCCGAGCGACTGCGCGGCCGCCGCAGTTTTGCAATGTGCGGGGCGCATGACGCCGCCGCGCCGTGAAACAGTGGCGCGGCCGCCTATAACAGCGTAAGTTGCGCAATCACAGAAAGTCGAGATTTCCCAATTGCCTATTCCAGTCCTTGCCGCAATCACCGGGGTCCATGGCTATGTGCCGCCGGACGTGCTCACCAATGCCGATCTTGCGCGCATGGTGAACACGACTGACGCCTGGATCACAGAGCGCACCGGCATCAAGGAGCGCCGCATCCTCAAAGGCGAAGGCCTCGGCTCATCGCACATGGGCGCGCAGGCCGTCCTTGGCCTTCTCGCCAAGACCAACACCGCGCCGGAAGATGTCGAGCTTCTGATCTGCGCGACCACGACCCCCGACTTCGTTCATCCCTGCACCGCCAACCTGATCTGCGATATGGTCGGCATCAGGAACATCGGCAGCTTCGATGTTCAGGCCGCGTGCTCGGGCTTCATTTACGCGCTGACGGTTGCGCGGCAGTTCATCGTGGCAGGCACCTATAAGAAGGTCGTCGTGGTCGGCGCTGACAAGATGTCTGCGATCATCGACTACACCGACCGCGCGACCTGTGTGTTGTTCGGCGACGGCGCGGCGGCGGTGCTGCTCGAACCGAACACCGATTACGGCGTTCTCGACACGATTTTGCGCTCCGACGGTTCGGGGATGAAACATCTGCATCAGAAGGCCGGCGGCAGCCGCATGCCGCCGACCGCCGAAACCGTGGCCAAGCGCCTCCACTACGTCTATCAGGAAGGCGCCCAGGTCTATAAATTCGCCGTCGCCGGAATGTCGGAAGTGACCCGCGACATCATGGCGCGCAACAATCTGCGCGCCGACATGATCGATTGGGTGGTTCCGCATCAGGCCAATCGCCGCATCATCGAGACCGCGGCCGGACGCCTCGGCCTGCCGATCGAAAAGGTGATGTTCACCATCCAGAAATACGGCAACACGACCACGGCGACGATCCCGCTTTGCCTCTGGGATTATGAGGAAAAGCTCAAAACAGGCGACCGGCTGCTGTTGGCGGCGTTCGGCGGGGGCTTTGCCTGGGGCGGCGCTTATTTGACCTGGGCCTATGACGGCGCAAAAGCTGCGAAATCGTCCGTCAAGCTCAACGGCCACGGCAAGACAAACGGCAGCCAACAAGCCGGATGAGCAAGCACCGCGTCGCCATCGTCGGCCTGGGCATGGCGCTCAAGCCGCATCTGCAAAGCCTCGAGCAGCTTGCCGACCGCGTCGAGATCGCCGCCTGTTTCACCCCGAGCCCCGAGCGCCGCAAGTCGTTCGCCGCGGCAAACACGCATCCGGTTGTGGATTCGCTTGAACGCATATTGTCGGATCGCAGCATCGACATCGTCTTGCTGCTGACGCCGCCGATGTCGCATCTCGACCTTGTCGGGCGCTGCGCCGCGGCGGGCAAACACGTATTGCTGGAAAAACCAACCGACGTCACAAGCGAGCGCGGACAGGCGGCGGTCGAGGCCATGCGCAAGGCTGGGCGCGCCTTTGCGGTCATGCTGCAACATCGCTTTCGCGAGGCGTCACGCAAGCTGGCGCAGACCGTCAACGCCGGTGAGCTCGGCGACCTGGTCTCAGGCTCGGCTGCAATCCGCTGGTGGCGTCCGCCGGAGTATTTTGCCCAACCTGGACGCGGCATGAAATCTCGCGACGGCGGCGGTGTGCTCATCACCCAGGCGATCCATACGCTCGATCTGTTCCAGAGTCTCACCGGCCCGATTGCAAAAGTTGCGGCGTTTGCCAGGACCTCGCCGCTGCGCAAGATCGACACCGAAGATATCGCCTGCGCAGCCATCGAATTCACCAATGGCGCGGTCGGCACCATCGATGCAACCACGGTTGCCTATCCCGGGTTTCCTGAGCGCATCGAACTCGCCGGCAAGAAGGGCACGGCCGTGCTCAACGCCGAAACGCTCGATCTCTATTTCAAGGACGGCCGACACGTGCACTACGAAGGTGCGGCGTCAAAAAGCGGGGGCGCCGATCCGATGGCGTTTTCAAACGACGCGCACAAGGCGCTGATCGTGGACTTCCTCGACGCCATCGACCAGGGTCGTGAGCCGGTGGTGAGCGGCGCGGAATCGCTCAAGGTGCTGCGTCTGATCGAGGCGTTGCTGCAGTCGGCGACGGAAGAAAAGCCGGTCGCGGTCGGTTGATCGCGCTCGCTTTCCGCGGCTACTTGCGGCGCGAGATCGGGATGTAGTCGCGCTGCGTTGCCCCGGTGTAGAGCTGACGTGGTCGGCCGATCTTCTGCTTGGGATCCTCGATCATTTCCTTCCACTGCGCGATCCAGCCGACGGTGCGTGCAACCGCAAACAACACGGTAAACATCGTGGTCGGGAACCCCATCGCCTTGAGCGTGATGCCGGAATAGAAGTCGATGTTCGGATAAAGCTTCTTCTCGATGAAATATTCGTCGTGCAGCGCGATCTTTTCCAGTTCCATGGCGACGTCGAGCAACGGATCGTCCTTGATGCCAAGCTCGGCGAGCACTTCATGGCAGGTCTTCTGCATGATCTTGGCGCGCGGATCGTAATTCTTGTAGACGCGATGGCCAAAGCCCATCAGGCGGAAGCTGTCGTTCTTGTCCTTCGAGCGTTTGATGTATTCGGGGATGCGGTCGACCGAACCGATCTCGCGCAACATGTTGAGCGCCGCCTCGTTGGCGCCGCCGTGCGCCGGTCCCCACAGGCAGGCGCAGCCGGCGGCGATGCAGGCGAACGGATTGGCTCCCGATGAGCCGGCAAGCCGCACCGTCGAGGTCGAGGCGTTCTGTTCGTGGTCGGCGTGCAGGATGAAGATGCGATCCATGGCGCGCGCCAGCACCGGGTTCGGCTTGTATTCTTCCGCCGGCACCGCGTAGCACATGCGCAGGAAGTTGGTGGAATAGTCGAGATCGTTCTTGGGATAAACGAAAGGCTGGCCGACCGAATATTTGTAGGCCATGGCGGCGAGCGTTGGCACTTTCGCGATCATGCGCAGCGAGGCGATCATGCGCTGCACCGGGTCCGAGATGTCGGTGGAGTCATGATAAAACGCCGACAGCGCGCCGATCGAGCCGGTCATGATCGCCATCGGGTGCGCGTCGCGCCGGAAGCCTTGGAAGAAGCGGCTCATCTGCTCGTGCACCATGGTGTGGCGCGTGACGCGATAATCGAAGTCGGCCTTTTGCGTCGGCGTCGGCAGTTCGCCGTAGAGCAGCAGATAGCAGGTTTCGAGGAAGTCGCCGTGCTCGGCGAGTTGCTCGATCGGGTAACCCCGATAGAGCAGGACGCCTTCGTCGCCATCGATATAGGTGATCTTGGATTCGCAACTCGCCGTCGAGGTAAAGCCCGGGTCGTAGGTAAACGCGCCGGTCAGACCGTGGAGTTTGGAGATATCCACGACCTCAGGACCGACCGTGCCCTGGTAGATCGGAAAGTCCCAGTTCTGATTACCGATGGTGAGCGTGCCGGTTTTGCTCTTGGCGTCGGTTTTTGCGTCCATGGCTGAGCCCTCGGAAATGGGAAGCGGGCGGTACGAAGCGTTTGGCCGGGCTGGCCGCCGGTGAGGAGGCGCTAGCCCCGGCCTAATATCGGTTAGTCTATTCTATTGTGCGCTGCAAGATAGGGCAACGCGGTTCGATGCCCGGCATATAGTCACGCCCGCCGTGTAGGCATTAGCGGACGCACGAATGTGATTGCTAGCCGGCCTGGTCACGCAGGCGGGCGAGGCTTTCGTCGCGGCCGAGCACGGCCAGCACATCGAAGATCGGCGGTGAGGTGGTGCGTCCGGTAAGCGCCGCGCGTAACGGCTGCGCCACGGCTCCGAGCTTGAGGCCGGAACGGTCGGCAAAAGCGCGCACGTCCGCCTCGATGGCCGCGGGCGTCCATTCGGCATTGGCCTCGAATTGCGGGAGCACGGCGGCGATGAAACCCTTGGCTTCCGGCGTTAAGATCGCCCTGGCTTTCTCGTCAAGATCGATGGGTCGATCGGCCCATAAGAATCGCGAGGCATCAAACAATTCGACCAAAGTCTTGGCGCGTTCTTTCAGTCCAGGCATGGCGGCTATGAGTTTATTGCGCAGGGCCGGCGTCATTTTTTGCGTCAGGTCGCGCCCGCCGGCGATGTGCGGCAACAACTGCTCGAGAGCGGCGAGCAGATCGGCGTCGGCGCTGGCGCGGATATAGTGACCGTTGAGATTTTCCAGCTTGGCGAAGTCGAACCGGGCCGGCGAGCGGCCGATTTGCGGCAGGTCGAACGCGGCAATCATCTCCTCGGTCGAGAAGATCTCCTGGTCGCCGTGCGCCCAGCCGAGGCGGACGAGATAATTGCGCATCGCCGCCGGCAAGTAGCCCATTGCTCGGTAGGCTTCGACGCCGAGTGCGCCATGGCGCTTCGACAGCTTCGAGCCGTCGGGCCCGTGGATCAGGGGAATGTGCGCCATGCTCGGCACGCCCCAGCCGAGTGCCTCGTAGATGTGCTTTTGCCGCGCGCCGTTGGTGAGGTGATCGTCGCCGCGGATGATATGGGTGATGCCCATGTCGTGGTCGTCGACCACGACTGCCAGCATATAGGTCGGCGTGCCGTCGGAACGCAGCAGCACCAGGTCGTCAAGATCGGAATTCTGCCAGACCACGCGGCCCTGCACCTGGTCCTCGATCACGATTTCGCCGGTGAGCGGGGCCTTCAGGCGGATCACCGGCTTGACGCCGGGCGGCGCCTCGGAGGGCGCGCGGTCACGCCAGCGCCCGTCGTAGAGCTTGGAACGGCCTTCGCGCCGCGCCGCATCGCGCATGGCGGCAAGTTCCTCGGGGCTGGCGTAGCAATAATATGCCTTGCCGGCGGCGAGCAGCTGTTCGGCAATCTGCCGGTGACGCGCGGCGCGCGAGAACTGGAATACGATGTCGCCGTCCCAGGTGAGCCCGAGCCAGGTCAGGCCGTCGATGATGGCCGCAATCGCCGCCGCGGTCGAGCGCTCGCGGTCGGTGTCCTCGATCCGCAACAACATCTTGCCGCCATGGTGGCGGGCATAGAGCCAGTTGAACAACGCGGTTCGCCCGCCGCCGATGTGCAGGAATCCGGTCGGGGAGGGCGCAAACCGGGTGACAACAGGCTCGTTCATCGCGGGCCCCTGTACCACAGTTGCGGCAAAATGGGAGAGTGCATTTGACATTGTGCGGTACGCCACGTCATGAAGCCGCCGGTCGCGGCATCATCGGCCGACGGCTGCGGGAACCGAGAGCATGACAGACGTCAAGACAGCGGGTGATATCGCGGGCGCGGAGGCGGCGCACGACTTCATCCGCGACATTGTCCGGGCTGATCTCGATGCCGGCCGGGTCAGCAAGGTGGTGACCCGCTTTCCCCCCGAACCCAACGGTTATCTCCATATCGGCCACGCCAAGGCGATCTGCCTGAATTTCGGCGTGGCGGCCGAATTCAGCGGCCATTGCAACCTGCGTTACGACGACACCAACCCGACCAAGGAAGCGCAGGAATATATCGACGCCATCGAGCGGGATGTACGTTGGCTCGGCTTCGACTGGGGCAGCGGCCTCCACCACGCCTCCGACTATTTCGAACGACTCTACGGCTGGGCGCAGGACCTCATCCGCGCCGGCAAGGCTTACGTCGACGACCAGAGTCAGGAAGAAATCCGCATTAACCGCGGCACGCTAACCGAGCCGGGCAAAAATAGTCCGTTTCGCGGCCGAACGGCGGAGGAAAACCTCGACCTTTTCGCCCGCATGCGCGCCGGCGAATTCCCCAATGGCGCGCGGGTGCTGCGCGCCAAGATCGACATGAGTTCGGGCAACATCAATCTGCGCGATCCGGTGCTCTACCGCATCTTGCACGCTGCCCATCCGCGCACCGGGACGGCCTGGAAGATCTATCCAAGCTACGATTTCGCGCATGGTCAATCGGACGCAATCGAAGGTGTTTCGCATTCGCTTTGCACGCTCGAATTCGAGGATCATCGGCCGCTGTACGACTGGCTGATCGCCAATTTGAGCGTACCGTCGACGCCTCACCAGTACGAATTCGCCAGGCTTAATCTCACGCACACGGTGCTTTCGAAGCGCGTTCTGACCGAACTCGTGCGCGGCGGTCATGTGTCGGGATGGGACGACCCGCGCATGCCGACCCTGGCGGGCTTGCGCCGGCGCGGGGTGCCCCCGGAAGCTATCCGCGATTTCGTCAAGCGCATCGGTGTCGCCAAGGCCAACAGCCTGGTTGACGCCGGCATGTTCGAATTTTCGGTGCGCGAGGCGCTCAACAAAAGCGCGCTGCGGCGCATGGCGGTGCTCAAGCCGCTCAAGGTCGTGATCGAAAACTATCCGGAGGGCAAGTCCGAAGAACTCGATGCGGTCAATCACCCCGACGATCCGGCGGCCGGGACACGCAAAATCAAGTTCGGCCGCGAGCTCTTTATCGAGCAAGACGATTTTCTCGAAAACCCGCCGAAGAAATTCTTCCGCCTGTCGCCGGGCAGCGAGGTGCGATTGCGCTACGCCTATTTCATCACCTGCCGCGAGGTAAAGAAAAACGCCGCGGGCGAGACGGTCGAACTCATTTGCACTTACGATCCGGCAACCAAAGGCGGCAATGCGCCGGACGGACGCAAGGTCAAGGGCACCATCCACTGGGTGTCGGCGCAAGAGTCATTGCCGGCCGATGTGCGACTCTACAGTCCGCTGTTCACCAAGCCGGACCCGACCGGCGGGGAGGGCTTTGCCGCCGACCTCAATCCAAATTCGCTGGACAGCGTCGCTGCGCGCCTCGAACCGGCGCTGGCCGAAGCCAAGGTAGAGAGGCCGGTGCAGTTCGAGCGCAACGGCTACTTCTGCCTCGACAAGGACAGTGCGCCCGGCAAACTGGTGTTCAACCGCACTATCGGCCTGCGCGACACCTGGGCAAAAGACGTGGCAAAAGAAAAAGCGGCCGGCTAAACGGAGCGGTGCGCGTTCACAACCGTTCTCCTAGTTATCCTCCACGCCTGACCTAGCATGGCCCTTTCCCGCGTTGGCGTCGGGGGCGCCACGCCATGGCCTATGAGCCGGATCACAGCGGCAGACGCGGACGCGCAAAGGGCTTGTCGAAAGCCTGGCCGGCGGAGATCGATGCCGCGCGCCGCCGTGCCGGGCTCGTCTTTCCCGAAGACGTCGCCGCTCTCTTTAGCCGCCTGCGGCAGATCGTTGGCGGATGGGCGCTGGCCGAAGTCGCGCCCGGGCGGCTGTTTCCCTGGCTTGCCGTGGCATTCGGCGCCGGCATCGTCCTTTATTTCACGGCGGATCGCGAGCCGGCGCTTTGGGCGGCGCTGCCGGTGGCGCTTGCCTCGATCGTGATTGCCTTTCTGGCGCGGCGCAGCGCCGGCGGCTTTCGGCTGGCACTTGGCATCGCCGCGGTTGCGGCGGGCTTTGCCGTGCCCACGCTCAAGACCGCCTACGTCGCCCATCCGATACTCCATGTCGTGGCGCCGAGCGCGCGCATCGCCGGCTTTGTCGAGGTGCGCGAGGAACGCGCGCGCAGCGACCGTATCGTCGTGCGCGCGACGCGCATTGACGGTGTTCGCGTCGATGCCGCGCCCGAACGCGTGCGCCTGGCGGTACGCAAAGATTCGGCGCCTGCGGTCGGCAGCTTTGTCTCACTCAAGGCACGCCTGTCGCCGCCGCTCGCGCCGTTGCGCCCGGGTGGCTACGATTTCGCGCGCGACATGTATTTCATGCAGATCGGCGCTTCCGGCTACGCGCTCGGGGCGGTTAAGCTCGAGCCGTCGCCGTCGCCGTCGCCTCCCGGCGCATGGCTGCGCTACGCATCCCTGATCGACGGCATTCGCGAGGCGATCGACAAGCGCATGCGCGCCGTCATTCCCGGCGACGAAGGCGCGATCGCTTCGGCGTTGATCACCGGCAAGCGCGACGCTATCTCCACGCCGGTCAACGATGCGATGTATGTTTCAAGCCTTGCCCATGTGCTGTCGATTTCCGGCTATCACATGGCGGTGGTTGCCGGCATTGTTTTCTTTTTCGTTCGTGCCGTTCTGGCGCTGATCCCGTTCTTCGCCAGCCGCTATCCGATAAAAAAATGGGCGGCATGTGCCGCCTTGGTGGCGGTTACGCTTTACATGTTGCTGTCGGGCGCCGAGGTCGCCACACAGCGCTCGTTCATCATGATCGGCATCGTTCTCATCGGCGTCATGTTTGACCGGCCGTCGCTGACCTTTCGCACGCTGACGCTCGCGGCAATCGCCGTTCTGCTGCTGTCGCCGGAGGCGGTCACGCAGCCGAGCTTCCAGATGTCGTTTGCGGCGACGCTGGCGTTGATCGCCGGTTACCAACAGGGGCTGCCGCTGCACGCCAATGCGGACAGTTCCGTGTCGGCGCGCGTGGCGTTGTGGGGCGTTCGCGAAATCGTCGGCCTCACGCTTGCCTCGCTGGTTGCCGGCCTCGCTACGACGCCTTACGCCGCCTATCACTTTCATCGGCTTGCGCCCTATGGCGTGGTCGCCAATCTGCTTGCCATGCCCGTTGTATCCGCCTGGGTGATGCCGATGGGTATTCTCGGCGTGCTGGCGCTGCCGTTCGGGTTTGATGCGATGTTCTGGAAGCTGATGGGGCAGGGCATCGACTGGATGATCACGGTCGTGCTGTGGGTGGCAAACCTGCCCGGCGCGGTTGGCCGCATGCAGGCTTTCGGCACCGGACCGTTGCTGCTTGCTACTGCCGGGCTTTTGCTGCTGTGCTTGTTGCGCACGCCGCTGCGCTGGAGCGGGGCGGTACTCGCCGTTACCGCCAGTCTCTGGGCCGTGCTGACGCCGCGCCCGGACATATTGGTCGGTGCCGACGGGCAAGCGGCGGCCATACGCGGACGCAATGGTCAACTGTCCGTGCTCCACAGCGGCCGTGACAGTTTTGCGATCAAGGAATGGCTCGCCGCCGATGGCGATACCCGCAACGTCAAGGACGCCGGCCTGCATGATGGGGTGCGCTGCGATGCCATCGGATGCATCGGTGCGCTCGCGGACGGGCGCCTGGTGTCGATGGCGCTGTCGGCGGAAGCCTTTGCGGAGGATTGCACCCGCGCCGCAGTCGTGGTGAGCGCTCGTCAGGCGCCGGGTGACTGCGCCGCACTGCTGGCCGACCGCAGGGCGTGGCGTGCCAACGGCGCCATGGCGCTGCGTCTCGTCGGCGATCGCTTTGAATTCACTTCGGCGCGGCCTGCGGGATATGAGCGGCCTTGGGCGCCGGCATCGCTGACGGCCACTGAAAGGACGCCAGCACGCCGTCCGGTGGCGCCGGACGCAACGCCGCGGACGGGAGACCTGGAAGCGGGCGATTAAATTTTAATTTGGTGCCGGATCATGCCCTAGTAGCGGCGGAACAGCCCGGCCAGCTTGCCCTGGATACGCACGCGGTTGGGCGGCAGGATACGCACCTCGTAAGCCGGATTGGCAGGCTCGAGTGCGATGGAGGCGCCGCGGCGGCGGAAGCGCTTGAGCGTTGCCTCCTCGTCATCGATCAACGCCACCACGATATCGCCGGTTTCGGCGGCTTCGCTGCGCCTGATCAGAGCGATATCGCCGTCGAGAATGCCGGCCTCGATCATGCTGTCGCCGCGCACTTCGAGGGCGAAATGTTCGCCGGCCGAGAGCAGGTCCGGCGGCATGTTGATGACATGGCTGCGGGTCTGGATCGCTTCGATCGGCGTGCCGGCGGCGATACGGCCCATGACCGGTACCGCGATCGGACGGCCGCTATTGTCGTCCTCGGAGGTCTGCCGCACCCGTCCGAGATCGCCCTCGATGACACTCGGGGTAAAGCCGCGTGAGCGGCCGCCGCCGATGCCATGGGCGACCGAATCCGGCAGCTTGATGACTTCGATGGCGCGCGCCCGATTGGGCAGCCGGCGGATAAAGCCGCGCTCCTCCAGGGCGGTAATCAGCCTGTGGATGCCCGATTTCGACCGCAGATCGAGGGCGTCCTTCATTTCGTCGAAGGAGGGTGGAACTCCGGCCTCGGTGAGGCGCTCGTGGATAAAACGCAGGAGTTCAAATTGCTTGCGCGTCAGCATTGTTTCTCCCCTAGCGGCCGTTTTTGGCTCAGCGGCCAGAAACAAATCATGAACGGACCCTATCCGTTCCATATGTGTTCTGCAACCACTTAATTTGGGGTGAAAAACTCGAAAGGCCGCTAAAGGCCGAGCTTAAGGATGACGCAGGGTGAACCGGCGGCGGCTTGCGGGGCGTGCGCGGGCCGAATCAACAGACAATCGGCCTCGGCGAGCGGCGCCATCAGCGAACTGTCCTGGTGGGGTAGCGGCGTGGCGACTGGGCCGTTTGCGCCACTTTCGAGGGTGGCGCGCAGGTAATCCTCACGTTCGTCATTGGCCGGCATGGCGCGGCCAAGAACTGCAGCCTCAGGCAGCAGACGAGCGTCCAGGCGCCCCGACAAGCGCCGAATCAGCGGGACCAGGAACACAAGCGCGCAGACATAGGACGAGACCGGGTTCCCCGGTGCGCCGAGCACCTGCATGGCGGCAAGATGTCCGTACATCATCGGCCGGCCGGGGCGTAATGCCAGCCGCCAGAACGACAGGCTCATGCCCTGGCCAGCAAGCGCTCGCTGCACCAGGTCGTGCTCGCCGACGGAAGCACCGCCGGTCGTTACAAGCACATCGGCATTTGCCGAACGGGCGCGGCGCACGGCGGCGGCGATGGCATCGACCGTGTCGCCGACCACGCCGAGGTCAATCACCTCGGCGCCCTCGCTGCGGACAAGCGCGCGGAGCGCGTAGCCGTTGGAATAGACGATCTCGCCTTCGCCCGGCGTGCCGCCGGGGGGAACGAGTTCGTCGCCGGTGCCGAGCACTGCAATCTTGGGGCGGCGATGCACTGGCACCGCCGGGTAATTCATTGCCGCGGCGAGCATGAGGTCGCGGTCGCTCAGCCGCCGGCCCTTTTCCAGGAGCAACTGGCCCGCGGTAAAGTCGATGCCCTTGAGGCGCACGTTGCGCCCTTTGGCCGTCGGCTTGCTGAAGGTGACATTTTGGGCCTCGCGCGCGGCGAGTTCCTGGATCACGACGGTGTCGCTGCCCGCCGGCATTACGCCGCCGGTGAAGATGCGCGCGGCTTGCCCGGCGGCGATCTTGCCGGCAAACGGATGCCCGGCGGCAACTTCGCCGATGACTTCGAGCGTCACCGGGGCCTTTTCCACATCGGCGGCGCGCACCGCATAGCCGTCCATCGCCGACACGTTGTCCGGCGGCTGGGTGCGCAGGGCTTTGAGATCCGCGGTGAGCACGCGGCCAAGCGCATCATCGAGTTTGGCGTCTTCGGCGGGCAGGGGGCGGGCGTCCGCCAGAATGCGATCCAGCGCTTCGGCGACAGGAAGCAGGTCAGCTTTCGGCACGATACTCGCCCGACTTGCCGCCGCTCTTGTGCAACAGGCGGATGCCTTCGATGTGCATGCCGCGCTCGACCGCCTTGACCATGTCGTAGATAGTCAGGCACGCAATCGACACCGCGGTCAGCGCTTCCATTTCGACGCCGGTTTGGCCCGCGACCTTCACCGTCGCCTGCACCAGAAAGCCCGGCAGCGCATGCTCGGGATTGATGTCGATTTCCACCTTGGTGATCGGCAGCGGATGGCAGAGCGGGATCAGCCCGTGGGTGCGCTTGGCCGCCATGATGCCGGCAAGCCGCGCGGCGCCGAGCACGTCGCCCTTGAGCGCATTGCCGGCGACCACAAGATCGAGCGTCTCCTTGCGCATGATGACGCGGCCCTCGGCGGTCGCCGTGCGCTCGGTCACGCTTTTGGCCGAGACGTCGACCATGTGGGCCTGCCCGCGTTTGTCGATGTGGCTGAGCTTTTTGGCCGGGCGTGGCGGGCGCTTCGACATCGGCTTGGCCCGCTTTTTCGCAGGCCGTCGACGCTTTGCCGCTCTTTTGTTTGGCTTGGCCACCGGCTCACTCTGCCGCGGCTTTGCGCGAGGCTTGCGCGAGCAGGGCGCGGGTGGCAGCCGCCACGTTGGCCTGCCGCATCAGGCTCTCGCCGACCAGAATGGCGCGGACGCCGGCGGCGGCGAGCCGCGCCACATCGGCGGCCGTATGGATGCCGCTTTCGGCGACGACGACGCGATCATGGGGGATTTTGGGTGCCAGACGCTCGCTGACCGCCATTGAGGTCTTGAAGGTGCGCAAATCGCGGTTGTTGATGCCGATCAGCCGCGATTTGAGCTTGAGTGCGCGTTCAAGCTCATCTTCCTGGTGAACTTCAAGCAAAACATCCATGCCATTGGCAAAGGCTGAATCTTCGGTCGCCGCCGCCGCCGCGTCGCTGACCGCGGCCATGATGATCAGGATGGCGTCGGCGCCAAGCGCCCGCGATTCCGCCACCTGATAGGGCTCGTAGATGAAATCCTTGCGCAGCACCGGCAAAGCGGTTGCTTCGCGCGCAGCATCGAGGAATTCCGGGCGGCCCTGGAACGAGGGCGCATCGGTCAGCACCGACAAACAAGAGGCGCCGCCGGCTTCATAGGCCTTGGCGAGCTGCGGCACGTCAAAATCAGGACGGATCAGACCTGCTGACGGACTAGCCTTCTTGATCTCCGCGATCAGCGCCACGGCGCCGCCTGCGCTGGCGCGTTCGATGGCACGCAGGAAGCCGCGCGGCGGGGCGGCGGCTTTGGCGGCTTTTTCAACGGCCGCGAGTGGCCGCAATTTCTTGGCCGCGGCGATTTCCTCGCGTTTATAGGCTTCGATTTTCGCCAGGATGTCGGTCATTTTAATTCGCCGTGACCGCGCAGGATACTGCGATGAGCCGGTCGAGGCGGCCTTCGGCCTCGCCGCTGTCGAGCGACTTTGCTGCCAGCGCTGCGCCTTCCTTCAAATCCTTGGCCTTGCCGGCAACGATCAGCGCCGCGGCGGCATTGAGGATGGCGATGTCGCGGAAAGGGCCCGGCTTGCCCTTGAGCACGTCGAGCAAGGCCTTGGCGTTGGTTTCGGCATCGCCGCCGCGCAGCAATTCTGGTTTGCCGCGCTTGAGCCCAGCATCCTCCGGCGTGATTTCAAACGTGCGCACCTTGCCGTTTTCCAGCGCGGCCACGCTGGTCGGTCCCGATGTGGTGATCTCGTCGAGGCCGTCGGAGCCGTGCACCACCCAGATGCTCTCGGAGCCGAGGTTCTTGAGCACCTGCGCCATCGGCTCGACCCAATGCTTGGAAAACGTGCCGATCATCTGCCGCTTGACGCTCGCAGGGTTTGAGAGCGGTCCGAGCAGGTTGAAAATGGTGCGCGTGCCGAGCTCGACGCGGGTCGGCCCGACGTTCTTCATCGCCGGATGATGGCTCGGCGCAAACATGAAGCCGATGCCGGCCTCGGCGATGCAGCGTGCAACGTCATCGGCGTTGATATCGATTTTGACGCCGAGCGCTTGCAACACGTCGGCGGCACCCGACTTCGACGACAGCGCGCGGTTGCCGTGCTTTGCAACAGGCACGCCGGCGCCGGCGACGATGAAGGCGGCGCAGGTCGAAATATTGTAGGAGCCCGACGCATCGCCCCCGGTGCCGACCACGTCGACCGCGCCCGGCGGCGCCTTCACGCCCAGCATCTTGGCGCGCATGGTGGTGACCGCGCCGGTGATTTCGTCAACGGTCTCGCCGCGCACGCGCAAGGCCATGAGCAGGCCGCCCATCTGCGAGGGCGTTGCTTCACCTGACATCATGCGGTCGAAGGCCGCCGCTGCCTCGTCCCGCGTGAGGCTCGCCCCGGTCGCGACTTTTGCGATGAGCGCCTTGAAATCGTCGGTCATGGCGTCAGCTCGCGGCTGCGAGAGAACGCTTCGCCGCAGCCGGTTGCCGACCATGCGCGGCGTTCCACTCACGCGCGATGTCGAGAAAATTCTTCAGCATCAGATGACCGTGCTCGGAGGCGATGCTTTCAGGATGGAACTGCACGCCGTGGGCCGGCAAATTCTCGTGCATCAGACCCATGACAAGGCCGCGGTCGGCTGTCGCGGTGACCATCAGCTCGTCCGGCATACTTGTCTGCTCGACGATGAGCGAGTGATAGCGCGTTGCCAGAAATGGCGCGTTGATGCCGCGAAACACGCTCGATCCGCTGTGGCGGATTTCCGAAAGCTTGCCGTGCACCGGCAACGGCGCCCGCACCACCTTGCCGCCGAAAGCCTGCCCGATCGCCTGATGCCCGAGACAGACACCGAGCAGGGGAATGGTCGACGACGCCTTGGCGATAAGATCGAGGCAGATGCCGGCTTCGTTCGGCGTGCAGGGGCCCGGCGAGAGCACGATCGCCTCGGGGGCCATCGCCATGACCTCGGCGGTCGAAATCTTGTCGTTGCGATGCACGACGACGTCCGCCCCCTGCTCGCCCAGATAATGGACGAGGTTGAAGGTGAAGCTGTCATAGTTGTCGATCAGAACGATCATCTGGTTGATCTTTTGCTGCCCGCTCAAGGTCTTAAGACCGCGCCTGAGGGGGGTCAAGCAGCCCTGAAACGTCAGCCTTTATGGATCGGATCGATCCAGGGCACGGTCTCGGGTTTTTCAATCGGCTCGATGTCGAGATTGACCACCACCGCCTCGTTGTCGCTGCGCACCAGCACGCATTTGAGTACCTCATCGCGGCTGGCGTTGATCTCCTGGTGCGGGACGTAAGGCGGGATGTAGATGAAATCTCCGGGGCCGGCCTCGGCGGTGAATTCCAGGTGCTCGCCCCAGCGCATGCGTGCCTTGCCGCGCACGACGTAGATTACGCTTTCCAGCGCGCCATGATGATGCGCCCCGGTCTTGGCGTTGGGATGGATGTGCACGGTTCCCGCCCAGATCTTTTGCGCTCCGACACGGGCGGCGTTGATCGCCGCCTTGCGGTCCATGCCCGGCGTCTGCGCGGTATTGGGATCGAGCGAGTTGCCGGGAATGACGCGCACGCCATCGTGCTTCCATTTCGGCTCGTCGTGGCTGTGGCCGTGATCGGTGCCCATGCGCAAGACTTAAGGCCGCGGCGCGCGACCGGTCAAGACGCCGTCACGCGCCCTCAAGTGTGAACAGCATGTCCTGGCTGCTGGTGCATTGCTTACGCAGCGTAATGAGCGGCTGATACTCTGGCGAGGCATACCAGGCGTTGAGCGATGTCATGTCGGGGAACTCAATGATGACCACGCGCTCCGGTTTCCAGTGGCCGCCCTCCGGCATCTTGTGGCTGCCGCCCTTGGTGAGGTAGCGCCCACCGTGCTTGGCGATCATCGGTCCAACCTTGACGCGGTATTCTTCAAACTTCGCTGCATCCGTGATGATGTGCTCGACAACCAGGTAGGCAGCCATGACCCGTTCCCCGCTGTGGCTCTGCTTGGCGATGATCGGTCACCGCAAAAATGGAATCAATAGTACGGCTGGCGGCGCTATTTGAACTTGGCGACCGGTCAAGCCGTTGCAGCCAGCCCATGGTCAGTCCCCAACGCGGGGCCCGGCGCGTCGCTCCGCTCTATTATTGTCCGCGTTTGGCGGCGCTGGCAAACCGGCGCGCTTCCTCGGCGGCGCGGAACAGGGCCTTGGCCTTGTTGATGCACTCGTCCTGCTCGCTGTCGGGATTGCTGTCGGCAACGATGCCGGCGCCGGCCTGGACATACATGGTGCCGTCCTTGATCAGCGCGGTGCGCAACACGATGCAGGTGTCCATTTCGCCTGCGGCGGAGAAATAGCCGACGGCGCCGGCATAAAGCCCACGCTTGTCCTTCTCGAGTTCGTCGATGATCTGCATGGCGCGCACCTTGGGCGCCCCGGACACGGTGCCGGCGGGAAACCCGGCGGCCAGCGCGTCGAGCGGGTCGCTGCTTTTGCGCAATTTGCCCTCGACGTTGGAGACGATGTGCATGACGTGGCTGAAGCGCTCGACGAAAAACTTGTCGGTGACGGTAACGGTGCCGATTTCGGCGACGCGGCCAACGTCGTTGCGGCCGAGATCGAGTAGCATCAGGTGTTCGGCGCGCTCCTTGGGATCGGCGAGCAGTTCCGCTTCCAACGCCGCGTCCTCGTGCGGCGTCGCGCCGCGCGGACGCGTGCCGGCGAGCGGGCGGATGGTGACGACGCCGTGCGCGACCTTGACCAGGATTTCCGGGCTAGAGCCGGCAATTGCGAAAGCGCCGAAGTCGAGAAAGTAGAGATAAGGCGACGGATTGGTGCGGCGTAGCGCCCGGTAGAGCGAGAAGGGCGGCAGCGTGAACGGCGCCTCGAAGCGCTGTCCGACCACGATCTGAAAGGCGTCGCCAGCGGCGATGTAATCTTTGGCCTTGCGTACCATCGCCTTGTATTCGGCAGGCGTGGTGTTGGATTTCGGCGCCACCTCGAGCGGACCGGCGTCGGCCTCGCTCAAGGATTTGTCGAGCGGCCGGTCGAGGCTTTCGACGACGCCGGCAAGGCGCTCGACGGCGCGGGCAAGCGCAGCTTTGCCGGCAACGCCTTGCTCCGGGCGCACCGGCGTCACCACGGTGATCGAATCCTTCATCGCGTCGAAGACGACGACGATCGTCGGCCGCACCAGCACGGCGTCGGGAATGCCGACCGGGTCGGGATTGGGCGGACCGAGTTGCTCCATCTGCCGCACCATGTCGTAGCCGAGATAGCCGAACACGCCGGCGGCCATCGGCGGCAGCGTGTCGGGGAGCGCGATGCGGCTTTCCGCAATCAGCGCGCGCAGCGCCTCCAGCGGAGGTTCGGGGCAGGGGGTAAAGGCCTCGCGCTTTGAGCGCGCGCTGCGGTTGATCTCGGCGCGGGCGCCGCTTGCGCGCCAGACGAGATCGGGCTCGATGCCGATGATGGAGTGGCGTCCGCGCACGGCGCCGCCTTCCACCGACTCGAGCAGAAAGCTCATGGCCTTGCCGCCGCCGAGCTTGAGAAAGGCCGACACCGGCGTTTCCAGGTCGGCGACCAGCGTCGTCCACACCACCTGCGCTTCGCCGCGGGCGTAGCGTTCGGCGAAGACGCTCTCCGGCGGCTCGATCTGCATCTTACTGGTTCGGCGTGCCGCCGCCGGTGATTTGATTGATCACGGTCGGGTTCAAGGTGACGCCGAGATTGCTTTCCAGGCGCGCGAGATACTCGCCGAGCAAATCGTCGGCGTAGGAATTCTGCAGGTTCGATTCGAGCCGCTGCGTATCCGGCGCGTTGACGTCGAGCTTGGGGTCGGCGATGTCGGTCACGGTAAAGACCACGCGCTCGTCCGCGCTTGCGCCTTCGGCGGCACTCGACCCGCCTTTGGCTGCGTTGAACACGGCTTGCAGCACCTTGGCCGGCGTCTGCTCGGTCGGCTTGGCGCGCTGCAGACCGGTTGCCGTTTGCATCTTGAGTCCGGCTTCGGCCGCAAGCTGCGCCAGCGTCGAGCCGGTCTTGAGCTTGCCGAGCATGTCGCCGGCCTTGCCCTGCAGGATCTTGGCGATCTCGTCTTCGCGCCAGCGCTTGGCGACCTGGTCCTTGACCTCGTCGAGGCTGCGCTCGTGCGACGGCGTGATGCCGTTGACGTCGAACCAGAGCCAGCCGCCGTCGGGCAGCTGCAAGGCTTCGTTGTCGACGCCGACATTGCTGGCGAAAGCGGCGGCGGCGACGTCCGGCGTTTTCGGCAGATCGGCGACGAAGGTGCCATCCGGACGGCGGCCGGAGCGGTCGACGGCATCGATGCTGACGGCCTTCAATCCTAATTTCTTGGCGGTCTCCACCAGCGTCGATCCGGCCGCGCGTTCGTCTTCGATCTTGTCGCGCAGCGTGCCGAGCTGGGTCTTGGCCCGCGTTTCGGCGACGAGTTTTTTCACCTGGGGCGCGACCTCATCATAGCTTTTCTGCGTTCCCGGCTCGATCTTGCCGATCATCAACAGCACGGTGCCGAATTGCCCTTTGATCGGCTGGCTGACTTCGTCAGGCTTGAGCTTGAAGGCGGCGTCGGCAATCGCCGGATCGATGATTTCGCTCTTGGAGACGATGCCGAGATCGGTGTCGGTCGGCTTGAGGCCGCGCTCCTTGGCCAGGTCGGCAAAACTCAGGCCCTTGGCGATGCGCTCGCGCGCGACGGCAGCTTCTTCGTCGTTGGGGAAATTCATCTGCTGCAGCGCGCGCCGCTCGGGCGTGCCGTAGGCATTCGTGTGCTGCTCGTAATAGGCCTTGGCGTCGGCGTCGGAGACGTTTTCGGGTTTGGCGAGTTCCGCGGGCGTGAGCGCCAGCAGCGTGATCTTGCGATACTCCGGCGCGCGGAACAGGACCTTGCGTTCGTCGAAATACTTGCTCAACGTCTCCGGCGTCGGCTGCGCGACGTCGCCGGCCTGTGCCTGAGCGAGCGTCACGTAATCGATGCTGCGCTTCTCGTTCTGGAAGCGGTCGAGTGCCGCCAGCATGGTCGTCGGAACTTTCAGATTGCCGCTGATGGTCTGCGCAATCTGCCGGCGCAGCAGCACGCGGCGCTGCTCGTCGATGTAGCGCGCTTCGCTGAACCCGGCATTGCGCACGAGCATGGCGAAACGGTCGTGATCGAATTTCCCGTCAACGCCGCGAAAATTGGGATCGCTCATGATCAGCCGGGCGATTTCAGCATCGGCGAGATTGAGCCGCCAGTTGCGCGCCTGCTCGTCGAGCGCGGCCTGGGCGACGAATTGCCCGATGATCTGACGGTCGAGGCCAAGCGAACGTGCCTGATCGGGCGTGACGGCGCGCCCCAGCCGGCGGCCAAGCTGTTGCAGCCGGTCGTTGTAGAACTGACGGAGCTGGTCGACGGAAATCTCGGTGCCGCCGACCTTTACGGCCGAGTTGAGGCCAAAGCCGCGGAAGATGTCGCCGATGCCCCAGATGGCAAAGCTGATCACCAGCACGCCCATGACGGTCGCCATGATGAGTTTGCCGAGCCAGGAGCCGGAGGCCTTGTGGATACCGCGGAGCATGCGCGCGCCTTCGTTTCTTCAAATCGTTTCAGTTGAGGGATAACGCTATTGCGGCTCTTGCGAGGCAACGCAAGGGGATCATAAGGATCGCGTTAACGCCTTGCAACACAAGCGGGATCGGCTTCGGCGCGGGGCGCGGCTGGCGCCGCCCCGCCGCCTCTGATAACCGCTCGCCTTCAGGTCTTGGGGGAATCCGACATGGCCACGGCCTTGCGCCCGCTGGTAGCCGGCAACTGGAAAATGCACGGGCTGACCGCCTCGGCCGGCGAACTGGCCCGCATCATTGCCGGCAGCACGGAACTAAAGACCGATCTGATGATCTGCCCGCCGGCGACCTTGATTGCCAATTTCGCAGCGGCGGCGCGCGGCTCGGCGGTGACAATTGGCGCACAAGATTGCCATGCCGATGCCGCCGGCGCCCATACCGGAGACATTTCGGCCGAGATGCTCATCGATGCCGGCGCGGTCGCGGTGATCGTCGGCCACTCCGAGCGGCGCGCCGATCACCATGAAACCGACGCACAGGTTCGCGCCAAGGCCATGGCCGCGCACCGCGTGGGGCTCACGGCGATTGTCTGCGTCGGCGAGAGCCGTGCCGAACGCGAAAAGGGATGGGCGCTCGACGTTATCGACCGCCAGCTCGAAGGTTCGTTGCCTAGCGATGCCACCGCCGCCAACCTCATCGTCGCCTACGAGCCGGTCTGGGCGATCGGCACCGGCCTGACGCCGACGCCTGCCGACGTCGCCGAGGCGCACGCGCTGGTGCGCAAAAAGCTCGCGACGCGCTACGCCCAAGCCGCCAGCCGCATGCGCATCCTCTATGGCGGCTCGGTCAAGCCCGAAAATGCCGCCGAATTGCTCACGGTTGCCGATGTCAATGGCGCCCTGGTCGGCGGCGCCAGTCTGAAAGCCGCCGATTTCCTCGCTATTGCCAAGGTTTACCTCTAGTTCCGGCAAGGGTGGAAAAGGCGAAAATGATCGTGTAGAGACCGCGGCGAAACCCTATGTGAGCGGCATGGCGCGGGCGGCGTCCCCGGCCGGTTTGCTTGAGCGGACTTAAATAACGATGCAGCAAGTCATTATCGTCATTCATCTGATGCTGGTGCTCGCCTTGATCGGCGTGGTGCTGCTGCAGCGCTCGGAAGGCGGCGGCCTCGGCATCGGTTCGACCGGCGGATTCATGACCAGCCGCGGCACCGCCAACGTGCTCACACGCGCGACCGCGATCCTCGCCGGCCTGTTTTTTGCCACCAGCCTGCTGCTATCGATCCTCGCCGGCTACAACCGCAAGCCAACCTCGATCCTGGGCGGGAGCAGCCCGGCACAGAGCACGCCCGGCGCCCCGGCACCACTCGGGGCCCCCGGCGAAGGCGGCCTGCTCAAGCAATTGCAGCAGGGTGCGCCCGGAGCGCCGCCCGCAAGCCCGCTGGCGCCGCCCAGCGGACCGCTGGTGCCGCAGTCGAAGTAAAGCCTACGGAAGGGCCGGAACAACCGGCCCTTCGGCGTTAGAGAGGGACGTGAAGACCGTGAGCGAACTTGTTGCGACGTTGATGACTTTTTGCGCTGCGCACAGGCGCAAGGCGGGGTTGCGCTTTTCACGCTCGTCGAATCGATTCGCGGACGCTAAAGGGTAGGTCCCATGGCGCGGTACATCTTCATCACCGGCGGCGTGGTTTCCTCATTGGGCAAAGGTCTCGCTTCGGCGGCGCTTGGCGCGCTGCTGCAGGCGCGCGGCTACAAGGTCCGCCTGCGCAAACTCGATCCGTATTTGAACGTCGATCCCGGGACCATGTCGCCCTACCAGCATGGTGAGGTCTTCGTCACCGATGACGGCGCCGAAACCGACCTCGATCTCGGCCACTACGAGCGCTTCACCGGCCGCCCGGCGACGCGTCAGGACAACATCACCACCGGGCGCATCTACCAGGACATCCTCGCCCGCGAGCGGCGCGGCGATTATCTCGGCGCCACCATCCAGGTGATCCCGCACGTCACCAATGCCATCAAGGATTTCGTTCGCGCCGGCAATGACGACTTCGATTTCGTGCTCTGCGAGATCGGCGGCACGGTCGGCGACATCGAGGGGCTGCCGTATTTCGAGGCGATCAGGCAACTGGGCAACGAACTGCCGCGCCATCACGCGGTCTATATCCATCTCACGCTGCTGCCGTTCATTCCCAGCGCCGGCGAACTCAAGACCAAGCCGACGCAGCACTCGGTCAAGGAGTTGCGCTCGATCGGCATCCAGCCCGACATTTTGCTCTGCCGCACCGACCGGCCGATCCCCGAGGGCGAACGGCGCAAGCTCGCGCTGTTCTGCAATGTGCGCGAAAGCGCGGTCATCGAGGCGCGCGACGTCGACAATATCTACGCGGTGCCCGAGGCCTACCACGCGGCGGGGCTCGACCGCGAAGTGCTCGACGCTTTCGGCTTCGAGGTGAAGACGCCGCTCGACCTGTCGCGCTGGCAATTCATCAACGAGCGCGTCCGCAATCCGGAAGGTGACGTCACCATCGCCATCGTCGGCAAATATACCGGCATGAAGGACGCCTATAAGTCGCTGATCGAGGCGCTCTCGCACGGCGGCATCGCCAATAAGGTGAAGGTCAAGCTCGACTGGATCGAGTCGGAGGTGTTCGAGAACGAGGACCCGACGCCGTTTCTGGAAAACGTCAACGGCATTCTGGTGCCCGGCGGCTTCGGCCAGCGCGGCGCCGAAGGAAAAATTCGCGCCGCGCAATTCGCGCGCGAGCGCCACGTTCCCTATTTCGGCATCTGCTTTGGCATGCAGATGGCGGTGGTCGAAGCCGCGCGCAATCTCTGCGGCATCGAGGATGCAAACTCGACCGAGTTCGGTGCGACGAAGGAGCCGGTGGTCGGCCTGATGACCGAATGGCTCAAGGGCAATGCGCTGGAGCAGCGCGCGGCCAATGGCGATCTCGGCGGCACCATGCGGCTGGGAGCCTATCCGGCGACGCTGACGCGCGGCAGCCGGGTCGCCGACATCTACGGCAAGACGGACATTTCCGAGCGGCACCGCCACCGCTATGAGGTCAACACCGCCTACAAAGGCAGGCTCGAGCAGCGTGGCATGCGTTTTTCCGGCATGTCGCCGGATGGGGTGCTGCCCGAAATCATCGAATACGAGGACCATCCCTGGTTCATCGGCGTGCAATTCCATCCGGAACTCAAGTCGCGGCCGTTCGAACCGCATCCGCTATTTGCCTCGTTTGTTGAGGCGGCGGTCGAGCAGAGCCGGCTGGTTTAGCGCCTGCATCGATTTCGTTCAGCTATACTTGCAAACAATAACAACGTCCGAGGATCGCCCCATGATTCATGAACTGCGCGTCTATCGCTGTTTGCCCGCCCGGCTGCCGGCGCTGATCAAGCGCTTCGATACCGTCACGCTCGCGCTTTGGAAGAAGCACGGCATTCGCCAGGTCGGCTTCTGGACCACGCTGATCGGCCTATCGAACCAGGAGCTCACTTACATGCTGGCCTGGGAGTCGCTTGCCGAGCGCGAGCAGAAATGGAACGGCTTCATGGCCGACGCGGAATGGATCGCCAAGCGCGCGGAATCGGAAAAGGACGGGCCGATCATCGCCAATATCGTCAGCCAGATTTTGCAGCCGACGTCGTTCTCCGCCATGAAGTGACGCCTGCGATGGCGCGGGGCCTCGACCACATCGTCCATGCCGTGCGCGATCTCGACGCGGCCGCGGAACTCTATCGCGGGCTCGGCTTCACCGTCGGCGCGCGCAACAAGCATCCATGGGGTACGCACAACATGATTGTGCAGTTCCCTAACTCCTTCATCGAACTGCTGACGCTTGCGGAGCCGGAAAAGCTCGGCGCCGACGGGTTTTCCAGGATGTTCGGTGCCTTCAACGGCGAGTTCATCGAACGCCATGAAGGCCTGTCGCTGCTCCTTCTGCAGTCGCGCGACGCCAATGCGGACGCGGCCGCGTTTCGTGCAGACGGAATTGCCGCGGCCGAGGTGATGCGTTTCGAGCGCGAGGGCAAGCGGCCGGACGGCTCCGCCGTGAAACTCGCCTTCTCACTCGCCTTCGCCGAAGACACCCTCGCGCCCGACATCAATTTCGCGGCCTGTCAGCATCACTATCCGGAGAATTTCTGGAACCCGGCGTTTCAGAAGCACGCCAACAGCGCTACGGGCGTCTCCGGCATCGTCGTCGTGGCCGGCGAGCCGACGCAGCATCGCAAGTTCATGCAGAGTTTTGCCGGCGCCGCGGCAAAGCCAGACGATGACGGTTTTGCAATTGCGACGACGCAAGGCGCAATCGACGTCATGAGCCCCGCAGCCTTCACCCGCCGCTTCGGTGTTGCCGCGCCAGACACCTCTCGCAGCGCGCGGCTGGCCGCGATCCGCTTCACCATGGCTGACGCGAGCCTGTTGCAGGCCGCGCCCGAGCTTGCCGGAATTGCCGGGCTATACGCCGGAAATCCCGCCGTGATCGGCACCGGCGACGCAATGGGTGCCGTGCTGGTGTTTGAGCCCGGACCTAAAAGTTGACCGATAAGCGCCCCCGCTTCATGGTCGCGGACGACGAGGTTCATGTGAATGCGGTCTTCATTTGAATAAAGCGGCAACCCCCAGCGCCACTGTTGCGGTCGGCGCCGTGCGTTTCGGCAACGCGCTGCCGCTGGCGCTTATTGCCGGCCCTTGCGCGCTGGAAAGCCGCGCGCATGCGCTGGAGACGGCCGCGGCGCTCAAGGAGATCGCGGCGAAAGCCGGCGTCGGCCTCGTCTATAAGACCTCGTTCGACAAGGCGAACCGCACTTCGGCAAGAAGCGCGCGCGGTCTCGGGCTCGACGAGGCGCTGCCGATCTTTGCCGAGATCCGCGACAAAGTCGGCGTGCCGGTGCTCACCGACGTGCACGAAGCCGCGCAATGCGCGCGTGCGGCGCAAGCCGTCGATGTACTTCAGATTCCCGCCTTCTTGTCGCGGCAGACCGATCTGCTGGTCGCCGCCGCCAGGACTGGCAAGCCGGTCAACATCAAGAAGGGGCAATTCCTCGCGCCGTGGGACATGGCGCAGGTGGTGGCCAAGGTCACCGGCGCCGGCAACGCAAACGTGCTGGTGACCGAACGCGGCGTCTCCTTCGGCTACAACACTCTTGTATCCGACATGCGCGCGCTGCCGATCCTCAAACGCCTCGGCGCGCCCGTCATCTTCGATGCCACGCATTCGGTGCAGCAGCCCGGCGGGCAGGGCGACAGGTCGGGCGGCGAGCGGGAATTCGTTCCCGTGCTGGCGCGCGCCGCGGTTGCTGTCGGCGTTGCCGGCGTCTTCATCGAGACCCATCGGGATCCGGACAAGGCGCCGTCCGACGGACCCAACATGCTGCCGCTCAAGGATATGGCGCCGCTGCTGCGAGAACTTGTCGAATTTGACCGCCTGGCCAAGCGCTGAAACAACCGGCGCTGTAAATCTCCATGAATCGCACGCTCAATCTTCTGGCGTTCGTCGTCTTCGTCAGCGCGCTGTTCATCCGCTCGACTGACCCGGTCATTCCGCAGATCGCCATCGGTCTCAACGTCGAGCCGGCAACCGCGGCACTTTTGTCGTCGGCGTTCACGTTGCCTTACGCGTTGGTGCAGCCGGTGCTCGGTGCGCTCGCCGACATGTTCAGCAAGGCGCGGCTGATGCTGCTTTGCCTGCTGACGGTGACGGCGGCGACGCTGGCCTGCGGCTTTGCACCGGATTTCAAAATCCTGCTCATCGGGCGGGTGGTCGCCGGTCTCGCGTCCGGCGGCGTGGTGCCGATCGCCTTCGCACTGGTCGGCGACAAGATTCCGGTGCGCGAACGGCAGGTGGCCATGGGCCGGCTGCTGTTTGCCATCATGACCGGCAATCTGCTCGGCGCCACTTTGGCCGGCGTGGTCGGCGACCTGGTCGGCTGGCGCGGGGTGTTTTTCGCGACCGGCGCGCTGGGCGCGCTGGTGCTGGCGATTTCGCTACCCGGCTTCCGCGGTGAGGTTGACGCAGGCGGGCGCTTTGACCTGACGACACTCGGCCCCAACTATCGAGCGATCTTCAGCAACCCGCTGGCCAAGATTTGTTTCGGCGCCGTGTTTCTCGAAGCCGTATTCATGTACGGCGTCTTTCCCTACATCGCCACCATGCTGCACGAAGCCGGAGAAACCCGCGCCTCGATCGCCGGCATCGTCATCGGCGGCTTCGGTGTCGGCGGCGCGCTTTACGGCGTCACGGTCTCGCGCCTGCTCGGCTATCTTGGCGAAACGCGGATGATGCGCACCGGCGGGGCGGTCATGGCGCTTTGTCTCGTCATAATCGCGGCGCGGGCGCCGTGGCCGGTCGAGTTTGCCAATTTCCTTTTGCTCGGCTTCGGCTTTTACATGTTGCACGCGGTCATTCAGATTTACGCCAGCGAACTGGCGCCGGCGGCGCGCGGTTCGGCCATGGCGCTGCACTCGTTCTTCTTCTTTCTAGGGCAGGCGGTGGGGCCGGTGGTTTACGGCGCCGGTCTATCCAGCATCGGCATCAACCCGGTGCTGTGGTTCGGCGCCGCAGTATTGTTCGGCGTCGGGTTGATCTGCGCGCACTGGCTGCGGCGGCCGGAGCCTGCCGGCTAGCCGCGGCCGCGATAGGGCGCGACGCCCTGGTCCGGCACCCAGACGCCGGCGGGCAGCTTGCCCTTCTGCCAGAATACGTCGATCGGCATGCCGCCCCGCGGATACCAGTAGCCGCCAATGCGCAGCCATTTGGGCTTGAGCAGCGTGCTGAGCTTCTTGCCGATGGCGACCGTGCAATCCTCGTGGAAAGCGCCGTGGTTGCGGAAACTGGCGAGGTAGAGCTTGAGCGATTTTGATTCGACCAGAAAGCGCGCCGGCACATAGTCGATCACCAGATGGGCAAAATCGGGTTGGCCGGTGATCGGGCACAGCGTCGTGAATTCCGGCGCGGTAAAGCGCGCGACGTAATTGGTATCGGTGTGCGGATTTGGCACGCGATCGAGCCGCGCCTTGTCCGGGGAGGCGGGGATACGTGCCGGCTGTCCGAGTTGCAGTGTTTTCTTCGCCATCGCCGATGTATTGGCCTGCTTTCTTAGGCCATGACAAGACCCATCGTGGCCTGTAGAAACGCGCAAAGAAAACGCCCGGGATTCTTCATGACCGCCATCACCGATATCATCGGCCGCGAAATTCTCGACAGCCGCGGCAATCCCACCATCGAAGTCGATGTCGTGCTTGCGGACGGTTCCTTGGGCCGTGCCGCGGTGCCGTCCGGTGCATCCACCGGCGCCCACGAGGCGGTCGAACTGCGCGACGGCGACAAGAAGCGCTATCTCGGCAAGGGCGTGCGCAAGGCGGTCGATGCAGTCAATGGCGAGATCTTCGACGCGCTCGGCGGCATGGACGCCGAAGCACAGGCCAAGCTCGATGAAACCATGATCGCGCTCGACGGCACGCCGAATAAATCGCGCCTCGGCGCCAACGCCGTCCTCGGCGTATCGCTGGCCGCGGCAAAAGCCGCCGCAGCCTCCAAGCGCGAACCGCTTTACCGCTACGTCGGCGGTCCGTCGGCGCGGCTGCTCCCGGTGCCGATGATGAACATCATCAACGGCGGCGCCCATGCCGATAATCCGATCGACTTCCAGGAATTCATGATCATGCCGCTCGGCGCACCGACATTCTCGGAAGCCTTGCGCATGGGCGTCGAAGTGTTCCATACGTTGAAAAAACAACTGCACGACGCCGGGCACTCGACCGCCGTCGGCGACGAAGGCGGCTTTGCGCCCAATCTCAAATCGGCGGAAGAGGCGCTCGATTTCGTGCTCCGCGCCATCGAGAAGGCCGGGTATAAGCCCGGCAGCGACGTCGCCATCGCGCTCGATCCGGCGGCGACGGAGTTTTTCAAGAATGGCGCCTATGTCTATGCAGGCGAGAACAAGACCCGCTCGGTGAAGGAGCAGGCGCAGTATCTCGCCGAACTCGCCGGCAAATACCCGATCGTCTCGATCGAAGACGGCATGGCCGAGGACGACTTTGACGGCTGGAAGCAGGTGACCGATCTGATCGGAAAAAAATGCCAACTTGTCGGCGACGATCTCTTCGTCACCAACGTCAAGCGGCTGGCCGACGGCATCAAGCGCGGACTTGCCAATTCCATCCTCATCAAGGTCAACCAGATCGGCACGCTCACCGAGACGCTTGCCGCCGTCGAGATGGCGCACAAGGCCGGCTACACGGCCGTGATGTCGCACCGCTCCGGCGAAACCGAGGATGCAACGATTGCCGATCTCGCCGTCGCCACCAATTGCGGACAGATCAAGACCGGCTCGCTGGCGCGCTCCGACCGCACCGCCAAATACAATCAGTTGCTGCGCATCGAAGAGCAGCTTGGCGCGCAGGCGAAATATGCCGGGCGCGACGCGCTGAAATCGGGTCGCTGACTCGACGGATGCGCTGGCGCAGGGAGAGGCCTTGCCGATGCCGGACGACGGATTGATCACCCTGCAAAGCAAGCATGACTTTGCCACGACGCTGTCGCGGCTGGTCGCGGCGCTTGAAGAAAGAAATGTGACGATCTTTGCCAAGATCGATCACGCGGCGGGCGCGGCCAGCGTCGACCGCAAGTTGCGGCCGACGACGCTTGTTATCTTCGGCAACCCGGCGGCTGGAACGGCGCTGATGCAGGAGAAGCAGACGTCGGGAATCGATCTGCCGCTGAAAGCGCTCGTTTGGGAGGACGCCGACGGGTCGATCAGATTGACCTACAACGATCCGGGGTGGATTTCGGCCCGGCACAGTCTTGGCCACAATGCCGATCTCGCCGTGGTTGGCATCACCGCGGTGTTGAGTGCCTTGGCGCGGCACGCGACAAACGGCTCGTAACAGCGGGCTCGCTGTTCGCGCCTGCGGCTGGCTTGCAATGACGGGCAAATCGCCGCAAATTCCTGCGGCCTTGTGGGAAACAACGGACCGACGATGGACCAGACGACCAATCTCGCCGCACACGACCGCCGCCGCTCGGCGCAACGCCTCGCAGATGCCGTTGCGCAATCGGTCGACGCCGCGCGCGCCGTGGATAAGCCGTTCCTCCATCTCGAATTCGATCGCGTCTTTCCCGACGATATCTACGCGCAGATGCTGGCGCTGATGCCGAGCGCCGCCGACTACCGGCCGATGCATGGCCGCAGCAAGGTCGTTGGCACGCCGACGCGGGTCAAGATCGATTTGTTTCCGGAATACATCCGCAACCTGCCGGCGGAGAAGCGCGCGCTGTGGGACATCGTCGGCGGCGCGCTGTGCTCGGAGAAGGTCAAGCAGGCGTTCATCCGCCGTCTTGCGCCGGGCCTGTCGAAACGCTTCGGTCCGCGCTTTGCCAGCACCGGCATGTATCCGATCCCGATCCTGACCCGCGACATTCCGGGTTACCTGATCACGCCGCACACCGACACACGCTGGAAGGGCATCACGGTTCAGCTTTATCTGCCGCGCGACGACGCCCACACCAATATCGGCACCATCTTCCACGAGAAGCTCGCCGACGGCTCGCTGCCCAAGCGCTCGCAGATGCGTTTTGCCCCGAATACCGGCTACGCCTTCGCGGTCGCCGACGATACCTGGCACTCGGCCGATCCGGTCGGGCCGGAGGTAACGACCCGCGATTCGATCCTCCTCACGTATTTTGTCGACAGCGGGCTGCTGCGCACCTTGCGCAACCGCGGCAAACGGCTGGGTAATTTCGTCACCAACGAAATCCGCCAGCGCTTGCCGTGAGGCCGCATTAAAGCCGCCTTAACGGCCCTGCGGCATCTTCACCCGCCATGGTCTCCCACCGGCGCCGCCACGCGATTCTCACCGCGCTTGCGCTTTATCTCTTTGCCGCACTGTTCATCGGCTATTTCGCCGTGAACGCCTTTACCGGCAACCACGGCTTGCGGGCGCAGGCCGATCTCGATCAGCAACTGGCGACCATGGACGATGAACTGGGGCGTCTCAAAGCCGAGCGCGCGCATTGGGAGCGCCGGGTGAAGCTGCTGCGCAGCGACCAGGTCGACCCCGACATGCTCGACGAGCAAAGCCGGGCGCTGATCGGCTATGTCGACCCGCGCGACCTGATCCTGCTGCGGCCGCACTAGCACCCGAAAAGGCCTCCCAGGCGTTATCTCGCCCTGCCGCCACGCTTTTGAGGCCCCGGCAATGCGGCCTCGCGCTTTCACCGCAAGATGATTTAGGCTAAGGGTCGCAAAGGGCCAATTCAGGCCGCCCCGCAACCAGGATCGTCATGGCCGTTGCCGAAAAAACCTCAAGCGTCAAGCAGAACGGGCCCACGCCCGCAACGCCGGTGGCGGAGTTCAGCAAGGAACAGGAGCTTTCCGCCTACACGACCATGCTGACCATCCGCCGCTTCGAGGAGAAGGCGGGGCAGATGTACGGCATGGGGCTGATCGGCGGCTTCTGTCACCTCTATATCGGCCAGGAGGCCGTGGTCGTCGGCATGCAGATGGCGCTCAAGCCCGGCGACGAGGTGATCACCGGCTATCGCGATCACGGTCATATGATCGCGACCGGCATGGAGCCCAAGGGCGTGATGGCCGAACTGACCGGGCGCACGCACGGCTATTCCAAGGGCAAGGGCGGCTCGATGCACATGTTCAGCGTCGAGAAGGGATTCTACGGCGGCCACGGCATCGTCGGCGCGCAAGTGCCGCTCGGAACCGGTCTCGCCTTCGCCAACCGCTATCGCGGCAACGACAATATCAGCCTGACTTATTTCGGCGACGGCGCCGCCAATCAGGGCCAGGTGTATGAAAGCTTCAACATGGCGGAGCTGTGGAAGCTGCCGGTGGTCTATGTGATCGAGAACAACCGCTACGCCATGGGCACCTCGATCACGCGCTCCTCGGCGGAAGTGAACCTGTCGCGCCGCGGATTGTCATTCAACATACCGGGCGACCAAGTCGACGGTATGGATGTGCGCGCGGTCAAGGCCGCGGGCGAGAAGGCTGCCGAGTGGTGCCGCTCCGGCAAGGGTCCCTATATTCTGGAGATGCTCACCTACCGCTATCGCGGCCATTCGATGTCGGACCCGGCGAAGTACCGCACGCGCGAGGAAGTCGACGAAGTCCGCGCCCATCACGACCCGATCGACATGGCGCGGGCACGCATCCTCGAGAGAAAGATCGCCGCCGAAGACGCGTTGAAGAAAATCGACGGCGAGGTGCGCGAGCTGATCAACCAGGCCGCCGAATTTGCCACGCACGATCCCGAGCCCGATCCGTCCGAGTTGTGGACCAACGTCTACCGTTAAAGCGTAACGACAAAAGTTTGTCTGGGTAGGAACCTGTAAGCCGATGCCGACCGAAGTGCTCATGCCCGCGCTGTCGCCGACGATGGAGAAGGGCAATCTCGCCAAGTGGCTCAAGAAGGAAGGCGACAGCGTCAAGTCGGGCGACGTCATTGCCGAGATCGAGACCGACAAGGCGACGATGGAAGTCGAGGCGGCCGACGAGGGCACGCTGGGCAAGATCCTGGTGCCCGAAGGCACCGCCGACGTCGCGGTCAATACTCCGATCGCGGTGATCCTCGGCGAGGGCGAGGACAAGTCGGCGATCAAGGCGGCAATACCGGCCGCAGCGCAGAAGACAGCCGAGCCCGCGCCGCCCGTCGCGCCCAAGGCCGAAGCCAAGGCGCCGGCGGCGCCCGTTGCGAAAGCTGCGCCGCAGGCACCTGAAACCAAAGTCGCCGCCGACCCCGATATTCCCGCCGGCACCGAAATGGTGACCATGACCATGCGCGAAGCCTTGCGCGACGCCATGGCCGAGGAGATGCGGCGCGACAAGGACGTATTCGTGATGGGCGAAGAGGTCGCCGAATATCAGGGCGCCTATAAAGTCACCCAAGGCCTGTTGCAGGAGTTCGGCGCAAAGCGCGTGATCGACACGCCGATCACCGAGCACGGCTTTGCCGGCCTCGGCGTCGGCGCCGCGCTCGCCGGGCTAAAACCGGTCGTCGAGTTCATGACCTGGAATTTCGCCATGCAGGCGATCGACCAGCTGATCAATTCGGCGGCAAAGACGCTTTATATGTCGGGCGGGCAGATGGCCTGCCAGATCGTGTTCCGCGGGCCCAACGGCGCCGCCGCGCGCGTCGCCGCCCAGCACAGCCAGGATTATTCCTCGTGGTACTCGCACATCCCCGGGCTCAAGGTGATCGCGCCGTCGAATTCCGCCGACGCCAAGGGGCTGCTGAAGGCGGCGATCCGCGACCTCAATCCGGTCGTGTTCCTGGAAAACGAAATTCTCTACGGCCATTCCTCGCCGGTGCCCAGGCTCGATGACTTCGTGCTGCCGATCGGCAAGGCGCGCATCGCACGCGCCGGCGGCGATGTCACCATCGTGGCCTGGTCGATGGGCATGTCCTACGCGCTGCAGGCGGCCGAGGAACTGGCCAAGGACGGCATCGAGGCGGAGGTCATCGACCTGCGCACGTTGCGGCCGATGGACGTCGGCTCGATTGTCGAGTCGGTGAAGAAGACCGGCCGCTGTGTGACGGTGGAGGAGGGCTGGGCGCAATCCGGCGTCGGCGCCGAGATCGCGGCGCGGCTGATGGAGCAGGCCTTCGATTATCTCGACGCTCCTGTTGCCCGCGTCACCGGCAAGGACGTGCCGATGCCTTATGCCGCAAACCTTGAAAAGCTGGCGCTGCCCTCGGTCGCGGAAGTGATCGAGGCGGCGAAGTCCGTCAGTTACAAGTAAGCCGAAGCAATGCCCACCAACATCCTCATGCCGGCGCTGTCGCCCACCATGGAAAAGGGCAACCTCGCGCGTTGGCTCAAGAAAGAGGGCGACAAGGTCAAGTCGGGCGACGTGCTGGCCGAGATCGAGACCGACAAGGCCACCATGGAATACGAGGCGGTCGATGAAGGCACGCTCGCCAAGATCGTCGTCCCCGAGGGCACGCAGGACGTTGCCGTCAACGCGGTAATCGCCGTGCTTGCCGGCGAAGGCGAGGACCTGAACGCGGCGGCGAGCGCGGCAAAGCCGGCGGCTGCTCCGGCGCCGGCGAAAGCGCCCGAGCAAAAATCCTTTTCGGGAACCCCCTCACCCCAACCCTCTCCCCCGAGGGGAGAGGGAGCAGGCAGTGCCAAGCCGCAGGCTCCGGTTTCTTCACCTCTCCCCAGCGCGGAGAGGTCGCCGCCAAAGGCGGCGGGTGAGGGGGCTCAGGCCTCCCACGGAAGCCGCATCTTCTCCTCACCGCTCGCGCGCCGGCTGGCGAAAGAAGCCGGCATCGACCTTGCCCGCGTGCAGGGCTCGGGCCCGCATGGCCGCGTCATCGCCCGCGATATCGCCGAGGCAAAGTCCGGCAAGGGCTTGCGTGCGCCGGGCGCTGCGCCCGCCGGTGCCCCGGCGCCGTCGATTGCGCCTTCATTGTCCGATCAGCAGATCCGGGCACTCTACGAAGACGGCTCCTACGATGTCGTGCCGCATGACGGCATGCGCCGGACCATCGCGCAGCGTCTGACCGCGGCGACGCAGTCGATGCCGACTTTCTATCTCACCATCGACTGCGATATCGGCAAGCTCACCGCCGCGCGTGAGGAGATCAACGCCGCCGCAGGCAAGGACAAGGACGGCAAGCCCCTCTACAAGCTCTCGGTCAACGACTTCGTCATCAAGGCGCTGGCGCTTGCCTTGCAGCGCATCCCTGAGGCGAATGTGAGCTGGACCGAAGCGGCAATGCTCAAGCACAAGCATTCCGACATCGGGGTCGCGGTGGCGCTGCCGTTCGGCCTGATCACGCCGATCATCCGCAACGCCGAGTCAAAATCGCTGTCGGCGATTTCCAACGAGATGAAGGATCTCGCCGCCCGCGCCAAGGCGAAGAAACTCAAGCCGCAGGAATACCAGGGCGGCACTTCCTCGGTGTCGAACCTCGGCATGTATGGCATCAAGGATTTCACCGCCGTCATCAACCCGCCGCAGTCCTCGATCCTCGCGGTCGGCACCGGCGAAGAGCGTGCGGTCGTGCGCAACGGCCAGCTCGCGGTCGCCACCATCATGAGCGTCACTCTGTCCTGCGATCACCGCGCCATCGACGGCGCGCTTGGCGCCGAGCTCATCACCGCGTTCAAGAAGCTGATCGAAAACCCGGTGATGATGGTGGTGTGATGGCCGACACCGCCTTCGACGTCCTCATCATCGGCTCCGGGCCCGGCGGCTATGTCACCGCCATTCGCGCGGCGCAGCTCGGCTTCAAGACCGCGGTGGTCGAACGCGACTATCTCGGCGGCATCTGCAACAACTGGGGCTGTATCCCGACCAAGGCGCTGCTGCGTTCTGCGGAAATCTATCACTACATCCAGCATGCCAAGGATTACGGGCTCACGGCGGAGAACGTGACCTTCGATCCGAAAGCAGTGATCGCGCGTTCGCGCAACGTCGTGAACAGGCTCAACACCGGCGTCGGCTACCTGTTCAAGAAGAACAAGGTGACGGTGATCTGGGGCGAGGCGGTCATCGACGCGCCCGGCAAGGTCACAGTCAAGGCGTCGAAAACCGAGGCGCCCAAGGGCGCCAGCGGTCCGGGCCAGTACCAGGCCAAGCACATCATTATCGCGAGCGGCGCTCGGCCGCGCGTGCTGCCGGGCCTCGAGCCGGACAAAAAACTGGTGTGGACCTATTTCGAGGCCATGAACCCCGACAAGATGCCGAAGTCGCTGCTGGTGGTCGGCTCCGGCGCCATCGGCATCGAGTTCGCCTCGTTCTACCGCACCATGGGCGCGGAGGTGACGGTGGTCGAGGTGCTGCCGCAGATCCTGCCCGTCGAGGACGCCGAGATCGCCGCAGTTGCGCGCAAGCAGTTCGAGAAGCAGGGCATCAAGATTCTCACCGCCGCCAAAGTCACCAAACTCGACAAAAAGAATGACAGCGTGACCGCGACCATCGAGGAAGGCGCCAAGACGCAGACGCTCACCGTCGACCGTGTCATTTCCGCCGTCGGCGTCGTCGGCAATGTCGAGAACCTCGGGCTGGAGAAGCTCGGCGTGAAGATCGAGCGCGGCCTCGTCAAGATCGACGAATTCAACCGCACCAACGTGCCCGGCATCTACGCCATCGGCGACGTCTGCGGCCCGCCGATGCTGGCGCACAAAGCCGAGCATGAGGGCGTCATCTGCGTCGAGGCGATCAAGGGTCTCAAGCCGCACCCGATGGACAAGTCGATGATCCCGGGCTGCACTTATTGTTCGCCGCAGGTCGCTTCGGTCGGCCTCACCGAGCAGGCGGCCAAGGAGAAGAAGCTCGACATCCGCGTCGGCCGCTTTCCCTTTATCGGAAACGGCAAAGCCATTGCCTTGGGAGAGGACCAGGGCCTGGTCAAAGTGATCTTCGACAAGAAAACCGGGCAGTTGCTCGGCGCCCACATGGTCGGTGCCGAAGTCACCGAGCTTATTCAGGGCTATGTGGTGGCGATGAATCTGGAGACCACCGAAGAAGAACTGATGCACACGATCTTCCCGCATCCGACGTTGTCGGAAATGATGAAGGAAGCGGTGCTCGACGCCTACGGGCGCGTGTTGAATATGTAAGGTGACGGAGAAAACGATGGCCAGATTCGCAAACATCCTGGAAACGATCGGCCACACGCCGGTAGTCAGGATCAACAAGCTGGCGCCCAAGGGCATCAACCTCTACGTCAAGATCGAAGCCTTCAACCCGCTCGGTTCGGTCAAGGATCGCCTGGCGCTCGGTGTTATCGAGGCCGCGGAAAAATCGGGCGAGCTCAAGCCCGGGCAGACGGTGATCGAGGCAACCTCCGGCAATACCGGAATTGGCCTTGCGATGGTGTGCGCGGCGAAAGGCTATCCGCTGGTCGTCACCATGGCGGAGACCTTCAGCGTCGAGCGCCGCAAGCTGATGCGTTTCCTTGGCGCCAAGGTGGTGCTCACGCCCGCTGCCGGGCGCGGCTTCGGCATGGTCGAAAAAGCGCAGGAACTCGCCAAGTCGAACGGCTGGTTTCTCACGCGCCAGTTCGAGAACGAGGCCAACCCCGACATGCATTCGCGCACCACCGCGCGCGAGATCATCGACGACTTCAAAGGCGAGAAGCTCGACTACTGGGTGACCGGCTTCGGCACCGGCGGGACGCTCAAAGGCGTTGCCCGTGTGCTGGCCAAGGAACGCCCCGAGACCAAGATCGTTGTCTGTGAGCCGGCCGATGCGCCGATGCTTTCGACCCATGCCAAACAGGAGCGCAATCCCGACGGCACGCCGGCAAAACCCAACCCCGCCTTCAAGCCACACCCTATGCAGGGCTGGAGCCCGGATTTCATCCCCAAGATCACCGAGGAAGCGGTCGACATGAACGTGATCAGCCGCATCATCACCATCGCCGGAGCCGACGCGATGAAGAACGCCAAGGCCTTGGCGCAGCAGGAAGGGATTTTTGTCGGCATTACCGCCGGCGCAACGCTCGCCGGCGCGCTCGAAGTCTGCAACAGCGCTGCGCCCGGCTCGACCGTGCTTGCTATGTTGCCGGATACCGGCGAGCGTTATCTGTCGACGCCGCTGTTTGCCGATGTCGGCGCCGACATGAACGAAGAAGAGATGAAGATTTCCAACTCGACACCAAGTCACCGGATGCCGCCGAAGGCGGCTTGAGCTGATAAGGGGCGGCAGCTTTGGGCGTTTTATCCTGGATTGTCATCGGGCTTCTCGCCGGCTGGATCGCCACGCGTATCTTCGGCGGCCGCGGCGGCATTTTACATCACCTTGCGATTGGGCTTGCCGGCGGGGTGATCGGCGGCCTGCTGTTCACCAATCTCAGCCCTGCGGCGATGCCGACCCTCATCGGCAGCCTGCTCAGCGCCACGGCGGGCGCCGCCATTTTATTGCTGGTCTGGCGCGCGATCCGGCGGCCCTGAACGCGCCTTGCGGGGCGGCGGGCGCAGCCGTAAGTAAAGGGCATGGCCGTCGTCTACGACCTCAATTCGCCGCGCCCGCGCCACCCGGAAAAGGCGCATCGCCCGGATTCGCCGCTCGCCAGAAAGCCCGACTGGATCCGCGTCAAGGCGCCGGTGTCGCCCGGCTATTTCGTCACGCAGAAGATCATGCGCGACAACGGCCTCGTCACCGTGTGCGAGGAAGCCGGCTGCCCCAATATCGGCGAGTGCTGGGAGAAGAAGCACGCGACTTTCATGATCTTGGGCGACACCTGCACCCGTGCCTGCGCCTTCTGCAACGTGAAGACCGGCATCCCGGGTGCGCTCGATGCGAACGAACCGGCGCGCGTCGGCGAGGCGACCGCCAAGCTCGGGCTTGCCCATATCGTTGTGACATCGGTTGACCGCGACGACCTTGCCGACGGCGGCGCGCAGCATTTCGCCGATACGATCCGCGCCATCCGTGAGTGCTGCCCGCAAACCACCATCGAGGTGCTGACGCCCGATTTCCTGCGCAAGGACGGCGCGCTCGAACTCGTCGTCGCCGCGAGACCGGACGTGTTCAACCACAATCTGGAAACCGTGCCCTCGCTTTATTTAACGGTGCGGCCGGGCGCGCGCTATTTCCATTCGCTGCGGCTGCTGCAACGGGTGAAGGAACTCGATGCCGCAATGTTTACCAAGTCGGGCATCATGGTGGGGCTCGGCGAGGAACGGAACGAAGTGTTGCAGGTGATGGACGACCTGCGCTCGGCCAATGTCGACTTTCTTACCATCGGCCAGTATCTGCAGCCGACGCGCAAGCACGCGGAGGTCAAGCGTTTCCTGCCGCCCGACGAATTCAAGGCGCTGGAGGCGGTGGCCTATGCCAAGGGATTTCTCATGGTCTCGGCATCGCCGCTGACGCGCTCGTCGCACCATGCCGGCGAGGATTTTGCACGGCTCAAGGCGGCGCGTGCTGAGCAGCGGCCGCGTTGAGGCGCTGCGGCGCGTGCAGCGTGTCCTGGTCATGGGGTGTTCGGGCGCGGGAAAGACAACTTTTGCCCGCGCTCTGGCCGACAAGCTTGCGGTGCCCTTCGTCTCTCTCGATCGGTTGTTTTGGCAGCCGGGCTGGCGCGAACCGGACAGCGAGGACTTCACAGCCATCGTGAGAGCAGAAGCCGAAAAGCCCGCGTGGATCATGGATGGCGACTACATACGCTCCGGCGCCGGCGAGTTTCGCCGCGCGCGTGCGCAGGCGATCGTCTGGTTCGATTTGCCGCGCAGAGTATGCTTGGCAGGCGTGCTTCGCAGGATCGCGACGACGCATGGCAAGGTGCGTCCAGACATGGCGCCGGGCTGCCCGGAACGGCTGGACCTGGCCTTCCTGAAATACGTCTGGACCTATCGTGATGTGCAGCGGCCAAAGCTGGTGGCTTTTTTTGCCGCGCTGCGCGCCGACCAGCAGCTTCTCACCCTGACGACGCGCGCGCAGGCGGCTGCGTCTCTGGCCATCGTCGGGATCGCCTGATGCCTTCCTTCTCCACCAAGCGCGTCGTGCGCCACAGCGCGGCGAACATGTTCGACCTTGTCGCCGACGTGGACAAATACCCGCAATTCGTGCCGCTGTGCAGCGCGTTGAAAGTGAAAAGCCGGGCGGCGATGGGCGACGGCATCACGGTCATGGTCGCCGACATGACGGTCGCCTACAAGCTGATCCGGCAGACCTTCACCAGCCGCGTTACGCTTGACCGCCCGGACTTGAAGATCGTCGTCGAATATCTCGACGGCCCCTTCCAGCGCATGCAGAACCGCTGGACTTTCCGCCCGGCCAGCGGCGGAACCTGCGAAGTCGAGTTTTTCGTCGACTACGAATTCAGAAGCCGCACCTTTGCCCTGCTGATGGGGGCGATGTTCGATACCGCCTTCCGCAAGTTTGCCGCCGCCTTTGAAAAGCGCGCCGACGCGGTCTACGGCCGCAAAGCAAGCTGAAAGACAAGCCTTGGCCTAACTTTCTGAAAATAGTTCAAAATGCCGGTCTGATAACAAAGGCGTGACCGCGCCGGCGAGGCGTTGCGCCGCGCCCAATGACAGTGGCAGCATGCCGGCCTCTCGGCGCTTTCGCGACGGTCTCGTCCGGAAGCGACCATCAAAACGATTTCATAAATCCGACGCCCCACCCGCGGCCTGTCATCACCCCGTCAGGTGAGAGCTTCAGCTACCGAAGTTCACATATCGAGGGATACGCCTATTGCATGAGAGACCGCACCTTTTCGCGCGCGCACTATCCTTGTTGTCGTGCGAGCATGGGGAAAGCAACACGGGGGCCAGCATGAAGACGGACAAACAACAGACGAACTTGCGCGCACGGATCAGCCGCCGCGAGGGCCTAAGATTCGGCGCGACAGGCCTCATGGCATCGTTGCTGCCGGCTTCTCTGCCGGCAGCCGCACAGACTCAATCATCGCGTAAAAAGGGGGCTTCCATGACCGACAAGGCCGATATCCGTCCTTTCAGCTTCAAGGCGCCGAAGAAGGATCTCGACGATCTGCACCGCCGTGTCGCCGCCACCAAGTGGCCCGACGCCGAGCAGGTCGCGGACGATACCCAGGGCGTGCGGCTCGCGACCATGCAGAAGCTCGCGTATTACTGGGCGGCCGATTACGACTGGCGCAAGTGCGAGGCAAGGCTCAACGCTTTGCCGCAATTCCTGACCGAAATCGACGGCCTCGACATCCACTTCATTCACGTCCGCTCGAAACACGACAACGCCTTGCCGTTGATCGTCACGCACGGCTGGCCCGGCTCGATCATCGAGCAGCTCAAGATCATCGGCCCGCTTACCGATCCCACCGCCCATGGCGGCACCGCGGCGGACGCCTTCCACCTCGTCATTCCGTCACTGCCGGGCTACGGCTTTTCGGGAAAACCGGCGAAGCCAGGATGGAATCCCGTCAGCATCGCCAAGGCCTGGGCGACGCTGATGCAGCGGCTCGGCTATACAAAATACGTGGCGCAGGGCGGTGACTGGGGTAATGCGATCTCGGAAGTGATGGCGCTGCAGCAGCCGCCGGGATTGCTCGGCATTCACACCAACATGGCGGCGACGGTTCCGCCCGATGTGTCGAAGGCGCTTTCCGCGGGCGGTCCGCCACCGGCCGGCCTGACGCCCGAGGAAAAGCACGCCTGGGATCAGCTCGACGATTTTTACAAGAATGGCCTCGGCTATGCCATCGAGATGAATAACCGGCCGCAGACGCTGTACGCGCTCGCCGATTCACCTGTCGGCCTCGCGGCCTGGATGCTCGACCACGACATCCGCAGCTATCAAATGATCGCGCGGGTGTTCGACGGCAAGCGGGAAGGGCTGACGCGCGACGACATCCTCGACAATGTCACGCTTTACTGGCTGACCAATACCGCAGTCTCCTCGGCGCGGCTCTACTGGGACACCGCGCATAAATTGCCTCCCGGCGGTTTCTTCGATGTGCGCGGCGTCAAGCTTCCGGTCGGCGTCAGTGCGTTTGCGGAGGAAATCTACCAGGCGCCGAAGAGCTGGGCGGAAAAGGCCTATGTGAAGCTCGTTTACTACGGCAGCCATGCCAAAGGCACCCACTTCGCGGCCTGGGAACAGCCCGCGCTTTTCGTGTCCGATGTGCGCGCAACCTTCAAATCGCTGCGCGCATAAACCCGAACTTCGGCGCACGTCTTGCGCGTGCGGCGGACATCATCAGCGCGCGGCGGGAAGCCGTCTCATCGATGAACACGAGCAAACTGTTGATAGCCGCGGTGCTTGCCTTCGCAATCCGAGCGCCGATCGCCGGCTTCATAGGAGACAGCAAAGTGCCGCAGTCAACGTCGCCGACCGGCGAGCGGGTCGCGTTTTTTCATGGTCTCGGCTCCGGTGCGAACGGCGGTCAATCCGAACTCGCCTCGCTTCTGCGCGCCGACGCGTGGCTCAATTCGCCGCCGCTGACGGCGCAGGCCCTGCGCGGCAAGGTCGTTCTCGTCCATTTCTGGACCTACACCTGCATCAACTGGCTGCGCACGCAAGCTTACCTTCGCGCCTGGGCGGAGAAATACAAGGACAAGGGATTGGTGGTGATCGGTGTGCACACGCCGGAATTCAGATTTGAAAAGAACCTCGACAATGTCCGCCGTGAGGCAAAGGCCTTGCACGTCGATTACCCCGTCGCGGTGGACAGCGAATACGTCATCTGGCGCGCCTTCAGCAATAACTATTGGCCGGCGCAGTATTTCATCGACGCGCAGGGGCGCATCCGTCACTCGCATTTCGGCGAAGGCGCCTACGACCAATCGGAAATGGTCATTCAGCGTCTATTGATGGAAGCCGGCGCCAGCGGCATCGGCGACGAGCAGGTGTCCGTCGAACCGCGCGGCTTTGAGGTGGCCGCCGATTGGGCAACCCTCAAGTCGCCGGAAAATTATGTCGGCTACGAGCGCAGCGATGGCTTTGCTTCGCCTGGCGGCACGGTCCGCGACAAGCCGCACAATTATGAATCACCGGCGCGCCTTGGCCTGAACGAATGGGCGCTCACCGGCGACTGGACTTTGAAACGCGATGCTGCCGCGCCGAACAAGCCCAACGCCCGCATCGCTTATCGGTTTCACGCCCGCGACCTTCATCTGGTCATGGGTCCGGCAACGCCGGGAACTTCAGTGAAATTCCGCGTGACAATCGATGGCCAGCCCCCGGGCGCGGCTCATGGCATTGACGTTGACGAGCAGGGCAACGGCACGGTGAGCGAGCAGCGATTACACCAGTTGATCCGGCAATCCGGGCCCATCGCCCATCGCCAGTTCGAAATCGAGTTTCTCGACCCGGGCGTCGAGGCATTCTGCTTCACGTTCGGCTGAGCCGTCGTGCCCGCTAAATGAAGGAGATCGTCCGTGAATGATATGAAGATCGTTGATGGCATCGACCATGATCGCCGCCGCTTCTTTGGCGTCGCCGCGATGGCAGTTGCCGCCGCTCAGCTCGGAGGCGGCGGCCGTGCCGAGGCACAACAGGCGGAGAAAACAATGCTCGAGATCAAGCCAGGTGCCAATACGTCCTTTGCCGCGTTGAAGCAGATCGACGCCGGTGTGCTGAATATCGGCTACGCCGAAGCCGGTCCGGCCGGTGGCCCCCCGGTCCTTCTTCTGCACGGCTGGCCCTACGACATTTACGCCTTCGTCGATGTCGCGCCCGCGCTGGCGTCGGCCGGCTATCGCGTGATCGTGCCCTATGTGCGCGGCTATGGCACGACGCGTTTTCTTTCACCCGACACGCCGCGTAACGGCCAGCAGGCGGCCGTTGCCATGGACGTCATCGCTTTGATGGATGCGCTCAAGATCGAGAAGGCAACGCTTGCCGGCTTTGACTGGGGCGCGCGAAGCTGTGACATCGTCGCGGCGCTATGGCCGGAGCGCTGCAAGGCTCTGGTGTCCGTGAGCGGCTATTTGATCGGCAGCCAGGCAGCCGGCAAGGCGCCGTTGCCGCCCAGCGCCGAGCTGCAATGGTGGTATCAGTTTTACTTCGCCACTGAGCGCGGCCGGGCCGGCTACGACAAATACCGGCGCGACTTTTCCAAGCTCATCTGGCGGATCGCTTCGCCGCAATGGAAATTCGACGATGCCACGTTTGATCGGAGCGCGGCGTCTTTCGACAATCCTGATCACGTCGCCATCGTCATCCATAACTATCGCTGGCGGCTGGGTCTTGCCGAAGGCGAGGCCAAATACGATGACATGGAGAAGCGGCTTGCCGCAGGCCCGGTGATCACTGTGCCCACCATCACCATGGAAGGCGACGCTAACGGCGCGCCGCACCTCGACCCAAGCGCCTACGCCAAGAAATTCTCCGGCAAATACGAACACCGCACCATCACCGGCGGCATCGGCCACAACCTGCCGCAGGAAGCGCCGCAGGCTTTCGCCCAAGCCGTCCTCGATCTGACCAAGGGCTGATCGCAGTTCGCGGCGCGGTGACCAACGTTAGATTTGGCTGGCCATCTCCTTGAGCATGGCCAGTGCCTGCAGCACCGACTTGTGCCGCACCGGCAGGCGGCCGATGTCGCCATAGCGCAATTCTGCATGCGCGAGCGAGCCGTCGCGTGCGGCGACTGCAAAATGCACAAGGCCGACCGGCTTGTCCTTGCTGCCGCCGCCCGGGCCGGCGATGCCGGTAATGGCGACGGCAAGGTCAACCTCCGCACGGGAGAGGGCGCCAAGCGCCATCGCCTCGGCGGTCTGCCGGCTCACCGCGCCGAATTGTTTCAGCGTCTCCGCCGGCACGCCGAGCATTTGCTGCTTGGCGTCATTGGAGTAGGTGACGAAGCCACGGTCGACCACGTCGGAAGAGCCGGCGATGTCGGTCAGGGCTCCGGCAACCAGCCCGCCGGTGCAGGATTCAGCCGTCGCCAGCGTCAAGCCGCGCGCTCGGCAGATGTCGAGCAAAGCGGCGGCGGCCGCATGCAGCTCGTCGCTCACCCGCCGCTCCAGGGCAGCCGCACGGTCGCGGTTGCGTAAGCCACGATGCCTTCGCCGCGGCCGGTGAAGCCGAGTTTCTCGCTGGTGGTTGCCTTCACCGCGACGCGGTCGAGGGCGATGCCGGCGAGGCGCGCGATGGTTTCGCGCATGGCGTCACGGTGCGGTCCGATCCGTGGCGCTTCACAGACGATATTGATATCGAGATGGGCTATACGGCCGCCGCGGGCGGCAACGCGCTCGACCGCAAACGTGAGAAAACGGTCGGAGGAAGCGCCGCGCCATTGCGGATCGCTGGGCGGGAAATGCACGCCGATGTCGCCGTCGGCGAGCGCGCCGAGCAGGGCGTCGGTCAAGGCGTGCAGTGCGACGTCGGCGTCGGAATGCCCGGTGAGCGCGTGGCTGTGCGCAATGCGCACGCCGCCGAGCGTCACATGATCGCCGGGACCAAATGCATGCACGTCGATGCCCGAACCGGTGCGCACGTCGCCGAGGCTGGCAAACGATGCGGCCTGGATGCGGGCAAAATCCTCCGGGGTCGTCACCTTGATATTGCCGGTTTCGCCGGCGAAGGCGGTGACCGTCATTCCGGCCCATTCGGCGAGCGCGGCGTCGTCGGTGAAGTCGTCGCGCCCGGCGGCGGCGGCCTTGCGATGAGCCTCGAGCAGGAGCGGAAAGGCGAAGGCCTGTGGCGTCTGCACCAGGCGCAGCGATGCGCGGTCGAGCGTCCCGGTGATGCGGCTGTTCTCGCCGACCGACTTGACCGTGTCGGTGACCGGCAACGCCGGGATGGCGGCGCCGCTCTTGCGGGCGGCGTCGATGGCGCGTGACGCGAGTTCGGCGCTGGCGAAGGGCCGCGCCGCGTCATGCACCAGAACGATCTCGGGGCCGTGGGCGGCGAGCGCTTCGAGGCCGGCGCGCACCGACGCCTGCCGCGTCGCCCCGCCGAAGGCTGGCGCCAGCGTCTGCAATCCGGCCGCCGAGGATTGGAACAAGGCGACGTCGTCGCGGTGGATAACCGGCTGTACGAAGGCGACGTTGGGGTGTTCTACGAACATTAAAAGGCTTTGCCGGATCATCGGCGCGCCAAGGATCGGCCTGAATTGCTTGGGCATATCCGCACCGGCGCGCGTTCCCCGCCCGGCAGCGACGACGACCGCTGCGATACCAGCCATGCACGAAGCTCCATTTGGCGGGCCCCGGCTTACCGCGTTCCCGGTGTAACTGGAACGACTTAGACGGCGACTGTCGAATTAACGAATGAACATCTTTTTGCAGTGCAGCACTTGCGCGAACCGCCAAAATGGCTAACCTCTGAGCAGTTCGGAATTTAGCCTAAAACATAGGCACTGGCGACTTCATGGCCGAATTAAGCTCAATTTACGCCGAACCGTGGACCATTGGCGGCATTGTCGTGCCGAACCGCGCAATCCTCGCCCCCATGTCCGGCATCACCGACGCGCCGTTCCGTCGGCTCGCCGAGCGGCTCGATGCTGGTCTTGTCGTTTCCGAGATGACAGCGTGCGCCGCACTCGCCGAAGGCCAGCGCGCGGCGTGGGTGCGCAGCGAGGTCGGCGGTGTCGCCACTCCGGTGGTGCAGCTTGCTGGCTGCGAAGCGCACTGGATGGCGGAAGGCGCCCGCATCGCCGAAGCCAAGGGCGCGGCTATTATCGACATCAACATGGGTTGCCCGTCGAAGCAGGTGACCAATGGCGCTTCAGGCTCCGCGTTGATGCGGGACCTTGATCACGCGTTGCGGTTGATCGAAGCAACAGTCAACGCGGTCGACGTCCCGGTCACGCTCAAGATGCGCCTTGGCTGGGACCATTCGACGATTAACGCAGCAGATCTCGCACGCCGCGCGGAAAATGCGGGCGTTGCCATGATCAGCGTTCACGGCCGCACGCGCTGTCAGTTCTACGATGGATGCGCCGACTGGGCAGCGGTTCGGGCGGTCAAGCGGAGCGTAAACGTCCCCGTCGTCGTCAACGGCGATATTCGCTGCTTCGATGATGCGTGCGCGGCGCTTTCGGCCTCCGGCGCGGACGCGGTGATGATCGGCCGCGCCGCGCAGGGGCGTCCCTGGTTTACAGGGCAGGTTGCGCGGTTTCTCGCCACCGGCCGGCGCGAAGCTGCGCCGCCGCTTGCCGAACAACTGGCGATGATCCATTCGCTCTACGACGAAATGATCGGCCACCATGGCGTGGCGATCGGTCGCCGCCACGCGCGCAAGCACTTGGGCTGGGCGCTCGACACTGCTGCGGCAACCGCAGGCGTTTCCGTTGCGCTGCTCAAAGATCACCGCAGGCGTGTGCTCACCGCCGAAGAGCCGGCGCAAGCGCGGCGCCATCTCGCGGACGCCTATGATGCATTCGCCTGGAAAGCCGCCGCATGAGCCGGGCCCACGCGATCAGCACCATGTCCATTGCGCCGGGCGACGCCATGCTTAACGCGTTGCCGCATCCGGTGCTGATGATTTCGTCGGACGGCAAGATTGCCGATGCCAACGTTGCCGCCGAGCAATTCTTTGAGGCATCTATTCCATTGTTGCGCCGGCATATGATCCGCGACCTGGTGCCGTTTGGCTCGCCGTTGCTGACGTTGATCGAACAGGTGCGCCAGCGCGGTTCGGCCGTAAATGAGTACAAGGTGGACCTCGCCACGCCGCGCAATCCTGGCGAGCGGCTGGTCGATCTCTACGTCGGACCGTTGCCGGAATATCCGGGCCACGTCGTCGTGGTGCTGCAGGAGCGCACCATCGCCGACAAAATGGACCGCCAATTGACGCATCGCGGTGCCGCGCGCTCGGTGATCGCGCTCGCCGCTATGCTCGCGCACGAGATCAAGAACCCTCTGTCGGGAATTCGGGGAGCGGCGCAGTTGCTTGAACAATCCGCCGACGACGAGGACCGCTCGTTGACCAAATTGATATGCGATGAGACGGACCGCATCGTTAAGCTGGTCGATCGTATGGAAGTCTTCGCCGACGAGCGCCCGGTCGAGCGCGCACCGGTAAACATCCATGTGGTCCTCGACCACGTGAAGCGGCTCGCGCAGTCAGGCTTTGGCCGCCACATCAAGTTCGCAGAAGAGTACGACCCGTCGCTGCCCATGGTTTTTGCCAATCACGATCAACTCATTCAGGTGTTTCTCAACCTCGTGAAAAACGCCGCCGAAGCGATCGGTGAGGGGGCAATCGACGGCGAAATCCAGCTCACCACCGCATTTCGTCCGGGCGTACGGCTTGCCATGGCCGGCAGCAAGACGCGCGTATCGCTGCCGCTTGAATTCTGCGTCAAGGACAATGGGCCGGGCGTGCCCGACGATCTGATGCCGCACTTGTTCGATCCCTTTGTCACTACGAAGCCGACCGGGAGCGGGCTTGGGTTGGCGTTGGTCGCTAAGATCGTCGGCGACCATGGTGGGATCATTGAATGTGAATCGCTTCCGCGGCGAACAATCTTTCGCGTGTTGATGCCGGTTTACACGGGTGACGGCGGCATCGCGGAAGATGCGCCATCGGTCCAGGGCGAGTAACGATGATGCCGAGCGGAAGCATATTGGTCGCCGACGACGATGCTGCGATCCGCACCGTCCTCAATCAGGCATTGTCGCGCGCCGGTTACGAGGTGCGCCTCACTGGCAACGCCGCCACGCTGTGGCGCTGGATCAGCCAAGGCGACGGCGATCTGGTAATCACCGACGTGGTGATGCCAGACGAGAACGCTTTTGATCTCATTCCGCGCATCCGTAAGGCGCGGCCCGATCTTCCAGTCATTATCATGAGCGCGCAGAACACCTTCATGACCGCGATCCGTGCCTCCGAGCGCGGCGCCTATGAGTATTTGCCCAAGCCCTTCGACTTGAAGGAACTGATCGCCATTGTCGGCCGCGCCATGTCGGAGCCGAAGGAACGCAAGCCCGCACCGGCCAAGAATGAGGACTTCGAAAACATTCCGCTGGTCGGCCGCTCGCCGGCCATGCAGGAAATCTACCGCGTGTTGGCTCGGCTGATGCAGACCGACCTGACGGTGATGATCTCCGGCGAATCCGGCACCGGCAAGGAACTGGTGGCAAAGGCGCTGCATGACTATGGCAAGCGGCGCGCCGGCACCTTTGTCGCCATCAACATGGCGGCAATCCCGCGCGACTTGATCGAGTCGGAATTGTTCGGGCACGAGAAGGGCGCCTTCACTGGTGCCAATACCCGCAGTTCCGGGCGTTTCGAACAAGCCGAAGGTGGCACACTGTTCCTCGACGAAATCGGCGACATGCCAATGGAGGCGCAGACGCGCCTGCTGCGCGTTTTGCAGCAGGGCGAATACACGACCGTCGGCGGCCGTACCCCGATCAAGAGCGACGTGCGCATCATCGCCGCGACAAACAAGGATCTGCGCCAGCAGATACAGCAAGGCCTGTTCCGCGAGGATCTGTTTTTCCGCCTCAACGTCGTGCCGTTACGGCTTCCTCCCCTGCGGGAGCGCACCGAAGACATACCCGACCTCATCCGCCACTTCTTTTCGCAGGCGCTACGCGAAGGTCTGCCGACCAAACAGATCGATCCGGCAGGACTCGAACGGCTCAAGCGGCATCGCTGGCCGGGCAATGTGCGCGAACTGGAAAACCTGGCGCGGCGGCTCTCCGCGCTTTATCCGCAGGAGACGATTTCGGCGGCAGTAATCGAATCCGAGCTTGCGCAGCCGGTGCTGCCGACGGGCGGCGAAGAGCCGCATATCGAGGAGAGCCTGGGCGCGGCGGTCGAGCGGCATCTCGCCACGTATTTTTCCAGCTTTGAGGATGGCGTACCCCCTGCTGGTCTCTATCACCGGGTGTTGCGGGAAATCGAATATCCGCTGCTGTCGGCGGCGCTGGCCGCGACCCGCGGTAATCAGATCCGCGCTGCCGATCTGCTCGGGGTCAACCGCAATACGTTGCGAAAGAAGATTCGCGACCTCGATATCCAGGTCTTCCGCGGCGGCAACTGAGCGCCAGATCGGGTGCCCAAGCGCACCCATTTCCCCTCGCTATTTGTCGGCAGCAGTGGCGCTCGATCCATCGATTGACCGCATCCGGCCGGCTGAGCTATCGCGCCAAGGGATGCTTCCAGAATCGAGCCGCACATGGCCGCGATTGGACGCAGATATTTTGGCGATGGTATCTTGCCATCTCAGGGGAGGCCTGCCGGTAGGGTGATGCAGCAGGGGCCGCGTTTTAATCAAGACAAGTGTCTGTGATGGCGGACGTCGAAATTCCTGATTCCGCGCGCGTCGTGATCATCGGCGGCGGCATCATGGGGTGCTCGGTCGCGTATCACCTGACGAAGCTCGGGTGGCGTGATGTCGTACTGCTCGAACAGGGCCGGCTCTCCTGCGGGACGACATGGCATGCTGCGGGCTTGGTAGGGCAATTGCGCGCGCACCAGAATATGACCCGCCTTGTGCAGTATTCTGCCGAACTTTATGCACGACTAGAAGCGGAAACCGGCCAGGCGACCGGCTGGAAGCAATGCGGTTCGGTTCTGGTTGCCCGCACGCCAGAGCGGCTGGCGCTGTTCAAGCGCATAGCCTCTGCGGCGACGGCACAGGGCGTCGCCTGTGAACTGATCTCGATCAAAAACGCGGCCGCGCGTTACCCGATCATGCGCACCGACGACCTTGTCGGCGCGCTATGGCTGCCGCTCGACGCCAAGGTCAACCCGACCGACGTCACCCAGGCGCTGGCCAAGGGTGCGCGTATGGGCGGCGCGAAGATATTCGAGCAAACCCGCGTCACGGCAATCCATTCGCGCGACGGAGCGGTAAACGGCGTCGCCACCGGGAAAGGCGACATTAGAGCCGACATCGTCGTGAATTGCGCCGGGCAATGGGCAAAACAGATTGGCCGAATGTGCGGCGTAACCGTGCCGCTGCATTCGGCTGAGCACATGTACATCGTCACCGGCCGCATCGACGGTGTGCATCCAAATCTGCCGGTGCTGCGCGATCCGGACGGTTACATTTACGTCAAGGAAGAAGTCGGCGGCTTGCTGATGGGAGGCTTTGAACCTGCCGCCAAGCCGTGGGGTATGGACGGCATCCCAGAGAATTTCGAGTTCAGCATGTTGCCTGACGACTGGGATCAGTTTGAAATCCTGATGCAGAACGCGCTCATGCGTCTACCGGCGCTGGAAACGGCTGAGATCAAGACCTTTATGAATGGGCCGGAAAGCTTTACGCCCGACAATAATTTCATCATGGGAGAGGCGCCGGAGTTGAAGAATCTCTTTGTCGGCGCAGGCTTTAATTCAATCGGCATTGCCTCGGGCGGCGGCGCGGGTCGCGCGCTAGCCGAATGGATTGTCGAAGGCGAGCCGACGCTCGACCTCTGGCCGGTCGATATCCGCCGCTTTGCCCGCTTCTTCGACAACGATGCGCTGTTGCACGACCGCGTGAAGGAGGTGCTGGGGCTGCACTATATGATGCCGTGGCCGAACCGCGAGTTGGCTTCTGTTCGTCCCTTTCGCCGTTCGCCGCTCTACGACCGATTGGCGGACAAGCACGCCGTGTTCGGCTCCAAGATGGGATGGGAGCGGCCGAACTTCTTTGCGCCGTCGAAAGCGGACGCAAGGATTGACTACGCGCTCGGGCGGCAGAACTGGTTTGCCTTCGTCGCCGCCGAGCATGAGGCCGCGCGCAAGGCCGTCGCGGTATTCGATTTGACTTCCTTTGCGAAGTTTTTGCTGCAGGGCCGCGAGGCACAAACCGTGCTGCAACGGCTATGCGCCAACGACGTAGATGTTCCCGTCGGTGCCAGCGTCTACACCGGGCTGCTGAACGAACGCGGCACTTACGAAAGCGATGTGACGGTGGCGCGCATAGCGCATGATCGCTTTCTTATCGTCACCGGCACGGCGCAGGCGACGCGAGATGCGGCCTGGATCAACGCCAATTTACCCGCGACCGCGCATGCCTATCTTACTGACGTTACCTCGGCCTACGCCGTGATCGCTATAATGGGGCCGCGGTCGCGCGAGTTGTTGTCACGCCTGACTAGAACGCCGCTCGGCAATGACACGTTCGCCTTCGCCACCATGCGCGAAATCGGGCTTGGGCATGCCAACGTGCTCGCCGCGCGACGCACGTATGTCGGTGAACTGGGCTGGGAACTGTTCGTTCCGGTCGAACTTGCAACCGGCGTGTACGATGCTGTCATGCGGGTCGGCGGCGAGTTTGGCGTTCGCGACGCCGGTTACTACGCCGTTGAGTCCCTGCGACTCGAAAAAGGTTATCGTGCTTGGGGCCGCGACCTGACGCCAGACGTTACTCCTTACGAAGCGGGCCTTGGGTTTGCAGTCAAACTCGACAAGGGAGACTTTATCGGGCGTGACGCACTTATCGCGGCGAAAGGCAAACTGCCCAGCAAGCGGTTGCTCAGCTTTGTTGGGCTCGCGCCAGACGTGCCATTGGCGTATGGCGGCGAGTTGATTTTGCGCAATGGCGAGGCGGCGGGGGAGGTGAGTTCGGCGGCCTACGGCCACACGCTTCAATCGATCGTCGCGCTCGGCTATGTGACCACGGGCGGAACGCCGGTCGATGCCGGCTTTCTCGGCGCCAAGTTCGAGATCGACATTGGAGGAGAACGCGTGCCGGTTCGTGCCAGCGTCAAGGCGCCTTTCGATTCGGGCGGCGCGAATATGAAAGGATAAAATGGATCCATTCGTATTTTTCGCCGTGCTTTTCGCGGCCGCCTGTCATGCCAGCTGGAATGCGCTTCTCAAAATAAGGCTCGACCCGTTCGCGACGACCGCGATCATCACGGTGGCGAGCGGCCTCATCGCGCTCCCGGCGCTGCCGCTAGTCGGAGTGCTGCCGGTCGCGGCTTGGCCATGGGTGGCCGGGTCGGTCACGGTTCACCTCGCCTATTATATTGGCCTGACCGAGGCTTACCGCACTGGAGACATGAGCCAAGTTTATCCGATCGCGCGCGGATCGGCGCCACTGATGACAGCGATTGTCTCAACGGCCGTGATCGGCGAGCACCTAAGCGTTGTCGGCTGGGCCGGAATTATGGCGCTGGTCAGCGGCGTTGTCCTGCTCTCGGCGCGCGGCGGACGCGAACTGGCGAAAATCGATCGTCGCGCGGTCGGGTTTGCCTTTTTTACCGCGGTGACGATTTGCGGCTATTCGGTGGTCGATGGCCTGGGCGCTCGAATATCGGACAATCCGCGTGCCTACGCGGCCTGGCTGTTTGTCTGTGACGGCGGTTGCATGACTGTGTTTGCGATGGCGCGGCGCGGAACCTCAATTTTGCACGACACACGCAGCTACTGGAAAACCGGCCTGCTTGGTGGCGCGCTTGCAGTCGCGTCGTACTCGATTGCGATTTGGGCGATGACGGTTGCGCCGATTGCGATTGTTGCGACGTTACGCGAGACCAGCGTGCTGTTTGGCGCGCTGATCGCGGTCATCTTTCTCAAGGAGCATTTGCGTCCCGCGCGGATTGTTGCCGCGCTCATGATCGTTGCCGGGCTCGCATTGATTCGGCTTCAGTGATCGTAGCCGGCGCTGCGAAGCTTCACGGGCGATATCGAGGAATGCGCGTACCAGCGCAAGCCGCCGCCGCTCCTGCAGGCAAATCACATATTCGCCGACGGAAAGATCGGCTCCGCCGATATCGATGGCGTGAAAGCGGGGATCGACGCCGAATTCGCTTTCGAAGACCACGCCGATGCCGAACCCGGCGGCAACCGCCTCGCGCACCGCTTCGCGCGTCTCGACGTCGATCAACGAACGCGGCACGACGCCCGCTTCCGCCAGTCGCGTTTCGAATACCTCGCGCGTAATCGAGCCGCGCTCGCGAATGACGATGTCCTGGCCGGCAAGATCGGCGAGGCGTCGCCGCTTCGAGTGCGCCCAAACGTGCGCGTGCGGCACGAACAACACCAGTCGGTCCTCGCGCAGTTTCATCGAATAGATGCGAGGGTCGGACGTCATTTTCGCCATCACCGCGACATCGGCCCCGTGATCTGCGACCTGTTCAAGCACGGCAGCCGAATTGTCGATTTTGAGTGTGAAGGTGAGACCGCCGTGCCTGGCCTTAAGTTCGGCGAGGATCGGCATGACGTGATAGGCGCTGTCGGCGCTCACGCGCAGGTGCCCGCGGGTGAGCGCGCGGCCGCCGGTGAGTAATGCGCGTGCCTCTTCCTCGGCGGCGAATAGGCGCGTGGTGACGGCAAACAGCGACTGCCCGGCCGGCGTCATGTGCACGCCGCGGCCCCGGCGATCGAAGAGGCCGACGCCGTAGCTCGCCTCCAAGCTACGCACCTGCGCCGACAATGTTGGCTGGCTCAGTCCCGCGGTGCGGGCGCCGAGCGAAAATCCGCCCGCCTGGGCAACGAGATGAAAGGCGCGGAGCTGCGTCAGGTTCATATATAGAGGCAATCTATAGGCGCTATCTAAAACGTATATTAGATCGATACCTGCTTCGGCGCTAGCCTGCTGTCATTGGGCTGTCGCGCGGCTCAATCAGGAATCACCAATGGCTCCAAGTCGACTTGCCATCGCCACTTCCGAAACCGGCGATCCGCTGCTGCTCACGCCCGGGCCACTGACCACGTCGCGCGCCGTCAAACAGGCGATGGTGCACGACTGGGGCTCGCGCGATGCGGCCTTTATTAAAATCAACCAATCGGTACTGACCCGGCTGCCGGCAATTGCCAACCTCGGCACGGATTTCGTCACCGTGCCGATGCAGGGTTCCGGCACATTCGCGGTCGAGGCGATGCTCACCACTTTCGTTCCGCGCGATGGCAAGGTGCTGCTGCTGATCAACGGCGCCTACGGCGAGCGGGCGAAAAAAATCTGCGAGATCGCAGGCCGCGCTGTCGCCGTACTTGAGACGCCGGAGGACACGCCGCCGGATCTCGTCGCAATTGAGGCGTTACTGAGCGGCGATAAGGCCATTACCCATATCTTCGTCGTTCATTGCGAAACCACCTCGGGTATTCTCAATCCGGTAGAAAAGATTGCCGAACTGACGCAACGCCATGGCAGACATCTCCTCATTGACGCGATGAGCGCCTTCGGCGCGCTGGCGCTCGATGGCACCCGTATCGCATTCGACGCGGTCGCCGCTTCGTCGAACAAGTGTCTTGAGGGCGTTCCGGGGCTTGGCTTCGTTATCGCGCGCAAATCGGCGCTGGAAAGAGCGAAAGGCAACGCCACCACTTTGGTGCTGGACCTGCACGACCAATGGGCCAATTTCGTCAAGACCGGCCAATATCGCTTCACGCCGCCAATCCATGTGATTGTGGCCTTCCACCAGGCTCTCGATGAATTTGACGCCGAAGGCGGCGTCGCTGGGCGCGGCGGGCGTTATGCGGAGAACTGCCGCATCCTCATTGAAGGCATGCGTGCGCTCGGCTTTGAGGCGCTTTTGCCCGACCACCTACAGGCGCCGATCATCGTCACCTTCCGCATGCCGGCGGACAAGAGCTTCGTATTCCAGACCTTCTACGACAGGTTGAAAGATCGCGGCTACGTGATCTATCCGGGCAAGCTCACGGTTGCGGACTCGTTCCGCATCGGCTGCATCGGCCGGCTCTATCCTGAGCATATGCGCGGCGCGTTGGCCGCGATCCGCGACATTCTCGATGAGATGGGCGTGCGTTCTTTGAAGGCGACAAAGGCAGCGTAAGGAGCTCACAGTGAACGTTAACGTCGGCTCCGATGTCACGGTCAACGGTCGGTCCTATCGCTTTCCCAAAACACCGACGGTGTGTGTTTGCATCGACGGCTCCGAACCCGGGTATATCGAGCGCGCGATCGCTAAGGGCCTAGCGCCGAATTTTGCCCGGCTGATGCGCGATGGTGCCAATCTTTTGGCGCATTCGGTGATCCCCAGTTTTACCAATCCGAACAATCTTTCGATCATCACCGGCCGCCCGCCGGCGGTGCATGGCATCGCCGGCAATTACTTCTTCGACCCGGCCACGGGCCAGGAAGTGATGATGAACGACGCCAAGTTCCTGCGTGCCCCTACCATCATGAAAGCGTTCCACGACGCCGGCGCCAAGGTCGCGGTGGTGACGGCGAAGGACAAGCTGCGCACGCTGCTCGGCAATGGCCTCGATTTCAGCAGCGGCCGCGCCATCGCGTTTTCATCGGAAAAGGCTGACAAGGCGACGCTCGCCGATAATGGCATCGATGACGTCCCAGCGCGGGTGGGGATGCCTGTTCCGGATGTCTATTCATCGGAATTGTCGGAATTCGTCATGGCTGCGGGTGTTTCGATCCTCAAACGCGAACGGCCCGACGTGATGTACCTGTCCACCACGGACTATGTGCAGCACAAGGCGACGCCCGGTTCGGGCATGGCCAACGCTTTTTATGCGATGATGGATCGTTATGTCGGAGAACTTGACGCGGCCGGGTGCGTGCTGGTTTTGACCGCCGATCACGGCATGAACGACAAACATCTGCCCAACGGCGAACCGGACGTCATCTATCTGCAAGATGTGTTCGACGAATGGCTCGGCAAGGGCAAGGCACGTGTCATCCTTCCGATCACCGACCCCTATGTCGCGCATCACGGCGCGCTTGGTTCCTTTGCCACAGTTTATCTACCGGCCGGTGTCGACGCCGCTGGTACGGCGAAGAAACTCTCCGCGCTTCCCGGTATTGATGTGGCGCTGTCGCGGGACGAGGCCTGCAGGCGTTTCGAACTGCCGTCCGACCGCGTGGGCGATGTCGTGATCCTTTCGACGATCCACAAAGTGCTTGGCACGAGCCGCGCGCGTCACGACCTGTCGGGTCTCACCGAGCCGCTGCGCTCACACGGTGGCCTAACCGAACAGACGGTGCCGATGATAGCAAATCGCACGCTAACGCTGCCGCCTGATCCTCAGCTGCGTAATTTCGATATTTTCGACGTCGCGCTCAATCACGTCCGCTAAGGAACCCCATGAACGTTCAGTCAATGCCAGTCGCGGCCGTCCGCCACGAAGCCATGCGGATCGCCGGCAAGCGCGTCGATCTCGACGAGCGTATCGAGGTGCGCAATCCATATAATGGCGCCTTGGTCGGCACGGTACCGGCGGCGCGTGGTGAGCATGTGCGTGCAGCCTTCGCCAAGGCGGCGGCCTACAAGCCGAAACTGACGCGCTACGAGCGTCAGCAGATTCTTTTGCGTACGGCTGAACTGCTGCGCGAGCGCAAGGAGGAGTTTGCCCGCATCATTACCGCCGAATCCGGACTGTGCTGGAAAGATTCGCTCTACGAGGCGGGCCGCGCTTATGACGTCTATTCCTTTGCCGGCCAGCTCACCATCAGGGACGACGGCGAAATCTATTCCTGCGATATTTCGCCGCAGTCGAAAATGCGCAAGATTTTCACGACGCGCACGCCGCTGCGCGGCGTCATTTCGGCGATCACGCCGTTCAATCACCCGCTCAACATGGTGTCGCACAAGCTTGCGCCGGCGATAGCGACCAACAACCGTGTCGTGCTCAAGCCGACCGAATTGACGCCGCTAACGGCGCTGGCCCTCGCCGACGTACTTTATGAGGCAGGGCTGCCGCCTGAAATGCTCTCGGTTGTCACCGGCAATCCCTCCACCATGGGCGACGCCATGATCACCGACCCTGACTGTGACCTCATTACCTTCACCGGCTCGGTCAAGGTCGGCAAATATATCGCCGAGAAAGCTGGCTATCGCCGTATCGTGCTAGAGCTTGGCGGCAACGATCCATTGATTGTCATGGAAGACGCCGATCTCGACAAGGCGGCCGAACTGGCGGTTGCGGGCGCTACCAAGAATTCGGGTCAGCGTTGCACGGCGGTCAAGCGCATTTTGGTCGTTGAGAAGGTGGCCGAAGAATTTTCGCGCTTGGTGCTTGCAAAGGCGAAAAGGCTCAAGTCCGGCGATCCGATGGACCCGGCAACCGACGTCGGCACGGTGATCCACGAACGTGCGGCCAAGGAATTCGAGCGCCGCGTGAACGATGCGGTCGAGAAAGGCGCGGTGCTGCTCCATGGCAACAACCGGCAACGCGCGCTCTATCCACCGACAGTGGTCGACAAGGTGCCTTATGACTGCGAACTGGTGCATCAGGAAACCTTCGGCCCGGTTATCCCCATCATTCGTTGCCCCAATGACATCGCGCAGGTCGTTCGCATCTCGAATTCGACCGCTTACGGCCTTTCGTCCGGCGTGTGCACCTCGAAACTCGAATACATCACTCGATTCATCAACGAGTTGGAGGTTGGAACCGTCAACGTTTGGGAAGTGCCTGGGTATCGGATCGAAATGTCGCCCTTCGGGGGGATCAAGGATTCCGGGCTTGGTTACAAGGAAGGCGTGGTCGAGGCCATGAAGAGCTTCACCAACGTGAAGACCTATTCGCTGCCGTGGTCCAGTTGAATAGCCGCGGTCGCGAGGGCAGACTGTGAAAGGAAGATGGGGATAAGAGCAGCTTAATGCCGGGTGTCACCGAGCCTTCACGCGACCATGCAAATCCGTGGCGGTGCAGGCTCAAAAGGGGTTTGGAGAGTGCCATGAAACGCTTGTTGCTCAGTGCAGTGTTCGGTCTGGGAATGGTGCTGGGAGGGCCGGCTTTTGCAGAAGACGTGGTGACGCTTTACGCCGCGGACGGACTACACGACGGCAAACCGAATTGGGCGCAAACCCAGTTCGACGAATTTACCAAGAAGACCGGCATCAAGGTTCAGTACGTCGAGGGCGGCTCCGGCGGCGTGGTCGAGCGCGTGTCAAAGGAATCGACTAATCCGCAAGCCGACGTTCTGGTGACCTTGCCGCCCTTTATCATGAAGGCCGCCGCCGACGGTTTGCTGCAGCCTTACACGCCCGCTGGAGCCGATCAGATCGACGCGGCGCAAAGAGACAAAGGCGGGATGTATGTTCCGCTCTGCTACAACTACATGAATTTCATCTACAATGCGTCGCTCGGCGACGCGCCGAAGACCTTCGACGATCTGCTCGACCCGAAGTTCAAGAGCAAATTGCAATATTCGACCCCCGGCCAGGCCGGTGACGGTACCGCCGTCATGATCCAAGTGATCCACGCCTACGGCAGCAAGGAGAAGGGCTTCGAATACTTCAAGAAGCTGCAGGGCAACAACGTCGGCCCATCGTCTTCGACCGGCAAGCTGACAGCCCTCGTCAACAAGGGCGAGTTGCATGTCGCAAACGGCGACATGCAGATGAACGTCAACCAGATGAAGACCAATCCGAACGTCCGCATCTTTTGGCCGGCCGGTCCGGACGGCAAACGCTCGACCTTCGCGCTACCTTATTACATCGGCCTCGTTAAGGGCGCGCCGCATGCCGAGGCCGGCAAGAAGCTGATCGACTTCCTGCTGTCGAAGGACGCGCAAAGCACGATGACCTCGCTGGCCAACGGCTTGCCGGTGCGCAAGGACGTCACCCCGACCGACGACAACTACAAGCAGTTCCACAAGCTGATGGAAGGCGTGGCGGTCTGGACGCCGGACTGGAACAAGGTTCTCGCGGAACTCAAGGACGACGCCGCCAAGTGGCGTGAAGTCACCGGTAACTGAAATGTCCATCGACTTGGCGATCAGCGGGACGGCTCCGGCCGTCCCGCTGGTGGCGGGTGACGTGGCGCAGTCTGGCGAAGGCATTATCTTTGAAAGCGTGACGGTCGCTTATCGCGGCCATGTTGTGCTCGAGAATTTCTCGCTCGATATACGCATCGGCGAGATCATGGCGCTGATCGGACCGTCCGGCTCTGGTAAGACAACGGCCCTGCGCGCGGTCGCCGGCTTCGTTCAGCCGGTCAAGGGCCGCATCCGCATTGGCAGCCAGGACGTCACGGATCTGCCGCCTTACGCGCGCGGCATCGGCATGGTGGTGCAGAACTACGCGCTGTTTCCACATATGCGTATCGAGGACAACGTTGCCTTCGGCCTGCGGGCGCGCAGAGCGCCGCGCGGGAAGATTGAGCAGCGTGTGACGGAGTGTCTGCGCCTCGTCGGCATGTCGAAATATGTCGGGCGTTACCCGCGCGAACTGTCCGGCGGCCAACAGCAACGCATCGCCGTCGCGCGGGCGCTGGCGGTTGAGCCGCGGGTGCTGCTGCTCGACGAGCCGCTTTCCGCGCTTGACGCCCAGATCCGCCGCCAGATGGTCGACGAGATTGCCAGGCTGCACCGCGATCTGCCGACGCTGACGGTGCTTTACGTCACACACGACCAGACCGAGGCGCTGACGCTCGCCGACCGCATTGCCATCATGCACGATGGCAAGCTGAGTTCGCTCGGACCGTCGCAATCCCTTTACCGTCGTCCGCCAAACCGTTTCACCGCGGAATTTCTTGGCCGTGCCAATCTGCTCCCGGTGCGCATCGATGCTCTCGATCGCTCGACCGGTCTGCTCCGCGTGCAGTTCGCCGGAACCGCGCTCCAGGTCACTCATGATCCGGACGCCGACGCCGGATCGGAATATCTGGTTTGCATTCGTCCGCACGCACTCCGCATTGCCGGGTCCGACGCGGCGAGTAACCGCTTGAAGGGTGAGGTGACTGAGGTCCAGTGGCAGGGCGATCATCATGTCATTACGCTTGATTGCACCGGCACCGAGGTGCGCGTCGTGACTAAACCGCTGCGTGAACGTTTGGAACGCGGTGCCACCCTCGATCTGACATTCGACCCGGACGATGCAACCTTGGTCCCCGCGAGCAAATAGATGTCCGCCTCCATTGCCACTCTGCGACCGACACCCAGGTTAGAGTGGTTGTGGATTGCGCCGCCATTGTCGGTCATAGCGCTGCTGTTTTTCTATCCGCTCGCTTTGATTGCACGCCAGGGTCTCACGGACGGCGGCAAGCACGCCATCTCGCTTGACCATTTCGCCGCTGTGCTGCGCACGCGTCAATTCCACTCGGCGGCCTGGAACACGATTGAGATCGCATTGATGTCGAGCGCCGGCTGCGTCGTGCTGGGCTTCGTCATCGCGCTCATCCTGTCATTCGTGCCGTTTCGCGGGGGTCGCGAAATCGCGCGGTTTATCGATACGTTCATCGCGCTGCCGACCTTTCTGATGGCGCTGTCATTCACTTTCATTTACGGATCGGCTGGCGTGCTCAACGGCATACTGATGGACGCCTTCGGGCAGAAAGCGCCGCCGGTTGATTTCGTCTATTCGATCTGGGGCGTCGTGCTGGCGGAGATCACCGTGTTTACGCCGTTCGTGTTGCGGCCGCTACTCGCGGCATTCTCGCTGATCGACGTTGCCCAGATCGAAGTCGCCAGCAGCCTTGGCGCCGGTTCGTGGCGCATTATCCGCCAAATCATACTCCCGGCGGCGTTGCCGGCGCTGCTTGCGGGCGGCAGCCTGTGCCTGCTGCTAACCGTGAACGAGTTCGGCATCATCTTGTTTATCGGTGCCAAGGGCGTGATCACACTGCCTTTACTCGTTTACGACAAAGCGATCCAAGAGGGCGACTACACGCCCGCCTGCGCCATCGCCATCATCAACGTGGTGCTGTCGCTGTCGCTTTACAGTCTTTACCGCCTGGTTCTCGCGCGATTTGGAGGCCGAAGTGCTGGTCTGGTCTAGCAATGCGCGAGGCGCGATCTGGTCTTTCCTCGCGGCGCTGGTCGGCGTCATTTATGTGGCGCCGCTGGCGATTATCGTTATGGCCAGCTTTGCCGGCGAGTGGAACGGGGTGTTCCCGAGCAAGCCGACCTTGGAGCACTTCGTTAGCGCCTTCACGGGGGACTCCGGCGAGCAGCTCCGCCACAGCATCGTCACGGGCGTCGTCGCCAGCAGCTTTGCCCTCGTCGTCGGAACCTGGTCTGCGCTCGCCCTGCGGGCGCTGCCGCTGGTGCCGCGCCGTATCCTCGATCTGGCTTTCTTCGTTCCGAGCGCAGTGCCGTCCGTCTCCGTCGGTCTTGGATTGTTGGTCGCATTCAGCCGCCCGCCGATCCTGCTCAACGGCACGGTGACGATCGTATTTATCGCGCACTTCATACTGATCTCGGCGTTTACGTACGGCAGCGTGTCGGCTGGTTTGGCGCGGCTGCCGCCGGATTTCGAGCAGGTCGCCGAGAGTCTGGGCGCGCGGCCGTTTTACCGGATGCTGCACGTCACGCTACCGATGATCCTGCCGCATCTCATCGCAGCTTTCAGCCTGAGCTTTGCGCTGTCGATGGGCGAACTTGGCGCAACGGTGATGGTGTACCCACCCGGCTGGTCGACGATCCCTGTCGGAATTTTCGCGCTGACCGACCGGGGCGAGGTGTTCGGCGGCGCGGCGATGTCTGTGTTACTGATCCTGAGCACCTTGGCGATTCTGATCCTGCTCTCGAGGATTCCTACTAGGGTTGCTCCGCGCTGATCCCGAGGAAAGTTCTGTGTCAAAGCAAGGCCCGGCAGAATCGGAAAGCGACACTAACCAGTCGCCGGAGCGCCACGCCTGGGCAGCCAGCAATCTTAACGGGGCGGCACGCGCGCTACTTGCCGCGGACGAACGCTATTTCCTGCGCCAGTCCGTATCGACCCCATGCCTCAATACCGTCGCGAAGGCCGAGGGCATTTTCCTCGAGGACAGCGCCGGCCGGCGTTACATGGATTTCCACGGCAATAACGTCCACCACATCGGCTACGGCCATCCACGGTTGAAACGCGCGATCGTCGACCAAATGGAGGCGCTGCCCTTCACGCCGCGGCGCTACACCTCGGAGCCGGCAGTGGCTCTGGCGAAAAAGCTCGCCGAAATCACGCCGGGAAGCTTGAGTAAGGTGCTGTTCACGACCGGCGGCTCCGATGCGGTTGAAGTTGCGATCAAGATCGCTCGTGCGAAAACCGGCCGGTACAAGACGTTGTCGTTCTGGGATGCCTTTCACGGCGCGGGCTTCGGCGCCGCCGCAGTGGGCGGCGAGGCGCTGTTCCGCGCGAGCCGCATTGGGCCGCTCATGCCTGGCGCCGAACACGTCGCGCCCTTTTCGAGCTATCGCTGCCCTTATGGATCGGTTACGGCGGAAGAATCGGGCGCCGTCTGCGCCCGCATGATCGATTACGTACTCGGCCGCGAAGGTGATGTCGCTGCTTTCATCGCCGAGCCGATCCGCGCGGTGCCTTACATTCCACCGCGCGGCTTCTGGACCGAGGTGCGCAAGATCTGCGACCGGCATGGTACGCTGCTGGTGTTCGACGAGATCCCGACCGGTCTCGGCAAGACCGGAAAGATGTTCGCCTGCGAACACGACGGTGCCGTGCCCGACATGCTGGTGCTGGGGAAGGCACTAGGCGGAGGAATCCTGCCGATCGCGGCTGTCGTTGCCAGGCCCGAACTCGATGTCGGCGCCGATCTGGCCTTTGGCCATTACACGCACGAGAAGAACCCGGTCACCGCACGCGCGGCTTTGACGACGATCGAGATTATCGAGGATGAGGGTCTGGTCGCCAACGCCGCCAAGGTCGGCGGGGCCGCACTGGTGCGGCTCAATCAGATCAAGGCCAGGCGGCAGATTGTCGGCGACGTACGTGGGCAGGGGCTTCTGATTGGCATCGAGTTGGTCACCGATCGAACGGCAAAGACGCCGGCAAATGCTGCTGCGGAAAAGGTCATGTATCGTGCGCTGGGGCAGGGCCTGTCGTTCAAAACGACGTTCGGCAACGTGCTTACGTTGACGCCGCCGCTTACGGTCACCCAGGCGCAAATGGACCGGGCACTCGATATTATCGACGGTTGCCTCGCAGCGGTTTGAGCGACATCAAGGGTCGAACACAACGCCGTGCGTTTGTGCGCGCAGACGCGGGTCGTGGGATTTCACCAGCACCGGTCGGTCTTCGAGAAGCTCAAAGCAGCGGGCCAGCGTTTCGTCTTCAAGCCGCGCCATTGCCTCCTCGGTATAAAATGTCAGGTGAGGAGAAAGGATCACGTTTTCCATTTTGAATAATGCGCTCATCGGGTGTCCCTCGCGAGCAAGCGGCTCTTGACTGAACACGTCGAGCCCCGCGCCACCGATGCGTTTTTCCTGCAGTGCGACGACCAAAGCCGCTTCGTCCACCAACGCGCCGCGGGCCGTGTTAATGAGTAGAGCGTGCGGCCTCATGACGGCAAGTTCGCGTGCGCCGATGAGATGGCGCGTCTGCTCATTCAGCGCCGTATGAATCGAAACGATGTCGCAGGCTTTGAGCATCTCGACGAGAGTTTCACACCGCTCGATGCCAACTTCGCGCATTGTGCTCACATCAACATTAGGATCGTAGCCAAGCACCCGCATTCGGAACCCCTTCGCCATCCGCGCCATCGAGCGTCCGATGCGTCCGGTCCCGACCAGTCCGAGCGTGCGCCCGGCAAGGTCTATTCCGAGCCACTGCGGCGTCGGCCATGCCCAACCCTTCTCAGCGACCTGGCGGGAAATCGGGACCAGTTTCTTTGCCAGCGCGATCATGAGCGCGAAGGCGCCCTCGGCGACGGTCTCCTCGGCATATTCCGGAATATTGACCACAGGAATTTCTCGTCGGCGCGCAGCATCGATGTCGATCGCGTCGATGCCGACGCCAAATTTGACGATGCCTTTGAGCTTCTCCGCAGCCTCGATCGTGCGCGCCGACACCGGCTGATAACACATCAGCAAAAGGTCTGCGTCGCGCACCGCGTCGATAAGAGCGTCCTCGCTGAGGCCATCCGGCAACACGGTGAGGTCGACATTCGCCGCCCGCAAACCGGCGTCGATTCGCGGGCATTCGAGCTCGCGGTCTGTGCGGACTGCCTTGGCGCGGAAGGGCACGAGGGTTACATCTCAGAAAATGCCGCAAACTCGGCGAATTTGGACGGCACGGGACGCGTCGAATAATAGTCTATCTGCGGCGCAGTCCAAGGTCTCGCACATGGACCGTGCGGTTGCTGCTATGGTACTTGCGTCGTCTCGGCGAGACCGTGGGTGCATCAAGATGGGCGGCAAGCTTTCATTCAACGACCTGAAGAAGGCGGCGAAAAGCGGCGCGATCGACACCGTCGTAGTAGCGATGGCTGACATGCAGGGGCGCTTGATCGGCAAGCGCTTCCAGGCCGAATATTTCGTCGACGGCGCCTACGAGGAAACCCACGCTTGCGATTACCTGCTTGCCAATGACATCGACATGGAGCCAGTGCCCGGTTACGCCGCGGCTAGCTGGAAAAAAGGCTACGGCGACTTCGTTCTCAAACCCGACCTGAAGACCATCCGGTTGCAGCCGTGGCTCGCAGGAACCGCACTCGTCCTCGCTGACGTGCTCGATCACCAGCACCATGATCTCGCACATTCTCCGCGCGCCATGCTCAAGAAGCAAGTGGCGCGGCTTGGTAAGCTGAAGATGCGAGCACTCCTTGCGTCCGAACTTGAGTTTTATTTGTTCGACGAGTCTTATGAGGCCATCGCCGCCAAGCGCTTCGTCAACCCCAAAACAGCCGCGCAGTATATCGAGGATTATCACGTCTTCCAGACCACCAAGGAAGAGGGCGTGATGCGCGCGATCCGCAAGGGATTGCAAGGCGCCGGCATTCAGGTCGAGAATTCCAAAGGCGAATGGGGCCCGGGCCAGGAAGAAATCAACGTACGCTACGCCGACGCGCTGGAGATGGCAGATAATCACGTCATCCTGAAAAACGCCGTCAAGGAGATCGCCTGGGGGCAGGGCAAGTCCGTGACCTTCATGGCGAAGTGGAATTACGCTCTCGCCGGCTCCAGTTCGCACATTCATGCCTCGCTCTGGGACCCGGCAGGCAAGACGCCACTGTTTTTCGACGCCAAGGGCGAATTCGGTATGTCGGCGCTGATGCGACACTTCGTTGCCGGGCAACTCAAATACGCCGGCGAAATCACTTATTTTCTCGCGCCTTATATTAATTCGTACAAACGCTTCCAGGTTGGAACTTTCGCGCCGACCAAAGCGGTATGGAGCCGAGACAACCGCACGGCCGGCTTCCGGCTTTGCGGCGAGAACAGAAAGCCGATCCGCATTGAATGCCGCATTGGCGGTGCCGATCTTAACCCCTACCTCGCCTTTGCCGCGCTCATCGCGGCTGGCCTTGCCGGTATCGAGGAGAAGCTCAAATTGACTCCGGCGTATTCGGGCGATGCTTATCATGGCGCCAAACTGCCCGAGGTGCCGAAGACGCTGCGCGAGGCGACCGAATTGTTGGGACAATCGAGGATGCTGCGCGCGGCGCTGGGCGACGTCGTCGTCGATCACTACATCCACACCGCGAAGTGGGAACAGTTTGAATATGACCGCCGCGTCACCGATTGGGAATTGATGCGCGGCTTCGAGCGATACTAGGAAGAAGAATTCCTGCCATGCCGGATATCGTCTGCATCTCGCCGGTCGACGGGCGCGAGGTGGTGCGCAAGCGCTCGGCCTCGCCGGATGAGCTAGTGACCGCCGTCGCCGCGGCGCGCAAGGCACAGGCCGCTTGGGCGCGGGTCTCGCTTGCCGAACGCGGTCGCCTTTGCCTTGCCGCGGTCGATGCCATGCTGGCGATGCGCACCGAGATCGCGCCGGAACTATCCTGGCAGATGGGCCGCCCGATCAAGTTTGCCGGCGGCGAACTCAATGGCTTTGAAGAGCGCGCCCGCGCCATGATCGCGCTGGCTGACAGCGCGTTGGCGCCGCTCGAACCCGCCCCGAAAGAGGGCTTCAAGCGCTACGTGCGGCGCGAGCCGCTTGGCGTCGTGCTGACCATCGCGCCATGGAATTATCCCTACCTCACCGCCGTCAACTCGGTCATTCCGGCATTGATGGCCGGCAACGCTGTGCTGCTCAAACACGCGGCGCAAACTTTGCTGGTTGGCGACCGCTTCCAGATGGCGTTTGACCGGGCTGGTCTGCCGACAGCGCTGTTCCAGACGCTCGTGCTTCCGCATGACGATACGGTCAAGCTGATCGGCTCCGGCGAGATTGATCAAGTCTGCTTTACCGGCTCGGTCGCCGCCGGCCGTGTCATCGAGGCGGCGGCAGCGGGTACTTTCGCCGGCGTCGGGCTTGAACTGGGAGGAAAAGACCCGGCCTACGTGCGCGCGGACGCCGACGTCGATCACGCGGTGGAAAATCTCGTCGACGGCAGTTTTTTCAACTCCGGTCAATGTTGCTGCGGCATCGAGCGAATTTATGTGGATGCCAGCATCTATGACAAATTCGTTTCAGGGTTTGCCGACCTCACGCGTCAGTACGTTCTCGGTGACCCGCTCGATCCGGTAACAACTCTCGGGCCGATGGCGCAGCCGCGTCTGGCGGCGACCGTTCGCGAGCATATCGATGAAGCTGTGCGGAAAGGCGCACACGCGTTGATCGACAGCAAGGCATTCAGGAAAGATGCGGTGGGCTCGACTTACGTCGCGCCGCAAATTCTCGTCGATGTCGATCACGGCATGAAAGTGATGATGGACGAAAACTTTGGGCCAGTGGTTGGCATCATGAAAGTGAAGAACGACGACGAAGCTGTCCGATTGATGAACGACTCGCCCTATGGGCTGACCGCATCGATCTGGACACGGGACATCGATGCCGCCGAACGCATCGGGCGTCAGATCGAAACCGGCACTGTCTACATGAATCGCTGCGACTATCTCGATCCGGGTCTGGCATGGACCGGCGTCAAGGACACCGGCCGCGGCGCGACCCTGTCGAAAATTGGCTACGAGGCCCTCACGCGGCCGAAAAGCTTCCACCTGAGAATCATCTAATGGACCTGCGCGCCAACTGGAGTTACCCGACCACGGTGCGTTTCGGCGCTGGCCGCGTCGCCGAACTCGGCGACGCGGTCAAAGCCGCCGGCATGAGCAATCCACTTTTCGTTACCGATCCGGTGCTTGCCAGATTGCCGATGACGCAAAACGCGGTTGGCTTAGTGCCGGCGGCGAAGATGTTTTCCGACATCAAGCCTAATCCGGTCGAAGCCAACGTGATCGCCGGCATCGCCGCGTTCAAAACTGGCAAGCATGACGGCGTCGTCGCTTTCGGCGGCGGCTCGGCACTCGATGTCGGCAAGCTGATCGCCTTCATGGCCGGGCAGACACGCCCGCTCTGGGACTTCGAGGATGTCGGCGACTGGTGGACGAGGGCGAATGCGACGCAGATCGCCCCGATCGTCGCGCTTCCGACTACCGCGGGGACCGGCTCGGAGGTCGGCCGCGCCGCCGTCGTTACCGACACTGAAACGCATACCAAGAAGATCATCTTCCACCCTCTGATGATGCCGAAAGTGACGATCTGCGACCCCGAGTTGACCGTGGGGATGCCTCCCATCATCACCGCAGGCACTGGCATGGACGCATTCGCGCATTGTCTCGAAGCGTACTGCGGGCGGTTCTATCATCCGATGGCTGACGGTATCGCGGTCGAGGGCATCCGCCTGGTGAAGGAAAACCTCGCGACTGCGGTCAAGGATGGATCGAACATCGAAGCCCGCGCCCACATGATGGCGGCTGCGGCCATGGGCGCGACCTCGTTCCAGAAGGCGCTCGGCGGAATTCACGCGCTATCACACCCGGTCGGCTCGCTCTACGATACGCATCATGGCCTAACCAACGGTGTGTTCATGCCCTACGTTCTTGTGTTCAACCGCAAGGCCATTGAGGAACCGATCAAGCGGCTTGCCGCTTATATCGGGCTGCGGCCGAATTTCCGCGCCTTTCTCGATTTCGTCATGAAATTGCGCGAGGAGACCGGCGTGCCTAATACTCTTGCGGGGCTAAAGGTCGACGACTCTAAGGTCGACAGCATCGTCGCCATGGCGCCGAAGGACCCGACGGCGGGAGGCAATCCGGTGCCGCTAGATAAACGGGCGGCACGAACGATCTTTATGCGCGCGCTCGAGGGGCGCTCGCCTTGACCTTTGCCTTACCCCGTTCGGCACGTACATTCGCGGGTCCATAGGACGCGAATCGATGGGAAACATTGCTCTTCTCGATCTAGCGGGTGGCATCGCCCTGCTGATGTGGGGATTGCACATGGTGCAGTCCGGAATTCTGCGGGCGTTTGGCGCCGATCTGCGCCGTGTCCTAGGGGTGGCGCTCAAGAACAGGTTTACGGCCTTTCTCGCCGGCCTAGGGGTTACCGCACTGCTGCAAAGCAGCACGGCGACCGGACTGATGACGGCGACATTCGTCGGCGACGGCCTTGTCGGCCTCGTTCCGGCATTGGCCATCATGTTGGGCGCCAATGTAGGGACGACGCTGATCGTCCAGCTCTTGAGCTTCGATGTGTCGTGGTTCGCGCCGATCCTTCTGGCGCTCGGCGTCATCGCATTCAAGCGCAGCAGCCGCACGATGATTCGCGACCTCGGCCGCGTCGCCGTTGGTCTCGGGCTGATGCTGCTATCGCTGCACATTCTGCTCGATACGCTGGCGCCGGCGGAGAACGCGCCGAAGGTCCGTGTCCTGCTCGCGGCCATGACCGGCATGCCGGTGCTCAATATTATGTTCGGCGCGGTAATCGCCTGGGCGGCGCATTCCAGCGTGGCCGTGGTGCTGCTGGTGATGTCGCTGAGCTACTCCAATTTCATCACACCGGTTGTTGCGATCGCGCTGGTGGTGGGCGCCAACCTCGGCAGCGCCATCAATCCGCTGATCGAGGGCGGCGGGCTGAAGAACCCGGTGGCGCGCCGGTTGCCGCTCGGCAACCTGATCAATCGCGTCTTCGGCTGCGCACTTGTGGCTCCGTTCCTTCAGCCGATTTCGGCCGCGCTAACCGGTCTGGAGCCAAACCCGGTCCGGCTCGTCGCTGATTTTCACACCCTGTTCAATCTCGCTCTGGCTGCGCTCTTCATTCTTCCATTGCCCCATTTTGCCAGATTGCTGCAATGGTTGTTGCCGGAACCTGCCGCGCCCGCCGATCCATCGACGCCGCTCTACCTCGACGCCGGCGCGATCGATACGCCGTCATTGGCGCTCACATGCGCCGCGCGCGAAACCCTGCACATGGGCGATCTGATTGAGATGATGTTGCGGCAAACCAACGTCGCGTTGATGACCGACGACCGCAGGCTGGTTGCCGACATCGAGCGCATGGACAATGCGGTCGACAAATTACACGAAGCGATCAAGCTTTATGTGACCAAGATCACGCGCGAAAGCCTCGACGACCGTGAAAGTCGCCGCGCCATGGAGATCATCGCCTTCACAATAAATCTCGAACATATCGGCGACATCATCGACAAGAACCTGATGGAGCTTGCGACGAAGAAGATCAGGAATCGCTTGAGTTTCTCGGACGAAGGCGCCGCCGAATTGGAGGACTTTCATCGCCGGGTAATGGAAAGCTTCAAGCTAGCGCTCAGCGTCTTCATCTCGGGCGACCTCAAGATTGCTCGCCAGCTGGTCGAGGAAAAGGTTGCCGTCCGCGAAGCCGAGCGCGCCGCGGCCGAAAGTCATTTTGCCCGGCTGCGCGAAGGGCGCGCGGCCAGCGTTGAGACCAGCTCGCTGCATCTCGATATTTTGCGCGATCTCAAGCGCATCTTTTCGCACATCTGTTCGGTGGCCTATCCAGTGCTGGAGGCGACCGGCGATTTGCAGCGAAGCCGCTTGCGGGCAGTCGACGCTGACGCCGAACGAGATGCGAGCGGCAAGTTGGCCGGGGAACCCACGCAATGAGCAATGGCGCATGTTGCGTCGTCGCTGCATAACGTTGCGAATTTGGCCGTGACGATGAAACCGCTGCGGGACAATGTCGGGATCGCGCTGTTTAACGCCGCCGGCCGGGTTTTGCTCGCTCGACGGATTGAAGACGACGGCCCCGAAATCATTCGCAAGGATTTCGAATGGCAAATGCCGCAAGGCGGCGTTCAGGACGGAGAAAAGCCGTTGGCGGCGGCTCTACGGGAGCTTTTTGAAGAGACGGGCGTGTCGCAAGCCGAATATCTCGCTGAAACCGACTGGCTCACCTATCTCTTTCCTCCATATTTCGGTCCGCCGGAACACCGCCTGGCGAAGTTCGCGGGACAGAGACAAAAGTGGTTCGCCTTCCGGTTCACCGGCGCCGACCAGGACGTAAACGTGAGCGTCCCGCGCAATGGCGAGATGCCAGAATTTGACCTGTGGCGATGGGAGCGTCTCGACTTGCTTCCACAGCTTGTCGTTGATTTTAAGCGAGATGTTTACAGCCAAGTCGTCCGCGCTTTTACGAAATTCGCCTAATGTCCTGACCTGTCCGGAGCGCCCGGCCCAACGACGAAGTCATCCAAGTCGAACGCGCCATCTCCGGCAGATCGACAAGGATTTGTCGCAATTCGGCAACATTGTTGTATAAAAGCATCAGTACCGGGGAGGGCCGTGGGGCCACAGCCGGTGGTTCGTTGAGGCTTGCCCTGCCAATGCATTCGTCCACCGGGGATTCATGAGTATCGAGCAGGCTACTATCGCCGAGCCTGCGTCCGCCGCGCCGGCGGCAAAGCGCGGCGAAGTACGCATCATGGGTCCGATCGCGGTCGGCCTAGCGTTGCTGTCGGCCTTCCTCACCTTTGTCGTGCTCGCCGATCTCACTCCGATCGTGCCGACCCATTACGTCGTGGTTTCATTGCTGCTGGCGAACGCGGCCACCATCCTGCTGCTCATCGGGGTCATCACCCGCGAAGTCTGGCAAGTGGTGCAGGCGCGCCGCAGCGGCCGTGCTGCGGCTCGATTGCATGTGCGCATCGTCGCCTTGTTTTCCGTGGTCGCCGCGGTGCCGGCGATCCTGGTGGCGATCGTCGCCAGCGTGACCCTCGACCGCGGCCTCGATCGGCTGTTTTCCGTCGGCACGCACACGGCGATCCAGAACTCACTCATCATCGCGGAAGACTACTTACGCGATCACGCACAATTCGCTCGCTCCGACATTATGATCATGGCGATCGACATTGCCCGCAACAAGTCGTTCCTCGACGAGGATACCGAACGGCTGTCGCAATTTCTGACTTTTCAAGCCTCGGTGCGCGGACTAGCGGCAGCGATCGTGCTCGACAAGGATCTTAACGTCGTCGCTCACGCCGACGTACGCACTAGCCAGACTTTCGCTCTGCCGCCGCGCGAAGCGCTGGCGAACATCACCGACAAGGAGCCGCAAATCGTTTTGCTGCCCGACACCAATTATGTCGCAGCGATGATGCGGTTGCCGAAATATCAGGACGAGTTTCTCTACATTACGCGATTACTCGATCCGCGCGTCGTGCCGCAGTTGCAGGCGACGCGAGCGAGCGTGAAAGAATATGCCGCGATCGAGTCGCGCCGTGTCGGTGTGCAGGTCGCGTTCGCGCTAATGTACACGGTGATTGCGCTCATCGTGCTGTTGTCGGCGGTATGGATCGGTTTGAATTTCGCCAATCGCCTGGTGGCGCCGATCCGCCGTCTCATCGGCGCGGCCAACCTGGTGTCGACCGGCAATCTTTTTGTGCGCGTCCCGGTGCGTCAGTCCGAAGGCGATCTCGCCCACCTCGGCGAGACCTTCAATCGCATGACCCAGGAGTTGCGCACCCAACGTGACGATCTGGTTCGCGCGCGCGATCTGATCGACAGCCGCCGCCGGTTCACCGAGGCGGTGCTCTCGGGCGCTAGCGCCGGCGTCATCGGCGTTGACGGCAACGGCTGCGTCAGCATCCTCAATCGCTCGGCGGAAAAGCTGATCGGTCGCAGTGAAGCCGAGGCGCTCGGCCAGCCACTCGTAGAGGTGCTACCCGAGCTTGCCGGCGTCACTGCGGCGGTGCAGTCGGGGGCGCAGCGCACCACGCAGGACCAGGTCACCATCAGCCGCGACGGCCGCGAGCGCAATCTTTCGGTGCGCGTCACCAGCGAGCAGTCAGCGGACGCTGAGCATGACTATGTGGTGACGCTTGACGACATTACCGATCTCGTCTCGGCGCAGCGCACGTCGGCTTGGGCCGACGTCGCGCGTCGCATCGCGCACGAAATCAAGAACCCACTCACGCCGATTCAGCTTTCAGCGGAGCGGCTGCGGCGCAAATACGGGGGTATGATTGGCGAGGACCGCGCTGTCTTCGACCAATGTACCGATACCATCGTGCGCCAGGTCGATGACATCAAACGCATGGTTGACGAATTCTCGCGCTTTGCCCGCATGCCCAAGCCGGTGATCGAAGCCGAAGACATAGCCGACACCGTGCGGCAGACCGCCTTCCTTATGCGAGTCGGGCATTCCGAGGTCGATATCGAGGCGGAGGTCGCCGAAGACCCGATGCCGGCACGTTTCGACCGGCGCCTGATTTCGCAAGCGCTGACCAACGTCATCAAGAACGCGACCGAAGCGATCGCCGCGGTGCCGGCGGCAGAACTGGGCAAAGGATCGATCCGAATCTTTGCCGCCCGCGACGGCGACGACATTGTAATCGACGTGGTCGATAACGGCATCGGCCTGCCCAAGGAGCACCGCAACAGGTTGCTTGAGCCTTACGTGACCACGCGCGAGAAGGGCACAGGCTTGGGTCTCGCCATCGTCGGCCGCATCGTTGAAGAGCACGGGGGAACGATTGAGTTGCGCGACGCCGCCGACAGAATGCCCGACCAACGTGGCGCCTGGGTCCGCATCCGTTTTGCCGCCGCCGGCCATGTCGCCGCCGGTGAACAACAGCCCGCAATGAGCAAATAACGCCATGCCCGCTGACATCCTCATTGTCGACGACGAAACCGACATCCGCGATCTGGTTGCGGGCATCCTGCAAGATGAAGGCTATGCTGCGCGCACCGCGCGCAACAGCGACGAAGCCCTCGGTGCCATTGCGTCACAGCGGCCGAACCTCGTGTTTCTTGATATCTGGCTACAGGGCTCAAAGCTCGACGGCTTGCAGTTGCTTGATGCGATCAAGCACGACCACGCCGAGATGCCGGTAGTTATGATTTCCGGCCATGGCAATATCGAAACCGCCGTTGCCGCCATCAAGCGCGGCGCCTATGACTTCATCGAAAAGCCCTTCAAAGCCGATCGCCTGGTGCTGGTCGCCGACCGCGCGCTCGAAACCTCGCGGCTCAAGCGCGAGGTCAGGCAGCTCAAACAGCTCGCGCCGTTGCCGCCGACACTGATTGGGCGTTCCGCCGCAATCGGTCAGTTGCGCCAGGTCGTCGACAAGGTGGCGCCGACCAACAGCCGGATCCTCATCATCGGGCCCTCAGGTTCCGGCAAGGAGTTGACCGCCCGCAGCATCCACCAGGCCTCGAGCAGGGCCGGCGGCCCGTTCATCGTTGTCAACGCCGCTGCGATCACCCCGGAACGCATGGAAGTCGAGCTATTCGGCGTCGATCAGGCCAACGGCGGCGAGATGCGCAAAAGCGGGGCGCTTGAAGAGGCGCACGGCGGAACGCTGTTCTTCGACGACATCGCCGACCTGCCGCGCGAGACGCAGAACAAGATTTTGCGAGTGCTGGTCGACCAGACTTTCCAGCGCGTCGGCGGCAGCAGCAAGGTTGCCGTCGATGTTCGCATCATCTCGTCGACGGCGCGCAATCTGGAAGCGGCCATCGCCGAGGGAAAATTCCGTGAGGACCTTTACCACCGGCTTTCGGTCGTGCCGATCCGCGTGCCGCCGCTAGCGGAGCGGCGCGAGGATATTCCCGATCTCGTTGAATATTTCATGGAGCAGATTTCGCAAGCCACCGGCCTGCCGAAACGGCGTATCGGCGAGGACGCCATGGCGGTGCTGCAATCGCACGACTGGCCGGGCAACGTGCGACAGCTGCGCAACAACATCGAGCGGCTTATGATTTTGGCGGGCGGCGATCCCGACATGGTGCTCAATGCGAGCATGCTGCCGCCCGACGTCGGTTCGATGGTGCCGAGCATGCCCAACGGCAACGGCGGCGAGCAGCTGATGGGCCTGCCGTTGCGCGACGCCCGCGAAGTGTTCGAGCGCGAGTATCTGGTGGCGCAGATAAGCCGTTTCGGCGGCAACATCTCGCGCACCGCCGAGTTCGTTGGCATGGAGCGCTCAGCGCTCCATCGCAAGCTCAAGGCGCTGGGGATCGGTTAGACGATGTCGCGCATCGCTTACGTCAATGGCCGCTATCTGCCGCGCGCGGATGCTTCGGTGTCGATCGATGACCGCGGGCTTTTGTTCGCCGACGGCGTCTACGAGGTCTGCGAGGTGAGGGAAGGGCGCCTGGTGGACGAGCGACGTCACATGGCGCGGCTTGATCGTTCACTCAGGGAACTGCAGATCGACCGTCCCATGTCGAGTGCGGCACTCGGTATAGTGATGCGCGAAACGGTGCGCCGCAACCGCGTCCGCGACGGCGCCGTTTACGTGCAGGTCACGCGCGGCGTTGCGCGGCGGGATTTCGTGTTCCCTCTAGAGGGAACACGGCCGGCGCTGGTCGTAACCGCGCACGGCAATAATCTAGCAAAGCTCGAAAGCGCCGCCGCCGAAGGAATCGCCGTCATCACCGTTCCCGACATTCGTTGGCAGCGCGTCGACATCAAATCGCTGGCGCTTTTGCCAAACGTCCTGGCCAAGCAGACGGCGCGCGAGCAGGGAGCGCGAGAAGCCTGGCTGGTGGACAAAGCCGGGCGGATCACCGAAGGCGGTTCATCGAGTGCCTGGATCGTCAGCCGCGACGGCAAGCTCATCACCCATCCGTTGGGAAACGATATTCTGCCCGGCATCACCCGCTCGGTGGTCATCGACGCGATCAAGGCGCAGGGGCTTGCGTTCGAGGAACGCGCTTTCACCGTCGAAGAAGCCTACGCCGCCCGTGAAGCCTTCGTTACGTCGGCAAGCCAGATCGTTATGCCCGTGGTTCGTATTGACGGCCGGCCGGTCGGCAATGGCGCGCCGGGCCTGATCACTAGTGGGTTGCGGCGCGACTACCACCGTTACGCTGAAGTGACCTGAAGCATGCCGAACCAGTCGAAAACGGACGGTATTTCAGGTATTTGAACCATACGCCGTGAACTTAAGCTTGCACCCAACGCTGGCGTGCCATCTAATGTCTGCCTCCTGAGCCTCGCCCGCTTGGTGCAGGGATAAGCGGGCACCTGGCCTTAAAACCGGGCATTGAGAGCTTGGGCAAAAGATCTCGCGCGAAAGACGCGGGCAAAAAATGGAACACGGCCATGGCAGCCGAACGAGCGCAAAATCTGCAAGACACTTTTCTCAATCATGTCCGCAAAGCGAAAGTCCCGCTCACAATTTTCCTGGTCAACGGGGTCAAATTGCAGGGCGTGGTGACTTGGTTCGACAATTTTTGCGTGTTGCTGCGTCGGGACGGGCATTCCCAGCTCGTCTACAAGCACGCGATTTCGACCATCATGCCCGGTCACCCGGTCCAATTGTTCGAAGGCGGCGAGGATGCGCCGCCCGATAAGGCATAATTGGAACCGCGCCGCCGCGACGAGGCAGGCGACCGTCTGAGCGGGACCCGCTCGGAAACCGGCCGCGCCATCGTCATCGAGCCATGGGTCAAAGGAAGCGCCCGGGAGACGGCAAACCTGCGCGCGCCGCAAGCGCGGCTCGAGGAGGCGGTCGGTCTTGCCCGCGCCATCGATCTCAACGTGGTCGAGGCAGGGCTGGTCACACTCAGTACCGTGCGGCCCGCCACCTATGTCGGCAAAGGCAAGGTCGACGAAATTGCCGGCCTGGCCAAAAGCCTCGACGCCTCGGTCGTGGTCATGGACTGTCCGGTGTCGCCGGTGCAGCAGCGCAACTTGGAAAAGGCCTGGAACGCGAAGGTCATCGACCGCACCGGCTTGATTCTGGAGATCTTTGGCCGCCGCGCGCGCACGCGCGAGGGCGCGCTGCAGGTCGAACACGCGCATCTCAATTACCAGAAGAGCCGGCTGGTGCGCTCATGGACGCATCTCGAGCGCCAGCGTGGCGGCTTCGGCTTCCTCGGCGGACCGGGCGAGACGCAACTCGAAGCCGACCGCCGCGTCATTGAGGACCGCATCAAGCGCATCGAGGCGGAGCTTGATCGCGTCAAGCGCACGCGCAAGCTGCACCGCGATGCACGCAAGCGCGTGCCGTATCCGATCGTGGCGCTGGTCGGCTATACCAATGCCGGCAAATCGACGCTGTTCAACCGCATGACTGCGGCGACCGTGCTCTCGGCCGACATGCTGTTCGCCACGCTTGACCCGACCTTGCGCGCGCTAGAGTTGCCCCGCGGCAATCGCATCATCTTGTCCGATACCGTCGGCTTTATCTCCGATCTGCCGACCATGCTGGTGGCGGCGTTCCGTGCCACACTGGAAGAGGTGATCGAGGCCGACGTGATCCTGCATGTGCGCGACATGGCGCACGAGGACAGCGCGGCGCAGTCGCACGACGTCGAAAAAGTGCTGGAAGAGCTTGGCATAGCGTCGAGCGATCGGCGCCTAATCGAAGTGTGGAACAAGATCGACCGGCTCGACGCCGGTGGCCGCGCGCGACTTGCCAATCTCGCCGAACGGCAGCCGGCGGAGCGGCGTCCCATCCTGGTTTCGGCGCTGAGCGGTGAGGGGATCGATATCCTCACCGCGGCGGTCGAGGCACGCCTCGGCGAAAGTCGGCAGACCTTGCATCTCGTGCTCGATCCGGCCGATGGCGCGGGCTTAAGTTGGCTTTATCGTCATGCCGAGGTGCTGTCGCGGGAAATGCGCGAGGACGGCCAAATGGCGGTCGATGTGCGCGCCGATGCGATGAATGCCGACATGGTCCGGCACAAATACCGGCAGGCGAGTTAACTAATCGGCTCTTTCGGCCGCTTTCGCCGCGTCCCAGAGCGCGTCCATTTCCTCAAGGGTTGCGTCTTTCGGCGTCTTGCCGCGCGCGGCTAGCGCCTTTTCAATCGAGGCAAAACGCCGCTCGAACTTCAGGTTGGCCGCGCGCAAGATGCCTTCCGGATCGGCTTCGAGATGACGGGCAAGGTTGACGACGGCAAACAGCAGGTCGCCGGTTTCGGCGGCGGCCTTGTCGCGATGGTCGAGCTCGGCTTCAATTTCGTCGGCCTCCTCGCGGATCTTGGCCAGCACCGCGCGCGGATCGTTCCAGTCAAAGCCGACGCGTCCGGCCTTGTTCTGGAGTTTGAGCGCGCGGGTTAACGCGGGTAGGGCAACCGGCACCCCGGCCAGAGCCCCCGTCTCCACCGCCTCGCCGCGCTCGGCCTTTTCTTCGGCCTTGATGCGCTCCCAAAGGCCCTTGACCGCCTCGGCGGTGTGGCCCTCGGCGTTGGCAAAGACGTGCGGATGGCGGCGGATGAGCTTGGCGGTGACGGCCTCGACCACGTCGCCGAAATCGAAGGCGCCTTGCTCCTTTGGCAGTTCCTGCGCCATGCGCGCGTGGAACACCACCTGCAGGAGCAGGTCGCCGAGTTCGTCCTTTAAGTCGCTCAGATTGCCGCGGGCGATGGCGTCCGCGACCTCATAGGCTTCTTCCAGGGTGTATGGGGCGATCGTCGCGAAGGTCTGCTCAAGGTCCCAGGGGCAGCCGCTGCCGGGCGTGCGCAACGCCACCATGATCTCGATCAGCCGGGCGATGTCGCGGGAGGGCTTCAACGGTCACCTTCGGGGCCAGCCCGACGACAACAAGCAGGCTGAGCTTCAGCGGTCGTCACAGGTGTGTCGGCACCATTTAGGGAAGTCACTTTCTGAGCCAGTTTCAAATGTCACCCTCTAGGGAGGGTAAGATAGCCGCCTTTCCTGTGTGTTGTTCGGAATTCCTTGTGCCTATCCGACTTTGAACATGTGATTCGTCTGGCCACGACGTCTGGGGGCCTTGGCCGAACGGGACATATCAAGTTCTTTCTGCTTCTCGGCAATGTAGGCCAGAACCGGACCGAGCCGCTTGTTCTCAATGATCGCCGCCTGATTCACCCGCTGCCGTTTATCAAAGGCCCGATACGGCAGATCGACGCCGTTATGTCGGATCGCCAGCCGGCCATCGGGATAGTCGATCACCATGACCCGCTTGCGCGCCAGCGAACGGGTAATCTCGTTCGGTTCCATAATGAGCATCACCTGGTCGTATTGAAGCGTCAGGTTCACAGACACCGATCGTTCTTCCTTCCAGGCGAAGGCATCGTCCAGATCGTCATGCTCGGCGCAGGAGCGATGCAGATCCCTGTCGTCGAAGGGCGGCTTGGCAAAGCGGGCGTTGTAGTCTGCCATGAATACCGGCAGGAACGCATTGCCGGCCTCCATGCTGCTGATGCCCAGAAGCCTCATCTCCTTGACGAGCCGGTCCTGCAGCGTCGCGTTTGCCCGTTCCACACGCCCCTTGGCCTGCGAGGAATTGGCGCAGATGATGTCGATGTTGAGCGCATGTAATGCCCGGCCGAACTGGGTCATGCCATCCCCGCCGGCGGCATCTTTTTTGTTGACCCGAAATACGCCGTGCTTGTCGGAATAGAAGGCGACCGGCTTGCCGTGCTGCTCCAAATAGGTCCGTGTCGCCTTGAAATAATCGAAAGTGCCCTCGCTCTCGACAAACTGCAGATGCATCAACCGGCTGGTCGCATCATCAATGTAGACGAGCAGGGTGCATTGCGGCCCACGGCTCTCGAACCACCAGTGTTGCGAGCCATCGATCTGGATCAGCTCACCAACACACTCGCGGCGATTGCGGGGCTGATGAACCGGCTTCATCCGCTGCTTGCGATCCTTCCAAAACCCGGCTGCCATCATCCATTGCCGGATCGTCTCCCGACCAAGACGGATGCCATGCAGATCAGAGAGCTTCTCGGCCGCAAGCGTCGGCCCGAAGTCGCTATAACGCTCGCGAATGAGGCCAATGACCTCAGCCCTCAGGCCGATGGGGTAGCTCCGGTTGCTCCGTTTGCCGCGTCGCTTGGAAACCAAGGCCGCGGGGCCGCGCTGGCGGTAGGCCTTCGCCAGCCGTAAGACCTGGCGGCGCCCAAGCCCAACCTCGCTGCCTCGGAAACCCTGATCCGGTCTTCTGCCAGATCGCGCAAAACGCTCATCCGATCGATCTCTGAACGGCTCATCGTAATCACCGTCATCGGCCGCTCCCCATGCCACTCCAAAAACTGCGCAGGGTGACATCTGTATCTGGGCCAAGGGTGACTTCTCTATCGGGCGTCTACAACGGGTATTCGCATAAGACATATTATGGAATATCTCTCGGCGATGCGGAAACAACCGCCGGTTTAACATTGCTACGGAATATATTGATTTCACTTGTTTATTCATTGTGCTGATGAGTCGGGCCCCTTGCGGCTTAGGTTCGCCGGATCAGCACGTTGGCTGCTGAACCGGCAATACGACATTAGCGCGCCGCGAACTGCATCCCGTCATAGGCGGGCTCGACATGAGCCGGCAATTTGGCGCGCAACGCCTCGTAGTCGAGGTCGGAGTGCAGATTGGTCAGGATGGCGCGCTTGGGCTTGATGCGGGCGATCCAGTCGAGCGCCTCGTCGAGATTCATGTGGCTCGGATGTGGGCTCAGGCGCAGCGCGTCCACGATCCAGACGTCGAGCCCGGCCATGGCCGGCAGGCTTGCCGCGGGCAGACTTTTGATGTCGGCCGAATAGGCGACATTGCCGAAGCGGAACCCGAGCGAGGCGATGTCGCCGTGTTCTTGCAGCACCGGAACGGCTTCGATCGCGCCACCCTGCCCGTTGATGCTCACAGCCTGGCCGGGAGCGAGCAGGTGTACGCTTGCGATTGGCGGATAGTCGCTGCCAGGCGGGCTTACAAAGCAATAGGCGAAGCGCACCCGCATGACCTGCGCGGTCGGTTCATCCATATAGGCATCGACGCGGCGGCGATTTTTCACGAACAGCGGCCGCAGATCGTCGATGCCGTGGGTGTGGTCGGCGTGCTCGTGCGTGAAGAGGACGCCGTCCACCCAATCGACGTTGGCGTCCAGCAGCTGCTCGCGCAGGTCCGGGGTGCAGTCGACGAGAACGCGCGTGAGCTTTCCTTGCCCCTGCGCGCGTTCGACCAATAAGGAGCACCGCCGGCGGCGGTTTTTTGGGTTGTTCGGGTCGCAGGCGCCCCAGCCCAGCGCCACCCGCGGCACGCCCATCGATGAACCGCAGCCGAGGATGGTGAATGTGAGGGTCATTCGGCGGCCACCGCGCCGTCAGCCAGATTGCGCGGCACTTTGTTGAACAGGCGGAAAAAATTCTCCGTGGTCTGCCGTGTTATCTCGTCGAGCGCGACACCGCGCGCCTGCGCCAGTACCTTGGCCGTTTCCACGACAAAAGCCGGCTCATTGCGCTTGCCGCGGTACGGCAGCGGCGCGAGGTAAGGCGCGTCTGTTTCGACCAGCACGCGATCCGCAGGAAGCGCCGCGGCAATCGCGCGCAACTCGTCGGAGCGCTTAAAGGTGAGGATGCCGGTAAACGACACTGAGAGGCCGAGTTCGATGCCCTTGAAGGCCAGATCGCGGCCGCCGGTAAAGCAATGCAACACCGCGGGGAAGGCGCCCTTCCCCGTTTCCTCTTCAAGGATCCGCGCCATGTCGGCGTCGCAGTCGCGCGAGTGGATCACCAGCGGCAGGCCGGTTTCGCGTGCCGCCGCAATATGCTGGCGGAAGCTTTTCTCCTGCGCCTGGCGCGGGCTGCTGTCGTAGTGATAATCGAGGCCCGCTTCGCCGATGGCGACGATCTTCGGGTGCTTGGACAGGGCGACCAGCGTCTCGGCGTCGATGTCCGGTTCTTCGGCGGCGTGGTGCGGATGGGTGCCGACCGAACAGTAGATTTCCGGAAATTGCTCAGCGATCGCCAGCACTTGCGCGTGCTGATGGACGCGCGTGGAAATCGTGACGATGCGGCCGACGCCCGCGCCGCGCGCACGCGCCACCACCGCCTCGAGTTCGGCGGCAAAATCGGGAAAATCGAGGTGGCAGTGGCTATCGACCAGCATTATCAGGCGCTTTTGGAGTCCGGCTCGGGTTCGACATAGCGCGGGAACACCGGCGAAGGCTGCGGCAAGACCCGTCCCGGAGCTATGCGTTTCTTGCCGTTAAGCTCGGAGAAGCTGCGTTCCTCGGGCTCGACGGCGAGAAGCTCGAGAAGTTTCGCAGCCGAGGATGGCACGAAAGGTTGCGCCATGATGCCAACGCATCGCAGCACCTCGGCGGTGACGTAAAGTACGGTCCCCTGCCGCTTCGGGTCGGTCTTGGCCAGCGCCCATGGCGCCTCCGAGGCAAAATAACGGTTGGCGTCGGCGACCACGGCCCAGACCGTGTTGAGCACCTGATGCAGGCTTTGCGTCTTCATGTGCTCGCGCGCCGTCGCGATCATGGCATCGGCCGCCGCGAGGATCGTCTTGTCGGCGACGCTGAACGCGCCGGGTTCCGGTACCTTGCCGGCGAACTGCTTGCCGATCATGGTCAGCGAGCGCTGCGCCAGATTTCCGAGATCGTTGGCGAGATCGGCGTTGATGCGGTTGACGATCGCCTCGTGCGAATAATTGCCATCCTGGCCGAACGGCACCTCGCGCAAGAAGAAATAGCGCAGCGGGTCCACGCCATAGGCGTCGGCAAGCGCGAACGGGTCGATCACGTTGCCGACCGACTTCGACATTTTCTCGCCGCGGTTGAACAGGAAGCCGTGGGAGAAGATGCGCTTGGGCACGGCGATGCCTGCCGACATCAGGAAGGCCGGCCAATAGACGGCGTGAAAACGCACGATGTCCTTGCCGATGACATGCAGCGCCGCCGGCCAGTAGCGCTTGAACATCTCGGATTTGTCGTCGGGAAAGCCGACGGCGGTGATGTAGTTGGTCAGCGCGTCGACCCACACATACATGATGTGCTTGGCGTTGCCTGGCACGCGGATGCCCCAGTCGAACGTGGTGCGCGAGATCGACAGGTCCTGCAGGCCGCCGCGCACGAAACTCGCGACTTCGTTGAGGCGCTCCTTGGGCAGCACGAAATTCGGCTGCTCGTAGAGCTTGAGCAATTTCTCCTGATAGGCCGACAGGCGGAAGAAATAACTCTCCTCCTCCACCCACTCGACCGGCGTGCCGGTCTTCGACGACACGCGCACCTTCTGCTCGTTGAGCTGCGTTTCGTCCTCGGCGTAATAGGCCTCGTCGCGCACCGAATACCAGCCGGCATATTTGTCGAGATAGATGTCGCCCGCCTTCTCCATGCGCCGCCAGATTTCCTCCGAAGAACGGTGATGGCGTTCTTCGGTGGTGCGGATGAAGTCATCGTTGGAACACTCCATGCGCGCAACCATGGCGCGGAAGCGCTCGACGTTGCGGTCGACGAGCGCGCGCGCCGTGATTCCCTCGCGGGTCGCGGTCTGCTGGATCTTCTGCCCGTGCTCGTCGGTGCCGGTGAGAAAATAGACGTCATAACCGTCGAGCCGCATGAAGCGGGCGATGGCGTCGGTCGCGATCGCCTCATAGGCGTGGCCGATATGCGGCGGGCCGTTCGGGTAGGAAATCGCGGTGGTGATGTAAAACGGGGTCTTCGCCGGCATGTTCCGATTTCATTAAAAGTGTCAGCGGCCAGAAGGCGTGGCCGGCGATGCGCAGGCTTAGGTATCAACCACGGGCGGTTGCGGCAAGTCATGAGGCAAGTCATGCGGCAAGCCGGACGAATTAATGGTTGGCGCGGCATCGGTATAATAGAATCCACGACTCAACCGCACGGCCGATACCGCCGTTTCCCGTCTCAAGGAGAGCGTCCATGCAAACCAGTCGCGGCACGGCCGCCAGCCGGGCAGCCGACATGACGGCAATCCAGAAATGGCTGGCGGGGCTCGCCGCAACGATTGTCGTCTGCATCGTTGCCTATCAGTGGATCGATCGCCCGCTGTCGCTGTTTGCCGATGGCCGCCTGATCCAGCACCGGACCTATTCGGCCCTCACCCACATCCCCGACCCGTTCATGCCCGCGGCGGTGATTGCCTTCACGCTCATCGGGCTTTGCATTTTTTCCCTTGCCGCGCGGTCCTTGCCGAAAATCGAAGTGACGGCGCTGTTGTGCAGCATCAGCGCCATCGTCGTCGACGCGACCAAGGGCGTGCTCAAATTTGCCTTTGGCCGAACCTGGCCGGACACCTGGATCGAAAACAACCCCTCGTTCATCCACGATGGCGTCTATGGATTCAATTTTTTTCACGGTGGCCGTGGCTATATGGCATTTCCCTCCGGACACATGGCGCTGACTTGCGCGGTGCTTACGGTGCTGTGGCTCGCCTATCCGAAAGTTCGGGCGCTTTACGCGCTGGTGGCCCTTGCCGTTGCGGTAGGGCTAATCGGCGCCAATTATCATTTTCTCAGCGACATCGTCGCCGGAAGCTTCGTCGGTGTTTCGACCGGCTGGATGGTGACGGCGATGTGGCAGGCACGCCAGCGGTGACGCGCTAACCGCGCGTTGTCTCCGCCAGCGTTCCAAACACGGAAAAGACCAGCGGCTTGCGCTCGAGATTATAGGCCTCGGCATCGCGCGCTGCGCGGTTGATCTTGCCCCAGGCGAGCGCCAGCGCATTCATGCGCTGCTTGGGCTGCCCGCTTTCGAGTTGCCGCGATAGCCAGGCGTTGACCATGTCGATGAAGCGCGACAAAGTTTGCGGCTCGCTGCCGCCGAGGGCATCGCCGAGCGCGTGCAAGGCTCGCGGATCGGGCTCGGGCAACTGCGCCAGCAGGTCGAGCACACGCTGACGCAGTGCCAGCGCCTTGCTATCGAGCAACGCAAAGGCCCGGGCAACGCTGCCGTCTGCCGCGGCCGCCGCCGCTTCGATCTCGGCGTCGTCGGCAGCGCGCCCCGTGGCGGCGGCAACCGCGCGGGCGACGTCGGCGGCCTCGAGCGGACGCAACAGCAGCCGGCGGCAACGCGAGCGGATTGTCGGCAGCACCCGGCCCGGCGCCTGGCTCACCAGCAGCAGCAGCGCACGCGCCGGCGGTTCTTCCAGCACTTTCAAAAGCGCATTGGCGCCGGCTCGGTTGAGTTCGTCCACCGCATCGACAATGGCGACGCGCCAGCCACCCTCGCTCGCGGTAGCGCCGAAAAATCCGACCGAACGGCGGATGTCCTCGACCGCGATATCCTGGCGCAGCCTGCCCTTGTCGTTGAGGGTACGCTCAAGCACCAGAAGATCGCCGTGCGCCTGCGCGGCGACGCGGCGGGTAACCGGATGATCGGCAGCCAGCGCGAGCGAGGTCGCCTTCTGGACTGCGGACGAGCCTGGGTCGGGATGCGCGAGGACAAAACGCGCCATGCGATATACGAGCGTCGCCTTGCCGATGCCGGGTTCGCCGCCGATCAGCCAGGCGTGCGGGATGCGCCCGCTTTTGTATGCGTCGAGCAGCGTCCGCTCGGCTTGATCCTGGCCGAACAGGGTCACGGTTTCGCGCGGCGGCGGGCTTTCGACGTCGTCTGGTTCATCGCTCATGGCGCCACCGCTTCGGCAAGACCGGCGAGCCCGGGATGCAGGCGTTGCTGCACGATTGCCCAGATGCGCTCGGCGACGACGTCCTTGGGCGCGCGGCCGTCGATGATAACGCAGCGCTTAGGCTCGAGTTCGGCCAGCGCGCGGTAGGCACTGCGCAGCTGCCCGTGAAATTCGATTGCCTCGCCTTCGAAGCGATCGGCATCGCCCTCGCCACGCCGTCGTTTGGCGCGCGCGAGCCCTACTGTCGCCGGCACGTCGAGGATGAAGGTGAGGTCAGGCACGGCGCCGCCGACGGTGACGCGCTCGAGGCTGCGGATCAGCCGCGGGTCGACGTGGCCGACGGCGCCCTGATAGACCCGGGTCGAATCGATGAAGCGGTCGCAGATCACCCACTTACCGGCGGCGATCGCCGGGCGGATCACGGTGCGCAGATGATCGTCGCGCGCCGCCGCAAACAGGATCGCTTCCGTTTCCGGTCCGAGCGGCTTGGCGAGGCCCGACAGCAGAATGTGGCGGATGATCTCGGCGCCGGGCGAGCCGCCCGGTTCGCGGGTGATCACCGGGTCGATGCCGACGGTCCTGAGCCGCTCGCCGAGCAGGCGCGCATGCGTCGACTTGCCGCTGCCCTCGCCGCCCTCGAAGGTGATGAAATATCCGCGCATCTAGCCGATCATAGCCGCTCGGCTCCGGCGCGGAACAGGCCGATCATCAATTCGCTGACGCCGTCGACGGCGCGCTGCGAGATATTGCCTTTGCCGACGCTGTCGGCGGCCTGGAGCGGCTGTTCGAGCACCAGATTGTCGTTGCGCCAAACCTTGACCTTGCCGATGAGGCTGCCCTGCGCGACCGGCGCCGGCACCGGCCCGGTATAGACGATGCGCGCGACGATCTTGTCGCCGCCGGCCTTGGGCACCATGATACGCACCAGCCCGGTCGCCACCAGCGGCACGGAGCCGGTCGAACCGCCGAATACCTTGGCGTAGCCGATGGTCTGTCCCTCGGCAAACAGCACGCGCCGCTCGAAATTGTGGAAGCCCCACTCCAGCAGTTTCTTGGCTTCGTCGGCGCGTTCCTTGGCGGATTTCTCGCCGTTGACGACGACGATGAGGCGCACGTCGTTCTGCTTGGCCGAACCGACCAGGCCGTAGCCCGCCTCCTTGGTGAAGCCGGTCTTGAGCCCGTCGGCGCCGTCGACGACACCGATGAGCGGATCGCGGTTCTGCTGCCTTATCTTGTTCCAGGTGAACTCGCGTTCGCCGAAGATGGCGTAGTATTCCGGATAATTCAGGATGATGTCGCGCGCGAGCGTGGCGAGTTCGCGCGTCGTCACCTTCGTTCCAGGATCCGGCAGGCCGTTCGAATTGGTGAACACCGACTTGGCAAGACCGATTTCACGCGCACGCTGCGTCAGCTTGGCGGCGAACTCGGTTTCGCTGCCGGCGATGCCCTCGGCGAGCGCGATGCAGGCATCGTTCCCGGACTGGATGATGGCGCCGCGCAGCAGGTTCTCGACGCTGACCTTGCTGTTGAGTTCGGCATACATGGTCGAGGAATGCGACGGCGCGCCGCCCTTGCGCCAGGCATTTTCGCTGATCGGGAATTCGTCGCTGAGCTTGAGCCGGCCCTGCTTGAGCTCGTTGAAGACGTATTCGACCGTCATCAGCTTGGCCAGACTCGCCGGGAAAATGAGCTGATCGGGGTTGCGCTCGTAGAGCACGTTGCCGTTTTCCGCGTCGATCAAAATGGCGTGCGGCGCGGTGATGCCGACCTCGTCCTTCTTGACGACGGGCGCCGCCGCCTTTTTGGCGGGCGGCGGCGCGGGGTCCTTGGCGGCGATTGCGGGGCCGGCGGCGAGCGCGGCAGCCAGCAAGGCGGGCAATATCTGACGATAAATGTTCATCGAAATTCGTCCGGACGGCGCAGCAACGCGCGGCCCTGTTATCGGCAGCAAATGCGGCTTTTGGCGGCGGAAGTAAGGCTTAGTACAGTCCGCGGCCGCTCATCGCAGCAGTTCCCGCATCATAGCGCACGGGCGCATAGGCGGAAACTGGCGACGTCAGCGGCGCGTCCATCCTGTGGACGGGTTGGGCTGGAGTTTCGGCCCGCGCCATCGTTACAGGCTCGGCGCGCTGCACGGCGGCGACTTCGCGCGCGCCCTCGCCCAGCCTATAGGGGCGCTCCGGCGGCGACGGCACCGCCGAACCCAGCTGTTTGAGCGGACGCGAATCGAACACGGCCGGTACGAAGGCTTGCGCCGAGGCAACCTGCACGCCTGCCGCCGGCGTGCCTTCGCGCAATGTCGCTTCAAGCTTGCGGTCGTCGGAGCCGGCGAGCGGCGCGCGCCCGACATACTCGACCTTCACCTTGGCCACGCCCTCGCCGTAGAAGCCGAGCAGCTTGGCCGTGCGCACCGAGAGATCGATGACGCGGTTACCGACATAAGGGCCGCGGTCGTTGACGCGGACCACGATCGAACGCTGGTTGCGCAGATTGGTGACGCGCACGTAGCAAGGCAGCGGCAGCGTCGGATGCGCCGCCGTGATCGCATTCATGTCGAAGATTTCGCCGTTGGCGGTATAGCGGCCGTGGAAATCGTCGCCGTACCACGAGGCAAGGCCGACATCGGAATAATGACTGTCCTCTTGCGGGACGTAAGTGCGGCCGGCAATCACGTAAGGCGCACCCACCCGGTAAACCCCGCCGCCTTTCGGCACGTCCTGCCCCGGGTCGACGACGCGAGCGCTGGACAAAACGCCGTAGCGCGGATCGACCTTGCTGGAGAGGCCGCTCGAGCAATTCGCCAGCGCCAGGCACACGAGCCCGAGCGCTGCCAGACGCACAGCGACACGCACACGCGGCAACGGTTCGGAAACCCCCCGAAAACCCATACGGCCGGCTTAACCCCCGTTGACGAAGCGCTGATAATACCGCGCCTTGGCGTGAAAGGACATGGCAAGCGCGCCGAGATGGTGAAAAAACAGTTCCATTTCCGGCGCTTGGCCCACCCCGGCCGAGGGCGGCCTGAGTAACCGAGGGACACAAGGCTTGCAAGCAGGCTTTGATTCAGCCAATTCGGTTAGGCTTGTTCGGCGTGACTTGCGCGGGACGGAAGGGTGGCCGAGTGGTTTAAGGCACCGGTCTTGAAAACCGGCGTGCCCGCAAGGGTACCGTGAGTTCGAATCTCACCCCTTCCGCCAGCCGAGTCGAAAGTGCGGCGGAATCTCGCCGAATTGCCATCACTTCATCGGGCGGTAGAACTGTTCATCGAAAGGACTGCCGCCGATAGGCAGCAGTTCGTCGCGAAACTTGCGCGTATGGGCGGCCTGCTCATGCGCTTCAAGCGCGGCCTTGTCCCTCCAGACTTCCACCAGCGTCAAATGGTTGGGCTTGGCGGTCTGCTCCAATACATCGAAGCGCAACACGCCCGCGTCATTGACGCTTGCGGCGCTGAGTTGCTTGATCGAGGCAAGGCCCGCGTCCTTTTTTGCTCCCGCATAATCGACATGCGTGATGACGTAGATCGCGCGCTTGCCGTGCGGCTTTGCCGGACCGAGCGCGAACGCGGTGTGCACACGTTCGTCGTAGGGTGCAATCAACATCGGCGCCAGCTGGCCGCGGGACTGCTTGGTGGCCTCCCCGGCCCCGTGGCTGCCTTGCGCCTTGGCATCCTGCCAGGTCTCAAAGAGGACGAAATGGCGCGGCTGCGCGGTGTTCTGGAAGACTACGAAATCGACATTCCCGGGCTCCTTGCGGGCGGTGTCGCGCAGCTTGCGCAGCAGCGACTGCGCCGCGTCGCGAGCCGGTGGCGCGATCTCAATGTAAGTTATGACATAAGCCGGCCCCGTGCTTTGCGCGCGGCCTGGCGAACCCGCGGCGAGCAAGATCAGCATCGCCGCTACGGTGACAAGATAACGCATGGCCGCCATTTGGGTTTCTCCCCAGACATTCGGTTTCTGATGAACCGTTACGCATCGTGCAACAGCTGGTGCGGGCCGCCGCCGGCAGCGCCTTACTATTGCCCTGGCGGCGCAACTTCCGCCGACTGGCCGCTGCGCTTGAGCGCCGCGGCGACAAAGCCCGACGCCTTCACGTCCTCGACAAAGGATTTCAGGTAGCCAACGCCCGCCAGGCGGCCTTTGGGCGTGCCCATGGCCTGCCGGATATCCATGAACCGATCTTGCATGATGCGCATGCCCGCATGCGCGTCGGCGTATGCCGCGAGCGCCTGCCGCACGCCGGCGACGGCGTCGAGTTTGTCCTTGACGAAAATATCGAAGGCATCGGGTCCCTTGGCGCCGTCCCCATGCACAAGCGTGGCGTTCTTCAGGTTCCGGGTCAGATACAGATCGTAGGCGGATCCGACGTTCACGGCGATGCGCATTCCGGGACGATCGGCGTCGGCCACGGTTTTCAGCGGCGAGGCCGCCGTCACCATATAGGTGCCCTCGATGATCACGTAGGGCGCGGTGAATTCAATTTCGGCCGCGCGCACCGGCTCGATGGCAATGAAGGCGATGTCCCACTCTCCCTTCTTGCCGGCGGCGAACACTGCGCCGGCGCTCTCGAAGGTGACGAACTCAACGGGAACGCCCAAACGCCGCGCCAGCTCCCGCGCCAGGTCCGGCGTGATGCCTTTCGGCTCGCCGGTCTTGGCGTCCTTCTGGGCGAGCACACGATTGCCGAAGTTGATGGCGGCGCGCATCTTGCCGGTCGGCGCGAGGTCTTTGAGTACATCCGGCGATACGCCGCCCGCCGCGGCGGCCGGAAGCACGGCCATGCAAAGCAAGAGCGAGGCCAGAAAAAGCTGTTGCATGGGCTTAACTCCTCTGCGCGCGCCGGAGGGGCGCGAGTGGAGTTAAGCCGTTCGGCGATTTGCAGACAAGGCGGGGGGCGCCGCGCGGACCGACGCGACGCCTAGGCACTCGACGTCTATGTGCGGAGGTATCGAAAAACGACCGCCGAGAGAATGAGGATTCCGGTGAATGTCGGAAGCCAATACTGGATTGTCACTCCGAAAACCGTGAAGTCACGCATCAAGAAGGTCACACCCGCGTCCATGCGCTGGAATATAGGAGCGTTCGCGCGTTAAAATCTCATAGCGATTTAGGCGTGCCGTATCTACCCCGGAGTAAACTGTCGCCGTGCCAGCGATCGCTTCGCGCGGCCGTTCATTCCCACGCGTCGAAAATATCCGGCAGCAGCGGGCCTCCCGACGTGCGGCACTCGCGTTGGCAATAGCGATCGCAGGCGTCGCCGAGCTTGAGGCAATATCCTTGTCCTTGTGCGTCGGCGCTCAGGCAGGCCGCAACCCCCCACGTGCAATGAGCCCCGCAATCGTTCCAGCAGGCGTTCTCCGCACTCACGGCCTCCGCCCGCTCGCTGCGCGGGAATGGCGGCGCCGTGTTTGGCGTGTTGTAGCGCCAGACAACGGGGCGCTGCGTGCCCGTCTCGGCCGCGCCCGGCGCGACAAGGCTCGGCAGCAGCAGAAGGCCGCCACACAAGGACCACAAGATCAGCGTCCGCGTCATTGCCGGACAGCATAGCGCCGTGGCGCCCTCACGCAATCGGGACCGGTGGACGGAGGGCGGTGGACCATCCGGAACTTTCGCCGCACCTTGCGGCTTGCTAGAGTCATAAGTTGACATGCGGGGCGCGTTTTCAGCGGCGCTTGCGATGCGCCTGAGGACCAATTCCGTGACCATTGCCGACCCCTCCGCAACGCCGCGCGGCCACGATCCGGCGCATGGCCCGGCGCAGACTTTCGGTACCGCCGGCATCAAGCCGATGACGCGGCCGAGCCTCGCCACGCGCGCCTTCATGACCGTGGTCGCTTTCGTCGAACGGCTCAATCTGACATTCAGCAAGGTCGGCAATCCTCCGATCTACGACAACGCAGTCTTCCCCTGGACCAAGGATATCGAGCGCGACTGGCGCACGATCCGCGCCGAGCTTGACCGCGTGCTCAAGCGCAAGGACGAACTGCCCGGTTTCCATGAGCTGGCGACCGACGTCGCCAGCATCAGCAAGGATCGCGGCTGGAAGACGTTTCTGCTTGCGGGCTACGGCTTCAAGTCCGAGGCCAACATTGCCCTGTGCCCGAACACCTGGGCGGTGTGCCAGAAGATCCCCGGGCTGATCACCGTGATGTTCTCCATCCTCGAGCCGGGCAAGCACCTGCCGCCGCATCGCGGACCCTACAACGGCGTGCTGCGTCTGCATCTCGGGCTGATCGTGCCGGAGCCGCGCGAGCAACTCGGCATCCGTGTCGAGAAGGATATTTACCGCTGGAAGGAAGGCGAAGCCGTCATTTTCGACGACGCCTACGAGCACGAGGCCTGGAACCGCACGCCGCACACCCGCGTGGTGCTGTTCGTCGATTTCCGCAAGCCGCTGCGCTTTCCGGCCAATTTCCTGAACTGGCTGCTGCTCAATCTGGCGATGTTTACGCCCTTCATCCGCGAGGGCATGGATAACCAGAAGGCCTGGGAAAAGAAGTTCTACGAAGAGGCACAGGCGCTGCGCAACGGCTAGCCCTTGCGCCGACAGGCGTTCACCGCTAGCTCCCTGCCTGCATGGATGACCGCACCAAAATCGAGGCGCCGGCGCCGAAGGTGAGCTTTGTCTCGCTCGGCTGCCCCAAGGCGCTGGTCGATTCAGAGCGCATCGTCACGCGGCTGCGCGCCGAAGGTTACGAGCTTTCGCGCGAGCACGCAGGCTCCGACGTGGTCATCGTCAACACTTGCGGTTTTCTCGACAGCGCCAAGGCGGAGTCGCTTGGCGCCATCGGCCGCGCACTCAAGGACAACGGCAAGGTCATCGTTACCGGCTGCATGGGCGCCGAACCGGAAACCATCACGCAGGCGTTTCCTCAGGTGCTGGCGGTGAGCGGCCCGCAACAATACGAGAGTGTCGTCGATGCCGTGCATCGCGCGGTGCCGCCGCGGCACGATCCGTTTCTCGACCTGGTGCCGCCGGAAGGTATCAAGCTCACGCCGCGGCACTACGCGTATCTGAAAATTTCCGAGGGTTGCAACAACCGCTGCTCGTTCTGCATCATCCCGCGGCTGCGCGGCGATCTGAACTCGCGTCCCGCCGCCGACGTGCTGCGCGAGGCCGAGCGGCTGGTAAAGGCGGGCGTGAAAGAGCTGCTGGTCATCTCGCAGGACACCTCGGCCTACGGACTCGACATCAAATATGCGCCGAGCCAGTGGCAGGGCCGCGAGGTCAAGGCCAAGTTCATCGATCTCGCGCGAGAACTTGGCGAACTTGGCGCCTGGGTGCGGCTGCACTACGTTTACCCTTACCCGCACGTCGACGCCATCTTCCCGCTGATGGCCGAAGGAAAAATCCTCCCCTATCTCGACATTCCGTTCCAGCACGCGGCGCCCGACGTGCTCAGGCGCATGAAGCGGCCGGCGGCGCAGGAAAAGACGCTGGAGCGCATCGCAAAATGGCGCGACGTTTGCCCGGGCCTGACGCTGCGCTCGACCTTCATCGTCGGCTTTCCCGGCGAGACCGAGACCGAGTTTGAATTTCTGCTGCAATGGCTTGAGGAAGCCGCGCTCGACCGCGTCGGCTGCTTCAAGTACGAGCCGGTGCGCGGTGCCGCGGCGAACGCCATCGCCGCGCCGGTTGCCGATGAGGTAAAGGAACAGCGCTGGCACCGCTTCATGCGGGCGCAGCAGAAAATCTCGGCGCGGCGGCTCAAGCGCAAGGTCGGCTCGCGGCAGAAGGTGATGATCGACGAGGTCGGCGCAAGCGTCGCCAAAGGTCGCTCGATGGCCGACGCGCCGGAAATCGACGGCGCCGTTTACGTCGCCAGCCGCCGGCCGTTGCGCGTCGGCGAAATTGCCACGGTGAAGATCGAGCGCGCTGACGCTTACGATCTGCATGGCACCGCCGTCGGCTTTTGACCGGCGCAACTGTCCGCGGGTTCTCGCGTCCTCTTCGAGCTTTACAGCCGATAGAAGCGCGCCGCGTTGTCGTGCAGCACGGCGCGCTGCTCGGCTTCGGTATATTCGGCCAGCACCTTTTTGTAGATGCCGAAGAAGTCGGCGTAACTCGCGTGCAACTTCTCCAGTGGAAAGTTGCTCCCGTAGATCGTGCGCTCGATGCCGAACATCTGGATACAGTCGCGGATCACCTGGCGCGCCTGTGCGTAGGTCAGCCCGTTGCTGAACATGCCGAGCCCGGACAGCTTGACGTGCAGATTGGGGAACGCCGCCATGGCGCCAAGCGCCGCGCGCCACTCCGCGATCGCTTCGGGCGTCCGCTCGGTGAGCATGCCGGCGTGCACCAGGATCATGCGCACGTTGGGGAAGGCCTTGAGCAGGCCGACCGCGTATTTCGCCTGCGCGGCATAGACCTGAAGCTCGAAGCTGAGGTCGTATTTCTCCAGGAGCGCAAAGCCGCGGCGGAACTCTGGCGAATTGCACCAGTCCGGCCGCGGCGCGCCCTGCCGCACCGGATCCTTGTCCCAGTAGAGCATGTTGCGCACGCCGCGCATGTTGGGAAACCGCTTCTGCGCCTTCAGCGCGGCCTCGATGCCTTCGTCGGCGAGATTGGCGTTGCAGACGACAGCGTGCGGAAAACCGTGCCTGTCGGCGACACCTTGCAGCCAACGCGTCTCCTCAAGTTCCTTGCCCGGGCCCCACATCGCCGTCACATGCACCGATTTGGTGAAGCCCTGTGGCACGATGTCGTTCATGAATTCTTCGACCGGATAGTCGCGACGAATGCCGAAATAATCGCCGAACATCCGCGGGATCGGCGGATCGGCGAGCCAGCCGACGTCGGCCCGTCGCCAGATGTGATGATGAGTGTCGATCGCCGGTCCGCTGTAGGCCGCCATTTATTTGCTCCGTTTATTGCGCGGCCACAACTTTGGTGACCGCGCCGGTCAATGTTTCAAGGTCTTCGGCCGAAATGGTGAAGGCCGGCGTGACGTAAATAACGTTGCCGAGCGGACGCACGAAGACGCCCTCGGCGATGAAACGCGCGCGCAAGGCCTCAACGTCTTTGATACGATGCAACTCGACCACGCCGATGGCGCCGCGCACGCGTACGTCCTTGACGCCGGGCATGCCGCGGCACGGCGCCAGACCTTGCTCCAAGGCGGATGCGATGGCTGCCACCTGTTGCAGCCGCGGCTCGCGCTCGAACAGATCGAGCGAGGCGTTGGCCGCGGCGCAGGCGAGCGCATTGGCCATATAGCTCGGCCCATGCATCAAGGCCTTGGCTGCGTCGTCCGCCCAGAAGGCGTCGAACACCTTTTGCGTGGCGACAGTGGCGGCAAGCCCCAGCGTGCCGCCGGTCAGCGCCTTCGACAGCGCCACGATGTCGGGAACGACGCCGGCGGCTTCGCACGCAAACATTGTGCCGGTGCGGCCGAACCCGGTGAACACCTCGTCGACAATTAATAACAGCTCGTGCTTGTCGGCGAGTGCGCGCAATCGTTGCAATACGTCCGCGTCATGAAAGCGCATGCCGCCGGCACCCTGCACCAACGGCTCGACGATGATGCCGGCGAACTCACCGGCCTGGCGCCTAAGAATACCCTCAAGCCCGGCGGCGCTCTCGTCATCAATCGGCAGATCGACAACAGGATGATGCGGCATCATGTCCAGAAGTTGCCCGTGCATGCTGATGCCGGGATCACTCACCGTCATGGCTCCGGCAGTATCGCCGTGATAACCGCCCTTGAAGCTGACGAAGCGCGTGCGCCCCTTGACGCCGCGATTGATCCAGTATTGCGCCGCCATCTTCAGCGCCACCTCGACTGCCACCGAGCCGGAATCGGAAAAGAACACTTTGGTGAGATCGCCGGGCAGCAGCGCGGCTAGGCGCGCGGCGAGCGTCAAGGCCTGCTCGTGCACCAGGCCGCCGAACATCACGTGCGGCATTGCCTTGAGCTGCGCTTCGAGCGCAGCGGCGATATGCGGATGGTTATAGCCATGGCACGCGGTCCACCACGAAGCGACACCGTCGATCAGCTCGCGGCCATCGGCGAGCACGATGCGCGAGCCCTGCGTGGCGACAACGGCAAGCGGTGCGGCCGCCGTCTTCATCTGCGCATAAGGACGCCAGATGTGGCCGAGGCCCGCCGCATACCAGTCCGGCACCACGGTTTTTTTGCTTTTATCGCCGGCCATTGGCGCTTCCCCGCCTGAAGGCGCTATTGTGCCCGCTATCGCAGTCAAGGTCACCTGATGCCGCCGCTCGAGCGCTATGCGCAATCAAAGCTTGATGACTTGCAGCGCCGCAACTTGCGCCGCGCGCTCACCGACACGTTGCGCGAGGACGGTATCTGGGTCGAGCGCGACGGCAAGCGCCTGCTGTCGTTTTCCTGCAACGACTATCTCAATCTGACGCAGCATCCGCAGGTCAAGCGCGCAGCGGCCGCCGCGCTTGAGCGCTACGGCGCAGGCTCGGGCGCCTCGCGGCTGGTCACCGGCAATCACCCGCTCTACGCTGAACTAGAAGGCCGGCTGGCGCGCATCAAGGGCACCGAGGCGGCCGTCGTGTTCGGCTCCGGCTATCTCGCCAACGCCGGGATCATTCCGGTGCTGATCGGCCGTGACGGGCTGGTGGTGCTCGATGAATTGTCGCACGCCTGCATCTATGCCGGAGCGCAACTCTCGCGCGGCAAGGTCATGACCTTCCGGCACAATGACGTCGCCCATGCGCGGGAGCTCCTGGCCGCGCATCGCAGCGAACACGACCACGCGCTGATCGTCACCGACGGCGTTTTTTCCATGGACGGCGATCTCGCCCCGCTCGCCGGACTCGACGCGCTGGCGCGCGAGCACGACGCCTGGCTGATGTCGGACGACGCCCACGGGCTTGGCGTCGTCGGCGGCGGCCGCGGCTCCAGCTTCGCCGGTGGCAACCATGTCGATGTGCCGCTGCAGATGGGCACGTTGTCCAAAGCCGCCGGCGCCTATGGCGGCTATCTCTGCGCTTCCAGCCCGGTCGTCGAGCTGATGCGCAACCGTGCGCGCACGCTCATTTACTCCACCGGGCTGCCGCCGGCGATTGTCGCAGCGAGTATTGCAGCGCTCGACGTGATCGAGCGCGATCCGGAATACGGCGCATTGCCGGTGCAGAAAGCGCGCCGCTTCACCCGCGCCACCAACCTGCCCGAGGCACAGAGCCCGATCGTGCCGGTGGTGATCGGCGAAGAGGACGATGCGCTCGCCGCCTCGCGGTATCTTGCCGATCACGGGTTTCTCGCCGCCGCCATCCGCCCGCCGACGGTGCCGCACGGCACTGCGCGGTTGCGGCTTACCTTCACCGCTCAGCATCCCGACGAGGCGATCGACCGTCTCGCCGGCCTGGTGCGCGAAAAAATACTGCAGTGATCCTTTGAGCGCGTATTTCGTCACCTCGACCGGAACCGATGTCGGCAAGACCTTCGTCACCGCCGGCCTGATCCGGCATCTGCGCGGTGCCGGGGCGGCCGTGAACGCGCTCAAGCCCGTGGTCAGTGGCTATGACTCCTCCGTGGTGGAGACCAGCGACCCGGCGGTGCTGCTCAAGGCGCTGGGCAGGCCGGTGAGCGCCGACGAGATTGCGCGTATCGCGCCCTGGCGCTTCCGCGCGCCACTGTCGCCCGATCTGGCCGCGGCAAGAGAGCAGCGCGCAATCGACTTCACCGAGCTCATCGCCTTCAGCCGCCGCTCGGTCGCGGAAGCGTCCGGGACGTTGTTCATCGAAGGCGTCGGCGGCATCATGGTGCCACTCGACGACCGGCGGACCGTGCTCGACTGGATGGCTGCGTTGCGCATTCCGCTGCTGCTGGTGGTCGGGGGTTATCTCGGCACCATCAGCCATACGCTGACTGCGGTCGACGTGCTTAGCCAGCATCGGCTCACGACCGCGGCCATCGTGGTCTGCGAAAGCGAACGCAACCCGGTGGAGCTTGGCGACACCGTCGCCAGCATCCAGCGTTTTTCCAATGGCGTCGACGTCATCGGCTTGCCGAGGCTGCCCCCCGGCATTCTCGATCACCCCGCCTTCGCCCGCATCGCGGCGCTGTTATAGCTTGAAGTTTTCGATGAAGCGGATGAGCGCCGCGACCGCGTGCCCCATGTCGGCGGGGCTCGCGTATTCCGCCGGATTGTGGCTGACGCCGCCACGGCAACGCACAAACAGCATGCCGATCGGGCAGAGTTTGGCCATCGCCGTCCCGTCATGACCGGCGCCGGAGGCAAGGCGGATCGCCCGCCCGCCGGCGGCGCCGATGGCGGCGGCGAGGCCTTCCTGCAACCGCGGATCGCACGGAGTGGTCGGCACTTCACGCGTGGTGGTGACCAGCAGACCGAGATGCCGCCTTTCGGCGATTGCGCGCAGCTCCGTCTTGACGCGTTCGACGAATTGCGCCCGCGCAACCTCCGATCCGGAACGGATATCGGCGATCAGCACCACGTGGCCGGGGATGACGTTGGAGGCTTGCGCGGTGATATCGAGATGGCCGACGGTCGCCACCACCTCGCCCTTGGTCTCCCGCGCCATGCGCTCGGCGAGCAGGATCGCCTCGGCCGCGCCGGCGAGCGCGTCGCGGCGCAGCATCATCGGCACCGTGCCGGCGTGGCCGGCGTCGCCGAACAGTTCGATGTTGAGATAAGTCTGTCCGGCGATCGAGGTGACCACGCCGAGCGCCTGGTTGCGGTGCTCGAGCACGGGCCCTTGCTCGATATGCGCTTCGATATAGGCGGCGACTTCGTCGCGTTTGTAGGCGGCCGCGGGAATGTCGGCGACGTTATTGCCGTAGCGCGTAATCGCCTCCGCCAGGGTCTCGCCATGCTCGTCCGCGAGATCGAGCGACGTCATGTCGAAATGGCCGGCGCAGGCGCTTGACGAAGCAAGCGTCGCCGGAAAGCGCACGCCCTCCTCGTCGCTGAAAGCCAGCACTTCGAGGCCGATGGGAAGTTTCCGCTTTGCGCTGGCAAAATGTCCTGCGGCAAGGATGCCGGCGATCACGCCGAGGGGACCATCGAACATGCCGGCATCGATGACGGTATCGATATGCGACCCGATGAGCAGGCGCTTTTTCCCACCCGGCCAATGGCCGCGCACCGTGCCCAGCGCGTCCTCGCTGACAATAAGCCCCTCTTCGCGCATCCAGCCGGCGACGATGTCGGCGGCGCGGCGGTGCTCGTGGGTCAGAAACCGGCGCACCAATCGTTTCGGTTCGGCCGAGACCGAGCCCAGGATATGGATCATGCTCTCGGCGCGCTCGCCCAGCGCGGATGGATCGATATCAGCCATGGTAGGTCAGAACGGTTTCCAGCATGCCTTCGAGATTGATCAGGCCGTGCAGCAAGACCGTCAGGATCGTCGATCCACTCGCCCAGCGCAGCCAGCCGAGCAGCAGCCCGGAGACGAACACCTGGCCGATCACGTACCAGTCGTATTGCACGTGGATGATGGCCCACAGCAGCGCGGTGACCGCAATCACCAGCCAGGCGTCGCCCGGCTTGCGTAGCCAACCGCGAAACAGAAAGCCGCGGAACAGCGTCTCCTCCCCGATCGGGGTTATCACCACGACGGCGAGCCACAGCAGCGCCAGCCAGCCGGTATCGCCGGCGGTGCGGTAAATGTCGTTCTGAAACGGGGTAACGATGTTATGGCCGACGAGAGCGCTCACGCCGTCTCCGACGACGATCAGCGCGACGATGGCGCCGATGCCGACCAGCAGTTCGCTGCGGCTCGGCCAGATCAACCCGAGATATTCGGCAGCGCCGGCGCCGCGCATTTTCGCAAATAGCGCCAGCAGGGCCACCTGCACTGGCGTCGAGGTGAGGACAATCACTGTTACGGCCGGTCCGTCGCCGGAAAAATCCGGCAGCCGCAACACGTCGACGCCGTACCACCAGGTGAGCATGACCAAGGCAACTAATTGCCCGGCTATCAGCGCCAGAACGGCAAGGCCGAAGGTCGCACCACGGCCCCAAGGTTGCGCGGCCGCCATAGTCTGCCTGTCGGCCATTACCCGTGCGCCTTCAATGTCAGCTCCCGCGATAAGTCGAATAGCCAAACGGCGAGATCAGCAGCGGCACATGCGCGTCGGTCGCGCCATCGAGGGAGAAACGGACCGGGACGATGTCGAGGAACGCAGGATCGGCCAGCGCGACGTTGTGTTTGCGGAAATAGTCGCCGACATGGAACGCAAGTTCGTAGGCGCCACGCTTGATGGCATCGCCTTGGAGCAACGTCACCCGACCGTCCGCATTTGTGGCCATATCGGCGAGCACGGCATCGCCGGCACGCAGGACGATGCGTAAATTCGCCGCCGGCTTTCCCGATGCGGTATCGAGGACATGGGTGCTCAGGCGGGGCATGGCGCGAGCTTAGATGTGTTCGCCGCGCTTGTCCCGCCTGCGCTTTGCTTTGCCGTCAAGGCACCAGAATCAGCGAGCCGGTCGTCTCGCGCGACTCCATTTCCTTGTGCGCCTTGCCGGCGTCCTTAAGTGCGTATTTGTGATTGATCGGGATCTTCACCGCGCCCGAACCGACGACCTTGAACAGGTCATTGGACATGGAGATGAGATCCTCGCGCTTGGCGGCGTAATGGTTGAGCGTCGGCCGCGTGGCAAACAGCGAACCCTTGGCCTGCAGCATGTTGATGTTGAACGCCTCGATCTGCCCGGAAGCGGAACCGAAGCTGACGAAATAGCCGAGCGGGCGAAGGCAGTCGAGCGAGGCCGGGAACGTGGTCTTGCCGATGCCGTCATAGACCACGTCGCACATCTTGCCGCTGGTGATTTCCTTGACGCGGGCAGGAAAATCCTCATCGCGGTAGAGAATGGTGTGATGCGCCCCCGCCTTCTTCGCGATCTCGGCTTTCTCCTTGGAGCCGACGGTGCCGATCACCGTCGCGCCGAGATGATTTGCCCATTGCACGGCGATGAGGCCGACGCCGCCGGCGGCGGCGTGGATGAGGCACACGGTACCCTTGCCGACCTTGTAGGTGCGGTTGAGCAAATACTCGACCGTCATCCCCTTGAGCATCATGCCGGCGGCCTGCTCGTAGCTGATGTTGTCGGGCAATTTTACTGCGCGGTCGGCAGGCAGCACGCGTTCGGCCGCGTAGCCGCCCAGCGGCCCGACGAAGGCGACACGATCGCCGACCTTGATGTCGCTAACCCCGGGGCCGATCGCAATCACTTCGCCGGCGCTCTCATTGCCGGCGATGAACGGCATGCCGACTGGCGAAGGATAGGCGCCCATGCGGAAATAGGCGTCGATGAAATTGACGCCGACCGCGTGCTGCTTGATCTTGATCTGGCCCTGTCCCGGCGCCGGGATCGCAATATCGTCGAGCGTCAGGACTTCGGGACCGCCGTGTTTGTGGACGCGCACTGCCGCAACCATGTTTCACCCCTGTAAACAGATTTGTTGTGTGAATTCGCGGCGATCATAGGCAGCCAAGCGGCGAAGACAAGGCGGCGCTTGGCGGCTCCGTCCGCTATCGCGCGCCGGAAACCCTCAGATTAGCGCCATTGATGTAGGAAGCGCCGTCCGAAAGCAAAAACAGGATGGCCTCAGCGACCTCGTCGGCGCTGCCCGCCCTGCCCATCGGCAGCATCGGCAACAGGCGTTCGACGCGCCCCGGCGGCTGAATGTCGGTATCGATCATGCCGGGGCTGATGGCATTGACCCTGATGCCTTCCTTGGCGACCTCGCGCGAGACGCCGATGGTCAGGGAGTCGATCGCGCCCTTGGCGGCGGCATACCACACCGATTCGGTAGCGCCGCCGATGGTTGCGGCCATCGAGGACAAGAGGACGATCGATCCACCCTTGCCGCCGTGCCTGGTCGACATGCGCCGCACGCACTCGCGAACGCACAACATCGCGCCGAGGGTGTCGACCTCGAGCACATCGCGCAGCGTTTGCGTCGAGACCTCGTCGAGCCGCGACATCGGTCCGATGATGCCGGCCGAATGCACGAAGTGCGTAATCGCGCCGAGCTTGTCGGCGGTGGCGTTAAAGACACGGACGATGTCGTCTTCCTTGCCCATGTCGCCCTGCAGCGCCAGCGCCTGCCCGCCCGACGTCTTGACCGCGGCGACCACAGATGCGGCAGCGTTGGCGTTGCTGTTGTAGTTGACCGCGACGTCGTAGCCGCGCGCGCCGGCAAGCCGTGCCGTCGCGGCGCCGATACCGCGGCTGCCGCCGGCAACGAGAAGAACGGGACGCGGCATGACGATCTCCTGTTTTATCAGCGGCGCGATTTCTTCTGCCGGTTGCGGCGGGCAAGCACGTTGAACAGTTCGACCGCGGCGGCAAAGCCCATGGCCGTGTAGATGTAGCCGCGCGGAATATGGAAGTGGAAGCCGTCGGCCAGCAATGCTGCGCCGATCAGCAGCAAAAACGCGAGCGCCAGCATCTTGGTGGTGGGGTGCGCCTCGATGAACTGGCCGACCGGCCCGGCGGCGGCAAACATCACGATCATGGCGATCACCACCGCCGCGATCATGATCTCAAGATCGTCGGCAAGGCCGACCGCCGTGATGATCGAATCGACGGAAAACACCAGATCGATCACCGCCAACTGGATGATTACCGACGACAGTGCTTCGCGATGAGCGACGTTCACATCATGGTCTTTGGCCTCGACCTCATTGTGGATCTCGCGCGTTGCCTTGGCGATGAGAAACAGTCCGCCGGCAATCAGAATGATGTCGCGCCAGGAAAACGACAGTTCCGTGATCGTCAACACCGGGCGGGTCAGCCCGATGATCCAGCTCAGCGAGGCGAGCAGCAGCACGCGGAAGACGAACGCCAGCGACAGTCCCACGGCGCGGGCGCGCCGCGCGCGGCTGGCGTCAAGCCGTGCGGTCAGCACGGCGATGAACACCAGATTGTCGATGCCGAGCACGATTTCGAGCGCGGTCAGCGTCAACAGCGCCGCCCAGGCATTGGCATCGGTCAGCAATGCGAACACGTCAGGTTGCCTCGCGGAAAAGACCGGCAATTAAAAAGTAGCCGGCGATGATGGCCAGCGGGATCGTGACATAAGGCCCCGGCGCCAGGTTCTTTACCAGCGTTATCAGCGCCAGCACGCCCCAGGCTCCAATCAGCGCGATATTCACGATGCGCAGCCGCTTGACCCGCAGCGGATGCACGAACCGGATCGGTGTAAACGTTAGCGCGGTGAGGATCGCGACCGCCGCCGCCGCAAGCCAGGGCGGCGGCTCCAGCACGTAAAGATAGAAGGCCGCGAGGTTCCACAGCGCCGGGAAGCCCTTGAAATAATTGTCATCGGTTTTCATCTCCCGGTCGGCGAAATAAAGCGCGCCGCTGACCGTCACCACGATGCCGGCCGGAATGGCAAGCGCCTCCGGCAACAGCCCGCTGGCGGCAATGGCGAAGGCCGGCACAAAAACATAGGTGACGAAATCGACGACCAGATCGAGCGTCGCGCCGGACCAGCGCGGCAGCACCTCCGCCACGTCGAATGAGCGCGCCAGCGGCCCATCGACGCCGTCGACAACGAGCGCAAGGCCGAGGCAGAAAAACATCGCGGTCCAATGGCCGCCGGTTGCGAAGATCAACGCCAGCAGCGCCAGCGCCGCGCCGCAGGCGGTGAAGAGGTGAACGCCGAAGGCGCGAAATTCAGCCAGACGCGTCATGCGCCTACTGATTTCCCCAGTTGAGTTTGACGATCTCGGCGGAACGGCCCGCCAGATTCCAGTTACGGCCGAACCCGCGGAACCGCGACTTGTCGGCGCGCGCGACGATCACGTCGGGTCCGATCCAGTATTGGCTGTTGCGGATGACGACATTCTCGCCCCCCTCCTTGCCCTTGACCGGGGTGATGGCGCCATCGACGTGGTCCTTGATATGCACGATGCGGGTCTCGCCTTGCGTCTCGTAGCGGATCGGCACCTGGCGCACGCCGAGGAATTGACCGACCAGAATCGAGAGCAGATGCGTGGTGCCGCGCACGCGGCCGGTGAAGATGCGCGTCAATTGCTTCATCGCCAGCGCCGAGGCCTTGTCGTCGACAAACAGCGCCGCTGTCCAGTTGCCGCGCGACATGATGCCGGGAAGATCCATCATCAATCCGACATTGATGCCGGCAAGATCGGTCGCCTCGAAATGCCCTTCGTCAATGCGAATTCCGGCCCAGGTCTGACAGCGGCTTTCGGTCGGCGGATGGTCGCCGAGCGAGAGCACGCAGGGACAGAACACCGTGCAGCTGCACGACAGCGCCATTTCGCCTTTCAGCGTCCATTCTTCGCTCAACGTTCCGCTCCCGGCATGTTTTTCCTGTCCTACTTAAATCGGATGGCCGGGCCAAGGGGCGGCCAAGCCCGCAACGGTAACGCCAATGCCGCCAAGGATCAGCGCGGCGCCGACGGCGTGGCTCACCCGTTTGCCGGCGCCGAGTTTCTCGGCGGTCATGACGATGCCGAGCCCCGCCATCCAGACGACATTCATCACGCCCGCGGCGAGCATCACAAGCATCATCGCCCAGCAGCAGCCGGCGCAGTAGAGGCCCTGCTTGAGGCCGAGCCGGAATACTCCGCTCACTTTTGTTGTCCAGTTGACGAAAAAGAACGGAAACGGCGTCTGGCATTGGCTCAGACAGGCGTGCTTGAGCGTCGAAAATTGATAAAGCCCGGCGGCAATGAAGATGGCGCCGGAGAGCGCCCCGCTCAGGGACGCAAAGCTGCCAGCGGCCGGCATCGCTCGCGCGAGGAACAGTTGCGCCGCCGCCGCCAGCGCGGCAAAGCCGAGCCAGACCGCCATGTAGCCGGCGGCTAGAACCAGCGGCGAGACCACGGCCTCATTTTTCCGTGCAGCGGTATCGGCGATCTCGGCGTAAGTCAGAATCATGGGCGCCGCGCTCGGCAACATCATCGCCAGCACCATCGCCGCCCACATCGACGCGGTGAGTGCGGCGGCGGCAATATCGAACGGACCCGCCGCAGGGCGGCACAGCGCGGCCAAGGCACTAACGGTTCCTCCATTGCCCTTGACCATCAGCCCGAGCGCAAGCCAGCCGAGCCCGGTCAGCGTCATCACGCAGCCCCAGGCGATCAGCCGCGGACGCGAAAAGGCCGTGCCGAGCCTCGCCTCCACCGGCGGCAAATAGGCAAAACCATGATCGGCGCGATCGGTCATTGAACACGGTGCATAGCGCATTGCTCCGGCCGGTGCTATTGCGCTTGGCAGACCAAGGTCGAGCGATGCCGGATAATGGTCGCAATGACAACGTGATCGTGGTCGGCGGCGGCCCCGCGGGGCTGACAGCCGCGATCGCACTTGCCGAAGCCGGCATTACCACCGTGCTGGCGGGGAAACGCGCGGGCTCGCGCGACAATCGCACCACCGCCTTGCTCGCCGGTTCGGTGACGGCGCTGTCGACGCTTGGCGTCTGGCGCCTTTGCGAGCGCCACGCCGCACCTCTCAAGGAAATGCGCCTGGTCGACGATACCGCGCGGCTCTGGCGCGCGCCGGAAGTTAAATTCTCGGCACAGGAAATCGGTCTCGACGCCTTCGGCTGCAACATCGAGAACCGGCACCTTGTCGCCGCACTCCAACAGCGCGCCCGCGAGTTGCCGGCGTTGCGGGTCGTCGAGGACGAGGTGACGGTAGTCGCAACCGCCGCCGATGCGGTCGCCGTAACCACGAAAGGCGGCGACACGCTCGAAGGCGCGCTTGTGATCGGCGCCGACGGCCGGCGTTCGCTCTGCCGCAAGGCCGCCGGCATCGGCTTCGAGGAACGCAGATACAAACAGGTTGCGCTCACGCTCTGTCTTGCCCACAGCCGCCCGCATGACGACGTCTCGACCGAATTCCACACGGCCACCGGGCCGTTCACGCTGGTGCCGCTGCCCGGCAACCGATCGAGCCTGGTGTGGGTGCTCGATCTCGGCGAAGCCGAATTTGTCACCGGACTCAACGACGACGAACTCTCGTCGGAGATCGAAGCGCGTTCGCATTCCATCCTCGGCAAAATCGCGGTCGAGCCGGGCCGCAGCGTGTTCCCGCTCGGCATTGCCAGCGCGCGGCATTTCGCCGCCAGGCGCATCGCACTCGTTGGCGAGGCCGCGCATGTCATCCCGCCGATCGGCGCGCAGGGCCTCAACCTCGGACTGCGCGATGCCGCCGCAATGGCGGAGCTCGCCGTCGCCGCTCATCGCCGCGGACACGACATCGGCGGCGGCGATGTGCTTGCGGCTTATGACAAGATGCGCCACGCCGATGCCGGCACGCGCACGCTTGCCGTCGACCTGCTGAATCGTTCGCTGCTTAGCGATTTCCTTCCAGTGCAAAGCGCGCGCGGGCTCGGGCTTTACCTGCTCGAACGGATCGGACCTTTGCGCCGCGCGGTGATGCGCGAGGGCGTGGCGCCTGCCGCCGCCCAGCCGAAGCTGATGCGCGGTGAGGCGCTCTAGCGCTCGAGCGGCGGCGCCTTCTTCGCCGCAGGCTTGTCGCGGAATTGCGGCGCGATCGGCAACGGCAGCGCCGGGATGGATTTGCCCGACGCGGTCGTCACCTGGTGCGCGAACAGGCCGCGCTCGACAAAATGCGGATCGCGCAAGGCGTCTTGCAGCGCCACCAGCACGGAGACGCAGCAATCGGCTTGCGCGAAAACCGGCTTCCACTCCTCGGCCGAGCGCGCCGCAATCAGTTTGGCCACCGCTTGCTTGGTCGCCTTGGGGTCGCGAGCATCGTCGATAAATTCCCGAGCAAGCCCGATTGCCTTGGTGAATGCGGCCCAGAATTTCGACTCCAGCGCGCCGCAGGCGACGAGCTGGCCGTCCTTGGTCGGATAAAGCTGATAGCGCGGCGAGCCGCCAACCAGCCACATTTCGCCGGGCTTGGGATATTTTCCAGTGGCGGCGCCGATCGCCAGCGCCGCCCAGCCGAAGGTGAACATGGCGTCGGTCATGGCGATGTCGACAAAGCAGCCCTGCCCGCTCTGGTCGCGCGCGCGCAGCGCCAGCAGGATATTGATCACCGCCGGAAAACTGCCGCCGGCGATGTCGGCGGCAAGCATCGGCGGCACCACCGGATGCGCAACGGGGCCCGGTTGCAGATCGAGCAGCCCGGTATTGCCGATGTAATTGATGTCGTGGCCCGCCTCGGCCTCGCGCGCGCCGCGTTGACCGTAACCGCTGATCGCGCAATAGATCAGCCGCGGATTGATCGCGCGCAGTTGCTCGTAGCCGAACCCCAGGCGCGCCATGACGCCGGGACGGAACTGCTCAAGCAGAATGTCGGCGCGGCCGATCAGCGGCATGAGACGCGCGCGATCCGCGTCATCCTTGAGATCGACGCTCATGCTTTTCTTGCCGCGATTGAGCATGGCGAAGGCCGCGCTTTCATCGCCGATCATGGGTTGGAAGCGCCGCGCGTTTTCGCCGCCCCGCTGCTCGATCTTGATCACTTCCGCGCCGGCCTCCGTCAGCATCAGTCCGGCGAGCGGCCCCGGAAGCAGCGTGGAAAAATCGAGCACCAGAAGTCCGGACAATGGCTGCATGAGTTTGCTCTCTTGTCCGGATCGCACTCAACGAAACAGCAGCGCCGGCAGGGCGCCGGCCTTGACCATCCACATCACGCTGGTCAGCGTTACCACGGAAACCAGCGTGCCAACCAGCACCGCGCTTGAAGCTTGCTCGACCCAAGTGTCGTATTGACGGGCGAACACGAACACGTTGAGCGCCGGCGGCAGCGCCGCCATCAAGACCGCGGTGTAGACCCAAACCTGGTCGAACGGCCCGAACAGCGACAGCAGCAGGAATGCCAGCACCGGGTGCAGCACGAGCTTGACCGCGGTCAGGAACGGCACCTCCCATGGCATTTTCTTCAGCGGCCGCAGCGCCACCGTGACGCCGAGCGCAAACAGGGCGCAGGGCGCGGCGGCGTTCTGCAAGAATTGCATCAGCCGATCGAGCGCAACCGGCGGGTCATAATGCAGCGCAGCCGAAACGACCCCGAGCGCGCTGGCGATGATCAACGGATGCAAAGCCACCCGGCGCACGACCTCGACGGCAATGGCCGCCACGCTCATCGGCTGCGGCCGCGCCAGCGCCATCAGCAGCGGCACCATGGTGAAAAGGACGATGTTGTCGAAGCAGAAGATCAGCGCCACCGGCACCGCGGCGCCCTGCCCGAGCGTCGCCAACGCGAGCCCGGGGCCCATGTAGCCGATATTGCCGTAGCCGCCCGCAAGTCCGGCGATGGTGGATTCCCCGACATTGCCGCGCCGGATCGCCATGCCGATACCGAAGGACACCGCGAACGCCCAGAAGGTTGCGAGCGTGGTGGCGAATATGAAATTGACCTGACTGAGCTCGCCGAGGGGCGTCTGCGCCAGGATGCGATAGAACAGCGCAGGCAGCGACACGTAGACGATGAAGAAATTCATCCAGGCGAGCGCGGTATCGGGGATCTGTTTGATGCGCCCGCAGGCAAAGCCGATGAAAATCAGCCCGAAAAACGGAAGTGCCAGATTAAGAACCTCGATCATCCGCTTACCCGGCCTGCCTTATTTCGTACAGTCGGCTGCCGCGGACTTGGCGCGGCCTTTGCATTCCTCTAAACGGCAGTTTGACCGTTTGGAAGGACTTGTCCCCGCGTGAAGCCCCCTCGCCAATTTTTCCAGCCTCTGGCCGTCGGTGCGCCGGCGCCGATGCGCGAATTGCCGGTGCGGCTCGAACGCATGATCCATTTCGTGCCGCCGCACAACGAGAAGGTGCGCGGAAAGGTTTCCGAACTCGCCAAACAGGTCGATGTGGTGCTGGGCAATCTCGAAGACGCCATTCCCATCGAGGCCAAGGAAGCGGCGCGCGCAGGCTTCATCGCCATGGGCAAGGCGGTCGATTTCGGTTCGACCGGACTGTGGACGCGCATCAATGCGCTCAATTCGCCCTGGGCGCTCGACGACGTGAATGAAATCGTCGCCGCGATCGGCAACAAGCTCGACGTCATCATGCTGCCCAAGGTCGACGGGCCCTGGGACATCCATTATCTCGACCAATTGCTCGCTCAGCTCGAAGCGCGGCACAGGGTCGCAAAACCGATCATGATCCACGCCATTCTGGAAACCGCGCAGGGCGTCAACAATGTCGAAGCCATCGCGGTCGCCTCCCCGCGCATGCACGGCATGAGCCTGGGGCCCGCCGATCTCGCCGCCTCACGCGCAATGAAGACCACACGCGTCGGCGGCGGCCATCCGGACTATAAAGTGCTGGCCGATGCGCAAGGGGGCGCGCCCCGCGCCGCCTACCAGCAGGACCTGTGGCACTACACCATCGGCAAAATGGTCGATGCCTGTGCGGCTGCCGGCATCAAGCCGTTCTACGGGCCCTTCGGCGACTTCTCCGACGCCGCCGCCTGCGAGGTGCAATTCCGCAACGCCTTCCTCATGGGCTGCGTCGGCGCCTGGTCGCTGCATCCCTCGCAGATCGAAATCGCCAAAAAGGTGTTCGCGCCGGACCCCGCCGAGGTCGCCTTCGCCAAAAAGATCGTGGCGGCAATGCCGGACGGCGCCGGCGCGGTGATGATCGAGGGCAAGATGCAGGACGACGCCACCTGGAAGCAGGCCAAGGTCCTCCTCGACCTCGCCAGGCTGGTGGCGGCCAGGGACCCCGACATGGGCGCGCGCTATGGCTTGTGATCTGGAAAAATTCGGTTCGAAGTATTAGGTCGTCTCTATGAGCAAGATCCTTGTCGCCAAATACAAGATCGGCCAGGTGGTCAAGCACCGGCTCTATTCGTTCCGCGGCGTCGTGTTCGACATCGATCCGGAATTCAACAACACCGAGGAATGGTGGCAGTCGATTCCGGCCGAGGTGCGCCCGCGCAAGGACCAGCCGTTCTACCACCTGTTCGCCGAGAACGCCGAAACCGAATATGTCGCCTACGTCTCCGAGCAGAATTTGCTGCCCGACGCATCCGCTGCGCCGATCCGCCATCCGCAGGTGGCGCAGGAATTCGTCCGTGACGAGGCCGGTGACTACCGCCCGCGCAACAATCAGATGAACTGATCGCAGCCGAAACAAAATGCGGCGCGGGAAATGTCCCGCGCCGTTTTTTTGCCTGTCGAGTGTCGCGCTACTTCTTTTGCGCGCTCGGAGCGGCTCCGGCGGGGGGAACCTGCGTTGCCGGCTGGTTCTGCCCTTCCAGCTTCTTGCGCGCCTCTTCGGCCTTTTTCTGCAGTTCTTCCTGCAGTTTGCGCTGCTGTTCCTCGAAGACCTTCGGATCGGTCGCCGGACCGTCATAGGCCTTGGCAAAATCGGCGAGCGGCAGCGGCAGGCTGATCGCGGTGCCCTGCATGTTGATCGCCTGGATGGTGAGCGTCTGCCCCTTTTTCATTTGCGCGATGGTGTCGGCATTGACCTCGTAGTCGGACATGCACCCGACCGGGAAGCAGATCGAGAACGGCGCGGTCGCCGGCTGACCCTGATCGATGATCACGCGCGTGCCCGGCCGCAACTGCATGCCGAGCGGCACGATGATGCGCAGCAGTTTGCGGGTATCGCCCTTCGGCTCGACAAGCTGCACAACCGCGACCGGCATGCCGTTTTCCAGCCTGCCGTCCTTTGCCGTGGTGCAGACTTCCTGGCCACCGGGCTCGGTGGGCTTGCCGCAGACTTTGACCCACGGCGAGTACATGAGCTGCGGCGCTTCGGCAGCAGCCTGACCGGGAGCCCCCGGCTGCGCCTGCTGCGGAGCCGGGGCTGCCGCCGGCGCCGGGGCCGCGGGTTTGGCCTGGGCCTTCTTTTCGGCTGGCTTGGGCTGTTGGGCAAACGCGGCTGGCACAACGACGAGCGCCGCGCCGATGCCGAATGCAGCCACCGTAGCGGTCAACGCCCTGCCGAAGGCCCGCGCCGATGCGATCGGATGATCCATTAAATTCGTCCTTTGTTGTCCCCGTTCGCGGCCCAAGGATGTCCCAGATTGTGCCCGGCCGAGCGTCTGATACCGCAGCATTAGGCCGGCTCTCTCAGCGTCAAATGCGGCACGACCGTGACGCCAGCCGCGCTGCCTGATAGCCGAGTTCCTGTCGGCAATAAAGCCAAGATTCGCTTCGCTGATGTTTCCGGGACAGGCCGCTAAGGCGGACCAAGCCCCTGTGATAAATTCCCGCAAAACGGAGCCGAATCGCATTCAACGCTCGTTCCCCGACCTTGATCGCGGCCCGCCGCAATTCTCGTTGTCCCGCCGCGCCATCGTGCTTGGCGCACTCGCCTGCGGCATGCCCGGGCGCCCGGCGCGCGCGGCCGCGGCGGCTACCGCCATCGCCATGCACGGCGCGCCGGCCTGGGGGGCGGGATTTTCGCAGCCGACTTATTCCAATCCCGCCGCTCCCAAGGGCGGGCGCATCACGCAAGGCGTCCTCGGTACCTTCGACAGCCTCAATCCGTTCATTGTGCAAGGCCTGCCGGCGGCGAATATCCGCAGCTATGTGATCGAGAGTCTGCTGGCGCGCGGCTACGATGAGCCATTCACGCTCTACGGACTTCTCGCGCGCACGGTGGAAACCGACGCTGCGCGTTCCTGGGTCACGTTCGAGATCGATCCCGCCGCGCGCTTTGCCGACGGCACGCCGGTCACGCCGGACGATGTCATTTTTTCCTGGCAGTTGCTGCGCGACAAGGGCCGGCCAAATTACCGCACCTATTACGTCAAAGTGACCAAAGTAGAAGCCGTCGGCGAGCGCGGCGTGCATTTCGATCTCACCGGCGCCGATGACCGCGAGCTGCCGCTCATCCTCGGGCTGATGCCGGTGCTGGCGCGTCACGCCGTGAACACGGCGACCTTCGAGAACACGACGTTTGCGCCACCGCTCGGCAGCGGGCCCTACGCGGTGACAGCGGTCAAACCGGGCGAGAGCGTGACCTTCAAGCGCAACGCGCAATATTGGGGACGCGATCTTCCGATCAATCGCGGCTTGTGGAATTTCGACGAGATCCGCTTCGATTACTACCGCGACGGCAACACTTATTTCGAAGCCTTCAAGAAAGGTCTGTATGACGTCCGCCTCGAGCAGGACCCCGGGCGCTGGCAGACCGCTTACGATTTTCCGTCCGCACGCGACGGCCGCGTCGTCAAGGAGGCGTTTCCCTATGGCTTGCCCAAGGGCATGCAGGGCCTGGTGATGAACACGCGGCGCGCGGCCTTTGCCGACATCCGCGTGCGCGAGGCGCTGCTTTGCCTTTTCGACTTTGAATGGCTCAATCACAATTATTTCTTTGATCTCTACAAGCGCACCGCCAGCTATTTCGACGGCTGCGACCTGTCCGCGCACGGCGTGCCGGCAAACGCGCGCGAGCACGAACTGCTCGCGCCTTATCCCGATGTCGTGCGCGCCGACATCATGGCCGGCAACTGGGAGCCGCCCAAGACCGACGGCTCGGGCCGCGACCGCAACGTATTGCGCAAGGCGCTCACGCTGTTTGCGCAGGCCGGCTACGCGCTCAAGGGCACCGCGCTCACGCACGTCGCCAGCGGCCGCCCGTTTGGTTTCGAATTTCTGGCCAACACGCGCGAGCAGGAGCGCGTGGCGCTGGCCTATGCGCGCGGTCTCAAGCTTGCGGGAATAGACGCGCGTGTACGCGTGGTTGACGCCACCCAATTCGAAAGTCGCCGTATCGCCTTCGACTTCGACATGATGGAATATCGCTGGGAGCAATCGCTCTCGCCCGGCAACGAACAGTATTTCTACTGGGGCTCGGCCGCCGCGGATGCGCAAGGCAGCCGCAACTACATGGGCGTCAAATCCAAAGCGATCGACGCCATGATCGCGGCGATGCTGGCGGCAGAGAGCCGCGAAGATTTTGTCGCCGCGACCCGCGCGCTCGACCGCATCCTGCTCTCGGGATTCTATGTCGTTCCGCTCTACTACCCGCCGGCGCAATGGGTGGCGCGCTGGACGCGCGTTGCCCATCCGGACCGCACCTCGCTGTTCGGCTTTCTCCCCGAGACCTGGTGGCAAGCATGATCCTCGACCAGGCCGACAACGCCGCTGCGTCCGTCACCCTCGACGACCTTTTTCGCCGCGCCGGCGTACGCCGGCCGCAGGCTCTGGCGCTGATCGATCCGGAAAACCGAGCGCATTTTACAGACGGCGCGCCACGCCGGCTCACGTTTGCGCAGGCCGACCGCGCCATCTCCGGGGTGGCCGCCAGGTTACGCGCTCTCAATCTGCCGACCGACGCGGTCGTGGCGCTGCAATTGCCGAACACGGTCGAGAGCGTCGTGGCGTTGCTCGGCGTGCTGCGCGCCGGGATGATCGCCGCGCCCCTGCCGCTGCTCTGGCGGCGGCACGACGCGGTGGCGGTGCTGCGCAGCATCGGCGCCAAGGCGTTGCTCACCTCAACGCGCATCGGTGCGGCAGCGCAGGCCGAGATCGCCGCCGGGATCGCGGCCGAGGTGTTTTCGATCCGCCAAGTCTGCGCCTTCGGGGCCGCTGTGCCCGACGGGGTCAATTCGCTCGACGAGGTGTTCGCCGCCGACACCGAGGCCAAACCCGTCACCGCTCGCCTTGCCGATCCGGCGGCGCATATTGCCGCCGTCACCTTCGACGTCACCGCCGGCGGCATCGTGCCGATGGCGCGCAGTCACCGCCAGCTCATGGCCGGCGCCCTCGGCCTTTGTCACGCGGCCAAGCTTGGACAGGACGCCCACATATTTTCCGCGATTGCACCCGGCACATTTGCCGGCATTGCCACCACCTTGGTCCCCTGGCTGACCTGCGGCGGCACGCTGACGCTGCATCACTCCTTCGACCCGGCCACGTTTGCCACGCAGATAGAGGCGCAGGACTTCGATGCCGTGGTGGTCCCGGGGCCCGCGATTTCGCGCCTCGCCCAGGCCGGACTGCTTGACGCGGCGAAAGCAGTTCTCGCGCTGTGGCGCGCGCCCGAACGCATGCAGCGCGCCGAGCCGTGCGAGGCCCGGGGCATCGTGCTCGATATTGCGAACTTCGGTGAACTCGGCGTCGTCGCGCTGCGCCGCGACGGCATCCGGCCAGCGCCGCTTCCTTCCGGCACGGTGTCTTCACCGGACGGCGAAGGCGATGCGGCGGCGCTCCTCGAAATCGCGCGCAGTGCCTTGGGCACTGTGATGCTGCGCGGCGAGGCCGTGCCGGTCAGCGGCTTTCCGTTAGGCAGCCGACCGCATCACGCGTCGAGCGCCGGCGGCTTTATCGATACCGGATACCCTTGCCGCTTCGATGCCGAAGCCAAATCGTTTGTTATCACCGCGCCGCCCGCCGGTGTCGCGACCGTCGGCTCCTGCCGCTTTGTCACCCGCGAGTTGGAGCGCCTCACCGAATCCATCGAAGCCGATGCCACCTTGATGACGCTGCCGCAGGAGATGACCGGCGAACGCATCGCTGGCCACGCGGCCGACGGCGCCGCGGTTGCCCAGGAACTGGCGCGGCGCGGCGTCAATCCGCTGATATCCGGCGCCTTCCTGCGGCCGCGAGCGGCGTGAATTTACGCAACAATGTTGACGCGGTATTAATAGCGGGACGCTAGGCTAGCGGCCGATCTTAACCGGTTCGCGTTGGCGTTATGTCGCTGCAAGGCCCGCTCATCGTGGTCGCGGAACGGCCGGCGCCCGATCTGGTGCAGGCCCTGAGCCGCGCCGGCGCATTTCCCATCATCGAGACCAACTGGGCTGACGCGCCGACCGCCTTCATCTCGGTCAAGCCTGCGGCCATCATCATTGCCGAGCCAGGCGCGCCGCCGAGCGAATCCGCCGCGCGCATGCTCTGCCTGCAGGCGGCGACCGCCAGCGGAGCGATCGTGCCGATCATTGCCCGCGTCGATGCCGACGCGGATGCCGCGGTGCCGATCGCCCTTCCCAATGACGCCTCATTGCCGGTCGAGCGGCTGACGGCGCGGCTGCAATCGGCCATGCGCGTACGCGCGCTGCACGCGACCGTCCTGCGACGCATCGAGATGTTCACGGCCCAGGACGGCAAGCTGCCGTCGCTGCCGGTCGGCGATGCGCTTGAGGATGCCACCGTGCTGATTGCCGGCCGCGGGCCGCTTTATCCGGCGCTCAGCGTCGCCATGGGCGAACGCGTCGGCATGGTCGGCGCGCTCAGCGTCGAGGCGGCGGAAAAATATCTCAAGGCCCATGACATCGACGGCATCGTCGTCGGCGACGGTTTCTCGCCGCGCATGATCGAGACCTTCCTGACCATGCTGGCGCAGGACACCCGCTTCCGCGACATTCCGGTGGCGCTGATCGGCGAGGCGCCGGCTGATTTCTTCGACAGCCTGCCGAACATCGATCACGTAGCCGGCGATCCGGCGCGGCTGGTCGCGCGCATGGTGCCGCTGGTGCGCATGCATGCCTTCGAGGCGCGGCTCAAGCGCATGTTAAAGTCGCTCGACGCCGACGGCATGTTCGATCCGCGGACCGGGCTGCTGACGAAGGAGGCTTTTGCGCAGGACCTCGCCCGCGCCATCGATGAGGCCGCCGACCGCAGCCAGCCGCTATCGCTCGCCCGCATCGCACTAGGCGTGGTGGCCGATGAGCGCGCCAGTCTCGACGGCGCGCGCCTGCTGACCCGACTCACCCGCGTCATCGATTTTGCCTGCCGCGACGCGGACGGCTCGCTCGTCGTCGCCTTCACCCAGACCGATCTTTCCGGCGCCCACGTCGTCGCCCGGCGCATGGCCGGCGTCTTGAAAAACATGGTGATGGCGCAGCGCGGTGTCGCACTCGCCGCCGACGTGACGCTGGCGACGCTCAAGGACGGCGATACGCTGGACAGCCTCATGCGGCGGGTGGTTGGCCGCCACCCCGTTGCCGCCGGATAGTCGAAGGCTTAGCTTCCCCGCAAAGGAGGAAGCCATGGCCGCCAAACCGCCCGTCCGCATCGATGTCGTTTCCGACGTGGTCTGCCCGTGGTGCTTTATCGGCAAGCGGCGGCTGGAAAAGGCGATTGCGCTCAAGCCCGATATCCCGGTCGAGGTGCATTGGCGCCCCTACTACCTCAACGACTGGGTGCCGCGCGAAGGCATGTCGCGCAATGATTACCTCACCGCCAAATTCGGTTCGCCCGAGCGTTACAAGGAGATCGCCGGCCGCGTGCAACAGGCCGCCGCCGCCGAAGGCCTGACCTACGCGGTCGACAAGATCAGCCGACAGCCCAATACCGCCGACGCGCATCGGCTGATCCGCTGGGCCGAGGCCATCGGCAAGGCGGCGGACATGAAGCAGGCACTGATGGACCTTTATTTTACCGAAGGCGCCGACCTCACCGATCGCGAGGTGCTGGCGAAAGCGGCGGGCAGCGTGGGCCTCGACGTCGAGGCGACGCGCAAGCGCATGGAAAGCGACGAAGACGTCGCCCAGATCGAGCGCGAGGCGGAGCGGGCCAAGGAAGCCGGCATCCAGGGCGTGCCGATGTTCATCTTCGGCGGCAAGTTCGCCGTTTCGGGCGCGCAGGCGCCGGAATATCTCGCCGACGCCATCGAGCGCGCGGCGCAGGAGCGCGAGGCCGCCGAGTAAGATCAGGCCGCCTTGGCCTGTTCGGCAATCGACGCAAGCCGCCGCAGGATCGCGGCGGTGCCCTTGAGCCGATCCTCCGCCCGCTCCCAGTCGTCGAAGAACACAAGCTGCTGGCTCTTGGCGTCCTTCGGGTCGGCGCGCATGCGCACGCCTGGACCCTGCTCGCGAATAAAGGCGACGAGCCCGTCCGGGTTGGCAAAGACGTTGTCGCGGAACGAAAGCACGACGCCTTTTGGCCCGGCCTCGATCTTCTCCACATTGGCGCGGCGGCACAGGCCCTTGATGGCGACCACCTGAAGCAGATGCTCGACCTCCGCCGGCAGCGGGCCGAAGCGGTCGACGAGTTCGGCGGCGAAGCCTTCGATGTCGCGTTCGTCCTCGATCTCGGCAAGCCGCCGGTAGAGTGCCAGCCGCACCGAAAGATCGGCGACGTAGTCCTCCGGAATAAGCACCGGCGTGCCGATGGTGATCGACGGCGACCAGCGTTCGGCCACCGGCGCGCTGATGCCGGCCTTGAGGCTCAACACCGCCTCCTCCAGCATTTGCTGATAAAGCTCGAAGCCAACTTCCTTGATGTGGCCGGATTGTTCCTCGCCGAGCAGGTTGCCGGCGCCGCGGATGTCGAGATCGTGGGAAGCAAGCTGGAAGCCGGCGCCGAGCGTATCGAGCGATTGCAGAACTTTAAGCCGCCGCTCGGCCTGCGCGGTGATCTTGGCCTGCGCCGGCAGCGTGAGCAGCGCATAGGCGCGCAGCTTGGCGCGTCCGACGCGGCCGCGCAGTTGATAGAGCTGCGCGAGGCCAAAGCGGTCGGCGCGGTGCACGATCAGCGTGTTGGCGGTCGGAATATCGAGGCCGGATTCGACGATCGTGGTCGATAGCAGCACGTCGAACTTGCCGTCGTAGAACGCGCTCATGATGTCGTCGAGCGTGGTTGCCGGCATCTGTCCATGGGCGACGGCAACGCGCACCTCCGGCACGTTCCTGTCGAGGAAATCCTTGGCCCCGGCGAGGTCCTCGATGCGCGGGCACACGTAGAACGCCTGGCCGCCGCGGTATCGTTCGCGCAACAGCGCCTCGCGCACCACCAGCGGATCGAACGGCGACACGAAGGTGCGCACCGCGAGGCGGTCGACCGGCGGCGAAGCGATGATCGAAAGATCGCGCACGCCGGTGAGCGCAAGCTGCAGCGTGCGCGGGATCGGCGTCGCCGTCAGCGTCAGCACGTGCACTTCGCTGCGCAGGCTCTTGAGCTTCTCCTTGTGGGCAACGCCGAAGTGCTGCTCCTCGTCGACCACCAGCAGCCCGAGGTCCTTGAAGGTCACGCCCTTGCCGAGCAGCGCGTGGGTGCCGATGACGATATCGACGCTGCCGTCGGCGAGGCCCTTTTTCACGACGGCAACCTGCGCCGCCGGCACTAGCCGCGAGGCCTGCGCCACGTTCACCGGAAAACTACGGAAGCGTTCGGAAAACGTCTTGAAGTGCTGCCGCGCCAACAACGTCGTCGGCACCACCACGGCGACCTGCTTGCCGTTGATGGCCGCAATGAAGGCTGCGCGCAGCGCCACTTCGGTCTTGCCGAAGCCGACATCGCCGCAGATGAGCCGGTCCATCGGACGCCCCGAGGCAAGATCGCCGATGCTGGCGTCGATTGCCGCCAACTGGTCGTCGGTCTCCTCGTAGGGGAAGCCGGCGCAAAATTCGTCATAGGCGCCCGGCCCTGCCGTCAGCCGCGGCGCTTCGCGCGTGAGCCGTTCGGCGGCGATCTTGATTAGCTCGCCCGCCATATCGCGGATGCGGCTCTTCATGCGCGCCTTGCGCGCCTGCCAGTTGCCGCCGCCGAGCCGGTCAAGCTCGACGCCGGACTGCTCGTGGCCATAACGCGACAACAGGTCGATGTTTTCGACCGGTAGATAAAGCTTGGCGGCCTCGGCGTAATGAATTTCCAGGCAATCGTGCGGCGCCCCGGCGGCCTGGATTGCCTGCAAACCGACAAAGCAGCCGATGCCGTGGTCGACGTGCACCACCAGATCGCCGACGCTGAGGCTCGTCACCTCGGCGATGAAGTTCTCGGCGCGGCGCGAGGCGCGGCGCGGCCGCACCAGCCGATCGCCGAGAATGTCCTGCTCGCTGATGACGGCGGCATCGGCGGTCTCGAAGCCGCTTTCGATGCCGAGCACGGCGAGCGCGACCGACGTGACCGGCAGGCCTTGCGCCTGCGGCCAGGAAGCGACCGGCGTGAGGTTGAGCAATTTATGGTCGGCGAGCACGTGAGCCATGCGTTCGCGTGCGCCTTCGCTCCACAGTGCGACAGCGACGCGCTTGCCGGCGGCCTGAAGCGACGCGACGTGGCGGCTCACCGCCTCGAACACGTTGGCGTTTGGCTCGGCGCGCTCGGCGACGAAATTGCGCCCGGCACGGGCGCCGATCTCGATCACGTCGGCGGCCTCCGGCACGGCAAATTGCGTCACCCGCGCCAGCGCGGCGCGATCAAGCTGCGCGCGCCATTCGCCGTCGCTGAGATAGAGCCGGTCCGGCGGCAGCGGCTTATAGGGTGGCGCGCCGGTGTCTTTCGGCGCCTCGCGCCGCGCCTGGTAATAATCGGCGATGGTGGTGAGCCGTTCGCGCGCGGCGTCTTCGGCCAGCGGTTCGGTGGCAAGCGCCGTGCCCGGCAGATAATCGAACACCGTCTCCAGTTTGTCGTGGAACAGCGGCAGCCAATGTTCCATGCCCGGATAGCGGCGGCCGCCGCTCACCGCCTCGTAAAGCAGGTCGTCCGGCGCAGCAGCGCCGAACTCCGCAACGTAGCCGGTGCGGAAGCGCCGGATCGTTTCGGTGATGAGCTGGAATTCCGCAACCGGCACGAGATCGAGCCCGCGCAACGGCGTCTCGCTGCGCTGGGTCTGCGCATCGAAGGTGCGGATCGTCTCCAGCGCGTCGCCGAAGAAGTCGAGTCGCACCGGCATGTCCATGCCCGGCGGAAACAGATCGAGGATACCGCCGCGCACCGCGTATTCGCCCGGCTCGCGCACCGTCGAGGCGCGGGTAAAGCCGTTGAGCTCCAGCCATTCGACCACGCCGGCCATGCCGAGCACGTTGCCGGGCGCGACCGAGAGCGCATGCGCGGCGACGAAGTCTCGCGCCGGCACCCGCTGCAACGCGGCGTTCACCGTGGTCAGCAGCACCGATGGCCTGTCGCGGCCCGTCACCCGCGTCAGGCGCGACAGCGCGGTCATGCGCTGCGCCACCACGATTGCCTGCGGCGAGACGCGGTCGTAGGGCAGACAGTCCCAGGCCGGAAACTCCATGGTCTCGATGTCCGGGCCGAAGAATGAAAGCGCGCGCGACAAGGTCGCCATGCGCTGGCCGTCGCGACAGATGACGCAGAGAGAAATTGCCGGCGCGTTGGCGCGCGCGGCGATTGTCCGCGCGAGGTCGGCGAGCACCAGGCCCTCGGCGCCATCGGCGACCTGAGCAAGCGTCAGCGCTTTCCCCGGCTTGAGCAATTCGGCGGGAGACTTCGCCATCGCCTGCTATTTCCCGCGGTGATGGAATGCGATCAACGCGCGAAACAACGCCGTGTCCGCGTCGGCGGGCACCGTCTCGGTGCCGTTGACCCAGGCAAAAATCTGCTGGTCGGGAACGTCCAGCCAGCGCTCGTACTCGTCGAGCTCGGCCTCGCCCATGGTCGCAAGCCGCGCGTCGGCGAACGGGCCGAGCAGCAGATCCATTTCGCGGATGCCGCGATGGCGCGAGCGGAACAGCAAACGCCGCCGCCGCGGGTCCAATCCCTCGCTCGAAAGTTCGCCCAAAGCCAATTCTCCAACGGCAAAAACCCGGCTGGAGCCGGGTGCGGGTTTTATATAGAGGGTGGAAGGCGCGATGTCAGCCTTTGCACAGGCAGCATTGCGCCGGATTTGCTCACCGGCCAGCATGCCGCGCATGCGTCCGCCGGTGCTCAATCCGTTGTTTGCCGCCCTCACCAGCCTTTCCGGTGTCGGTCCGAAGCTGGAAAAGCTCTACCAGCGGCTGCTCGGCCGCGACGCTCCCCGCGTCGTCGACCTGCTATTCCATCTGCCGTCGGGCGCCATCGATCGCCGCGCCCGCCCTAAATTGCGCGACGTGCAGGAAGGCCAGGTGGTGACCGTCGCCGTCACGGTCATCCGGCATCGGCCCTCGCCGCCGCACCGCGCCCGCGCGCCTTATCGGATCGAAACCGAGGACGACACCGGCACCCTGACACTCACGTATTTCAACGCCCGGCGCGACTATCTGGAAAAACTGCTGCCCGTAGGCGAAACCCGATACGTCTCCGGCACCGCCGAATTCTATGACGGCATGTTGCAGATGGTGCATCCGGATCGCGTGGTCGACGAGAAGGGCTTTGCCGATCTGCCGCTGGTCGAGGCGACTTACCCGCTCACCGAGGGCCTGGCCTTCGGCAATGTGCGCCGCGCCATGGAGTCGGCGCTGACGCGGCTCCCCGAATTGCCGGAGTGGCAGGATGAAGCCTGGGTTGCGCGCGAGCGAATGCCGGCGTTCGCCGAAAGCCTGCGCCATCTGCACCGTCCGGCGACGCCGCCCGACATTCTTCCTGAAAGCCTTGCCTGGACGCGGCTCGCCTATGACGAACTGCTCGCCGGGCAACTGGCGCTGGCGCTGGTGCGCGCGCACATGCGCCGCCAGGCCGGCCGCGGCCACGCCGGCGAAGGCATCTTGCGCGCGCGCATCCTCAAGGCGCTGCCTTACGCGCTCACCCACTCGCAGCAGCAGTCGCTCAACGATATCGTCAACGATCTGGCGCTGCCGCAGCGCATGCTGCGGCTGCTGCAGGGCGACGTCGGTTCCGGCAAGACCGTGGTGGCGCTGCTCGCCGCCGCGACCGTGATCGAGGCCGGGCGGCAGGCCGCCTTCATGGCGCCGACCGAAATCCTCGCCCGCCAACATCTCAAGACCATCGCGCCGCTCGCGAAGGCCGCGGAGATAAGGGTGGCGATCCTCACCGGCCGCGAACGCGGCGCCGAGCGCAGCGAAATCCTCGATCGCCTCGCGCTCGGCGACATCGATCTGCTCGTCGGCACGCACGCCTTGTTTCAGGAGGTCGTCTCCTTCCGCGATTTGGGGCTGGCAATTGTCGACGAGCAGCACCGCTTCGGCGTGCACCAGCGCCTGGCGCTGACGCAGAAGGGCGATGCCGTCGACGTGCTGGTGCTCACCGCGACGCCGATCCCGCGTACGCTGGTGCTTACGTTCTTCGGCGACATGGACGTATCCGAATTGCGCGAGAAGCCCGCCGGGCGAAAGCCCATCGACACCCGCATCATCCCGATGTCGCGCATCGCCGAAGTGGAAGATGCCGCCGGCCGCGCGCTCACCGAGGGTAATCGCGTCTATTGGGTGTGCCCGCTGGTCGATGAATCGGAAAAGGTCGATCTCGCGGCGGCAGAAGCGCGCTTTGCCGAACTGCGAGAGAAATTCGGCAACAAGGTGGATCTCGTCCACGGCCGCATGAAAGGCGCTGAGAAAGATGCGGCGATGGCGCGATTTGCCGGCGGCGAAACGCAGCTGCTCGTCGCCACGACCGTGATCGAAGTCGGCGTCGACGTCCCGGAAGCCACCATCATGGTCATCGAGCACGCCGAGCGTTTCGGCCTCGCGCAGCTGCACCAGCTGCGCGGCCGCATCGGTCGCGGGCCCGGCCATTCGACATGCCTGCTGCTCTACAAGGCGCCGCTCGGTGAAACGGCCAAAGCGCGGCTCAATATTTTGCGCGAGACGGAAGACGGTTTTCGCATCGCCGAGGAAGACCTGCGCCTGCGCGGCGAAGGCGACCTGCTCGGCACGCGGCAGAGCGGCCTCCCCGGCTTCCACCTCGCGCGGCTTGAGTTTCACGGCAAATTTCTCGGCGCCGCGCGCGACGACGCCGCGCTGATCTTGGCGCGCGACGCCAATCTGGAGACGGCGCGCGGCGAAGCGCTGCGGCAACTGCTATATTTGTTCGAGAAGGACGAGGCGATCCGCCTCATTCGCGCCGGGTAACGCCCTCAGGACAGCGTCAGGGGGTCGGCGCCATAGGCGTTGTCCCCTTCGGTACCTCTGATGCAAGCCCAGTACAGGATCAGCAGGATGCCGATACCGGTGAAGGCTATAAGCAGCCAGTAGCCGCTGCGATTGACGTCATGGAGGCGCCTGATTGCGACCGCCCAGCTCGGCAGCAGCAGCGCCAAGCCGGCAATTGTCGTGATCGGCTGCAGCGAATTGTTCGGAAACAGCACGTAGTCTGGGACCATCGCCAGAAGGCTCACCAAGACGTTAAAAAGCGTCCAATACCAATATTCCGATCGCGGCGCCCGGCCGCTGGCGTTCGCATAGCGGGAAAATCCCGCCCTTACTGCCTCGGCAAATGTCATCGGCGTTGGCTTGGCTGCCGTCTTTGCGAAAATTACTCGACCGCCTCGGTCTTTCGAGCCGTCTTCTCGGCCTGCGCGGCGCGCACATTGGCGGCAAGGGCGGCGAGCCGCCTCTGGCTGTCGCCGTCGGGCTGCACCATGCCGGCCGAAATCAGCAGCGTCATCGCGTCTTCCACCGTCATTTCGAGTTCGATCAAGTCCTTGCGCTTGACGTAGAAGAAAAATCCGGTGGTCGGGTTGGGCGTGCACGGCATGAACGCGGAGAGGTGTTCGCCCTCGGGAAGTCTTTCCGCCAGATCGGAGTTTGGCGGCTGCGACAGCAGCACGATCGACCACATTCCCGGACCCGGAAACTCAATCAGCGCTACCTTGCGGAAGCTTGAGCCGGTTTTCGAGAACAGCGTCTCGAAAATCTGCTTCATGGTCTTGTAGATCGGCCGCACGATCGGCATGCGGTTGAGCAGGCTTTCGCCGAGCTCGACAAGGGAACGGCCGACGAGGTTGGCGGTGAGGAAGCCAAGCAGCGTCAGGAAAATAAAACCGATCAACAGCCCCGTGCCGGGAATGGGCCACGGCAGGTAGGTTTCCGGCCGGTAAACCGGAGGAATGAAGGGCCGCACCAGATTGTCGACCCAGGTGACGAACGACCAGGTCAGGTAAAGCGTGACAAAGACCGGCCCGGCGACCACCACGCCGGTAAGAAAATAGTTGCGGATGCGAGCCGCGGCGCCGGTTTGCGCGACCGGCTGCACGCCGCCGCCGGGCGCTGCCACCGTTTTCTGTTCGGGTTCGGCCATGGCCTATCTTATTCCACTGTGACCGATTTCGCGAGGTTGCGCGGCTGGTCGACATCGGTGCCGATGGCGGCGGCAGTGTGGTAGGCGATCAGCTGCACCGGAATGGCATAAACCAGGGGCGTCACCGTCGAGGCCATGTCCGGCAGCGTCAGGGTTTCTGTGGATTCGATGGTCGCTTCTTTCGCCCCTTGCGGGTCGGTGACCAGGATGATCTTGCCGCCGCGCGCTGCGACCTCCTGCATGTTCGATACGGTTTTGTCGAACACGCGATCGAACGGCGCGATCACGATGACCTTCATATTTTCGTCAATCAGCGCGATCGGCCCGTGCTTGAGTTCGCCGGCGGCATAGCCCTCGGCGTGGATGTAGGAAATTTCCTTGAGCTTGAGCGCGCCTTCAAGCGCGATCGGAAAGCTGGTGCCGCGGCCGAGATAGAGCACGTCCTTGGCCTTGGCGAGGTCGAGCGCGAGCTTTTCGATTTGCGGCTCGAGCGACAGCGCCTGCGCCATCAGCCGCGGCACCTGGATCAGCGCGCGAACGATGTTGCGCTCGTCGATCTCCGACATGGCGCCGCGGGCGCGGCCGGCGGCAACCGCGAGGCACGCGAGCGCCGCCAACTGGCAGGTGAAGGCCTTGGTCGAGGCGACGCCGATTTCGGGGCCGGCGAGCGTCGGCATCACCACGTCGCTTTCGCGTGCGATGCTCGAGGTCGGCACGTTCACCACCGACAAGATGTGCTGCTTGTGTTCGCGCGCGTAGCGCAGCGTCGCCAGCGTGTCGGCGGTTTCGCCCGACTGGGAGATGAAAATGGCGAGATCGCCCGCTTCCAGCGGCGCCCCGCGATAGCGGAACTCGGATGCGATATCGATTTCGACCGGCAGCTTGGCGAAGCGTTCGAACCAGTATTTCGCCACCAGCCCGGCATAAAAGGCGGTGCCGCAGGCGGAGATCGACAGGCGTTTGATCTTGGCCCAGTCGAAAGGCAATTCGACCGGCAGATCAATTCTTTCGCCGACCATGTCGATGTAATGCGCGAGGGTATGGCCGACCACTTCCGGCTGCTCGTGGATTTCCTTGGCCATGAAATGCTTGTGGTTGCCCTTGTCGACAGTCTGCGCCGAAGCGGTCGATTTGAGCACCGGCCGCGTCACTACCTTGTCCTGCTCGTCATGGACGACGGCACCCTTGTGCGTGAGCACGGCCCAGTCGCCGTCTTCGAGGTAGCTGATATTTTCGGTGAAGGGCGCGAGCGCGATGGCGTCGGAGCCGAGATACATCTCTCCGTCGCCGTAGCCGATGGCCAGCGGGCTTCCTTTGCGCGCTCCGATCATCAGGTCATCTTCGCCGGCAAACAGAAAGGCGAGCGCGAAGGCGCCGCGCAATTGCTTGAGCGTGGCGGCGACCGCCTGCTCCGGCTTCTTGCCCTTCTTCATCTCGTCGGTAACCAGATGCGCGACCACCTCGGTGTCGGTCTCGCTCGCGAATGTCGAGCCGTTCTTGCCGAGCTTTTCGCGCAGTTCGCGGAAATTCTCGATGATGCCGTTGTGCACGACGGCGACGCGGTCGGTCGCGTGCGGATGCGCGTTGCGCTCGGTCGGGCGGCCATGCGTTGCCCAGCGGGTATGGCCAATGCCGATATTGCCGGCGAGCGGCTCAAGTTCGAGGCGGCTCGCGAGCGCGCCGAGCTTGCCTTCGGCGCGGCGGCGCGAAAGCGCGCCGTGATCGAGCGTAGCGATGCCGGCCGAATCGTAGCCGCGGTATTCCAGGCGCTTGAGCGCATCGACCAAATGGCCGGCGACGGGCTCAGCCCCGATGATTCCGATGATCCCGCACATGCGCCTGAATTAGCCCCTGTCCTCGGCGCCTGCTTTAACCGGCGCCAGTAAAGCTTTGGAAATCAAAACGCATTTCGTCATATAACAAGCGGCCAACAAGCGCCGCCAAGCCCGCTCAGGCGAGCTTTTTTGCCTTTGATTTGGCCGGCTTCTTGCCAGCTAAGGTCTTGCCCAAGCTCTTCAATCCCTTCAAGCGTTTCACCCAGCCGTCCTTAACGACTTGCCTGGCGCGGCTCACCGCCAGCGCGCCGGCGGGCACATCCTTGGTCACAACCGATCCGGAGCCGACATAGGCACCGTCGCCGATCTTGACCGGCGCGACCAGCGCCGAATTAGAGCCGATGAACGCCCGCTTGCCTATGTCGGTGCGGTGCTTGGCGACGCCGTCGTAATTGCAGGTGATGGTGCCGGCGCCGACATTGGCGCCCTCGCCGACCCGCGCGTCGCCGATGTAACTGAGATGGTTGGCCTTGGCGCCGGCTTCGATGGTCGCCTGCTTCACTTCGACGAAATTGCCGATGTGCACGTCTTTGCCGAGTTCGGCGCCGGGCCGCAGCCGGGCGAACGGGCCGACACGAGCGCCCTTGCCGACATGGGCGCCTTCGAGATGCGAGAACGAACGGATCAGCGCGCCGTCGTCGACGGTGACGCCGGGTCCGAACACCACGTTCGGCTCGATCACGACGTCCTTGCCGAATTTGGTGTCGACGGAAAGATACACCGTCTCCGGTGCCACCATGCTGACGCCTGCGTCCATTGCCGCCGCGCGCAGGCGCTTCTGCAAGACCGCCTCGGCTTGCGCAAGCTGCGCTTGCGTATTGATCCCGCGCACATCGTCCTCCTCGGCTTCAAGCGCGACCGCCTTCAAGCCCATGTCACGGGCAACGGCAACCGCGTCGGTCAGATAGTATTCGCTCTTGGCATTGGCATCGCCGATGCGTTCGAGAATTTTTAGCGCATCGCTGCCGGCAAGCGCCATCAGGCCGCCGTTGCAGAAGGCGATCTTGCGTTCGGCGGGGCTGGCGTCGCGCTCTTCGCGGACGGCGAGAAGTTCCTCGCCCCGCCGCACCAGGCGGCCATAGCCCGCCGGATCGGCAGGCGTGAAGCCGAGCACCGCAACGCTTGCGCCTTTTCTCAACGCCGCGCGCAACGCGATCAGGTTGTCCGCGCGCAACAGCGGCGTATCGCCGAACATCACCAGAATATCGTCGTAGCGGCGCTTGAGCGCCTTGCGCGCCGCCAGAACCGCGTGCGCGGTACCGCGCCGTTCCGCCTGCACGAAAATCTCCGCCTTCGGCGCGACGCGCCGCACCTCGGCCGCGATGGCGTCCTGCGCCGGCCCGATCACCACGGCAACGCCGTCGGCGCCGGCGCGCTTGGCCACATCGAGCGCATGCGCGAGGAGGCTGCGGTGCCCAACCTCGTGCAACACCTTGGGGCGCACAGCGCGCATGCGCGTACCCTCGCCCGCCGCCAGCACGATCGCGAGGCAAGTCCGGCTCATCTCAGTGTCAGGTCATGGGTTGGCCGCATCGGCGCCCTCATAGCCGAGGCAATCTGCCCGCAAAAGGCTGCAACCCAGTAAAGATCGGCGCCCTCCGCGCGTCAGGACCGGGATTCTGTTAATGTTTTCAACGATTCGCACGGAGACTTTGCATGGTTGCCAGGCCTGATCCGGCCGCCGCCACGGCCTTAGGGCCGATCAAAATGCTGGCGTCGATTCTGCCGTTGATGCGGCGGCTCAATCTGCGTGCGTTCGGCCGCCTTGCCGCCTGGGGCGGTGCGGCCGTGCTGGCGCTGATTGCCGTCGTGCTTGTCGCCCAGACGCAGACTGGCGATGAAAGGCTGCAGGCCATGCTGGCAACGGTGCGCGGGCCGGAGCCGCAGGCGATCGCCGCATTGCCGCCGCGCGTCGTTGTCGACGTTGAGGAGACGCGCCGGCTCGAAGACGCGGTGCGCAAGCTTGCCGCCGATCGTGACCGCCTCAAGGAACGCATCGCCAGCCTCGAGCGAAATTTCGACGACATGACCGGTTCGATCAAGACGGTGATGCTCGCCAACACCGCGGCGCAGGCCGTCAAGGAAGCGCCGAAAGAAATGGCCACACCGGCTCCAGCAGTCGCAGCGCCCGCCGCGGTTGCCGCGCCGGTGACCCCGCCACCTGCCCGGGTCGCAGCAAAGGCACCGGAGCCCACGGCGCCGTCCGCACCAAGCACCGAACCTGTAGCAACCGAAATCGTGCCGTTGCCGCCGGTTCGTGTCGCCACGGCGGCGGCGGAAACACCGGCCGAACCGGCAAAACCCGAATACGGCATGGATCTAGGCCGGGGCGCGACCGTCGACGCGATCCGCGACGAATGGGCGCGGGTCAAAGCCAATTTCGGCCCCCTGCTCGCCGGATTGCGGCCGGTCGCCGCGCCGCGCCCGCACGCGCCCGGAAATGCCGACTACCGCCTCGTGGTCGGCCCGTTCCCGACCGCCGCCGCCGCCGCCAGGCTTTGCGCCAAATTCACCAACACGCGCCCGGCCTGCCGTACCGCTAGGTTCACCGGCGAGGATCTGGCGTTCAAATAATTGCCGCGACGGCCACGCGGCTGCATAATCGGCACGATGAAACTGTTCCTGCCCAGTGCGCGCGCGACCAACTGGCTGCTGATCGTCGGCTTCTGTTCACTCGGTTACGCGCTCTACATCCGCTATCTGGCGATCGAGCAATCGAGCCTGGGGCTTGCCTGCGCCGCCGGCCTCGACACCTGGCTGTGTTCGTCGCGCGCGACCGTCACCGTGCTGTTTAAGCATTCCGTCTTCGGCTGGGCGGCGCTGGCGGCCGCGCTCGTCAATCTACTGCGCCCGTCGCTGGTCGTGTTCGCGGTGGCGCTGGCGCTCAGTTGCCTCGGCATCGTGCTCTACAATATTCAGCTGGCATCGCTGGCTGCAGGAGTGCTGGTGCTCAGCTTTGCGCGGCGCGCGCCCGCGCCAGAATGACGGCGAGCGCGGCAAAGGCGGCGCAGAGCCAGAGCGACTGCCAGTTGTTGAAGTTCTCGTTGATCGCGATGTAGGGCACCGAAAGTGCCAGCAGCGCAGCGCCGGCGCATTCCGCCGCCGCGCGCGCACCGCTCGCGCGTTTCACCGTCAGATGATGCATGACGAACGGCACCACCGAAACGGTGAGGGCTGCGAAGGGAAAATCGCGGTAGCGCGGATCGAACACCAGTCCGAGCGTCGATTGCAGCGCCAGCAGCATGGTGGCGATCAGCAGCGCGCCGGCGGCGAGCGTCAATGGATCACTCTCCCGGCTCGCGCTCGGCCCGATCACGCGGGCGAACGCCGGCACGGGCGCGCCGCGCATCATCGCGGCACTCAACACCGGCGGTACCGCCAGTGCGACCGCGGCCAGCGCGCCGGAGCGCAGCAGTCCCCCGGCGTCGAAACTTTGCCGCGGCACGTCGGCGATGCTCCAGCCTATGAGCGCGCCGCCGGCAATCGCATTCGCGGTCACCGCCAGCCAAAGCGCAGGCGCCACATCGCCGCGTCGAGCGGCAAAAGCGGCGGCAAAAATAAGCGCGGCAAAAGCAACGCCGCCTGCCGCCTGCCATTTCCATAGCGGGTGGTTGGACACCGCCTCGCCCCAGAAGAATTTGTAGTCGCGCGTTTTTGCGTCGAGCAGACCCCAATAGCCGCCGACGGTGCCCTCAAGCGCGCGCTTCCACGGCTGATCGAAAGCTTCAATCACGTTGACGCGGTAATGTTCTTGCTTCGCGAGTGCCAGCACGTCCTGGATCACGCGCGCCTGATTGGCCGGTGACGGCAGCGCGCCCTCGCGCATGCGCCCTTCGCTTGGCCATCCGACCTCGCCGATGACGACTTCCTTGCCGGCAAGCGCCGCCACCACGCGGCGGCGGATCTGGTCGACGTGAGCAGCCGCTTGCGCGGCGGGAATTGGAAAGTCTTCCCAGTACGGCAGGATATGAATCGTGACGAAATCGGCGGCGTCGGCGACTTGCGGGTTCTTCAACCAGTATTCCCAAACGTCGGCGTAGGTGACCGGCACCTTCACCCGCGCCTTGACCGCGCGGATGGTGGCGGCCAGATCGTCGGCACTCAGGTCGCCGCGCAGCAGCACCTCATTGCCGACGACGAGTGCCTGCACCACGTCCGGATACTGGTTGGCGATCCTGACCGCGGTTTCGATCTCGGAGCGGTTCTTTTCCGGATTGACGCCCAGCCAGATGCCCTGGAACATTTTCATGCCGTGGCGCCGGGCGATTGCTGCGACCTGATCCTGCCCGAGCTCGACCGAATAGGTGCGCACGCAATCCGTGATCTTGGACAGCCGCGTGAGATCGTCGTCGATCTGTTCCGGCGTAATGCGCATGGCGGGATCGAACGGCGTCTGCCCCTCGCGAAATGGCGCGTAGGACAGGCAATAAAGCTTTTCGCCGGGTGTAAGCGGCGTATGCGGCATGGCGATCGGCAGCCCCAGCCACGCCCAGAACGCGGCAACCGCCAGCACCGACACGGCAAGACAGGCAAAGCCAAGGCGCATCGGCGGGCTCTTGAGCGGCGCGGTTCAGGTTCAAAGCGTCGCCTCCGGCTTATAGGGCGACCATGAGCCTGCCAAGATGATCATTTCGGCGTCCATGCCGCTGAAACTCTGGACAAAGGCCATCGCTTCGGGCCAAGTTTTGCCGGCGGTTTTTGCGCCGAAATCCGGTCGGGCGGCGCAGGGATCGGAGGGGTTCAACGTTTCTTAGGTTAGGTCAGCCGGGGCGCCCGGCGGTATGCCGTATTCGTGACCCAATCCGGCCTCAAGAGCAGGCCGTGTGCGGGTGGGCGGCCTTATCAAAAGCACCGGCGGGACAATGCGACCATGACGTGTTTGCGTAAACTCGCTGCTGCGCTCTGCGCGGCGGCCTTGATTTTTGGCGCCGGAACGGCCTTTGCCCAGGGCAGCGGCGAGGCCAAACCGCCGGAGCAGAAGCCGCCGGCGGAAACCGCCAAGGAGGGGCAAAAGAAGATCGATGAGATCGCCGAAGCCTCGCGGACCCTGACCGGGCCGGCCGGCAATCCGGAATGCGTCTGGCTCGGGCGCCGCGTGGTGAGCCTGCTGTGGCGCGACGATCTCGACACCGCTTTCCGCCATCTCGATCTCTACGACCGCTTCGGCTGCCCCGGCGCGCACATTCAGGCCACGTTCAGGTGCCTGGTGCGACAAGGCAATATCGACCCTAAGGCCCCTGAAAGCTTGAATGGCCGCGTCCACGCCTGCTGGCTCAATCCGGCCCTGCCGCCGACGGCTGCCGAGACTGCTCAGCAAGCGCCTCCGGCTGCGCCAGCCGGAACCACTCAGCGCTGACAGCGTTCACGTTTATGAAAATTCTCACTGCCGCTATGCGTGCGCCAAGGAATTGCCATGTCCGGTAACTACTTGAGTACGCGCCTGATGCCGAGCTATGCTGCACTGCCGCAGAACGAATTCGGCTAAGCCCAGGGGACGGGCTTACAGGCTTAAATTCCTGCCCCAGTTGGTTGGAGTCTATGCGCACCGTCGCTGCCGTGATCGCCCTCGTGGCGTGCGTGCATGCAGGGTTGTGGGCACTGGCGCGCGATAACATCGCTGCTCCCGGCTACGACGGCCAGCTTGCCAGCGTTTCCTACGCTCCGTTTCAGGGCAACGCCAACCCGGACGCCGGCTCGCAGGCGCAGGCCGCGCAAATTCGCGCCGACCTCAAGCTGCTGGCGCCGCTGACGCGTGCGATCCGCACCTATTCCGCGACTGGCGGCGTCGAGCTCGTGCCCGGCATTGCCGCCGAATTCGGCCTGCGCGCCACCATCGGCGCCTGGATCGACAAGGACAAGGATCGCAACGAGCGTGAAATCCGCTCGGTGATCGATCTCGCCCACCGGCACAGCAACATCAACGGCATCTTCGTCGGCAACGAAACCATCTATCGCGGCGAGCAGTCGGTGCCCGATCTCATCGCCAAGATTCAGCGGGTCAAGCGCTCGGTGAATGTGCCGGTGACCACCGGTGAAATCTGGAATGTGTGGATGGAGCACCCGGAGCTCGTCTCCGCCGTCGACTTCATCGCCGCGCACATCCTGCCTTACTGGGAAGGCTTTTCCGAACAGCAGGCGGTCGACCAGGCGATCCTGATTTACGACAAGTTGCGGCAGGCCTATCCGGGCAAGCGCGTGGTCATCGCCGAGTTCGGCTGGCCGAGCGCCGGTTATAATCTCAAGAACGCCGATCCCGGCCGCATCGATCAGGCGGTGGTGCTGCGCAATTTTGTCTCCAAGGCGGAAGCCTACGGCATCGACTACAACATCGTCGAAGCCATCGACCAGCCGTGGAAGATCTTCGAAGGCGGCGTCGGTCCTTACTGGGGGCTGTTCGACTCCTCGCGCCACGCGAAGTTCTCCTGGACCGGCCCGATCACCAATCCCGATCACTGGAAGCTTGCCGGCATCGCGTTGCTCGTGAGCGTTCTGCTGTCGCTGCCGATCTTGGCCATGGCAGCGGTGAGCGTGCCGCAGGCGATGCTGCTCGCCGGCGCCGCCAATATCGTCGGCGCCTGGGCGGCGACCATGTTTGCATTCTGGAATGGCCACTACTTTGTCCCCGGCGCCGCCTTTGCGCTTGGGCTCGGCGCGCTGCTGCTGGTGCCGCTGATCATCATCGCGCTGGCGCGCGTCGATGAACTCGCGGCCATCGCCTTCGGGCGCAAACCGTTGCGCGTGATTTCCGCGCCGCCCCTGGTGCCCGAGGCGGCGACCCCGAAAATCTCGATCCACATCCCGGCGCACAACGAGCCGCCGGAGATGCTCAAGCAGACGCTCGATGCGGTCGCGCGGCTCAACTACCCGAATTTCGAATGCGTGCTGGTGATCAACAACACGCCCGATCCGGCGCTGTGGCGCCCGGTCGAGGAGCACTGCGCGTTGCTCGGCGAGCGCTTCAAGTTCGTCAACGCCGAAAATATCACCGGCTTCAAGGCCGGCGCGCTGCGTCTGGCGCAGGCCCATACCGCCGCCGACGCCGAAATCATCGGCGTCATCGATGCCGACTACGTCGTGCATCCCGACTGGCTCAGGGATCTGGTGCCGGTCTTTGCCGATGCGCGCGTCGGGCTGATCCAGGCGCCGCAGGACCACCGCGACGGGTCGCGCAGCCTGATGCATTCCGCCATGAACGGCGAATATGCCGGCTTCTTCGACATCGGCATGGTGCAGCGAAACGAGTTCAACGCCATCATCGTGCACGGCACCATGTGCCTGATCCGCCGCAAGGCGCTGGAGGCCGCCGGCGGCTGGTCGAGCGACACCATCTGCGAAGACACCGATCTCGGCTTGACCCTGCTCGAGCTCGGCTGGCAAGCGCACTACACCAACCGCCGCTACGGCTACGGCCTGCTGCCGGACAGCTTCGAGGCCTACAAAAAGCAGCGCCACCGCTGGGCCTATGGCGGCTTCCAGATTCTCAAGAAGCACTGGCGCCGTTTTCTGCCCGGCGCGAGCCAACTCACGCGCGACCAGAAGCGCGAATTCGCGCTCGGCTGGCTCAACTGGCTCGGCGCCGAAAGCATCGGCGTCGTTGTTGCCATTCTCAATATCGTCTGGGTGCCGGTCGTCGCCTTCCTCGACATCGCCGTGCCCGACCGCATTCTCACCTTGCCGATTCTGGCGAGCTTTGTGGTGTCGGTCGCGCACTTCTTCACGCTCTATCGGCTGCGCGTGCGCGTGAAAAAGGGACAATTGCTCGGCGCGGTGTTTGCCGCGATGTCCGTGCAGTGGACGGTGGCGCGCTCGGTCGGCCTCGGCGTGATCAAGGACCATCTGCCCTTCGTGCGCACCGCGAAAGGCGGCTTGCGCCGTACGGCGGACTTCCACGCGTTCTGGGAAGCGGTGCTTGCGAGCCTGCTGCTGCTCGGCGCCGCGGTGCTGGTGAGCACCAACGTCAAGGAAATCCGCGAGATCTATATCTTCGCCGCCGTGCTCGTGGTGCAGAGCATACCTTTCATCGCCGCCGCCGCGCTTGCCGCGCTTGAACGCACGCCGCTCAACGACTACGCCACCTGGCGTACGATGGAGCAACGCCTCGCCGAACTGCTCGGCCGCCAGGCCGCCCCGATTACCCCGGCGGTCGCCGTCGCCCCGGCCCCGGCTTCCGTATCGGCGGCACAGCCAGCCGCCCCCGCGCAGAGCCAGGCCGAACTGGTGTCCTAAAGGGCGCGCGCCGCGCGTCGCAATTTCTGAAAAGTTGAACGATCCTGCACAGGAAATGGCTGCGAGTTCGCGCCTAAGACTCGCGCGCGATGAGCATCACCGGCGCGATCGCCGCGAGCGGATTGAACGCCGCCAGCCTGCGGCTGCAGGTGTCGGCGAGCAACGTTGCTAACGCGTTATCCGATGGTCCGTTGCCCGGCTCGCCTGAGGCCGCGAACTTTCCTCGTGCCTACGCGCCGCTTCGCCTCGAACAGACCGAGGCGGCAGGATCGGGCACGCGCGCCCGCGTCGGCACCGTTTCGCCGGGCTATGTCGCGGCATTTGATCCCGCCGCGCCTTACGCCGACGCAAACGGGTTGGTCGCCCGCCCAAATGTCAATCTTGCAAACGAACTCATCCAGCAATTGATGGGCCGCTTCGCCTTGACGGCAAATGCACAAGTCCTGCGGGCGGGCGCGCAGATGACGGCAACGCTCCTCGATATTACGATTTAGGTCGTGAGCTGAGGCCGCCCGTTCGCATTTGAGCGCATTAACTCACGCGCCGAGCGCCGTCTCCACCAGCTTCACCCAGTAGGACGTGCCGACGGGGATGGTCTCGTCGTTGAAATTATACCTGGGGTGGTGAAGCCCGGCGCTGTCGCCATTGCCGATCCAGATGAAGGCGCCAGGGCGAGCGTTGAGCATGAAGGAGAAATCCTCCGCGCCCATCATCGGCGGCAGATCGATGTCGACCTGCTTGTCGCCGACGATCTGGCTGGCGACGGAGGCGGCAAAGCCGGTCTGCTGCTCATGGTTCACCAGCACCGGGTAGTTGCGCCGATAGTTGAGGCTCGCCTTGGCGCCGTAGGCCGCCGCGGTGTGCTCGACGATTGCATGAAGGCGCTTCTCGACGAAATCGCGGACGTCGGCTTCGAGCGTGCGCACGGTGCCCTTGAGGCGCACGGTTTGCGGAATGACGTTGTCGGCGGTGCCCGCTTCGACCATCGGGATCGTCACCACCGCCGATTTGAGAGGGTCGACGTTGCGCGACACCACCGATTGCACGGCGTTGATGATCTGCGCGGCGACCAACACGGTATCGATGCCCTTGTGCGGCCGCGCCGCGTGCGCGCCGAGGCCCTCGATGTCGATGGTGATGTAGTCGGCTGCCGCCATCACCGGACCGGCGCGGATACCGAAAGCGCCGACCGGCATGCCTGGATAGTTATGCATGCCGTACACTTCGCCGATGCCGAAGCGCTCCATCATGCCGTCATCGACCATGGCCTTGCCGCCGGCGCCGCCCTCTTCGGCCGGCTGGAAAATCACCACCGCATTGCCGGCAAAGTTCCGCGTCTCGGCGAGATAGCGCGCGGCGCCGAGCAGCATGGCGGTGTGCCCGTCGTGGCCGCAGGCGTGCATTTTGCCGGGCACCGTCGATTTGTACGGCAAGTCGTTTTGCTCGGTGATCGGCAGTGCGTCCATGTCGGCGCGCAGGCCGATCGCCTTGTCCGATTTGCCCTTGCGCCCGCGGATAACACCGACAACGCCGGTGCGGCCGATGCCGGGCACCACCTCATCGCAACCGAATTCCTTGAGTTTCTGCGCGACGCTCGCCGCCGTGCGGGTCACGTCGTACAAAAGCTCCGGGTGGGCGTGCAGATCGTGCCGCCATCCGGCGATTTCGTCGGCAAGGTCGGCGACGCGGTTGACGATAGGCATAAGGGGCTCCTTCGACCGCACTGTAGCAAACTGGACCGGCCGAATGCGAGTTCAAGAATGAAGCAAAAAGCGGCCTATTGACCGGGCAGAAGCGCGCCCCTAAACCCCCGGACGGCGCATCGACCCGGAGTTTTCGCACGCCGGATCATGCGCCTGGTGACGAGCGCGTAGCTCAGGCGGTAGAGCAACTGACTTTTAATCAGTAGGTCATGGGTTCGAGTCCCATCGCGCTCACCATTCAAGAAATATGACGATGTCCCAGATCACACGAGAGTCACCAATCAATGCCCGCTCGGTGCCAATAAGGCTCCAGAACTAATTGCGCTCTCTCGAAACGGTGAGGATGGTTTCGAGGGAGCTGGCTAGATCTGCAAGCAAGATACTAGTGTCCTCGAGTCCCCGGGCAACGTGCGCGTCCGTGCATTCGCGCGACATGCGAATGCATTGCAGCGCAATTTCACGTAGGTGCGTGCCGATTTCATCCGGCGAGATCGAATTGGGCATGCGCAACATGATGTCCGAAGTAATAAATTTAGACACGGCTCTCCCGCTCGGCACCATTATCGAGCTGCCTGCAAAGTCTATCGACCGGTTTCCGCAATTCCACGCTTTCGCACTGCAATTCCACAATGGCGGGCTGCCCCATTTGGCTTTTCTCTGGCGTCCAAATCGTGCGCCGCCAAGGGGCTTGTTGAGCCGCACATCGTTGTTTTTCTGGCTATAGATGACGGCCGAAAGGGCGTTTGTCCAATACCTGTATGTGGTCTCTTCAATTGCTACCGTGTATACCAGCGGTTGCTGGCGTCAGAGGCCCGCCGCAATAATTAAGAGGATATGGCAGCGATATTCGTTTCACTCTGGCAAGGACATGCAGCTGATGGAATTGCGCCATCTACGCTATTTTGTTGCTGTCGCCGAGGAATTGAATTTCACCCGAGCGGCCGAACGGCTGGGCATCAGCCAGCCGCCGCTCAGCTTGCAGATTCGACAATTTGAAAAGGAGATGGGCACGTCTCTGCTCCGGCGCCAAACCCGGGGTGTCGAGCTGACCAATGTCGGAAAGCTGATGCTCGAAGAAGCGCGAGTTATCCTCAAGCAGGTCGATGGCGCCAAGACCGGCGTGCGCCGTCGCGCCCGCGGAGAAACGGGGAGCGTCAATATTGGCGCCGGCGGCGGAACCTATTTCCATCCGCTCGTTCCGTCGATCATCCGCGAATACCGGATGCGATATCCGGATATCATTCTTACTCCCGAAGGCGGCAACTCCCCCCTGTTGGTCGCGCGGTTGCGTGCCGGATTGATCGATATCGCCTTTATCTGGCCGCCGATCAGCGACGGAGACGACCTGACCCTCGCGCCACTGGTCAATGAAGACTTCGTGATTATCGTGCCCATCGGACATGCGCTAAGTGGTTCGGCATCCGCGCCGCTGGCTGCTCTTGCAAACGAACCTTTCATCCTGCCACCGCGCGAGGTTAACGCCAGCGTTTACGATTCGATCATTTCAGCTTGCGTGCGCGCTGGCTTCAGACCAAGGCTAGGTCCGGAAGTACCGCAAGTCGTGTCCACCGTCCCGATGGTAGCTGCCGGCTTGGGTGTATCGATCGTGCCGCGTTGCATCAGCCGGATTCAGGCCGATGAGGTCTTCTACCTTTCCATTGAAGGAGACGCGCCGCGCGCGGCAATCAGCCTGGCGTATCGGCGCGATGATCGCTCCGTGGCCGTGCAAAATTTCGTAGCGGTTGCTCGCCGGGCAGCGCAGACGACAGTTCAACGTGAGGGCAATAACGTCGCAAAAGTAGCGAAAAAGAAGGCCGGTGCGCGGCAACGTTGACACCCGCAATCGGTTGCGTCCGAAATTGGGCACTCTATGAGTTGCTCAATGAGGGGCAAGAAATGCACCGTCATATTTTCGATAATTAGGCCACGTCAATTGCTGGCCTCTTTCATTTCAAATTAAGCGTGCAGTGCCGGCTATTGGCACAAAGCCGGCAACCGATCAGCCGCAATCGGATTGAACGCGTTTTCCGCGGGCCCGCTTAAGCGGCCGCCGCCTTAAGGTTACTTGCTCACGATATTGCGCAGAACCAATCGCAAAGACCGCTCGTTCCCTTACCTTGTCCGCGAATTGACGCCTGTCAGGAACCGTCAGGGGGCTTTTGATGCGGATTGTGTGGCGCGTGGCAGCGGCTTGCGTTCTTGGCATTTGCGCCTTGGCGCTTGTGCCGAAAGAAACCCGGGCGGCGACTTATATATTGCCGTATGACGGCACCTTCCACCTTGCCGGATATTCGACGCCGACCACCGGCTACTTTTCCGTGGTCTGGCAGCCTTACCCGAATTTCGACCATTCGGATTTTGCCGTCGCCTCGCTCGCGGTCACCGTGAACGGCGCCGCCCTCACCATCTTCAACAACCTGGGCACTTGTCCGGCGCCGTATTGCGGTCCTTCGTCCACCGTCACCGACAATGTTTATGGCACGCATCTGGGCCCCTGGGGCCAGTCGACCTTTGACGTCACCAGCGCCTATCTCGACATCTCGGCCATTGCCGCCATCAATATGTTCTCCGACCTCGGGGACCAGAATCCGAACCCCATCGGCCTGTTCGGCAGCTATCAGATCCTGGTCACTTTGCCCGACGGCGTCATCGTCAACCCGATCCCCGGCACGCTTCCGCTTTTTGCCAGCGGCCTTGCAGCGCTCGCGCTGCTGCACCGGCGCAGAGCGCGCCGGTTGCGCGGCTGATCGCCCCTTAGCTCAGCTGACGCCGGCCTCAAGGTAGTCCGCCTGCGAGCGCTCAATGTGCTGCGCGGCCATGGCGTCCAGCTGTTCCTGGATGCGCGCGAGAATCGTAATCGACTCCGGCGCGGACGCTTTGCGGTTCTCCACCGAAACCATGGATTTGAGGACCTGGATCTGATTGCCGATCCGGTGATTGATTTCGCGGATCAGGCGATCTTTCTCCCGTGTCCGCTCGGCCACCACGCGCAACAGGTCCTCGCGTTGCTGGCGCGGCGACGGCAGCATCTTGATCTGCGGCAGGACCACGGCAAAGGCGACGGCCGTGCCCACGGAGGCGAGCGCGGTCAGGATTTCGACGATCGTCTGCAGGCGCAGATACTCGACCCCCATATACGCCGAGGCGAGGTGCACCGTGTGGGTGAGCCCGCAGGCGACGATGAAGGTGACGAACAAGGTCCACAGCCAGGGGTACGGAATGTCCTCGCGGCGCTCGCGCAACACCACGGCCATGACCACGGGAATGGCGAAATAGGCAAGCGCGATGGACAAGTCGCTGGCGATCAGCAGCCAAATCAGCCCGCCGGTTGACGTGCAAAACGCGATCAACGGGTCAAGCATGGTCCACTCCGCCAAGGCTCGTGTGCAGAAAAACGGGCGAGAAATATTGCAACAGCCGTCGGCAATCGCCAATGGCCCGTCGCAAAACTATTACCGTGCGGCCACCACAGTTTCACCAAAGCGTCTCGCCGCCGCCACGAACCGCCTCTACCTCTCACCCCGTTGGGGAACTCGAAACGAGGAGAGACACCATGCAGCTTCATTACGAGTGGCCGAAGCTCCCGGGTATCCGCTCTTTTGCTCAGCCAAAGCGTTGCCCGCATTGTGATGACCCCATGATTGCGCCGGAAATGTCGGAATTCGTGGCCGGCGGCGAGATTCGCCACCATTGGCAGTGCGACAATTGCGGCCGTCCCTCCAGCACCACCCTGCGCCCCGGCGCAAAGAACCGGCGCAACCGCCGGAATAGGTAGTGTGTTAAGGTGTTTCCCAGTCAGGCGTTCCACAGCCTGAACCAAGGAGGAGCAAACATGACATCACCTATCCTGCGCGCCGGCATGGCGGCCCTGGCTTGCGCCGCCGCGATGGCGTTCGCCGCCCCGTCAATGGCGGCAACGATGACTTTCAAGGCCAATTTGGCCGCCGCCAGCGAAGTTCCCCCGAACGACAGCAAAGGCAAAGGCGCCGTCACCGCGACCTATGACGATTCCACGAAAACGCTGACGTGGAAGGGCACCTATTCCGACCTCACCGGCCCGGCGACCGCCGCCCATTTCCATGGCCCCGGCGCGGTCGGCAAGAATGCCGGCGTGATGGTTCCGATCACCCCGAACGGCCCCTCGTTTGAAGGTACCGCGACGCTGAACGACGCCCAGGCCAAGGCGCTGATGGATGGCGACATGTACGTCAATGTCCACACCGCGGCCAACAAGGGCGGTGAAATCCGCGGCCAGCTGACCAAATAAGTCAGGCGTTTGCTCCGAGACGTCTTCGGAGCCGAAGGAAAGTCCGCCGGGCCACACCGGCGGGCTTTTTCTTTTCTTTGCCTCGAAGCAACCACCGGCCTAATCTTCGCCGCAAAACAATTCCGGTGAGGAAATATGGCCAAGGCTAATGGCAAGGCAAACAGCGGCGCGTCGCCGTTTCTCATTTCCGGCGGCGGCATCGGCGGGCTGATCGCGGCCTATGCGCTGGCGCGGCAGGGTTTTCCCGTGCGCCTGTTCGAGCAGTCGGCCGAGTTCCGCGAAGTCGGCGCCGGCATCCAGCTTGGGCCGAATATTTTCCGCGTGCTGGAGAAAGTCGGCTTGAAGGACGCCGTGCTCGCCGACGCTCACCGCCCGCCGGCGCAGGAAATGCGCGATGCGCTGACCGGCAAGCTGATCGCCAATATTCCGCTCGGCGCCGAATTCGTCGAGCGCTTCGGCCAGCCTTACGCCGTCACCCATCGCGCCGACATCCACGCGACGTTTCTCAAAGCCTGCCAGAGCAGCAACCTCATCACGCTGGAAAACAGCCGCAAGGTCGACGGCTACGAGGATCACGGCGACCACATCACCGTCACGCTGGAGGACGGCGAGCGCGCCGACGGCCGCGCGCTGATTGCCTGTGACGGCATGTGGTCGAAGACCCGCGAACGCATCGTCGGCGACGGGGCGCCGCGCGTGTCCGGCCACATCGCCTATCGCGGCGTGCTCAAGCGCTCGGAAGTGCCCGACGACCTCTGGCGCCCCGACGTCGTGCTCTGGGCCGGACCGCGCACCCACTTCGTCCAATACCCGCTGCGCCGTGGCGAACTCTACAATCTGGTCGCCGTGTTCCACTCCGACCACTACGAGGAAGGCTGGAACGCCGAAGGCGCCAAGGACGTGATGTGGCAGCACTTCAAGATGCAGGTGCCGCAGGTAACCCGCATGCTCGAGCGCATCGCGACCTGGCGCATGTGGGTGCTGTGCGACCGCGAGCCGGTGAAGACCTGGTCGCACAATCGTGTCGTGCTGCTCGGCGACGCCGCGCATCCGATGCTGCAATATCTGGCGCAGGGCGCCTGCATGGCGACCGAAGACGCGGTGGTCCTGGCGGAGAAAGTCGCGGCACAGCCCGGCAATCTGCCGGCTGCATTTACCGCCTACACCCAGGAGCGCTATCTGCGCACCGCGCGCACGCAGATCATGGCGCGGGTTTACGGCGAGTTCTATCACGCCCGCGGCGTCACCGCGGAACTGCGCGACATGGCGGTCGGCGGGCGCACCACGCAGCAGGCCTATGACGGTATCGCCTGGCTTTACGGCGGGCCTTAGCCTATGCGCACCAAAGCGGCGCTTTCGTTAGTGGCGTTTCTGGCCTTTGCCGTCACAGCGTCACCGGCCGCCGCGCAAACGAAATACGATCCCGGCGCGACGGACAAGGAAATCAAGGTCGGAAACATCGTGCCCTACACCGGCAAGTTCGCGCAATACGGCGTGAACGGCCGCGCCGAGGCTGCGTACTTCCGGATGATCAACGACCGCGGCGGAATTAACGGCCGCCGCATCAACTTCATCAGCCTCGATTCCGGCTCGGATACGAACAAAGCGCGTGCCTTGGCACAGCAGCTCGTCGAGAAGGAGCAGGTGCTGCTGACGGTGGGTATCTGGGGCACGCCGACCAATCTCGCGGTCCGTCCCTATTTCAACGAAAAGAAAGTCCCGCAGCTTTTCATTTCCGCGCCTGAATCAGCCTTCAACGACCCGGCGCGGTTTCCCTGGACCATGGGCTTTCAGGCGAGCAAGCGCGTCGAGGGGCAAAACTACGCGCGCCACATCCTCGCGGTGAAGCCGGCCGCCAGAATCGCGATCCTTTACGCCGACGACCCATCCGGAAAGGAATGGCTGCTTGGCGTCCACGACGTCCTTGGCGACAAGGCCGCCAAGATGATCGTCAAGGAGGTATCCTTCGTCTATTCAGAACCGGCGGCGCTCGCCCCCAAAGTCGAGGCACTGAAGGCGACGGGCGCGGATGTTTTTCTAAACATCGCGGTCGGCCGCTTTGCCACCGAGGCCATTCGCCATGCTTACGACATCGGCTGGCGTCCGCTGCAGTTCATTCCGAACGCGTCGATATCGACCGAGGCGTTTCTCGATCCCGCGGGCCTGCAGAAGGCCAAAGGCGTCATCAGCAATGCCCGCTCCAAACTTTGGCTCAGTCCGGAAGCGCAGTCCGACCCCGGCGTGCGCGCGTTCCTCGACTGGATGAAAACATACAATTCAAGTGCGAGCCTGCGCGACGCCGAAAACGTTTACGGCTATGAGGTCGCGCAAACGCTGGTCGAGGTCCTGAAAAAATGCGGCGATGACCTGACGCGCGCCAACGTCATGAAGCAGGCGGCAAACCTCGACCTTGAATTGGGAATGCTCCGACCCGGCATAAAAATCACGACGAGCCCGACCGACTACCAGCCCATCAAGCAACTGTTCCTGGTGCAGTTCGACGGTCACCACTGGCGGCCGCTTGCCGAATGAAATTTCGCCGCGCTGAGGGCTAGGCCGCCTGCATCTTCGGGTGCGCGGCCGGCTCATCGAGCGCTGCGGTCCATGCGTCGTAGCCGTAAAGCCAGGACGTGTCGCCGCCGCGCTCGTCGCGCATCCAGGTATTGGCCGAGGAGATTGCCTGCACCACCGAGGTGCGCGGCTTGCGGTGCGCCTCGTAGCGCTTGAAGGCATCGCCGATGTCGTCGCCCTCCACATCCGCCAGGCAGCGCGCCAGCACCGCGGCATCTTCGATCGAGGTCGCGGCGCCCTGCGCCATGTAGGGCGTCATTGGGTGCGCGGCGTCGCCGAGCAGTACGACGTTGCCGTCGCTCCAGCGCGGCAGCGGCTCGCGTTCGAGGATCGCCCATTTATGGCAATCCGGGCAGGCATCAAGCACGTTGCGGACGTCCTGATGGAAGTCGGCGTAAGCCGCGCGCAACTCCTTGACATCGCCTTTGGCCGACCACGACTCTTTTGTGATCCACTCGCCCGGCTCCGGCACGCTGGTGACGAAGTACACCTCGCTCCGGTCGCGCTTGGTATAATAGATGACGATGTGGCGGTCCCTGCCCCACCATTTGGTGCGTGAGCGGCCGATGTCGAAGCTTCCCATCAGCCTGGCCGGAAAAACCGCGCGATAGGCGATGCGGCCCTTGTGGATCGGCTCGTCGGGTCCGACCACGATATCGCGCACCGTCGAATGCACGCCGTCGGCGCCGATCACCGCGTCCGCCGTGGCCGATGAGCCATCGACAAAACGCAAGGTAACCCGCCCGCCCTTTTGCTCGAGACCGGCGAGCTTCTTGTTGAGATGCACGATCTGCGCCGGCACCGCGGAGGCGAGCGCGTCGTGCAGATCGGCGCGGTGCATGCACAAATACGGCGCATCGTAGAGGCTTTCCGGCATCGGCAATTCGCGGGTCATCTCGCCCGAATAGCCGTCGCGGTTCAAATGCGAATAGGGCGCGAAGGCGACCGCGCGCAGCCGCTCCTCGATACCGATGCCGCGCAGCACCTTCATCGAATTCGGCATCATCTGGATGCCGGCGCCGATGCGGGCAAAGCGCGCCGCCTGCTCGTACACCGCGACGTCGATGCCGACGCCGCGCAACGTCGCCGCGACCGCGAGGCCCCCCATGCCGGCGCCGACGACCGCGACCGAGAGTTTCCGCCTGGCCATTGCTATTTGCGCTCGATGCCGGCCTTGTCGACGACATCGTTCCACTTCTTGATGTCGTCGGCGAGCCGCTTGCTGATTTCGGCCGGCGTGCTCGGCTGCGCGACGACGCCGACCTTGGCATAGGCCGCCTTGATCTCGGGCGTCGCCAGGATTTCGCGCACCGTCTTGTTCATCAGCTCGGTTACTTCCTTCGGCGCGTCCGGCGGCACCGCAATGCCGTTCCACGACACCACCTCGTAGCCTTTGACGCCCGACTGGCCGACGGTCGGAATGCCGGGCAGCAGCGGCGAGGGCTGCGGTCCCGAGCTCGCCAGAATGCGCAGCTTGCCATCGGCCACCTGCCCGGCCGTCGCCGGCGGAAAGTCGATCATCAACTGCACGTCGTTGCGCAACAGCGCCACCACGATATCGGGCGAGTTCTTGTAGGCGACGAGCTGCACGTTGAGCCCGTTCATCGCCTTGAACAGTTCACCGCCAAGCGCCTGCGTGCTGCCGGCGGCAATGGTGCCGACGTTGAGCTTGCCCGGATTGTCCTTGGCGGCTTTAAGAAAGTCGCCGAGCGTCTTGTATTCGGATTGTGCATTCACCACGAAGACCAGGTCGAAGGTGCCGACCATGGAGATCATGGCAAAGTCCTTGACCGTATCGAACGGCAGGCTCTTGAAGGTTGCCGCGCTGGTCGCCGCGCCGTTGGTAATCCAGGCCATGGTATAGCCGTCGTGCGGCGCGTTGAGCACGGCGCGCCCGGCGGCGATGCCGCCGGGTCCCGGCATGTTCTCGATGACGAAACGCTGGCCGAGCCTGTCGCTCAACTTATCGGCCAGGATGCGCGCGGTGACGTCGGCGACGCCGCCGGCGCCGAACGGCAGGATGACCCGCACCGGCCGGTCCGGCCAGGCAGCCTGGGCGGCGCCGAGCGGGGCAAGCGCCAGCAGCAGCGCGAGCGCAAACAGCTTTCTCATCGTGATCTCCTCCCGAAGCGATGGCCTTCTTTTTATCCGGTAAAACCATAGAGCCTGGCCGGATTGTCGACCAGCAGGCGCCGTTGCGCCAGCGCGGTGGCGGCAAATTGCGGCACAAGGTCCACGAGGTCGGCCTCGTCGGCCTCATGGGTGGCATTGGGATGCGGAAAATCGCTGCCCCAGAGCACGCGCTCGGGCGCAGCTTCCACCAGCGCGCGCGCGATCGGCACCGCCGCGGCGTATGGCGGCATGGAAATGCGCTCGGCGCCGCAGACCTTGATCCAGCAATTGTCCAGCCGTGCGAGTTCAAGCAAAGCCCGCATAGGCGGCTGGTCGAGCCCGGCCACGGCCGGTACGCGGCCCATGTGGTCGACGACAAAGGGCAAGGGCAGCGCCCGCATCATCGGCGTCAGCGGCACGATGTCGGGCGCGTCGAGATGCAGCACCAGATGCCAGCCGCGGGTACGGATACGGTCGATGACGCGGCCGACCAGACCCATGTCCGGGGCGCCGCCGAGGTGTTTGACGAAATTGAAGCGCACGCCGCGCACGCCGGCTGCGTGCAGCCGGTCATAATCGGCGTCGGTAAAACTGTCGTCGACGATGGCCACGCCGCGGGTGCGCCGCGGAGCGGAGGCGATGGCGTCCAGCATCGCGGCGTTGTCGGTGCCGTGACAGCTTGCCTGCACGACCACCGTGCGCTCGATGCCCAGATGCGCGTGCAGCGCCGCCAGCATCTCCTTCGGCGCGTCGGCGGGGGTGTAGCGCCGGTCCGCCGCGTAGGGAAAGGTCGCCGCCGGGCCGAACACGTGGCAATGCGCGTCGCACGATCCCGGCGGAAGCCTGAACGATGGCTTGCGGCGATGGGCGAGAAACGCAGGCTGAACGTTCATAAGCTGGCTTTAGCGGAGCGGTCCGCGGCCGGCAACTATTGCAGCGGATCGATATCGCCCCGCTCCCAGCCGGCTTTTGTCGCCGCTTGAAAACCGGCAAGGCCGCCGCACTCGATCGCCGCCCGCATCCCGGCCATCAGCTCCTGGTAGTAGGCAAGGTTTATCGCCGACAACAGAATTTGCCCCAGCATCTCGTTGGCCTTGGTGAGATGGTGCAGGTAGGCGCGCGAATAGGTGCGCGCGGCGGGATGCGCGCTTTGCTCGTCGAGCGGGCGTGGGTCGTTGGCGTGACGCGCGTTCGACAGATTGATTGCGCCGTGGCGCGTGAAGGCGGTGCCGTGGCGGCCGTTGCGCGTCGGCAGCACGCAGTCGAACATGTCGATACCGCGCGCAACCGCACCCAGCAGATCGTCTGGCGTGCCGACGCCCATGAGGTAGCGCGGGCTCGCTGCCGGCAGCAGCGGCACCGTGTCCGCGACGATCGCGAGCATCACCTCCTGCGGTTCGCCGACCGCAAGTCCGCCGATGGCGTAGCCGTCGAAGCCGACATCGGCCAGCGCGCGGGCGCTCTGCTGGCGTAAGACGATATCGTCGCCGCCCTGCACGATGCCGAACAAGGCATGGCCGTCTCGCGCCCGGCTCTCGAAGGCGCGCTTGGAACGCTCGCCCCAGCGCAACGACAACTGCATCGCGCGCTCGATCTCCTCGCGTCTGGCCGGCAGGCCGAGACACTCGTCGAGTTGCATGGAAATGTCGGCGCCGAGCAGCGCCTGGACCTCGATGGCGCGCTCCGGGGTGAGTTCCACCATGGCGCCGTCAAGATGCGAGCGGAAGGTGACGCCGTGCTCTTCGAGCTTGCGCAGGGCCGTGAGCGACATCACCTGGAAGCCGCCCGAGTCGGTCAAAATCGGCAGCGGCCATTGCATGAAGGCGTGCAGGCCGCCGAGCGCGGCAATGCGTTCGGCGCCGGGGCGCAGCATCAGGTGATAGGTGTTGCCGAGCACGATTTCGGCGCCGGTTGCGCGCACGTCGGCGGGGCTGAGCCCCTTGACCGTCGCTTGCGTTCCCACCGGCATGAAAGCCGGCGTCTGCACGGCGCCATGCGGGGTGACGAGTTCGCCGCGGCGGGCGGCGCCATCGGTTTTGGAAACGGTGAAGGAAAACGCCTTGCTCATCGGCCCGCAGGATAGAGCAAACAGGCGTCGCCGTAGGAATAGAAGCGATAGCCTGCGGAGATCGCGTGCGCATAGGCCCGTTGCATCGCGTCCAGCCCGCTGAAGGCCGCGACCAGCATGAACAAGGTCGAGCGCGGCAGGTGGAAATTGGTCAGCATCAGGTCGGCGGCGCGAAAGCGGTAGCCGGGGGTAATGAAAATCGCGGTTTCCCCGGAAAAAGCGTGCAATTTGCCGTCATCTTGCGCGGCCGATTCCAGCAGCCGCAGCGCGGTCGAGCCGACGGCGACGATGCGCCCGCCGCTGGCGCGCGTCTCGTTGAGCGCATCCGCCACCTCCTTTGACACCGCACCGAACTCGGCATGCATGGCGTGGCCTTCGGTATCGTCCGCCTTGACCGGCAGAAAGGTCCCGGCGCCGACATGCAGCGTGACCTTGTGCAGGGTCACGCCGCGCGCTTGCAGCCGCGCCAGCAGCGCGTCGGTAAAGTGGAGCCCGGCGGTCGGTGCCGCGACCGAGCCCTCCATCTGCGCAAAAACGGTCTGGTAATCGGCGCGGTCCCGATCGTCGGGCGCGCGGCGCGAGGCGATATAGGGCGGCAGCGGCATGTCGCCGCGCTCGGCTATGGCCTGATCGAGCACCGGACCATAGAAGGAAAATGAAAGGGTTACCTCGCCTCCTTCGTCTTTCTGTAAAACTTGAGCATCGAGCTGGCCGAGAAAGCAGACCTTGCCCTCCTCGCCAAAACGCAGCGTGTCGCCGGCCTCGACCTTCTTGGCGCCGAGGATGAAGGCGCGCCATGTCGAGCCGTCGAGCCGCTTGTGCAGCGTTGCTTCGATCGCCGCCTCCGCCCCGCGCCCGATGCGGCGGCCCTTGAGGCGGGCCGCGATCACCTTGGAGTCGTTGACCACCAGGGCATCGCCCGGCTCCAGCAGGTCCGGCAGATCGGCGACAATCCCGTCGGCGAGCGAAGGCGCCCCGCCCGGCCGCACCACCAAAAGCCGCGCGGCGTCGCGCGGGCTCGCCGGCCGCAGCGCGATGCGGTCGGCCGGCAGGTCGAAGTCGAAGAGATCGGTGCGCATATCCACATCCCAGGGCGCCGAAGATCAACGCGAACGCCGGCGACGACTGGATGCCCCGCCTTCGCGGGGCATGACAATGGAAATTGTGGCGGGGCCTGACGCCCTACGCCCCCATGGTCGCCTTGACGATCTTGTCGGGATTGGCGACCGGCTCGCCGCGCTTGATCTTGTCGACGTTTTCCATGCCTTCGATGACGTTGCCCCAGGCGGTGTATTGCCCATCGAGGAAGGTCGCGTCGTCAAAGCAGATGAAGAACTGGCTGTCGCCGGAGTCCGGATTGGCGGCGCGCGCCATCGACACGGTGCCGCGCACATGCGGCTCCTTGTTGAACTCGGCCTTGAGGTTCTTGCCCGAGCCGCCGGTGCCGGTGCCCTTGGGGCAACCGGTCTGCGCCATGAAGCCGTCGATGACCCGGTGAAACACGATGCCGTCATAGAAGCCCTGTTTCACCAGTTCCTTGATGCGGGCGACATGGCCGGGCGCCAGGTCCGGGCGCATGGCGATCACCACATTGCCCTTGGTGGTTTCCAGCGTGAGCGTGTCTTCCGGCTTTGCCATCATGTGAAACCTTTCAACTGTGAGATTTACGTGGCGCCTTACTTGGCGCCTTACTTGGCGCCTTACTTGGCGTCGGCGGCGACCTGCATGCGCACGATGCGGTCGGGATTGCTGACCTTGCCGTTGTCGGCGTCGGAGCCCTTCTTGATCTTGTCGACGACATCCATGCCCGACACCACCTGCCCGATCACGGTGTACTGGCCGTTGAGGCTGGCGGCGTCGCCATACATGATGAAGAACTGCGAATTTGCGGAATCGACGCTGTCACCGCGTCGCGCCATGCCGACGATGCCGCGCGTGAACGGCACGTTGGAAAATTCCGCCTTGAGGCTTCCGTATTTGGAGCCGCCGGTGCCGTCGCCGTTCTGCCCGTCGCCGGTCTGCGCCATGAAGCCGGGGATGACGCGGTGGAACGGCGCGTTGTTGTAGAACCCCTCGCGGGTGAGCAGCTTGATGCGCTCGGCGTGCTTGGGCGCGAGATCGTTGCGCAGCTTGATGATGATGCGGCCGGATTTGACGTCGAGCAGAATGGTGTTCTGCGGGTCGAGCCCGGCGGGCAACTTCACTTGCGCGACGGCGGGAAGCGCGCAGACAAGCGCGAACACGATGGCAAGAACCCGGACCATGCAAACTCCTGACTATTTTGCGAATTTCTTCTTCAGCCGCGCCGCGACCGACGCCGGCACGAACGACGACACGTCGCCGCCCATGGCGGCGATCTGGCGCACCAATGTGGCGGTGATCGGGCGGACCTCGGGCGAGGCCGGCAGGAACACGGTCTGCACCTTCGGCGCCATGGTCGCGTTCATCCCGGCCATCTGCATCTCATAATCGAAATCGGTGGCGTCACGCAGGCCGCGAATGAGCAGCGTCGCGTTCTGCTTGCGCGCCACCGCGACCACGAGCTTGTCGAAGGTGATGCAGACCAGCTTGCATTTTTCCCGGCGCGCCACAGGCCCGCAGGTCTGCTCGAGCATGGCGAGGCGCTCGTCAGCGGAAAACAGCGGCTTCTTGCCCGGATGCACGCCGATCGCCAGCACCAGCCGGTCGGCAAGGCGCGCGGCCTGGCGCACCACATCGATATGGCCGTTGGTCACCGGGTCGAAGGATCCGGCATAGAGGGCGGTCCGCGGCATGAAACGGGGTCTATACCGCCCGTTTCGGCGCGGCAAGGCCGGGAACTCACGAAATTGTGCGGATTCCCGAGCCTTTGAACCTGAGACCGATAGGCCACGACAAACGTTGGTCAGGTTGCAGAGGTTGTCATGCTGAAATCGATCACCGCCGTTGCCGCCGCTGCCGCCATTGCCGCGGCCATCACCGTGCTCACGGCGCCAGGCGGCGAGCTCGCCGCCGGCCCGCTGGCCAAGTCCGATGAAACCGCGCTGCATGCCTGCGCGCAGCGGCCCTGGCCGTATTTCAATTGCGTCGGCACCCGCCTCGGCAACCAGCGCATCCGCCTCGTCACCACCGATCGCCTCGCCGGCAACTAGCACGGCATCCGCTATCGCCCGCGATTTGAACGGGCGGCGATCAACGTCCGTGCTTCATGACATCGTCACGCCGGCGGCAAACAAAAGTCGAAGTTCCCGATGATGCTCGGCGCGTTCGGGGAAAAACGCGAGGAGACAATCATGACGGTAAAATCCATTCCGGACGGTTATCATTCGGTGACCCCGTATCTCACCGTGCGCAACGCCCCGAAGACGATCGAGTTTCTCAAAGCCGCGTTCGGCGCCAGGCTTTCGCATGACGCGATCAAGCGGCCGGACGGATCGATCATGCATGCGCAGGTGTTGATCGGAGACTCGCGCGTCATGATTGCCGAAGAAAACGAGATGGCCAAGGCGACCACGTCGACGCTTTATCTCTATGTGGCGGATGTCGACGCCGTTTACCGCACGGCGGTCAAGGCCGGCGGCGCCACCATCATGGAGCCGATGGACATGTTTTACGGCGACCGCAGCGGCGGCGTGAAGGACCCTTCGGGCAACAGCTGGTTCATTGCCACGCACAAGGAGGATGTCGCGCAGCAGGAACTGCAGAAACGCGCCGAGGCCTTCATCAAGCAGCAGAAAAGCCGCGCAGCCTGAGCGGGCGGAGCGCGCGGCGCTTGAATCTCAACCTGGTCGGCGGATCAGGGACAGCCAGAGCCCCCCGCCGATCAGTACCGTTCCCGAAATGCGGCCCAGCAGCTTGTTGTGCTGAGGCTTGAGGAAAAAGGCGCGGCCGAGGCCCGCCGCCACCGCCCAGCCGCAGTCAAGCATGCCGCCGAGGATCACCGAGACGACGCACATGACGACGAGCTGATGCCCGACCGGCAACGTCGCATCGATGAACTGCGGCAGGAACGCCGTGAAGAACGCGATCGACTTTGGATTGGTGATGGCGACGATGAAGCCGCGTGAAATATGCACGTGGCCGCCGGGAGGCGCCGCTTCGCTCGTAGCGCCCGCGTTGCGCCAGGTCTGGATGCCGAGCCAGATGAGATAGGCCGCGCCCACCCAGCGCAGCACGTCGAAGATTTCCGCCGAACTTTTCAGTATCCACGAGAGGCCGAAGGCGATGCTTGCGAGCATCGCGGCGTTGCCCGTGGTGGCGCCGGCGACCGTCATCAGCGCGGCGCGGGTGCCGCTGCGCGCGCCCGTCGTCAGTATCAGCGTGACGATCGGACCCGGCGTCAGAAACAGGATGACGGTAATGACGAGGAAGGCGGAAAACAGATGCCAGTTCATTGCGGGTCAGGTCCCAATGTCATCATCCGCGACAGCGGACGAGCCAATATCCCTGTCTGCCGACCAAAATCAATGCCGGGTTGCTCGGCGCCCGCCTTCGCGGAGCCTGGCGGGCTAGACTGTTCTGCGGCCTTGCGAGGCCGCGCGATGAATGGCCGTGCGTCACGCGGTGTTAGTCTCCAGATGGCGCCGCCGGGGGCAGCTTCATGCGCATGTGGCTTGGACTAATCTGCCTTCTCGTTGCGACGCCCGCGGCGGCGCAGACCCCGCCTTCGCCGGCCGAACTCCAGGCCTATCGCGGCCTGCACGCGGCAGCGGCGACCGGCGACGCCGCGGCGATTGAAAAGCTCGTTGCATCCGGCATGGCGCTCGACGCACGCGACGCCAACGGCCGCACGCCGCTGCACGTCGCCGCCTTTGCCCGCCAGTCCGGATCTGCGCGCACGCTGATGCGGCTCGGCGCTGATGCCAACGCGCTCGAGGCGCAGCGCTACGACATCGTCACCATCGCCGCGGTCGCCGACGATGTGGAGATGCTGAAAACGGCGCTCGCAGGCGGCTGCAGGTCCGGCAACGTGACCAGCCCCTATGACGGCACCGCGCTGATCGCCGCCGCGCACCTCGGGCACGACGAAGTGGTGCGCGTGTTGATCGCGGCGAAGGCGCCGCTCGACCACGTCAACAATCTCGGCTGGACCGCGCTGATCGAGTCGATCGTGCTCGGCGACGGCGGCAGGCGGCACGTGGCGACGCTGAAGGCGCTGGTCGAAGCCGGCGCCAACGTCACCATCGCCGATCGCGGCGGCGCAACGCCGCTGATGCTGGCGAAGCGGCGCGGCTTCACCGAAATGGTTGCAATCCTGGAAAAGGCCGGCGCGCGTTAGCCGCCGGACGGCTCCGCGGCTGCTATTCCCCTTCGTCCTCGCTCACGCGTTCGACTGAAACGACACGCTCGTCGTCTGCGGTGTTGAGCACGATGACGCCTTGCGTCGAGCGACCGGCGATGCGGATGCCGGACACCGGGGTGCGGATCAGCTTGCCCGCGTCGGTGACCAGCATGATCTGGTCGCTTTCCTCCACCGGGAACGAGGCCACCAGCCGGCCGGTCTTTTCACGAATCTTTTTCGCGCCCTTTTTGCCTTCCAGCACCGACATGGCGACGATGCCTTTGCCGCCGCGGCCGGTGATGCGGTACTCGTAAGACGAGGAGCGCTTGCCGTAGCCTTTTTCCGAGATGGTCAGCACGAATTGCTCGGCCGCCGACATTTCGACGTAACGCTTCTCGCCAAGCTCGATGCTGCCTGCGGCCTCCTCGGCGTCGGAATCTTCCTCCGCCTCGATCGCCTCCTCGTCGCCGCCGCGGCGCACGGCGTTCGCGCGCTTGAGATAAGCGAGCCGTTCCTCCGACGACGCATCCGAGTGATGCAGGATCGACATCGAAATCACCTTGTCGCCGTCGCCGAGGTCGATGCCGCGTACGCCGTCCGACGTGCGGCCGGAAAAGACGCGCACGTCGGGCACTGCGAAGCGGATGCACTGGCCGCCGCCGGCGGTAAGCAGCACGTCGTCCTTTTCGGTGCAGATCTGCACGTCGACGATCTCGTTGCCGTCCTTGAGCTTCATGGCGATGATGCCGGAGGGCCGCACGTCGACGAAGTCGGACAGCTTGTTGCGCCGCGCGCTGCCCTTGGTGGTGGCAAACATCACGTCAAGATTGGCCCAGGTCGCCTCGTCCTCGGGCAGCGGCATGATGGTGGTGATGGTCTCGCCTTCGCCGAGCGGCAGGATGTTGATCAGTGCCTTGCCGCGCGCCTGCGGCGCCGCCAATGGCAGCCGCCAGACCTTTTCCTTGTAGACCTTACCGGCCGACGAGAAGAACAGCACGGGCGTATGCGTCGACGCCACGAACAGCCGCGAGACGAAATCCTCCTCGCGCACCTGCATGCCGCCGCGGCCCTTGCCGCCGCGCTTTTGCGAACGGTAGGTCGAAAGCGGCACGCGCTTGATGTAGCCGAGATGCGAAACGGTGACGACCATCTCCTCGCGCTGAATGAGATCCTCGTCGTCGACCTCGCCCGCCTCGTCGGCGATCACGGTGCGCCGCGGCGTGGCGAATTCGTCTTTGATCTTGATCAGTTCTTCCTTGATGATCGCCTGGATGCGCGCGCGCGAGCGCAGGATGTCGAGATAGTCGGCGATTTCGGCGGCGAGCTTGTCGAGTTCTTCCTTGATTTCGTCGCGGCCGAGCGCGGTCAGGCGCTGCAGGCGCAGGTCAAGGATGGCCTTGGCCTGCTCGGCGGAGAGCCGCGCCGTGCCGTTTTTGGTCACCTTGTGGCGCGGATCGTCGATCAGTTCGATCAGCGAGGCCGCCGTGGTGGCCGGCCATTCGCGCCCCATCAATGCCTCGCGCGCGGCGTTGGGATCCTTGGCGGCGCGGATCATCTTGATCACGTCGTCGATATTGGCGACGGCGATGGCGAGACCGACCAGCACATGGGCGCGGTCGCGCGCCTTGCCGAGCAGGTGCTTGGTGCGCCGCGACACAACCACTTCGCGGAAGGCGACGAAGGCTTCGAGCATATCCTTGAGCGTCATCACCAGCGGGCGGCCGCCGTCGAGCGCCACCATGTTGGCGCCAAAAGAGGATTGCAGCGGCGTGAAGCGGTAGAGCTGATTGAGCACGACGTCGCGCTCGGCGTCGCGCTTGAGCTCGATGACCACGCGGTAGCCGTCGCGGTCCGACTCGTCGCGCAGATCGCCGATGCCGTCGATCTTCTTTTCGTGCACCAGTTCGGCGATGCGCTCGACCATCGAGGCCTTGTTCACCTGATAGGGGATTTCCGAGATGATGATCGCCTCGCGGTCCTTGCGGATGGTCTCGAAGGCGACCTTGCCGCGCATGACGATCGAGCCGCGGCCGGTCTGGTAGGCGCTGTTGATGCCGGCGCGGCCGAGAATGATGCCGCCGGTCGGGAAATCCGGTCCGGGTACGATCTTGATCAGCGCGTCGAGGCCCAGGGCCGGGTCGTTGATCAGCGCGATGCAGGCGTCGATCACCTCGCCGAGATTGTGCGGCGGAATATTGGTCGCCATGCCGACGGCGATGCCGCCGGCGCCGTTGACCAGCAGGTTGGGGAAGCGTGCCGGCAGCACCGCCGGCTCGCGGAATTCGCCGGAATAGTTGAGCGTGAAGTCGACGGTGTCGAGATCGATGTCCTCAAGCAGCGCCATCGCCGGCTTGGCGAGGCGCGCTTCGGTGTAGCGTTCGGCCGCCGCAGGATCGCCGTCGACCGAACCGAAATTGCCCTGCCCGTCGATCAGCGGCAGGCGCATGGAGAAGTCCTGCGCCAGCCGCACCAGCGCGTCGTAGATCGCCTGGTTGCCGTGCGGATGGTATTTGCCCATCACGTCGCCGACCACGCGCGCCGATTTCTTGTACGGCTTGTCCGGCGTGAAGCCGTTCTCGTACATCGTGTAGAGGATGCGCCGGTGCACGGGCTTCAAGCCGTCGCGCACGTCGGGCAGCGCGCGCGAGACGATCACGCTCATGGCGTAATCGAGATAGCTGCGCTTCATCTCCTCGGTGATCGAGACCGGGCGAACGTCGGACGGGGTTCCGTCCCCCGATTTTGGAGTGTCGGTATCGGACAAAGTCTGCTTCCCTAGGGGTGTTTTTCGCTTGCGGAATCTGTAGCGGATTCGGGTGCGTCAGGCCAACGGAAATCGCGCCGCATACCGCCTATTTTATCGCTTATTTTCAACAGTTTATATGGCGTTTTCGGTCCGCGGATTCAAGCGGTGCCGGCGCTGGATTCCGCGTCATTTTCGCTTGCAAATTTGACGTCCCGAAAGGCGCCCGCTACGCGGGCTTGATGCCGGTCGAATTTCTCATCTCCGCGCTGGTCACGCTCGCCGTCGTGGTCGACCCGATCGCGCTGGTGCCGAGCTACATCGCCATCACCGAGGACTTGCCGGACAAATCGCGGCGCGACGTTGCGTTGCGCGCCTGCCTCATCGCCGCCGGCGTGCTGGCCGGCACCGCCTTCGCCGGCGCCTGGCTGCTGCATGCACTGTCGATCTCGCTGCCTGCCTTCCGCATCGCCGGCGGCCTGCTGCTGTTCTCGATCGCCTCGGAAATGGTGTTCGGCCTGCGCATTCCGCGGCAGTCGCGTCAGGCCGAGGAAGCGATCGAAGAGCGCGTGCGCAATATCGCCGCCTTCCCGCTCGCCGTTCCGCTGATGGCCGGACCCGGCGCCATTACCGCAACCGTGCTGCTCGCCGATCGCGCCGCCGGCGACTGGGTGCGGCTCGGGCTTCTCCTCGGCGTCATCGCCGCGGTGATCGTCGGCTGTTTCGTCGTCTTCCTCATGGCGGCGGCCATCGCCAAGCGTTTCGGCACCACCGGCAATGTGGTGCTCTCGCGCCTGCTCGGCGTGCTGCTGGCGGCGCTTGCCGTGCAATACGTCATCGACGGCGTGCGCGCGGCGCTTGCGGGGTAACGGCGCGCAAAAAGCGCCGGCGTATCCGTCAAATACGAATTAAATCGGCGCGGCGTTTAGGTATTGCTAACCATCTTCGGGCAGGACCGGCGCGTGGGGCACGCGATGCGACCGGGACGAAAAACGTCCTACCGGAGCCATCATGACGATCTCGGCGATTTCCTCGGCGTCCAGCAATCCGTTTTATACGAAACAGACTTCCACCCAGCAATCGTTTTCGCAGCTCGTCTCGGCCCTGCAGTCGGGCAACCTTTCGGCGGCGCAAAACGCCTATGCGTCATTCACGCAAAGCGCCGGCCAGGGCGATCCGAACAGTCCCTTTGCGCAAGCGATCAGCCAGATCGGTCAGGATCTGCAGTCCGGCAACATCGGCGCCGCGCAGCAGACCTTAAGCTCGCTGCAGCAGACTACCGGCGCGCATCACGCCCACCATCATCATCACGGCGGCGGAACGCCGCCACAGGCCTCGTCCGCGTCGCCCGACGATCCGACCAGCCTGGCGGCGGCTTTGAGCCTGTCGAGCGCGAACATCGTCGATGTGAGCGCCTAGAGGGGGGCCATGCCGACCGTCACCGTCCGCCCCGCCACGCCGGCCGACATCCCCGCCCTCTGCCGCATGAAAATGGGCCTACTGGCGCTGGAGGATTCGTTGCATGTGAGCACCGCCAGCGAAGACGACTGGCGGCGTGACGGCTTCGGACCGAATGCCAAATTCAACGCCCTGATTGCCGAGGTGGATGGCGCGCCGGCCGGCATGGCCACCTTCAGCAAACGCGGCTTTCCCGGCTGGGACGGCAGCGCCTTTTTCCTGCACGATCTCTACGTCGAGGAAGTGCATCGCGGCCGCGGCTGCGCCCGGGCGCTGATGGCAGCGCTTGCGGCCCAGGCGCAAACCGAGGGCGCCGCCTTCATCGAGCTTACGGTGGATGCCAGCAATCGCGCGCGGGAATTCTATCGGCGCATGGGCTTTGCCCATGTCAGCCATTGCATGACCTACATCGCCGCGCAGCCTGCGCTCAGGCAGCTCGCCGGAGAGGCAACAGCGGCGCCCTAGAACGGAATCTCGTCGTCCATGTCGTCGCGCTTGCCGCCAACGGCGCCGGCCATTGCCGGCTGCCGGCGCGCAGGCGCGCCGCTGCTCGGCCCGCTTGAGCCGAAATCATCGCCGCTGTCGGAGGCGCCCGCCCCACTGCCACCGCGGGTGTCGAGCATGGTCAGTTGCGAATTGAAGCCCTGCAGGACGACTTCCGTCGAGTAGCGGTCCTGCCCGTCCTTGTCCTGCCATTTGCGTGTCTGTAGAGCGCCTTCCAGGTAAACCTTCGAGCCTTTCTTGAGGTACTGCTCGACGATCTTGCACAGGCCCTCGTTGAAAATCACCACGCGGTGCCACTCGGTCTTTTCGCGGCGCTCGCCGGTGGTCTTGTCGCGCCAGCTCTCCGAGGTGGCCACGCGCAGATTGGCGATCGGGCGCCCGTCCTGGGTGCGGCGAATTTCCGGATCGGCACCGAGATTGCCGATCAAAATCACTTTGTTGACGCTACCTGCCATCGCTCTCTCCACGTTCGCTTTCCGGATCACACTACCGCGGGCTCTCCCGAGGTTCGCGGCTGCCGCGCGCCGCGCCCGCACTTGTCCCCGCAAATATGGGGAAAATAGTGTTCTTGTTATGTTCTAACACCGCCGAGGCTGTACCGCAAGCGGTTTGCGCGCGATTTTTCGGACTCGTCTAGCCGATCTTGACCAGCGAGCCGCCGTCGACCGGCAGCGCTACGCCGGTGATGAAATTGGCTTCGTCGGACGCCAGAAACAGCGCGGCGTTGGCCACGTCCCAGGCCGTGCCCATCTTCTTGCGCAGCGGCACTTTGGCGTCGCGCATTGCCGCGACCTCTGCACGGCTCTTGCCGGAATGCCGCGCGCGCGTGTCGACCGCCATTGGCGTGTCCATGAGACCGGGCAGGATGACGTTGGCGCGGATGCCGTATCCGGCATTCTGGATCGCCAGCTGCTGCACGTAGGTGATCATCGCCGCCTTGCTCGCCTTGTAGGCGACGTAGGGATAATCCTCGTAGGCCGCGAGCGAGGAAATGCCGATGATCGCGCCGGATTTCTGCGCCCGCATCAGCGGCAGCACGTGCTTGCACGCCATCACCATGCCGCGCAGGTTGAGGGTGAGGACGCGGTCGAAAGCCTCCTCGGTGATGTCGGTCGGGCCGGCGTCACCGCCGGCGATGCTGACGCCGACATTGTAGTGCAACACATCGATGCGGCCGTAAGCCTTCTGCGCGTGCGCAATCATCGCCTGCATCGAGGCCTCGCGCGTCACGTCGGCTTCGAAAGCCTCGCATTTCCCTTTTGCGTCCTTGGCCATCGCGCAGGTTTCGCGCGCCGAAGCAAGATCGCGATCGACGGCGAGCACGCTTGCACCTTCCTGCGCAAAGCGGATGACGGTCGCCCGTCCGTTGCCCATGCCGGTGCCGGGCCCCTGGCCGGCGCCGATGACGATGGCGATTTTCTTCTCAAGCCGCATGCTGTTCCTGTCCAATAACGAGCCGAGCATGGCGGCCTGCCATTTGCCAGTGGCGCGTTGCCGGCGTGGTAGATCGCGCACCAAACGAGGGGCGACGGGGCGCGCGGCCCTGATTTTTGGCCAAAAGCCCAGGATCAAGGCCTGTTTTGACCCCCGTTGCACTTTAGCGACGCCGGCAAATATACGGTCGTAACTAATCTGCGGCCCCCCGGCGCAACCCATAAGGGTGCTAAAGTACCCAGGTCATATTCGCGACCTGTCTGGGTTGCGGAACTGCGGGGGCAGGTCATGTTGAAGGCGATTATTGCCGGCGTAGCGATTGCGTTCGCGGCGCTGTCGAGTTCGGCCCTGGCGGCCGACATGCCGATGAAAGCGCCACAGCTCGCGGCGCCGATAGCGCCGGCGTGGACCGGGTGGAACGCCGGCATTTCTCTCGGCGCGCGGTTTGCCGACATCACCGGCACCACATTGTCGTTCGGCGGAGCCCCGCCCCCGTTCCCGGCCTTCGCCAGCCAGGACTATGACAGCACTACATTCCGTGTCGGCGGTTATCTCGGCTACGACTGGCAATTCAATCCGAATTGGCTGGTCGGCCTCGAAGGCGACTTCGCCTGGGGCGACGCGAAAAAGCACGTCGACGCCCTGCAAGGCATAGCGCCGGTCGGCACCGGAAGCTCCAGCGAAGTGCGGCAGACCTGGGACGCCGGCATTCGCGCCCGCCTCGGCTATCTGGCCGATCCCACCTGGCTGCTCTACGTCACCGGCGGCGTGGCCTGGCAGCACTTTTCCGCAACCGAAAACTGCGCCGTGCTGGCCTGCGGACCCGCCGTGAACCCGCCCGGCGCGCCGTATTCGCAGACCAACGACACCACACGCACCGGCTGGACCATCGGCGGCGGCATCGAAAAGATGCTGGCCGACAGGTGGCTCATTCGCGGCGAATATCGCTACGCCGACTACGGCACCTGGACATCGACCTTCGGCGGCACGCCGATCATCGTCAAATCGTTCGATCTGGCGACGCACACGGCCCTTGTCGGCTTCGCCAAGAAGTTCTGACCCGGCGACAAATATCGAGTGAACAGAACCCCGGGCCGCGGTCCGGGGTTTTGCTTTTTGCGGCCGGGATAACCTTCGGCCGCACTGGAAAAACCGTCTTGTTCTTACTACGTTCCGGCCAGCATGCCCGACCGCCCCCGCCAGCCGGCCCGCGACACCCGCGCCATCACCATCCGCGGCGCCCGCGAGCACAATCTCAAGGACGTGGACGTCACGCTGCCGCGCGACCAACTGGTGGTGTTCACCGGGCTGTCCGGCTCGGGCAAATCCTCGCTGGCGTTCGACACCATCTATGCCGAGGGCCAGCGGCGCTACGTTGAATCGCTGTCGGCTTACGCGCGGCAATTCCTCGAGATGATGCAGAAGCCGGACGTCGACCAGATCGACGGCCTCTCGCCGGCCATCTCCATCGAGCAGAAGACCACCTCGAAAAACCCGCGCTCGACGGTCGGCACCGTCACCGAGATCTACGACTACATGCGCCTGTTGTGGGCGCGCGTCGGCGTGCCCTATTCGCCGGCGACCGGGCTGCCGATCGAAAGCCAGACCGTGTCGCAGATGGTCGACCGCGTGCTGGCGCTGCCGGACGGCACGCGCATCTATGTGCTGGCGCCGGTCGTGCGCGGACGCAAGGGCGAATACAGGAAGGAACTGGCCGAGTTCCTGCGCAAGGGCTACCAGCGCGTCAAGATCGACGGCGCGTTCTACGAGATCGGCGAGGTCAAGCCGCTGGACAAGAAATTCACCCACGACATCGACGTGGTGGTGGACCGGCTGGTGGTGAAGAGCGACATCGGCACGCGGCTGGCGGATTCACTGGAGCAGTGCCTCAAGCTCGCCGAGGGCCTGGCCGTCGTCGAACTCGCCGACACCAAGGCGAGCGGCGCGGCGGCAAACCGCGGCCGCAACGCCAACGCCGAGCGCCTCATCTTCTCGGAGAAATTCGCCTGCCCCGTTTCGGGCTTCACCATCCCCGAGATCGAGCCGCGGCTGTTCTCGTTCAACAATCCGTTCGGCGCCTGCCCGGAATGCGGCGGCCTCGGCCTCGAGCAGCACATCGACGCCGATCTCGTCATCCCCGACCGCGACGCCACGGTGAAGAAAGGCGCCATCGCGCCCTGGGCGAAGTCGTCCTCGCCCTATTACATCCAGACGCTGGAGGCGCTGGGCAAGCATTACCGCTTCGCGCTCGATGCCAAATGGAAGGACCTGCCGAAGAAGACGCAGGACGCCATCCTCTACGGCTCCGGCGAGGAGGACATCAAGTTCGTCTATGACGACGGCCTGCGCGGCTACACCACCAAGAAGCCGTTCGAGGGCGTCATCACCAATCTCGAACGCCGCTTCAAGGAAACCGAGTCGGAATGGGCGCGCGAGGACCTGCTGAAATATTTCACCGACGTGCCCTGCCACGTCTGCCACGGCGCCCGCCTCAAGCCCGAGGCGTTGTGCGTCAAGATCGGCGGCAAAAACATTTCCGAGGTCGCCGAGTTGTCGGTGCGCAAGGCCGGCGAGTGGTTCACCGAGATTCCAAAACAGCTCAACGCGCAGCAGAACGAGATCGGCGTGCGCGTGCTCAAGGAAATCCGCGAGCGGCTCAAATTCCTGGTCGACGTCGGCCTCGATTACCTCACGCTCGCCCGCGCTTCCGGCACGTTGTCCGGCGGCGAGAGCCAGCGCATCCGGCTTGCCTCGCAGATCGGCAGCGGCTTGACCGGCGTGCTCTATGTGCTCGACGAACCCTCGATCGGCCTGCACCAGCGCGACAACGCGCGGCTGCTGGAAACCCTCAAACGCCTGCGCGACCTCGGCAACACCGTCATCGTCGTCGAGCACGACGAGGATGCCATCCGCTCGGCCGACCATGTGCTCGACATCGGTCCCGGCGCCGGCATCCACGGCGGCCATGTGGTGGCGGAAGGCCAGGTCGAGGATCTGATCGCCGCGCCGCGCTCATGGACCGGCAAGTATCTCTCCGGCGAACTCAACGTGCCGATCCCGGAGCGGAAAGCCCGCTCGCGCCGGGCTCTGAAAATCGTCAACGCCCGCGGCAACAACCTCAAGAACATCACCGCCGAAATCCCGCTCGGCCTGTTCACCTGCGTCACCGGCGTCTCCGGCGGCGGCAAGTCGACGCTGCTCATCGACACGCTCTACAACGCGGTCGCCCGCAAGCTCAACGGCGCTTCGCTTGCGCCGGCGCCGCACGACCGCATCGAGGGCCTCGAGCACATCGACAAGATCATCGACATCGACCAATCGCCGATCGGGCGCACGCCGCGCTCCAATCCTGCGACCTACACCGGCGCCTTCACGCCGATGCGCGAATGGTTCGCGGCGCTGCCCGAGAGCAAGGCGCGCGGCTACGAGCCCGGGCGCTTCTCCTTCAACGTCAAGGGCGGCCGCTGCGAGGCCTGCCAGGGCGACGGCGTCATCAAGATCGAGATGCATTTTTTGCCCGACGTGTACGTGACCTGCGACGTCTGCAAGGGCAAGCGCTACAACCGCGAAACGCTTGAGGTGCTGTTCAAGGGCAAGTCGATCGCCGACGTGCTCGACATGACGGTGGAAGAGGCGCTGGAATTCTTCAAGGCGGTGCCGCGCGTGCGCGACGTGCTGGCGCTGCTGCACCGCGTCGGCCTCGACTACATCCATGTCGGCCAGCAGGCCACCACGCTGTCCGGCGGCGAGGCGCAGCGCGTCAAGCTCGCCAAGGAGTTGTCGAAGCGCGCGACCGGCCGCACGCTCTATATTCTCGACGAGCCGACCACCGGCCTGCATTTCCACGACGTGGCGAAACTGCTCGACGTGCTGCACGAGCTGGTGGAGACCGGCAATTCCGTCGTCGTGATTGAGCACAATCTGGAGGTGATCAAGACCGCGGACTGGATCATCGACCTCGGCCCCGAGGGCGGCGACGGCGGCGGCGAGATCGTCGCCCAGGGCACGCCCGAGGATATTGTGAAGGTGAAGCGAAGTTATACCGGGCAGTTTTTACGGCCCGTGTTGGGGCGCGGGGGCGGAAGAAAGAAGCGGAGTGTCGAGGCGGCGGAGTAGAATTGCAAGCGAACGGGACACGATTCACGCCGCGTCCGCCGGTCGCACCCGTTTCGCAATCTCCCCGCCCTTCTCCCGCTCCACCAGCGCAATGTCGTACTGGCTCTGCAGATCGAGCCAGAACTGCGCGCTGTTGCCGAAATAGCGGCCGAGCCGCACCGCCGTGTCGGCGGTGATCGAGCGCCGCGCGTTCAAGATGTCGGTGATGCGGCCGGACGGCACGCCGATGTCGAGCGACAGCCGGTTGGCGGAGAGCTTGCGCGCCGAAAGTTCGCGCTTGAGCAGGCGGCCGGGATGAGAAACGGGAGTCATGTTGCGTCCTTTGCTCTATCCTTTGTGGTAATCGACGATTTCGACCTCGTAGGCATCGCCCTTTCGAAACTCGAAGCAAATGCGCCAGCGATCGTTTACAGTCATCGCCCACTGGCCTTTGCGGTCACGCGACAGCTTGTGCAGGCCGACACTCTTCAACGGGCTCAGGTCGTTCAGCGACTTCGCCACGTTGAGCGCCAGCAGCAAGTCAATCGCGTTGTCGAAGTCGAGCCCGCGGAGCGCGTTCGGCCGCTCGCCTTCCCAGACCTTGCGGGTCACGGAATTCCGCCACGACCGGATCATGGCATAAATATACTACGTTAAACGGTGAAGCGCAAGCCTCTTACTAGGACTTAATTCCGCCACACACTAGGATTTTAGTCCGCCACGCCCGTCCCCCTGAGGGGCCATGAACCGGTTGCGCCGGCTCGTGGGGGACGGGTTGCGGCGCCCGCGCGCGTGTCAAACGCAAGGCACGCTCCCGGGCGGCGCCGGGGCTCCGCCCGGGGACACTACGGTCCCCTGCCAGGAGCTGGCTGACGGCATGGGCCTTGCGCCCGCCCGAGGCTCGGATGCGCGACAACCCGCTGAGGGGAACTGGCGCAAAAGAGCGGACGGCGAAGCGGAGGTTCACCGAAAGCGCGGCCCGGCGCCGCAAGGAAAACGCCGAGACGGCGCGCCGAGAGGCGCCACGCGGGCCGATGAGGTTCGCGTGCCAAGACGGACTTCGCGCCTTTCGGCGCGCCGTCCCCCTCGCTTTTTTCGGCGAGGGAATTTGGAAAAGCTCGGACGCGGAAACGCGCCGCGAGAACGATGGAGCTTGCCCGCATGAATTTTTATCTCGGCGCCGCGGCGCACACCTCGTCATTGCGGGGCGCGCGAGCGCGGTGTTGATCGAAAAACCCGCCGCGTCTTCACGGCCTCATGGTGAGGAGCGCGCGTCTCGAACCATGGCCACGCATCCTTCGGGACGGCCGCTGCGCGGCCTCCTCAAGATGAGGCGGGTGAAGAGCCGTCACAAATCCTCCGGAGCTTGCCCGCAATGACGCATTCCCGCCTCGCCCGCATCATCCCCGTCATCTACCGGGCGATGCATCATGCCCTCGACGGCATCGAAGCCGGTCTCGGCGCGGATGCCGCGACGGACGAGGCGGCCGCGCCGCCGGTCCTGTGCGGCACGAGCCTTTGCGCCCGCGCGCAGCGTTGCCGCCGCCGGCCCTGCCTGTTGCGGCGCAGGCGGCAGCCGCGGCCAGCGCGCCGCAAGCAGAAACGCCGGCACCTTGCGGCGCCGGCGTGATCGTTATGCGAGTGACGCGCGGCTTAGCCGGCGCGGCTGTCCTTGCGCCGCTTGCGGTAACCGGCGAGTCCGCCGATCAGGCCGGCGCCGGCGACGAACATCGGCAGCGCGGCGGGAAGCGGGGTGGCTGCTCCAGGCGTAAACAGCACCTGGTACTGCGGATCGTCGATGCTCTTGTCCGTCGTACACGGACTGTGCGCGCAGGTGCCCAGATAGGTATCGAGAACATAGGTACCGGCGGCCAGGTTCAAGTTCTGGATGACGTAAACCGGCGCGCCGGGCCCGGACTGATACGCAATGGTAATCGACGCCAGAGCCGGATTTAGCGAGCTGTCGGCATTCAGTGTAGCCGCGCTTTTCAGCCCCAGCTCCACGAAGATATCGTAGCCAATGCCGTTATTGCCGAGCTCCTCCTGGATCGACAGGACACCGCCACCCCAGTCGAATTGGTAAATCGAAGGATTTGCGGCATTGCTGACCGTCGCGGCGTTACCGTTCGAGCCGCCCGAAGCGCTGAACGGGCCGATCATGCAACCCGCGCCGACAGTCCCGATACTGGTTGCCGTCGCGATGGTGGTGCCGCCGTTGGCGGCGTTGTACTGACCCGTGCAACTCACGGCCAATGCCTGTCCGGCACCACCCGCAAGCAACGCTACCGAGGCGACCAGCGCCAGGCCAAAGTTTCGCGCACTCATTGAATGTGTCTCCCCCGATCGCAACTGGACCCGCCACATGCGGGCCAGCTGACCGCGCCACAGGGGCATATTAACCATGTTTTTATGGATGTAAACACCACATCAACGATGATACAAGCCATTGATATAGCAAATAATATCAAGCACGGCGGCATGCATTGCCGTCAAATCCGGTGCAATGCAGCAGAACCGGGCCGGTTACAGCACGCCCGCCAGGCGGCGCAAAATCTGCTGCACCGGGTAGCCGGCGCGGGCGAGGCCCTCGCGGCAAGTCAGCGTCGGCGGCAGGCTCTTCACCCGCGACCAGGCGGTGCCGTGCAGCAGCAGCGTCATCGCCTCCAGGCAACTGCGCTTGTAATTCACCACCACCTTGCCGTCATCGACGACGCTGCGGCACATCGTCTGGTCGTCCCCGGAGAGCCGGTTGCAGGTGTTGAGCATCGCCGTGCGCTCGCCCGGCTCAAGGCTCGCCAGCGAAACCGCCGCCGCGGGGCGCGCGGCAGCGAGCGCCGCCAGCATCAACGCGCAGGCAATCGCTCCTCGGAACACGGCACAAACCCCCTTCGCCACAGCAATCGGCGGCCATTGCGCACTCAAATACCGCTGTCGTCAAGCAAGCCCCGATCAGCTAGGTTAAGCCGGGGTTCCGGCATCGGGCTCGATTTATGCGCGTTTTCGGCGTTTTACTGGTTTCCGGCCTTGTCGCTTTTGCCGCCGCCGCGCAAGCCAGTGAACTGCGCGTCCCCAAGGACAGCCCCTACGCCTTCCACGTCACCGTGCCCAAAGGCTGGCACAGCAATTACGACGCCTTCGGCGGCCTGCTGATGGTCCCTCCGGCGCCGAGCCAGCACGCCATGATCTATCTCGCCGTGCTCAAGAGCGAGAAATACCGCAACCAGGCCGACAGCGTGGTCGCCGCCGACGTCGCCCGCCTCGCCGGCATCGAGACAATCGAGAGCCAGAAACCGGCGAAAATTTCCGGCCGCGACGGCACCGCCTATTTCGGCACCATCGTGAAGAAGGCGCCGCGCTACGAGCGCAAGGCCAAGATCGTGCTGCTGCGCCTTGCCCCCGACACCTGGGCGCAGCAATGGGTGGTGACGCAGCCTGGCATGAACTACGTCGAGCGCAACGCCCTCAACAAGACGCTCGACGGCATCACGCTGACCGGTCCGTAAGACATGACCAACCCCGCCATCCGCGACAACACGACGGCGCACCGCTTCGAGATGGATCTCGACGGCGCCATCGCCTATTCGAACTACCGGCGCGAGGGCAACGTGCTCACCGTCCTGCACACGGAAGTGCCGGAAGCCCTCAACGGCCGCGGCATCGGCTCGGCGCTGGCACGCGGCATTCTCGAGCTCGCCCGCGCGCAGGGGCTCAAGGTCGTTGCGCTGTGCCCTTTTGTGTCCGGCTATCTCAAGAAGCATCCCGAATATTCGGATTTGCTGCGCTAGGGCGCCGCCACGCCCTCGCCTAACGCAATCTTTACCGTTCGCTAAGACATTGGGCCGTTCACGCGTGAGCAGGAGCAGCCCTTGGACCTCTGGGCCGGCGTTTCATTCTTCTTCGGCCAACTCGGGAAACTGTTTCTCTCGCTCGGCTCGCATTTTTCGCTCAGCTCGCTCGGCGCCGCGATGTTTTTCTCCGCTGCGTGGTTTGTCTGGATGCGGCTGCGGCGCGGCCGCCGCGTGCGCGCGCGCACGATCTGGCGTGCGCTGTTCCCGCGCCGCATTCTCACGAGCCGCTCTAACCACGCCGACATCGGCTATCTGTTCTTCAACGTCTTCGTCTTCGGCGTGGTGTTCGGCTGGGCGGTGCTGTCCTATCAGTTCGTCTCCAACGGCATCATCGCCGGCTTGAGCGCGGCGCTCGGACCGGTCGCCCCGTCGGCGCTGCCGGTGTATGTCACGCGCACGGTGATCACCGTGATGCTGTTTCTCGCCTACGAACTCGGCTACTGGTTCAACCACTGGCTCTCGCACAAGGTGCCGCTGCTGTGGGAATTCCACAAAGTGCATCACACCGCGGAAGTGCTCACGCCGCTGACCAACTTCCGCGTGCACCCGGTCTACACCTGGGTGTTTGCAAATATCCTGGCGCTGTCCGCCGCGATCGCCAACGGGCTCGGCAATTACATGTTCGGCGTCACCGCCTATCAATACGCACTCAGCGACACCAACATCATCCTGGTGCTGTTCATCCATACGTACGTACACCTGCAGCACTCGCACATGTGGATTTCATTTCGCGGCGCGCTCGGCCGTATTTTCGTTTCGCCGGCGCACCATCAGGTACATCACTCCGCCGACCCCAAGCACTTCAACAAGAATTTCGGCAGCTGCCTAGCGTTATGGGACTGGATGTTCGGCACGCTTTATGTGCCCGGACAGGAACGCGAGAAGCTTACGTTCGGTTTTGAAAATCATCCCGATGCACATACCGTCAAGGGCGAACTGGTGGCGCCGCTCGTCAACGCCGCGCGCCATCTATGGCCAAAACGCACCGTGGAAATATCGGCCATCACCGTTGCGGAGCGCGAGCAGCCCTAGTCTATTGCGCCGATGCGCCAGCGCAGCGTTACCGTCAATGACAAGATGCAGAAGGGCTATCGTTATCGGCTCACCGCGCCGGTGGGACGCGGGTTCGACCCCGATTTCAAGCCGCAACTGACACCGGCCGAGATGCTGCGCCTCGGTGTCTTCGCCGGCAAATACATGACCGATTGCCGGCGCGAATTTCCGAAAAACTGGTTTGCCCGCGCCAAGCTTGCGCGGAACAGGCGCGATCCGTCGCTCAATTTTTTCGGCATCGACGCCAGCCAGCCGCTGTCGGAGTGGAAGAGCAAAGGCTGGCTTCACCCGGACGATCCGCGCGGCTGGTTCCAGTGGTATTGCCGGTATTACATGGGCCGCCGTTTGCCCGACGAAGACGCACGCCAGATCGGCCGCTGGAAGGCAATCCGCCGTCACGTGCGGCAAATTCAGAAAAATTGCGAGCCCGGTGACGTATTTTGCCGGCCGCGCCAGCGCCAGGCGCTGCTGCATTGGGCTTACGACAGCCGCAAAATCTAGCCGACGATGCGCGCGAGCAAATCGGCCAGCGCTTCGGGACAGGTGACGTGCGGATTGTGGCTGGCATCGATCTCATAAACGCCCCAACCCTCGCGCTTGGCGCGCTCGTAGAATGGGCGGAAGCGGTCGTCGGCTGAATTGCGCGTGCAGTAAATATAATGACGCGGCAAGGTCAGCGGCCCGTTGCGAAACTTCAACTTCTGCTCGAAGGTCTTGAGCGGCTGCGGCAGCCGTTTCGGCTCGGCCCAGGCGCGATCCTCAGCCGAAGTATCCGGCGGCATCGGGCCGGGCGGAATCTGCCAACCCTGCCCCGCTCCGGTTTGCCGCTGCGCGCGCACGGCCGGCGGCAGGCAATCGAAGGCGCTCTGGCCGTCTTCGGGCACGAAGGCGTCGATATAGATGAGCTGCGCGATGCGCGCCCGCGCGCGATCGGCCGTGCCGGTCGCGACCATGCCGCCATAGGAATGGCCGATCAGCACGACGTCGCGCAGATCTTCGAACTCGAGCACGCCAAGAACGTCGGCGATGTGCGTGTCAAGATCGATGTCTGGACGCGCGAGATGGCCGCGTTCACCCAGGCCGGTGAGCGTCGGCGTGATCAGCCTGTGACCGCGCGCCGCCATCAGCGGATGCATTTTCTTCCAGATCCAGCCGGCGCCCCAGGCGCCATGGGCAACGACAAGGTCGGCCATGTTATTCCACCGCGACCGCGCGCTGGCGCGGCGATTGCTTGGCCCATCGTCCACGCGCGAAGTCGATCACAACCACAACGAGACCGGCGCCGAGCACCTCCCAGCCGGGGCGGATGCCGATGTCGAAATCGAAAGCCGTGTCGAGCACGCGCAGCGGCGAAACATGAAACGCCAGGCCGATGCCGATCGCCTCGCCGGCAAAAGTGAGCGCCGCGACCACGACGCTCATGGTCAGCAGCGTCAGCGTTGACAATTCGGCGCTGCCCTGCCGCCAAGCGACGACCCGATAGGCCATCAGCCATCCAAACAGGCCGGCGACGAACGTCGGCACGGTTACGTCAGCCTTTGTCTGTTGAAAATAATGAATGAGCGCGAGCAACGCGATCGCGTAAACGGCCTGATGCAGCCGCCGCCAGCGCAGGCCGCCGAGCCGGCGCACCATGCCGTCGGTCGAGGTCGCGGCGAGCGCCGCCAGTCCGAGCCAGGCTGTGCCGCCAATGATGAGATACCAACGGTGGGTGATCTCGTAGGCAACTTTGCCGAGGTCGTATCCCTGATCGGCGATATAAAGCGCAAGATGCGCGGCGATATAACAGAACGTGCCAACGCCGAGCATGCGCCGGATATCGACCAAATTGCCGTAGCGGGCGATGCGGCGGAACGGCGTCACCGCCAGCGTTACCCCCAGAAACATCAGCGCCCAAAACCCGGCGCGATGAATGAGGTCGTTGATCGGCCGCGCGCCATGGATGATATCCGAGGCGTTGAAGCCGGCTTTGGCGAGCGGTATCAACAGCAGAACGAGCACCCCGATGCGTAGCGCGGACAGCCGCCCACGCCGGTCACGCCAGACTTGCCAAACTGGTCTCATCAACTGCCTCCGCCGGGCCGATCAAACTCAGTGCTGCACGACTGCGTCGGTAGAATAGCTCCCATGAGCCACTCGAAAGTTTCAATACAAAGCGCTGTGACATCTTTGTTATTTTAATTTTCGACTGCCCAATCGAACGATGCCGCACCGCACAATTTTACCCGAATGTTATTCGTGGTCGTGTTATCTTTTTGGCGTTGAGCGCGATTCGCCGCAGCCGGTGCGGCTGTAGTGAACGTATAATTGCGACTGGAACATCCGGCGCGAAATTCTGTTGGGAGCGAGGAGGAGCACAAAAGAAACGTTGAGTGAAGCCACGCCGGGCTAATGCGAGGAGGCCATCGATGTCTCGACCCCTGGTAAGCTCACTGACTGTGCTCATTCTATCCGTTTCAAGTGCAGCCGCGGTTGCCCACGATACCTGGATCAGCAGAGGCAGCTACCGCAATCCGGCCGGCGAATGGTGTTGCGGTGCTGAAGATTGCGGCGTCGTCGCACCGAACGCGGTCAAGGCAATCACCGGCGGCTATTCGCTGCGCGGCCCGGTGACCTACGGTGTGGGTGTTACCGGCAACGAGTTGGACGGCCCCACACACCAGGAAAACGTCAACGAAACCGTTCCTTACAGCCAGTCGCTGCCCTCTCCGGACGGCGCCTATTGGCGCTGCAAACGGCCCGACGGAACGCCGCGCTGCTTCTTTGCGCCGCCGCCCGGAAGCTGAACGAAGGCCCGCAGATGCCGTCTGTCTCAAACTCGCGGCAGCGGCCGGCCCGATTTCTCTTTCGACGGCACTTTCACCCAGGCCTCGCCGTCGAGCACGATCTCGCCATCGACCGAACAGGCACAGGTAAGCCGGGCGCGCGATTTCTCCGGCATCAGCTCGGCAACCTGAACCGCCACCTCGACGGTGTCGCCGATTTTCACCGGCGCGCGAAAATTCAGCGTTTGCGAGATGTAGACAGCGCCCGGCCCGGGCAGCCGCGTGCCGAGCACCGCCGAGATGAGGCTGGCCGTGTAAAGGCCGTGGGCAATGCGAGTGCCGAACGGCGTCTTGGCGGCGAAATGCTCGGACAGATGGATCGGGTTGCGGTCGCCGGTGACCGCGGCAAAGCCGACGACGTCCGAGGAAGCGATAACCTTGCTCAAGCTCTCGGTCATGCCGACCGAAAGATCCTCGAAAAACAGCATGCGCAATTCAAGCATCGGCATTGCCCGATAAAATCTGTGGCCGACACACCACCCACAGCACGCCGATCAACACCGCGTTGATCAGCGCCAGCACTGTCAATACGCCGATCGTCACGTCGGCTCCACTCGTCTCGATCAACAGCGCGCCCGCCGACGGCGCCAAGGCCTGCACGATCAGGCCCGGGAATGCGAGCCTGCCCATGAGCCGGGGAAAGCGCATCGGACCAAACAGCGCCAGGGGCAACGTGCCGCGTCCGACCCAGGACACGCCATAGCCGCCGCCATAAATCAAGATCACCAGCGGCAGCAGTGGCAGACGGATCAATAACATCACAAGCCCGAGCGCCATCGCGGCGCAGGAGCCGATCATGGTCCAGATCGGATGGTAGCGACCGCCAAACAGGCGCTCGACCACGCGAGCACTCACCTGCGCCGGCCCGAACAGGGTGCCCAGGCCAACTGCGACGGCATAGTCGACGCCCCTCGCCTGCAGGAAGATCAGCAAATGCACGACGACAATCGAACCAATGCCGGCGCCGATCGACAGCACCAAAGCAAGCAGCGTGAAGATCAAACCTTCATTGGCAATCCGGGCAGGCGCCGGAGGCGGCGGCTCGCTGGTCGACTCCGGCGCCGCGGCGATTGGCTTTGGTACGCTGCCAACAACCGACATCTGCAGCGGCAGTGCCACGATGAGATGCAGCGCGGCGTAGACAAAGCAGGCCTCACGCCATCCGACATGCTCGATCAGGAAGGCGCTGAGCGGCCAGCAGATGGTGCTGGCAAAGCCGCCAAACAGCGTAAGATTTGTGATCGGACCGCGCGCCGCGGCGCCGTAAATCCGCCCAAGCGCGGCGAACACCGCATCATAGAGGCCGGTCCCCATGCCGAGCCCCAGCAGCACCCACGCGCAGAGATAAAAAGGCAGCGCCGGCGCCAATCCGACGCCAGCCAAGCCGGCGGCGTAAAGCAGCGAACTCGCCAGCAATACCGGCCGCCCGCCGCGACGATCGATAATGCGTCCGACCTGCGGCGAGATGAGCCCCGCCACCAGGAGGCCGAGCGAGGTGCCGCCAACGACGAATCCGAGAGACCAGCCGGTGTCGGCAACGATTGGCCCAGCGAATACCGCGGGGAAATAGAACGAAGTCCCCCAGGCAAGGATTTGCGCAATTCCCAGCGCTGTGATGACGGCGCGGCGGTCGCGCGGATAACCTTTTGGGGCCTCGTGCAATGGTTTCCTCCGGCACCGGGCTGCCCAATCCTTGGGCCAACAGTTTCGGCGTCAAATTTTGTCGCGAATCCGGCGTTTTCTGTTAGTTAACAATATGTTAAGCTATGCATTTTTGCATCGCTGCAGCGCAACATTATTGCTTTTCATTGTTCCGCCGCTGCCTATGTTCCCCTTCGAATGATTTGCGCCGGCCGTCCGGGTCGGCAGAAAGACCAAGAGGCACTACCATGTTTGCTAGCATCGTTCGCTTCATCCGCAATTGGCGGCGTTACAACACCAGCATTCGCGAGCTTTCCAGCTTGGGGGATCGTGAACTTGCCGATATCGGCATCAGCCGCTCCGACATCAACCGGGTTGCCTGGACTGCAGTCCAACGGCGCTAAAGTTTAGGCCCTGAAATATCCCGAAAGCGCCCGCGGTTGCCGCGGGCGTTTTCGCGTTTAGGACCGGTTGCCGAGCCGGCGGCCGACGCCTAGTTTTGCCCTATGTCCTTTAAACCAGTGCATGTCGTCGGCGGCGGCCTCGCCGGCTCGGAGGCTGCCTGGCAACTGGCACAAAGCGGCGTGCCGGCAGTGCTGCACGAAATGCGGCCGCTGCGTTCGACCGCCGTGCACAAGACCGGGGATTATGCCGAACTGGTCTGCTCGAACTCCTTTCGCTCCGACGACCGCGAGCACAACGCGGTCGGGCTGCTGCACGCCGAGATGCGCCGGCTCAACTCTTTGGTGATGCGCGCGGCGGACGGCCACCAGGTTCCCGCCGGCGGCGCGCTGGCGGTCGACCGCGATGGCTTTTCCGCAGCGGTCTCGGCGGCGCTCGGCAGCCATCCCTTTATCACGCTCGCGCGCGGCGAAGTCGCCGTCCCTCCGCAGGAATGGGACAGCGTCATCCTCGCCACCGGCCCGCTGACGTCACCGGACCTCGCAGCGACAATCCGGGCGCTGAGCGGAGAGGACGCCCTCGCCTTCTTCGACGCCATCGCACCCATCGTGCACCGCGACTCCATCGACATGGACAAGGCGTGGTTCCAGTCGCGCTATGACAAGATCGGTCCTGGCGGCTCCGGCGCCGACTACATCAATTGCCCGCTGACGCGTGAGCAATATGACGGCTTTGTCGATGCGCTCATCGGCGGCGACAAGACCTCGTTTCACGAGTGGGAAACCTCGACGCCCTATTTCGACGGCTGTCTGCCGATCGAGGTGATGGCCGAGCGCGGCCGCGAGACCTTGCGGCACGGTCCGATGAAGCCGTTCGGACTTACCGATCCACGCGCGCCCGAGATCAAGCCCTACGCGGTGGTGCAATTGCGCCAGGACAACAAACTCGGCACGCTGTTCAACATTGTCGGCTTTCAGACCAAGCTGAAGCACGCCGAGCAGGTGCGGATTTTCCGGACCATTCCGGGTCTCGAATCCGCGGAATTTGCGCGCCTCGGCGGCCTGCATCGCAACACGTTCATCAATTCACCGAAGCTGCTCGATGAGACTCTGCGGCTGCGGGCAGACCGGCGCCTGCGCTTTGCCGGACAGATCACCGGCTGCGAGGGCTACGTGGAATCCGCCGCCATCGGACTGCTGGCCGGACGCTTTGCCGGCGCCGAACGGCGCGGCGAGACCATCGCTCCGCCGCCGCCGACTACGGCGCACGGCGCGCTGCTCGCACATATCACCGGCGGGCATATTGCGACGATCGATGCCGGCCCGTCGTCGTTCCAGCCGATGAATGTCAATTTCGGCCTCTTTCCACCGCTCGCCGAGCCGGCGCCGCACTCGCGCGAAGGGCGCAAATTCGGCCGCGGCTCGGCAAAAAATCTGGCGCGCAAGAGTGCGCTCAGTGCCCGCGCCATGGCCGATCTCGAGCGCTGGCTCGCCGGCGTCAGCGATGTCGCCGCCGAATGACTAGAGCTTGGGAAAGCCGAACCAGGCTGCGCGCGCGAGCGCGATCTGCCGCCGCCATTGCGGCGCGCCGGGGTTCTTCAGCAGCAACGGCACCAAAGCGACGGTGAGAAACGCCGGCAGCGCCCGTTCGGGCAAGTTGCCGACCCGAGCGCCAAAGGCTGAGTAAGCGGCGCGTGCTTTTTGCACATCGTTATCGAGAAACGTCACCGCTTGCGCGGCGGCGTCGGCTGCGACCGCAACGTCGTCAACGACGCCAAGAAAACGTGCCGCCGTTTGCAAGACGGCCGACACGGCGCTGATGGCCGGCTCGCCGTGCAATTCCGCCTGGCGGGATTCGATTGCGCCGATCAGCGGCGTCAGCGCAACGCCGGTCTGCCGCGACGCGTCCTGCAACGCGATCATCACCGGACTTGCCGCCGCTTCCTCGTTACGCAACCCGCCAAGCGCCTCGATCCACCATTGCAGACGGATCGTGCCCGCGAGCGGTTCCCGAACCAGCGCCCTGACCCGGGCAATCTCAAGCGCAAACGCATAGAGCGCAAACAAACAAGGCCGGCGTTCGCCGGGCGCGAACAGGCTGGCGAGGAAGTGATCCTTGTCCTGAGCGCGGACAATCTGCTCGCAGTGGCGATAGGCCTCGGCGATGATGCCCGGCTCATGCATCGCTCTAAACCGCGATCAATCCGGCCCCGACCCGGCGCCCTTCCGCAAGCAAGATATTATAGGTCTGTGCCGCGGGCCCGGTAGCCAGACAATCGACGGAAATGCTCGCCTCGTGAAACAGGCGCCGCAAATTTTCCCGTAGCGCAAAGGGGTCGCGCCCACCGCCGATCAGGAACAGGTCGAGCTCACCGCCGCGGTCGATAACCGGCTTGAAGACATCTTCATTGAGCTCGGCCACAGCCGTCACCGGCCAGGCCCAGATGCCGTCGGGCAGACACAGGACCGAACCGCGATGCGACATGCTGGCAAAGCGGAAGCCACCATTGCCGTAAGCATCTATCGGCGCCGGAGACGGCAGATGCGGTGCGTCGGCTCCGAGCCCGCCCGCCATTGCCTAAGGCCGGTTCTTCGTCTTGTCGGGTTTGCGCTCGGGCGCTTTTTCCGTTGTGAGCGAATCCCGCCCGGTGCCGACGCCGAGGTAAATCAGAATCGGTGAAGCGATGAACACCGAGGTGTAGGTGCCGACCAGCACCACGCCGAACATCATGGTCGCGGTAAACGAGTGGATGGCCTGTCCGCCGAACAACAGCAGCGCCAGCAGCGCCAGGCTGACGGTGACGTGGGTGATCACAGAGCGCGACAGTGTCTGGTTGACCGAGCCGTTAAGCAGCTCCGGCATCGGCATCTTGCGGTAGCGGCGCAGCATCTCACGAATACGATCGTAGATCACCACCGTGTCGTTAAGCGAATAGCCGAGAATGGTAAGCAGCGCGGCGATGCTGGTCAGATCGAAGTCGATGCCGGTCAACGACATGAAGCCGATGGTCAGCACCAGATCGTGCACGTTGGCGATCATGGCGCCGAGCGCGAACTGCCACTCGAAGCGAAACCACAGGTAAATCAGAATGCATAAAATGGCGAGCATCAGGCCGATGACGCCGTAGGACAACAGTTCGCCCGATACGCGGGGGCCGACCACCTCGACGCGGCGATAGTCGACGCCGTCGCCGAGCGCACCGCGCACCTTGGTCACCGCCGCCTGCTGCGCGGCGTCGCCGCCCGGCTGCTCGGCGATACGGATAAGCACGTCGTCGGGCGCGCCGAACTGTTGCAACTGCACCTCGCCGAGGCCGAGCCCCGCGAGCGTCGAGCGCATGTTGGCAAGGTCGGCGGGTCCGGCCTTGGTCTGCACTTCGATGAGCAGCCCGCCCTTGAAATCGATGCCGAAGTTGAGCCCGTGCGTGAAATAGAGCGTGATCGCCAAAATCGACATCAGCGCCGATATCGGAAAGCTGATGCGCCGGAAGCGCATGAAGTCGAATTTGGTGTCGTCGGGAACGATCCTGAGCAGTTTCATGCGCGCCCCCTAGATCGGAACGCGCTGCGGCCGCCGCCAGCGCACCCAAGTGGCGACGATAAGCCGAGTCAGGGTGAAGGCGGTGAACACGGTGGTGATGATGCCGATGCCGAGCGTGACGGCAAAGCCGCGCACCGGGCCGGTGCCGATGTAGAACAGCACCGCGGCGGCGATGAACGTGGTGATGTTGGAATCGAGGATGGTGGCAAGCGCGCGGCTAAAGCCCGCATCGATGGCGTTGATCGCCGAACGTCCGCCGCGCACCTCCTCGCGGATGCGTTCGTAGATCAACACGTTGGAATCGACTGCGATACCCACGGTGAGGACGACGCCGGCAATGCCGGGAAGCGTCAGCGTGGCATTGAGCAGCGACAAGACGCCGAAGATCATGGCGACGTTGATTGCTACCGCTATGTTGGCGAACACGCCAAACAGGCCGTAGGTGGCGAGCATGAACAGAACCACCATCGCGGCGCCGACGTAGGAGCTGATTTTGCCCTTGGCAATCGAGTCCGCACCCAGCCCGGGGCCGACGGTGCGTTCCTCGATGATGGTGAGCGGCGCCGGCAGCGCGCCGGCGCGCAGCAGGATGGCAAGATCGTTGGCGCTCTGCACGGTGAAGCTGCCTGAAATCTGCCCAGAGCCGCCGAGGATCGGCTCGCGGATGACCGGAGCCGAGATCACCTCGTTGTCGAGCACGATGGCAAACGGCTTGCCGACGTTTTCCTGCGTTGCCTGCGCAAACTTGCGCGCGCCGGCGGTATTGAAGCGGAAGTTGACGACCGGCTCGCTGGTGCGCTGGTCAAAGCCTGGCTGCGCATCGGTCAGTTCGGCGCCCGATACCAGGATGCGCTTTTCCAGCACGTAAGGGATCTTCGGCGCCTTGGCGCTATAGAGGATTTCGTCATCCGGCGGAATCTGCCCGGGTTGGGCCTGCTCCGGCGACACGTTGGCGTCGACCATGCGGAAATCGAGCTTGGCGGTCTTGCCGAGCAACTGCTTGAGCCGCGTCGGGTCTTGCAGGCCGGGCACCTGGACGAGAATGCGGTCGGTGCCTTCGCGCTGGATCAGTGGTTCGACGGTGCCGAGCTCATTGACACGCCGCTCGATGATCTGGATCGACTGCTCGACCGATTGACGCACCCGCTCGACGACCGCCGGGTCGGTGACAGTCAGCCGCACCAGATTGCCGGCCTCGGTGGTGACGTCGAGGCTGCGCTGCCCCGTTCCGCCGAGCAGCCCACCGAGCGGCAGCGATAATTCACGCAGCTTGGTCACAGCCTGATCGAAGTCGGCGCCCTCGCGGATGCGCACCTCAACGCCGTTGCCGCGTACCGCGAGCCCCGTGTAGCCGACTCGGGCGTCGCGCAGCACGCGGCGCACATCGTCGCGCAGCGCCTCCAACATATCCTTGCGTACTGTTTTGGTATCGACCTCGAGCAGGATGTGCGAACCGCCCTGCAGGTCGAGACCGAGCACAACGTGGCGCTGCGCCCATTTCGGCCACGCATCGACGATGTTTGCCGGGAGGAAGTTTGGCACCGCGAACAAGCAGACGACGAACGCCGTCAGCACAATCGCTATCGCCTTCCAGCGCGTAAAATAGAGCATGACGTCCCGATCCGGTCGCGAAAAGCCGCCGGCGAAAACCTTAGCTTGCCGCGGCCTCGTCTTTTACCGGCTCACCTTTGGCGCGCACGTCGCTTACCATCTGCCGCACCTGGCGGATGCGCACCTCGTCCGCAATTTCGATCTCGATCTGGTCTTCGTCGATGACTTTGGTCACCTTGCCGATGAGCCCGCCGTTGGTGATGACGGTATCGCCGCGCCGCACGTTCTTGACCATGTCCTGATGCGCCTTGGCCTTCTTCTGCTGCGGGCGCAGAATCAGGAAGTACATAATGACGAAAATGAGCGCGAACGGGAGCAGCGACATGATCATGCTGCTGCTGTCGCCGCCACCGCCGCCAAACAATCCTTGCGCAAGCGCAGACGAAGTGAACATCGATGCGTCCCTTGTGTCGATTTCGGGGCAAGCCAGGCGGCGATTCCCGGCCGCCGGCAGCGATTAATTTCGCGCGGACTATAGCCGTCGCGGCCCCAATTGCAACGCCGCCAACCTTCGAAAACAGGCCATTTTGGCCGCTTTGTGCCATCGCTGCCTTGCGAGGCCGTGCCCGCCCCGCTAAGAGCAGCATCCGCGGAACAAGACCGTCTAAAGTCAGGTCAATGGCAAAACGGAAATCGACTTCGGCGCGCAAATCCAAAGGCACGGTAAATCGCGACGGCAACTTGCTCGTCCGCGTCGCCGACGCCCTCGACCGGCTGGCGCCGCGACGCGCCGGCCTCCCCGATCTTGCCGCGGCCAATGCCTATGTGTGGCACCCCGAGGAACGACGCCTCGCGCCCGTTCCGCGCGTCAACCGCGTGGAGATGTCGCTGCTCAAGGGCATCGACCGCGTCCGCGATGTCCTCATGGAAAATACCGAGCGCTTCGCCAAAGGACTCCCGGCAAACAACGCGTTGCTCTGGGGGGCGCGCGGCATGGGTAAATCGTCGCTGGTCAAGGCCGCGCACGCGGCCGTCAACGCCGCGTCGAAAAAGGCCCAGCTCAAGCTCATCGAGATTCACCGCGAGGATATCGAGAGCTTGCCCGATTTGATGGCCATGATCCGCTCATCGAAGTACCGCTTTATCGTGTTCTGCGACGATTTATCCTTCGACGCCGACGACACGAGCTACAAATCGCTCAAGGCGGTTCTGGAAGGCGGCGTCGAGGGACGTCCCGACAACGTGATCTTCTACGCCACCTCAAATCGGCGCCATCTGATGTCACGCGACATGATGGAGAACGAGCGCTCCACCGCGATCAATCCCGGTGAGACGGTCGAGGAGAAGGTTTCGCTCTCCGATCGCTTCGGCCTGTGGCTGGGCTTCCACCGCTGCAGCCAGGACGAGTTTCTCGCCATGGTCGAGAGCTATGTCACCCACTACAAAATCCCGGCAAGCGGCGAAGCGCTGCAGCGCGATGCGTTGGAATGGGCGACAACGCGCGGCTCACGCTCGGGGCGCGTTGCCTGGCAGTTCGTGCAGGATCTTGCCGGAAGGCTTGGTGTTGCGCTGAAAAACTAGTTCGAGCCGACAACGCCGTTGTTGAGGAACTGCATCGGGTCGACCGGGCTCGAGCCCTTGCGGATCTCGAAATGCAGCTGCGGCGACGTGACATTTCCGGTCTGCCCGGAGTGTGCGATCACCTGCCCGCGTTTAACGCTGTCGCCGCGCTTGACCAGAAGCTCGCTGGCGTTTGCGTAGGCCGAGACGTAGCCGTTTGCGTGCCGCACCAGCACAAGATTGCCGTAGCCCTTGAGTTCGTTGCCGGCATAGGCGACGACGCCGTCTTCGGACGCCTTGATCGGCGTGCCTTCGGGCACCGCCAGATTGATGCCGTCATTGGAGACGCCGTTGACCTTCTCACCGAAACGCGAGCTGACGCGGCCGCGTACCGGCCAGCGGAACGACGGCAGGCCACCGGCCGCTTCGGCGGCTTTCGCCGGACTTTCCGCCGCTTGCGGCTCCGGTGTCACCATACGCGCGGTTTGCGGCGGCACGCTACCGACGCTCTCGGAAGGCTTCACCGTACGGGGAGCCGCAACCTGCGGCTCCGGCGCACTCAGCGCGGCAACGCGGCGGCCCGGAATGGTCAAACGGTCGCCGATGGAAACCGCCGCGTAGGGCTTGATGTTGTTGGCACGCGCGAGCGCGCTCAGGGTGACGTTGTACTTGCGCGCAATGCTGATCAGGTGTTCGCCGGGAGCAACGATATGCACGCCCTCGCCCGCGGCTGGCGTCGCGGCGGCGGCGCGCGGCGCATGCGTCTCGGCGGCTGCGGTCACATAGCGTGGAATGACGAGGCGTTGCCCGGCCCGGATCGAGCTTGCGTTGGCAAAGCCGTTGGCCTGCAGAATTGCCGAGACCGGAACGCCATAGCGGCGCGCGATCGTCTCGACGGTTTCGCCCTGATTGACGGTGACCGGCGCGCCGCCGTCCCAGGTCCAGTGCCCGCCCGCAACCGAGCCAGTGACCTCGGGCTTCGGCGGTGGCGGACGGTGAACGACGGGAGCCGGAGTGGCATACGTAACTTGGCCCGTTGCAGCACTCGCCGAACGGTTCGGCGCCGGCAACGTCTGCGTTTCAACGCGGCTTGTGGCGCGCGGGGTAATCGATCCGGTTACATCCTGCGGCGGCGGGTCGTTCGAGGTGAAGCGCGCGGAGTCGGCGCAGCCCGCGGCGGCAACGGCGATCAGTGAGAAAACGGCGATCCGGGGAAAGACATACAGAATGGACGGCACGTCGAGGCGCGACATGTGGTTACTCACTAATACGCTACAAACGTAGAAGTCGAACTAAAGCAGTCAGGGGTAAATAACGTTTTAAGAAATGCCGTAGGCGGGGCTTCGCGGACCGAGTCCGGCAAAAATGTCACATGCGCAATGCGTGCGTGGAACCCAGCAGTCCGGCAGGATCGCGTGCAAACTAAAGCTCTTTCGCCTGCCCCGGGAGCAGCGGCACGAAACGCACCGGTATCAGGTTGTCGCGGGCGACGCCCGTTTCTGTCTTGGTAAGCTTGACAATGTGTTGCGATCCGTCGTGCGGCCCGAGCGGCAGCAGCATGACGCCACCCTCCGCCAGCTGGTCGAGCAGCGTCTGCGGAATGTTTTCGGCGGCAGCGGTGACGATGATGCGGTCGTAGGGCGCGCGCGACGGTTCGCCGATGAAGCCGTCGCCGGTGACGACCCTGACATTGTTGTAGCCGAGCGCGGCGAGGCGCTCGCGCGCGGCCTCGGCCAGCGTGCGGTAGCGCTCGACGCTGACCACCTCGCGCGCGAGCCGCGACAGCACCGCGGCCTGGTAGCCGGAGCCGGTGCCGATTTCGAGCACGCGATGCTGCGGCTTCACGCCGAGCCGTTCGCTCATATAGGCGACCACATAAGGCTGGCTGATGGTCTGCCCGCAGGCGATCGGCAGCGCCTGATCGGCGTAGGCGGCATCGGCAAAAGCGGTGTCGACGAAGCGATCGCGCGGCACCTCGTCCATCGCCCGCAGCACGGCCTGATCGGAAATGCCGCGCCGGCGCAGCGTCAGCAGAAACTCCATGCGGCCGACGCCTTGATCGGGCTGCGACGGTGTAGGCACGTTTCTCCCCCTCTATCGCCCTATTGCTAGCATGTTTGCGGCTCATTCATGTATGGTCGCGCGCTCGCAGCGTGGAACTTGCGCGCGGCCGGTGAATTGACGGTGCGGGAGGGACGATGGCCAAATCTGCGAATGCACGCATTCTCGTGGTCGAGGACGAGTCCCTGATCCGCATGCTGCTCGAGGACATGCTGGCCGACCTTGGCTATAGCGTGGCCGCTTCCGTTGGCACCATTGCCGAAGCGAAAAAACTCGCCGAAGAAAGCGAATTCGATGTGGCGATACTCGACGTCAACCTCGACCACGACCCGATCTACCCGGTCGCCGACATCCTCGCCAGGCGCGGCCTGCCGTTTGTCTTTGTCACCGGTTATGGCGAGCGCAGCCTCGCCGAGCCGTATCGCAACCGGCCGGCGCTGCAGAAGCCGTTCCAGGCCGCGCAGCTGGAGAAGGCCCTCGCCGACTTGCTGGCGACGGCGTAACGGAAATTTCTACCCGAACAATTCCGCAAGCTTGGTCATGAACGGCTCGTCCGTCATGTCGAGGCGCAACGGCGTCACCGCGATGCGCTTGTCGTTGAGCGCGGCAAGATCGCTGCCGGCGCTTGCGCCGGCGATGCCGCCACGGCCGAAGGCGATCCAGTAGTAGGGATTGCCGCGGCCGTCGTGGCGCGCATCGATGCGCAGCAGTTCCTGGTCGCGCTTGCCTTGCGTCGCAACGGAAATGCCGGCGACCTCGGCCGGCGGACAATCGGGAAAGTTGACGTTGACCAGCACATCGCGCGGCATGCCGGTCTTGAGCACGCGGCGGATAAGATCCGGTGCATGCTTGATCGCGGTCTCGAAATACGGCTTGTGCCGGTTGGCGCTGGCATAGGCCTGCGATAGCGCAAACGACGGGATGCCGAGCACCGTGCCTTCCGTGGCGCCCGCGACGGTGCCCGAATAGGTGACGTCCTCGGCGCAATTGCGTCCGCGATTGACGCCGGACAACACCAGTTCGGGGATATCTTTCATGATGTGGCGCGCGCCCATGATCACGCAGTCGGTCGGCGTCCCCTTGACCGCAAAGTGGCGCTCCGCAACCTGGCGTAGCCGCAGCGGATCGTTGAGCGACAGCGAATGCGAAACGCCGGATTGATCCGTTTCCGGCGCCACGACCCAGACGTCATCCGACAAGGTTCGCGCGATTTTCTCGCAGGCCTGCAACCCGGCTGCGTGGATGCCGTCGTCATTGGTGATGAGGATGCGCATTACGCTTTTTCGATTGTGGTTATGCCGCCCATGTACGGCTTGAGCGCGTCGGGCACGGCGATGGCGCCGTTTTCCTGCTGATACGTCTCCATCACCGCGATCAGCGCGCGGCCAACCGCGACGCCGGAGCCGTTGAGCGTATGCACGTGGCCCTTCACCTTGCCGTCCTTGCCCTTGTAGCGCGCGTCCATGCGGCGAGCCTGGAACTCGCCGCAGTTCGAGCAGGACGAGATTTCGCGGTAGTCGTTCTGCCCCGGCAGCCAGACCTCGATGTCGTAGGTCTTCTGCGCGGCAAAGCCCATGTCGCCGGTGCACAGCGTCACCACGCGATAATGCAGGTCGAGCTTTTTGAGCACCTCTTCGGCGCAAGACAACATGCGTTCGTGTTCGGCCTTGCTCTGCTCAGGGGTAGTGATGGAGACGAGTTCGACCTTGGTGAACTGGTGCTGGCGGATCATGCCGCGGGTGTCCTTGCCGGCGGCGCCGGCCTCGGCGCGGAAGCACGGCGTGCAGGCGGTGTAGCGCAGCGGCAACTTTGCTTCGTCGACGATCGACTCGCGCACCAAATTTGTCAGCGGCACTTCGGCGGTGGGGATGAGCCACTTGCGGTCGGGATTGTGGCGATACTCAAAACCGACTTCGGTCGGATGGTGCTTGCGCGCGGCATCGATGCCGCGCTTTGCCGCCACGTCCAGCGCCATGTTCCAGACGGTTTCGAATGTCTCCATTGCATGCCGGCGGTGCACCTCTTCGGTGTAGGCATGAAATTGGTCGCCGGCGAACTTCGGCAGTTGCGCCGTGCCGAACATGGCGTCGTCGCGCACGATCAGCGGCGGATCAACTTCAGTGTAACCATGCGGCGCGCTGGTATGTGTATCGAGAAAGAACTGCCCAAGCGCGCGCTCGAGCCGCGCCAGCCCCTTCTGCAACAATACGAATCGCGCGCCGGATAATTTCGCCGCCAATTCGAAATCCATTTGCCCGAGCGCTTCGCCGAGATCGAAGTGCTGCTTCGGCTTGAAGGCGTAGTTGCGCTTGTTGCCGACCACGTGATGTTCGAGGTTGCCGGCCGCGTCCACCCCGTCGGGGACGTCGCCGGCCGGCGTATTGGGAATTTCCGCGAGCGCCTTGTTCATTTTCTCTTCGACCGCAGCGAGATCGCCTTCGAGGGTGGCGATCGCGGTCTTGGCCTCGGCAACCTTGGCCATCAGCATGGCGATGCGCGTCTCGTCCTTCGAGCGCTTGGCCTCGCCGATCTCCTTCGACGCCGCGTTGCGGTCGGCCTGCCATTTCTCCAGCACCTGGATGATCGAACGCCGGCGCTCATCGAACTCGATCAGATGCCGTGATTGTCCGTCGAGCCCGCGCCGTTGCAGGCCGCGGTCGAAGTCGTCTGGGTGTTCGCGAATCCATCTGATGTCATACATGGCGGGCTTTTAGCACGCGGGGCAAAGACGGCTAGACCCTACTCCGCTGGCTTGGCGCTGGCAGCTGCGGCTTCCGCGGCCGTTTTCGCCGCGGCGTCGGCGGCCGCACGTTTCTCCACGATCCGCACCGACCAGATCGAACCCTCGTAAAGCGCCAGCAACGGCACGGCCAGCGACATCTGGCTGATCACGTCGGGCGGGGTGAGCACGGCGGCGAGGACGAAGGCGCCGACGATGAAATAGCGCCGCTTCGCCTTGAGCTGGTCGGCGGTGATGATGCCGACGCGGCCGAGCAGCGTCAGGATCACCGGCAGCTGGAAGGCGACGCCGAACGCAAGCACCAGCGACATCATCAGCGAGAGATATTCGCCGACCTTGGGCAGCAGCACGATCGAGGCATTGCCCTCCTCGCCCGGCTGCTGCATGTGCAGCGAGAAGCGGATCAGCATGGGAAAGACCAGGAAGTAAACGACCAGCGCGCCCATCGCAAAGAAGAACGGCGTGGCGATGAGATACGGGCGGAAGGCCTTGCGCTCGTTGCGATAGAGGCCCGGCGCGACGAACATGTAGATCTGCGCCGCCACTACCGGAAACGACAGGAAGGCGGCGCCGAACATGGCGAGCTTCAATTGGGTTACGAAATACTCGAGCAGCGCGGTGTAGATGAATTTCGAATTCTCCGGCCCCGCCACCCAGACGAAAGGCCACACCAGAACATTGTAGATGTTCTTGGCGAAGATGAAGCAGAGCACGAACATCACGGCAAAGGCGGCGACCGCCTTGATCAGCCGCGAGCGCAGTTCGACCAGGTGCTCCATCAGCGGCGCTTTGGTCGCCTCGATGTCCTCGTGGGTCACGCGCCGCCCCCGGGCTTGGGTACGGCGGCAGCTTGCGCGGGCGTTGCAGGTTCGGCAGCCGCGAAACTCTTTTCATCAATCGGCGGCGGTGCTTCCGGCAGCGGCACCGAAATTTCCGGCAGCGGCATCTCTTCGCTGGTCGGCAGCGCCGGCGGCGGTTCGTTTTTTCCCGCCTCGCTCGTGACCGGCTCAGCTGTCACCGCCTCGTCCGGCAACTTGCCGGCGCCTTCGCCGATGCGCTCGATCTCCTTCTGCTCCTCGGCCAGCGGATCGATATTGGTGAAGCTCTTGACCGAGCTGCTGAGGTCTTCGGCGTGTTTTTGCAGATCGGTCAGTTCGGCTTCGCGCAAGGCTTCCTGGAACTGGCCCTGAAATTCGTTGGCCATGCGCCGGATCTTGCCCGTCCAATGACCGATGGTGCGCAGGACGGTCGGCAGCTCCTTCGGGCCGATCGCGATCAGCGCGACGATGCCGATGACGACGAGCTCGCCCCAGTTTAAACCGAACATGGATTGATCAACTCCAGCGCATGATCCCGAAAAGTGGAGCCCGGTTTTCGGAACAAGATCATGCGCAAACAAGAATTAGGGGCGCCACCGGCGTGCCGCCGCTTCTGCTGTCACGGCTCCGCGCGCGAGCCTTAGGAGCGCACGCTTTCGGCGCGCCGCTCGGCATCGGTCTTCGGCGTTCCGGCCGCCTCGATGGACTTCGGCTCGACCTTGTCCGGCTTGTCGTCCTCGGCCATGCCCTTCTTGAACGCCTTAATGCCTTGCGCGAAATCGCCCATCATCCCCGAAATCTTGCCGCGGCCGCCGAACAGCAGCATCACGACGACGATGACGATCATCCAGTGCCATATGCTTAACGAACCCATCGGCAAATCCTCCGCAGCGACGGGCTTTTGACGCGCTCGTCCCGCCTGATGTTTGACCCCAAACTAGGCCGCGGAAGCGGCAAAAACAAGGACTGAGCGCCCCCGCAAAAGGGCGAACCAGCGGCGAAAACCGCGCTTTCTTGGTTAATTTTTGCTCATGACTTGTCGCCGCGCGAGGGCGGCGGCGCAAGCCCGAAATCGAGATCGCCGGGCTCCAGCGGGTCCTCGTCGTCGCGCAGCGTGGAGTCGTCGCTCGGAATCGGCACGGCAAAACCCTGCGGCAAGTTGCCTTCGAGCAGGCCCGCGCCTTTAAGCTCGTCGAGGCCGGGCAGCGCCGCCACCTCTTCGAGGCCGAAATGCGAGAGGAATTCTTCGCTGGTGCCGTAAGTGATCGGCCGGCCCGGCGCCTTGCGGCGGCCGCGCGGGCGAATCCAGCCGGTGCGCAGCAGCACATCGAGGGTGCCGGCAGCGGCCACCACGCCGCGGATCTCCTCGATTTCAGCGCGGGTCACGGGCTGGTGGTAGGCGATGATGGCGAGCGTCTCGATCGCTGCACGCGACAATTTGCGCGTCTCCACCGTTTCCTTGGTCAGCAGCCAGGCGAGATCGTCGGCCGTACGGAAGGTCCATTTCTTGCCGATGCGCACGAGGTTGACACCGCGTGTCGCGTATTCAGCCTTGAGCCGCGCCAGCGCGTCGCGGAGATCGACGCCGTCGGGAAGCCGCTTGCGCAGCGTCGCCTCGTCCAGCGGAGCGCCGGCGGCAAACAACAGGGCTTCCAGCAAGCGCAGTTCTTCGGCGCGGGTCTCCTGCTGCGGCGACGGCTCAGGTTCATTGTTGTGAACGATCACGAGCTTTTTCGCCACGCTGGGCATTGCGTTCGCCTCCTTAGGTGTTTTCTTGCGGGTCATACGCAGCACCACTTTCGATCGCACCGACACGCTTGCGCATGTAGAGCGGCGCGAAAGACTCCTTCTGATGAATCTCCGCCGCGCCCTCGCGCACCAATTCGAGCGCGGTGGCAAACGACGAGGCAAATACCGTCGCCGCGAGCGCGGGGTCCACCACATAAGCAATGAGGAACTCGTCGATACGCGACCAATCCGACGACTGACCGATCAACCGTTCGAGCGCGTCGCGCGCTTCCGCCAACGACCACACCGTGCGTTTCTTGAAGCGCACCCGCGACAATGCCGAGTGCGAGCGCTGCTGCGCATAGGCGGACAGCAGATCGTAGAGCGTCGCCGACCATTCCGGCTGCTTGATCTCGGCGATCGGCTCGGGAAGCCCGCGCGCGAAAATATCGCGGTTGAGCTGCGGCCGCCCCATCAATTTTGTGGCGACCTCGCGGAACGCCTCGAGCCGCCGCAGCCGGTAGGCGAGCGCGAGCGCCATGTCTTCGGCGCTGGGGCCACCCTCGGGCGCGGGCTCCGGCAGCAACAGTCGCGATTTCAGGTACGCGAGCCAGGCCGCCATCACCAGGTAATCGGCGGCAAGTTCGAGACGCAGCTGCCGCGCCGCTTCGATGAAGCTGAGATATTGATCGGCGAGCGCAAGGATCGAAATTTTCGCCAGATCGACCTTCTGTTGCCGCGCCAGCGCCAGCAAGAGATCGAGCGGGCCTTCGAAGCCCTCGACATCGACCATCATCGCCGGCTCGCCGGTCGCGCGCTCCGCGCTCACCGTTGTGTCGAAGTCTTCCATGCTCAGGAGCCTGTCTTGCGTTGGCCGGTTACGCTCTCGCCAGAAATCATCTTGGCAAAGGTGTGCCGCGCGGCTTCCACATCGAACTCTTCCGGCGCCTTTCGCGCCGCGAGCGCGGCCTCCGCGCGTGATTTTGCCGCGCCTTCGAGCAGCGGCGTTGCGCCGGCCACTTCATTCATCTCCGCGAAGTTGCCGTCACAGTGTAGCACCACGTCGCAACCGGCGCCGAGCGCCGCCGTCGAGCGCGCGGCGATAGTACCAGACAGCGCCTTCATCGATATGTCGTCGCTCATCAGCAGTCCCTGGAACCCGATAAATCCCCGAATCACCTCGCGCACCATTGTGACCGAAGTGGTGGCCGGCGCGGAGGGATCGATAGCACTAAATATCACATGGGCGGTCATGCCGAGCGGCAGGCCGGCGAGCGGCCGGAAGGCGGCAAAATCGGTTTTTTCCAGGGTGGCCCGGTCGGTATCGACCACGGGGAGCCGATGGTGGCTGTCGACGGTGGCGCGGCCGTGCCCGGGCAGGTGCTTGAGCACGGGCAGGACACCGCTGGCCATCAGGCCGCCGGCGATCGCCCCGCCAATGGCCGCCACCTTGTCCGGTTCATGGCCATAGGCGCGGTCGCCAATAACCGGATCGCCGCCGGGGACCGGCACGTCGGCAATCGGCAGACAGTCCACGTCGATGCCCAGGGCGCCGAGATCGTTAGCGATAAGATGGCCCGCGAGCCGTGCGACTTCGAGACCGATGGCTCTGTCCTTGTCGTAAATCTCGCCGTAGCGCGCGCCCGGCGGGAACGCCGCCCAATCCGGCGGGCCGAGGCGCTGCACCCGGCCGCCCTCCTGATCCACCAGCACCGGCGCATGCCAGCCGACGTCATCTCTGAAAGATTGAACGAGTTCCTGCACTTGCTGTGGCGTGCTTATGTTTCTCTTGAAGATTATCAGACCCCACGGCTGGGCCGCGCGGAGAAAGGCGCGCTCGGCGGCGTTCAGCGCAAGCCCCGCCACCCCGGTGATGAAAGCGCGCGCCGCCATCGGCGCGGATTAGCCCGCGCTCGCAGCAAGGGTCAAGCTTTGGGCCTCTAAATCTTCTGGACGATGCATTGCCCGCCGGCCGACTTGAGGCTGCTGCAGACCTGGCTTGCCTCACTGCCGCTGGCGAACGGACCGATCATGGCCCGGAAATAGATGCCCTTGTCGCCTAGATCGACGCGCCGGATCATCGGCTCGCGGCTGCCAAGCTGGGTGGGATACTTGGCCTGCATGCTGCGGAAGGCCGCCTGCGCCTCGGCTTCGCTGCGTTGTGCGGAGACCTGCACTGCATAGCCGCCGCCATTGCTTGGCGCCGCAGCAACTCGTGCCGGAGCGGCGGGCGCAGCCGGTGCCGCGGCGCGAACCGGGGCGCTCGGACGCGGCGGGGCAGCATTTGGATTAAGCGAAAGCGGCGCGTTACTGGCCACCGCGGGCACTGGTGTCCTGGCAACCGCCGGGCGCGGCTCCGGAACCTGTTCCGGATTGGTGTCGGCGACGACCGGCGGCAAACTTGCCGCCCGCTGCGGCGGTGCTGGCCGGGGCGCAGGCGGCGGAGCCGGAGTCTCGGCGCGCGGGGCCGGCGCTTGTACGGACGCCTGGACCGGCGGCTGGGCAGCCGCCGGCATCGGAGCCGACGCGCCGGCATCGGCCATGCCGACCTGGTCGGGACGGATCGTGATGGTGTGGATTTTCTTCGGCTCGGAAGTCACCACCCCGCTGCCATTGGCCGGCGCCAGCGGACTCGATTGCGGGATCTGGCCCGGCACCGTCGACAGGGCGGCATTCTCGATCGGCTTTTCTTCGCGCGACACCATTTTCTCGCCCTGGCGGTCGCCGACCCGGTCCGTGATCATCTTGCTGGACTGCGGATCCTTGCTCGCGGCCGAAGGCACGACTTTCATCGGCGCGTTATCGGCCCTGATGACCGGCGGCGGCGTTCGCGTTCCGGAGGAGCCAAATATCGCGCGATAGCCGAAGGCACCGGCAGTACCGACTACGGCGAGCGCAAATACCGCCGCAATAGCGACAACACCGATGCGGCGCCGCGGCGGCAGCGCATCATCATAGAAATCCGCGTCTTCGTGGGACTGGGGCTCCTGGTAGAACCCTTCGCCCGTGTATCCCTCACCCTGAACCGGCGCGCCGGCGTAAGCCGACGGCTCGTTGCCGGTACGATAGAGACCGGCGCCGCTGTTGAAGGCAAATGCGTCGTCGCCGGGCTGCTGGTAATTCGCCGCGCCGAAGCCTTGGGCCGGCTCCTGCTGCGGCGCACTGGCGGCAAAGGGATTAGCCGGGGCGCGCGGGTTGTATGTCTGCTGCGAATTATACGCGGGAGCGGTCGGCGGTGCCGACCAGTTCGACGGCTGCTCGGCCGGACCCGCACGGCGCGTATTGTCGCGACCGAATTCGGCGAAGGGGTCGCTCTGTCCGATCAGGCGCGCGAGTTCAGCCAGTGGATCGTTGCCACCGGCGGTATTCGCCGTGGCCGGGGGGCGCGCGTCGCCTGGTCGGTAGGGTCGCTGATTGTTGTCGTCAGCCATTTAGTCCCCGGTCTGTCCCCTCGCCCCTTGTCGCAGCCCAGCAAGTGCAGCTGGACGCACAGGACTAGCGCATTTCATCGGGCGCATCGACCCCGAGCAGGGCAAGCCCGGAGGCCAGAACGGTGACGACCGCTTGCACCAGTGCGAGCCGCGCTGCCGTTGTGTCTGGATCATTCTGGATAATGAAGCGTAAATGAGGCAAGTCCTTTCCGCGCGTCCAGAGCGCGTGGAATTCGCTTGCGAATTCATAAAGATAGAACGCGACCCGGTGCGGCTCGTGCGCCGCCGCCGCCGCTTCGATGAGCCTTGGGTAAAGCCCGAGGCCCCGCATCAGCGCGAGTTCCCCGGAATCGTCGAGTCGCTCGACCGGCGCCGTGGCGAGAAATTTCGCCCGTTCGCCGGCATCGGCGGGCAGACCCGGCATTTCCTCGCGCGCGTTGCGGAACACCGACTGCCCGCGCGCATGGGCGTACTGCACATAGAACACCGGATTGTCGCGCGTGTGCTCGATCACCTTGGCGAGGTCGAAATCGAGCACCGCGTCGTTCTTGCGGTAGAGCATCATGAAGCGAACCGCGTCGCGGCCCACTTCATCGGCGACTTCACGCAAGGTGACGAATTCGCCGGCGCGTTTTGACATCTTCACCGGCTCGCCCGCGCGCAGCAGGCGGACGAGCTGGACGACTTTGACATCGAGATCGGCTTGGCCGCCGCTCACCGCTTTCACCGCCGCCTGCATGCGCTTGATATAGCCGCCGTGGTCGGCGCCCCAGACGTCGATCATATTGCGGAAGCCGCGGTCGAATTTCGATTTGTGATAGGCGATGTCGGAGGCGAAATAAGTGTAGCTGCCATCGGACTTCCTCAGCGGCCGGTCGACGTCATCGCCAAAATCGGTGGAACGGAACAGCGTCTGCTCGCGATCCTCCCACTCCTCGCCGGCAGCACCTTTCGGCCGCGGCAGGCGGCCTTCATAGACCTCGCCCTTGGCGCGAAGGTCGGAAATCGTCGCGCCGACCTGATCCTTGCCGCCTTCGATGAGCGATCGTTCGGAAAAGAAAACGTCGTGGCGGACGCCGAGCGCGGCAAGATCGTCGCGGATCATGTCCAGCATCATGGCGATGGCCTTGGCGCGCACGATGGGCAGCCATTGCGCCTCGCTCATGGTGGTCAGCTTCGCACCATGCTCGGCGGCAAGCGCGCCGCCGACGGGGATCAAGTAATCGCCGGGATAAAGCCCCTCGTGAACAGCGCCGATGTCCTCGCCCAGCGCCTGGCGGTAACGCAGGTAAGCGGAGCGCGCCAGCACATCGACCTGGGCGCCGGCGTCGTTGATGTAATATTCGCGCGTGACATCGTAACCGGCAAAGGCGAGCAGGTTGGCAAGCGCATCGCCGAACACCGCGCCGCGCCCGTGGCCAACGTGCATCGGCCCGGTCGGATTGGCCGAGACATATTCGACATTGACCTTTTCACCCTGCCCCATTGCGCTGCGGCCGTAGGCACCGCCTGAGGCCAGCACGCGGCGCAATTCCGCCCGCCATATATCGGATTTGAGCGTCAGGTTGATGAAGCCGGGCCCGGCGACCTCCACCTTGTCGACGACTTCGGCAAGATGCAGTGAAAACACAACGGCAAGCTGCTCGGCCAGATCGCGCGGTTTCTTGCCGAGTTCTTTGGCCAGCACCATGGCAACATTCGTCGCCATGTCGCCGTGTGTCAGATCCTTCGGCGGCTCGACGACCACCCGCGACATGTCGGCACCGGAGGCAAGCGCCGACGCCGTCGCGTTGCGCACGCGCTCGAGCATGTCGGCATAGAGATTTTGCGGGGTCTTCGGCATGGATCGCGAGCCGCTAACGCAATTCCGGCGTTGAGTCAAAATACCGCGCATGTTCGATGAGCGCGTATCGGTCCGTCATGCCGGCGATGTAGTCACCGATGCGGCGCGCCAGCGCGCCTTCGTCGCGCGTGTCGACGCCCTCGGCCCATTCGACCGGCAAGTCGGTTGGCTTGCCGGCAAAGTGCGTAAAGAGATCGCCCAGCACGCGGCCGGCATCGCCCATGATGCGCTCGATGCGGGCGTGATGATACATCCGCGGATAGAGGAACCCCTTGATGTCGGCGTCGGCCTTCTGCATCGCCGGCGATAGCCCAACCAGAGGGCCCGCCGCGCCGCGCACCTCCTCGGCCGTGCGCGGCTTGAGCGCGGCAACGCGGCGCCCGGTCTCGGCGATCACGTCCTCGATCATGCGCGTGATCAGATAGCGCACAACCTCATGCGCGCGATGCGCGGCATCGAGCCGCGGATGGGCGGCATCGATCGCGCCGACAATATCGCCGATCACACGGGTCGCCGCGATATCGTCAAGGCCGAACAGATCGGCACGCAAGCCGTCGTCGATGTCGTGGGCATCGTAGGCGATGTCGTCGGCAATCGCGGCGACCTGCGCCTCGGCGCTGGCGAAGCTCCACAGCTCGAGTGGCTGTATCTTGTCATAGGCAAGGATCGGGGCCGGCACGCCGGGCTTGGCGTAGCGCCCGACGGCGCGGCCCTCGCGGTCGGTGAGCGGCCCGTTGTGCTTGACCAGGCCTTCCAGCGTCTCCCAGGTCAGATTGAGCCCGTCGAAATCCGGATAGCGCCGCTCGAGGCTGGTGACGATGCGCAGTGCCTGCGCGTTGTGATCGAAGCCGCCGAAGCCGGTGAGGCAGCCGTCCAGCGCGCGTTCGCCGGCGTGGCCGAACGGCGGATGACCAAGGTCGTGCGCCAGCGCCAGCGCCTCGGCCAGGTCCTCGTCGAGGCCGAGGGCGCGCGCCAGCGAGCGGGCGATCTGGGCAACCTCAAGCGTATGGGTGAGCCGCGTGCGGAAATGGTCGCCCTCGTGATAGACGAACACCTGCGTCTTGTGCGCCAGGCGGCGGAACGCGCTCGAATGGATGATGCGGTCGCAATCGCGGCGGAAGTCGTTGCGGGTCGCGCTCGGCGCTTCCGGATGGCGCCGCCCCCGGCTTTGCCACGGATCGGCGGCATAGATGGCTCGCGCCCTGCCGGTTTCAATCGCCAATTCGGCCTCTTTTGCGTGCGCCGTTGACCTTGCTGCCATGCGCACTTAACTATCGGCCAGGCCCTGTGCCAAGAGCATGACAAGTATGGACGCTAATATCACGGTCAGCGAGCGCGCGGCGCGACGGATCGGCGAGATCCTCAAGAGCGAGCCGCCCGGCACCATGCTGCGCGTCTCCGTCGAGGGTGGCGGCTGTTCCGGCTTTCAGTACAAATTCGACATGGAGCGCTCGCGGGGCGCCGACGACCTGGTGATCGACCGCGACGGCGCCACGGTGCTGATCGATCCCGTCTCGATCAATTACATGGCGGGATCGGAAATCGATTTCGTCGAGGACCTGATCGGCGCCTCGTTCAAGGTGAAGAATCCAAAAGCCACCGCGTCCTGCGGCTGCGGCACCAGCTTCGCGCTCTGAATTATTACTCGGCCGCCACGGCCGGCGGCACTTCCACCGGGACTTCCTGGAGCTGCGGGTCGAGCCGGCGCTTGATCAGCCGGTCGACGCGGTCGAGGTAGAGATAGATCACCGGCGTGATGTAGAGCGTGAGCAACTGCGACAGCAGCAAGCCGCCGACGACGGCGACGCCGAGCGGCTGGCGCAGTTCGGCGCCGGCCCCGGTGCCGAGCGCAATTGGCAGCGTGCCGAAAATCGCGGCGCAAGTGGTCATCATGATCGGCCGGAAACGCAGCGTCGCCGCTTCACGGATCGCGGCTTCCGCCGACAGGCCGACGCGGCGGCGTTCGATGGCGAAGTCGATCATCATGATGGCGTTCTTCTTCACGATGCCGACCAGCATGACGATGCCGATCATGGCGATCACCGACAGATCGAGCTTGAACAGCATCAGCGTCAGGATGGCGCCGATGCCGGCCGACGGCAGGCCGGAGATGATGGTGATCGGATGAATGAAGCTCTCGTAGAGAATGCCCAACACCACATAGGCGGCAAAGATAGCGGCGAGGATCAGAATGCCCTGCCCGCGCAGCGAATCCTGAAACACCTGCGCGGTACCCTGGAACCCGGTGGTGATGGAGGGTGGCAGCCGCTCGTCGCGCTCCAGTTTGGTGATGGCGTCGGTCGCCTGGCCCAGCGAATACCCGGGCGCGATGTTGAATGAAATTGTCACCGCCGGCTGCTGGCCCTGATGATTGACCTGCAACGGCCCGACCGACGGCACGAAATGGGTGACCGCCGACAATGGCACCGTCGTGCCGTTGGTGGTCTTGAGGTAGATGTTGTTCAGATCGCTCGGCTTGCTGTGATACTCCGGCGAGGTCTCGAGAATGACCTGGTAATCGTTCGCCGGCGTGTAGATGGTGGCGACCTGCCGCGTGCCGAAGGCGTTGTAGAGTTCCTGGCGCACCTGATCGACGCTGACGCCGTAGACCGCGGCCTTTTCACGATCGACGTCGATGCTGATCTGCGGATTCTTGATGTAGAGGTCGGTGGTGACGTCGTGCAGTTCGGGAAGCTTGGCCATTCGGTCGCGCAGCTGCGGCGCCATCCGATAGAGCGTATCGGTGTCGTTCGACTGCAACGTGTATTGATACTGACTCTTCGATAACTTGCCGCCTAGATTGATGTTCTGGATCGGCTGGAAGAACACCTCCATGCCGGTGACGACATTGGCCTTTTGGCGCAGGCGCGCCATCACGACCCCGAGCTTGTCGCGTTCGCGCTGCGGCTTGAGCGCGACCAGCATGCGCCCGCTGTTGGGCAGCGCATTGGGGCCGCCGGCGCCCGCGGTCGAATTCACGTAGTCGACTGCCGGATCGGCGCGCACGATGTCGGCCACCTTGCGCTGGCGTTCAACCATCGCCTCGAACCCGATGTCGGTATTGCCTTCGGTGATCGCCAGCACGTAACCCGTATCTTCGACAGGAAAGAAGCCCTTGGGAACGATGACATAGAGCCAGATCGTTCCGGCAATCGTGGCAAGCGTCACGATGAGCATGATCAATTTGGCGCGTAGCACCCAATTGAGCGTGCGCTCGTAGAACCTGAGCACTGCCTCAAAACCGCGTTCGAACATGCGCAGCACGAAATTCTGCTTTTCCCCGCCGTGATGGCTGTTGAGCACGCGCGCGCACAGCATCGGCGTCAGCGTCAGCGAGACGAACCCCGAGAGCACGATCGCCATCGAGACCGACACCGCGAACTCACGGAACACGCGGCCGACCATGCCGCCCATCAGCAGCACCGGAATGAACACCGCGATCAGCGAGAAGGTAATCGACACGATGGTAAATCCAATCTCGCGCGAGCCTTTCAGCGCCGCCTCGAACGGGCGCATGCCGCCTTCGATGTGACGAACGATGTTCTCCAGCATGACGATGGCGTCGTCGACCACGAAGCCGACCGACAGCGTCAGCGCCAAAAGCGTCATGTTGTTGATGGAAAAGCCGAAGGCATACATGGCCGCGCAGGTGCCGATCAGCGACACCGGCACCGCCAAGGCCGGGATGATCGTCGCCGAGACCTTCCGCAGAAACAGGAAGATCACCATGATCACCAGAGTAATGGCGATTGCCAGGGTTTCCTGAACGTCGGTGACCGCGTCGCGGATCGAAATCGACCGATCAAACAGCGGCTGCATCTGGATCGCCGGAGGCACCTGGGCGCGCATGGCCGGCAGTTTGTCGCGCACCAGGTCGACCACCGCGACGGTGTTGGCGTCGGGCTGCCGCTGGATAGCAAGCACGATGGCGCGAGAATCGTTGAACCAGGTCGCGATCTGGTCGTTTTCGACGCTGTCGATCACGCGCGCGATCTGATTGAGTTTGACCGGTGCGCCATTGCGGTACGCGACAACCACGTCCCGGTAGTCGCTCGCATGCGGAATGGCGCCGGTCGCCAGCAACGTGACGTTACGGTCCTTGCCGGTCAAGGTGCCGACCGGCGTCGAGGAATTGGCCTTGGCCACGACGGTGCGGACGTCGTCGAGCGAAATATTGCGCGCCGCGGCTTCCACCGGGTTGACCTGCACGCGGACGGCAAATTTCTGCGCGCCGTACACGAGAACCTGCGCCACGCCCGTCAACTGCGAGATTTGCGGAGCCAGCACCGTTTCGGCGTAATCGTCGATGGCCGACAGCGGCATGGTGTCGGAGCGAAGGCTCACGTAGAGCACCGGGAAGTCGCCCGGATTGACCTTGCGGAAGAACGGCGGCGTCGTCATTTCGACCGGCAATCGCCGCGCCGCGGTTGCGAGCGCAGTCTGCACATCGAGTGCGGCACCGTCGATGTTGCGGTTGAGATCGAACTGGATGGTGATCTGCGTCTGGCCGAGCGACGATGAGGAGTTCATCGTCGAAATGCCGGCGATTGTCGAAAGCTGCCGCTCGATCGGCGCGGCGACCGAAGCGGCCATCGTTTCGGGACTGGCGCCGGGCAACTGCGCCGAGATCTGGATGGTCGGAAAATCGACCGCCGGCAAGGCGGCAACCGGCAGCAGCCGGTAGGCGAAGGCGCCGAACACGATCAGCGACGCCGTCATCAGCGTCGTCAACACCGGGCGGCGAATGCAGGTTTCCGAAATGTTCATGGATCAACTGCCGGCGGCTTTCGGCGCGCGTACATTGACGCGCGTGCCATTCGACAGCAGCAACTGCCCGTCCGTCACCACCGTTTCACCGCCGTTGAGGCCTGAGGTTACGACCGTATTGCCTTCAACCGCGCGCTCGACCTTGACCGGCTGCACCTTGGCGGCGCCGTCCTTGATGACGAAGACGAAATTCCCGCTCTGGCTGACCTGAATCGCCGCCGTCGGCACCACCACCGCCGCCTCTTCGCGCAACGTCAGTTCGGTCGTGACCAGCGTGCCCGGCCAGAGGATTTCGTTCGCATTCGGCATCGTGGCGCGCAGCATTGCCATGCCGGTCGCCGGATCAATCGAGTTCTCGATCATGGTGACCTGGCCATTGGCGCGCTTGTCCGAGCCCGGGACGATGGCGTCAATCGTCGCGGTCTCGTTGGCGAGCGCCTGGCGGATATCGGGCAGGTTCTTTTGCGGCACCGTGAATGAGACGTAGACCGGCGCCATCTGGTTGATGGTCGCCATTGGCGTGGTGTCGGCCTGACGCACAAAATTGCCGACCTTGACCGCGGCGGCGCTGATGCGGCCGGGGATCGATGCGGTGATGGTGCAGTAGCTGAGCTGCACTTTAAGATTGTCGAGCAGACCCTGATCCGCCTTGATCGCGGCGCGGTAAACGTCGGCCTGGGTCTTGGCGTTATCGAGATTGACCGTCGGCGTTGCCGCCTTGGCGACAAGGTCGGTATAGCGGGCAACGTCGCGCAAGGCGCCGTCGAGCTGGGCCTGGTCGCGGGCGATGGCGCCTTCGGTTTGCGCGATCTGGGCCTGAATAGCGCGGCCATCGAGGGTGAAAAGCAAATCGCCGCGCTTGACCTCCTGGCCGTCGCGGAAATGGACGCCGACAATGTTGGTGTCGACGCGCGCCTTGATGGCGACGCTCGCGATCGGAGTGACCGTGCCCAGCGCGTTGAGCCGCACCGGAACCTGCTTGCGCTCGGCGGTCGCGACCTCGACGGGAATGACCCGTTCTCTTGCCTGTGAACGTGCGGCAGCGCCGTCGCCGGATGCCAGCAGCCGGACGACAACGACGATGCCGATCAGGGCAACCGCCGCTACCCCAATGAGCCATTTTCGCTTGAGCATGGGCAAATCTTGTCTCGGCCTTGGCCCATCGAGGGCCCGCCTGGCGCTCCCTACTTTACAGCCTCGCGTTAAAATCCTTTTTTGCGGCCGCTGGATAGGCCTTTTAGCATATAAACGCCGGACGATGCATATCCCTGCGCCGGCTGGTAAATGCCGCAAAATCAGGCTTATTTGGGCCGCAACGACGCGGAATCCTGCCCCATGCGCATCGCCACCTGGAACGTCAACTCGATTCGCCAGCGCATGGAAAACCTCCTGGCGTGGCTCTCCGAGCGCGCGCCCGACATCGTCTGCCTGCAGGAGATCAAGTGCGTGGACGAGGCCTTCCCGCGCGAGACCCTTGAGGGGCTCGGCTACAACGTCGCCGTGCACGGGCAGAAGACCTTCAATGGAGTGGCCCTGCTCTCCAAGCTGCCTTTTGACGAGGTTGCTCCGGGGCTGATCGGCGACGAAGGCGACGTGCAGGCGCGCTTCCTCGAGGCGATCGTCTCGACCAAACAGGGTGCGTTGCGCGTGGTGAGCCTTTATCTGCCCAATGGCAACCCGCCGGACACGGAAAAATACCCCTACAAACTCAGGTGGATGGAACGGCTTCTTGGCTTCTCACGTGAGCGCCTGAAGCTGGAGGAGCCTTTGGTCCTGGCCGGCGACTACAACGTCATTCCGGCGGCAGCCGATGCGCGCAACCCGGCAGCCTGGGCCAATGATGCGCTGTTCCTGCCGCAGACCCGGGAAAAATTTCGTGCGCTGACAAATCTTGGCCTCACCGACGCCATCCGCGCGACCAGCGACGACGCCGGCCTCTATACCTTCTGGGACTATCAGGCCGGCGCCTTTGCCAAGGACAACGGCATCCGCATCGACCATCTGCTGCTCTCGCCGCAGGCGACCGACCGGCTAACCGACGCCGGCATCGACCGCCACGTCCGCGGCTGGGAAAAGCCGTCCGACCACGTGCCGGTGTGGATCGATCTGGATATCGAGGCGCGCTGAAAAATCACTTGCCACCCGCGCCAAAAAGAAAGACCGCCTTGCGGGCGGTCTTTCCAAGCTTAGGAGCTGGGCTTTTGGCCATTCGCCGATCAGGCCACTCGCGCTTTCCGCTTACGCCGCAAGCCGACCGCGCCGAGCGCGCCCAACCCCGAGACGAACAGCGGTAGCGCCGCAGGGATCGGCGTCGGCGAGTGGTAGCCGAGGTGCTGCGGGCTGCTCGCCATATTGTCTGCGGCCTCCCAGCCATTGGAGTTCGGCGTGAGGACGGAAGCCGCGTTTGCCCAGATCGTACCATTCTCGGCGGTCAAGAAAATGGTGATTGAGCCGCTATTGACCGCGCTGGTCTCGAAGTTAAACGACCCTGCATGACTGGTGCCCCCACCAGTACAGGCGCTTATGCCGTAACCGCACGGCAGCACGCCGTTACCACTGCCGCTACCGGTTATTGAGGTGACGTCAAAGAATCCATTGACGTTGATCCCCACCGGCGCATGGAAAGTCCCGCTGCTTATTGCGAATTGGACTGATGCGGTGGTGGTCGTTAATTCGGTCACAGTCACCTGAACCTGAGGATTCGGCGCCGGGCTGCCGCCCGTTGTTGGCGTTGTGTTCGTGCTGCCTTCAATCGTGGCCAGGAAAAAGTTGATAGTATCGGCCCGCGCTTGCGAACCGAACGCTGTCATGGCGAAAACAAAAGCGCCTGGCGTGCCGAAAAATCCGGCTACTCGCGCCGCGTTTCCAGCCAGCGCTTGAGGTAGACGCCGGCGAGCGCACGCTCGTCTTCGGTCGCCTGGCGCATGGCGCTCTCGTAGAGGTTGTTGATCCAGTTCTGCTGCTCGGCCGGCGCGCTGTCCTTGGCGAGAGCCAGCCACATCAGCCCGCGGGCGGCCTGCCGCGGCACATGGTCGCCGGCAAACAGCATGGCGCCGAGCATGGCCTGCGCCTGGCACTGGCCCTTTTGCGCCGAAAGTCCGAACCAGCGTGCCGCCTGGCGCGGATCGCGCGGCGCGCCGGTGCCGTCGAGATAGAGCCGCGCCAGATAATATTGCGCGTCGGGATCGCGGAAATAGGACGCGGCATAAGAGAACATCTCGCGGGCGCGATCGGCGTCCGGCTTGATCTCGGTGTGCGGGATGCCGTTGAGATAATAATTGCCGAGCGCGACAAAGGCGTTGGCGACAAAGCGCGCCTGCGGCGTGTCGGGATTGTCGTCGGCGTGGCTATCGGCGATGCCGCGGAAATAGTCGAAGGCCTTGAGGTCGTCATGGGCGACGCCGTCGCCTTCGGCGTACATGCGGCCGAGCTTCCACTGCGCCAGGAAGTGACCGTTCTCGGCGGCGTATTGCAGCGAATGCACGGCCTCGAGCTTGTTGCCGCCGTTCTTGAGCGACTGCGTGCCGAAGCGGAAGGCTTCCGACGGCGTCAGCGGTGCCGGCGCCAGCGGCACCGCGACCGGTGCCGCGACGGCGTCGGTCGACTTGCTGCCGTCAAAAGCAAAGGCCGGCGTCGCGGCGATGAGACCGGCGCCGATCACCGCGATCGCCAGCGTCTCAACTGTCCGCATAGGAAACCTTCTCGGCGGCGGCGCCGGGATGGGTGACGGCGCCATTGACCGCGGGGCCGACCTGCTGGGCGTATTTCCAGATGTAGCCGGAGCCGTATTCGCTCTCGCGCGGCTTCCAGCTCTTCTTGCGCTCGGCAAGTTCGGCATCGGAAACCTTGGCGTTGATCGTGCCCTTTTCCGCGTCGATCTCGATGATGTCGCCGTCGCGCAGATGGGCGATCGGGCCGCCGACCGCGGCTTCCGGTCCGACATGACCGATGCAGAAGCCGCGCGTCGCGCCGGAAAAGCGCCCGTCGGTGATCAGCGCGACCTTGCCGCCGGTGCCCTGCCCGTACAGCGCCGCCGTGGTCGAAAGCATCTCACGCATGCCGGGGCCGCCTTTGGGGCCCTCGTAGCGGATGACGAAAACGTCGCCTTCCTTGTATTTCTTGTTCTTCACCGCCGCAAAGCACGCCTCTTCGCCGTCGAAACAGCGCGCCGGGCCGCTGAATTTCAGCGTCGACATGCCGGCGACCTTCACGATCGCACCGTCGGGCGCGATATTACCCTTGAGGCCGACGACACCGCCGGTCGCCGTCATCGGCTTGTTCGCGGGACGCACGACGTCCTGCTCCGGGTTCCATTTCACGTGCTTGAGATTCTCAGCCATGGTGTGGCCGGTGACGGTCATACAGTCGCCGTGCATGAAGCCGTGATCGAGCAGCGTCTTCATCATCAGCGGAATGCCGCCAGCCTCGAACAAATCCTTGGCGACATAGCGGCCGCCCGGTTTCAAATCCGCGATGTAAGGTGTCTTTTTGAAGATTTCGGCGACGTCGAACAGATTGAACTCGATGCCGCATTCGTGCGCGATCGCCGGCAGGTGCAGCGCCGCATTGGTCGAACCGCCGGAGGCAGCGACAACGGCGGCGGCGTTCTCCAGCGCCTTGCGGGTGACGATGTCGCGCGGGCGAATATTCTTGGCGATGAGTTCCATCACCTGCTCGCCCGCGGTCATGCAGAACTGGTCGCGCATGTCGTAGGGCGCCGGCGCGCCGGCCGAATACGGCAGCGCAAGCCCGATCGCCTCGGACACGGTCGCCATGGTGTTGGCGGTAAATTGCGCGCCGCAGGCGCCGGCCGAAGGGCACGCCACCTGCTCGAGTTCCTCGAGATCCTCATTCGACAGGGCGCCGACCGAGTGGCGGCCGACGGCTTCGAATACATCCTGCACGGTCACCGGCTTACCCTTGAAGGTGCCGGGCAAAATCGAGCCGCCGTAGATGAAGATCGACGGAATATTGAGACGGCACATCGCCATCATCATGCCGGGCAGCGATTTGTCGCAGCCGGCCAAACCGACGAGGCCGTCATAAGCGTGGCCGCGGATGGTCAGTTCAACCGAGTCGGCGATTACCTCGCGCGAGGGCAGCGAGGCCTTCATGCCGGCATGGCCCATGGCGATGCCGTCGGTGACGGTGATGGTGCAGAATTCGCGCGGCGTGCCGGCGGCGGCGGCGACGCCCTTCTTCACCGCCTGCGCCTGGCGCATCAGCGCGATGTTGCAGGGCGCGGCTTCGTTCCAGCAGGTGGCGACGCCGACGAATGGCTGGTGGATCTGCTCGGTGGTCAGACCCATGGCGTAATAATAGGAGCGATGCGGCGCGCGCTCGGGCCCTTCGGTCACATGCCGGCTGGGCAGCTTTGCCTTGGAATTATTCTTGGGCTCGACCTTGGCTTCCATTTCCGTCTTTCGGGCCCCCCGGCCCTTTTTTCCCGGATTAATCCGGTTTTTACGCCGCCAAAACTTCAATACCGGCCAATGGCTTGGCCCGCGATCAGCCCTTGCACAATCACCTCGATCTGGGGAAAGGGTATGGCCAAATCGCGGCGCGCGGGTGATGGCCAACACTGAACACGGAAATGTTCCAAAAGTGTTGCCGGCCCGCCACAGGAACAGACGGCGCCGGTTAACGGACGTGCGTATTCGCCCGTATTCTTTGCTCGGCGCCGGGTACGCCATCGTCTAAAGCCGTCGCCCAAGAGGGCGCGCGGGACGTCAGGGTCCAGGCGCACTCGAGTTTACGCGGAGTGCGCAAACCTGAATGCTCGGACCCGCGGGCCTCGACGCCTCGCGGCAATCGAGGCCTGTCGAAATCCGTATAACCGCAAGTCCGCCGGTCCCCCGGCGTCCCGCACGCGATGTTTGAGGTTTGCTCCGTGCCGAGACCCCGGTGGGCAGACCATTTTTACCCACCGCTTGTGACCCCCTGCCGGGGAGCCGGGCCTTCGCGGCTTGGACCGCCGGGCCGCTTCGTCGCATCTCCAGCGAAGCGCATGTCCCGGCCACCGCTCCCCGCCCCGCATCTGAAGATGCTGTACAGACACCCCTCATTGGGGCGGGATGGGAATATAGTCTCCTGTAATAGGAATAAAGTCAAGAGGGCTGCCGTGCCGTTTTCTCTCCGCGCCCTCCCCGGGATGAGACGCGGCGAGGCCGTGATAGATGTTAAGGCCCATGGCTGCGCCCCCTCGCCTTCGCCGCTCTTTCTTCGACCGCTCGGTGCACAGAATCGCGCGCGAACTGATCGGGGCGACGCTCACGGTCAACGGCGTCGGCGGCATCATCGTCGAACTCGAGGCCTATGACCGCACCGATCCCGCCTCGCACAGCTTCAACGGGCAGACACCGCGCAACGCGGTGATGTTCGGGCCGGCGGGATTTGCCTATGTGTACCGCTCCTACGGCATCCACTGGTGTCTCAATTTCGTTTGCGGCGGCGCCATCCGCGGCGCGGTGCTCATCCGCGCGCTCGAGCCAACCGAAGGGCTTGCCGCCATGCGGCGGCGGCGCGGCGTCGAGGACAAACGCGCGCTGTGTTCGGGACCGGGCAAATTGTGCGAAGCGCTGGGCGTCACCATCAAGCACAGCGGCCTTGCGCTTGACCGCGCGCCGTTCGCGTTGCGCGCACGCGAGGAGAAGCCCGGCATCGTTACCGGCGTACGCATCGGGATCAGCAAGGCGGTGGATTTGCCATGGCGCTACGGGCTGAAGGGCTCGAAATTCCTCAGCAAGCCGTTCACGACCTGATGCGGAAGCGCGCATCGAAGCCGAGATCGCGCTTGGCCTTCTCGCTCGACAGAGAGGCGTCGTCTTCCGCCACGTTGTAGATGCCCGGCTTGCCCTTGTTCAGCGCCAGCAGCGTAGCCTGTGCCGCCGCATCGATATGCAGCGCCGGCGCGCGCGACGGCTTATCGGGCGACCAGGTGCCGGGGCCGTAAAAGAAGCCGTAGCGCAGCACGATACCCTCCGGCATCGACTGCACCGCGCCTTCGAGCGAAGTAACCGCGGAAACGCTTTGCGCCATCGCGCCTTCGGCCGGCAGCAGCGAGTCGCTTTCGACGCGCGCACCCGCGCCGGGCGCGTAGATGAAGGCGATGCTCTGCGCAATCATTCGCCTCACGCCGGCGCCCCGTGCAGCGGACACGAGGTTGCGCGTGCCCTCGACACGCAGGCGCGCGTTGCGGGCAAGACCCTCGGCGTATTGCGGGCTGTCGGGAGTAAACGCGAGATCGGTCAGTTGGTGGATGATGGCGTCCGGCCGCGCCGCGCCGACCACGCGCGCAAGTTCCCCGGCGTTGAACACATCGACGACGACGGGTTCCGCACCGAGCCGGGCAATCGCATCGGCTTTGTCGGCGGACCGGGTGGTTCCAACGACCGAATGTCCGGCCGCTCGCAGCAGCGGCGTCAACCGCCGTCCGATCGCGCCGCCGGCGCCGGCAAAAAAGACTCTCATGACGCACCTGATATAGGTTACGGCGGCTTCACCGCAACGAGGCTCAACCAGTGTCCTTGAGCCGCGCGATCGCCTCGGCGAGCTTTTCCTTGCGCGCAACGGCCTCCGCGCGTTTTTCCTTTTCCTCGACGACAACATCCTCCGGCGCGCGGGCAACGAAATTGGCGTTGCCGAGCTTGGCGTCGACGCGGGCGATGTCGGCTTCGGCCTTCTGCATTTCCTTGCCGAGCCGTGCGCGTTCTGCGGCAAGATCGATGACGCCCTTGAGCGGCAACGCCACGACCTCGCCGCGGATCAGCAACTGCACCGAGCCCGGCGGCGGCGCGGCCGCGGCGGATATATCCGACACACGCGCGAGACGTTTGATGAATTCAGCCCAGCGCGCGGCCCGCGCCTGCGTCTCCGTCGATGCGCCGGCGAGCACCAGCGGGATCGCGGCGGTCATGTTCATTTCGGCGCGCATCGAACGCACGGCGGTGATGAGGTCGATGACCCAGCCGATTTCGGCCTCAGCCTTGTCGTCGGCAAGGCCTTCGAGCTGCGGCCAAACGCTCAGCGCCAGCAGCGCGTCACGCCTTGCGGTCACGCCCCACAATTCCTCGGTGATGAAGGGCATGAACGGATGCAGAAGTTTGAGAATCTCGTCGCGCGCCCAGGCGGCCATCGCGCGCGTCTCGTCTCTAGCGGCGGCATCGGAGCCAGTCAGAAGCGGCTTCGACAGCTCGACGTACCAGTCGCAGTACACATTCCAGACGAAACGGTAGGCCGCAGCGGCGGCGTCGCCGAAAGCGTAAGTCTCGATCGCTTGCGTGATTTCTGCCGCGGCTTTGGCCGTCTCGTGCGCGATCCAGCGGTTGAGCGGCTGCCTTGCCGATTTCGGATCGAAGCCGGCAACCGTTTTTGCCTCGTTGAATTCGACGAACCGCGCGGCGTTCCACAGCTTGGTCGCGAAGTTGCGGTTGTTCTCGACGTCCTGCGGCCCCAGGCGGATGTCGTGACCCGGATTGACGTTGCGCGCGAGCGTAAACCTCAGGGCATCTGCGCCGTACTGGTCGATGACTCCAAGCGGATCGACCACGTTGCCCTTCGACTTCGACATCTTGGCGCCGGCGGCGTCGCGCACCAGGCGATGGATATAGACGTCGTGGAACGGAATCTGCTTCATGAAGTGCATGCCCATCATCATCATGCGCGCGACCCAGAAGAAGATGATGTCGAAGCCGGTGACCAGCGCATCGGTCGGATAGAAGCGCGCCAGCTCCGGCGTTTTTTCCGGCCAGCCCAAAGTCGAGAACGGCCACAGCGCCGAGGAGAACCAGGTGTCGAGCACGTCCTCGTCGCGCCGCAACTTGGCCGGCTTGCCGTAGTGCTTGTCGGCGAGCGACTGCGCCTCGGCTTCGGTCTGCGCCACGAAAATATTTTCGTCCGGCCCGTACCACGCCGGGATCTGATGGCCCCACCAGAGTTGGCGCGAGATGCACCACGGCTGGATGTTCTCCATCCAGTTGAAATAGGTGTTCTCCCAATTCTGCGGCACGAACCTGGTCTTGCCTTCGCGCACCGCGGCGATTGCCGGCTTCGCGAGTTCCTGCGCGTTGACGTACCACTGCTCGGTCAGATACGGCTCGATCACCGCGTTGGAGCGGTCGCCGTGCGGCACCGCATGGGTGATGTTCTCGATTTTATCGACGAGGCCGAGCGCCTCGAGATCGGCGACGATGCGTTTCCTCGCCTCATAGCGGTCGAGCCCGCGATATTGCGGCGGGCAGTTCTCGTTCATCTTGGCGTCCGGCGTGAACAGGTTGATCAGGCCGCCGTTGAGCTGGCGCTTGAAATAGTCCTGTTCGCGGTGGCGCTGCCAGACCTCGAAGTCGTTGAAGTCGTGCGCCGCCGTGATCTTGACCGCGCCCGAACCTTTTTCCGGATCGGGATACTCGTCGCCGATCACCGGGATCAGGCGCTCGGCGAGCGGCAGCCGCACCAGTCTGCCGATGAGATGCTTGTAACGCTCGTCATCGGGCCGCACGGCCACCGCGCCGTCGCCGAGCATGGTCTCGGGCCGCGTGGTGGCGATGCAGATGTATTTCGACGGATCGTCGGCATAGGGATAGCGGAAATGCCAGAGGTGGCCCTTCTGCTCGACCTGCAGCACTTCGAGATCGGATATGGCGGTGAGAAACTTGGGGTCCCAGTTGACTAGCCGCTTGTCCTTGTAGATGAGGCCTTCGCGGTAAAGTTCGACGAACACCTTGACGACGGCGCGCGAGAGCCCCTCGTCCATGGTGAAGCGCTCGCGCGACCAGTCGCAGGACGCACCGAGCCGCTTGAGCTGATTGACGATGGCGCCGCCCGACTCAGCCTTCCACTCCCACACCCGCTCGATGAACGCCTCGCGGCCCATGGCGCGGCGGCCGGGCTGCTGGCGCTCCATCAGCTGCCGCTCGACCACCATCTGCGTGGCGATGCCGGCATGGTCGGTGCCCGGCTGCCACAACACGTCGCGCCCGCGCATGCGCGCAAAGCGCGCCAGGATGTCCTGCAGGGTATTGTTGAGCGCATGGCCCATATGCAATGAGCCGGTGACGTTGGGTGGCGGGATGACGATAGAGTACGCCTTCGCACCCGCGCGCTCGGGCCGGCCGGCGCGGAAGGCGCCCGCCGCTTCCCACGCTTGGTAGATGCGGCCCTCGACGTCCGCGGGCTGATAGGTCTTGTCGATCATTCGTGGTTCGCTTGCGAAAGAATAGCGCGGTACAAAGCCTCGCCGACCTGCCGGAGTCAACGTTGTCCTCGGAAAAGCCCGCAACCGACCGCGCCCTCGCGCGCGCCATCGGCCTTATGGCGTTCGCCGCCTTCGCCAGCGGCTTTTCGCTGCGTATTTCCGATCCGCTGCTGCCGCAGATCGCGCTCGATTTTTCCACCAGCGTCGGCGCCGCTTCGGCCATCGTCACGGCTTACGCGGTTCCTTACGGGCTGACGCAGGCCTTCGCCGGAATTCTCGGCGACCGTTTCGGCAAGTGCCAGGCGGTGGCGATAACCTGCGCGCTCTCCTGCGTGCTGGTGCTGTTGTGCGCGGCATCGCAATCGCTGCCGCAGCTGACCGCCGCACGTTTCATCTGCGCGCCGGCGGCGGCAACCATCGTGCCGCTGGGCATGGCGTATGTCGGCGATGTGGTGCCCTACGAGCGCCGTCAGCCGGTGCTCGCGCGGTTTCTCGCCGGGCAGATGCTCGGCATGATCGCCGGGCAGATCGCCGGCGGCATCATCGGCGACCATTTCGGCTGGCGCACGGTGTTCGTCGTGCTTGCCTTCGTCTTTGCCTTTGCCGGCAGCGCGCTGGCGAGCCAGTTCGCGTCCAACCCGTGGGTGAAGCCGATGCGGCGGCCGCCCGAACACAAGCCGGGCCTGATCGCGGACTACCGCAAGCTCGCGGCGAACCGCTGGGCGCGCTTTCTCATCATCGCGGCGTTTTTCGAGGGACTGATTTTCTTCGGCGGCTTCACCTACGTCGCCGCCGACATGCACACGCGTTTCGGCCTGAGTTTTTCCGCAGTCGGGCTTGTGGTCGCGGGCTTCGGCATCGGCAGCCTGCTCTACGCCGTCAGCGTACGCAGCCTGGTGTCGCTGCTGCGCGAGCACGGTCTGGTCATCGGCGGCGGCATCGTGGTGATGCTCGGCTACCTCGCGCTTGCCGGCACGCCGTTGTGGCAAGCGGCGCCCATCGCCGTCGCCATGCTCGGGCTCGGCTACTACATGCTGCACAATACGCTGCAGACCCACGCCACGCAGATGCTGCCGGAGGCGCGCGGCACCGGCGTTGCCGGTTTTTCCTCCGCGCTGTTTCTCGGGCAGAGCGCCGGCGTCGCGCTCGCCGCGCCGATCGTCGACCGTGCCGGCGCGCAGACCGTGTTCGTGCTGGCGGCTGTGCTGTGGCCGATCCTGGCGATTTGGGTGTTGCGGCAGTTTGCCCGCCGCCGGCAACCGGACTAAGGCCGGCCGCGCGAGACGCGCTCGATCTCGGTGCGCACAATGCGTTCGACCAGGCCCGGCAGGTTGTCGTCGAGCCAGGCTTTGAGCATCGGCCGCAGCATGTCCTTGACCAGATCCTCGATGGTGCGCGCGTTGTTCACCAGCATGGTCTGCGCCAGCGTGCTGAACGCGCTGTCGACTGCCGCGCTCGCCGTCGATGAGAGCAGCGAACGCTCACCAGCGGCCGGCTGGGCGAAGGTGCGCCTCGCCTCTTCCAGCGCCCGGACGGCCGGCGGCTCCGGATCGGGCGGACGGTCGGTGAATATAACGTCGGCGGCGCCGTCGATGGTGCGGAAGGTCGGTGCCGGACCGGGCGACGGAGTCGGCGGCGGCGCGGCCATCGCTTCGGTAAGATCGAGCACATCCGCTGACGGCGCGGCCGGCTTTGGCGCGGGCGGTGGTGGGGCAGGTTTCGCCGGCGCTTCCAGGTCAGCCAGCATGGCGTCAATTTCGCTCTGGTTATTGGCAGCGGGCGGCGGCGCGACTGGACGCGGCGGCGCGGGCTGTGGCGGCGCCACCGGCCGGACCGGAGCGGCGGCGGCAGGCGGCGGCGCAGGCTTTGCCGGCGGCGCTTCGGGCGGCTTCGCGGTCTTGCTGGCGTCGTCGTCGGCAATGATGCGTCTGATGGAGGCCAGAATCTCCTCCATCGAGGGCTCTTGGGCCTTTGCCGATTGCGTCATTGCCGAATTCCCGAGCGCTTAGGTCTCAAGGCACTTCCTTGCGCACGCGCCGAAGCGCCGCGCGAATCGCCGTGCACACCCTTTATACGCCACAGGGCCACAGGTGCGGCAGTAGTAGCGCAGGAACCTTAACGAGCTGTGGACACAGACGCTGGCGGTCATGCCGACGACGCGACGCCCCGGCAGAGCGAATCAGCGTCCGGAGGGGGTGCGCACGCCGGCCCAGCTGTCGCGCACCTGGTGATAATGAACCACGGGATCGTAGACCGGGACTGCGAGCCCCAGCACCTGCGGCGAAAGCCGGCCGACCGAGGCCAGCAGCGTGTACGAGGCAACCACGCGGTCATGCTGCGCCGTTACCAGCGCCACGCGGGCATTCACCAGCACCTGCTGGGCATTGAGCACGTCGAGCGTGGTGCGCTGGCCGACACGGGCTTCCTCGCGCACGCCATTGAGAGCGATTTCCGAAGAGGTCACCTGGGCCTGCGTCGCCTCGATATTCGCCTTGGCGGCGTCGAGCTGACCCCAAGACTGCACCACGTTCTGACGCACCTGGTCGCGGGCGGTGTCGAGATCGATGCGCTTCTGCCCCAGCGTCTCCTTGGCCTGACGGATCGTCGCGTATTCGGCGCCGCCCTGATAAATCGGCACGCTGAGCTGGCCGAGCACGGAGGCGGTGTAGCTTTGGTAGGTGTTGAGGCTCGAAGGGCTCATGAAGTTCTGCTGGAAATTGCCTTGCAGGGAGATGGTGGGCGCGAGCGCGCCCTCGGCGACCTTGACCGTTTGTTCGGCGGCGTCGACGTTGTATTGCGCTGTCGTCACCGTCGGATGGGTGGCGCCGCCGACCGCAATCGCGTCGGTTACTTTGCCGGGGGAGAAACGATCGACCGGCGTGCCCGGCGCGAGCTTGCCCGGATCGACGCCGATCACCTGGCGGTAGGTTGCGAGCGAGGCGGTGTAGGTCGCTTGCGCGCTGAGAACCTGCGAGCGGCCGGCGGCCAGACTTGACTCCGATTGCGCGACGTCAGTGCGCGTCACCTCGCCGACATTGAAGCGGTCGCGGGTCTGGCGCAACTGTTCCTGCAGCACTTCAACGTTGCGCCGCTGCAGGTCGAGGATGGCGCTGTCACGCAGCAGGTTCATGTAGGCGGTGGCCGCGCTGAGCAGCACCGTTTGCTCGGTGCTGCGCAAGGTTTCGCGCGCGGCGAAGACCTGGCTCTCGGCGGCGCGGGTGCGGTTGGCGGTCTGAAAGCCGTTGTACAGCGTCTGCGAGATTGTCGCGCCGGCGCCGTAAGGCGCGTTATAGCCACTCTGCGTGAGATAGTTGGTCGGGGTCCCGGGCACGACGCCACTGGTCTTCGAGGTCGACGACAAAGACTGCTCGCCGCCCGAGGCATTGATGGTGACCTTGGGGCGGTAGCCCGACAGAGCGACTGGAACGTTTTCGTCGGTCGCGCGCACCAAGGCACGCTGCGAATTCAGCGTCGGATTGTTCTGATAGGCCTGTACCAGAGCCGTCTCAAGCGTATCCGCCTGCGCTGGCGCTGCAAACGGCAAGGCGACGGCCGATGCCACCACAGCGGCCGCGAACCCACCGAACCAAAGACGACGATGCCGACGCAACATTTTAATCCTGACCGAGACCTGCAACTGACCGAAGCGCGGCCCGTATGAGCCGACTCTTGAAATGGAAACCGCACCATAGGCCGGGGGAGCCGAGGGTTAAAACCCTTCCGCCGAGTTGCACCCACAAATTGCTCAAGTTTGATGATTCCTTGCCACGCCTGAAGGACTTATGGAGGTATTTAGAAGGCGAAAACCGGCTGCTTGGCAAAACCGGGCAACAATGGGGCAGCCGCATCGAACAGCGGCCGGCCGCCGAAGTCATCGCCGCTGCGGCGGTAAACCATCGCCTTGGCACCGGGTCCGGCACCAAGCACGCAGAGCAGACGGCCACCGTCCTTGAGCTGGCGGCAAAGCGTCTGCGGCACGATTTCCGTCGCGCCCTCAAGCAGGATCACGTCATAGGGTCCCGCCCCCTCCCAGCCCGCCGCATTCGGCCCACTCGCCGGCGTCACATTGGCAAGTCCGGCAAGCGCCGAACTGGCGAAGGCCGCAAGTTTTTTGTCCTCTTCCAACGCGACGACGCTGCCGCCAACCTGAGACAGCACCGCCGCGCCGTAGCCGGTGGCGCAGGCCGCATCGAGCACATGATCGGCGGGGTCGATATCGGCCGCCTGGATAAGTTTGGCCAGCACCATCGGCTTGAGCAGACCGCGACCGCCACCCAGCGGCAGATCGAGGTCGAGATAGGCAAGCCCCGCCGAGGCCGGTGGCACGAAGCGCTCGCGCGCAATCTCGAGCATGGCGGAAATGATGCGCAGGTCGGTGACGTCAGCGGTGCGGACTTGCCCGTCGACCATGTTCTGGCGCGCTGCGGCAACGTCGGTCATCGCGTGTCCTGTGGAACCCCTTGCAAAGCGCCGCTTTTGTAGCGGCAACCTCACGCTCAAGGCAAGCAAGCCTCTCCAAGTTGTAGCTTAGCCCTTCCTCCTATATAGGCTTTTTGCGCTCGAACCCGATTGGTTCGTCGACAGGGGCCACGTGGCGGAGTGGTTACGCACCGGTCTGCAAAACCGGGTACGCCGGTTCAATTCCGGCCGTGGCCTCCAGCCGGCTTCCCCGGCGCTCCTCCCTCTCGGCAGGGCCTTCACACTTTGCAAAGCCATTTCGGCTTTGTTATAGGCGCGGGGCCCTTGAAAACGGCCTTTTCCTCGGTAGCTCAGCGGTAGAGCGTTCGACTGTTAATCGAAATGTCGCTGGTTCGATCCCAGCCCGAGGAGCCAGCCGTTTCAGCCGCTTAACGCGAGCTCTTCGTCCGGTCTGCTAACCTCGCGACCGGCGCTATGGCGTCGCTGTCCCAACCTCCGCTAAAAGCCGCCTGATGGCGCCCCTCACCAGCCCGCTCACCACCGATCTCTACGAACTCAACATGATCCAGGCCTATCTGGATCGCGGCGAGGACAAGGAGGCGGTGTTTGAATTTTTCGTGCGCCGTCTGCCGGAGCGGCGCGGATTTCTGCTCGCCGCCGGCCTCGACGATGTACTTGTTTTTCTCGAAACGTTGCAATTCTCCGCGGCCGATATCGACTGGCTCAAAGGCACCAAGCGTTTCCGCAAAAACCTTCTGGACTACCTCGCCGCGTTTCGCTTCACCGGCGACGTGCACGCGATCCCCGAAGGCACCGCCTGTTTTCCCAACGAACCGCTGATCCGCATCACCGCGCCGCTGCCGCAGGCGCAACTCGTCGAGACGCGGCTGATCAATATTCTTCATTACCAGACGCTGATCGCCTCGAAGGCGGCGCGCATGGTGCTTGCGGCGCCCGGCAAAATTCTCTCCGACTTCGGCCTGCGCACCGCGCACGGCGCCGAAGCCGGACTGTTCTCGGCGCGGGCGAGTTACATTGCCGGTTTTTCCGGCGCCGCCAACGTGCTCGCCGGCGAGCGCTACGGCGTGCCCATCGTCGGCACCATGGCGCATTCGTTCGTGCAGGTGCACGACGACGAGATGCAGGCCTTCGACGATTTCGCCCGGGCGCGGCCGGACGGCATCATTTTGCTGATCGACACCTACGACACCGAGGAAGGCGCCCGCAAAGTGGTCGCGCTTGCGCCCAAACTCAAGGCCGACGGCATATCGATCCGCGGCGTGCGCATCGACAGCGGCGATCTGACCGCAATGGCGCGCAAGGTGCGGGCGATCCTCGACGCCGGTGGGCTCAAGGACGTGATCATTCTCGCCAGCGGCGGCATCAACGAAGACGTGCTGCAAGGCATGATGCGGGCAAGCGCGCCGATCGACGGTTTCGGTATCGGCGTCAACCTTGCCGCGTCCGTCGACGTGCCCGCCCTCGATTGCGCCTACAAATTGCAGGAATACGGCGGCAAGCCGAAGCGCAAATTGTCGGAAGGCAAGGCCACCTGGCCCGGCCGCAAGCAGGTCTGGCGTACTTACGACACGCAAGGCCGCATGATGGTCGACATCCTCACGATCGAGGGCGACAAGCAGCCGGGCGAACCGTTGATCGTCCCGGTCATGCGCGGCGGCAAGCGCATCGCGCCGACGCCTACGCTGGTGCAAATTCGTGAGCATGCGGCGCGCGAACTTGCCCGGCTGCCGCCGCCGCTGGCGCAGCTGCAGACGGGCGCGCACTTCACGGTCGCCGTGTCCGATGCACTCGAATCTCTCGTCGAGACGATGGACGCGGCGAAACGCAGCGGCAAATCCTAGGCGCGGCCGCCCGCTTTGTTCCAGCCGCGGCCGCCCTCGGCGTAGACCTCGTGGCCTGTATCGGTGACGACCACGGTATCCTCGAGCTTGATGAAGCCGCGCGCCGGGTGCATCAGCGTGGTTTCCACCGACACCACCTCGCTTGCTTCGAGCGGCAACTCGGCATCGGGCGCCGGATAGGGCACCGGCCCGCGATTGGTGAGCCGCGGCCGTTCGTGGCTGACCAGCCCCATGCCGTGGGCGAGGAATTCCAGATGATTGTGGTGCTTGGATTTGTCGAGCAGCGGCTTGGCGCCGGCATAGATCTCGGAGCCCATGGCGCCGGCCTTGATCGGCTGCATCGCCGCGCGCTGGATGGCCTCGATCTCGCCGAGGAGATCGACCAATTCGGCATCCGGTTCGCCCTGGATCGCCATGCGGCAGATGTCGCCGATATAGCCCTTGTAGTTGCCGCCCGAGTCGATCGACATGATCTCGCCCTTCTCCCATCGCTGCTCGGAGGGAGCGCGGTTCATGCTGGTGCCGGCGGTGATCAGGCAATATTCAAACGTCAGCCCGCGGTTGGTCTCCTCGCGGCGCAGCGCCTCGGTCACTTCGGCCTTGGTGGTGCCGGGCGCGCTGGCGGCGATCACCGCCTGCATTGAAGCCAGCACCGCGTCCGAGGCGGTCTTCAACTTCGCCAGTTCGTCCGGTGATTTTTTCAGTCGCTGGCGTTCGAGCACGAACAGTGCATCGACCCAGTCGGCATCGGGAAAGGCTTCGCGCAGCACGATTGAGGCGTCATAGGGCAGAAAGCCGAACTCGGTCGCGATGCGCTTTGCCTTGATGCCGGCTTTCTTGATGTGGTCGACCGCCTTCTGCATGGCATCGACCGACCCCCAGGTGTTGGTCTGAGTTTCGGGTGTCCACATCGGATTGACGTCACGCTGGAATTTCTCCAGCCGGTGACCGATATACGCAGCCTTCTCCGGCGCGGCCTTGGGATATACGAGCACCGGCAGATAGCGGGTGACGCCGGTCGCATCCATGTAGTCGAAGAAATCCGCGCGGTGGCCACCGAGCAGATACTGCACGTTATGTTTGGAGGTGGCGATCACCACGTCGATGCCGGTCTCGTCCATCAGCCGGTCAAGACGGGTGTGATCAAACGGAATTTTCAATCCACTCGGCCGCTGCGCGATGTTCATGCCCGATTCCTTGCGCTTTTCCCGGATATTGCTTCGCTTTTAAGCCGCAGCGTAGGCCCAGAGCTCCTTGCTCGCAAGCCGGGCCCCTTCGCTGAGCGCCTCGAGCTTGGCCCACATCACCGAGGGGTGCACGCGGCGGTGGAACGGTCCCTGGGCAAAGCCGCAATCGGTGCCGGCGATGATATTTTCACGGCCGACGATCTTTGCGAGGCGCACGATGCGTTCGGCGACGAGTTCGGGGTGTTCCACCACATTGGTAGCATGGCTGATGACGCCGGGAATCAGCACCTGCCCGGCCCCGAGCTTGGCGGTTTCCCAAACTTTCCACTCGTGCTCGTGGCGCGGGTTGGCGCCCTCGATGACATAGGCGCCGACCTTCACCTTGAGGATGAGATCGACGATATCCTTGAGCGGAACATCCGTGGTGTGCGGGCCCGGCCAGCTGCCCCAGCAGACATGGTAGCGGATGCGATCGGCCGGCAGCCCTTCGATGGCGTGGTTGATGATGTCGACCTGCTTTGCCAGCCAGCGCCGGTAATCCGCAAACGTCGCCGGCGGCACCATGCGGTCGTAAGTCACCGCGTTGCGCGCGTCGTCGAGCTGCACGAGAAAGCCGGCATCGACGATCATCTTGTATTCGGTGCGCATCGCCTCGGCGATCGCGGCCTGCAAGTCGTCTTCGGACTTATAATACTCATTCTTGCGGTCGGGGATCACGCTCGCCGGCGCCGCGACCGGGAGAAACGCTTCTTCTACGTTCACGCTCTTCAACGCGGCTTTGAAGTTGTCGATGTCACGCTGCAGCTCGGCCTGGCCGGTGTAGCGGACCGGCCCGACGCAAATGGCTTCGGTCGTAGTGGCGACGCCGTCATGGGCGTCGAGTTCGGCGTAAAAGGCGGCAAACCTCGTGCGGTCGGCGCCGCGCTTGAACGGATTGGCGGCTTCGTCGCTGATCGGACGCCGCTCGAAACCCGAGAGGCGTTCGAGCGCGTACTGCGACCAGGATATGGATTTGCCGAATTCCCCGTCGCTCGGCACATCGACGCCCACCGCGGCCTGCTGGCGCACCACTTCGGCGACGGAGTCGGTCAGGCATTTCCGATACGCGTTCTGGTCATAGGGCTTGCCGCCCTGCCTGGCGCGCAGGAACTCCTGCAAAGCCGGCGGCCGGATCAGGCTGCCAACGTGCGTGGTGAGGATGCGATCGGTGCTGTGTTTCATGGCGGTTCCTACACCTTGGCGACGCCGATCAACTGTTCAAGCTTGGCCGGATCGTTGCGCAGGGTATCGCTTTTGCCGTCAAAGACGATGCGTCCACGATCCATCACGACCGCGCGCGGTGCAATGTCGAGCGCGAGCCGCGAATTCTGCTCGACCAGCAACGTCGTGAGCCCGCCTCCCGCCGTGAGCCGCTTCACCGCCCGCGCCAATTCCTCGACGATCACCGGCGCAAGCCCCTCCGAGGGTTCATCCATCAGCAGCACGGTCGGGTTGCCGATCAAAGCGCGCCCGATCGCCAGCATCTGCTGCTCGCCGCCGGAAAGCTGATTGCCGCGGTTGCCGGCGCGCTCAGAAAGGCGCGGGAACAGCTCGAACACCGACGTTACAGTCCAGTCCCCTGCCCGCGCCGCCACCTCGAGGTTCTCCATGACGCTGAGCGAAGGAAAAATTTCGCGCTCCTGCGGCACCAGCCCCAGCCCTGCGCCGACCCGCCGGTAGGTCGCGAGTTCGACGATGTCCTTGCCGTGGAGACGGATTGCGCCGCTGTGCAACGTCGTGTGGCCCATGATCGTGGACAGCAACGTCGACTTGCCGACGCCGTTGCGGCCGATGATCGACACCGTCTCGCCGGCGCCGATCGTCAGGTCGACATCCTCCAGCACCATGGTCTCGCCGTAACCGGCGCAGACCTTGTCGAGTTCGAGCGCGCGCTCAGCCATGGCGCACCTTATGGCCCTCTTGGCCCAGATAGACCGCGCGCACCTCCTCGTTGGCCATGATCTCGGCCGGCGTGCCTTGCGTGAGCACGGCGCCCTGCACCAGCACCGTGATCTCCTTGGCAAAGCGCATCACCACATCCATGTCGTGTTCGATAATCAAGATGGCGATATCGGGGTCGAGGCTCGCCACGACATCCAGGATGAGATGGCTTTCCGATGACGGCACGCCGGCGGCGGGCTCATCGAGCAGCAGCACGCGCGGGCGTTGCGCCAGCGCAATGGCAATTTCCACCAGGCGTTGGCGGCCATAGGGCAACTCGCGCACCAGCTTGAGTGCGTCGCCGACCAGGCGAAGCGAATCGAGATGTTGCAGCGCCTCCTCTAGAACCGCTCGATTGGAGCCGGTCGCCCGCCACAGATTGTCGGCGTGGCCATCGCGCTCGCTGATCGCCATGCCGACATTTTCCAGCACCGAGAGGCCGCGGAACAACTGGTTGATCTGGAACGTGCGCGCAAGCCCGCGGCGCGCCCGCTGCGCCTGCGAGGTTCTGGTGATGTCTTCGCCGCTGAGCAGCACCCGGCCCGATGACGGCTTGAGGACGCCGGTAATGAGATTGACCAATGTGGTCTTGCCGGCGCCATTGGGGCCGATCAGGGCGCAGCGGGCGCCGCGCTCAAGCACAAGATCGACGTCGTGTGTCACCTGCAGCGCACCGAAGCTGCGGTTGAGGCGCTCCACCTGCAGGGCCGCGCTCACGGCTTCCTCCGCGCGAAAAACCTGCCGCTGTCTTCGATCAGGCCAAGCAGCCCGCGTCGCGCAAGCAGCACGGCCAAAACGAGCATGAGGCCAATGCCGAACTGCCAGAAGGTGGGAGAAAGTTTCGAAAGCTTGTCTTCGAGCACCATGTAAACCACGGCGCCGACAAAGGCGCCGTAGAGGCGGCCGGTGCCGCCGAGGATGAGCATCACCATGACCTTGGCGGAATTATCGAAGTCGAAAACCGTCAGCGTCACGTAGGCGTTGGTTTGCGTGAAGAGCGCGCCGGCAATCCCGGCAATGCCGGCGGCTATGGAGTAGACGGTGACCAGGCGGCGGTGCACCGGCGAGCCGATCGCGTGCATGCGCCGCACGTTTTCCCGGATGCCGGTGAGCGCCTGCCCGAACGGCGAATAGACGATGCGCCGCACGAAATAAAAGACGGTCGCCAGCACCGCGAGCACGTAGAGATAGTTGGTGTGACCATAGAGGTCGTAGTCGAAAACGCCGAGCAGCGGCTTGAACTCGAGCCCCGGCAGTCCGTCGTAACCGCCGGTGAGGTCGGAACGAAGATTGCCGGATTCCTGCAGCATCGCGGCGAAGGCGATGGTCAGCATCAACAGCGTCAGCCCGCGATAGCGCAGGATAAACCAGCCGACCACGGCACCGGCCAGCGCCGCAATGAGGCCGGCGGCAATAATCCCGCTGATCGGTTCGGTCCAGCCGAGGCGCAGCGAACCGAGCGCCACGGTATAGGCGCCGACGCCGAAGAAGGCGGCGTGGCCCAGCGTGACGATGCCCGCATAGCCGAGGATGAGATCGAGCGAGAGAGCAAAGAGCACCATCACCAGCACCTGGCTGCCGAAGGTCATGCGCTCGGGAAACAAGAAAAAGCAGGCCAGCGCGATCAGCCAGGGCACCGCCTCGGGCCAGCGGAAATAGTGGCGCCGCGCCAGAAAGTCGGCGGCGGCCTGTGCAGGCGTGGAACCGCCGCGCATGCTCTCATTCGCGGCCATAGAAACCCGCCGGCTTGATCAGCAGCACGATCACCGTGATGACGTAGATGAAGAGGTTGCCGGCGACCGGAAAGGCATATTTGCCGCCGGTGTCGAGGATGCCGATGACCAGCGCCGCGAGCAGCGTGCCCTTGAGGCTACCGAGGCCGCCGACCGCGACGACGATCAGAAACAGCACCAGGTAAAGTACGGCAAAGCTCGGGGTGAGTCCGAACAGCTGGATGGCGAGCCCGCCGCCGAGCGCGGCGAGGCCGGAGCCGAGCGCGAACGTCAAGGTGAACAACCGGTCGACATTGATGCCGACCGATTCCGCCATGCGCCGGTTATCGACCGCGGCGCGGATCTTGGCGCCGACACTCGTGCGCTCGAACCCGTACCAGAGCACGGCGATGAGCACGGCGCCAACCGCGATAAGAAAGGCGCGGTAGCTCGGAAACGCGCGGAAGCCGAGATTAACGTCGCCTTCAAGCCAACTCGGTAACGGCACCGACTTCGGGATCGGCCCGTAGAAATACGTGAACGTCGCAATCGACATGAACGCGAGGCCGATGGTGAGCAGCACCTGCTCGAGATCGGCCGATTTATAGAGTCGGCGGTAGAGATAACGCTCGAACGGCACGCTGACGACGCCGACGGCGACCGCGGCGATGATCAGCGAGGGAACAAAGCCGACGCCGAACGTGCGGGTCAGCGTCACCACAAAAAACCCGCCGCACATGGCAAACGCGCCGTGCGCGAGATTGACAAAGCCCATCAGCCCCATGGTGACCGAAAGGCCCACCGAGGTGATGAACAGAAACATGGCATAGGCCAGGCCGTCGAACAGGATGCTGACGGCAATCTTGGCGAATTGCGGCACGAGCCCCACCCCGACGATACGAAAACGCCGCCGCGCCTGTTATGCGCGGCGGCGCCAGTTCAAGTCAAATGAACCCGGACGATCAGCTGCCGCAGCGGCCGATCTTGAGCTCCTTGCACTCGTCCTTGACGGCCTTGGTCGTGCCGAGAACCTTCTCGCCGAGCTTGCCGTCGGGCTTCTTGTAGACTTCAAGCGCGTGCTCGTCCTGCACGATGTCGCGCGTCGCCGGGTCGATCATCACATGACCGCGCGGTCCGTCGGTCGACCAGCCCTTCATGGCGTCGACGACCTTGGCGCCGTCGCTGAGATCGCCTTTGAGCTTCTTAATCGTATCGAAAATCGCATGCATGGTGTCCCAACCGGCCGCCGACATGAAGTCGGGATAAGAGTCGGGTCCATAGGCCGCGTGCCATTCCTTGTTGAAGGCTTTGTTCTGCGCGTTATCGAGATCGACCGCGTAGTGGCCCATGACGATGGTGCCGATGGCGGCGTCGCCCATGTCCTGCAGCTTGTTGTCGGGGATCAAGTCCATCGGGCCGATGAGCTTGATGCCGGCCTTGCGCATGCCGAGCTCGCCGTAGGCCTTCATCACGCCGGTCGCGTGCGCACCGGACGGAATGAAGACGTACATGCAGTCCGGCTTCTCGTCCTTGATCTTCTGGAAGAACGGCGTGAAGTCCGGCACCTGAACCGGCGAACCGAGCGGGATCGAGTCTACGATCTTGCCACCGGCTTTCTCGAAGCCGGTTTTGAAGGCTTCGGTTGAATCCTTGCCCGGCGGGAAGTCGGTATAGGCCATCGCCACCGTCTTGCAGCCGACCTTGTTGAAGGCATAGCCGCCCATCGGATAGGCCGGGTGCCACATACTGAATGACAACCGCACGATGTAGGGCGACAGATTGGTGATCCAGGCGGTGCCGGCATTGGCAATCACCATCGGCACCTTGGCCTGGGTGACGACCGGAGCGAGCGCGATCGCCGAGGGAGAGAACACAAAGCCGGCGAGGAGCTGCACCTTGTCATTGGTAATGAGCTCGGTGGCGACTGTCTTGGCGACGGCGCCAGTCGGCGGACCCTCGTCGCGCTTGACCAATTCGACCTTGTAGGGCGCGATGTCCTTGGCGTGCAGCTTGACGTAGAGATCGAAGGCCTTGTCGACCTGGTGTCCGAGGTCGGCGTTGGCGCCGCTGAACGGCAACACGACGCCGACTTTGACGGTTTGCGCCTGGGCGGCTCCGCCCAACATCAGGGCCAGGGCCGCGGCCCCCAAGCATCGCAAATATTTCATCTCGTTCTCCCTAGACTGTTGAACTAGTTTGGAATCCCACTAGTCCACGAGCCATTTTTTGGCCCACTGGCGGTAAAGTGGACTAAATCGCGCGGCAAGGTCAATCGCTGAAGGGCAGGATTTCTCGCGCGTCGCGGCGCGTTCGGCAATCAACCGCGGTTTCGGAAAAATCTAGGCCGCGGTCCTGGCGGACACCGGAGCGGCGGGCGCCGGCTTGCCGTCTTTTTGCTGCATCACCAGATCGAGAGACGCAACCTCAACCCGGTTACGCCCGCGCTCCTTGGCATAATAAAGAGCCTGGTCGGCCTGTGCCAAAAGTTGCGGCACATCGAGCAGTGCCTCCTGACAGTGCACCATGCCTATGCTGACTGTGGCGCAAACCGGACGGCTGTCGACCTCGAGCGAAGCCTGGGCAAAGCTTTCGCGGATCCGTTCGGCCACCGCCATGGCCTTGTCGCGGTTGGTATCATAAAGAACGGCGGCAAATTCCTCACCGCCGAGCCGGCCGATGAGATCGCTTGAGCGTATCGACTGGCGCGCGGTCTCACTGAACAGTTCCAGCACACGGTCGCCCAACGCGTGGCCAAAACGGTCGTTGATCGACTTGAAGTGGTCGAGATCGATCACCAGCACAGCGGTCGGCCGCGGATCGGCGATGTGGCGCTTGGCGATCAGCGCGGCCTCTTGCAGGAACGACCGGCGATTGGCGATGCCGGTCAGCGGATCGACCATGGCCGCGGTGCGGTGGCGCAATTCGGTGCGCTCCTTCGCCATGGCCAGCAGGATGAAGGCGATGGAAATCGTGAACAGCAGCGCCTCGAAGCTCAACACGGTGAGCCAGACGCTGCCATACACTTGACTGGTGACCGACCACGGCAGCACCGCAACCAGCGGCGTGCGCAGCAGGAACAGCGCGCCGTGCGCGAATAGCATGAAGATCGCCGGCCAGCGCGATACCAGTTGTTCGTCGCGGCCGCGCCAGAATTCGAACGCCGTGAGCCAGGTATAGGTGGTGATGATGCCGGAGGCGATAAGCACGCGAGCATCCACCGCTTCGGCAAGGATTGGCAGGCGACAGATCAGCAGCCACAACACCGCGCCGGTCACCATGTAGACCGGCTCGGCCGGACGGCCGTCGAAGACGCGAGCGCCGGTCCAGGTCACCGCGAAAGCGGTGAACAGCATGGCGTTGGCAAGATCGATGGAAATGAGATCGGGCACGCTGCCATACATGCCGAACAGCACGACGGAAGCCGCGCGCAGCAGATGTGCAAAGCCCCACCAGGCGACGGCCTTGATCGAGGTGTTCTGTACCCAGGCAAACAGCAGCAGCAGGCCGAGGATAGCCTCGACGTAAATCGTCACCATAAAGAGAGTGTTGACGTCGAGATTCATCGCGCTATTTGAGCCCGCTTACGCCACGGGGCCGCGGTTTTGCTGGGTCCCCACCCTGCGAGTTAAGGCCAGCGGCGGCAAATAAGTGGTGAAGAGGGCCCGATAGCGAACGGCAATACACCGTTATGGTTTCGAGGACCTTTCCAGATCGCCGCGCCCTTGAAATACCGGTGTCGGGAGCGGATATCGGAGGGCTAAACTCTGCTGTCCGCCTCCTTCCAGCGTCTGGACCCCGATATGCAAATTCGCGACGGTATAATTGACGCCATCGGCCACACTCCGCTGATCAAGCTTGAGCGCGCCTCGGAAGCGACCGGTTGCACTATTCTGGGCAAGGCCGAGTTCATGAACCCGGGCGGTTCGGTCAAGGATCGCGCCGGGCGGCAGATGATCATGGAGGCCGAGGCGCGCGGCGAATTGCACCCGGGCGGACTGGTTGTGGAAGCAACCGCCGGCAACACCGGCATCGGACTGGCGCTGGTCGCCAATGCGCGCGGCTACCGCACCCTCATCGTCATGCCCAATACCCAGAGCCAGGAAAAGAAAGACGCATTACGCTTGAGCGGCGCCGAACTCGTCGAAGTCCCGGCCGTGCCCTACAGCAATCCGAACAACTATCAGCACGTCGGCCGCCGCATCGCCGAGCAGCTCAAGAAGACCGAGAAGAACGGCGTCATCTTCGCCGATCAGTGGAACAATCTCGACAACTCCAAGGCCCATTATGTGTCGACCGGTCCGGAAATCTGGCAACAGACCGGCGGCAAGATCGACGGCTTCATTTGCTCCGTCGGTACGGGGGGCACGATCGCCGGCGTTTCGAGTTACTTGCGCGAAAGGAAGCGAGACATCGTGATCGGGCTCGCCGATCCGCACGGCGCGGCGATGTACAATTTATTCGCGCACGGCGAGGCTAAGGTCAGCGAAGGCTCCTCGATCACCGAAGGCATCGGCCTTGGCCGTGTCACCCCGATCATCGCAGATCTCAAAGTGGACAAGCCGTATCTCATTGCCGACGACGAAGCCGTGCCGTTGATTTTCGATCTGCTTGAGCACGAGGGCCTCTGCGTCGGCGGATCGACCGGCATCAATATCGCCGGCGCGATTCGTTTGGCCAAGGAGCTGGGTGCTGGTCACACCATCGTGACCGTGTTATGTGATCAGGGGAACCGCTATCAGTCGAAGCTGTTTGATCCAGCCTTCTTGCGATCGAAGAAGCTGCCGGTGCCAGCATGGCTCGAGCGTAAGTCGGCAATTTCGATACCGTTCGAAAAAACCTGAGTTCGGGGGATGCCGACCGAGTGTCTGTTCCATGAGGACGCGTATTTGCACTCTTGCGAGGCGCGCGTCGTCGCGCTGACCGAGCAGAACAACATTGTCCTCGACCGCACGGTGTTTTACGCAACCTCCGGCGGGCAGCCTGGCGACAGCGGCACGCTGATCAGCACTTCCGGCGCACGCATTCCGATCTCGACTGCGATTTTTACCGACTCCATCAAGACCGAAATCGCGCACGTGCCGGAGCCGGGCGCGCCGGCGCTGGCGTTCGGCGATGAAGTCGTCGCCGCGATCGACTGGGACAGGCGTTATTCGCGCATGCGCGTGCACACCGCGCTACACCTTCTATCCGCGGCACTGCCGCACGCGGTCACGGGCGGTTCGGTTGGCGACGGCGAAGGCCGCCTGGATTTCGATATTCCCGACGCCGGCCTCGACAAGGAGGTGATCGCCGCCAGACTCAGCGACATGATCGCCGCCGATGCGCCGGTCACGCACCGCTGGATCAGCGACGCCGAGCTTGAGGCCAACCCGGGACTGGTCAAGACCATGTCGGTCAGCCCGCCGAAGGGCGCGGGCCGCGTGCGGCTGATCCTGATCGCGGGGCTCGACCTGCAACCCTGCGGCGGCACCCATGTGCGCTCGACCGGCGAGATCGGACCGATCCGGGTGACCCAGATCGAGAAGAAGGGCAAACAGAATCGCCGGGTCCGCTTGGCCTTGGCCTGAACGCCAGGGCGGCTTTACATGCCGGGAACGATCGGGTGATGGTGCGCATTAACGCCCATAACCCAAAGCCGGAGCGCATGAATATTTCCGCAAATCCGAAATCCGCCAGTCCGGCTCCCGCAAGCCCGCGGCTGAAAACGGCCGAATGGCTCGCCTCACAACTCGGCAAGCCCGATGTCGTCGTCGTCGACGGCTCGTATCCCCTCCCCGCGCTCAAGCGCGACACCAAGGCCGATTATATCGCCGGTCATATTCCGGGCGCCGTGTTCTTTGACATCGACGCCATCGCCGACAAGTCGACCAGCCTGCCGCATATGTTGCCGGGGCCGGACCAGTTTGCGAGCGCCGTCGGCGCGCTCGGCATCGCCGATACCGACACCATCGTCGTCTATGACGGCAGCGGACTCTATTCGGCGCCGCGGGTGTGGTGGACCTTGCGCATTTTCGGCGCCAAGAATGTTTTCATTCTCGACGGCGGGCTTCCGGCTTGGAAGGCGCAAGGCCACACGATCGAGGCCGGCGAGGTCAAGCGGCCGCCGCGCAAGTTCAACGCCACCATGGACACCGACGCGGTCGCCATGGTGGGCGATGTGCAGATGGCCCTGACAAGCGGCAGCGCGCAGCTGGTCGACGCCCGCTCGGCCGGGCGGTTTTCCGGGCGCGAGCCCGAGCCGCGCGCGGGCCTGCGCTCAGGACATATGCCTGGCGCGTTCAACCTGCCGTTCGCCGAACTCATCGACAATGGCCGGTTGGTATCGGCCGAACGCATCGCGCAGGCGTTCAAGAAGGCCGGCGTCGATACCGACAGGCCGGTGATCACCAGTTGCGGCTCGGGGCTGACGGCGGCGATCCTGGCGCTCGGCTTCGATGCGCTTGGCAAGCAACCTGCCCACATCTATGACGGCTCCTGGACCGAATGGGCCGGCCGTCCCGATTTGCCGGTGGAAAAGAGCTGATCCCCGCGCCCATTGCGGGGCGCCCTGCCGGCGCCTTAAATGGCCGACAATATTTCCCGCGCGAGGGCCGATGATCTTCCGCCAGCTCTTCGACAGCGTTTCCGGCACCTACTCCTACCTGCTGGCGAGCCGCGCCGGCGGCGAGGCGCTGATCATCGATCCGGTGCTGGAGAAGGTCGACCGCTACCTGCAATTGATCCGCGAACTCGACCTCCGGCTGGTCAAAGCCGTCGACACGCATCTGCATGCCGACCACATCACCGGCCTCGGGGCTTTGCGCGACCGCACCCACTGCATCACGGTCATGGGCGAGAACACCAAGGCCGATGTGGTATCGATGCGCCTCGCCGAGGGCGACAAGCTCGCGATCGAAGGCGTCAGCATGGACGTGCTCTATACACCGGGGCACACCGACGATTCCTACAGCTTCCTGATGGGCGACCGCGTGTTCACCGGCGACACGCTGCTGATCCGCGGCACCGGGCGCACGGACTTCCAGAACGGCGACGCCCGCATGCAATATGAATCGCTGTTCGGCAAGCTGCTGCGCCTGCCCGAGCAGACCCTGGTCTTTCCCGCCCACGACTACAAAGGCGACACCGTCTCCACCATCGGGGAGGAAAAGCGCAACAATCCGCGCCTGCAGGTCAAGTCCGTGGAGGAATACGTGGCGCTGATGGCGAGCCTGCATCTGCCCAATCCGAAGATGATGGACGTCGCGGTGCCCTCGAACATGAAGATTGGCCTGCACCAGCACGACGTCGCGCTGCGCGGCTGGGCGCTCGATGCACCTGCGGCGATCAAACTGCTCGGCCGGACCGACGTTGCCTTCGTCGATCTGCGCGAAACAAACGAACGCGAAAAGCACGGCAGTATTCCCGGGGCGCTGCATACGCCATACGGCGAATTGCAGGACAATATCGGCGCCGGCGGTATGCTGCGTGAACTCGCGAGGTCAACCGACAAGCGCGTGGTTTTTTATTGCGCCTTCGGTGAGCGTTCGGCCATGGCGGTGCAGGCAGCGCAGGACGCCGGGCTTTTGAGCGCGGTACACGTCGAAGGCGGCATCGACGCCTGGAAAAAGGCCGGCGGAGCGCTGGCTCACTAGCTCAGTTGTGCAGGATCTGGCTCAGGAACAGCTTGGTCCGCTCGTGCTTGGGATGTGCGAAGAATTCCTTGGGCTCGTTCACCTCGACGATCTGCCCCGCATCCATGAAGACGACGCGATTGGCCACCTGCCGGGCAAAGCCCATCTCGTGGGTGACGCAGAGCATGGTCATGCCTTCCTCGGCGAGACTGACCATGGTGTCGAGCACCTCTTTCACCATTTCCGGGTCAAGCGCCGAAGTCGGCTCGTCGAACAGCATGATCTTCGGATTCATGCAGAGCGAACGGGCAATGGCGACGCGCTGCTGCTGGCCGCCGGATAGCTGGCCGGGAAACTTGTTGGCCTGTTCGGGGATCTTCACGCGTTTGAGGTAATGCAGCGCGATCTCCTCTGCTTCCTTCTTCGGCAATTTGCGTACCCAGATCGGCGCCAGCGTGCAGTTTTCCAGCACGGTGAGGTGCGGAAACAGATTGAAGTGCTGGAACACCATGCCGACGTCGCGGCGGATCTCGTCGATCTTTTTCACGTCGTTGGTCAGCTCGACGCCGTCGACGACGATGCGGCCCTGCTGATGCTCTTCCAGCCGGTTGATGCAGCGGATCATGGTCGATTTGCCCGACCCCGACGGCCCGCAGATGACGATGCGCTCGCCCCCCGGCACGTGAAGGTTGATGTCGCGCAGCACGTGGAACTCGCCGTACCACTTGTTCATGCCGACGATCTCGATCGCCACCGAATTGGTGAGCTTGGTCGGCTTGATATTGAGCGCGGCGGTCGTGGTGGCGTTCATGGCTGCCCCTTTTTCACGCTAGCGTTTGTCGCCCTTGGCCAGGCGGGCTTCCGTCGCGCGCGCGTATCGCGACATCGAGTAGCAGAAGAACAGATAGAAGATCGCGGCAACCGCGTAGCCGGTCGTCGACGTGACCGGCGTTGCCCACTTCGGATCGATACGCGAGATTTCGACCGTGTGCAGGAAATCGAACAGGCCGACGATGAACACCAGCGTGGTGTCCTTGAACAGGCCGATATAGGTGTTGACGATGTTGGGAATGGTGATCTTCAGCGCCTGCGGCAGGATGATGAGCCGCATCATCTGCCAATAGCCCAGCCCAACCCCCATGGCGCCTTCGAACTGGCCTTTGGGAATCGCCTGCAGGCCGGCGCGCACGACCTCCGCCATATAGGCGGATGCAAACAGCGCGATGCCGACCAGCGCGCGCAGCAACTTGTCCGGCGAATAGGCATCCGGCACGAACAGCGGCAGCATCACGCTCGCCATGAACAATACGGTGACCAGCGGCACGCCGCGCACGAATTCGATGAAGATCACCGAAAACAGCTTGATCGTCGGCATATCGGAACGTCGGCCGAGCGCCAGCAGGATGCCGAGCGGCAACGAGAAAACGATGCCGACCGAAGCGACGACAATGGTCACCAGGACGCCGCCCCACAGCGCTGTGTCGACCACCGGCAGGCCGATCGTCGCAAAGCCGTGCAGCAGGATGAATGAGCAGACCGGCAGGAAAAGAAAGAAATAGATGGGCGAGTATTCGTGCTTCGGCGCTTGCAGCCACAGCAGCCAGACCACGCCGATCGCCAGCATCGCGAAAAAGACGTCGACGCGCCAGCGTTCGGGAATCGGGTAGGAGCCGTAGATAAAAAACGACATGCGATCCCAAACGAACGGCCAGCAGGCGCCGATCGGCCGGTGCTGGACGATTTCGCGGCAGGCGTCGCGGTCGGCGCCGCTCCACACCGCGTCAAAGAACAGGAACCTGAGCAAGTCCGGGATGACCCAAACGAGAAGCAACGCGATTACGATCGACAATGCGATGTTGAACGGCGTCGACAGCAGGTTCTGCCGCAGCCATCCGACCGCGCCAGACATGATCACCGGCGGCGGCCGCCCTTCGATCAGAGCCGACTGCACGAAATGAAGTTCGGCAACGGCAAGATCGCCTTCTGACATCGTCATGGCGCCCTCACCTTTCCACCAGCGCGATGCGGCTATTGTAGAAATTCATCGCAATCGACGTGGTGAGACTAATCGTGAGGTAAACCGCCATGGTGATGGCAACGACTTCGACCGCCTGTCCGGTCTGGTTGAGCACCGTGCCGGTGAAAATCTGCACTAGGTCGGGATAGCCGATGGCTACGGCGAGCGAGGAATTCTTGGTCAGGTTGAGATATTGGCTGGTCAACGGCGGCAGGATCACGCGCATCGCCTGCGGCAGCACGATCAACCGCAGCGCCGTACCGGGCCGCAGGCCAAGGGCGAAGGCCGCCTCGCTCTGGCCGCGCGAAACGGCGAGAATGCCGGCGCGCACCACCTCGGCAATGAACGAGGCGGTGTAGATCGACAGACCGAACAGCAAGGCGACGAATTCCGGTGCGACTTCAAGCCCGCCGGTAAGATTGAAGCGGCCGCGTTGCGGCAGGTCGAACGTATAGGGAAGGCCCAAAGCGAGGATGTAGAGCGCCGCCGGGATAATCACCATGGCCGCGCCGGCGAGAAACACCGGCGCCTGCTGACCGGTCGCCTCCTGCCGACGCTTGGCCCAGAAGCGGAAGACAATCGCTCCGATAAACCCGGCAAGGATCAGCAGCCAAAGCACTCCCTCGCCGCTTTGCCCGATGGGCTTTGGCAGCACGAAGCCACGGTTGTTGAGGAAACTGTGGAACGGAAGATTGTAGCTCTCGCGCGTGTCGGGCAGCGCCTTGAGCACGGCGTTATACCAGAACAGCAATTGCAGCAGCAGCGGGATATTGCGGATGATCTCGACGTAACCGGTGCAGGCTTTCGCAACCAAAAAATTGCTCGACAGACGTCCGATGCCGACGATGAAACCGAGGACGGTGGCGAAGACGATGCCGAGGGCGGCGACCAGCAACGTGTTGAGCAGGCCGACCCAGAAGGCACGCCCGTAAGTGGAGGTCGACGAGTTAAATTCGATCAGCGTCTGGCTGATATCGAAGCCGGCGGTGTTGTCCCAGAAGCCGAAGCCCGACGCGATATGCGCGCGCTGCAGATTGACGATGGCGTTGCTGGCCGCCTCGTAGACGAGGAACCCGATGATCGCGCACAGCGCGACCTGATACGCGACGGCGCGAACCTTCGGGTTGTTGTAAAACGCGACCCGTGCCGGGGCCGCCCCCGCCGGAACGTCTGCTGACATTTTCCCCTCGCCACTCACTCGGCACCCCCCGCGCGGCGCCGACCAGAACCGCCGGCGCCAGGCGCCGGCGGTCTGGATTCAACACTCTCTTAGCGGATCGGCGGCGCGTACTGGATACCGCCCTTGGTCCACAGACGGTTCAATCCGCGGCTGATCTTCAGCGGCGAGCCCATGCCGACGTTCTTTTCGAAGACTTCTTCGTAGTTGCCGACCAGCTTGACGATGTGAACCGCCCAATCCTTCGACAGTCCAAGCTGCTCGCCGTAATTGCCTTCGGTTCCGACGAAACGTTTGATGTCAGGATTGGTCGAGGTCATCAACTGGTCGATATTCTTCGACGTGATGCCTGCTTCCTCGGCGTTCAGCATCGCGAACAGCACCCACTTGACGACGTCGAACCATTGGTCGTCGCCGTGGCGCACGGCCGGCCCAAGCGGCTCCTTGGAAATGATTTCCGGCAACACGATGTGGTCGTCAGGATTGGCAAGCCGCAGACGTTCGGCGTAGAGGCCCGAAGCATCGGTGGTGAACGCGTCGCAGCGGCTGGCGTCATAGGCTTTGACGGCCTCGTCGGAGCTGGCGAAGGTCACCGACTTCAGCGTCATATTATGCGCGCGGAAATAGTCGGCGAGATTAAGTTCCGTGGTGGTGCCCTGCTGCACGCAAACCGAAGCGCCGTTGAGCTCGAGCGCCGAGTTCACCTTGAGCGACTTGCGCACCATGAAGCCCTGGCCGTCGTAATAATCGACACCGGTGAAGTTGAGGCCGAGCTGCGTGTCGCGCGAGGAGGTCCATGTGGTGTTGCGCACCAGCACGTCGACTTCGCCCGATTGCAGAGCCGTGAAGCGGTCCTTTGCCGACAGCGGCACGAACTTGACCTTGTTGGCGTCGTTGAAGATCGCGGCGGCGATGGCGCGGCAGACGTCGACGTCGAGGCCGGTCCATTTGCCCTGCGCATCCGGCAGACCAAACCCGGCGAGGCTGCCGTTAGCGCCGCAATTGAGGATGCCGCGGTCCTTGACGGTCTTGAGCGTCTGAGCCGACGCGCTATGCGCGACGAACACAACCGCAAGTGCGAGAATACTAATGATACGCTTCATCTGGAGCCCCTTTCGGCGCAGTCTGGTTATGACTCTTCTTTTCTTTCGCGAACGGCCATGCTCTTTCCACCCGCCGCGCCTTTGTGTCTCGCGGAGGAAAAACCGTGGTCCCGGGCGCGCTCTTAAACCCCTCAATCGTATCTCAGAACTATCGCCTCCTAAGGTCAAGGGGTTGACGCTTGCCATCGATGCGGCCGATATGCCGTCCGCCGTCGGTTCCAGCCGCGGTCACCGGAGCCCCGGCCATGGCCAAGAAGCCGAAAATCGCGACCAAACCCCTCACCCGCCTGGTCACCGCCGGCCGTGACACGCAAGGTCAGCACGGTTTCGTCAATCCGGCGGTCTATCACGCGTCCACGGTGCTCTATCCAACGGCGGAAGATCAGGTCGCGCATCGTTCGCGCTATCAATATGGCCGTCGCGGCACGCCAACCTCGGAGGCGCTGGAAGCAGCGCTCACCGAATTGGAAGGCGACAAATGCGCCGGTGTCGCGTTGCTGCCGTCGGGGCTGGCGGCCATTTCGACCGCGCTTTTGTCGGTTGCCGGCAGCGGCGACCACATTCTGGTGACCGACAGCATTTACCGCCCGACCCGCGTGTTCTGCGACGGCCTGTTCAAGCGGCTCGGCGTTTCGACAACCTATTATGATCCGCTGATCGGCGCCGGCATTGAACGGTTGTTCAAGCCCAACACCAAGGCGGTATTCGTCGAGGCGCCCGGCTCGCAGAGTTTCGAGATGCAGGACATTCCGGCGATTGCCCAAGCTGCGCACGCCAAGGGCGCTGCCGTGCTTATGGACAATACCTGGGGCACGCCGCTTTATTTTCGCGCCTTCGATAAAGGCGTCGACCTGTCGATCCAGGCCGGAACCAAATATATCGGCGGCCACTCCGACATCATGTTCGGCTGCGTGTCGGCGAATGCGGCGCACTACGCGACGCTGAAGAGCACGATGAACGGGCTGGGCCTCTGCGTCGGCCCCGACGACATTTATCTGGCGTTGCGCGGCCTGCGCACGCTCGGTGTGCGGCTGGCGCGGCACAATGAATCGGGCCTTGCCGTCGCGCGCTGGCTCGAGCAGCGGCCGGAAGTGCTGCGCGTGCTGCATCCGGCTTTGCCGGGCGATCCGGGTCACGCCATCTGGAAACGCGACTTCACCGGCGCCTGCGGCCTGTTCAGCATCGTTCTCAAGCCGGCGAGCGAAAAGGCCGTGCACGCCTTCATGAACGCGCTGACGCTGTTCGGCATGGGCTTTTCCTGGGGCGGCTTCGAAAGTCTGGTGATCGTCTTCGATTGCAGCGAATACCGCAGCGCGACCAAATGGGCGCCGGGCGGACCGACGCTGCGCTTTCATATCGGCCTGGAAGACACCGGCGACCTTATCGCCGATCTCGAGAACGGTTTTGCGGCGATGAAAGCCGCCGGCTGATCCGCGCGGCTGGTCCTAAAACACACCGCGTGTCCGCAGCCATCCCAATAGCAGATGAGGTGGATGGCTCCCGCTCACGGCATCTAGGTGCCAGGGTGTGAAGGCTATCAAGCGTTCACGAGCAAATGGGAGCCATCCGTCATGGAGATTACTGCGATCGGCCTCGATTTGGCCAA